>Ga0194120_10000028_pt1 | contig 212613 bp, 172 predicted proteins | sample TA2MahCa65mmetaG_FD_148642 | JGI IMG/M metagenome (GOLD analysis project Ga0194120, IMG submission 148642) | Freshwater microbial communities from Lake Tanganyika, Tanzania - TA2015019 Mahale Deep Cast 65m | ecosystem: Environmental > Aquatic > Freshwater > Lake | place: Tanzania: Lake... | reverse complement strand
TCGTTCCGCTGCTTCTTGCTCAGGTTAACGGGATATTTTTGTTTGCGCACACATCCTCCATTGAATGTGATACATGAGAGAATGCATGCAAGATACTGAATTTTCAGTTAATTATGGTAACAGTCCACTAGATCGGAGAAACCCTCCCCTTCCACAATCCCCATGCGAACAGCAACCACCCCATGAGGAATGAGATTCCCCCTGCTGGCGCAATCATGCCCAGCCACCGCATGCCGGTCACAGCCAATGCGTAGAGGCTGCCGGAAAAGAGAACAATTCCGATCGCAAAACACCATCCGGACCAGAACAAGGCCCGATGGTCATACCGCCGCCGTGCGAATCCGATCAACAAGAGCGCGAAGGCATGATACATTTGATAGCGGACACCAGTTTCAAACAGGCTGATGCGATCGGCATCGAGATAGTCACGAAGGATGTGCGCGCCGAATGCTCCTGCCGCCACTCCGATGAATCCAAAAATTGCTCCCAGGATGAAGAAACGTCTGGTCATCCGACTGCTCACTCCTGTGGTGCACGGTGTACGAGCGTGCTTGTCGCCTGAGCTGTCGCGAGAAGAATCATATCGGCAACCTGCACATGAGGAGGCCGTGATGCGCAGAAGTAGACCGCATCGGCAACGTCCGTCGGGGTCAAGGGCGTGAGGTTTTCGTACACCTGCTTGGCCCGCTCGGCGTTTCCTCTGAACCTCACCATACTGAACTCGGTCTCAACGAGGCCGGGATCGACGGAACAGACGCGAACCGAAGTATCCACGAGATCAATCCGCATACCCTTCGTAACTGCGTCGACGGCATGTTTTGAGGCGCAGTAGACATTTCCCCCGGGATACACCTCATGTCCTGCGATCGATCCTATGTTCACGATTGTTCCGCGTCGCCGTTCTACCATTCCCGGTATCACCGCCCGGCTGACGTAGAGCAATCCTTTCACATTGGTGTCGATCATTTCCTCCCAATCCTGAATCTTTCCCTCGTGGAGTTTATCGAGTCCTCGACTGAGCCCGGCATTGTTCACAAGGACTTCGATTGCTCTCCACTCCTCCGGCAGGCCCGCGAAGGCCTTCTCGACTGCGCGCTGTTCCCGCACATCCAGCCCGACAAGATGCGATGTGGCTCCGTACCGGTTCACAAGATACGCCGCGAGTTTTTCCAGACGATCTTTCCGGCGCGCAACGAGCAACAGCTTTGATCCGCCCTCCGCGAATTTTTCGGCGCAGGCATATCCAATCCCGCTGCTCGCACCTGTAATACAGACGACCGCGTCTTTGAGAACCATGGTGTTTCTCAGCTCCTGTGGCAGTTCAGACGGTACGGAAATTCGCGACGAGGAATTTCCGATACTGGATGTTTGGAAGGATATGAGGGCGCTGCAATCTACATCCGTCCGCGCAAAACTTTCCACTCATCGATCACTTCTTCTCCCTGGACAACATAGTAGCGATCGAATTGCGCAGCGGTCAGGCAGGCGTGGTGTTCAAGAATGCGAAGACGGTCGCCCACCTGAAATCGATTGTCAATGATCTTGGCGGAATCGGCCACGATTTTCCCATGCTCCTGAGTCAATATCTGAAGATGGATGTGAGCGTGCAGTCGTTTCCGCGTGTAATCTTCAAAGAGCACACCCATGCCCATATCGTTGCTCACATGGGTTGGACCTGGGTCTTTCGAAAGAGCGAGCGCACCGGCATCAATGACAAAGTAATTTGCTGCCGGTTGATGCGAGACAACGGTTGACATCACTGTCAGTGCACAGTCCGCAACGCTGCAGGTCCCGAGCATCGCCTGTGTGTAATCGTAGAAGGCATAGTTTCCCGGTCGGATTTCCGTGATCCCCGCAAGATTGTCGGTCACAGACATCGTCGGCGTGGAACCGATACTGATCGCCGGAATGGGATAGTTCTTTGCTTTCATCCTCACGGCGAAATCAACGACCGCACGGCGCTCCTGCTCCGCGATCGGAACGATTTCCTTTCGATTCCTTGCCGAATACGAATGCCCCGCGTGCGTAAGAATCCCTCCGAAGATAAGCGACTTCGATCGTGTCAGACGATGGATGAGTTCTTCGGCGAGGGGCGATTCCGGATCGACACCGACGCGGTGATATCCGCAATCGATCTTCAGCCAAACCTGGAGGGCTCCGCGCCAGCCGGAACAGGCCTTTTCGAGGATGTCGACAGCCAGAAGGCTATCGACCACGATATGCAGGCGGACCTGTTCGGCGAGTTCGAGCGCACGGGAGATATACACGAACGGAATCGGGAACGCCCAGAAGATATCCTCGAATCCCGCCTTGGCAAAGTGTTCCGCTTCAAAAAACGTTGAAACGGCAATCCCTTTGGCACCAAGCCGGATCTGCCGCCGGCCGATCTCTACACACTTGTGGGTCTTGATGTGCGGACGGAGCGACACCTTGAATTGGTTCGCTTTGTCCTGCATACGCTTGAGGTTGGCATTGAGGATATCAAGGTCAAGTACGAGGGCGGGGGTCGGGAGGTTGTAGATTTGCATGATCGTACGTTTTTCGAGGCAATGCTTCGCTGAAGAAATATACCCCAGAAATGGTGGAAGGGCAAGTCAGAGTGATGCTGGAACAGCAGGAGGGGCCGACGAATCGTTCGTCAGCCCCTCAAATGATGTGCGTACCGTCACTAGAAGCTGATCATCGCACCGGCGGTGACTGATTTGTACGTCCCGAAGTTATAGTCGGCGTTTACATTGACGAGGAGAAGCTTGAAACTCAATCCGACCGTGAACCGTGAGGTGTTTTCTCCCTCCAGTTCAAAATTGACTTTTTGCGGCACCTTCCCTGCAGGCGTGTCAATCATATAGTCGTACGTGAATTTCATTTTTGAACTCTCGATCATGTAGCCGACGTACGGCGTCAAATTCAGAAACCCCCACCCTAATTGCTTGCTGGCGTTGAGGCCAAACGTCGTCCCGCTCGATTCGAAGATTGTTCCCACGCTGAGATCCTGGGTGAAGTAGCTGGCTGACAACTCAAAGGGTATCTTCCCTTCGCCGAGCCATACACCGGGATTGTGTTGGACTCCCCAGCCAACGTACTTCACTTTTCCTATCTCCGCGTTGATCTCCATTTCAGGTAAATACCGGAAGGTAAACTGGCTCCCGACCACGGTTCCGATGGTTGCCTGTGGTGCGGCCATGGGCAGGATCGTGGCATCTTCAAGCAGTCCGGTTACAGGGAGAACAAAGACGTGGGATGGGAGGGTGTACGTCTGAGGTCCCAATGCCGTCGAGACGACCATGGATTTTCCCGGAAAGGAAACCTTCATGCTGTCCTTCTTGGCGCCGGCAACGGTCGGACCCGCGAAATTCACCGAAAACTCTTGGGAGAGAATTGCGTTGCGAACATCGGCCCGAAACTGAACCGGAGCATTCGACCGATCCGCCAGCGTCTGAGCTTGAGCTGAGGTAAATCGAAACGTTCCCGCGGCATTAAACGTCTTGTGCTCGTCGGAGAAGAACGTTCCCATCGCAACGACACCGAACTCCAGATCAAAGGCGATCAACGAAGCCTTCGGCGATCGGTGGAACCAACCCCCGTTGATATTTGCCCCGTATCCCGATACGATCGGCGCAACGTAGCTCTTTGCCGCTGATTCCGTCAGCTTCTGCAGTGTCTCTTCGAGGTTTTGCGATGATGCGGGAATCACCATCATCAGCATGAGGAGGATCAACAACAACTCACTTCGCACGTACCTCATTTCAACTCTCCTTTGTTTGTTGGGAATGACTCTGGTTACGTTGTCGCGCCGATGGGTGAGCCATTGGGCGGCCATCTGGGTGCAATCGTGCCACAATGTACCGAAGACCGAGGGGATTTCAAAACCCATTCATAGTTCGTGTGCGCGCGATCAATCCACCGCCGGCGGCAAGAGAGTTTCCTGCGAATTCGCGACCTCGGTGCGTTGTTTTCCCCCACCGATTTGGTTACCTTAGTGTGCCCTCGCTTCGGGGAAACTCCCTGAGGCGGGGGATAGGTGTATTCGCTCGGTCCTCTGGAATCATCATGCTCGAGTCCGTTGGACAAAAAATCAAAGAGTCCCTCCCGTTCGTGGAACTGCGGGCCCAGATCCACTCGCTTGATCCTGATCGGCCGGTGGTCGTCTCAGGACTTGCCGGGTCACTGCTGGCATTTGCTATCGATTTGATCGCGGAAGAAACGGGAAGACAGATTCTGGTTCTCCAGTCTGAACGCGACCAGGTCGAGATGACTGCCGATGATTGTGCCTCGTTGATTGCAGGATCGAGAGTGTTCAGCTATGTGCACCGTCTGCACCACGAATCGACCCTCCTCGATATGAGCACACCAGTCGCGCAGATCGAAACACTGAAAGCACTTCTTGATCACGAGCCGGTTGTCATCATCGCTTCCGCAGAGGCGCTCGCCTCTCCCATTCCCGCTCCCCCGCTCTTCCAACAGCGCACGTTCGAGCTGGCAAAGGACGGGACGCATTCGTTCGATGCCACCCTCAAGCGCCTCAGTGCTCTTGAATTCGAGCGCAAGGACTTTGTGGAAGAGCCGGGCGATTTCGCCGTGCGCGGCGGCATTCTCGATATCTTCCCGTTTGTCGGTGATCACCCCGTCCGTGTCGAATTCTGGGGGGATACGATCGAATCAATCCGTGAATTTGATGTGGGAACACAGAGATCGATCCGCGATCTCCAGACAGCCAGGATTGCCGCAAGTCTTGTCCGGACCCAAGAGAAATCAGATGAGGGTGTCTCTCTGTTCGACTACCTCGCGGACGATGCGATCATCTTCGTCGATGAACCAACGTCGATTGAGCGGGAACTCGAAGAACTGAAACGGGAAGGAGTGGGAGGAACATACGGCTGGTCAACCCTGCAAGAGAAATCGGAACGGTTCCGTCGGCTGATCCACCGGCGTATTGTTGTCGGGAAGAGAGAGGTTGCCGTCTCTGCCACTCCCCAGCCCTCATTTCAGGGAGCGATCAAATATCTTCTTGCCCAATCCCGACAACTCGCTCAAGACGGATTTCAAATCGTCCTCACCTGCGACACTCCCGATGAAGCGCTGAGACTTGAAGAGCTCATCGAGGAAGAACTCACCGCCGCACCAGGCGAATATGCCCGCGGGGAACCTGCTCCCCTTTCCGAGCGAGACGTTCCGATGGACTCCGACGTTCTCGCACACGATCGCATGCGGATCATTCCCGAAACGCTGCACAGCGGATTTGTGTATCCAGCGGCAGGGCTGGTGCTTTTCACAGAGCATCAGATTTTTGATCGACGCAAACGGCGCCGGAGTGCGGCAAAGCCGAGGTTTCGCGGCTTCACCCAGAAGGAGGCCCGGCATCTCCGGAGGGGAGACTTCGTTGTGCATTCCGATTACGGCATCGGCGTTTTCGACGGGCTTCAAACGATCACCGTGCGGAATGTTGAGCAGGATGTGATGAGGATTCGGTACGATGAAGGGGACCTGCTGTATGTCAACTTGAACTTTATCAATCGCGTTGAGAAATATACTTCGCGCGAAGGGCACGTTCCATCACTCACGAAGCTCGGTTCGCCCCATTGGGATCGATTGAGAACGCGTGCGAGACGGCGCATCAAAGATATCGCCCGCGAACTCATTCAACTGTACGCGCGCCGCAAACATGAGCAAGGAATCTCTTTCTCCGTCGATTCACACTGGCAAAAGGAGATGGAAGCCGGCTTTATGTATGAGGATACGCCGGATCAAGCAAAGGCATCGATGGATGTCAAGAGCGACATGCAGACCGATGCCCCGATGGACCGATTGATCTGCGGCGATGTCGGATTCGGGAAGACCGAGGTGGCCGTCCGCGCCGCGTTCAAAGCAGTCCTCGACGGCAAGCAAGTGGGACTTTTAGTCCCGACAACAATCCTCGCTCAGCAGCACGCATATACGTTTCGTGATCGGCTGAGCCGCTACACCGTCCGCGTCGAACCCCTCACACGATTCAGGACAAAAAGGGAACAGATGCAAATCCTCGAAGACCTGCAAGGGGGACGTCTCGACATCGTCATCGGCACTCACCGGTTGCTGTCCAGGGATGTTGTCTTCAAGGATCTGGGACTTCTCATTGTGGACGAAGAGCATCGATTCGGTGTTTCATCGAAAGAAAAGATTCGCCAGATGAAAGCGAATGTCGACACCCTGACGCTCACCGCGACGCCGATTCCCCGGACGCTTCAGTTCTCGCTCCTTGGTGCACGCGATCTTTCCATCATCAATACCCCTCCCCGCAACCGCCTTCCCATTCACACCGAGATCGCGCAGTTCGATCTCAAATTGATTCGAGAAGCCATTCTCAAAGAGCTTCATCGCGGCGGGCAGGCGTACTTCATCCATGATCGCATTCATGACATCGACCGGATTCAGGAGATGCTGGAGCGTCATATTCCCGAAGCGCGGTTTCACATTGCCCACGGCCAGATGAAGGGGCACGAGCTCGAGAAGACGATGATGAGGTTCCTTCAAGGGGGGTACGATGTGCTGATCTGCACGAAAATCATCGAGTCCGGTATCGACATTCCGACCGTGAACACGATTATCATCAACAGAGCCGACCGCTTCGGCATGGCGGAACTCTACCAGCTACGCGGCAGAGTTGGTCGTTCAAATGTTCAGGCATTCGCGTATCTGCTCACCCCCCCCCTCTCCAGCCTTCCCCGGGCAACACTCCAGCGCCTTCAAGCCATTCAGGAGTTTACCGAGCTCGGCTCAGGATTCAACCTGGCGCTTCGTGACCTTGAAATCCGCGGAGCGGGCAATCTCCTAGGGGCGGAACAATCGGGATTTATTCTTGAGATGGGGTTTGAAACATACCAGCGGATTCTCGAGGAAGCGGTCGCGGAGCTGAAGGAGGAGGAGTTTGGTGAGATCTTCAAGGCCATCGAACGCCCGTTACGCGGCGAAGCGCCGGAAACGGTGATCGAAACCGACATCGAATCTTTGATTCCTGCAATCTATGTAGAGTCGGACACCGAGCGGCTCGATCTCTATCGAAGGCTGTACCAACTTCGAGAGCCATTCGAAATCGATCAGATGCGCTCGGAGCTGCACGATCGTTTCGGCGACTCCCCCGAAGAAGTAGAACATCTCCTCCTGTCCATCGAACTTCGCCTTCTGGCCGCCCGAATCGGATTCCCCAGAGTTGAACTCTCTGCCAATCGTCTCATCTGCCTCTGCCCCCCTTCCGACGACTCCCGATTCTACGACGAGACCGACGGAGAGAAATCCCGGTTCCAGCGCATCATGGATCGCGTCAATGAGCTCGAATCGTCCACCGCACGATTGAGGCAGGAGAATGGAAAACTGACATTACGCATCGAATGGCGCGGTGCCGATGCATCGATGGCGCGATTGAGGAGAAGCATCGACATGCTCCGGTTTCTCGCTGAGGCGATGTCGCCTCCGTCGTCGGTTGACGATTCGTCCCGTCTCGACGTGCACTGATGATAGCCGTCTGCACCGATGCTGACACAATCTATCCGCGTTGAGAATTCTCAGGGTGATCCGACGAAAGAGATTCCTTCATTCTTCCCGATTGACGCGCAGCTTGTGTCAGAATGAACTCGATCTGCGCATTGACGCTGCGAAGATCATCCGCAGCCCACTTCATCATCGCCTCATAGAGCGTCTCATCCACGCGCAAGAGAAATCTCTTTTTGTCACTCATTGATACAACGTCCCTGTGTTAATCACGGGCTGGGCTTCTGCCTCGGAGACGAGTGCAACCATCAGGTTGTTCACCATCGTCGCTTTCTTCTCCTCATCCAGTGAAACGATGTTCTGTTCGCTCAGCGCACGAAGCGCGCTCTCCACCATCCCAACGGCTCCTTCAACGATCTTCAGTCGTGCCGCGACAACTGCTTCGGCCTGCTGGCGGCGCAACATCGCCTGCGCGATTTCCGGTGCGTAGGCGAGGTGACTGATCCGGGATTCCTCCACCACCACACCGGCTGCTTCCAGTCTGGTCTGAAGCTGACGCTGAAGTCCTTCGGCAATTTCCTGAGGGCTCCCCCGCAATGACGCGCGGCTGTCATCATGAGCATCATATGGATATTCTGACGCAAGAGCCCGGATCGCCGTTTCGCTCTGAATATCCACAAACTCCTCATAATGCTCGACGACAAAGAGGGCTCGTGCCGTATCCACAACGCGCCATACGACAACAGCAGCGATTTCGATCGGATTGCCGACGAGATCGTTTACCTTGAGCTTGTCACTGTTCATGTTCCGGATGCGCAGAGAGACGTGCTTCTTCACGGTGAACGGATTGGCCCACCAGAATCCGGGATCGCGGACAGTGCCGATATATTTTCCAAAGAAGATGAGCGCGCGTGAATCATTCGGTTGGACGACAACCAAGCCATTCATGTAGATCATGAGTGCAACAAACAGGGGGATGGCCCCCCAGAGAATCGAGGGTGTTTTCGTTGTGATCGTGAGGTAGATCAGATATGTATCGGCCGCCAGGAGGGCCAAAAATATGAAGAGTGCCAAAAAGCCGTTCATGCGGTTGGCACGAGTTTCGGTGATCTGTTGCATGTCTCAATCCTCCATCTGACGTGATAGCGATATGATATCATTCTACTATCACATTGTCAAGCGCGGATTCACTGTTTCTTTCGATGGCCTGCTAATAGATTGATGGAGAGTGAGTTACGGGAACAGTATCGGCGGGGTGGCAAACGATTGATGCCGGCGGCAACGGGTTAGACAGCTATTGGCGCAGATACGATGCACCGTTGAGATCGACGATGCAGCCGGTCATGAACTCCGGGGCGTTCAGCGCGAGGTAGGTAACGGTCTGTGCAACTTCTTCGGGGCGTGCGATGCGGTTCATCGGACTTTGTGCGCGAATTTCGTCACCGCGTGCTCCTTCCAGTCTTGGACCGATTCGCTCGGTATCGACGAAACCTGGAGCAACCACATACACGAAAATCTTGTCTGCTGCGAGGGCTTTGGCCATTGACTGACTGAACGCGTTCAACCCCGCTTTGCTTGCGCCGTATGCGGGCATATCTGGTTCGCCGCGAAAGGCGCCGCGCGAAGAGACACTCACGATTCTTCCTCCCCCCTGTCTCCGCATCACCGATGCGGCACAGAAGGTCAGGTGTGCCGGACCCAACAGATTTGTCGCAAGGGTTCGATCCCACACATTCACCCATTCATCGAAGTTGCACGAACGGATTTTGTGATCCTCAATCACCGCCGCATTATGAACGAGTACATCCAATCGCCCAAAGTCGTTCACCACCGCCGTCACGAGTTTCTCAGCATCGCGGGGATTCGATAGATCTGCCTGATAGAGACGATGCGGTGCACCTCCTGCATGCGCGCGCGTTCTTTCTGCCTCCGTGTTGTTTCGGTGATAGTGAATCGCGACAGTCAATCCGTTGGAGGCCAACTCCATCGTAATAGCCCGACCAATCCCTTGAGATGCGCCGGTCACAAGTGCAATTCGCTGCTGCTCTGTCATCGGTGGCCTCGGCGATTCTTCTTCCTGGTATTCGTTCTCTTTGTCAATGCAGTGCCAACGGTTGGCGTGAACGAGCGGTCTTTCGACCAATCATGCTAGATCTTTTTGCTCAATACCCGATCGATGTACTTGTTCTTTTCCGTATCGACTCTCACCCGTTCGCCGGTTTCGATAAATTGCGGCACGAGGATCTCGAGGCCGTTGGAGAGGGTTGCGGGTTTCAGCGTATTGTCCTGCCCACCCCGGATACCCGGACCGGTCGCTATCACCTCCAGCTCAACGACTTTCGGAAAGTCGAGCGATACCGGTTCTCCGCCCAGCATCTCGATGGTTACTTTCATCCCTTCCGTCAGATATTGTTGCTGGGTACCGAGCGTTGCCAGCGGGACTGACACCTGCTCAAATGTCACCGAATCCATGAAGTATGACGAATCGGCATCGGCGTACAGGTAGTCCATTTGCCGCTTTGTCAGTTCGATCTCGTTGAGCTTGTCCCCATGCTTAAAGCGCTTTTCCGTCAAGTGACCGAAACGGATATCTTTCAGCTTCAGGCCGATAAATCCCTGCATTTGTCCGCTTCCAGCGTGACGGTTGACTTCGAGAACTTTGAAGATTTTCTCCTCGATCTGGATGACCATTCCTGCTTTCGCGTCGGATGCTAGAACCATTGACGTCCTCCTGTGCGCAAGGTGGGGCGGTCATGTCTTGTCTTCTGGCAGTGTATAATAGCAGGGGAATGACCGAATGTCAAGCGGAACCGATCCACAGGCATAGACAACGAACGTCAGTACAAGACTTGACATTACGGTGTACATGATGTAAATTTGAATAATTTAAATTTGAACAATAACTCATGAAGACGACTCGCCGATACGGAAAGAAAGCTGATCTGGCACTGACCATGTGGGTCAAACTTGCCCGCGCTGCCACGACCTTTGGACATATGACCGGGGAAAACATCCGTTCGTTTGGTCTCACCCAACCACAGTTCGGTGCCCTGGAGTGCCTTGGCCATCTTGGCCCCATGACGATCGGCGAGCTCTGCCGGAAGCATCTTGTGAGCGGGGGCAACATGACCGTGGTCGTCGACAACCTCCAGAAGGAGGGGTATGTGGAACGGATCCCCAGTCCGACCGACCGGCGATCCGTCCTTGTCCAGCTGACCCCGAAGGGCCGCAAGCTGTTCGAGAGCATTTTTTCCGAGCATGCCCGGTTCATTACAAGTCTCGCCGGCGTCCTCTCGGAGCCGGAACAAAAAGAGCTATCCCGATTGTTAAAGAAGCTGGGCACATCGTTGGCAAAAGGCGCGATGTGATTTTTTTTTGGCCATATAATTCAAATTTGAAATATAGGAACTTGAAACATGATCCCGGCACCTCCACAACTGGACAAGCCCCCCAAAACCGCTGCGCCAATTCATTCGCTGCTGGCCCGGCGGTGGAGCGCTCGCGCGTTCGCCGATGCCCCCGTCGAGATCGAACAGATCATCAGCCTGCTTGAGGCCGCACGGTGGTCGGCCTCCTCGCGCAACGAGCAACCCTGGCATTTCGTCGTCGCACGGAAAGGCATTGATTCCGACTTCGATCGTCTCCTTGGTTCACTCTCGGATTCGAATCGGATCTGGGCCCAGCGAGCTCCGCTTCTTATCCTCGCCGTCGCCCGTACGACGTTCCGATCAAACGGGAAACCGAACCGCCACGCGCAGTACGATGTCGGACAGGCGGTCGCCAACCTCACCACGCAGGCAACGGCTATCGGTCTGACCGTTCACCAAATGGGGGGATTCGAGGGTGACACCGTCCGGAACCTGTTCGCAATTCCCAATGAGTATGATCCTCTCGCGGTGCTTGCAATCGGATTCCGCGATCATCCCGACTCGCTCCCCACGGATCTGCGAGATCGGGAATTGCAGACGCGTCAGCGGTTGGACCTGTCAAGCTTCGTCCATTCGGGGACATGGAACAACCCCTCCGCCTTGCTGCACGATCATTCGTCGGCACAACTTCGGGAGGTTAATTCACAGGGCGCGCGGCAATGAGACAACAACTCAACGGCATTCATCACATCACCGCCCTCGCGGCAGATGCACAACGCAACGCGGAGTTCTACACGTCAATCCTCGGCATGAGGTTGATTAAGAAGACCGTAAACTTCGATGCCCCCGATGTCTATCATCTCTATTACGGCGACAATCGGGGCACGCCGGGAACACTCCTGACCTTTTTTCCGTTTCCTCGTGCCGCCCGAGGAGAGCGAGGTGCCGGAGAGGCCTCGTCAATTTCCTTTCTCCTCCCCACCAAAGGTCTCGACTACTGGATTCATCATCTTTCCAGTAACAATGTACAGTTTGACGTCTCGGATGCCGACTCACAGAGAGTTCGCATCGCTCTTCGCGATCCTGACGGCTTGAAGATCCAACTCGAGTTTGAGAATTCGAACGAGTCCATTGATCCCTGGGTCGGCTCTCTTATTCCGACAGAGTACGCGATCCGGCGGTTCTCCGGTCTCACCCTCTCCGTTCACGATCTGAAACCGACTGTCGGATTTCTCACAACGATCATGCGCTTCTCTCGCGTCGATGCTGACGACAACAGTCAACGGTTTGATACCCAATCCGACCACCCTGTCCTTATCACGGTGCATGAGGACCCATCCAATGGACATGCCCGGATGGGGACCGGATCCGTCCATCATATCGCGTGGCGAATCACCGACACCGATCTCCAGGAAGAATGGCGTGCGGCGATCAAGAACTCAGGCACCCGCGTGACCGACATCGTGGATCGCCGGTATTTCAAATCGATCTATTTCCACGAGCCGGGCGGCACGCTCTTCGAGATCGCAACCGATGGTCCGGGATTCCTGATCGATGAATCGCCGGAATCGCTTGGACGTGAGCTGATGCTTCCTTCCTGGCTTGAGTCATCGCGCACACGCATCGAAACACGCCTTCCTCCGCTTGAACTCCCCAACCACGCGGAAACAACGAGAATCCAGTCGCTATCATAATCAATCAACTCATCAACACACAATGATATGGAGGTTTTATGAGACACCTTCTTTCCATCCTCACGATTGCGATGATCAGTTTTTCGTCGCTCGTGGCAAACACTCCGGAGTGGAAGCTCGACAAGGGCCACTCCAATGTGATGTTTACGGTAACGCATCTCGTGATTTCTGAAGTGATGGGCCGTTTCAACGATTTCGACGTTACGCTGAGAACCTCGAAGGACGATTTCTCGGATGCAGCCGTCGAAGCGGTGGTTCAGGTGGGCAGTATCGACACGGACAACGAACGACGCGACGGACACCTGAAATCTGACGACTTCTTCAACGCCGAATCGTTCCCCACGATGAAATTCGCCGCGACCAAGTTTGAAAAGGTCGGTGAGAGGTCGTACAAGATCACAGGTAATCTTACGATCCGGGACGTCACGAAGAGCGTCACGTTCGATGCCGTCAATCTCGGGACCGTGAAATCAGAGCAGATGGGAACTCGCACCGGTTGGAAAGCCACGGCAAAGATCAATCGCTTTGATTACAGTCTCAAATGGAATCGCGCGATTGAGGCGGGCGGCCTGGTCGTCGGTCAGGATGTGACGATTACGCTGAACCTCCAGTTCAGGCAATAGCATCAAGGTGGTCATTGGCGGGGGCTTTCCGCCCCCCCAATGATTCATTCAGTGGCGTCTTTGAGCTGCTGATGTGGGACATCATGTCCCACGGCGGGCTCGAGGTGACTAATGATCTTCGCAGGGTATGGAAGCGCACTTTGGATGGCAGCCTCAATCTCCGTCGCTTTCCAGTGGGCTGACTCGATCGCCGTGCCTCTCGGGAAGAGCAGATGGAATTCAATCCATATCGAAGTTCCGGTGTGCCGATACCGCAGTTCATGAAACTCCAATCCTCGATCCTTCGCCTCCTTTGAGAGGATTGACTGAATCTTCGACTCGATAGCCGGATCCCCCTCGTCCATCAATCCCCCCACTGACTGGCGGATGAGTTTTCCCCCCGACCAGACGATATTGAGCGCGACGAGAATTGCAACGATCGGATCGAAGGGGAGCCAACCGGTCCATATTGTCAGGGCGAGTCCCACGATAACCCCGAGACTTGTCCACGAGTCGGTCAACACATGCTTCCCATTGGCGACAAGAATGAGCGATCCCTGCCGTCTGCCGATCCACACAAGATAGCCGCCGAGACTTGCGTTCACGATTGCGGCTCCCGTGACGAAGAGAATCCCCGTGCTGAGATTCTGAAGCTCTAATCCCGTCAACCACTTGTCAACGGCTTCATAGACGATTGCCACGGCCGCAAACACGATCAGTGCTCCCTCGATGCCGGCCGAGAAGAAGGAAATCTTTTCATGACCGTACGGATGACTCTTGTCTGCCGGTTGTCGACTCAGCCAGAGGCTGAACACCGCGAATCCGACAGCGACGACGTGCACGACCGACTCTGCCGCATCCGAGAGAATTGCCGCCGAATCGGTAAGTACATACGCATACCACTTGCCGGCCAACATAAAGAATCCAATGACCATCGACAGATTGATCGCGATCTGCTGCTGTCGAATAGACGTTCCGTCAGTCGGCGAGGTGGTGTTAGAAGGATAGAGCGTCGGTTGCATGGAGGTGGCGTACCGGCAAATGAGGCTCAGATCGATGATCCGAAGTCAAACAGTGGAGATTATCCCCAAGCAGTTCCAGAACGAAAGAAGATTGCGACAATCCAACCCAGAATGAGTGCTGCGGCAATGACGATCCGCGTTTTTTGATCGGAAGAGAGATTCATTGAGCTCGTTTATCTCGTTGAGTGTTGAGAAGATAGAGACAATTGTCAGGAATTGCAAAACCTTAACGGCGGCGGAAGCTGCTGTGGGCACTTGGACAGCAACGCGCGATCTGTTTTCCTCGCGAGCCATTGACCCTTCGTGACCAGCTGTCCACCCCTTCGTTGCTTGACCATTCCAACAACGTTCAGATCATGCCGCTCCGCTTTCGGAGGGTCCATTCCAGGCTGAGCACGAGAACAATCAAAATGTACGGCCACGGCTTGGTCCAAAGATGGTACCTGAATGTCATACGGCGTTCGCGCGGTTCAAACCCCGCCATCCTTCTGATATCGCCGGCCAACGACTCGCTTTCAGTTCCATCGTAATAGTTCCCCCCGCTGCGGAAGGCGATTTGCTGCAGGAGCTCTTTGTTCATCCGCGTTTCAATGAATTCCGCCTCCGCTCCACCAACCGAAAACGTTCCCGCATCATCACCGATCGATATCCCATCCACCATGGCGGATGCGGTGAATCGATAGTCCCCCGGTGGAAGTCCGTCAATCATCCCCTCATACTGCCCTTTGCCAATGGGCAAAAGCGAAACATCGTACCGTTGTGCATTTCCCGTGATGTGCACTCTGATCTCGGCGCTCTCGATGGGAATCATCGTTGGATCGTAGACCTGACCGGAAAACTCCACGGGATCACCTCCAACGAAAACATCCGCCACTGGTTCAACGCGCACGGGTCGATCATCCATCCGAGCAGTAAGCCAGCGGATTGACTGCGAGAGGAATTGCTCCAGAAATCCCGGATGACCTGGCGTTTCTGCGGTCATCATCTTCCACCGCCATATCCCGTACCCTAGAAAGAGTATCGTTTTTTGTTGAGGAGTACTTCGCGTCACGATTATCGGTTCGCCTGCGAGGACTCCCTGAACACGCTTTACGCCCAAGATTCCCGCCTCGGATTTCAGCGTGCCGGTTGTTCTTCGAGTGAATATCGGCGGGAGATCAAGCCAGGCATTCACCCCACCCGATCCAGGTTGGAGTCGAATCAACGGGTTGTTCCGCTGATGTTCAGGGACCAGAATTGTGGTGATCAGTTCATCCGACCCAAAACCTTCGATGGCCATCGGAAGATACGAATCGAGAGGTGTGAGTTTCTGCGCATCGAGCGTACGGCTGGCTATCAGAAGCAGACCCTTCCCCATTTGCAGAGTTTGGGAAATGGCGGAGAGTCCATCGTGGCGACTTGCACGTGTCGGAAAACCAATCAGCACGAGACAATCGGCGTCGTTCAATTGATCGGTCGTCGGTATCCCCGGGTCAAAAGAACCATCCCCCCGCTCGGTAAAGTACGATATCCGGATGTTCGTATCGGTTTCCAGTCCCCGTTTGACATAAGCATAATCAGCGCTCGGTCCGCCGGAGATCAGAACGACCTTCATTTTGCTCCTCAACACCTTCGTGTAGAAAGTCGACCGGTTATTCATGATACTTGTTTCATCCGGGAGCCGGGATATTTCGACAGCGTACTGATGGGTTCCTTCCTCAGAAGGGGTGATGGACATCGGCACAAGATACTCCGTCTGCCCTCCGCTGAGCATCACGAATTGGCGATCGAGTACTCTTCCTCGCTCACTCAGTGTCACTTCGATCCTTCTCCCTTCATATCCTGCCCGGCGGAGCGTCACGTGAACTGGAAGCCGGTTTCCTGCATAGGTGACGCTGTTCGTAACCACTTTTCGGATAATCAGATCACTGCGCTCAAGTGTGTCTCCGATGCCCACAGCAAATACTGGAACGCCGAGTTTTTCTACGGCGAGAAGCGGGGTTGCTCCCGCCGTGATGTTTCCGTCGCTCAGCAAGACGATAGCTCGCAGATTGCGATCAGCCGTTTGTCTTTCCAAATCCGCAAGTGTTGCCTCAAGATTTGTCTGCGTCCCTTCATGAAGCAGCGAATCGGCAACCGACGCCGAGCCTGTCCGCAGGCGATTGCTGAACGCCCCGAAAAGGAGGGCGGCATCGTCACCGATCTCTTGCATCCCCTGCGAGTGGAGAATGGAACGCTGGCGCGATGCACGCGAAATTCCACCGTCTTCGATTATCATGCTCCGAGAATCATCGGCGAGAACGGCCACGAGAGGTCGTTGTTCTTCTTTGAACGCCAAAGAGAGTATCGGTTCCGCAATAAGAAGAATGAGGATCACCAGCGCGACGGCTCGCACTGAAGCAAGGAATACTCTATAACGAGCGGGAAGCGGGGGGATGCTGTGCCGATAGCAGTAGCCCGCGAGCACAAGAGCGGCCACAACTGCAACGAAGATAACAATCGTTTGTGAGGAGAAAGATAGCGTAGGTTCTGGCATGCCTGTAGGGTCATGATCCAATGAAGATACATGACGACTCGTGCGCCGCGCCCACCACGGACGTTGAGCTTGATCAGGTTACCCGGAGAAGCGCTAGCGCACAATAATCATCTTCTGTGCAAGACTCGCGGTCATACTATGAAGGCGATACAGATAGACTCCCGAGGGAACTCGATTTCCCGACTCGTCTGTCCCATCCCAGAAGATCGGTGCCTGTGGTCCTGGCTTGACAACCCCCTTCCCGAGGATCTTAACGCGCTGACCAAGAATGTCATACACTATCAGCTCGACATACTCTTCGCGCGGGGCACTGAACGAGATCATTGTGCCAGCATTTCCGCCAGAGGCGGATCCGCCTTTGGCGGAGAACGGATTCGGGTAGTTCTGATAGAGAATGAAAGTCTCGGGGACAGGTCCCTTGATCTCGTTCGAAATAAATCTCCTGAAATGGACAAGCTGCTGAGGAGCATCAAAGGGGTAACGCCGCGTCCCCGTCGCTTGGGTGTACACGCTGAAATAGCCTTGTGGATACGCTGTATCGGATGACGCCGGTATTTTCGCCGTGTACGTATTCGCGCCAGGCGCAGACCTCATCTTCACTCGCTCGAATCCACCCGCAGGAGAGATCCTGTAATAAACGAAGATCGAATCGGCGGACAGCGGCGTGCTCGAAACAATTGTTGTACTGACATCGAGGGCCGATTGAAGATCTGTTACGCGGGGCTGCTGGTCGAAGAGCGGTCCATGGTACAGTGCCGCTCGGTATGCATGCACTCTTCCCCATCCGTAGAAGTTGTTTGGATAGCTCGCAGAGCGGGATGTCCCGTCTCGGTAGAGTGTTGTCGTTTCAAGAAATGCCTGCCGGACTTGCATTGGTGTCAAATAGGGGTGCGCCGAAAGAACAAGCGCGGCTGATCCCGCGGCAAGAGGCGTCGAGAGCGATGTACCGCTGGCTGCCGTGAAGCCGGTGAGGAACGAATAGCTTGCGGAGATCACGCTCACTCCCTGAGCAACAACTTCCGGCTTGATCCGACCGTCAAAGGTCGGCCCGGTCGAGCTGAAGCTCGCCAATTCGCCATCGGAATACGTCGCCCCAACGGCAACAATGCTATCGGCATCGGCCGGAGCAATCAGTGTTCCCGTACTGTCGGGATTGCGTGTCCGGTACCATGTTTCGTTCCCCATCGCCGTCACCAGCAGAATTCCCTTGCGGGCAGCGATGCGTGCCGCCTTGCTCGTGATTGCGGTTCTACCATCCAGGTGGCGGTAGGAATACCAGTCGATGTAGCCGAGAGATGTGGAAACCACATCTGCTCCGAGGCGTTCCATCCATTCCAGTGCTTCGACATAAAGATCTTCCTCCCGCTGGATCTCCACGCTATCAATTTCCGTCTTGGCGAGAATCAGCGAAGCACCGTATGCCGGTCCGATGAGCTGACCCTCGGCAAATCCGGCAAGGGCAGAAAGGGTCAGTGTTCCGTGCCACCCCTGTTGCCGACCGAGCGCGTCCCGGTACTCCCATGTGGCGGCCGAAGTGCTTGAATCACAATGGATAAAATCATACTCGGCAATCACGCGGATCCCCTTCATGGCGAGGTGAGTACGATGATTGTTGAATCCATCGTCGATCATTCCCACAATGACGCCTCTTCCGTTGATTCCGAGACGGTGCAGCTCGATGGCTCCGATACTGTTGAGTTGTGTCACTGACGCGCCATAATCGAGATCTGTCCCCGTCGAGCGCTTGGGAACCGAACCCGATATGCGAGGCATCGGACTCGTCTCGGGCGGTCTCCTCTGTTGCACCATCACCGGCTCGATAGACTCGACGTAGGGAAGGCCTTCGATCGACTCGAGTTCCGACGCCGTCGCTTCCACCGAAACTGCGTTGAACCATCGCGAGACAGCCTTGATCGAAAGACCACGATCGCGAAGTGCCTGGATATATCGGGCTGAGACGGGGCGATCGAGTTCATCGATTAATTTGTCGGCCGGCAGGACCTTGCCACGTCTCCACAGAGCGCGATCCGAAATCCCAAACCGGGCGGCAGATGTTACATCGAAAGGATGAACGCTCTCGCTTGCCCGGTCGGCAAAGAAGATCCAATGTTTCGACTTCTCCTGCGCGGAGAGTCCGGACACTCCAATCGCAATGATGCCAGACACGATGAGCCCGGTGAGTACACGACGCCGGGCGAACGCGGTCATCAATGCCAAATCCTTTTTGTGGTTGCAGGAAGCGGATTGTTCGCGGTATAACCGAAGTGGTCGTTGGTTGTCCATCGATGCTCGAAGATGTGCGACATCGGCGCGAAGGATTGCTCACTTCTCTTGGGCGAGAAGTTTTTCGACAATATCGATCGTGCTTATTCCTTCCGCCTCGGCCGTGAAACTGGGGACAATGCGGTGACGAAGAACCGGACGCGCCATCGTTCGCACATCATCGATGTCGGGAGTATAACGGCCCAGCAGGAGACAACGAACTTTTGCACCGAGTATCAGGTACTGAGAGGCCCTCGGTCCAGCCCCCCAGCGTATCCAGTTTCTTACAAATCCGTCTGCGGAGGAATATTGTGGACGCGTGCGATTCACGAGTCCGACCGCATATTCGACGACATTGTCAGCCACCGGTACCCGTCGGACAAGATCTTGGAACGCTAAGATGTCTGAGCCCCGTACCACATGTTCAACTGCCGGTGCATGTGAAGTGGTCGTCGATTTGACGATCGTCATTTCCTCGGCGAATGTCGGATAATCGATGAGGATGTTGAACATGAACCGATCCAGCTGTGCTTCCGGCAGCGGATAGGTCCCCTCAAGTTCGATAGGATTCTGGGTGGCAAGGACGAAGAACGGTTCATCGAGCCGATATGTTTCTCCCGCGGCGGTAACGTGGTGTTCCTGCATTGCCTCCAGAAGAGCTGCCTGCGTCTTCGGGGGTGTCCGATTGATTTCATCGGCCAAAACGATGTTCGCGAAGACAGGCCCCTTCACAAACCGGAAGGCCTTTTGCCCCGTCGAAACATTATCCTCAAGGACCTCCGTGCCGGTGATGTCGCTCGGCATCAAGTCCGGAGTAAACTGAATTCTCCGGAATGTGAGATCGAGCGTTTCCGCAAGCGTTTTGATCAGAAGCGTTTTGGCCAGACCGGGAACGCCGACCAGCAAACAATGTCCGCGTCCGAGTAAGGAGATCAACAGTTGCTCGATCACCGCATCCTGGCCGACAATCACCTTTCCGATCTCACGACGAAGTTTCGCGTAGGCGTCAGTGAGCCGGTGCGCCGATTCGACATCGCCGGTTGAAGGGGCGCGGGATTTCACAGCAGCGGTGCTGGATTGTTCCATGTGTTTGTCCCGGTGAGGGAATCACCCGTTCCCGTTAGATACGGATCTCCCAGTAGATACGCCCTTTGAGTTGCTCGATCCATTCAGCGTTGAGACGATTTCGCTTTTGGAAGAGGGCGAACTGTTCGACACGTCGAAAATCGTCTTCGAGATTCATCGGATGGGCTGCAATGTTCTTCCGAAGCCACACGATCTGATATCCGTACAATGCTCCCACGTTGACACGATGGGGAAGACTGATCTCCCCCTCCGAAAGCTTCTTGACCACCTCGCCGAACTCCGATTCGAGTTGGTCTTCACTTACGCGACCAAGATTCCCGCCGTAGGGACGCGTATCTTCATCTTCCGAGAACTCCTTGGCGAGTCCGGCAAAAGATTCACCGTTGATGGCACGATCCCGCAAGTCCTCTAGTTTCTTGATCGCCGCAGAATCACTTGCCGTTCCCTTCTCGAGAGGGATGAGAATCTGGCGCACACGAACCGATTCCCCTCGCCGCTCCATCAACTGCACAAGGTGAAGCCCGAGTTCGGTCTTGAATACGTCGGAGACTTCGTTCTCACGCAGACTGAAGACAACCTCTTCAAACTCTTTCAGGAGTTCTCCTCGCTTGGCCCAGGGGAGATCTCCCCCGCGGTCCGCCGTCGCATGCTTCGAATACCGTTTGGCCATCTCGGCAAAATCTCCGGTTCCCTTCCGGATGCTGTCCCTCACGGCGGCAAGCTGTTGGCGCGTTTCCTTTTCGATCTCGGGATCCGGTTTTGGCACGATGAAGATGTTGCTGAGCTCATATTCCACTGGAACAGCGGGAAGACTATCCTTGTACGCCCTGTAGAACTCCTCAACTTCTCTCAGCGAAACCTGAATGGACGACTCCCGTGTCTGGCGGACGCGGTTGACCAGAAGTGATTTCCTCATTTCGTCGCGAAATTCTCGCTTGATGCGCGCAATCGGCATGCCGTAGTACTGCTCGACGCGCTGCTCGGATCCTGCCTGTCTGACGAGATTCTGGATTTGCTGTTCGAGGGCCTGCGTTACCTCGTTTTCCGATACTTCAATACTGTCGATGGCGGCTTGCGCAAGGACAAGCTTTTCTGCGATCATCGCATCCAGCACCTGGAGCCGAAGCTCTCTCGATTTTGAATCGAGTTTGTTCTGGAGCGCGATGAAGTTGACCCGTTCCAGCAACTCGGACTCGGTGATAATCTCCTTGTCCACAACTGCCGCAATCCGATCGACGACTGTCTGAGCCGATGCTTCGATTGCCGTGATCATCAATAGTATCGCAGCACAAATGAACGTGCGCTTCATGGGATCTCTTTTCCTTTGTTCATGCGTGTTCCCGCGGAATCGCCCGGGGATCCCGGGGCACTCAAGAGGACTTGAATATTGTGCCTCCCGCGCAACCCCGCCACAAACTCGTCGTACAATCGTTGGCGTTCCCGAATCGTTAGCCGGTCCCTAATCTCATCTGCGACGTACGCAACGTCGGCTGGTTCTCCCGTCCGATCGAGCCTCCACACAATCAACACAAAAAACCCGTCATCGGTTCGCACGGGGAACGACGGTTCGCGTCGAGCGATGCCGCTGGCGACGCGCCACAGTTCCGGGGGGAGAAGTGTCCGTGAGGTATAGTACGCGGAATCGATGGAGCCCCCGACAACGCTCTGCTGCGCGGGATCTTCGAAAAGTCCGCGCTTCGCTTCCGTCCACTGTTTTCCCCGCAACACTACGGTGCGAAATGCATTCGCGGCATCGCGCGTCGCAAACACCATCATACTGATCAGCGCGACATCTTCGTTCAGGACGAACAGCGATCGGTTTACCTCATAGTACGATCGGATTTCCTCCAGCTTGATCGTCACGCGTGCCTTGGCGTAGATCTCCTCCTCGAGCAAAGCGTTGATTACGAATCTCCGTCGCGCGTCCTGAATTCTCATTTCCACATCTTCGCGTCGATCAAGTCCCCGTCGCACAGCCTCGCGATAGAGTAGTTCGTCCAGCAGCCATCGTTCAATGAATTCGTGAACCTGAGCTTCGGAAATTGTCTGGGAGGTATCGAACCGGGCCATGATGTTTTCCAGCGTCAGGATCTCCTCGTCCACGCGGGCAACGGGCGTTTCCGGCGGTTCGCTCCTGCCGCACCCGAGCAGGAAACCAAACAGCCCGATGGCAAGAATCGAGTTACCGAGCTTCATTGGCTTTCCGCGTAAAGGCCTTTGTCAGAATATCTTTCCGAAGCGATACTCCGTGTGTCTTGATGAGCTGCGTAATCCATTCTTCCTCCCTCTTCCTGGCCGATGCCTCCTGATACGCCCCAGCGACTTCGGATTGTGCTTCTTCGAACGTCTTCACTCTTGCCGGATCCTTGCCCACCACATTGATGATCGACCATCCGTTTTCAAATGCAATCGGTTCGCTGATGCTGTCCACAGGCATGGTGTTTGCGATCTCCATCAGCGCATTGGCCGTCACAGGCTGCCAACCCCATGCGCCCTTCTTGCTGCTGTATTCGGGACGAACGGTTGCCAGGGCGGCAAGCTCACCGAAGTTCTCTCCCTTCCGTGCCTGCTGCGCGAGGCTATCGGCGAGTTCCTTCGTAAAGACGAAAATTTCCTCAATCTTGACCCGATCGGACCACCGGAAATCGTTTTGATGCTCCTCATAGTACTGCCGCAACAAGGAATCGGACACCGTTATTTTTTGCCACACCTCATCCTGCTCGATCCGATAGAGAAGAACGCCATCCTCATATTCAGACATGATGCGATTGAATTCGGGAAATCGGGCCGCTGCCGATTCGGCGTGGGTGTCGATCACGGATGAAGTGGAGATCCGTTCCAGAATGAGTTCAACGGCTGTCGGAGTGAGAACATACTCTTTGAATTCATCACTCTGTTCCACGCGATCCAAGAACTGGTCCACTGTAACAGATTTCGTTCCTACGGAATAGAGTGTCCTCCCGAGCCAGGAAGAAGGAATCGTATCTCGCCAGCCTGCCCTGGACGAGGTCTTGGAAGAATCAAATGCTGTCGGGAGGCTCCGCAGCAAAACTGGATCAAAGCGTAACAAGTACTGTTTTTTTAAATCGTTGACATAGCGATCATAGTCGCTCGAGTATCGATTCTTTTGATATCCGTCGCGAAGGTCTCTCTCAACTTCCTGAAACGACTGCGCCGGACGCCTGCCCGTCACCTTAAGGATATGAAATCCGTACGGCGTTTCGTATGGCGGTGTCACGGCTCCTCCCGGGATATCATACAGGATATCGGCGAGCGCGGCAGGAAGTCGATCGTTCGTGAATTCGCCGATGGCTCCCCCGCGTTCCTTGCTCCCGTCATCGCTGCTGTAGAGGCGAGCTGCTTCCGCGAAATCCAATCCCTCTTCGAGTTGAGCCATGATCCGGGCGACCGAGTCGCGTACGGCCAGTGTATCGCTTCGGTCTTCTGCGTAGCGCACAAGAATATGACTGAGCTGAGTGGCTCCTTTCGACGGACGTCGATTCATCAGCTTGATCAGGTGATACCCAAATCGGGTCCGGACGGGTTCCTGCGTGTATTCACCAGTGCTGAGGGCGAATGCCGCATCTTCAAAAGAGGGAACCATTCGGCCACCAGCAAAGTAACCAAGATCACCGCCATTCACGTCGGCGCTTGGATCGTCCGAGAACACTCTCGCAAGCGAATCGAACGGGGCTGTGGCAATCAAATCTCGCACGTGAATTGCCCGTTCGTATGCATCGAGTGTATCCCCCGGGGAACTCATTTCATCAACGCGAATCAGAATGTGCGACGCTCGAATCTCTTCGTTCAGTCGCTCATAGGCCCGGCGAAGATTGGGCTCAACCAATTCCTTTTCGAGAAGGTAGTTGATTGCGATCGAATGCCGATAGCTTGTCAGCTCCTCCGCAACGGACGAGTCCCGATCAAGTCCGTGCGCACGAGCCTCCTGAACCTTCAATCGGAAGCGGACGAGAAGGTCAAGGAACTGCTCTCGCTCGTTCTGCGTCGATTTCGCAGATTGCTCCCACCCTCCGTTGTACTTGGCATACTTATCCTCGAATTCCTTGAGTGTGATTGTCTCACGACCGATCGTTCCCAAAATGTCTCCCGTGGAGGCGCAGCCGACAAACATGATTGCCCCGAGGAGTCCAGCAATGGCAGAGTTAGTCTTCGTCATAGGCATACGGTATCTTCTTGTTTTACTAGGGGTTACAGATATCTGAATAGTTATAGTAACCAAAAATGCAATGCCAATCAAGGAATACCAATCACGGTATCATTGGACGATTGGAAAGAAAAAGAGGACCCACGCGGGTCCTCTCGATACGGAGTCACGAAACGGACTCTCTACTGTTTCTTCAGTAAGTCCTTTTTTCTCTTCAGGATCTGGTCTCCCTCGTATGCGGAAATCTTGAACCGATGAGCAGTGGTTGAGGACTTCACCGTGTATGATTCCTCTCCCCTTGCGCGCATGAACCAGAGTGTTATTCCGTGGTACGTCGTTGCACCGACGATCGGAGGACTCGGAATGCCGGGATCATCCACGAAGTCGTCTGCCCGAAGATTGCTCAGACTATACAGCAGATTGTTCACCACCCATTGTTCAACCTTCTCCGTGCCAATTCGCCAGAGACTATCGGCTAAAGCGAGTGCAAACGTTGTATCACCATACTGGTACTTGATCTCGCGAATCTGACCCCGGGGTATCATGACAATCGTTCGATCACGCCAATCAGTGACGGCTCGCCCGGCGATCGAAGCAAGATTAGCATCGACAAGATAGACCTCATCACCGTCCGGTAATCGCACGTACGTTTCACCGTACGTCGAGCCAGTTTTCCCGACGATAAGTCCCGCGCCACTCCCTTGTCCGGTCAACATAATTTGAGTGCCGCTTGTATCGACTTGAAATAAGGGATGCTTTTCACGATTTGCCGATACCACACTTCTGGCACGAAGATCTGCGACCTCTCCAAGGAAGCTCTTCACAATCGCTTGATCGGCGCGGTACTGGACCGGTTGTTCCAGAACCCACTCTGATCCTTTTTTCGCGAGCACAACTTTCTGTTGCGGAGAGGAGATTGCGATTTTCGATATCGCGGATGAATCCACGGAGAGCAGTCGATCTCGCTCGTCGACAGAACGGCTTCTTTCTCCGGGCTGCTGCAGGAGAACATACGCGATCAACGCGAGAACAAGAACGAAAAGAATCAGTACCGGGATGTTACGTTTCATAGGATCTTTGCTGGTCGATAGAGGTCAGAGCTGTGATTCCAGTCTGCGCTTCCACACGATGCGTCGCCGCCATCGCACAAAGCCATAGGCAATCACCATCAGCGGCGGCAGAAGAAGATTCCCATACTTGACCAGGCGCTTTGTTCCGTCGGATACCTGGTCAAGGGGAGGTTGGGCAATATTTTTTGATCGGATCGTAATCAAACCGGCATCGTCTGCGAGGTAGTCGACAATATTCACAAAGAATGTCAGGTTTCCCCGATTCCCCAAAAACTCATCCTGCATGAAGTCGCCATCGCCGACGACCACAAGCCGGGATGTTCCAAGTTGGCCTCCGGTGAGCGCCACGGCAAGGGGGATGCCGTCTTCCCCAAGGTCTTCCCGGGTGAATCGCTGAAACGGATCAAGCATGATGAAGCCCCCTTGGCGGCCGCTCTGTTTCGATGAACGAACCAGCACATCGAGTTGCGAACCGGACGCCGACAGACCGGCAGTATCAATAGAACTGACAAAATGGAAAATGACCGCGGAAAGGTCTTTGACGATAAGATTGTCTTTGTTGAAGTTTGACACCACCGGAAGGTAGGCAAACGGCATTTGCGTCTGCATCGTGAACGAACCCTGCTGTTGCACGACGCTGATATTCGCGCACTGCACGTCGCGCACAAGATCGGCGTTGACCGCCACGCCGTGCGACTGGAGGAGCCCCTCCAGCCCCGTTTCAATCGGCTGAGCATAGCGGCTTTGAAGATTTGCGTTCATGCGGTTCAGCAACAACGCCAGCTTCCCTCCCCGTGCAAGGTAATTCCTCATCGTCTCGAGGGATGCTTCCCCGAACTTCTTCTGAGGCGCCACCACGATCAGGGCGTCGACGCGAATCTCTTGAAGGAAGTCCTCGGCCAGGTTAATCGGGAGAAGCTCGTACTGACCAGCGAGCATTTGAGAAGCCTGACGGAGGTTGGCAAGCTCCGGTTCTCCATGACCCGACGTGAATCCGATCGTTTTCTTCGTCCGTGAGGTGAGACGCTTCAAAATACTGCTGATGTCGTACTCGAGCGAGGAAAGATTCTGGACGACCGGGAGGAGTTCTCTCCGGTCCTCGTATTGAAAGACAAGTCCCATATACCCGCGCTTGACTTCCAGCTTGTCCTCATTGACGACTTGCACCTGGACCGGGACAACTCCCTGTTGCTGGGCTTCCTGTTCCCCCTTTTCCCCTTCGGGATTGATGAACTCGAACTGAAGATTCCCCTTCGCATATGCCCTGTATTCGTTGAGAATATCCAGGACGGCACGTCTGTTCCCATTGTACGGTGCTGGCAGATCTTCGGTGAAATATCCTTTCACATTTACGCGATCATCAAGCTGGGCAACGAGGTCCTTGCTTGACTGCGCGAGAGTGAAGACTCCCTGAGCCGTCAAATCGAGCCGAGTGAAGAGACGAATGGAAATGATGTTGATCAGCACGAGAATTGCAGTAATCAACACCGAACGAACGATAAGGTGACTCTTTTCCGATTTCATACGGTCAACGAGAAGCTCCGATGGAACATGCAGGGGTCGCGCACGAGACGATGCGGAACACTACATTTTCCGGCGCGCAAGTGAGACGACGGTCAGATAGAGCGAGAGACCAAGGACACTCAGGAAATAAACAATATCCCGTGTATCGATAACGCCCCGGGTGATATTGGAAAAATGATAGTCGATGCTGATATACTCAAGCACTCCCATCAGCCACACCGGCATATAGAACAGAACCTTATCCAGCATGAAGAGCGCGAAGACGAAAACGAATCCGATGATGAACGCAACAACCTGGTTTTCGGTCAGACTGGAAGCAAACAGGCCGATCGCGACATAGACTCCTCCCATGAGGAACAGTCCGAGATAGCCCCCGATGATCGGACCATGATCGACGTCGCCAAGCACCGCGATTGTACCGTAGAATATCAGCGTTGGAAGGAGTGCGGCGCCGACCAGAGCCCACGCCGCAAAGAACTTTCCAAGAACGATATCTGCATCATGGAGTGGTTTGGTGACAAGAAGCTCGATCGTTCCGCTTTTCCGTTCCTCCGACAAGAGACGCATCGTGATTGCCGGGACCACGAACAAATAGACGGCGGGGATGATTTCAAACATCAGTCGGAGCGACGCAACGTTGGCGAGGAATACATTGCTTGCATGAAACCACCCGACGATCGCGAGAAACACGACAAGAACAACATACGCGATAGCCGAATTAAAATAGGAGGCGAGTTCCTTCCGAAAGATCGTATGTGCGTTTGAAAGACTCTCGCGATACTGATTCATGACCTGACTCATTCGCTTCTCTCTGTTTTTCCCCTTGTTTCGTCTAAGATCTCGTCCTGTGGCTGTCGGATTCCATCTCATCCTTCATCGTCAACTTATGGAAGACTTCCTCTAGAGTCGTCGCTTCACGGAACAACTCCAGCAACACCCAATTCGCGTTGACCGCCTGACGAAAGATTTGTTCGCGCGCGTCAGTCCCCTTCAGTGTATGGAGGAGAAAGCGATGGACGTGATCGCTCGTCCCCTGAAATTCCACGTGTTCCACGCCTCGCAAAGACGCCAGCACGGGAAAGATTTCCGTCATCGGATTCTCGACCCTCGCCGCAATCTCGACGGACAGCATATCGGATGCCCGGAACTCCTGCTGCAGTTTTTCCGGCGTCCCGTCTGCGACAATCTTCCCCTCATTGACAATGATCACGCGATCACACGTTGCCTGTACTTCAGGAAGAATATGGGTCGAGAGAACGACCGTTTTCGCCCGTCCGAGCCTGCGGATAAGTTTCCGAATCTCCACGATCTGATTCGGATCCAGGCCGCTTGTCGGTTCGTCCAGAATCAACACATCGGGATCGTGGATCATCGCTTGGGCAAGACCAACCCTTTGCCGAAAACCCTTCGAGAGCTCTCCGATATCCTTGTGCCGCACGCTCCCGATTCCGCACGCGTCGACCATCTCCCGGAGCCGTCCCGTCAGCGCCGGGCCTTTGAGCCCGTGGAGCCGCGCAGAATACGTCAGGTAGTCCAACACATTCATATCGTGGTAGAGGGGATTGAGCTCGGGCAGGTAGCCGATTTTCTTTCTGACCTCCAGTGCGTGGGTCGCGACCGGATAGCCGTCAATCTCCACGCTTCCGGATGTCGGCGGCATATAGCAGGTGACGATCTTCATCGTCGTTGTTTTTCCCGCTCCGTTCGGACCGAGAAAACCAAGAATCTCACTCGTTCCGACGTCAAATGAGATATCGTCAATGGCTTTGTCATGACCATAGAATTTGGTCAGATTTCGTACGGTGATCGACATGGCTTTGCAGGAAGATAAAGCTGGCTGGGATTTTCTGCGCGCCCAATGCGTTGGGCCTTACTGCCAAACGGTGAGATGTTATGAAAAAGTTGCGGCAGATGCAAGACGATGAAACCCCACTCGCCTCCACCACCGGAACGAAAAAGGGGATGTCCCGTTTGTCATTCTGCTCTTGTGGGACAGCCCCTGATTCAGACACAAACGAATCGATGAGCGATGTCAGCGCCGGAGGGAGAACGTGAACCGCACCAGCGTTTGTGCTTCAGCCGGGCCCTGGGATGTCCGTCCCGGTGAATACTTTGACCTCATTGCCGCGTCGATCGCCGCGTTGTTCAGCGCTTCGTGATCGGATCGGTGAATCGCCGCCGATTTCGGAGCTCCCGTGGCATCAATCAAAATGCGAACGATCACATTTCCCTCAATATTCATGCGCATTGCGATCTGAGGATACTCCGGCGCCTGCAACGAAATCACTTTTGGCTCGACTTCGATGGGAAGGAATCCTGTTGCTCCTGCTGTGGCAGCCGGTTCTGCCGCTGGTTGTGCCGGGGCAGCGGGGGGATTTGTGACCACAGCCGGCGGGGCTGGAGCCGTTGTCGTCGGCGGCTGTTCTGTTGCTCGTTCAGTCGATGTTGGTCTCGTCGCGGTCTCCTCTGTTCTCTGGACCGTCTGTGCGGTCGACTGAGTCCGCGTATCTCTCGCCGGTCGTTCAGAGACCGGCGCTCGCGTTTCCCTCGGTTGTTCGCGAACCGGTTGCGTGGTTCGATCAGACATCGAACGCGTATCGCGCCCACGGCTCTCTTCCTCGATCGGAGGAGTCTCAATCGGTTGCGTCAGTTGACTACTCGTATCCTGCGGTTGCGCGACGATGCTCGCGGGAACGGCTGGTCGTTGAGACATCGCAGCCACGGAAGTAGACGGCTCCGGTTCCTTCCTCGTGACCAGGTACACAACGCCCACGGCGACGAGCAATACAACCACGATAACGGCAATTTTGGCTCCACCGCCTCTTCTCGTTTCCTTTCTTCGCATGCGGAGCGGCTCAGCGACGGGTTGAGGCTTTTCCTCCGGAACCGGTGGAATGTCTTCCTTCTCCTTCACCTCTTCGGTTTTTTCGGCAGCGACGCTCGAGAGCTGGGCGATTTTTTCTTCGAATTCCTTTGCGGCGCGATCGCTTGGATCAAGGATTTTGATTCGTCGAACTTCTTCCAGCGCCCGCGGATAGTCTCCTTTCGCGACGTATTCATCAGCCCGTTCGAAGTACTGGCTTTTGAGCTTCTCGAGAGCCTTCTTTTTTTCAGCCTCGGCTGTGGAACCTCCAGCAGGCTGCGTCGGGGCACTCAGGGGACGATCCCGCTGGCTGGCATCTTTGATGGCATGCTGGATAATCCCTGACAGCGATTTTGTGGTTTCCTCCACAGTTTCCGGGGTCGGCGATGCGTTTTTCATCTCCTCCAGCAGTTTCTCAAGCTGTTTCTCGAGGGCAATTAAGTAGATGTTGCGGGCATCGACGAGCTTCGCATCGCGTACGCGCCCGATCGCGTCGGCGATACTCCCCTTGTTGATGAGTTCCTGTGCTTCCCCCATTCGCTGTTCGATATGCTGCCGCAGTCTCTGTTGTTCACCGGTCATAAGACTTCATCTCCAAAATCACGTTACTTCCCGTCAGCTGCTGATTTACGGTCTGGATAGATAAGCTTCAGGGGTTGATCCTTTTTTTCGTGCTTTGCCTGGTCGCGCCGAATGTTTGCTTCACATCGTCTGATTTCATCATGGAGAGGATCGATCGCCGAGGCCTTGGCAATCTCATCAAATGCCTTGCTGAACTCGAATTGCTCGGCAAACTTCTCAGCTGCCCGGAGGTGAATTTTCACCAACCTCTCAGACTCCTGTTCTTCGCCCGACTTCTTTCCTCCTCGGCTTTTTTCCGTGCTCGCCTCATAGTCCATTGATCGCTGCGACCAGATCAGCTCTTCCAGTTCTTTGAGCTCACTGTTGTTTTCCTCGACGGTATACCCGATGGCAATCTCCGTCAACGCTTCATCGTACCGCTTGTTCTTGAAATACTCTTTGGCTCGTTGCGCGTGATTCCGGAGGGCCTGAAGTCTTTCGTTCTCGGCACGTTCACGTGCAAGAACCTGTGCGAGTTCCGCTACATCGTTCTTCATCGCGGCGAGCACCGCATCCTCAGGGTTGATCAGCAGTCCCGCTTCGACTTCCTGGCGTGCATTCTCGGCGTCGCGTGCGACAAGGAACTGTCGGGCGCGATCCGTGTGCTCGCTCAACTGAGCTCGTCGCTTCTCTTCGGTCTGCTGTGCAAGGAATCGTTTTTGTGCGGTGACGATTTCCTCCTGCAGAATCGTCAATTCCTCCTGACGTCGGCCGGCGGTGAATCCCTTTTGGACTTCCGCGAGCGCTTCTTCGAAGAGCCCTTGTCCCATGAGGTCCTTCGCGAGGCTGATCTGTTCCCTGACACGTCGCTGTGCGTCTTGCTCGGCCCGGTGCTGCTCAAACTCCATACGCAGCTCGGTTTCGAATTGCTGAACATTCTCGTTCAACGGGTCGAGCAGGAATGCACGCGCGACTTCGTCGAGCGCCTGGGTGTATTCCTTGATCGCTCGCAACCGTTCCGCTTCGAGCAAATGAATGGCAATTGTTTCCTCGACGTTTGCTTTCGAGGTTTCCTGCACCATCTCTCCGGCATCGGTTCGTTCCTCAACGAGGAGACGCTGTTGTTCCTGGTGATTTCGGATTTCCTGTTCGAGGGTCTTCACACGTTCGTCAAACGGGTCGATGATGAACGCGAGGGCGACCTCAGCCAACGCATCCTCAAACTGTTGCGCGTCGAGTGATTTTCGTGCCCGATCGAGGTGACCTGCAATTTGCTCTTGCTTTCGCGCTTCAACGGACTCGAGTTCTTTCTTCTCAGAGATCAGGGCCTTCTTCCGCTCGGCTTCTTCAAGGCGTTTGAGTTCTTCCTCATGACGTTTCTGCATCGCCTCTTCCTGTCGGCGGCGCTCTTCTTCGGCCACACGGTCTGCCTCATCCCGCATGGTCACAATCCGTTGCTCGCATTCCTGGAGCGCGGCGTTCATCGGGTCGAGAGCCATTGCTCTGGTGATGACGCGAAGGGCCTCGGCAAAGCGGTTATTGCGAGCGAGGTCGTCGGCAACGGCAATCTGTTTCTGCAGCGATTCTTCGAGGTCTTTGAGTTTCTGTTGACGCTCTTCCTGACGCTTCTTGTATTCCTCCATTCGCTCCAGCTCGGCCTTCTCCTGCCGTTCCTTGATTTGTCGCTCGAGGGTCAGGATCTCTTCATCCAGCGGTGCGATCACGATGGCAAACACAAGCTCGCTGAGCGCAGCATCCAGGTCCCCTTTCTCCATCAATTCCTTTGATCGACTGATGTATTGTCGGATTTTTGCTTGCTGGGCTACCTGTCGGGCTTCATGTTCTTTTCGTTCCTTCTCTTCCCGGTCGCGCTTGAGCTGATCCATCCGCTCCTGGATAAGCTCACGTTTGCGGTCTTCCCGTTCCCGTTCTCGCTGGGCCTGCAAGGATTCCTGGAGGCGCAGTTCTTCTTCCTGGGCAGTCCGGATTCGCTCCTCAAGGGAAGTGATTCGCGGATTGGAGGGGTCAAGGAGATAGGCCCGTGCGACCTCATCGAGCGCGCGATGGAAGTCTTTCTTGGTACAGTACTCTTCCGCGCGTGCGATGAGGCCCGAGATCTTTTCCTCGATCGCGGCACGACGTCCTTCTTCCGCTCGCTGGCGTTCCGATTCCTCCCGCATTCGAGCTTCGAGCTGCTCTTCCTGCTTCGTGACAACTTCGGCGGTCCGTTCGGCCTCGACAAGCGCGAGATTCAATACGTGTTCGAGAATGGGAGACAGAGGTTGGAGCTCACCTCGCTCCGCTTGCGACTGGATGGCCCGCACCCGGTCCTCGTACGCGAGCGCATAGAGGTTTTTGGGATCGATGAGCCTTGCTTTTCGGATTTCTTCGAGAGCGGCCGGAAACTGCTTTGCTTTCACCAAAACGTCCGCTTCTCGCAGCAGCGGGGCAACCTGTTTGAGTTGTTCTGCTTTCCGGGTCGGTTGGTTTTTGGACTGGGTCATGGGAGGAATGCCCGTAGTACGCGGGTTGTGCGATGTCTTTCTGCCAGTGGGGTGACGTTCCTTATAGCTCTATCGTTGCGCAAAAAAGTACGAAAAGATACGTTGGCGATCAATACTGCGCGGTGATAATGGATGAAGGACTACCCCTTCTTGTGGTTCACAATTCTCATCGAGTGGAATTTCCACAATCCTCTTTCAATCGTGCTCATCGCTGTTGCTTGCCGCAGATAAGACGCAATCACTCAATCGATTGACAACGGTCCTTCAAGTTGCTTCGAACCGATCTTGTTCTCCCGTTTGAGACCTGGACACGTCCGGATGGTCTCGTCTACTTTCACTTGACCGTGTGACGATGGTCACATCATCGGAGATGCGTACCGCCTCACATCGATCAGATGGTCCCGAAGCGTAGATTGAACCGACTGAAGAGGCGGGGCTTTCCTCCGAGCCATTCGACTCCGGCTCCTGCATCCACCCAGATTCCTCCTGTCAGATGTGTCTCACCTCCTGCTTCCAAGAGGTATCGATCGGACGCCGACCTCAACCACTCTGCTTCGGCGTGCGTGAAGATCTTGTACACGTTCTCGCCGAGATACACACGCACACCGACCGGTCCTTCGAACTGTCGCAACCGTCCACGCTCATCTCTTGCGAGGCGGAGCTGCGCTCCGGCAACCCACTGGGCAGTCGGTCCAAGACCACCGGCAGCAACGAACCACGCCCCAAGATCCGACGCAACGATTCCCCGAACACCGACGGAATCGCCCGAAGATCCTCCCCACGCAATGCCAACCTCAACAATCGGTTTTCTCCAGTTCTCGTCCTTTGCGCGGTTGCGTGTCGCTACAATACTCGAATCGAGATTTCGGATCTCGGCCTGGATTCGCGCCTCCGCGCCCAGAGAATCCTCGGCCGACCGGAAGAATGGCCGTGGACCTCTGATCTCATCCCGAATGTGCATTGCAAGGCTCGCCACGGAGTCGGCATACCCAAACAGTGACGAGAGATACCTCTGATCAAGGCGCAAATCGGCTTGATCCATCAGCGTCCATCGCATTCCGACCGCAACGCGGGTCTGACCGGAGGTGAGTTCATTGCGTTGAGAGGCAACCGAAACACGTATCCGATAAAGGGCACGACTCAGAGCCGATTGCCGGAACTCACTCAAGGTGAGTCGGGAGCCACGAGCAACGAGATACGGCGAAAACTCGGCCGCAAAAGCCGAGGGGAGGATCCCGCCGGAACGGAGAACATCGGCGATGGTGATCGCAAATTCCCGCGTGCTCGAAGGTCTCATGATTGCCCCCGGCTCGCCCTTGATGAGTTCGAAAGCAGGAGCATCAGGCACGGCAAATCGCATCCTGTGCGCGATCATCGTGCTCTCCGGTTGCGCCGAGAGATCCACCTGACCGACACAGCTTGCAAGAATAAGAACAATCCCCAATCGCACCCGTGATTTCATTACGCCTCCAGAGCGTCAGGAGCTCGCGCGCAGCAGCGCGAAGAGCTCAGGATGTGCCTGTGCCTCGCTAATTGGTCCGCTGATTTCGTAGTCCTGTGGAGCTGCATTCCCCTGTCGAAAGATCAATCGCACGGAATACCTCTCTCCCGGCTTCCAGTCGGGTGCGACAATCGCCGTCTGACATTGAATCAACCGGCCGTCGTTATGTTTCGTCGGGAGAGGAAGCAGATAGGTATCGTCGTCCGGATTCTGATTGTTCCCTCTTCTCTGGAGTACCACCGTATTGCTTCCCGCTTCCCACAAGCGGAGGATGTACGACCCGATGTGGACGTACCCGAACTCGACACCAATCGAGATTCTATCGCCTGCCGGATTGAACGTAAATTCTTTCATTGAATCCCCTCTGAATAGTGATGTCAACAGAGAATTCCCTCGTCGTACATGATCGAGACTTTGAGGATTGCATGCGACAACGCGCACGGGTGTATCTCGCAGCGTCAAGGTCGCGATCGAACAGTCGCTATTTCCCTGATTCCCACTCTAACTCCGCGCACATATCAAAGTCGATGCTCGACGATGATCCGTTCCGGAGATGCACCGTGACAATGACACTGCTCAGGCATCCCCACCCCGTGTATTCGACGCGGTACCCGTCTTCCGCATTACTCGAACGTTGCGTCTTCTGACGAAACGTCGGATGATTGAACTCATAGACCACCTCAACAACTTCCATCTTTCGCTCGCGAGGTACATCGACCCACAAGCTGAAGTCGTAGTATGTCTCTTTCTCTCCTTTGATCGCTCTATTCTCCACCGCGCGGGCACGGGGACGTACCGTCGCGACCAGGGGAAGGGCTTGTGTGAACTCGCGGCGAAGTTGCCGGTTCTGGGTTGCCACGACCGCTTTTTCGATCTGCACATACGATTGTTCGAGCTCGCGGGTATTGGAACGGAGCACATCAATTTGCTTCTGCATTGACTCCGACTGCGATGTCAATGAATCCAGAAGCTGACGCTTCTCGCCGATCTGCTCATTCACGGAATTCAGTTTGTAGAGACTGAAGAGGAATGCTCCGCCCACGATGATCACTCCCACCAGTGTAATGAGCGCCGACTGTCGGGAAGATTTTCGGATCTGGTGTTCGTCGAAGACCGTCTGCGGGTTCATTGGTCACCTCCTTCGAGAACCGGAAGGAGCAGTTTGATGGCATCGCTCCACATTTTGATGACCCTTCCCGTTGCGATCGTGATCCCGCCCGACGATCCAAAGAGACCCAAAACGGCAACAGTATCGGCCCCCTTGAAGAGGAGATAGATTGCGCAAGCCAGGAGGACCACCAGAGAGAGAATGTTGACGATGAGGTATACCATGCGCTCGGCCCGAAAGAGCCTGAGCATTGTACCGATCGCCTGGAGTCGATCATTGAGTTCATTTGGCGGCATATGCCCTCACGCAGTTGTTCATGGAAGATGAATTTCGATCATTTTGGCGCAAAAAGTCACTTTTTGTCGAGTCTCCCCTTTCGCAGGAAAACAGGATCTACAAGGAGGAGATGGAGTTTCGCAATAAGAAAACCGGATAGCGCTACGACCGAGGAAACGACATATCGAAGGAAGAAATCTTCGCCGATGTTCCTGACATAAGAACTCCCGATGTAAGGTGCCACAATGAGCGCGAGCAAAGAAGTCGCGGCCAGCAGGCCCAGCACAATTGACCCTCCCGGCACGAGAAACCAGAGGGCCGCGACGAGCGCAAGAGGAATGGCGAGCCCTAAAGCGGCAATGAAGACTCCGACTGGGATCATCCATGGTGCCATCCGGTATGTCTTCAAGAGCCGCATAGCACCAATCCGAAGAAGCTTGCGATAGGCCGAATCCAGAGTTTCTGCGGAAGCGCTGTCGCGAACCGCTTCAAACATCCATTTCGTGTTCGAATCGTGTTTTGCTCCGCGAATGCCGGTCGAGTCTCTCTCAACACGCGAAGACCAGCTTGCGGGAATTGCCGTTTCAGCCATCGCGTACCCGCTGTAGATCAATGAATAGGCCTCCGTGTCGGAGAAACAATCGAGATCGGTTCTGAGATTGGAGAGATAGATTTGAGCTTCTCCGTTCATTCCGTACGAGGTTTGTGCTGGCATCCTCTTGCTCGGTTCCGTCATCACCCCGTGCGGAGAGAGTCTTTCAACACCAAGTTCATGTTGAAGATGAAGCACCGCATACCGTGTGATCGAACCGTTTTGCTGCATTGATTCGAGCAGCGTGAACCCCGCATCACGATTCCGATCCATCAGCACTCCGTTCGAGCGTCCGAGCACCCCAACCAAGCCGGAGCTTGATACTCGCTCATCCGGAAGAAGTCCGCTCGCATCGCTTGCAATGATCATGGTGCATTCTTCCGAGATGAGTCCGGAAATGCCCTGGTTATCGTAGAGACCGCCGTCGACAAGTTTCGGAGTGACGTTGGTGTACAGACCCGTGAGCGGAAGCGGCGCAAAGATCCCCGGCACACAGGCAGAGGCGGCCACAGCAATGCTGAGTGGAATGGACCGATACTTCGAAGGTATTCCATCGTCGTCATATCGGAAAACCGAGAGAATGGCATTCTTGTCGACCCTATCCGATCGTGACCGATCACGCATGAGATCGCTCTCGCGTTCTCCGGCATCCACGGCGGTGAATTGCCAGTTGCGTCCGGTATTGAGTGTGGTTGCATTGATCAGCAGAATTGGGACTTTGTGCCGACGGGTTCGGTTGTGTCGATGAGGATGAAAATTGTCCGGCGCGCCGGGGGGCTGGATTCTCAGCCGATTTAGCGGAATGCGCTGCTGCAACGCCGCCGCATCGTAGAAGAACTCGTCATAGAGTTCGGCCATGCGATCGCTTCTCGAGTAGCTTCTGTCATAGATCATTCGCCAGTTCTTTCGGAAACTGGAATACGCACGGACGCGGAGGTTGCGTTGGATGGCCGGGACAAATGATCGTTCAATCTCCCGAACAAGCCCGACGTACGCATTTGAGGAGATCTTTTTGTCCGAAATCGACTCGAGGAGTTTCTTAAGGTGCAAATAGTAAAGGGCTCCGATGATGGATCCCCCGGAGACAGTGGAGATCACTTCAACGGAAGAGAGGAGGTCTCGCTCCGCCAACCTGGCGAGGACGCCAAGATGGAAGAGGGACGCGCGGAAACCTCCTCCGGACAACGCAAGACCGAGCTTGAATTTGGTTCGGTGTATGATTTTTTGATGACGCCGGCTCTTCATCCTGGTCTCCACTCGGGCGAAAACCGAAACGTCAAAGAGGGCGAAGATCGGGTGCTTGCTCCTGCGGAACTACTCTTCAGCGCGAGGGGGCAAGTGTTCGGTTCGTAATTTTTTTTGGATACAAGAGATTACCCCTTTTCCGACGAAATGTCAAGGGATTTAGTAGGGAATGATGGGGGACTCGGATGATCCAGATCTTCGTGCAGGGCTAGAACGCCAGCCGGCCGCCGATTGAATAGTACGTTGCGCTGTACGTCCCGCCAGCAACGGGAGAGAACCGATCGTAGGAAATGTCTGCAAAGAGTGAGCCCCACGGCCAGGGCGCGACAAAGACGGTAAATCCTCCCCCAGCCTGATGAGCATCGAATGTGTTGTACAGAAGAAAGATATCAGGTTCGTAATAGAGACTTCTTCGCCCGTACTTTCCGGTAAGGAGCATGCCTGCAGAGTGGGAGAGTGAATGGTAGTAGCTGACGTTCGTCGAGAGGAGCGTCTGTCCATGACCGATGTCATCCGCGAAACGATCGACATTCACGCGACCCGTGAGCCATCCTCCCGTCCCGATCCCGCCGGAAACAGACCCAGAGACTCCCATCGTGCGCACATCCTTGAACAGGTTCCCCTGCGCCTGCACACCAAGAATCAGATTTGAAGCAACGAGATGATACCACAGCCCGCCATAGAACGTAACACTCTTGTCTGTCAACGCGCTGTTGGATGAAGTGTACACGAGATCGCTGCGCAGAGAAAGAAGATTTGATCCGACGACGAAAGAGTGACCTTTCGACAGCAAGAATTGATTCTGCAGATATTCAAACCCGCCGGTGTACGCGATTCCAGTCCGCCGATATCCACCTGTCCACGCACTGTTCCAGTGATCGATGAATGAGATCCTGACGCCATAATGACTGATCTTTTCCTGGCTCGCGTCCCGGTACGTCCCGGAGGTAAAAACCTGGTCGACAGCAACGACCGGATAGACAACGACTTGCGCCTGCAATGGCGGTGAAACAGCCCAACAAAGGATGACAACCACCAGAGATCTCGAAAACGTGCTCATATTCTTCATCAGCTTGATCTTCCTCCACGTTCCACAGTTTCCTTCAGCTCAAGCTCCATCTCTTCTCCTTTGAAGTGCGTGAGTCCTGAAGGACGCGCAAAGGTGTACATCACCGTCCGAACCTTCTTCGATGGAGCCCATGAGCCAAACGGTGTTTGGAGAATCAAGGAGGCCTCGGAAGTGAGCTTAATCGATTGCTGCGTTGCGTGCAAGAGATTCGACAACTTAAACCGGCAGGAGACCCCGACAACCGACAGGAGGTCGAATATCATCACGAGACCGCGCGATAGCGGATCACCCGCCTCTTCAACACTGGTCCACGACAATGTTTCTCCTGTCACGAGCGGAACATCTGTCAGCAGTTCTCCGACGTGATAGAGTCCTGTGTCCCTTGACCCCTCAAGTTTCCTCACACTCAATACCCCGTGATCCATCGTGAAGGTCATCCTCGTTTCTATGGGCGCGCTCACGATGCTGAGATTTCCGTGAAAATCGATTTCGGTCCGCCACCTCTCGGTGGTCACAGAATCTCGACGCGTCATCGCGTAGATGAGGTCATGCGCAAAGGAATAGGGGAAGAACTGCTGTGCGTGCGGATTCACCGGGAGGTGCTGTATCAACTCCCCTTCCTTCGGTGTCCCCCTCAGGACAAATTCCTTGCTCTCTGACTTTTCCTTCAGGTAATGCGCAAACTCGAAACAGAGCGTTGGAGCTCCGATCGTGGGAACACTCTGGACCTGAAAATGGAGATGCGGATAGGGAGAGCGTCCTGAATTGCCGCATCGACCGATCGCCTGTCCGGCACGCACGCGATCCCCGATCTTCACTTGAGCGCTTCCTTTGCGGAGGTGTGCGACGCACGAGTAGTAGTTGGGGGCATGTTCGATGATCACCGCATTACCCCAGTGGTCTCGCTCGTTGACGGTTCCAATCGGATTGTCGTGCACATCCGACGTGACGTGGACGATCGTGCCGTCTGCAGGGGCGAGCACCGGTACGCCAAAACAAGGATAGTCTACGAGATCAGAGCCTGAGCCTTTGTGAAGCTTTCCCTTCGATCCCGGAATGACGAAGTCGATCGCAAAACGCCAGTCTTCTTTGTGTGTCATTGGTCCGTCAAATCCCTGCGTCACGATCCACGTGCCATTGAATGGAAGAATCATTTCGACCCCCCAGCGGCGGAATTGGCGGAGATTTGCCCGATGAGTACTCAGGTTTTCTTCGGGGGTCGAGGCTTCAGCGAGCGATAACTGGAGTCCAGGCGATGGCGAGAGCCGCTGCTGCAAGACATAGAGAATCAGGAGTGTAATGATGTTGAACGGGAGTGCTGTCGGCGGGAGGTACGCGGGGAGAAGCACCTTTGCACTGAGCATGATCAGCGCCGAGGCTGCGGCTCCAAGGACAGCCAGAACGAGAGCACCGGCTCGCGGGATCAAGAATATTCCCCCGAGCGCGATGCCCGTAAGGACATAGTTGAATCCAAGGTATTGCTCGGTCAGAACCTGAGGATACGCGCCAAGCCACGCGTGCGTGACATACCCGGCCGCAAATCCTGCAACTCCGAGAAGCACTCCGATTCGGGAGTGAACAAGGAACGCGATGAGGATGATCGCCCCCGAAAGGACATCGACTTGAAACAGGACGGCGCCGAGCGATCGGAGAAAGAGATCCGCAACGGAAGAGCCGGTGGTAAGCCCTGCCGCACTCAACGGCCATTCAGCAAGCTCGAGCTTTCCGAAGCCGAGCGAGGCCGACACGACGATCGAGAACCCGATCACGAAGGGGAGGCTCAAGGCCGGGAGCCGCAGATAGTACCATAGTGTTCGCTGAAGTGCTTCTGCGAGGAATGTCGTAAGGATACCTCCCAGGAGCACAAGGATGACGAGATTGAATGATGGAGCATAGAAGAACGTGAGTGCGAGGGCGACGAGCAACGGATTGAACCCATAGTACCCCTTGCGGATCTTCTGCCGTTCGAGCCCCAGTATGAACGCCGTGCCGTTGGAAGTCAGAATCGCAAACAGCCCGATTAGTCCGGTAAGAGGATTGAGAAACGTCGTCAGGGCAACGAGGATGCCGAAGGAACGACGCTGGGAGAAAAAGACAACACCGTAGCTTCTCACGGTGGAGTCAATGAGAAAGGAGATATTTTCGCGCAGGTGGGCGGAGAATGGTCCCATCACCGGTGCATTACCTCAGCCATCTTGGAATCGAATCGAGTCGGATCACGTCTTCGACACGCTCTGCTTCACGAATAACGTCAATGTTGCCCTTGTTGCTGATCATCACGACGCGCGGGCGCAGCTCGATGAACTGGAGCCATTGTGTGTTGTTGTACGCACCCACCGGCCTGACGATCACACGCTCTCCTTTTTCGAGAAACGGAACCCGCACCGCTTCGGCGATCACATCGATCTGCATACACATCGGGCCATAGATGTTGTGGATTTCGGTGAAGAGCCCTTTGTCGGTGGTGGGAAGGATTTCGAAATCATACCAGAATGCCGTAAACAATACGTTCACCCCGGCATCGAGAACAAGGGCCCGAGTTCCGGATGGTAATCGCTTGGTCGAGACGACCGTGGCCACAAGATATCCGGCTTCGTCAATCAATGCCCGTCCCGATTCGATGATCAGGAGTGGGAGCTCGTCATGCGGATAGTGGTCGAGCAGGGGCGAACAAATGGCATCGGCAAACATATCGAAATCGGGAGCCAGCTGGTCGGTCGGGATGTAGGACCCTTTGAGACGATTCCGCGATGCGAAACCGCCGCCCATGTCGATATATTTGAGCGTGGTTCCGAACTCCCGCTTGAGTTGCGCGGCAAGATCGATCATCTTCTTTGCCGCATCGCCATAGAATTTCGGCTCCAACATGAAGGTCCCGATGTGCGTATGGAGACCGACAAGATTGAGTCGCTGATGGGCAAGAGCCCGCTTGATGGTGTGGTATGCCTCGCCTGACTCGATATTGAGTCCGAACCGATCCCACATTGCGTAGCCGGGGATCGTCATGTTCACGCGCACACCGAAGTCAACCTTCGTACCAAGCTCATCGGCGATTTTCTCCAGCTCCGGCAATTCATCGAAGCTGTCGATGTTGATCATCGCCCCATCGACCGCGGCCTGCCGAAGCGATTCCGGACTCTTATGAGGACCATTGTAGACGATTTCGTTTCCGGGAACACCCAGGCTCTTTGCCATCGCGTACTCCATTCCGGAAACGACCTCCGCCCATGCGCCCAGGCGATGAAACGCTCGACAGATGGCCTTCAGGTAGTTCGTTTTATAGCTCCAGGCAAACTGTACTTTTGGATACCGCGTGGCAAACGCCTGGTACGCCGAGGCATATTGCTCCTTGAGCGTCTCGTGAGAGTAGACAAACAGAGGTGAGCCGTGTTCTTTAACCAGTGCGTCAATGCTGACGCCGTCGATGGTGTCTTTGTGCCGCGACACAACAAAGGGGGCAAATTTGTTTGTGATACCCGCGTGCTGACGCGTCAGTACAGGTTTGGTGTACGGTTTCTTCTCCATCAGATGCGCCGATCCTGTGTCATGAGATGCTGTGTCGATCCTTCGTTATCGGTATCGCAGCTCCTTTTTCGTCAGGAGCATGTCAAGTTGGTGTACGTGAGCAACAAGGTCGGTGGTGTAATGCACAAACATCGTTCCCGCCACGTTGTTGCGGGCGATTGCCGGGGAGGTTCCCAGGGCGAGCTGGCAGTATGCGTACGGCAGATTGATACCGCATGCCTTCCCGAGATAGATCCAGGCCGGAAATCGAGGATTGATCTCGATCAGGTAGAGTGTGCCGTCGTCCCCCATCAGCATCTCCAGTTCAAATCCCCCTTTCCACTCAAGAAGCGAGACAAATCGTTCCGCCGCGTTCGTCAATTCCTCGTTCACGATACTCACGCCGGCCCATCCTTTTCCCTTGTCCGTCGTGAACACCTTTTTCATGCATACGGCTGAGACGAGTCCGCCGCGCCCATCCCCTAATCCCGCGAGATTGTACTCCTCTCCGGGAACATATTTCTGGAGAATCAGGGGGAATCCCCATCGGCTCGAGATTGAATGCATGGCGGAACGCATGTGCGATTGATTGGCAGCGAGGTAGGCCTCATAGAAGAGCCCCTTGACCATCAGAGGAAACTCGAGTTGCCCTGCTGCGCGTTCTGCTTCGCCGACACTTGCCACCGTCCGGCTTTCCGGCACACCGAGAGCCATTCCAGTGGCGAGGTCTGCGAGATTCGTCTTCGTCCGTCTCTTTAGCTGCGCAGCGCTCGGCAGGAAGGTCCGGATACCGATCTCGCGGAGCTTCGTTTCAAGATCAATCACGTTTGCGAGCTCGGAATCGAGGTTCGGGATCAATACATCTATTGATTCCTTTGCCTGGATTTCCATCATCCTTTCGAACCATACCTGCCGCCCGGCTTTTGGGTAGGGGAGCAGGTACACCGCGTCGACAAGCTCACTGTCGAAGATTCCCGGATCGTAGGCGTCGTAGGCAAGTCCGACGATCCGTCCGGACCACTCCGGCTCTTCCCGCAGACTCCGGATGACGGCAACACCGGGAGCCGGATTGTCGGTCGCGTTCAGGCCCGTGACTGCAACGTTACACTTCATCAATCAGCCGATAGGTTTTCATTTGCGCAAGGAACTGCGTGGTATCTCTGAAGATGACATCAGATTTGCCATCATAGTGTTGCTCGATGTATGCGAGAATATCCTCCACACTTTTTTCTTCTTTCAGAAGCCGGATGATGTCCAAACCGGTTTCATTGGTCGTGAATGTCTGACCAGTGCTCGGATCGAAGATGAATCCCGAATCGCTCAACGCGAGCGATTTCAGACGACGGTTGAGCTCTTTCATGATTACCTCGTTTGGAGATATCCCCAGAGATAGCTTGCCATCCCCGTGTGCTTGAAGCCAAGCTTCTGGCAGACGGGGTCATCCGGCGCACATTGCTCTTTCGTCAGCTTTCCGCTCCAGACTGCCGCTTCGAATGTCCCCTTCTCGAATTTGGAGTTGATTTCAAGCTCCTTGACGAAGATTCCCGGCTTGATCGGGAAAGAGTAGTGTACGCCTTCGTTCAGCAAATTGGATGCGTTGGGCGGATAGAGAGAGATGCCCAGATGAAGTCCGGCATCGGGGACTTCGACGCTGATTTTCAGAATGAGCTTGCCGAGAGGATTTTTGACGATTTCGTACCCCACGGCATGACCTTTGGATTGTCCGAACGACAGCGTCGCGCAGATGAGAAGAAGTGTGAATACTCTGAGCATAGGTCTTGGATCAGGAGTTGTGATTATGGTTTGATGATCTTCAAGGTACTGCTTTGATGTTCCCTGCGGCGTGAGCTGCGGCACAATGCGATCGTCTGACCGTCTGGAGTACAGCGAGACGACGGCAAGTGGAAGAGGGCTTTGTATCGCGCCCGATATGCAGTCGGATGCTCCTCTCTTCCCATCAATCTTCCACTTTCTTCCCCGTCATCAGCTGCAACAGGTCTTTGAAGCGCATGGCGCGCTCACGCCACACAAACGGTATGAACAGCCAAACAGCGGTGGGGGCATAGGTGAGCAGGCGCTGCGACATCGGGTCGTCTCCGTAGATGAACGACGTCTCCCGGAACAACTCAATCACGAATGAGATATTGACGAACACCCCGATGGCGAGGATTGCGTAGAAATACGTCATGTACCTCGTGTTCGCGCCGTGGAGAAACTCAACGATCGCATCATCTCCCTTTTTCCTGACTTTTTTTGGAATGAGTCTAAACACCTGTAGGAGCTCGCGCTCATCTCCGGCCGACTCAGTCTTCACATCAGCGCTCATGTCATCCTCCCAACGTTAGCATATCGCTGTGCATTTTGTGTTATTCGTTTTCGGCTTCCGGGATTCGCCGCACCCGGATCATTTCCACGGCCCGTTCGTCAACCTCTTCAATCGTAAATTCGACTCCGTTGACCTGAAGAGATTCCCCTTTCGTCGGGATGTGGCCAAGCTGTTCCATCACAAACCCGCCGATGGAAAGAACGTCTTTTGGAGATAGCTCCCGGTTCATCAATCGTTCAATCTCATTCGTCGTCATCATTGCGTCGACGAGATACTCGTCATCCGTGATCTTGGTCATCTCCGGAACTTCGCGATCAAACTCATCCTGGATGGTTCCGACCAACTCTTCCAGCACATCCTCGAGCGTCAGAAGCCCCGCTGTTCCTCCGTATTCATCGACGAGGATGACAACATGCGTTTTCTTATGAAGCATGACATCGAGGGCCTTTTCGAGATAGACCGTTTCCGGCAGGAACGAAACATCCCGCAACACCGATTCAAGCGAGAAGTTCTCACGGTGGTTCAGTTCATGCTTGAAGATATCCTTGGTATGAACAACACCGATGATGTTGTCGATCGAGTCGCTGAAGACCGGATAGCGGGAGTACTTGTTCCGACGCATGGTGTCAATACTTTGCTGGATCGGATCTTCCACTTTCAGGGCAACCATTTCCCGGCGCGGAACCAAGAAATGGCGCGCTTGCTTGCGCCGGAAATCCATTGCATTGAGGACGATTGTTTTGCTCGTGAGGGAAACATTCTTTTCCTGAGCCAGCAGCAAGCGGATTTCCTCAGACGAGTGCATCAGCTCTTCCTCGCTCACGTGGCGAATGCCGATGATGCGCAGGATCAGATTTGATACGAAATCCAGGATCTTGATGAATGGGCTGAAGACGAAAAAGAAGGCCCTCAGGGGATACGCGATCCACAGCGTCAGGTTCTGAGCTTTCTGGATGGCAATCGACTTCGGGACAAGTTCGCCGAAGATGATATTCAGGAACGTCACCAGACCGAAGGCGATGCTGAAGGAAATCGCCTGCACAACCTGCGGATTCTCAATGCCAAGTCCGGTAAACACACCAACCAGCATTCGGGCGACAAACGGTTCTCCCAGCCATCCCAGAGCCACGCTGGTCATCACATTGCCGAACTGCGTTGCGGATAGATAAACATCGAGGTGCCCGAGAATGCTCTTGGCGATCTTTGCCCGACGATGTCCTTTGACGACAAGCGCTTCGATTTGGGTTGAACGAACCCGAACGAGGGCAAATCCCGAAGCGGTGAAGAAACCGTTGAGGAGAGCGATCAGAACAAGAAGGGTGATATTGGAGAATCCCTGCCAGGCGTCCATACCGTTTCATGAGATGTTGCGGCTTGTTTCAATATAGCAGAAAACGCGCCCCGCTTCAAGAATCCGCATGAATGGCTTGAAAACCAGCGCAATTTTCGGCATCATGACGCGGCAAAACATCACCCATGACAGGTGGATGAGGAGACCGCCTTCCGCGCTCCCTCTACGTCTTTGCGTCCCCACCGGACTTCACAAACGGCCTGAGGGGGGCAGGTCTGCGCCAGCTTTTCAAAACGAAAAAACAAATCGCGGGGGCGCGGAGGGCCCAGAGAAACGCAGAGAGGGACGTCTCTCTCTCTTTTTCTCCTGATTGTCTTTCGAAGAAGTTATGAACCGAGTGGCAAAATCAGGACTGGCTTTCGCAGTGCTCTTTATCCTGCTCATCGTCTATCTCCAGAGCGGTGTGCAAGATGAAGCATCGCTTGCACGTTTGCGCGAGATCGGCGCCAATCCGTATTCGGCTATCATTATTGTGGCCGCGATGACCGGTGCCTGGCTCTATGCGCTTCCCGCCTCCATTTTCTTTTTTGTCACTCCGCTTCTCTTTGCCCCACTACAGACAACGGTGATCGTCTGTATCGGAAGTCTGACCGGCTCTGCCGCCGGGTATTGGGGCGCGCGGTTTGTAGGAGGACCTTGGTTTGAGAAGTTCCGCGAGCACCGGATCACAAAGTTCCTTCAACGGCACTCCAGCTTTGCGAGCCTCTTTGCGATCCGGGTCTTTCCGAGCTCCCCCCACGGATTCATTAACTATGGGGCGGGGCTCCTGCAGATCTCGTTCGTCAAGTTCATACTTGCCACTGTCATCGGCGTCGGGATCAAGGCGTACCTGTATGCAAATGCGATCGAAGGAAGTGTCGGGGCAAAAAGCATCCTCGATGCGCTTAACTGGCAGACTGTTAGCGCGCTGAGCGCACTTGGCATCTTAGCAATTATCGGTCACATCGTCCGCCAGCGCTGGAAGCGGATGGATGAAAATCTGGAGAGATAATCATCAACGAGAAGAAATGAACCCCGAAGATTGAACCGCGGAGAGCGCAGAGACTCGCAGAGGTGGTTGATATTCTCTGCGCCCTCCGCGTCCTCTGCGGTTACTCTTTTCAATGAGTATAGGTATGAGGAACCTCATCCAGAACCTGAAACACCACCTCGCCCAACCGGAAATCCGGCTTCTCCTCTTCTTCGCAATCATCAAATTCCTGATCCACTTCCTCACCAACCTCACGGGCGGGTACGGCTACTTCCGGGATGAGCTTTATTATGTTGCCTGCTCCGAACGGCTCGATCTGGGGTACGTCGATCAGCCACCGCTGTCGATCTTCATCCTTGCTGTCAATCGGCTGGTGCTCGGCGATTCCATCGTGGCGCTCCGTTTCCTCCCGGCCCTCGTTGGCGCTGCGACGGTCTTCGTGGCTGGATTGATTGTTCGGGAGCTGGGGGGCGGGAGAACGGCAATTATTGTGGCATCTCTCGCGGGAATCCTTTCCATCATCCGGATTGCGATGGATTCGATCTATTCCATGAACACGTTTGACCACCTCTTCTGGGCAATCGCGGTCTTCGCATTCGTGCGGTTGATCAGGACGGAAGATCCACGCTATTGGTACGCCATGGGCCTCGCGATCGGTCTCGGACTGCTCAACAAAGTTTCCCTCATGTGGCTCGGATTCGGCATTGTGGCTGCTCTGGTGTTCAGTCCGCTCCGATTCTGGCTGAAACGCCCTCAACCGTACATCGCAGCGTTCCTCGTCCTGCTTCTCTTCCTGCCGTACATCATCTGGAATGTGACACATGACTTCGCGCACCTTGAGTTTATTCGGAATGCCACACGGGGAAAATATGCGAGTCAGAATCCCGTGACCTTCCTGCTGGGTCAATTTCTCACGAACAATCCGGCGCTCGTTGTGATCTGGGTCGCGGGGCTGATCGGCCTCTTCGCCACAACATCGCTCCGTCCGTTTCGACCTCTCGCCATTATTTTTCTCGGGGTGACCGCGATTCTGGTTGCCAACATTCATTCAAAATCCGAGTATCTCTCCCCAGCGTTCGTGATCTTGTTTGCGACTGGGGGCGTGGTGTGGGAGCAGTTGTTCACGCGTCCACGCTGGGGTCGATTCAGGAGTGCAATACTCATCGCGGTCGTAATCATCGGTCTGGTGCCGGTGCCGATTACGCTGCCGGTGCTTCCAATTGATACTTACATCCGGTATGCCGCACTCGTGGGATTCGGACAATACACTTCTGAGGGGAAGAAGATGGCCGAGCTTCCACAGTTTTATGCCGACCGGTTCGGTTGGGAACAGAAAGCAGAAGATGTCGCGCGTGTTTTTCACAAGCTGACGCCGGAAGAACAATCAAAGGCGATGATCTTTGCCGATAACTACGGGAGGTGCGCGGCCATTGATTTCTTCGGTCGGAAGTACGGACTCCCGAAAACCATCGGCCGACATAACAATTATTGGATCTGGGGACCGCGCGGCTCGGCGGGCGAACTCGTGATTGTTCTCGGAGGCAATCTCGAAGACAAGCTTGAGGTATTCGAACGCGTGGAAATCGCCGGCGTCTCGTCCTGCACGTACTGCATGCCGTACGAAAACAATTTGAGAATCTACGTGTGTCGAAATCTCAAAGGAGATCTCCAAGAATTCTGGTTGCAGATCAGGCACTTCGATTGAGGCCGGATATCACTACACTCGCCCGTGCTTCTTGGCAGTGAGGGATGCTCCCGCGTAACTCCCATGACACATCCATCCCAACACGGATTGCGTTCGACCTTCTTCGGCATCGTCACTAATACAGTGCTGGCGGCCATCAAAGGGATTGCCGGGGTTGTGGGGAACTCGTATGCACTCATCGCTGATGCCGTCGAGTCGGCCACCGATATCGCGAGCTCGCTGATCGTCTGGGGTGGATTGAAGATTTCCGGTATACCGCCGGATGCGGATCACCCGTACGGTCACGGGAAAGCGGAGCCACTCGCGGCGATCGTCATATCACTCGCCCTCGTTGCCGCCGCAATCGGCATTGGCATTCAGAGTGTCAGAGAAATCATTACGCCTCACCATGCGCCGGCTCCTTTCACGCTGATCGTTCTCCTCGCGGTCGTCATCACCAAGGAGTTGCTTTTTCGGTTCGTTTTTGCGGTCGGTTCGAGGATCGAGAGCACCGCCGTCATGGGCGATGCGTGGCACCATCGGAGCGATGCGATTACCTCAACGGCAGCATTCATCGGTATATCGATTGCTCTCATCGGCGGGCCCGGTTACGAAAGCGCGGACGATTGGGCCGCGCTGTTTGCCTCGGTCATCATCACGGCAAATGCATATCGTATCCTGCGGCCGGCAGTGAACGAAGTGATGGATGCCGCCCCATCGTCGGTTGTCGAGGATGAAGTTCGAAGGACTGCACAACGCGTCGAAGGCGTCATTGCCCTCGAGAAATGTTTTATCCGAAAAATGGGATTCTCATATTATGTTGATCTCCATGTGACAGTTGACGGGAAGATTTCCGTTCGCGCAGGGCACGACATCGCTCGGGAGGTAAAAACCACGATCTGTCGTACTCACCCCACCGTCGCCGATGTGTTGGTTCATATCGAGCCCTCCGATCTGCTGCGCGAGGCGCAGTGACGGCTTACGTTCAGCAAAGACTCTCATCAATCCGGAGTGAAATCCATGGCTCTCAAAATCATCATCGTTGGTGCTTCACTGATTGCATTGTTCATCGTCGTGGTGCTCATCGCCGCATCGGCATTTCGAAGCGACATCGAATCGGAGATTGTCGCGATGTTCGAACAGGGCGAGCTCCCCGATCGGACGGTAATCACCGAGGCCGACATTGAGTCTCTTCCCGAACCAATCCAGCGCCACCTCCGATATGCTCAGGTGGTCGGCAAATCGAGAGTGCAGTACATCCGTCTACGGCAACGCGGTATGTTTCGGACAAGACCCGACCAGGCGTGGATGCCGATCGAAGCCGATCAGTACTATACGGTAGACCCTCCGGCCTTTGTCTGGCACGCGCGCATGCAGATGATTCCTCTCGTCTCCGTCGTGATCCGGGACAAGTATCTCGAGGGGGAAGGTGAGATCCTCGGAAAGTTGTTATCGATTGTGACGGTTGCGCACGGCACGGGACGCGAAATCAACCAGGGTGCGCTTCTCCGGTTTCTGAATGAAATCATGTGGTTCCCCACCGCGTATCTGAGCGATTATCTGACCTGGGAAGAGATTGATTCATCATCTGCGCGGGTGAGAATGTCATATGGAGGGATCAGCGCATCGGCAGTGCTGTACATTGACAAGGAAGGAAAGCTGATCGATTTCGTATGTGATCGGTACATAATGACCGATTCCGGAAGTAATTTGGAAGAATGGTCGACACCGATATCCGGGTACGGTGAGTTTGAAGGACTGAGACTCCCCACGGAGGGGGAAGGAGTGTGGAGATTGAAGTCGGGAGATTTTTCGTATTTCAGGCTGAAGATCGAATCGATTGAATACGGTAGGCCGGAGTTGTTCTGAAGAAACTGACCGCGGATTGGCGCGAAAAAGCACGGATGTACGCGGATTGAGGGTCTCAATCCGCGACGATCCGCGCATCCTCCGTGTTTATCCGCGGTCAATTTACGAATCTTCCAATCCCCTCCTCTCTCATTTCACTTCTCGCTTCTCGCATCTCACCTTTCGCCCTTCCCCTACTATTGTTAACCTCTTTTCATCCACTCCTTCCTTGACAAGTATCCCGATCTTCTGTACAATCTTGCAACGTACCGTGCGGTTGAGCTGTAGAATGCCATCAGCCGATTCGACGTCGAAGCGCCTCACCGACACTTCCCCGCCAATCCTTCTTCCCTGATCGACATTCTCGTGCTGGATGAAAGCAATGATGATGCATCGCCTATGGTGCATCACTCCGATCATTGTGGACAGCGAGAGAACACGAACGATCAGTTTCCGCGCCGGCGACAGGATTCATACCTGTCGTTCCGCTCCCCGCTTCTCACCACGAGCGCGTATATGATTCCTGCCCTTGAACGGACCATTCGTTCTCGCCCTCCACGACCAGATTCAATCTTCCGGAGGAACTATGATACAGCGACTCCTTTTCTGCGGCGTTCTGTTCGGATTAGTCCTCTCTTCGCTTTCGTGCTCCAAGGACGATCCGACAAGCCCTGACCCCGGATCAGCCAACGTTGCCCAGTACGCCGGCACATGGACGGGTACGACCGGGCAGAGTTTGCCGGTCTACTTTCATGTCAAACCCAACGGCGAGATCGATAGCCTTACGATCCGAATCCGAATGAGTTTTCCGACCTTCACCTGCCTGGCGACGTTCGACAAAGACTCAGCTATAACTGTCCAGGGAAACTCATTTGTTGCGCGGGTGAAGTACGCGGGAGCGAACTTCGTTACTCGTGTGCACGCAACGCTCGGTTCCTCCTCCGCGGCCGATGGGTCGTACGACGGATACGGCGGCTCATTCTCCATCGTCTGCGGAAGCATCATCTCCATGGGCACCGCAGGGACTGTTATCTCAAAAGGAACCTGGAGCGCGACGAAGACAGGTCCGTGAGCTGCACCCCGCGCCTAGCACTTTTTGTCCCTATCGCTGCGAGAATGAGCGAACGACGGACCTGTGAGACGAGTTGTCTTGAAAGCACGTTCAGGCCGTTCACATACTATCAAGATTGGTATGCACAGCCGATGTTTGGCGCTTTGTGTAGGCTTCTGAAGATGGAGAGGGGTTGATAGATTGCACTATCACTGGTTGTCCATCGGTATGGCAATCTGAGTTTCAAGTAATCTTTGACCTCAATGTATCATGATCAGGAGTACTGCTCCATGAAAAACTTGTTCTTCCTTCTGATCGGAGTCGTGCTGCTTCTGACGGGGTGTGCAGCGCGTTCTCCAAATCTTCTTATATCCTCGGATCCCGGGGTGTTCACCATTACTTCGCTTCCTGCAACCTTGAAAGTTAAACGCGTCGAGAAATCTACGGAGGCAAAGCTCGTCAGCGATCTAATAACATTTGACACGTGGGGCCGTCCGAATGCAAATGCTACGAAAGCGCGGCCGAACCAGGGGTTTGTCTATCTTATCATCGAAGTCAACATTAGAAACACCAGCCAAAAGGACATCAACCTCTATGGATCCAGATTCAATGGCCGGACTTCCAACGAGATGGATCGAAATGTGAAGAACCTCCGGATGTACAACGAGTTAATCATGGAAGATGGGAACACCTATTATACAAGAATCGATGGATTATTCACGACTTATGAAGCTAATGACAGCGGGATTCAGGTGCTTCTCACGACTATTGAAAAAGATGCAGCATCGCTCACCCTCCTGTACGGCTCCCAGATCCTTGGTACCATAAGGTTCAGGTGACTAGGAAACAAACAACGCAGCAAATTGACCAACTTCAGCACTGCTGCAGGCAGCGGTAGCAACGAAGCTCGCTATGTTGCCACGCCTCGCCTGATTCTGGAAGGAATAGGATAACCCATGTCACAAATCGCGCGCGATCCAAGAGCATCCTTCCACCCCCTCGTACTTGTTTTAGTCGGTATGATGTTCCTCATCAATCATGTCGGCGCGCAAAGCGTCAAGAGATCGTCCCCCCCAGCACAAAAGCCGGAGCCGAACAGCGTACTCGTGATAACAGTCCCCAGCGGGTTACACGTCTATCTCAGTCCCGATACGGCCAGCTCCAATAGCGGCTAGGAGAAAGATGTTGGTCTGGGGATGAACCACCCAACGATCACTGAGAAATATTTGAAAGGGAGAACGCCCGTGCTCGTAAGGAACGTCAAGCCCGGGAAGTATCTGCTCGGGATTGTCCCAATCCGCATCGTGGACCGTGAACACCGGGTTGCAGACATCGATCGGACGATGATCATCAGGGGCTTTGTCTCGCACACTCCTCTCCAGGAACTTCCAAGGTGGAGGAAGGAGGTGATGGGGGCGGCGGTATACTCCATCACGAAAGAAGAGACCTCTCCACAACGAATCGTCATCCTTGCCGTCCATCCGACCACATCGCTGGCAAAGCTCGACTCGTTGTATCCTGCGGAGTCTTTCTTTCGGTTTGATGAGACAGCCTATCTGGGGGAACTGAAGTCACGCCAGGATGTGCCGAAGGACTTCTTCTCAGGATACGAGCAACTTCAGGTTGTCACGCTCCTCCGCCGCGGGGGAAAGATCGTGTATGGGAAAGGGGATTTCGTGTTTCTCTCAGAAATCGCCGGGGACGGCACATGGACCATGAAGACGACTATTCATACTCGGGAGCGGAGATAAAGCCGACGGGATCTCCCATTTCAACAAAAAAGGACCTACCCATGAAAACGACGATCTGCAAAACGATGTTCTTCGCGTTCATCCTTTCCTTTACGCTGCTGTTCGCTCAGTGTGATAAGGATGAGCCCACTCAGCCAACCCAGGATAAACCGGAAATCGTTGGCTGCAATAGTGTCAAGTACAAAGGGGTGACCTTCAGCAACATCGGTTGCGCACCGGGCATTGCGTCTTTCGATGTGTCGATAACTCAGGGCGGCGTGAGTGCGAGCTTCCATGTGACGTGCTCTGGAGGATGTATTTCGTCTGTTACGGTGAAGTAAGAACCTCTTGCCTTTCGAAACTCGACTGGTATGATGATTGAAGATGCGCTCCGAATCGATCGAACATCACTTCAAAGGAACAGAACGATGAACCGTTGGACAGGACCTGCAACTTCCAATCCCTGCTTCAGGGAGCGACTACTTCTCGGTTTTTTCTTGCTCACTATCATGATCGCGGGCGGCTGCAAGAAGGACGATCCGGTTCAACCCGGAAACGAACCGACGCCGGCCTCCTCCCCGTACGCCGGAGAATGGAGGGGAACAACGAACGAGGGACTTCCGATCTACTTCCGGGTCCTCTCCAGCGGGGTCATCGACAGCTGTACGACACAGATACGATTCACGTACGGCAGTTTCACGTGTGATCTCGGATTTCGGGCTCCCGTGGACACATCGATTCAAAACGGCGCTTTCGTGATTCCGATGACGGGCGTCGCCTCCACGAAGGTGCGCGGGAGCTTCTCATCGAATACCAACGCCAGTGGAACCTACGACTCCTTTTCAAGCGAGATCTTCATACTGAGCTGTAACAATAGCTTGTATCAGGGGAGGGTGAGTCATACTGCGGGGACATGGCAGGCAACGCGGCAGTAGCGGAGATTGACTGGCGCTGAATTCATTTCGGAAAAGGAAAGGATGAGTCCGCCCATCAAGCGATTGCTCTATTGGAGCCCGAGGATTCTCTCCATCCTGTTCGCCGCCTTCATCAGTCTCTTTGCACTCGACGTCTTCGCCGAGGGATCCGGATTCTGGGAGACGGTCCTCGCGCTGCTGATTCACTTGATTCCGACATTCATCATCGTGGCGATTCTCACTCTTTCATGGAAACGGGAGTGGATTGGGGGAATTCTCTTCCTCGCTCTCGGGATCCTGTACATCGTGTTCAGCTGGGGAAAATTCCCGTGGACGACATACGTGGCAAAGGCAGGACCACTGGTCCTGACGGGGTTACTGTTTCTGGTGGGATGGCGACTGCGGGCTGAATAGAAAAGCAATTGCCCGCGGATTCACGCGGATCATGCACCGAGTTGCGCGGATTGAGGATCTCAATCCGCGAAGATCCGCGCATCCTCCGTGTTCATCCGCAGTGAATTCACGAATCTTCCAATCCCCTCCTCTCTCATTTCACTTCTCACTTCTTACCTCTTACTTTTCACTCTTCCCCCCTTTTCATTTTGAATTGTCCATCGCTCCTCAGGGCAACGCGGATTTTGCCATATCCAGATTTCTTCTTGACTTCGAATTCCCTCTTTCCTATTATTATTCACGATTTTCTGCGAGCCGATAGAAGATGATGGAGGCGAGATTCTCCACATCCGACCTTCCACATCATCTCGCTTGATTTCCCTGAGTCCGATTATCCATACGGGAAGGCCGCCGGCCGAGTTCCTAGCCGGATTGCCGCATCCCTACCACATTGCGAAGCAGCTTTGCTGACCCATATCAACATAAGGAGGGATAGCCGATGTATCGCGTCTATGTTGTGTTGTGGATGTTGCTTCTGAATGGTCTTGCTGTCGCATCGTGAGCTCAGGTATCCGATCGAACACAGGTTCATATTCTCTACGATGTGTCCGGCTCAATGGGGCCTCGTGCGAACTATTCCCACGTAAAGGAGTTTGCCCGGATCGTCAGAGGTGAATTTGGAACACAAGAATGTCACCAGTACTTCATCACGGTCTTCGGCAGCTTCTCACATCGCGTCGCAGAAAGGGGGGATTCGCTCGATCATGCCAAGTTCCTCGAGGCCTTTGTTCCTCGGAAGAAGGCGAAGCCAGCTGAGCCAGAAGAAAGAATAAGTTTGTACACCGACGTCAACCGTGCATTGGACTCGGCCTTGGCCCGGATTGCGTTCCAAGACACCAAAGCACCTTCCTTCCCCATCGTCTTGTTGATCACCGACGGAAGACTTCCCCCAAGCGACATGGGAGCCAAACAACCCGATCCCGAGATGTACCGTGATTCGCTTCGGCGCTTGCTTGTTCAATTGGACGATAGCGCATATGTCGCTGTCGTGCTCTACCGGACATGTCCCGAGCCTGACACGACAGATCTTGAACGTATCCTACCGCACGGTTTGCCGACGTTCAGCATTTACTCCATGTCTCCTGATTCTCTCACTCCCGCGAAACAAATGACGAACGTCGTTCGCCGATTGTACGCTGGGGCTGATCGAAAGCGATCACGAAAGCCCGGCCAGAAGGGTCTTCCAGAATCAGTTGCCGGACTCCTCGAGGCCGATTCCCTTCCCAGGGAATTTGGGTGGTTGAAACCGAGGGAGACAGAATCTGTCTCTTTCCAGAAGCTTGACTCTTTCATTAGAGACTCAACAAAGCTGCTGAAGAAATTCGGAGAGGTTAGTAGCGACCGTCGATTGCAGGGGCAAGCGACTGCATTGGACAAACCTGGATTCAGCAGAATTGAGATCCAGAATGCATGGACGACGAGCAAAGCGACATCAACACCAGCGTTCACAGTCGAGGCGACGACTCGGTTTCTGGCTGAGAGAATTGAATCAGAGCTTGTCTATCTTTACCTGGAACGCTTTTCAGATCTCCTCCGCAAACCACCCATGAAAACCCTGTTTCCTCAGACGTTGAAGGCGGTGAAAGCATCGACGGATCCTGAGGTCCAGCTATCGACTTCTCGTCAGCCTTTATTTGTCGTACTGCGGAGGGCAGTTGAGGCAGATCTCCAATATTTTCCAGTACACATTGTTGAAGCTGCTGCCATCCCGCCTGACAGCACAGAAGTAACCACATCGCACGGCGACGCGATTGGCACATTTCGCCGCCACGCAGATGTCGCATACAAGCTGATAAAAGATCTCCTCGACAAAGGGGGCTCTCTTCATGAGCTCCTGGCGGAGATTGCACCCGACACGTCAGAAACGTGGCGGGCGTTGAAAATTGTTAGCCTTGTGGCACGGAGGATTTCGCAGGGTGGGATATCCGAGAGTTCAGATGTCAATAACGCGCTCTCATGGGTCATCCTGCACGAGTTCATGAGGGATACATCTGTTCGGTATTGCGGGGATCTCAGACCCATCAAGCTGGAAACCGATTCTATTCTCGCCAGGTTTGGAACCATCATCAAGCGCGGGAGAACCGCAAAAGAAAAGTTCTCGATCGACGAGACAAACGAATATTTCAAAGATGTCGCAGGGATCTTCAACGCCGGCCAGAAGATTAGCAAGATCATCTGGAACGAAAGCGACTACGATTATTCAAACTTTCTCGGCCTTTGTGCCGCTGCCTGGCAACGGGACCACGGCACGATGCTGCTTCATCTTCGTGATGTCCTTTCGGATCTAGACGTTCTCAATTCCAAAGAATTCTCGGCATCAATGAAGTACATAGGTTTGGTCGTCGATCTAGCTCGAACGAGTAGCAGCGAGGAAATGAATAAGGTCCTCTCATCGTACGCCAATCCCCCCGGCTCCTATCGTCTCAAGCGAGATGGAATCGTCTCGCTCACGGTCTCTGCATATCCGTCCGCACGGCTGTTGTGGTCCCCAAGGAGGAAAGACGATGTATCCGTTGTCGGATTAGGGTTTGGATTCCCTGTCGGAATTGACTATGTCTGCCGATCCGTCCACAGTCAACAGTTTGCGGTTTTTCTCAGCGCGGTCGATTTCGGCAATCCCCTCATGTTGCATCTCCGTGGAAAGAGTACTGCCGCGATAACGTGGGAATCCATCCTTGCGCCCGGACTTGTGGTCTTCGTACCGGTCGGGAATCAGACTCCGTGGGGAGTGCTGCTTGGTATCTTCGCCGATGAGGTCGCGCAGGAAGGTCGCTTGCGTCTGCAACTCGGCTTCAGCTACGACCTCAGCCTCTTCAACGTGCGTTGATGGATTCCTGGCGTGGAGACCTCTGATTCTACAATCAAGAGGAGATTTTTGGCCGCGGATTCACGCGGATCATGTACCGAGTTGCGCGGATTGAGGATCTCAATCCGCGAAGATCCGCGCATCCTCCGTGTTCATCCGCTGTGAATTCACAAATCTTCCAGTCCCCTCCTCTCTCATTTCACTTCTCGCTTTTTACTTCCTGCTTCCTACGTCTTACTTCTCCCTTCTCACCCTTCACTTTTCACATCTCACCTCTCACTTCCCTCGCCTCAATATCCGTCAATTCGCTGATCGCAACAGGTTTTCCTGAGTCAATGCTCTTGCGCGCGGCAATACCAATCAGGATCGACATTGCCCCGTCGCGCAATCCTGCCGCTCGACCGTAAGGATCACGCGTCCCCGGATTCCTGAAGATCGTATCCATCATCAACACATCTCCGCCGTCATGTCCGCCGCCCCCCTGCGGCATCCGAATGTATTCCGCCTTGCCGAAATTATCGGTCACCTGAATCTCGTGGTAATCATTCATCGGCCATGGCTGACGCTCGTGAATCCATGCCTCAATCCTTCCCTTCGTCCCGTTGAATGCAATTCTGTATCCCTCGTACGGCGAGTAGGTCGTCAATGAATAGCTCACCTGCACGTTGTTTGCATACCGGATCTGCACTGCCATCTTGTCGAAGATGTCGATGTCTTCTTTCCAGACACATCCGTCCCGCGTGTAGCCGTCGTACTGTTCGTTCTTCGCATAGAGATTCATCAGGCGCTCGTCTTTCGTCATATCCCAATAGAACTGGCATTTCGCCTTGTGAGGGCAGGGACGGCAATGCGTGTGGCGAAAGGCATTGTTCTTTCCGTAGAACTCCAGCGCCCCGAATCCATGTACGATCTCGGGATCGGAATCGAGCCACCAGTTGAGGAAATCGAAATGATGCGTTGATTTGTGGACAAGCAAGGTCCCGCCGCTCTCGCGCAAGCGATGCCACCGGCGGAAGTAGTCGGCACCATGGTAGACGTCGAGATACCAATTGAAGTCGACCGACGTGACTCTGCCGATCCTTCCCTCCATCAGCATCTGTTTGATGCGCGTTCGGTGTGGCGAGTATCGGTAGTTGAATGTGACCGTGATATCTTTCCCGGCCTTTTTCTGTGCGTCAATAATCGACCGGAGTTTCATTTCGTCTGTCGTGAGTGGTTTTTCCGTAATCACGTCACAGCCGTGCTGCATCGACTTGATGATGAACGTATGGTGAGTCCCATCGACCGTGGTGACGATGACGCGCTCCGGTTTGGTTTTCCGGATCATCGTGTCAAAGTCGGTAAAGGTTGGACAGTCCGCGCCGATGTATTGTTTCGCGAACGCAACCCGACCCGGATTGATATCGCACAGCCCGACAAACTCGTGGGTTTCGCCGTATGCCTCGAGAAGATCTCTTCCCCACATGCGGATACCGCGGATACCGGTGCCAACCATGGCGAGTCTTTTCTTTAGCGACGGCGAAAGCGCATTCAGGGCGTCGGGCATCATTCCCAATGCCACAGAGCCGGCAACAACTCTGGAAGTGGTAGAAACAAACTCGCGGCGGGTAATCCTGGAGAATTTCATGACAGTCCATTCGATTGTTGTACAAAATCAGATGGCAGAATAGAGAAGGAATGAGTGAAAATCAAGAATTGCTCTCCTCCATTGCCAGACGGCATGTCGAGGGGCATGCGGGCGGAGAGCCGGTCAAGAGGAAACTCCGTTCACGCTCCCTGCTCACTTTTCACTTCTCACTTCTCACTTTTCACTTCTCACTTCTCACTTCTCACTTCTCACTTCTCACTATTCCCTTCCTTCTCACATTTCAATCCCTCCAATCCTCCTATTCATCAATAAATTCGCTATTTTGTGACCTGGATTGCACCTGTTGCGGCGAAGCGCGCATCACATCCCTTCCTCCACAGACGGTACTTGCACTTATGATGACTCACCCGAACTACGCGGAAATCGGCAAGCGATTCCGCCAGCGCGACCTCTGGAACAACGAACATCCCATCTCGTTTGCCGATTGGGGAGCGAATCTCTTCAATCTCAGTTTTCGCTCGCGCAACGGCCATTTCCTGCTCGGCCGCAGTAGTTATGAATGCACCCAACACAAGGTCTCGTTCTCCGGGGAACCGTCGAACGAAGATCTCTCCGACACTCAGATCATCGAGAATCTCGAATTCCGCTATCCACTCGTTCGAGAACTCACGCAGAACGGTACGCTCCACCGTCACAACCGTGTCACCCTTGTCCTGCACGGGTTGAACGAGAGAAGCTTTGGGAAATATGTTCCGTGGGCCTATCACATCTGGTGCCAGACCGGGGCTCCCGTGATTCTCTTCCCGATGACGTTCCACATCAATCGCGTCTCGCCCCAGTGGTGGCATCAGCTGAATGACAGTCTGGCCCGTCGTCAGCAGCTTGCCGGAAACGAACAGGTGCACCGCTTCAACGCGATCAACAGCGAACGCCTTGCAACGCATCCCGAGCGATTCTTCTGGGGCGCCTTGCAGTCATTCTGGGATCTTGTCGATCTTGCCCGCACCATTCGTGCTGGAAAGCATCCTCACTTTGCAGAAGGAACCCGCGTCGACTTCGTTGGATACTCTGCCGGTGGATATCTCGCCCTCGCGTTGCTGCTGGACAATCCCGATCAGCTGTTCACCGACAGCCATGCCGTCTTCTTCGCCACCGGTGCCGCCGTTCGAGATATCAATCTTTCGTCCCCTCTCATTATCGATTCGATGGCTGAAGTGGGATTGATGAAGATGTACGTGAAGCAGATGGATAAGTTCTTCAGCGAACGAATGAACCACTGGACGAATCATCACTCAGAAGCAACGTGGTTGAGAGCGTTCTGTGGATTGCGACCCGAGCGAAGTGTATTGGAAAGAAGACTGCGTGAGATCGCGGCAGGCGTCATTGGTATCGCCAATGCCAACGATCAGGTTTTTCCGACCGGTGCGATGTGCAACGCCTTGCAGGGGATCCATCGGGATACCGGAATTCAGGTTTTGGAGCTCGAACTTGGCATCCACGAGAACCCGTTCGCCTGTGCCAATCATCAACAACCTGAGCGGCGACTGATCCTCGACGTGCTGGATGAAGCACAGTACGGCGTCGCTTTCGAAGAGTTCATCTCTCGCATCGTAGCCCACTTGACGAAGTAATCGGTTCCTCTGCGGGATGGGAAAGCATGATCTTCCCCGGGGATTTTTTTTTGCCGGATTTGATTGAACTGCTGGAATCCCCTATCTTAGCCCATTCATCCGACAGAGCGATCATACAGCAGGAGAGGATATGGGAAGCAAACTGGACGAGTTTCGTTCGTACCGCACACGCATGAATGACCGCATTGCGCAGATCGACCATCTCGGCATCAAACGGTTTTTCAACCTCGACGGGAGCGCATACAAAGATGGAGCCCTTGACGGCAAGACAAAAGAACTACTCGGTCTCGTCGCGTCCGCCGTTCTCCGATGTAACGATTGCATCGATTATCATTTGATTCAATGCATCGAAGCCGGATGGAAGGATCAGGAACTGTACGATGCCCTTAATGTCGCGTTGATTGTCGGGGGAAGCATCGTGATTCCTCACATGAGGCATGCAGTGGAAACAATTGATACGCTTCGGTCAGAGAAGACGTAGGTTGCAGAACGCTTGACTCGATTGACAATATCTGAACCGCCGCTGTCCAAGGAAGACTGGCCGCGAATAGACGCGGATGTACACAGATTGAGGTCAGCTTGCAGCGTCTTCCCCTTCAGGTAGCCGGACTCGGTGTCGCACGCCCAGATCGTCATGGTCCACACCATGACGCTTGATCATCATCAGTGTCGCACGCCCAGATCGTCATGGTCCACACCAATACGCTTGATCGTCATCAGTGTCGCACGCCCAGATCGTCATGGTCCACACCATGACGCTTGATCGTCATCAGTGCCGCACACCCAGATCGTCATGGTCCACACCATGACGCTTGATCGTCATCAGTGCCGCACACCCAGATCGTCATGGTCCACACCATGACGCTTGATCATCATCAGTGTCGCACGCCCAGATCGTCATGGTCCACACCATGACGCTTGATCGTCATCAGTGTCGCACGCCCAGATCGTCATGGTCCACACCATGACGCTTTTATCCCATCTTCTGTTTTAACGCTGCGGCATACCGGCGGCTCATCTCGAGTGGAGATGCAATGCCGATCAGATGGACGTGATAGGAATTCTTCCCCCATGGCTCCACCCGCTCGATGAATTCCATGTTCACCACGGTCGAGCGATGGATGCGGCAAAAATGTTTTTCCGGCAATCGTTCTTCCCACTCCCCCAGCGGCTTGAGGACGAGCCCCTTTTTCCCTTCGTGTGTCGTCAGATCTGAATAATCTCCCGCGGCTTGAATCACAGCGATTGAACTCACTTTCAGAAACTTCAGGCGGTTGTTGATGGTAAGGAAGAGTGAATCGTCATATTCCAGATTCTTCCTTGGCACCGATCGCTGGGGTCCTTCTTTCACAGCCCGTTCGATGGCGGTCTGCAGACGATCCGGATTGACCGGTTTCAACAGGTAATCAACGGCATCGATTTCAAATGCACGGATCGCGTATTCGTCAAACGCCGTTACGAAAATCACGTTTCCTCTCACCTCAGCCTTCTCGAGAAGATCGAATCCCGATTCGCCGGGCATCTGAATATCAAGAAATAGAAGATCCGGATCGGTCTCCTCAATCAGCTTTGCTGCCGAGGTCACACTGTCGGCCTCTCCCACGATTTCCACGTTGTCGTGTTCGGTCAGAAGGGAGCGCAAATCCTTTCTCGCAAGGCGCTCGTCATCAATGAGGACTGCCCGCAGTCTCTTTTTCATCCGCGTTCCTGTCGATCTGGTAGAGTTCAAGGTGGACGTGCACTTGTCCATTCTTTTCATAGGTGTTCAGACGATGGCGTTTTGCATACGACTGTTCGAGCCGCATGCGAACGTTCTTCAATCCGCATCCCAATTCGTTATCGTGCTCACTCTCCTCGTCCATCCATCGTCCGGAATTCACCACCTCGATGTGAAGCGCTCCGTCGGTCATGACGGACGCAATCGATACACGTACCGGCATCGTCCCGCTCTGCATCCCGTATTTCACCGCGTTTTCCACAAGGGGTTGAATCAGGAAGCCGGGAATCACGCATTGCGTTGTCTGTTGTTCGATCTCATACACGATCTCGAGCTTTTCTTCATACCTCTGTTTTTCGATTGCAAGGTAGTTCCGAACAGCGTCCAGCTCGTCACCGAGCGTGACATCCGTACGGTCTCTGCTCACCAAGGAGTACCGGAGAAACTCCGACAATCGTGTGACCACTTCCCGCGCGCGCGACGTATCTTCGTCAACGAGCGCTCTCACCGAGTTCAGCGCATTGAAGAGGAAGTGAGGGTTCAGCTGATACCGCAGCATCTGAAGCTGTGTTGTGTGGACAAGGGCGACCGCCCGATCCGCCTTCTCACGCTCCTTTTCCCAGTCGAGCCAGAATTTGATGCCGAAGTACAGCGCGCTCCAGACAAGTTTTTCCGGATAGATGAGCGCAATGAGACGCGCCGCAAGGGCAAATGTCAGATAGTACTCGACCCCCGCCATCCCCTTATACAAATACTGGATCAGGAGGAAGATCCCGAACCAAACCACCGTCATCGCAAACGATCCAAGAACGATACGCACGACGAGCGACGGCATGGGAAGTTCACGATACTTCACACGCCGGTAGTATTCCCGAAGCACCAGAGAAAGAAGGAATCCGGCCGCAATCTGCAGCAAGATGTTGGAGATCATCACCCAGTGGAAACCGAAGGCCACGATATTGGAGACAAGGTGTCCAAGGGTGAAAATCGGCCAGCCGATGGCTTGATAGTGCCAGAAGGTCCATTCGCGAAGCCGTCTGACCCGGAACCTCACGATCCTCCCTCCTCTGAAATCCTGTGGATATCGATCACGACATGAACTCCATCTTCATTCGAGCGTACCTCCAAGGTATGCTCCCCGGGATACGCGTTTTCCAATCTCAGCCTCACGTTGGAAAGACCCGTTCCGGTACTGCTCTTGAGATCGTCGTCTTCGTTGTGGACATACCACGATCCGGAATTCGCGACAACGATCCGAATCCCATCCCCCCGCCGTGATGCGCTGATCCGGATCTTCAGCGGGAGCGGACTCGACTTCATCCCGTATTTGATGGCATTCTCCACAAGCGGGTGGAGCAGAAATCCAAGGATGGGAACCTCCTCCGCGTCCGGTTAAACCTGGAACTCCACGAGAAGCTTATCTTCAAAGCGACGCTTCTCGATCGAGAGATAGTGCCGTACGGCTTCGAGTTCCTCTCTCAACGGAACAACGCCATGATCCCGGTGCACGAGGGAATAACGGAGAAATTCCGACAACTCTGTGACCATCAGTTTGGCGTTTCGTTTGTCTTCACGGATCAGCACGCGCATCGAATTGAGCGCGTTGAACAGGAAGTGAGGGTTGAGTTGATAGCGAAGCATTTGGAGCTGAGCGCGTTGCGCAAGAAGCGTCGCCTCGCGCGCCCGCTGCCGTTCATCCTCCCAATCGCGCCAGTACTTGATTCCAAAATAAAGGGAGCTCCATCCCAACCAGATCGGAATGAAGTAGTTGATCCAACGAAGGGCGATGCGATAGTTCAGATACGGCAGGGCGTATGCGGGGCTCTTGGCCACATACCAGAGCGACACGATAATCCCGTACCAGATGATGGTGAAGATCGCCGACCAGATCATGACGTAACCGAACAGCACCGGAATGGAGAGACGCTTGTAATCGACACGTTTGTAGATTTCTCGCAGGAGAAGAGAAAGAACAAACGCGAAGGGGATTTCAAGCGACTCCACGAAGAAATCGTACGCCGTCACTTCTCTCAGGCTCATCAGCACGAAATCAGCCAGCCAGAAGAGGCTCCATCCAGCGATCTGATAATGCCAGAAGGAAAGTGATCGGAATATGGGCGGATGTGGCTTCATGTCCAGAGCGATGGGGTTTTCCCTGAATGACGTTCGATTTGGGCGAGATGTGCTCTCTCAATATGCGTCTTTTCCAAGAAAGAGAGAAGGGATGATAGGCAAGCGGCGCCCGCAGCCGGCAAACGGACGATAAAAAAGACAAACGGTGTGAGGGAAAAATTTCTCTGGAAAGGGTTTCTCACGCGATCACCATCGTGCTTCTTGCCCGTCGCGGCTGATCATGGGGTGGACGATGGGTGATCTTTGAGACATGCGTCCACCCCCCTGATGTCACGAAGTGACGTTACTGTGTGGCAAGATTCAAATGGCGCGGGAGCTTTGGCACGAACTCGAATGTCCCCTCGGTTACGAGAATATTGTAGAACCACGCACAGGAAATTCGAACTTTTTCGCTCGGATCGAAACGGACGGCCTGCCTAACCGCGTAGACTCCTCGTGCATCCCCTATTCTGCAAAGCGCCCATGCTGCCGCGATGCGGCAACACTCATCTCCGTCTCGCATGTGGAGAAGCGCCATGAGGGGAATGATGGCCTTTGATGATTCGAAATCCCCCAGTCGATACGCACAGCTTCGGTGCAGACCGCAGACATCTGACTGCAATCCGACGAGCAGGTTATCAACTGCCTGATTGTATTTTTCCTTGCCGATTTGCTCTCTGACGTTCGATGCCTCGGCCGGCATGACCACAATCAACGTCAGGGCAAGTGTTCCCAACATCGTGATGGCTTGTGTCATGATATCCTCCTGCGCAGTGCTCATGGTTGATGTGAAAAAGCTTCAAGCAGCTTCTGATTGTCCTACGGAAGGGTTTTTGCCGAATTCCGGTCCATGTCGACGAGCGGTCGACCCTTTCCGCCGGGCGGTATCTGCATGCAGCGATCGGCTGTGGCGTCTGAAACACTGAGCTTGCTCAGGCGTCTAACAGGTTGTTGAAAAACGAGGTCCAATGTCATTCTGAATCCCGCTGTTTATTAGCGGGATGAAGAATCTGACTCATAAAGCGAGATTCTTCAGTCGCTTCCCTGCCTGCCCACCTTCGGCGGGTGAACCGGCAGGCAGGGCTCCTTCAGAATGACAGAAGAATACTTTTTCAACAACCTGCTAAGCGACATGAGAGCATTCTCCCATCCGGTCAGTACGTCTGAGCGGCCAAATTCGGAATTCTTCCTGCTATCCATCCAGTATCCCCGCTTGATCGCCGTTCAGCGAAGTGTCCTACCGTTTGTCGATAATCAATTTCATCTCGCGGACTCGTTCTCTAGATTGCCATTCGAACAACGCCCCGATTGTCTCACGCATCGCAATCCGGAGGCGAGACCACTTCGAGGAGCTCTGTTGCCATGATCTCGCGTGTGGAAAAAATCGATCAGAATTTCACGTGTCCGCACTGCGGAGAGACCACCGAGTCGATCTGGATTATCACCTACCGTTCCTACCAATACCTCCGGTACGTTTACCTCTGTGGTGTCTGCACGAGGGTCCTGAAAGTGACGCGCGAGAGGGATGCGGATGAAACTTTTTGTCCGCCGCCTCCGAATCATGGAGTGTCTCCTCAACCCTCTCATCCATGAGCGCAATCTGTGCGAGTGTGATCCACAACGATTGTGTCTGAGAATGCGTGATCACATTTGCTCGCGGATGAACAATGGAATCATGGAGGAAGAAACCAGGAGAACAACGCTCGCACACCACCGGTCGCGGTTCGAGAAAACCATACGGTGCCATTGTCTTGCTCGGCCTCGCGCTTCTGTCGGCGGCTCTCTATGTCATTCTCCGACTGGCATCGCTTCCATAGGGTTGAGGTGTGAACAACAGTCACATTCGGTTCTTCGTTGAACAGACGATCCTCTGTTTAACTCAGAATCAGACAAAACGTACCGACCGGAGGTTACGCCATGAGAATCATTCCGTTGTTCCTTGCTCTCATCGTCGCTGCGTGCGCGATTTCGAAAGTCGTCTCCTACGCACCGCCGGGCACAGATGAGCACAGCTGGCAAATCAATGTCGAAAAGAGTACAATTGGTCAGAGATTCACCGTCACCATCGACGACTCTACCGTGATCCAGAAATCGGCTGCTTTGTTCACGGGTAGTCTCCAGACTCAGACCACGTACAAGGGATATGAGGTGAAGCTCCTGGTTACCCATTTGACGACATACCCCGGGTATTCGCCACGATACGAGGCGACGGTGTTTGTCAACAACGATGAGGCCGCGAAGTTTACGTTTTGATGGACCCTGCGGATCCAAAACCAGCGAAGATGAATCATAATCCCGCGAGCGGGTTTATTTTGAGGAGCAATCCATGCGGTTCTCTCATCTATCTCTTCGCCTCTCCCTTTTTTCATTCTTCCTTTTTCTTTTTTCCTTCTCGCCGCTGTTGGCGAGCGAGCCCTTTCAACCGCTCCGCACCGACAATCCGCCTGTCATCGACGGCAAGCTGAATGATCCTATCTGGCAGTCGGCGCCGGTGATCACCGGTTTCAAAACTTGGCGCCCTGATTGGGCAAAGGATCTCTCGGAAAAGACCGACGTGTTGATGGTGTATGACTCGGAAAATCTCTACTTCGCGTTCCGGTGTTTCGATCGAGAGCCGCAGAAGATTAAGGCCTCTGTGACAAGCCGCGACAAGATGTTCTCCGACGATTGGATCTGCATCAATCTCGATTCGTTCGGCGACCAGCAGTCGCTCTACGGTTTTTATGTCAATCCGCTCGGCATTCAGGGAGACTCGCGGGCGACGGGAACAAACGAAGACAAAAGTTTCGATGCTGTCTGGTATAGCGCGGGAAAAATTACCAGCGATGGGTATGTCATCGAGGTTCAGATCCCTGTGAAAAGCATCCGGTTTTCGGAAAAGAATCCCGTCACAATGGGAGTCATTTTTGAGAGGCACATTTCTCGCCGATCCGAAGCCGGCACGTATCCTCCCCTCGATCCCGCCAAAGGATATGCCTGGCTCACCCAGATGCACCCGATGATTTATCATGACATCAAGCCGTTTGTGCTCCTGGAAATCCTTCCGGCTCTCACCTACAGTCACCGAGAGAAGGCTAACCAGGGGAGACTGGTGAATGAGGAACAGAAGGGAGAGTTTGGGATCACGGTTAAGTACGGCATCACGCAAGACCTTATCCTGGATGCAACGCTGAATCCCGATTTCAGTCAGGTGGAGGCAGATGCCGGACAGGTCGATGTGAATTTGCGGTACAACCTGTTCTATCCGGAGAAACGGCCCTTCTTCCTCGAAGGGAGCGAGCAGTTCCTGGTCACCGGCAGTCCAAATCTCATTTACACCCGTACGATTGTCAATCCGTTGATCGCGGCGAAAGTAACGGGGAAGATCGCGGAGAAGCAGTCTATTGCCTCTCTGTACGCGATGGATGAACTTTACGATACGACGCCGGGCGGCAGGTATGCATATGTCGGCATTGTTCGCTTCAAACAGGCGTTGAGCGGCGACGGCTACATCGCGGGCATGGGCGCAGTCAGAGAGACGAAACCACATGTGAACGGGATGGGAGGAATTGACGGACTTATTCGATTGACACAGTCGAGCAGACTCGCGTTTCAGGGGCTTCTCTCTCACACAGGCGATGATCCCACATCATCGACCGAACGGGGCCACAAGTACGAACTGACGTACGATTATGAGGAACGAAGTCTCCGGTACGGAGGGGCATTCGGGAGAATCTCCGACAATTTCGTTGCCGAGATGGGGTACGTTCCCCGTCCCGGCATTATGTATGTGGAAGGATATGTCAATCCGCGATTCTATCCGTCAAGCGAACTCGTCCGGAGGGTATCGATCTTCACCGGTTCGCGACAGTACAAAGACCTTCCAAGTGGAATCTGGGAAAATGGATACGATCTGTCGATATCGGCACTCGTCGGCCCCACCGTCAGCGTATCGGCGTTCGCCGCTGTACAGACCGAAGTGTTTGCAGGCAAAGAGTTCAACACGAATACCGTTCAGGGATCGCTCAGTTCACAGGCAACCAGAGACCTCTACGTTGGACTGAGCGCCCAACACGGAAATGCGATCTACTACTCGGCAAATCCATATGGGGGATACGGTCACCGAGGCACACTCAGCATTCGGTATCAGCCGTGGGATAACCTCTCTGCGGAATACACGCTCACATTCAACGACTTCAGCAGATCATCCGATTCCAAGCTGATCTATGAGTACACGATTTCGCGATTAAGGACAACGTACCAGTTCAACAAGTATTTGTTCTTCCGCGGAATCGTCGAGTACAACAACTATCGGAAACGAATGCTCACCGATCTGCTGGCGTCATTCACCTACATTCCCGGGACAGTGATGCATCTCGGATACGGTTCCCTTTATGAGCGGATTCGCTGGGAGGAAAGCAGATACGTTCCCACCGATCGGTTCCTTGAGACGAAACGCGGGTTGTTTTTTAAGGCATCGTATCTCTGGAGGTTGTAGGGAAAGAGATTGATATTTGAATGATGCGGGGGAAATCGATGAGTTCATCATCCATGTTATACCGACGTTCATCGGCGAGGGGATCCCGTTGATGCAACCTCGATATCGCAACATCCCGCTGAAGCTGAAATCGACGCGTCGTTTCGGCGACGGAGTTGTCCGGTTGCACTATGAAGTGATTCGCAACACAAAGGAGGCGCGGAAGAGGTAGGAGGGTGGATTCTCTTCCGGTTTCTGCGCGGTTCTCGTCGTTTCGTTTGAACCGCAGAGGACGCTAGGATTCGCGGAGGCAGCAGAAGTTGATGACCAAGATTATCATTTTTCTCCTCTTGACAGCTGGCATGGTCGCTGTGAGCTGGCGATCGTTTGCCGATCCCCTCAAGCACGGTTTCTTCCGATTTTTCGCGTTTGAATCTCTTTTCGTCCTCATCTTGCTAAATGTCGATCACTGGTTCGTCGATCCTTTTTCACCGGTGCACATCACTTCATGGTGTTTGCTTCTCGCCTCCCTTCTTCTCGCAATTCATGGGTTCTCCTTGCTGTTCGAGGTTGGCAAACCGAAGGATGATTTTGAAGACACCACGGTGCTTGTCCGAACCGGAGCGTACAAATATATTCGTCATCCGCTCTACAGCTCGCTCTTGATCGGGAGCTGGGGGGTGTTTCTGAAAGATCCCTCCCAACTGGCGACAGCACTCGCTCTCGCCGCGTCTGCGTTTTTGTTTCTGACGGCGAGAGTTGAGGAAGTGGAAAATCTCAGAAAGTTCGGTCAGGAGTATGAGTCATATATGAAGACAACGAAAATGTTTGTTCCGTTCGTCTTCTGACGTGGGGGAACCTCGATGGGTTTTGTTGAATCATCAACGGGGTTGACCCGCGAGCGAAATTCGAGGAATACGACAATCTGTGTTCATTCCCGGCATTGTTTCATCGAAAGAATGAGAACTTCTTTCGCTTCGCCGTTTCCGCGTCTATTGATTTCTTTTCATCTTCCATCGTCGGCCGGTGCAACATTCGGTTCTCCAACGGCACTTGGGAGTTCCGCGTTCCTTCATCCTGAGATGCGGAAACACACGCGAGCATTTTGCGTCATGAGTTGCACTCCGTACGCTCAAGTTGTATATTCCTCCGTCCACAGAATTTTTCCTGCGTTGCAGGTCGATCACTGTCAGGAAGATCGTGCGATCCCAATTCCTCCCAACCCACTCCTCCCCCCGTCGCCGGATAGCATCTGCGTGGTTTCGCGCTCCTGCTGTTATCGATTCCGACGAATCGACCATCTTCTCGGTTGCTCCACCAAAGTCCAGCGTTTTGCCACACCACATCATCAAAGGAGAGGCTTCAATGATCAAACCGTCACATCGTGGTTCGACGCTCGTCCGGTTGTTCATCCTCCTCTTCGCGACTCTCCTTCTTATGCAGGGCGTATCGTTTGCACAGGGAGTCACGACCGCGGGAATGACCGGACTTGTCACCTCCGACAAGGGAGAACCCCTCGCCGGAGCCAACATCATTGTGACTCATGAACCAAGCGGCACGCGTTACGGGACGGCGACCCGCGTGAACGGGCAGTTTAACCTTCCGAATATGCGGATTGGCGGACCGTACACCGTCGCCGTGTCGTATGTCGGCTACAAGAAAGAAAGCAAAACGGAAATCTTCCTTGCGCTGGGCCAGGATTCGCGGATCGATTTCGAGCTCGTTGAGGAGGCGATTCCCGGCAGGGAAGTTGTCGTCACAGCAGAAGTGGATGAGGTCATGAACAGCGGTCGAACGGGCGCTGCGACATTCCTCACCCCAACGCAGGTGTCTCAGCTTCCCTCAGTGAAACGAAGCACGAGAGATCTTGCCCGCCTTGACCCCCGGAGCGACGGAAATTTCAGCTTCGGCGGGAAGAACTGGCTCTACAACAATATCTCTCTGGATGGTTCGTACTTCAACAATCCATTCGGACTTGACGATCCCGCACCCGGCGGCCAGACCAACGCCGAGCCCGTGCCGTACGATGCCGTCGAGCAGGTGCAGATTTCGATTGCGCCCTTCGATGTGCGCGAAGGAGGTTTCACCGGCGCAGGTATTAACACCGTGACGAAGAGCGGGACGAATCAATTCCGTGCTTCTGTCTATAGCTTCACACGAAACGAGAGTCTTGTCGGCAACACCGTAAGCGGCTCAAAGGTCATCGCCAATCCCGATCTCGCGTTTAACCAGTCGGGATTCACCGTGAGCGGCCCGATCATACCAAACAAGCTCTTCTTCTTTGTGAACGGCGAGCTTGAGAGAAGGGATGATCCGGGGACAAACTTCGTCGCCAATCGTGGAACGTCCGGGTTCGGCATCTCGCGCGTCCGGGCCTCGACGATGGATTCGATCCGGAATATCATGAGGACGGTCTACGGATACGATACCGGACCGTACGAAGGCTACATCCACGAAACGAACAACGAGAAGCTTCTTATCAAGCTCGACTGGAACATCACCGAGGACCACAACCTGACATTCCGGTACAACTTTCTTGATGCCCGTCGGGATCTTCCGCCGCATCCTTTCGTGCTTAGTTTCGGTGGCACGGGTCGCGGCCCGAACGAGAACACTCTCCCGTTCAAGAATTCGGGGTACCGGATTAACAACGAACTGCATTCGTTCGCCCTCGAGGTCAATAGCCGGTTTGAACGTTTCGCCAACCGCTTCTTCGCGAGCTACAACCGGTTCCGCGACTTCCGTGAGCCGTTCAGCGTCGACTTCCCGACCATCGAAATCGGTCAGGATGGCGTGACGTACACGACGGTCGGCCACGAACCGTTCTCCATCCACAACATCCTGGATCAGGATGTCTGGCAGTTCACGAACAATCTGAGTTACTTCACCGGCAAGCATGTTGTGACTCTCGGTGCCACGTTCGAGTACTTCTCATTCTTCAACTCGTTCAACATTTTCCGGCACGGACTCTTCATGCTCCCTGATTTCCTCGATTTTCTGGGTGGCACAACGTTTTCATCGCTCTCCAGCTTCTTTGCCCGCACCAATCCATCGAGCCCAAATTTCTACAACTTCCGGAATGTGATCGGCAAGGGGCCCTACAAGGGAGAGAATATCGAAGTAGGTCAGCTCTCCCTCTACGTTCAGGACGAATACCTCGTCTCTTCAAAATTCAACCTCACCTACGGTCTTCGTGTCGACATGCCGATGTACTTCACCGAGCCGGTTGACAACCCCTTCTCGCTATCGTTGACAGCCCTCGATGAAAACGGCAAACCGGAGAAAGTGGATCAGAGCAAACTGGCGGGAACCCAGCTTCTCTTCTCCCCGCGAGTCGGCTTCAACTATGACCTCTCCGAGGATCGTTCCACACAGATTCGGGGTGGTACCGGTATCTTCACGGGCCGTATTCCGTTTGTCTGGTTCGGGAACGTGATCTCCAATCCAGGTGCCAATCCAAAAGTCTGGGGTCCCTCCAACACCGGCGTACCTCAGGTGAAGACCTCCGACGATGCTGTCTTGCAGCAGTCGTTCGATCTCAACGCGATGGTAGACGATTTCAAGTGGCCGCAGGTCTGGACGACGAACTTTGCGGTCGATCACAAGCTTCCGTGGGACTTGCTTGGAACATTTGAGGCGGTATACAGCAAAGACATCAACGCGATCTTTGTGCGCAATGCCGATCTCAAAGCCCCGGTCCGAACACTTCCCGATGGCCGGCCGTACTACGGCGGATCGGGAAGTAACGAACTGAATCCTGACGGCGGCGCCGGTATCTATGTGATCGATAACTCGAGCGAAGGATACAACTACAGCTTTACCGCTCAACTGAGAAAGAACTTCGATTTCGGTCTGAACGCTTCGGTTGCCTACACGTTCCTCGAGGCGAAGAGCCAGCTGAAGTCGACCGAGATCGCCAGCGTCCTCTGGGTCGAAAATCCGGTCAAAGGAAATCCCAACAAACCGGAATTGAGCAACTCCGAGTTCGGAAACCGTCATCGGATCACCGGCGGGGCGACGTATCGACACCGATGGTCCGAATACCTCGCCACAAGCATCGGTCTCTTCATTGAAGTGGCGGAGGGGAATCGGTTCGTGGGAGCAGGCGGGAATCGGTACTCGTTTGTCTATGCCGGTGACGTCAACGGAGACGGTGGATCAGGGAACGACCTCATCTATATTCCGCGGAATCGGAATGAAATCAAATTCGATTCCTATACGGACGCCAGCGGTCGGCTCGTCTCCGCCGACGAGCAATGGAACAAGTTCAACGCGTTCATCGAGCAGGATGACTATCTGAAATCCCACCGCGGTCAGATCGCCGACCGATTCGGCGCGCTCAATCCATGGTTCAGCAACATGGACCTGCGGATTCTTCAGGACGTCAATTTTGATCTCGGCGGACGGCCCCAAACCTTCCAGTTCAGCCTTGACATCCTCAACGTCGCGAATCTCCTGAATTCCGATTGGGGAGTGCGAAAAGTCGCCAACGCCGCGGCAACCTCTCCGCTGGAACTCGCCCGATTCGACGCCGGCGGTGCTCCTGTGTTCTACTATAAGGGGACCGCAGCAAAGACCTTCGTTGACGATCCGGGTCTGAATTCCCGATGGCAAATGCAGCTTGGCGTTCGATACATCTTCAACTGATTCATTCTCGTCATTTCCCGCCGCTCGCTGCATGAGCGGCGGGGATTCTTTTCGGCATCGTACGGGACGCGAACCAATGGGACCGTTCCAGCTTTCACTCTCAAGCAAGGCAGAGATTGTCGATTTGCCGACCCTTGACGAGCGCTCCCGAACTGACCTCTTGCGGGACGTTGCGTTTGATTCCGCCCGACATCAGTTGTATCGCCTCTTCGTCACCCCGGTTTTCCTCCATGTCAAGAAATCCACGAGGTTCGCGAAGAAGAAGTCATATTCGAGAGTCGATCGAGCGTTGATCCAAGTTCGCACCCGCACGCCGGGAATCGAAATCGTCGGTATTTATCCCGTGACTCGACTTCGCGACGGTCAGGAAAGCATGGATTTCGAGGGGGAATCCATTCTGGAGCTTTCGTTTCCAAATTTCGCGCGTCTCAGAATCATGGCGAAACTGAAGGATAAGCTCAGGAAGAATACCCACCTGGTTGTTGCATCAAGAATGGCGAATCTCGCCCAATGGGTCTTCTTCAAGAACTACGTTCGAAACAACACCGAATACAAGTTGCAGATCCTCTGTGTGGTCCCGAGAGATCTTCCGCGGCAGCTGCGCTTTGTTTTGTGTGATGCAACTTTTTCCCGCTCGGGGAGGGCAATCGAATCCTTCATTGATCGAAAAGTGATGATTCCCCAATAGACTTTCCGCCCACCGGATGGAGAAAATGCATGAATGTGTTGATCATCGGCGCCACAGGGGGAACGGGCCGACAACTCGTCTCCCAAGCGCTTGAGCGTGGCTACCGAGTGACTGCGTTTGTCCGAAATCCGCACAAACTCACCTTACGGCATGAACGATTGTCTATTGCACAGGGCAATGTGCTCGACTATCGCACCGTCGAGGCTGCGGTGCAAGGCGTGGATGCCGTTATCTCCGCATTGGGGCACAAGCGATGGTTTCTTCCCAGCACAATTCTCTCGGAGGGAACACGGAACATCCTGACTGCCATGGAGCGGCACGGGGTGAGGCGCTTGATCTGCGAGACTTCGCTGGGGATCGGTGACAGCAGAGGACGACTGGGGGTGTACTACACTTTCTTCGTGATCCCTTTCATGACTTACTTCTATTTCCGTGACAAGGAACGCCAGGAGGAAATCATCTCGTTGAGTCCGCTTGATTACACCATCGTGCGACCCGGCCAATTGACAAACGGGAGGAAACGAGGAACATACCGTTACGGGGCAAATCTCGGAAGCTATTTCTTGACACGGACAATTTCACGCTCAGACGTTGCCGACTTCATGTTGAATCAACTTTCAACTGACAAACACCTGCGCAAGGCCGTTGTTATCGTCTCTTGACGAGGGACGGTTTGTCCGGCATGATACTGCAATTGTCCTCTAGAATTGTTAGAATGTGTGTGTCACTATCCACAACGGGAGGAGGGAATGATCGATGGAACTATCAAAGAATATGGTTGGGTGGTTTGAGATTCCGGTCTCGGATATGACCCGTGCCCTCGGGTTCTACGAGAAAGTCTTTGATGTCAAACTCGTGCGGAGCCAGATGGGATCGTTGGAGATGGCATGGTTTCCGTGGAACGAAAAAGCGGTCGGCGCTCCGGGATCGCTTGTCTGCAACGCAGATCATTACAAACCCTCGTCAAACGGCGTGGTGATCTACTTCACCTCCCAAACCGGCAACCTGAGCGACCAGCTCCAGCGGGTCGAGAATGCTGGCGGAAAGATCGTTCAGCGCAAGACCAAGATTAGTGATACGCTCGGGTATATGGCGGTCTTCACCGACACCGAGGGAAACAAGATCGCGATTCACTCCAACAAGTAACCACATCGAATCCCTCGCCGTCTTGACCTGGAGAAGGCTCTGTCTCTCCTCCCGCTTCTCGCCTTTGATATGGTCGATCACTGATTGTATCGCCGACGCATGCGAGAGCTTTGCCACAGGGCCTCGCTCTCGTGTTCCCGAACCTGTTTCTCGAATCTGCCGCGCCTCGATTCTCGAGCCGAATTTGATTATCTCATTCAGGTTCAGGAGTAGTCGCAGGGTGGGAACAAGAGTATAGAATGGAAGATCGGCCGGATCGTCAAGATTGTCCTCCGTCTTCCCAAACAGTCGCATTCCTTTACCGCGATAGAATACGAAACGACCGATGCGGGATTGGCACATCGCAAGCAGTCATTGTTGCGCCGGAGGGTGGAGAGAAGAAGACCAACTGCAGTCGTCTGGAGATGAGGCGATTGGAAGCTCGCCTTCTGTGTGCTCCCCCCGATTAGCTACTTCCTCAGTTGTTCAAGCATCCAATCGAGGTACCATTCAAGTTTACCAAGGAAATAGAGATATCCCTTCATCCACTCCTGGGGAGCGGCGGGTTGTGATCTGCTGATGCTTTCCTGAAACATTCTCGACACGGTTGTGGCAATCCGTTGTTTCCCCTCGGCAATCACCGCTTCCACATCGCTGGCAAAGAACGCTTTCAGATTCTTGACATCCCACCTGACTTGCGACGCGGGGGTGTTTCGAGAAAAGAATTCATGCCGCGTTGAACTTCCTCCCGACTTTTCGTAGATCAGGAGGTTCCATCGTTCCATTATTGCTCCGAACTCTCTCTCGTTCTGGCAGAGATCGAGCGGAAGAGCGGTCTTCGCCGCCTCGCTGGAGAGGCAATTCGAAAACAGAAGAGTACCGTTCCGATATTGGGAGAGGAGGTTAACATCGCGCAGAAGCCCGAGCACTCGGAGAACTGCGACGTAGACATGATGCTCGTCCGAGACCACTTCGGATACCGTCAAGGTGTCCCGTTTCTTCTCCATCATCTTCATCCGCAGGACGAATTCGGGATCTTCTTCCACCTCATCGCGTTTCGATTCTCCGTTACCGGTCCTGACGAGACGAAGCCCGGCTTCTAACTTGAAGAGGGGACGACGCCGATCCCAATCCAGGGCATCGAACCGCCGGGCCGCCGCTGCCGTCGCCGGCTCGGTATCCGCCAGTGCCTTAAGCAGTATGAGGAACTTGACGAACAAGCGATCCCTGTAGAAGGAGCGGAAATGACCGAGATCCGCCACGATGTAGAGATCTTCGATCACGCACGAAGCGACGGTGTTGAACAGTCGAATGATCTCGGATTCACCGCTCTTTCGGTCATCGAGGTGCCGCAATGTGTAGTCCACACCGGCCATCAGCGTATCAAAGATGATCACTCTCTTGCGGCGGTGACGGAAGGTCGCAGGTGTCCCGACCTCGACGTTGGTAATGCCGTGAAGCCGAAGCTGTTGTTTGGTGTGGATCGTCGAGATTGCCATTGGAAGCAGTATCCCGATATCTGACGCGACAACGTTGCCCACAACCAGGAGGTGTTTCACCAGTTCAACGACCTTTTCGGTTTGGGCTTTGTTGAACGGCAGGATCTTCTCCCTGCCGATATACTGAGCGCTGGCTCCCTGCAATGAGGCCGTGTTCATGACAAAAATGCCACCGGCGGTACTGCCATTTTGATGCTGGCTGACTTTGTTATCGTAGAGTGCCGAAGAGACAAACTCTGCCAGCTTCGCCGGCCGACGATACTGGACGTTCAGAAAAATCACGAAATCGCGATGCGCTTCCGCCCAGTCGAGGAGAGGGCTAAGCTCTTCAACGCCGGCCGCGAACGAAAAGATATCTCGCTGCAGCCATTGACGAACGATCGGAGCATTCGAATAGGTCGTCGGGCCTACCTGAAACGGATCGCCTACCAGGATCATCTGTTCAGTCGCGACTGAGGAGAGGGAAACAAGGTACGGAAGTGATACCCCCTCCACATCATCAACGATCACCGTATCGAACGAAAGGGCACGCATGCGCGGATCGATGAAGATCTGGGCGATCGACGTCGCAACCAGTGCCTTCGATGCGAGAAGGCTTTCTTCATCGACATCGAGGAGTCCCTCAACGCTCTTGCGCAATTCGTCCACCCCGCCCAATTCATTGATGCGCTGAATCGTTAGCTGGTATTCTTTCCAACTGCTGGTATCAATCGGGGAGGCTGCCTCAAGCTTCATGATCGATGCGGTGACAGCGGTCAACTCCTCGCGTGCAACCTTGAGCTGATTGAGCTTTTCATTCATTTTTTTCTGCAAGACGACCGGGTCTTCCTTTCCCAACCCTTTTCGAAATATCGACTTGACTGTGCCCGATGATTTTTCGATCTGTTCCTTGAGGGCCGCAACCTCTCCGGTGAGCGCGTCCACTTGCTGTTGACGGGTTGCGTCAATCTCACGAAGCTCCTTGACCTTCTGGAAGTGTTCCCAGTTGAGGAGTTGAGTAATGCGAAATGAGAGATACTTCTCCATCAGCAAGATTTCTTCCGGCTCGCTCTTCTTCCGGAATTCCCTCTCCGCAAACACAGCATGCTCGAGCGAAACGCTTTGCACCCGCTCGGCAAACATCGGAGTCGGCAGTCCGACGCGACAGGAGACCCGCTGGAGGTCAATCGAATATTTCTTCCCCATCTCAATCGCACGGACGAGTCCTTCGTCAACTTTTTCATTGCGTTCCGAAAGGTACAGCACGCGTTTGCCGTCGCGCAGGAGCGCGAGTATGGTGAGCGCAATCAGTTCGGTCTTCCCTGTCTGAACAGGACCCCAGACAAACGAGACGCGATTCTTGAAGATTGTCTTGAGATGAGGAAGCAACTCCGGGTACGCATCCGGAGGGGTGAACGGGTAACGACCTTCGGACAACGCGTTACCTGCAGATGCCGGATTCATCAAGACTTCTGAAAGAGGCGGAAGTCCTTGATCTTGCGAGAGTTTTGCAATGATAGGATTGATTGTCGATTCAAATGACCATGAGCATTTGATTTGAGGAAGGACTGGCCCCAGATCGATCTGAAACGCGATGGTGATGTATTGGTTGGGTGTCGAGATGACTTGCGCGTCAAACTCGAGGGAGTCCTCTGATCCGAGGGTACAACGAACAAACTCACTCCGCCTGATGCGGAATCCCTCGGGGACTTCAAATCGATAGTAGTAGTACCCCGCAAACTCACCGACAAGATGTCCTGAAGTCAGGACGACCTCTCGGGGAGTTGTGTTGACCTGCGAGAGTTCTTTCTGGAGAGCGTCGATCAGCGCATGAGAAGGAACATCCTTCATGTCCGCTCCGGAAATCGTTGCATGGTGTCGCACGAAAAATCTGTTGGGGAGAGAGAGCGGGAGGATCCTCTTGTATGATCAAGGTAAATCATTTGCAGAAATATTCCAATGACGGGATTCACACTCACTCATCGCAAACGCAAAAAAAAACGCCCCTTGGACAGGGGCGTAATATTGCGCCTCAGATCACGATGCCGACGATTACATCGTATCGGGTAATTCATCAAATGCATCTGAGAACCATTCATCGGCCACAGTGGACGAATCGAAAAACTCGTGAAACTCCCTCCCCCCGAATTGTTTCCTCCGCAAGAGAATCACGGCCGCCGATACCGCGAGACCGAGGGCAAGACCCCAAAAAACGAATTTCTTCATAGGTCCCCTATGAAAAAAAAGTCGAACCTTCCGTTGATGATTCCAAGTCAAGCTAGAGATTTTTCCGTTCATTTCCAAATCGCAATCAATGGAGAATGACTCCGAGCAACGCAAACAGGAGTACGGCTGTGCTCCCCGTCACAAGCGCATAGGGAAGTTGCGTCTTCACGTGGTCCACGTGATCGCTGGCAGCCGACATGGAAGAGACAAGAGTCGTGTCGGAAATCGGAGACGTATGGTCTCCAAAGACGCCCCCGCTGAGAACCGCAGCCACCGCCAGAGGAAGAGAAGACTCCGTGAGCGTGGCGGTCGGGACAGCGATGGGAATCATAATCGCAAATGTTCCCCAACTCGTGCCGGTGGAGAAAGCAATAAATGATGCGGTCACAAAGAGAATGGGGGCAACGAGAGAGGGATTGAGAATCTGCTTCGCCACGTGTGCGACATATTCTCCGGTCCCAAGCACTTTCGTCGTATCTCCAATCGCAAAGGCAAAGCACATGAGAATACCGAGCGGAACCAGTCCTCCCATTCCTTTCAAAGTAAGATCGATGACCTCTTGAACCCTTAGGATGCGTTGTCCAACCGATAGTCCCCCTGCCACAAGAATCGCAAGAGAGACCGACCAGAGAACAGCCGTCGAGCCCGAACCTGCCGTCAGATCTCCCTTACCGGTGATCAAAAGTCCGAGCGGCATCATGAGAACCATCGTTGCGATGGGAACAATGAGATTCGTAGCACGCTTGGAAACACCCTCTTTGGGCTCGATGGACGTCACCTCGACGGAGACAACAGGAACGGCGTCATCAGCAATCGTCTTGCCGGTTTCGAGAGAGCGTTCCTCGGCCTTCTTCATTGGACCGAAGTCTTTGAACGTGAACGCGATGAACGCGACCATCGCCACCGACAGAAGTGCATAGAAGTTCAGCGGAATCGTCTGAAGAAATACGCCGATGCCGTTCTGAATCCCCTCTCGCTCAAGCAGACCCAGAACATATGCTCCCCACGCGTTGAGCGGAATAAGTATGCAGACCGGTGCCGATGTCGTGTCACAGATATACGCCAGCTTCTCTCGGGAAATCCGAAGACGTTCAAAAATCGGCCGCGAGACAGCTCCCGTTACGAGACAGGTGATCGATGACTCGATGAAAATCGACATACCGATGACCCAGGCGAGAACCGCTGCTCCGCGTCGAGACCGGACCAGATTCCGACGATGAAGCCATTCCACAAAACCCTGAACACCACCATTGCGCTGAGTGATCGTAATCAGCGCGCCAATCAACATCGAGAAGACTACAACCCTGGTGTTCCCTGGATCCTTGAACACATCAACGCACGCCTGCACGGCCGCGGCCAATCCCGCGACGACATTTCCGTCCGTGAGGATAACCCACCCCGCCCAGATGCCGAGGAAAAGTGAAACGAAAACCTGACGAGTCCATATCGCCAGGATGATGGCAAGCAACGGGGGAAGAACGGACAACCAACCGTATTCCATACGTAGATCTCTTCTCTTTCGGACTGAGTATAGGGCATTTTGGACGGAGTTGCAAAGTGTCCCCGGATGGTCAGCTCCGGCGGCCAGGTGGGCTCCCTTGAGAAGGGGAGTGACTCCAAGATTCGTTGCAGATGAGGTCGAAACTTTGTTTATTGCCCCAGTGACGATGGAATCCGAAATACGCGAATTTCTGAGAGGATATGACCGCCGGGTGATCAACAACCCTTCCCTGACAACAGCGGGGGTATTGATTCTCCTCTTCGAGCTGGAAGGCAGTCTTCATATCCTCTTTACCAAACGAACCGATTTCGTCGAACATCACAAAGGTCAGGTTTCGTTTCCCGGGGGGGTGCGCGATGACAGTGATCCCGACATCGTTGCGACGGCGCTGCGGGAAGCAGAGGAAGAAGTCGGATTGCCCGCCGACAGTATCGAGATCCTGGGAATCTATGACGATTTTGCCACCCCAACGGGATTCGTGATCACACCGGCTGTCGGATACATTTCCCGTCTTCCCCGGCTTGAAGCAAATAATCGCGAGGTGGAGGAGATCCTTGAAGTCCCCGTCGATTTCTTCCTCAATCCTCAAAACGAACGTGTGGTAGAGATGGAGAGAAACGGGAGACTCCACGACGTCTACTTCTACACGTATCGCAACGGGATTGAAATTTGGGGGGCGACGGCGTTCATCCTGCGATCATTCTTGAAATCGATTTTCCCTCAATCCGCCTTATCGTAGCAACCCGTCCCCCCGACCAAACGAAACCCTCCCGCTCCCGGATTTCACGGCAGCCATAATCTTCCTCTTTGCTGATTCTCAACAGGAGTTCAGGCATCGAATCCTTGCTTCACGATTGGGGATTGTGTAGATTGAAACCGAGTGATCTCGCCCTCATTCACGACGCCAGTCGTTTCACCACTCAACAATTGACAGGGGATCTCCTATGGATCGAGCCCTTTCGCCCACTCTCCCCACACGCCCGGCAACGCTCAACGAGCTTCTCGCCCTCAACATCGAACGGTATCCGCATCCCGACATGTTTCGCGCCAAGGTGGATGGAAGATGGAAACCTTATTCCTCCTCGGAAGTTGCTGCCATCGTCAGGAAACGCGCACTCGGGTTGTACAAGCTCGGTATTCGACACGGAGATCGCGTTGGCCTCCTCTCGGAGAACTCACCTGACTGGGTCATGTGCGACTACGCCATTCTTGCGAACGGCGCGTGCACTGTGCCGATCTACACGACTCAAATCCCTGAGCAAGTAGAGTACATCCTTTCGGACGCCGATGTTCACGTGCTGTTTGTCTCCAGCGCGGCGCTGTTCGAACGAGTGAAGCCGATCCTCTCTCATTTGAAACTCAATCACATCGTCATTTTGAAACCGTTTGCCGAGGGGGCGAACATCATCACGATGGATGAGTTGGAACGCCTCGGAACAACGCTCGATACGGAAGATCCCCCCCTGATAACGAAGCTCCGTGCAGCTGTAAAGGCAGACGATCTCGCGACCATTATCTACACGTCGGGAACAACGGGGGTTCCCAAGGGGGTGATGCTCACACACCGGAATCTTGTCTCAAACGCCATCGATTCCAGCAGCGTGATCGATTGGAATCCCGACGGCGACAGTGTGCTTTCCTATCTGCCGCTGACGCACATTTTCGAACGAACGATGATCAACATCTACCTCTATCGAGGACTGCCGGTCTCCTTTGCCGAATCGATTGAGGCCCTCGCTCAGAACCTGCTCGACATACGTCCCACGGTCATGGCCACCGTCCCCCGTATGCTGGAAAAGGTGTTCGACAAGATCCTGACGAGAGGGCTGGAGTTACACGGACTCAAGAAGAAGTTGTTCGACTGGTCGATCCGGCTTGGAGAGCGGTTCGATCCTGACGTGCCGGGATCTTTGTGGTACCGAATTCAGCTTGCCCTTGCGCGGCTCCTCGTTTTTTCGAAGTGGCGTGCGGGTGTGGGCGGACGCGCGCGCGTTTTCATTTCCGGCGGTGCTGCCCTCGCCCCGGGCGTGCAACGCGTCTTCCTAGCCGCCGGCATCCCGATCTACCAGGGGTACGGACTCACCGAAACCTCTCCCGTCATCGCCGTGAATCGTTACAAAAAAAACCGTCTTGGAGCGGTCGGCCATCCGATCCCGAACACCGAGGTGCGAATCGCCGACGACGGCGAAATCCTTGTGAAAGGGCTCGGCGTGATGACAGGGTACTACAAGATGCCCGAGGCCACCGCCGAGGTGCTGGCGGGCGAATGGCTCAAGACCGGAGACATCGGTTATATCGATCATGACGGATATTTGATCATCACCGATCGGAAGAAGGACTTGTTCAAAAAGAGTACCGGGAAGTTTGTTGTCCCGACACCGATTGAAGCCATGTTGCGCGAAAGTCGATATATCGAACATGCGATGGTCATCGGCGAGGGACGCAAATTCGTCATTACTATTCTCTTCCCGAATTTTCTCAATCTGACAAGTTGGGCGAAGGACCGGAAGATTGTCTTCGCTGACTATGCGGAGCTCGTGGCTCATCCTGATGCCGAGGCGCTGTACACCAGCGAAGTTGAGCGCGTAAATCCGCACCTGAACAAGTGGGAACGCATTGTGAAGTTCATCCTCAGCGACCATGAGCTGAGCATCGACGAAGGATTGCTGACACCAACGATGAAAGTGAGGCGACGCGAAGTCTCCGGCAAGTTCGCCGAACGCATCGACGCGATTTACCGGGAATATGAACATGTCGAGGTCCATGACGAGTATCCAGGCTGATCGACCTCTCAAGGATTAGCTTTTCTCAGGATACATTCGCCGCACACCGCGCGAGATCCCGCTCTGCCCGCGTCTGATGCCCGCATATCGTATCGGCTGGCAATGCCCTCGCATCATCCCCAATTCGTTCCGACGGAGGGAGCAATCGGACCCAGTGTTCTCCCTCCTTCCCGCTTGACCAGCGGAGACAAACCGACTATTATCGGTGACCGAACATCGAACCTGCAAGCTGTCTGAGTACTCCGGAGGATTTCATGAACAAGCCTATCAGGACCGTTGCTATCCTTGGTGCGGGAGTCATGGGAGCCAGAATCGCGGCACACTTCGCCAATGCGGGCATTCCCTCATTCTTGCTCGATATCGTACCCCGCGCGCTGACGGACGAAGAGAAGGCAAAGAACCTCACTTTTGAGTCGCCCGCGGTACGAAATCGACTATCCCTGGCGGGCCTGGAAACTGCGAAGAAATCACGACCCGCCGCCTTCTTCACGCCCGAGCTTGCATCGCTGGTCACCATTGGAAACTTCGAGGACAATTTGGAATGGCTTGGCAAGGCAGACTGGATTATCGAGGTCGTGATCGAAAAACTCGATATCAAGAAATCGCTCTTTGAGAAGGTCGAACGCGTCCGAACACCCGGCACGATCGTCTCATCCAACACCTCAGGCCTTTCGATTGCCTCGATGGCAGAGGGACGCTCCGACGAGTTCCGCCGGCATTTCCTGGGCACACACTTCTTCAATCCCCCCCGCTACATGAAGCTCCTCGAGATGATCCCCAGCGCGGAGACCGATTCGGGGGTCTTTCAGACCATCGCATCCTTTGCGGAACGAATGCTCGGCAAGGGAATCGTCACCTGCAAAGATACTCCCAATTTCATCGCGAATCGTATCGGTGTTTTCGCAATGCTCAACGCGATTCATACGATGATCGAGGACGGCTATACCGTAGAGGAAGTCGACCAACTAACCGGACCGGCAACGGGCAAACCGAAGAGCGCGACATTCCGGACCGGCGATCTGGTTGGGATCGATACCCTCGTCCATGTTGCGGAAAATCTCTATGAGGCGGTGGCAGACGATGAGATGCGCGAGTCCCTCAAGGTACCCGCCTTTGTGAAAACGATGGTTGAGCGCGGCTGGATCGGAGACAAGACCAAGCAGGGTTTCTATCAGAAGAAGAAGAGCGCTGAGGGGCGGGAGATTCTTGCTCTTGATTACAAGACCCTGGAGTATCATCCCCGCAAGAAAAGCGCGTTTCCATCCCTCGAAACCGCCAAAGGCATTGACGATCTGCACGAACGCTTGAAACTGCTCGCCTATGCCAGGGATCGGGCCGGCGCCTTCACCTGGAAAACCCTCAGTGATGTGCTCATGTACGCGGCAAACCGTGTCCCCGAAATCAGCGATGACATCGTCAACATCGACAACGCGATGAAATGGGGATTCAACTGGGAACTCGGCCCCTTCGAAACGTGGGATGCGATCGGGGTGGGAGACTCGGTCAAACGGATGAAAGAAGAGGGAAGAACTATTCCAGCGATCGTCGAACAGCTTCTCTCTGCCGGGAAGTCCACGTTCTACGAACGAAGGAATGGAACAAGGTATTTCTTCGATATTGGGAGCGGCACCCATACGCCGATCGACGAGCCAGTCGGCCTCATCCACCTTCCCTCCTTGAAGGACCGAAATAAGGTGATTCGACACAACGCCGGATCAAGTCTGATCGATCTGGGTGACGGTGTTGCCTGCCTCGAGTTTCATTCCAAGATGAATGCCATCGGGGAAGACATCATCCAAATGGTTCACTACTCTTTGGGAGAAGTGGAAAAGAACTTTGAAGGGTTGGTCATCGGAAACGAGGGAGCGCACTTCTCGGTCGGCGCCAACCTCATGCTCATCCTCATGGCGGCACAGGATGAGGAATGGGACGATCTGGACTTCATTGTCCGGCAGTTTCAGAAAGCCACAATGTCGCTCCGGTATTCTCCAAAACCTGTGGTGGTCGCTCCGTTCGGCATGACATTGGGAGGCGGGTGCGAGTTCACGATTCATGGAGATCGCGTCCGTGCGTCAGCAGAACTGTACATGGGGCTGGTTGAAGTCGGCGTGGGAGTGATTCCTGCCGGCGGCGGGACAAAGGAAATTCTTCTTCGAAATCTCGAAAGCATCCCCGAGGATACGAAGCCCGATCTTTTTCCTTATGTCCAGCGCGCCTTCGAGACGATCGGCCTCGCGAAGGTTTCGACGAGTGCGATGGAAGCCCGCACCCTCGGACTGTTGCGGCCAACCGACGGCATTAGCATGAACAAAGATCATCTCATCGCCGATGCAAAGAAGGTGGTCCTCGCGATGCGGCAAGAGGGGTACAGCGCCCCCGTCCCCAGAACACACATACCGGTCCTCGGCGAGCCCGCACGTGCGACGCTCACCGTCGGGATGCACAACATGAAGCAAGCTGGTTGGATCAGCCAGTACGATATGCACATCGGATCAAAACTCGCCTTCATCCTTACCGGAGGAAACATCACATCCCCGCAACACGTCTCCGAACAATATCTCCTTGATCTGGAGAGGGAGGCCTTTCTCAGTCTCTGTGGGGAAAAGAGGACTCAGGATCGCATGGCGTACATGCTGAAGAACGGAAAACCATTACGGAACTAGCTTCACGAGTGTCGAAAGGAGTATTCTATGGCAGACGCCTACATCGTCTCGGCAGTCCGAACCGCCGTCGGAAGAGCGCTGAAAGGAACCCTGAGCCAGACGCGCCCCGACGACATGGCGGCCGCGGTGCTGACCGAGCTGCTCAAACGGACGCCTCAGCTCAAGCCGGAAGAGATCGACGACGTTCTCCTCGGTTGCGCATTCCCTGAGGCGGAACAAGGGATGAACTTTGCCCGCGTTGCCGTTCTGCGAGCGGGGCTTCCCATCACCGTTCCCGCCGCGACCATCAATCGCTATTGCTCGTCCGGACTTCAGACGATCTCCTTCGCCTGCGAACGCATCCTCGCAGGAAACGCCGACGTCGTCATCGCCGGCGGGTCGGAGACAATGAGTCTGGTTCCAATGGGCGGGAATAAAATCGTGGCCAATCCTTACCTCGCAGAACATTATCCTGATTCGTACCTCAACATGGGACTCACAGCAGAAAATGTGGCCGCGAAATACGGCATCACGCGTGAGATGCAGGATGTCTTCGCGTTGCGTAGTCACCAACGCGCTGTTGCCGCTGTTCAGGGAGGAAAATTCAAGAAAGAGATCGTCCCGCTCACCGTCACGAGCCGAACCTTGGATGAGAAGGGAAAGGTCACCACGAATGAAGTTATCTTCGATACCGACGAAGGTCCGCGTGCCGATACCACTCTGGAACGCCTGTCGCAGCTCAAGCCCGTCTTCGCGGCAAAAGGAACCGTCACCGCAGGAAATACATCCCAGATGAGCGACGGCGCGGCCGGTGTCATCGTCATGTCGGAGAGAAAGATGAAAGAACTCGGACTCGAGCCGATTGCCCGACTTGTCACTTATGCCGTTGGAGGTGTTGCGCCGGAGGAGATGGGCATTGGGCCGGTGTTGGCCGTCCCTAAAGCGCTGGCACGCGCGGGGATGACGCTTGATCAGATAGACCTCATTGAGCTGAATGAGGCCTTCGCGGCACAGGCCGTCTGCGTGATCAAACAGCTTGGGATGGACGAGGAGCGGGTCAATGTCAATGGGGGCGCGATTGCGCTCGGACACCCTCTCGGCGCGACGGGGGCGAAGCTGACGGTTCAACTCCTCGGCGAATTGGAACGCCGCGGGGCCCGCTATGGAATGGTCACCATGTGCGTTGGCGGCGGCATGGGGGCCGCAGGAATCTTTGAGATGATCAATTGACAAAACTTCTTCTCAACCGATCGGGGGGGCTGTCACTGTGAGCATGAACGATTCGCCCGATTTTTGCTTTTCCATTCCGATCCAAATTCGCTTCGCCGACACGGATGTGATGGGGCATGTGAACAATGCGGTATATCTGACGTACTTCGAGCTTGCGCGCGTCGAATATTTCCGCTCCATTGTTGGCCGCGAGGTGGACGAATCGTTGGAGCAAAGCTTCATCATTGGCGAGGCGCACGTGGTCTTCAAGGCCCCTGCCCGAATGGGCGAATCACTTCAGGTTCTCGCCCGCATCTCCCGATTCGGCACGAAGAGCTTCGACTTCTCCTATCGAATCATCAACACAGAGCACGGTGCCGTCATCTGTGAGGGATCGACAGTGCAGGTGATGTACGACTATGTGCGAAACGCTACTATTCTTCTGCCGCAGGATTTCATCCAACGCGTCGAGTCGTTTGAACGACAACCTGTGGCGCGATCCTGAACTGCAAACGCGAGAACACATTTTCCAGAGAGGATACTCATGGAGCAGAAATCCACACATGTGAAAGGGGGAGAATTCCTCCTCCGTACCTTCACGACCGACGAGATCTTCATCCCCGAAGATTTTTCCGAACAACAAATCATGATTGCACAAACCACCGAGGAATTCATCGCCAAGGAAGTTCTCCCGCGTATCCATGACATTGAAGAAATGAAGGAAGGTGTCGCGGTCGAGCTTCTGCGTAAGGCCGGCGAGCTGGGACTCCTCTCTATTGACATCCCGGAGGCGTACGGGGGTCTGGGGCTCGACAAGACAAGCACGATGCTTGCTTCCGAGAAGATCGGACCTTCCGGATCGTGGGCGGTGAGTCATGGCGCGCACACCGGTATCGGGACCCTTCCCATTGTCTACTTTGGAACGGAAGAGCAGAAGAAGAAATATCTTCCGAAGTTCGCCGCCGGCGAATGGATATCGTCGTATTCGCTGTCGGAGGCCGGATCCGGTTCCGATGCACTTTCGGCGCGCACCACCGCCGTCTTGAGCAAGGACCGGACGAAGTACATCCTGAACGGTACAAAGATGTGGCTCTCGAACGCCGGCTTTGCCGATGTGTACATCACGTTCGCGAAAATCGATGGCGAAAAGTTCACGGCATTCATCATCGAAAAGGATTTTCCCGGCGTTTCGACCGGCGCCGAAGAAAAGAAACTCGGGATCAAAGGATCTTCGACGCGGACGCTCATTCTCGAGAATGCTGAGGTTCCGGTTGAAAATGTGCTGGGTGAGATCGGCCGCGGGCACATCGTGGCGTTCAACATTCTCAACATCGGACGCTTCAAGCTTGCCGCGTCCGTGATCGGCGCCGCGAAAACCGTGATCGGCGAAGCAGTGAAATATGCCAAGACGCGCGAACAATTCAATTCACCGATTGCAAACTTTGGTCTCATCAAGCATAAGCTCGCGGAAATGGTCATCCGCACGTACGCCGGCGAAAGCATGGTGTACCGAACCGCAGGAGCGATCGATGCCATCCTCAAGGACATCGATTCTGCAAATCCGGAAGCGTCAAAGCAAATTCTCAAAGGAATTGAGGAGTACGCAGTCGAGTGTGCAATGCTCAAGGTCTACTGCAGCGAGATCCTGGACTATGTCGTTGACGAAGCGGTTCAGATCTTCGGGGGATATGGATACAGCGAAGAATATCCGGTGGCCCGGGCATACCGCGATTCCCGCATCAACCGAATCTTCGAAGGCACGAACGAAATCAATCGCCTTCTCACTTCCGGCATGCTCCTGAAACGTTCTGTCAAAGGCGAGATTCCTCTTCTTCCGCACGCGAAGAAGCTCTTCGATGATATCCTCGGGGGGAGCCGGCCAATGACGGATCAACCCTCGGGAGAGTTGCTTGCCGCCGAACAACAACTGATCGGCAACGCCAAGAACACGGTCGTCCTTCTCCTCGGTGCTGCCGGACAGAAGTATCTTGACAAGATTGCCGATGAACAGGAGGTTCTCGGGGCGATTAGCGATATGATGATGGAGACCTATGCGATGGAGAGTGCCTTGGCGAGGGGACTGAAGACTGTGCAGATGCACGGTGCGGAGAAATCGGCGGGGGTGGTGTCGGCAATTCAAGTTCTTGTTGACGATGGCATGAGCCGGATCGACACCTCAGCCCGGCTGGTGCTCGCGCGCATCGCGGAGGGAGATATGCTCCGCACCTATATGACGGTCCTGAAACGAATGACCAGGCGGATGCCCGTGAATTCCGTGGCGATGAGACGAGAGATCGCTGATCGTCTTGCCGAGGCGGAACGATACACAGTGTAGGATCCATCGTTGCGCCGTGGAAAAAGGTCTTTGGAAATTGGAATAAATTTGGTATCTTTGTATGCATTTTTCACATTCTGTTGTCGATTCATGAAGGGTTGATTCATGCCACAACACAAATCAGCAGCAAAACGAGTTCGACAAAACGCACGCCGCCGACTTCGAAACAAAGCGAGTCTCTCGCGGATGAAGACGATTGCCAAGAAGGTTCGGGGCGCAAAGGATAAGGAAGCGGCTCAGAGCGCGCTCAAGGCCGCGACGAAGGTTCTTGATCAGCTGGCAGCAAAGGGAATAATCCACAAGAACCAGGCATCTAATCAGAAATCGCGGCTGACGAAACTTGTCAATTCGATAAAGTAAAAGCGTTCAGATCTGTACAAGAAAAATCCCGCTCTGATGCGAATCAGGGCGGGATTTCGCTTTTCGGAACACACTGCCTACTGACCGGTCCGCTTCTTCTCGGCTTCAATCTCCGCGATCCGTTTCTCGAACTTCTCCTTTTCCGCCGGCTTGCTGATGCTCAGCTGGCGATAGGCGCGGATTGCATCGTCATACCATCCCTGTTTCGCGTAGATTTCGGCCAGCGTAGGTGTCACAAATCCTGTCGATCCCCGCGGTTCATCGGTCGCCGAGGAACTTCGCTCCGCGAGATTGATCACAGGGGTGATCTTTTTCGCCGTCTTCAGTTTCTCCGCAATATCTTCGATCTGATTCTTCGCTTCCATCACCGGCGGCTCAGTCGGCACCGCTTCAGATTCCTCTGCTACCGGTTGCGGAGCCGTTTCTGCTGATTCCGGCGACTCAACGGAAGATATCTCTTGCGGCTCTTCACTCCCCTCTGAAGAGGCAAAATACTCGTGGAGAGTGAGACTATTTTCGGTTCCACCCAGTCTCTCCCGCATCCTTGCCGAAAACTCCTCGAACGATTCAGCCACGGCTTCAATCGTTTCTTCCGCTACCAGGGGAATCGGCGGTGCGTCGCTAATTCCGATACCGAAGGGATCATCCGAATCCGCAACCTGGTTGCTCACCGGCTCAGGTACTTCCGCAGGAACTTCAGTGAAGGATTCTATCAGCGGCTCAGCGACGTCCTCCTCACCCGCGGCGCTTGCGGGCGGTTCCTCGATATCGAGATCCCCGAACGCTCCTTCAATCGCCTGTTCCTCCAGTTCTTTCTCGGCTCCCATTTCTTCAGGCTTCGATGGTTCCTCGGGGAGTATCGTTTGCGCTTCCGGTTCGACTACCGGTTCAACATTAGGGGGTTCGGGTTTGGGAGGTTCGGGTTTCGGGGGTTCCTCAATCGGTTCCGGTGGTTGGGGTTGCGGCTTCGGCGGTGATGCTTCAGGTTCAGTCTTCTGCGGCTGGGGCCGGGAAGCCGGCGCCTTCACGATGACTTTGGGTGGCCTCACCACTTTGGGTGCAGAATCCGAGACGATGATTCTCGGTGGTTCGGGCACAGGCGTCGGCTCGCTCTGCGCCAGGCGAGATTCTATCGCGCTCAGGTCGTCGGGCGATGGGCCCAACTCGTCGAGGAGGTTTCTTACCGATTCCACAAGCGGTTGATGTTTGTGGACAAGTTCAAGTTCTCGCCGCGCTTCAGAGGTCATCTCCAGCATGAGAAGGGCTTTTCCCTTCACGAGATGTGCCGTCATGTAGAAGGGGTGATGGGCCAGACCCTGATCACACATCTCAAGCGCTTCCTGTGCCTTTCCGCGCTCGAGATAGAGACTGGCAAGTTTCGCGAAGAGCGGAGAGGTTGGCTTCGCACCGAGGAGCTTCTCCAGCGACTTTATCTCTTGGTCTCTTTTGTCAATCATGGGGGATCTGTTAATCGTGAATCTTGCGCGCCGCGAGAACCTGTCGAACCGACATCACAGACACAAATCCAAAACCGAAAAAGAACAGCATGTGAAATGGAAGCGCGGCAATTTCCATGAAATATAATGTGGAAACGACGCCGAAGAAGCAATAGACCGCAAGGAAGACTTCTGCAAGGACAACCCAGTCTGTTTTACGGGTGACGTATTTCTTCCCGATCCAGGAATCTTTCTTCTGCTCGATTTTGTACTTCGGTGTTCGCACGAATTCGCTCTTCCGCTTGAACAGCGCCTCGAAGACCGCACGCGAATTGTTCACCGCAAATCCCATACTCCCCGCCATAAACAGGGGAAAGAGAAGCAGCCGCCGCTGCCAATCCGGGTACACCGCCTTTTGAGAAAAGAGGTAGAAGAGGAACGATCCGATGAAGGCAAGGACAAAAACCGACATGAAGGCGAAGTACATCTCGTGTCCACCCTGCTGCTTGATGAACACCAGGGGAACATTGAGGATACCCGCGAGCAGGATAAAGGGAAACACAATATTGTTGGTGAGGTGGAACGTGGAATGGACCTTCACCCGGAACGGGATATCCGACTGCCAGACCATGGGAAGAAGTTTGCGCGCCGTTTCGATGGCTCCCTTTGTCCAGCGGAATTGCTGCGACTTCAGTGCTGTAACTTCCGACGGAAGCTCTGCCGGAGAAGTGAAGTCGTCGAGATACTTGAACTTCCACCCTTTGAGTTGAGCCCGAAAGCTGAGATCGAGATCTTCGGTGAGTGTATCGGCATGCCAGTTTCCCGCGTCCTCGATACAGCTCCGTCGCCAGATGCCGCCGGTTCCATTGAAATTGATGAAAAAGCCGGCTCCGTTACGAACGGTCTGCTCCATCACGAAGTGACCGTCAAGAGCCAGCGCCTGTGTACGGGTGAGCAACGAATAGTCGCTGTTCAGGTGCTCCCATCGGGTCTGAACCAGCCCGATCTTCGGATCAACAAAGTACGGCAGCGTCCTTCTGAGGAACTCTTTCTTTGGTACAAAATCTGCGTCGAAGATCGCGACAAATTCGCCGCGTGCGGTCGTAAGACCATGCTTCAACGCACCCGCCTTGAATCCACTTCGATCTTTGCGGTGAATATGTTTAATGTCGAATCCAAGCGCCTGGTACATGCCCACCAACTGCTGCACTTCGTCGTACGTCTCGTCGGTCGAGTCGTCGAGAACCTGGATTTCAAGTTTTTCTTTTGGATAGTCCATCGCGCAGATGGCATCAATGAGTCTTCCCACCACATAGTACTCGTTGAAGACGGGGAGCTGAATCGTCACCACGGGCTCGGCGTCGTGAGAAGGAACGGTCTTCTTGCGCCCTCGCTGACGGATGTAGTGATACACCATCACGTAGCCGTGCGCTCCAAAGGTGAAGAGAATCAGGAGCGAGATAAAATAGAGATAAAGAACAAAATCGGTGAAATAGGGGTTTTCGATGATTTCCTGACGGAAAAATGCGAGGATCATGGGATTACCATCCGGCTACTGTTTCGTTTAAGATATCTTCTGTGAGTTTCGTGATTGCGTCGCGGATTCCCTCGTTTCGTTGTGTCAATCCGCCTCCGGACGGATAGTCACCCCACTGCGAGAAATCCTTCTCCCAAACCTTCTTTTTCAACTTCAAATCAGTGAACGTCACTCGTGTTGTGACCGTCACGCGTCTTCGCGCAACCTGTTCCCCTGGATTGACGACCACCGCGTCTTCGCGAACGCTGATGATGACACTCTCGAGCATCGAATCCGCCATGCTGCGGTCGGCCAGGGTCAACGTATTGTCTCTTGTGAATCGATCGACGAGTCGTGTCGTGAACTGATCTTTCAACGCCGGCTCCCCGAATCCGCTCTGATCCTGCACGATGGGAATGGCGATCGTTTTCAGATGCGGAGGGACTGACCCGCCTGTAAAAGAGTAGCGGCAGCCGATCTGGACCGACATGAGAAGTGCCACGGCCAGGATCACAGAGCGCATCGGTATGAATTCCCTAAACATCAAGGCTGTATTCCTTGATTTTCCTGTAGAGGGTGCGCTCGCTGATCTTGAGCTCCTTCGCGGCCATACGCCGGTTCCCCGAGTGACGCTCGATCGCGCGACGGATCATTTGCCGCTCCATCTCTTCCAGCGACATTGCACCGTTGCTCGGTTCATCCCCAATCCGATCGCCGTTGGTCCCTTTCGCTTCTCCGCCACCCTGACGGAGAGACTCCTTGAGCTCGAGAATATCGCTTTTCAAATCAAGAAGCGCTCGATAGATAAGCTCCCGCTCTGCCTGTTCAACCGTCTTTGACGTCACGACCGGTAGATGACGTTCGACCGGCTCGGCCTGCTGAATGTGGAGATAGCGACGGACGTCGTCCGCGTTGAGCTTCCGCCCTCCTTCGAGCACGAGCATGCTTTCAATCACATTCCGCAGTTCACGCACGTTCCCGGGCCAGGCGTGCTCCATCAAAAGCTCGGTGGCATCATCGGTGAATCCTTCAAACCGAATACTATTCTTGGAGGTGATCTCTTTGATGAAGTGTTCGAGGAGAAGCGGAATGTCGGATCGCCGGTCCCGCAATGGGGGAATCCAAAGACTGACGGAACGGAGGCGGAAGAAGAGATCCGGTCGAAACCGTTTCTGCTTGACTTCATGTTGGAGGTTTTTGTTTGTCGCGGCAATGACGCGCACATCAGCGTGACGAACCGTCGATGATCCGACCCGCATGTACTCGCCGTTTTCGAGCACACGCAACAACTTCACCTGGGTCTGGAGAGGCATTTCGCCGACTTCGTCGAGGAAGATCGTTCCTCCATCGGCGATTTCGAAGTAGCCCTTGCGCGTTTCGAGAGCGCTGGTGAACGATCCCTTTTCGTGTCCGAACAGTTCGCTTTCGATAATCCCCTCGGGAATGGCTCCACAATTGACACTGACGAGCGACTTCTTTGCTCTCCGGCTTGCGGCATGGATCGCCCGGGCGATTACCTCTTTTCCCACGCCGCTTTCGCCGGTGATAAGAACGGTAATATCGGTCGGTGCCGCCTGTTGAATGACGTCAATAATCTCTTCAATCTCGGGCGAATTCCCGATAATCGAGTGCGTTATTTGGAATTGCTTCTTTTCCATGGGAGATTGGTGCCTCTATCGCGAAACCACAATGGATTCAAGGTTGAACTTCTTGCGGATTTCGCCGGTGAATCGCTTGGCCTCGTCGTATGATTGAAACTCTCCCACCCACACTTTATGCATCCGCTTTCCGCTCTGTACGATGGTGAAGATGCTGGAGCTGTATTTTTCTTTTTCGAAGCGCGTCTTCAGTTCCTCGGCATTCTGCAGCGTTGAGAACGCTCCAACCTGAACGGTGTATGTGGTGGCGAACTTCGGAACCGTGCTGGGGGATTTCACTTCGGCCGGCGGTTCCTGCGCCTGAGGTTTCTTCGCTTCCGGGGGCGCATCCTGCGAACCGTACGCGGAATAGGGATAGTCCCGTTTCAACTGTTCGAACTTCTGCTCGGCTGTCTTGTACAACCCCACGGAATAGTAGTATTGATAGAGCTTGTACAGCGCATCGTCTGCCCACTCGTTCGTCGGAAAATTGTCGACAATGCTCTGATAGATATTGACGCTCTCGGCTCCGTCGGTCGTGAGGATGGCCTGGAGATAGAGAACGCCCGGATTGTTTTGGAAATTCGTCATGAGGGTTGGTAACTCTGCTCTCACCGCCTCCCCCTGCCCACGCTCAATCATCTCTACGCGACGTCGGATATCAGGCCCCGTGGTTTTATCGCTCTGCGCGATGAGGAGATTCGAGGATCCAATCATCAGCAATGCTGTCCAGATCACGATACCGTGAAGCGAATTCACTGTCATGGTCACCATACCTCCGGTCGGCGAGATTGCTCAACCTCTATGGACGAAATACGAGAGCACGTCAATGTGAACTTCGTTCGAACGTGATTGACCGAAAAGCGTAGCCGCGTTGACCCGATCGATCGAGACTGCGATGTAGTCCCCTATGGCGGCTCCGTTTTTCGGGAACACAACGACTTTGTTCGTATCGGTCCGGCCGCACCAATCGGAGGGTGATTTCTTGCTCTCCCCCTCGACGAGGACTTCCATGGCCGATCCGATCAAGAGCTGGTTCCGGCGAAGCGAAATTGTCCGCTGCAGGTCGATGATTTCATGCAGCCGCCGGATCTTCACCTCCTCAGGCACATCATCGGTCATGTGCCATGCTTTGGTATTCTCGCGCGGCGAGTATTTGAACGTGAATGCCCCGTCAAAGCCGACCTCTTGCATGAGGGCAATCGTCATCTGATGTTCCGCCTCTGTCTCCGTGGGAAATCCGGCGATCACATCGGTGGACAAACTCACTCCCGGGATCGTTCCCCTGATCTTGTCAACCAATCTGAGATAGTGCTCGGTGGTGTACGTTCGGTTCATCAGCCGCAGCATTCGATCAGATCCAGATTGCACAGGAAGATGGATAAAGTTGCAGATGTTCTTGTGACCGGCAATCGTCTCAATGAGCTTATCCGACATGTCTTGCGGGTGGGAGGTCGTGAAACGAACTCGGAGCGACGGATCGACCTGGGCAACGTGACTCAGAAGATCGGCAAAATCGGAGCCGTTGTCCCGGTAGGAATTGACATTCTGCCCGAGGAGCGAGACCTCCTTAAAACCCCGATCCGCCAACCCTTTCACCTCATCGACGATTCCACTGAGCGATCGACTTCGCTCGCGGCCCCGCGTAAACGGCACGACACAGAACGTGCAGAACTTGTCACAGCCGCGCATGACGGAGAGCCAGGCATTGATGCCTTCGGTCCTCAGGGGTGCAATGTCGTCATAGGTTTCCACGCGCGAGAGCCGCACAGCAATTCCTTTTTCACCCGCGCGGGCATTCTCCACAAGCACCGGCAGTCGCCGGTATTCATCGGGACCGATGACGAGGTCGACATGTGATTCTGATTCGATGAGTTCACGGCGAAGACGCTCCGCCATACATCCAAGAACACCGACGATGACTTCAGGTCTGGACTTCTTGATGGCCTTGAAATCGCCGAGTCTCCCAAATACACGCTGCTCGGCGTTTTCCCGAACTGAACACGTATTGACCAAAACGACATCTGCCTTGTCCATCTCCACAGCACGGTCATACCCCGCGGCTGACATGATGCCCAACACCAATTCGGTGTCGGCCACGTTCATTTGGCAACCGTATGTTTCGATGTAGACCTTCCGCTGCATACAATCATCCTTCATCCTCAGGCGTGCTAATGTAATGAAAAAATGACAGACAATCAATCGGACGAAGAAGCCTGCTAAGTTGGCACTCTCTAAGTCGTTTTGCGCGACGCCGGGACGCCGTTGCCCGTTTTCTTGCCAATTCGGCAGACCTTCTGAAGGTTGATAAGGCCCCAATTGTGTGGTATATTCACTGGCCCGAGCGATTTTCGACCGATGTGTGGAGCATTTTCTTATGTTTCTCCGGCGGATTTCGTTTAGGTTCCAATCACACACATCTCAGACTCGTTCACACATATAGGACAGACCACACGATGTCACAACTCATCGATCATATAAGAGCCAAAGCCAAAGAGATCAAGAAACACATCGTATTACCGGATTCTACCGACGAACGAACCATCCACGCTGCCCGGCAATGCACCGACGAGGGACTCGCAACCATATCCCTCATTGGAAATGAAAACGACGTACGCGGTGTCGCGGCAAAGATCGGGATTAGTCTCGAGAAGATTGCAGTCATCGATCCCGACGCGTCCGATCGCCTCAGCGACTTCAGCCATATATTTTTCAACCTCCGGAAATCAAAAGGCATTCAGTTCACCGAGGCCCAAACAGTGATGCGCAAGCCGATGTACTTCGGCGCGATGATGGTACGAGAAGGGATCGCCGATGGAAGTGTCGCCGGATCCCTTTCGAGCACCGCAGATGTCCTTCGCGCTGCAATTCAGGTCATTGGCATGAAGGAAGGAATCAGTATTGTCTCGAGTTTCTTTCTGATGGTTTTCTCTCATAAAGTCTATACCTTTGCCGATGGCGCGGTGGTGCCCGATCCCACCGCCGAACAGCTTGCCGACATTGCGATCGCTTCTGCGGAAAATCATCAGAAGCTCGTTGGAGAGGAACCCCGAGTTGCGATGCTGTCGTTCTCCACGCGCGGAAGCGCCGAGCATCCTCTTGTGGAAAAGGTACAGATCGCAACTGCCCTCGTGAAAAAGAAGAAGCCCGATCTGATTGTCGATGGAGAGATTCAACTCGACACGGCAATTGTCCCCTCCGTCGCAGAACGAAAAGCCCCCGGAAGCCCCGTACAGGGTCAAGCCAATGTCCTTGTCTTCCCCGATTTGAATGCCGGAAACATCGGATACAAGATGGCACAGCGGATGGGGGGCGCCGAAGCGCTTGGACCGATTGTGCAGGGTCTCGCCCGCCCCGCATTTGATCTCTCGCGGGGGGCCAGCGTGAGCGACATCGTGAATGTCGTTGCCATCAATGCCGTCATGGGAGCGGCGTGACGAAGATTCCGCGGTACAATTTCCTTGACCTTTATCGCGGACTGTTTGTCCTTCTCATGATTGAAGGACATACGATTCGCACGGTCTTGGAGGGTACCGAAATGACGACTCGGTTCTTTGACATCCATGAGATGATTCATGGCGTGACGGGACCAGGATTTCTTTTCGGCGCCGGTTTCGCATTCGCCATCGCCACTCTCCGACGATGGGATTTCCTTCGCTCGCTGAACGTGCCGTTCTTGAGGAGAACCTGGAGAGCAATGTTGCTCATCCTCGTCGGCTATGCGCTCCACCTCCCGTACTATTCGCTTTCGAAGCTCATCAACGATTCGGTCCCGTGGCAACTGGACGAATTCTTTGCCTTCGGGGTGCTCCAGTGTATTGGATTCACCCTGCTGGGACTTCGAATCCAGCTCTTTGTCCTTAAGGAGGAGACTCCTTTTCTCATCACCACGGGGACGATTCTGTTCCTTACGATCTTCGGCTCTCCCCTGCTCTGGACTCCCGTGATCAACGAATCGCTTCCCCGGTTTATTGCACAGGGATTGAATGGGCTCTCGGGCTCACACTATCCTCTGTTTCCATATTCCGGGTACATGCTTGCCGGAGTTCTGGTCTCCTGGCTGTTCATCCGGCAGTCCGCGGCCGGCGAGGAACAATCGTTTATGAGAAGACTGGCATTGTCGGGGGGCGGATTGATTCTTCTGTCGCTGATCCTTTCGAACTTCTTCATGACCCCCACGATCGCAAGAATCCCTTACGCCTCACGCCCCGGTATCATGGCAATGTATCTTGGAATCCTCTGCGTGCTGATGAGCACGCTCTGGTATCTTGAGAACGTCGTCATCAGCAAAGAGGGATCGGCGCCGATGAAACCTGCGTGGCTGGTTCTCGCGGGGCTTGAGTCGTTCTTTCTCTATATTACCCATCTGATCGTGGTGTACGGTTGGATCTTCAATCCACGCATCAATCTGAGGTACTTCTGGGAGAATCAATTCTCCTGGTTTGAATCGTTCCTCGCGTTCGTTGTCGTCTCCATCATCCTGATAGTCGCCGCAAAGTTCTGGCGGCACCTCAAGCGAGAACATCCCGTGATGATGCTCGGCCTCTATTGGTGGATGGCAATCACGTTCATGTACTATTTCATCACCAATCCGTTCTAATCGTATGGCAATCCGAATCTTTGTAACCGGCGGAACATTTGACAAAGAATATGATGAATTGAATGGAGCGCTCTTTTTCAAAGAGACGCACCTCCCCGAAATGCTTAAGCTGGGACGATCGAACGTGCCCGTGTTTGTTGAGACCATCCTCCTCATCGACAGTCTTGAGATGACGGACGCGCACCGCGCCACCATCATCGACCACTGCCGACGCACCTCTGAGGATCGGATCATCATCACCCATGGCACGGATACCATGGAGTTGACCGCGCGGGCCCTCGGCAACGCGATCACCGACAAAACCATCGTTCTCACCGGCGCGATGATTCCCTACAAATTCGGGAGCTCCGACGGTTTGTTTAATCTCGGCAGCGCTCTTGCATTCGTTCAAACGCTTCCCCGGGGAGTCTTTGTGGCGATCAATGGGAAGTACTTTTCGTGGGACAACGTGCACAAGAATCGAGACACCGGAATGTTTGAAGAACTCTCCGGATCCTGACGCCGAACTCGTCCCCGCGCGTCCGATTGTAACTCTAAGCAGTTTTCGGTAACATCCACTCGCCTCTCAATTACGCTTCGCCTATGTCGTTCTCCACAACTCCTGCACGCGTATGAAGAATACATCAAACTCCAAGAAGAAGAAATCCGTGAAATCTTCCACTTCGCACAAGGCCCTCCCGGTCGATCAGCTCCGGTGGCGATGCAATCCCGGCTCGCTCGGCGTGCGATCAACCGAAGAGGTAAAGTCGCAGCGTGATATCATCGGTCAGGAACGGGCAGTTCGCTCTCTCCGCGTCGGGCTGGATATGCATCACGACGGATACAACATCTTCGTCACCGGCTTCAGCGGCACGGGTCGAACGACCACGATTAAGAGACTCCTGCGTGAGTTCGAAAAGCGTGAGGTCGAGCTCAAGGATTATTGCTACGTCAACAATTTCAAGAATCCGGATATGCCTCTGGCCATCACGCTCCGCGCAGGACAGGGACGAGTATTGGAGGAACAGATGGAACTCCTCGTCGATGAGCTCCGGAAGGACATTCCGGCCTTGTACGAGAGCACGAGGTACCAGGAGGAGCGGAAGAATATCCTTCAGCATTTCCAGGACAGACAGAAAGTCATCTTACAGAACTTCGAGAAGAGGGTGAAGGAGAAGGGATTCGACCTCGTTCAGGTTCAGGTCGGTAACATGATGCGCCCCGATGTCGTACCGGTCGCGGACGGAAAACCGACGACGATCGATCAGCTCGAAGAGATGGTTCAACAGAAGGTCCTGTCGGAAACCCAGTTCAAGACAATCGTCGAAAACCAGGCACAGCTGGAAAAACAGATGGCGGCAATCTTCCGCGAGTTGCGCAACATTGAAAAGAAAGCGCAGGATTCTCTTGAAGATCTGGAAGAGCGACTCGTCATGCCCGTGGTCGATGAGAATCTGTTGCCCGTGCGAACGATGTTTGCCGACGCAAAACTTCATTCATACCTTGACGATGTCCGTGATCATGTCCGCGATAATCTCGAACGATTTCGCAAGCATACCCTCCCCCCGACCATCTCCGAGGGGGAACAGCAGCCGGACAAAGACGACTTCGGGGAGTTCAAGGTCAACGTGCTTGTTGACAACACCGAAACGGATCACATCCCCATCGTGATCGAGACAAATCCCAAATACAAAAATATTTTCGGCACGGTCGAGCGCGAGCTTGAACGGAGCGGGGTCTGGCGGACGGACTTCATGCATATCAAGGCTGGCTCTCTCCTGCGCGCCAACGGAGGATATCTCGTGCTCAATGCGCTCGACACCCTTATTGAGCCATGGGCATATCAAGACCTCAAGCGGACCCTTCGGACCGGAAAGATGGAAATCCATACGTATGAGCCCCTCTTCGGGGTCCTTCCAACCGCAATGAAGCCTGAGGCGATCGAGCTTGACGTCAAGGTCATCATGATCGGCAGCGCGGAGATCTACTACCTCCTCTACCACCGGGATGAGGATTTCAAGAAGATCTTCAAAATCCGCGCGGATTTCGATTCCGTGATGCCGAAGAACGATACAACCATCGAGAACTATCAACAGTTCGTAAAGACGATCTGTGATGACGAGGAGCTCCGGCCATTCGACGCAAAGGGATTGGCAAAAGTCATTGAACACGGGGTTCGGTTGGCGGGCCGAAAGAAGAAACTGTCGACACGATTCAACGTCATTGCCGATATCGTCCGCGAGGCGAACTACTGGGCAACTAAAGATCAATCACGATTTGTAACCGACACACATGTCGACAGAGCCATCGAAGAGCGTCACCATCGGGTCAACCTTGTCGAAGACAAGATTCAGGAACTCATCACCGACGACGTGTTCATGATCGATACCCAGGGAGCAGTTGTGGGTCAGGTGAACGGACTATCCGTCTATGACATCGGTGAATATGCGTTTGGGAAACCATCGCGCATCACTGCACGCACCTGTTTGGGAAGATCGGGAATCATCAACATTGAACGCGAAGCGGAACTGAGTGGGCCGACGCACAACAAAGGGGTTGCGATTCTCACCGGCTATCTGAGCAGCACGTTCGCGCAGGACAAGCCGCTCGTCATGGATGCAAGCATTACCTTCGAGCAGTCGTACGGCGGGGTTGACGGCGACAGCGCTTCATCAACGGAAATCTATGCGATTCTTTCCAGTCTCTCAGGAATTCCGATCCGCCAGGATCTTGCCGTCACCGGGTCGGTCAACCAGAAGGGAGAAATCCAACCGATCGGCGGCGTAAACGAAAAAATTGAGGGATTCTACGACGTGTGTAAATTCCGCGGCCTGACCGGCACACAGGGGGTCCTGATCCCCAAACAAAACGTCGAGGACCTGATGCTCCGGGAAGAGATCATCGGCGCGGTGGAAAAGGGACTGTTCCATGTGTACGCGGTCTCCTCGATCGAGCAGGGGATCGAAATCCTTACGGGAATGAAGGCCGGAAAGAGCGAGAAGAATGGCCGATTTGAACGCGACACTGTCTTCTCGCTCGCAAACAAGAAGCTTGAAGAATACGCCCAGGCGTGGAAGAAACATCTGGGGGGAAAAACCGCCTAGGAACCTCGAGAGGCCTGCAGACCCGCGGACGATCGACATCGAGATTTCACACCTTCCTCCTTCCATAAGTAATCCTCATCCGCATTGCTGCTTTGGCGATGGACGACACACATGATTCGTCGCCTTGTGATGACGATACTCGTTGCCGTTATCGCGGGATATGGCCAGGAGAAAGGAAGAGATCCAATGCCTGCATTAGAACAACGACTCACGATTATCACGCTCGGTGTTTCGGACCTGAAGGCTTCCGAGGCCTTTTACTCGCACACCTTCGGCTGGACCAAAACCGCCCAGAGCACCGACGACATCGTTTTCTATCAGCTCAATGGAATTCAGCTGGCGCTCTATCCGCGAGCGAAGCTTGCCGAAGACGCCAGACAAGATCCCGCCGGCAGCGGCTTCGGCGGGTTCACCCTTGCGCACAACGCGAAATCGGAGAAAGAAGTTGACGAAATCTTTGCAGGACTGAAGAACGCCGGTGCGGCAATAATCAAATCGCCGGAGAAGGTGTTTTGGGGAGGATACAGCGGTTATGTGGCAGATCCGGATCGATATTTGTGGGAGATTGCATTCAATCCTTATCTCCCGCTGGATGCACGCGGGAATGTGAAATAGCCCGGGGGATTGAGAACGTCACTTGTTGTCATGATCGTATGGTTGATTTTTCGAATCCTGCCGGACGCCCCGCGCTCCTATCAGATCTTCTTCATCTCCACCAGTCCAAAAAACACACGAGGGCATCATCGATGCCCTCGTGCTCGTTCTAATCATCCCCTGTATCACGGACGTTGGAGGTAGAACTCGTAACTGCCGCTGCCGCTGTAGCTGTAGATTCTCCAGCGGTAGTACCCCGACGATCCGTTGTACGTGATGTTCTCATTCGACGTCGCAGTTTCCGAACGCGCCACCGTTGACCACCACAAGCCGTTCCAGCGCTCGAGGTACAGATCGAAGTCCGCATTGGTCGGGCCAATCAGACATCCTCTGTGTGTTCCCGCCGCGCTGTAGTAGTACGAGCCATTCGGCTGATACTGAGATTGACCTGTGCCCGAGAGTGATCCGGTGTACTTGGTACCCGGACAGGGCGCGGCCGTCGACGTTGTGAAACTCCAGACCGATGACCAGGAGCTGGTTCCCGCGGAGTTGGAAGCATTCGCTCTCCAGTAGTACGTTGTCCCGCCTGCCAGCCCGCTCACTGTGGTCGATGTTGTCGTAATTCCGCTCTGATCGTAGACTGTCGATGTAAACGAAGAGCTCGTCGATACCTGGACCCGGTACGAAACGGCACCGCTCGAGGCATTCCAGCTGAGCGTCGGCGACGTTGACACACCTGTCGCCCCATTGGAGGGTGAAACAAGTGTTGGGGCGGCCGGTGGTGTGGGAGGAGGAGGCGTGGTGCCAAAAAGAGTATAGAGAAGGAGGTTGGGTGTCCCGCTCGGCAATCCCGAAATCTTGTTTGGTGTTGCGCTGGATGTTAACGCATTCGCGACCGACGCCGGCGTTGCGGTAGGATTGCCGAACAGATACAGGGCCGCAGCTCCCGCGACATGCGGCGTTGCCATCGATGTTCCGGAAATGGTATTTGTTGCCGTATTCGACGTATACCATGCCGATGTAATGCTCGAACCGGGCGCGAGGATATCGACACAGCTTCCGTAGTTTGAGAAGGACGAGAGTGCATCGGAGCTTGTCGTCGAACCGACCGTAATCGCCTCCGGCACGCGGGCCGGCGAATAGTTACACGCATTGGCGGTAGAATTTCCCGCCGCGATTGCATACGTGACGCCATCAGCGATGGAATTCTTCACAGCGTTGTCAAGGGAAGTCGAGACGCCTCCTCCGAGACTCATATTCGCCACGGCAGGATTCGTCGTATGATGGGCGGTCACCCAGTCGACACCCGCAATGACGCCCGACGTGCTTCCGGATCCGGAGTTGTCGAGAACGCGAACGGCGATGAGTCGTACTCCCTTCGCAACTCCATATGTCGTTCCGCCGACCGTTCCCGCGACGTGCGTTCCATGTCCGTTTCCATCCGACCCGTTCCCTCCGAATGCATCGTATCCGAACACAGCCCGACCGCCAAACTCGTTGTGCGTGAAACGGATTCCCGTATCGATGATATAGACATCGACGCCCGAACCCGTGTTGTTATATGTGTACTTGGTGTCGAGCGGAAGATCACGCTGATCAACGCGATCCAAACCCCATGTCGCGTTGTTCTGGGTTTCGGACAAGGTGATGAGCCGATCCTGTTCGATGTACGCGACATGCGGGTTATTGAGAAGCCCCTTGATCGCAGCCTCGGGAACCCGAATCGAAAATCCTTTGAGGGCATGCTGATAGGTGAAATCAGCTTTACCTCCGGCAACTCCTGCGAGCTGGCGCGACAATCCCGGGATATCGGTGACATCGTCTTTGAAGACGACGATGTACGAATCGGGGACGCCATTCTTCATCGCCTTCAGAAAGGGAACTTGTTGCTGCGTCGTTCCTTGTTCGGAAGCGACCGGCGCAGTGTTGTCGCCACAGCCTGCCACCGCAAGCAAGGCGGCAGCAAACCCGATCACAACAAAATTCATCAGACGGTGCATAGAACACCTCAACGTGAATGTTTGAAATGGATATGTGATTTATCCCCCGCCCCAAAATTCTTACGAATATATTTTCCCGTCCGGTCATTGTCAATTGAGAAGTAGCCTGCCAACATTGGCGAAAACCCGTCACCGCGGGAGATCTTGTATACTCGTTCTCCGTCTCAGGAAGCTGAAAAGGATCTGCTTCGTCGCATCATACTCGATTTCTTTTGGTTTCCAATGCATATTGGGCATGCACGATCACCTATCACCACTCTTCTTGAGATCTGACATGCCCAAGCGGCAATCCAAACGTACACATGCTCGTGATGCCGAACGCAACTATTCTCCCGAACACTTCGTCAGAAAGCTCCGGCGTCTCGCCACGTCTGTTTCGGCAGAGAAACCGTTTCGTATCCGGATTGCCGGTGAGCGCGTAACCATCCCCTCCAACGCGATTATCAGTATTGAACACGAGCGCGACCGGAAGACAGAAAAAATCGAGTTCCAATTCAAATGGAACCAAAGAAGATCGTCACAACACCGCTCGCTCATGCCACAAGCGCTCACCGTTCTTCCCCATCGACTTGCGGAACTGCTGCGGGTATGAGCGTTTTCACACAACGGACACTCCCATGAAACTCCGCAGAACAAACCTCATCCGGCTTATCCGCTACTATCCTCCATACATCGGCGCAGGCATCCGTCTCCGGGAAATCTCTCCCGATATCCGCCGCTTCGTCGTCGAGATGAAACTCCGCTGGTATAATCGAAACCTCTATGGCGGACATTTTGGCGGATCCCTTTACGCGATGTGCGATCCATTCTTCGCAATTATCGTCTACGCCTACCTCGGCGATCAGTACATCGTCCTCGACAAATCGGCCTCCATTCAATTCAAGAAACAGGGGAGGGGAACTGTGCGCGCGATATTTCAGTTAGAAGATGATGTTCTTCAGGCGATCAAAGAAGAAGTTGATCGCAACGGGAAGACAACACGATCATTTACCGCTCAAGTCTTGGACGATCAGGGCATGACGATCGCTGAAGTAGAAAAAGAGATCTATGTACGAAAACTGAACTAATTCGATGTCATGATTGGAGGATGTGTATGCGCAGACTTCTCATTCCGATGATGCTCACGTTTGTAAGTACCGTTCTGTGTGCTCAGTCCGGCACACTGGTCGTCCTGAACAAATCTGAACACACTGCTTCGCTGATCAATGTGGAGAATGGAAAGACGATCGCAACCGTACCAACCGGTAGTGCGCCGCACGAAGTGGCAATATCGCCGGATGGGCGGCTTGCTGTCGTTGCCAACTACGGCACCGCAACTCCCGGCAGTTCGCTCACGGTGATTGATCTCAGCACAACATCAGTACTGCGGGAAATTGATCTTGGTGAGTATCGCCGGCCCCACGGCATTCTCTGGCTTGGCGAGCCGCGCAACATCGCCGTCACTGCGGAAGGAAACAAAGTTCTTTTAGTTGTTGATATCGAAAAGGGAACCGTGCTTTCGGCTATCGAAACCGATCAAGATATCTCGCATATGGTTGCCGTGACGCCTGACTTTTCAAAAGCGTTTGTCACGAACATCCGCTCGGGATCGGTGACGGTGATTGATCTTTCCGCGAAGAAACGTCTCTCCAATATCCCCACCGGCGCCGGTGCAGAAGGCATTGACGTTTCACCAAACGGAAAGGAAGTCTGGATCACAAACAGATCGGCAAATACCATTACCGTTCTTGGCACAAAGACTCTTGAAAAGGTTGCCGATGTTGTGTGTGCAGATTTTCCGATTCGGGTGAAGTTCACGCCTGACGGGCGCCATGTGCTTGTCTCGAATGCACGGTCAGGAGATGTCGCAGTCTTCGATGCGGGAACAAAGAAAGAAGTCCGAAGGATCAAGATGGAGCTGAGTGCGGCACGCGACGCCGATACGCGGCTCTTCGGCACACAGTTCGGGACGAGCCCGGTTCCAATTGGGATTCTCATTCCGCCGGACGGGAAGCGTGCGTACGTCGCAAACACCAACGCCGATATCGTCACGGTGATCGATCTCGCGACATGGGAGATCACGGAGAGAATCAAGACGGGCAAGGAGCCGGATGGTTTGGGGTATTCCACGCTGGAGTTGAAATAGCCGACGGCGTTGAACAGAAGCGCACGCACCCGACCGACATGGGGGCTATTTGTCCCGCGACCCAGTCAGACTCTTGAGCCCATGTCACAGATACGAGAATCAGAATGAAGCTAATTCTGATCCCACCGAATCTTCGGAGATGGTGAAGAGGGGAGCTGCTTGGTTCGATCTTGGTTCCACCGGGATTTCTTCCGCTCAGAGAAGCAGTGAAACGTGGAGATGAGATGATTGGAGATCGACACGGCAACTGCATACGCCGACGGGCGTACGGTGCGTCACATTCGGGGAAAGAGCAAGAAGTTGAAGAGGTGAGGGAGCTTCTCCCGGGGGTTCCAGAATGTGGAGGAATTTGATCAGCTACACACCAAGTGCTTCTCTCTTTTTTTCGATTCGCTCACGCTCGGAGTGATCAAGATAGCGTTTGCGAAGACGGATCGACTTCGGCGAAATCTCTACAAGTTCATCATTCGCGATCCACTCGATGGCCTGCTCGAGTGTGAGAAGTCGGGGCGGATCGAGGCGAATCGCTTCATCGGCCCCCGAGGCACGGAAATTCGTTAGTTGCTTTGTCTTGCAGACGTTGATGATCATGTCTTGCTCACGTGAATTCTCGCCCACAATCATCCCTGCGTAGACCTTTGTTCCCGGCTCCACGAAAAAGATGGATCGTTCCTGGAGTTTGTTCATGGCGTACGCCACGGCTGATCCGTTTTCGAGAACGACGAGAGCACCTCTCGTCCTCGGACTGAACTCTCCTTTGTGCGGCTCGTACCCATGAAAATTGTGGTGGAACACGCCGAGTCCCTTCGCAAGGGTCAAGAACTCGTTCCGGAATCCGAGGAGTCCACGCGCCGGCACGATGAACTCGACACGTGTCACCCCTTGAAGCTGGAGCATGTTCTTCATCTCTCCTTTGCGTTTCCCCATGTTTTCGATTACCGCACCGACAAATTCCTCCGGGACGTCGACGATCACATGTTCCATCGGCTCGCAGAGCACATCATCGATCCGCTTCAAAATGACTTCCGGGCGGGATACCTGGAACTCGTACCCCTCGCGCCTCATCGTCTCGATCAGGATCGCGAGATGCAGTTCTCCTCTGCCGCTCACCTTGAAGACGTCGGGGGAGTCGGTAAGCTCAACACGCAGGCTGACATTCGAGCGAAGTTCTTTCATCAGCCGTTCGGCGAGCTGACGTGTCGTGACATACTTTCCCTCTTGTCCCGCGAAGGGAGAGTTGTTCACGACAAAATGCATCGAGAGTGTCGGTTCCTCAATGGAGACAAACGGAAGGGGTGCAGGATCCGCGGCATCGGCGATCGTCTCACCGATATCGACATCTTCCATTCCTGCGAGTGCAACAATATCTCCCGCCGACGCTTCTTCCACCTCAATGCGCTTCAATCCCTGAAAGGCATAGATCCTGGTGACACGAGCATCTTCACTCGATCCGTCGCGATGGATAACTTTCATCGGTGCGCCGAGTCGGATCGTTCCGCGGAATATTCTGCCGATCCCGAGCCGGCCAAGATACTCGTTGTAGTCAATTGTTGTGACAAGCATTTGGAAGGGTTTGTCTGTTTCTCCGGGAGGCGGCGGCACCTGCGTGACAATCGCCTCAAAGAGCGGAGTCAAATCAGTACTCTCGACATCGATCTCGGACCGCGCGATCCCCTGCTTCGCAACCGTATAGACAGTCGGGAAATCAAGCTGACGCTCGTTGGCGCCAAGCGCCAAAAAAAGCTCGAACACCTCGTCGAGGACCTCGTGAGGCCGGGCATCCTTACGATCGATCTTGTTGATCACGACGATCGGCCTAAGATTCAGCTCGAGAGACTTCTTCAACACGAATCTCGTTCCCGGCAGCGGACCCTCGGCGGCATCGACGAGCAGGAGCACCCCATCCACCATTTTCAGCGTGCGCTCAACTTCACCGGCAAAATCCCTGTGCCCCGGCGTATCAACGATGTTGATCTTAACGCCGTCGGGATACCGTTCTGATCGATAGAAGACCGATGTGTTCTTCGCGAGAATCGTGATCCCGCGTTCTTTTTCAAGCTCATTCGAATCCATCACGCGCGTCGCGACCTGCTGATTCGAACGAAACGTGCCGGTCTGCTTCAGCATATGATCAACAAGCGTCGTTTTGCCATGATCAACGTGCGCAATGATCGCGATGTTGCGAATATCCTCTCGTGCCTTCATTCCTTGTCTTCCTCACTAAAAAACAACAATGCCTCGGGCTGAACCGACTGCCTGAGGCATTGCATGAAAACCTCACAATCGACTGTTGGAAGATACGCAATCTTCTGCTCAGAAAGAACATTACGTATTCATTGCCGTCTCTCATGAGGCGAAGGGGCTTCGTTCTGGAAACACCTAAACAACTATGTGCGCCGACGCCGGAGGAAGCTGTGATGAAGTACCGTGGAGGGATGGGGGAATTGCGTATCTGGCAGGCACATCATGCCCGAACGTGATGCGTGTGAATGGAGCTACCGCCCCTTCACAATTCGCAGCATCTCTCTGACCGCCTCGGGGAGACCAACATATAACGCGCGGGAAATGACAGCGTGTCCAATGCTCAGCTCATCAATGTCCTTGATGGCAGCGATTGCCTCGGTGTTGACGTAGTTCAAGCCATGTCCGGCGTTCACGCCGAGTCCAAGCGACTTCCCCAGCTTTGCCGCCGTCTGGATGCGTACGAGATGCTCATGGACATCCCGATGGGCGCGTGCATTGGCATAGTGACCGGTATGGATCTCGATCATATCTGCGCCGATCTCTCGCGCCGCCTCGATCTGCTCGCGGTCGGGTTCAACAAAGAGACTCACAGGGATACCCCCCTGCTTGAGGGCCTTCACGGCCTGCACCAGATGATTCTTTTGACTCCGAACATCGAGTCCCCCTTCAGTCGTCTTCTCTTCCCGACGTTCCGGTACCAGGGTTGCGAGCTCGGGTTTGGTTTGGATGGCAATCCCAATGATTTCATCTGTGGCGGCCATCTCCAGGTCGAGCCGAGTCTGAACCGTTTCTCGCAAGAGTCTCAGGTCGCGGTCATTCACATGGCGGCGGTCTTCCCGCAGGTGGCAAACGATTCCCTCTGCCCCGGCGAGTTCACACAGATGAGCCGCGGAGACCGGGTCGGGTTCGCTTCCGCCCCGAGCCTGCCTTAGGGTTGCTACATGATCGATGTTGATCGCGAGTCGCATTTCGCTTCGTTGCTTTGCATGCAAAGGCAAGTCAGTTGAGATGCCCCAATATAAGAAATTCTGACTCGATGGGAAACTTGCTGCTTGTTATTCCCGTCGATTTCGACCATTTTTCTGTTGAATCGGGAATGTGTCGACTGAGTATTTGCAACTTTTAATGGTACGCATCGTAACGGCAAGGTGGCGCAAAGCGTCCCATGACAAACCCGTAACAGATCCGCGGTTCAAGGAGCGTTCCTGTATGAAACGAGTTCTCTGTTTGATCATCCTGGTCACCGCTGTGTTGATGTCGACCAGTACGGCCCAAAGGAAACCAACCGACACTCAAGAACGCGACCGGTCTCTCGATTTCGGCGATCGCCTGGGGGTGAGGATCGAGGAGTTTGTGCGATCCATCGGCAAAGAGCTCGGGTGGGAATCTGAAGATGATACCATCCCTCCGTCGCGTCGGCGAGCTCCACGCGCCGCCGATCAAGAACGAAAGGTGAAAGATCCGGCCCGCACCTACGAAGGACATACCACCATCGATTCCTCTGAATCGATCAGTGGAGATGTTGTCGTCAAAGGCGGGGATCTTACGCTCTATGGGGAGGTTGATGGAAACATCCTCGTCGTGGGTGGAAACCTGTACCTCAAGAGCGGTTCACATGTCGAAGGGGATGTACGCGTGATCAACGGAGACATCGCCAAGGAGGAGGGAGCGACGGTGCTCGGCTACCTCGATCAAACACGCGGGAAGTCCGAGGAAACAAAATCAGCTCGGACGGAGCTCGTGAAACCCTCATACCGGTTGACCGCATCCTGGGTTGATGAGATGGCGTTGGTGGACAACACTATTCTCCGATACAACCGGGTTGAAGGATTGTTCCTTGGTCTCGGATCAGAGAAGAGATACTACTGGGACGGCAGCAAGAGTTACAACGCATATGGAAGCCTCGGATACGGCTTCAAATCCCATCAGTGGCGATACAATCTTGGACTAACACGCCAGTTTGCACTCTCCAATTCCGACGCGAAATCCGCCGAACTTCTCGAGGTCGGCATCGAAGGACACAGTCTGACCGATTCGAAAGATAAGTGGCTGATCGGGTTGACAGAGAATTCGCTTGCCGCGCTTCTTATCCATGAAGATTTTCGGGATTACTACGGGAGGCAGGGCCTTACCTTTCACACTGCATACGCCACTCGTCAGGATTTCCTCACGATGCTGCTCCGTGTCGAGTATACGATCGATGATTATACGTCCCTCTCGAACCGGACGGAATGGGCGCTCTTCGGCGGTGAGAAGTTGTTCCGACCCAACCCGGCAATTGAAGATGCTCATTTGAGGAGTATCATCGCGTTTGCCGGCGTCAGTACGGTGACAAAATCACCACGAGGACCAGCGGGATGGAGTTTCTCGGCGACAGCCGAGTTTGCGCGTGAGCGGTTCGGAAGCGATTTTGATTTCGATCAGTATACGCTCGATCTCCGACGATTTCAGCCCCTTGGTCAGTATGACAACTTCAACATTCGTCTCCGGATGGGTTCATCGGAGGGACTTGTGCCGCTCCAGCGGAGGTTCGAACTGGGTGGATTGAGCACCCTTCAGGCTCGACCGCACAAGTTGTATGCGGGCAATCGGATGATCCTCGTCAATGCCGAATACATCGTCAACGGCGACATTCTCCATGATCTCGATTTCTGGCCGAGCTGGCTGATGAGGAATTTTAATTTCCTGATTATAGCCGATGCGGGATGGATCAAGCCGGTCGCTCCCACAACCGCATGGTTCGACGGGTTCCGGTCTCTCACGTTTTCTTCCTTCAGAAGCGACATTGGGGTCGGACTCACATCGCGCACCGGTTCATTTCGAATGGCGCTTGTCTGGCCCACGGAGTATGCCGCACCGGCGCGGTTCATTTTCCGCGTGGCTCGTCCCTTCTAGTGATCCTGGAAACGCAAAATGGACGACGGAAATCTCCTGTCGTCCATTTTTTTTGTACTAATACGTCGATTGTCGGCTCTCTGAATCGCGGCCGGAATTCAGAGGCTCCACCAATATGTGAACTTGATCATGAAGATGTTATCCGGCTTTGCATCGACCAGACGATCCATCGATCGGCCGAAATTGAAATCTCCGGAAGGCTCGGCATCGAAGCGGCTTTGTGTCCAGACAAAATAGAGGACCGAACCGGGACGATACTCCCAGCGCAGAACGGCGTTCCCGCGAAGCGAACGAAGGTTGAAATCCGGATCCGCAAACGTCACCATCTGTGCCGGTCCGCTCCCGTCCGGATCAACATCATAGTACCCTCCGCCCGAAGAAGTCACACGTCTCGTAATCGTTCCAGCGCTCCCGAAGACATTGAAATCGTATGTCCCGGGTCTCGCCAATTCCTTGAACTGCGTGTAGGATCCTGCGGAGATCAGGGGTTGCATATAGAGCTGCAGACTCAACTCCGGCGTGAAGGTCCAATTGAGTCGGACACTCGCCCCCACGGTTGTTTGATCCAGCGTAGCAAAAATATAACGGCGACCAAATGTCTCGTTGGCCAGTGGATCAGCGACCGAGGTGACCCACTGTGCCCGGCTGCGGTCTTTGGAGAAACTCGGTCCGATCCTTAAAGTGAGGTTTGGAGCAGGTTTCCAATCCAGCCCCATTTCGCTGTAAAAACTGGGTTCGTCTGTACGCCTGTACGTACCCACGAACACATTGAACACAAACTGATTTCGATCATCGGAGTTGATCCCCAGGTTGAACTGTCGTCCCGGCAAGGCTTTCATCATTGGTCCCCCTCGCGTTCGACGGATGTCATACGTATGCGGATTGTATGCGAAGTTCCAATTGATGCTCCAGTAGTTCACGAACCGAATGAAGCCAAAATGGAAGGCGCCTCTCCAAATGAGGTTGTTTCCAAAGTCAAGATTCTGGAAGAGTGCCCCTCCGAGTTCGATGCGCCGGTACACGGAGGTTGGCTCAGTCCATTGGTAACCAGCCCCGACATGCATGTTGATGAGGTCGGTCCTGCTCAAGAACCCAAGATCATTGATTTCAAAACCCGGATGGACAACTCCGAACGCGGCGTTTGCGAAGACGTTTCCCTTCTGCTTGTTCAGTAGAACGCGTCCGGCGTACCCGCTCAGCGATGTCGCCCCACTGTCGACCCGGACATGAGATGCATCAGGACGCTGGAAGTAGTGCTGTGAATTTCGCTGGAGTCGGATCATTCGCGTGGAGCTCCCCGTCACACGAGACGCTCCGATCCACCCGGTAATCACCCATTCCTTCTCAGAGTCCAGAAACGTGAATCCGTCGAGGCCGACGAAGAGCGCATCGTTGTTCATTTCATCGCGAAGCCGGGTATCCGAAAAACTGCGGCTGGCGAGGGTCGAAAGGGCCCCCAGTGCCTGGCGACCGCCGTTGAACTCCCTCTGCACACGCGCAACGCCATAATAGGTGAGCGGTTCGATCTCAACGCTCGACCGTATATCGCCACTTTGAATGTCGGCGTGTTCACGGTTCGTGAGGGCGTGGATCGTTCCAACATTCCACCCCCCTTCGAGTCTCCCCGTCACTTTTCCGGCCCCAAGAATTCTGGTCCCGACCGGCCTATCGAAGAAGTCTGCCGTTGGAATGGAGCCCTGCGGCGTCCGACCAATGCGCCTGCTGTAGAAGAGATTCGGATCCGACCAGTTGAATCCCCAGGAACTTGTTGCTCCCCCCTTGCCAAAGCGGAAGATATTGTTCCCCTCAATGAAGAACGGACGCTTTTCTTGATAGAAGGTCTCGACGTCGCTCAGGTTCACAACTGCTGGATCTACCTCTACCTGACCGAAGTCGGGGTTGACCGTCGCATTCATCGTCAGATTGCTCCCCAATCCAATCTTCACATCCGTGCCAATCCCATGCAGATAGCGCGATCCATTGTTGAACGGATCACCCGGCTGATGCTTTGTATACTCTGCGCGCGTGTTCACGTACGGCAGAATTTCGATCTGATTGGGAGGATTGACCTCCCGAATCCCAACAAGGTCCGCGAATCGGGAAACAAATCCGCTCTCTTTGCGCGGAGTATACACGACGTAATCGATTTCATTCTTGCGACCGATATCCCGACGAAGATTGATCCCCCACACGTACGATTCTCTCTGGTGAAAACGCAACTGTGAAAATGGAATGCGCATTTCGAGCGTCCATCCACGTTCATCGACGCGCGCCTTTCCTTCCCAAACACCATCCCACGAGTTGTCGTCCCAATCGTCGTTGTACAGAACGCCATCCGCAAGCGTCCCGGATGCACTCAGGGCAAAATAGTACCCGCTCCGGCGATCATAGTACGGGTCGATGAACACCCCAAACCAATCGGCCTTGTGCATCACGTCGCGCCGGCTCAGTATCCTCATGATTGAGTCCGGCCTGGAATCATACATCCGCGCGGCGACATAGAGCGCCTCATCGTCGTACGCGATCCAGGCTTCGGTCTGCTCGGTCGGCGCATCTCCTTGGTTGGGTTCGCGCTGTTTGAAATTCAAGAACCCGGTTCGTTCCCAAACATCTTCATTCAGCAGACCATCAATCGTTACACGATCTGTCAGTCGAACAGCCTCGAGAGTCGGACGATCTGATTCCACTTGTGAACGCGCGACCATTGAGAGACAGCTCAACGCGATGAACAGTGTGACTGAAGTTCTTTTTGTGGCCATTCCGAATATCCTCTCGGCATTACGCATTATCCCCAACCGGCGGTCGGGGAGCGGAACTCCTGACTTAGACGAACGAAAAGCAAGAAAGGCCCGAAAAATTCGTGACCCCTGCTGACGTTGATTTACGTGCTGGATGCCCTGAAGTGACGCGATGGGGCGTTTTTCTGACAACCTTTTTCGCCGGTGCTGAGAACAATCAGGTCAATGCTTATTGGACTTCACAAGCGCTTGAATGGTTGGGCACCATCGGGAAATGAGCAACGTGGCTGGTGCATAAAGGAGGGTCGGAAAAAGCGAAAAGGCGGTCCAAGACCGCCCCGTTCTATGGCCACATCGTACGATTCGTGTTGACTATACTTCTGCTTGAAAGGCTCGCATCAATTCTTCGAGAAGTTGTTTCTTGTTTGCACGGGAAATTTCACGTCCATGAATCGAAAGTCCTTCCGCCGAACGGGCGTGTGACCGAAGTTCATGCACCGTCATCGCGTTGAGTCTGTCGTAATATTTCTGGGCCGCGGGGGACAACCCTTCGGGCATCGCGTACGGTTCCTCCGGTGCTTCTTCCTCGACTTCCTCTACTTCGATCTCTTCTCCGGAGAGGAGTTGCTCCACTTCGGTTTCCGACCGGGAACTCGCCGCAAAGATCAAATCATCGATTCCCTCGGCAGGGCGCGGAATAACATGTTTGGACACAAGTTCACCCACACGCGACGCTGCCGCCGCTCCTGCCTCCACCGCCGAACGCACTGCTGCCGTGTCGCCCACAACTTTCACGGTGACCAGGGCGGCTTTGGTGATCTCTTTCCCAACCAATATCACATGTGCGGTCTTGACCATCGCGTCTGCCGCTTCGATGGCACCAACCAATCCTTTCGTCTCAACAAGACCGAGGGCGTATTGTGTCATGGGGGGATATCTGAAAGGGGACTTCCGAAGCCGGCTGACTTCGGAAGTCCCTGAATGTATGTTATTTCTGTGAAGGTCGTTTTGGGAGGATCATCTCCACGTCACTATGGGGACGCGGAATGACATGAACAGAAACGAGTTCTCCAACGCGTTGCGCCGCCGCTGCACCGGCATCCGTTGCTGCCTTAACGGCACCGACATCTCCCCGGACCATGACGGTAACATATCCGCCGCCAATTTGCTCTTTGCCGATTAGCGTGACTTTGGCCGCCTTGACCATCGCATCCGCTGCTTCGATGGAACCAACCAATCCCTTCGTCTCCACCATTCCCAGCGCATCCAGTGAAATGTCCGACATTGAGATCTCCCTCAAAAGAATATTTGGATGTGAAGAAGAAACTGCGCCAATATAAAGAAAGGGGTGCTGAATGTCAATATGACCGAAATCACGACGGACCGCATCCAGCGGATGCACGGATTGGTTTTTCCACAAATTCTTCCGTACATATGGGCACACATCTCGTCTTTGCTTTCCACGACTGTCAAACACCGACACGATGAACAGACAGGAACGCGTTTCCTCGCTCGCGCAGGAACTTTTTGATCTTTATGAGCAGCACAAGTTCCCTCACATCTCCAGCCGACGGTTCAATCCCGCTCAACTCGAGGAATGGCTGAACGCTCTCGCTTCCCGCGGAGGTTTTGCCCTCTCCCCGGTCGGTTCTTCTGCGGAGGGACGATCAGTCTCCCTTCTCACTGTCGGCAACGGTACGCCCGCGGCGTTTCTTTGGTCGCAGATGCACGGCGATGAACCGACAGCCACGATGGCGCTGCTCGATATCCTCCATTTTATCGCCCGAGAACCGTCTCATCCGATCGTATCGGCCGTGACCTCGCAACTGAAGATCCTCATCCTGCCGATGCTCAATCCTGATGGTGCCGAGCGATTCACGCGCCGGACCGCACAGAAGATTGATATGAACCGAGACGCTCTCACTCTTCGGACGCCCGAAGGACGATTGCTGAAGTCGCTTCGGGAGCAATACAATCCGGAGTTTGGATTCAATCTCCACGATCAGGATCCGCGCTTTTCGGTAGGAACAACCCGCAACGTGGCCGCAATCAGTCTTCTCGCACCGGCCATCGATCCGGAGAGGAACGACAACAACGTGCGGGCGCGTGCAAAACTGGTGGCCAGTTTGTTCGCCGAAGCGATGCAAGGATTCATCCCGAACAACCTGACGCGATACGACGAGACCTTTGAGCCGCGAGCATTCGGGGATAACATCCAGAAATGGGGAACAAGCACCGTGCTCGTGGAATCAGGAGGTTGGCCGAACGATCCGGAGAAGATGTATCTCCGTAAGTTGAATTTTGTCGGACTCCTTGTCTCTCTCCACGGAATCGCGACAGGGAATTACACCAAGGCAAACCCCCGACTGTACGAACAGCTCCCGCTGAATGAGGAGCGATTCTTCGATCTCATCGTCCGAAACGTTTCCCTCATCTGTGGTCCGCGGGTTCCCCCCATTGTTGTCGACGTTGGTATCAATTTCGACGACAAGCCTGATCCGTCGTTGAAGGAACGGGATATCCCGGCGAAGGTTATGGACATCGGTGATCTTTCGACGTTCGGCGCATTTGAGGAGATTGATGGATCGGGATGCCAGATTCACTCGTCCCATCTCGTGCTGGAAGAGAATCGCCCGAAGGGCGATCTTCTTGCTCTTTTCGAATAGCACACGGATCGTCACTTCTCGCTTTGGCTTGCTCCCGCACCTCATTTTTTTGTACCTTTCGGTGCAGGCCGTTGATTCACCCGCTGCGCTCGCCAACCGGCCACCGAAGATCTCTCCATCGGAACTAACTCTCGCTTCATTTCGTTCAGATGGAGAGTTGCCTTCGCTTCCGAAGGATTTTTTTGTGCCGTAGGGAACTTTTTTCGAAAGGCAACTGATGTCCGCAGCCCGTTCCACGCTTCCTCGCTCCACGAGGAAGAAGCACAAGGAGTTTGAGCACGAAGCACTGCCTCATATGGATGTGCTCTACAACTTCGCGCTTCGGACGACCGGCAACGCGGACGACGCGAGAGACCTCCTCCAGGAAACCTACCTCAAGGCGTACCGGTTCTGGGATAAGTACGAGAAGGGAACAAACATTCGCGCCTGGCTGTTCAGGATAATGAAGAACTCGTACATCAACCGGTACAGGAAAGAAACCAAAGAACCCGACAAAGTTGATTACGATAGCGTCGAGAATTTCTACAACTCCATTCGCTCGGAACAAACCGATCCAAACGATCTTGAAGAAAAGATATTCGGCGGACTGCTCGGCGATGAAGTTGCCAAAGCGCTTGAGAGCATCCCGGAAGACTTTCGGACGGTTGTGATCCTCTGCGACATTGAGGGATTAACGTACGAAGAAATCGCCGAGTTTATTGAATGTCCGATCGGCACGGTGCGTTCGCGACTCCATCGGGGGAGAAAACTCCTCCAGGCCAAACTCCTGGAGTACGCCAAAGAACAGGGCATTCTCGGCCATGACTAGTGCCGCCTCTTGAATAGCTTTTGTTTCTTCGGTGCATTTCGTGCAACGAGAAGCGCATGAGTGCTCGATACGATAGCCTGGAATCTTTCCAGTGTTGATGGGAGGAGAAGTTGGACTGCAGGGAAGTTCATGATCACTTCGGAGATGTTATCGACCGCGAACTTCCCGTCACTCTGCGCGAACGATTTTTCACCCATCTCCGCCGATGTCCACGCTGCCATATCGAATATCTCTGTGAGTTTGTCGGCAAGATTCTCGTGCGAAAACATCTCCCTCACGTACGCACCCCCGCCGATGTGCAATCGGCAATCATTCACGAGATCCAGATAGCTGATCCGATCGAATCTCCCCAGAACCCGTGGCTGATCAGGATATTTCGTCGACATCCATTTCCCGCGATCGCCACAGGCATCGCAAGCATTGCGCTCGTTCTCTATTTCATCCTGCCGCGCGGGACACACGGTCTCTCGGTCGCCGGACTGGCCCCCAACGATATCATCCGCCAGACTCACGAGAATTTCATGCTGATCCGCAAAGGTGAGCTCACCCCCGCAATGGTGTCATGTGAGAGAGATCTTGTGGTGGGATTTTTTGAGAAGAACAATACTCGCTTTGCGGTCGCGGTTCCGCAAATGGAAGGGTGTGATTGGTATGGGGCAACGACCAATGAGTTCGGCGATGCCCTCACCGCGCACGTCGTCTACAAGCTGGGCAACGACTATCTGTACCTCTTTCAGGTGGAAAAAACCAAGGTGGGCGCGCAAGCAACACTATCGCTCCCCGAGTCTGTCCTTGCCTCGCTGCGGGAGACAGGGTGGTACACCGACATCGATCACGCTGAATGCAGCATCATCCTCTGGTCGTTGAACGGCACATTGTGCGCAGCCGCTTCGACAATGAGTAAGGAGCGAATGCTCGCGCTCCTTTCGTACCGATAGAGAATCCAACGCGTTCTTGCTTCGCTAGCGTCCTTTCAGCAACCGGTTGCCAAGGGCTGGCGGCAATCCGGCCATCACAATTTTCTCCCTCGCGGCCGCGACGTCGTAGTCGGCGCGGACATTCTCATATGTCCACTGCGCCGTATCGAAGATCCCGAAACTCAGCTTCGGGTTGCCATCACGCGGTTGACCGACACTTCCGACATTGACGATGAATCGATCGGAACGGTTGACGACGGTTTCTCCGCCGCGTTCGGAGAACACACCGGAAAAATGTGAGTGCCCGATGAAGCAGATCTTTTCTTTGAAATACCGGAACGCAAACGTGGCGTCGATCTCGCCGAAGATGTACGTCCAGCTCTCCGGCATCATAGGCGAGGCGTGCACGAACAGAATGTCTTCGCGGACATGCGTCAGCGGAAGGTCACGCAGAAATCTCGTCGACTCCAGAGTCAGCGCCTTGTGCGTCCACTCCGCTGCAACATACGCGTGCGCCGTAAAGCTGTTCGCCTGCGCGAGGTCGACCGACGCTGCATCGTGATTCCCCATGAGGACAACCCCGCATTGCCGACGCACAATATCGACACATTCGTTTGGATTTGCTCCATATCCCACGACATCCCCGAGACAGATAATCTCATCAACCCTTTGGTCTTTGATGATCTCGAGCGCTGTACTCAGCGCCTGGAGATTTGCATGGATGTCGGAGATAATGGCAATGCGCATAACAACGTTTGCGCGCTATTCAGCGCTCATCCTGAATGTTTTCATCAAGAACGCATAGATGTCCCGCCATTCCTCGATCTGCTTCGAAACTGGCTTTCCCCCGCCATGCCCGGCCTTTGTCTCCACCCGAACAAGGATCGGTGTTGATCCTCCGCCTGCCGCCTGGAGGGTCGCCCCGAATTTCATCGCGTGCGCGGGAACAACACGGTCATCGTGATCCGCGGTGGTAATGAAAATCGGCGGATACGAAGCTCCCGGCTCCACATTGTGGAGCGGTGAGTATGCATACATGAACTTGAAGTGCTCGGGATTTGTCTCCGCATTCCCATACTCCCCGACCCAGAATCGCCCCACTGTAAACTTGTGATATCGAAGCATATCGGTAACTGGAACCTGACAGACGACCGCGCCGAACAGTTTCGGCCGCTGAAGCATTGAAGCCGAGACGAGGAGTCCGCCGTTGCTCGCGCCCATAATGGCAAGCCGCGATGTCTGAGTGTATTTGTTCTCGATGAGCCATTCCGCGGCCGATATGAAATCATCGAACACGTTCTGTTTTTTCTCCAGCATTCCAGCGCGATGCCACTCTTCGCCGTACTCGCCCCCGCCTCGAAGATTCGCTTGCGCGTAAATCCCGCCGTGCTCAAGCCAAACGAGTCGGGCCGCATTGAATGACGGATTCATACTCACGTTGAATCCACCGTATCCAAACAGCAAAACCGGATTGTTGCCGTTCCGCTGCAAACCCTTGCGATGCGTCAGAAACATTGGGATGCGCGTCCCGTCTTTTGAGGTGAAGAAGACTTGATCTGTTTCGTACGCCGAGATATCGAAATCGATCTCGGTATCCCGGAGAGCACTCAGAATGCCGGTGGTAAAATCGTACCGGAATACCGTTGGGGGATAGAGAAATGAGGTGAAATTGAAGAAGAGCTCGGTGTCCGACGGCCGCCCGGAGAGCCCCGATACCGTGCCGATGCCGGGCAGTTCGAGCTCCTTTTCAACCGCGCCGTCGCGGGTGAATAGGATCACACGATGCCGGACGTCGCGCAAGTACGACACCGCAAACCGATTATTCACCATGGTAACGGACGAAAGTACATCTTCTGATTGCGGGATGATTTCTTTCCAGTCTTTTCGATGCGGTGACTTGAGATCGATCGCCACAACGCGGCCTCGCGGAGCGTCGAGATCGGTTCTGAAATAGAAGGTGCTCCCCACGGTGCCGATCAAGCGATAACTCGCATCTCCTGCGTCAAGAAGTCGCACGAACGGCTTCGAGCTCGCCGCTTCCCGATAGTACACCCGGTTTTGTCGATCCGTCCCTTTGGAGACGTGGAGAACAAGATATTTGCCGTCGAGCGTCATCATGGGTGAAAAGCCGAGTTCCCGGGCATCGGGGCGCTCATAGATGAGTTGATCTGCGGACTGTGGAGTCCCAACCCGATGGTAATACACCTTGTTGTTGTAGCTTTCCTCTCCCTTCGGGACTGTCGTTGGGTCCGGATAACGGTTGTAGAAGAATCCATTCTTGTCGTGCGTCCATGCAATCCCGGCAAACTTGCACCACTGGATCACTTCGTCATAGTCCTTGCCTGTCTTGAGGTTCTTGATCCGGATTTCCTGCCAATCGCTTCCGCTGCGCGACAGACCATAGGCGATCAGCGTTCCATCGTGGTTCACTCCCTGATTCATCAGTGCGACCGTTCCATCTTCACTCAGGCTGTTTGGATCGATGACAAGGGTTGCCTCTTTTCCGAGCTCTTTCTCCATGTAGAGCGCAGACTGGTTTTGCAGCCCATCATTCCTGGAATAGAAGTAGTATGCGCCCCGTTTGTACGGCACGGTGTAGCGCGGGAAGTTCCAGAGTTCGGTCAGCCGATTCTCAATGTTGTCCCGCCCCGCGAACTTCTCGAGATAGCCAACGGTGAGCCGATTTTGTCCATCGATCCACGTTTTCAGCTCTTCGCCGGATTCGTCCTCCATCCACCGATACGGATCGGCGACACTTGTTCCGTGGAAGTCCTCGACGACATCGGCTTTTCTGGCAGGGGGATAATCGAACCGCTCGGGTGCCGTGCATGCGGAGAGGAAGACGAACAGAAGCGGAAAAACGTTCGCGAGACGCAATCGAGTCACGATCTGTATAATCACATATCCTCCCAATGTCTGACGTTCCTCAATGAATTTCTTGTTCGGCAACGACACTGCTACCGCCAGATTCTGATATCGTCCAATGATTTCTTATTGATGTCCGGGACCTTTGTGCCATCTTTTGGATAACCAACCGGGATGAGGAGAAACGGTTTTTCATTGTCCGGTCTTTCCAGGATTCGCTGAAGAAAATCCATCGGGCTCGGTGTGTGGGTCAGGGCCACGAGACCGGCATTGTGGATCGCCGCGAGAAGAAAACCGACGGCAATTCCGACCGATTCTTTCACATAGTAGTTCTTCCGGATTCTATCGAAATCCTTCTCGTAGTTCACGGCAAAAACAGCGATCAGTGCAGGGGCAACCCCCAAGAATTCTTTCCGCCAGTCGGTGCCGAAGGGCTCAAGATCGTCCAGCCACTCCTGCGGCATCCGTTCTTCGTAGTTCTTCTTCTCCTCCGCTTCCGCCGCTTCGCGAATTTCTTTCTTGAGCTTTGAATCGGTCACAACAATGAACTTCCACGGCTGCTTGTTCGCGCCGGAGGGGGCGCTTGAAGCCGTCTGGACGATCAATTCGAGCACTTCAGGGGGAATGGGGTCAGAGGAAAATTCCCTGATTGACCTCCTTCGTTTGCAGAGTTCGAAAAAGGACTGCGCGCGCCTGAGCTGCTCGTCGTGAGCGAGCTTTTCATACTCAAAGGGGACAAATTTCGGCAATGCGACTCCGCTAGAAATGTGGATTCAAAATAAGCCAATATGGAAGGAGATGCAACGGAGCGGATGGGTGCTGTTGGAGGGATTGACGGACAACTGGGGAGAGTTGTCCCACCGTGCGCAAATCGGTACGATGGGACTCCTGTTTCGTCGATCGCTTCCTAAGTAGCGGGCGGCCGGACATTTGGCCCGGAAGAACAGGAGAGAACCAATTACCTCAATGAGGCCGGCGGCCTGTGCGCCAACGCATAGACCACCGGCACAACGATCAATGTGAGCACAACCGAGCTAATCAGTCCACCAGTTGTGCCAATCGAGAGAGAATACCACAGGCTTTGTTTATCGCCTCCAATCATCAATGGGACTAGTCCCATGATTGTTGTTAACGTTGTCATCAAGATCGGCCGCACGCGGCGAGATGATGCCTCAATCAACGATTCCAGATAAGATGAGTCCACGCGAACGTGTTTTGAAATGTAGTCCACCAGCACAATCGAGTTGGTGACGACAATCCCGATGAGAAGGATGACTGCAGCATATCCACCACGACCGAAAGGAATGTCGACAAAATAGAAGGAAAGAAAGAGCCCTAGGAACGAGAAGGGAATGGTGAGGAGAATGATGAACGGTTTCTTGATTGATTCGTAAAGCGAAGCCGTCACCATGAACACGATGATGATCGCCACAACTGCGATCCAGAGCATCGATTGTTGACTTTCTTCTTTGAGCCATCCGAACGATCGGTCGAATGAATATCCGCTGGGCAAGGGCATCGCTTTGATCGACGCGTCAACAAACTGATCGCCAAATCGGTAAGGCCCGCGGTACTCAAACGATATCCAGCGCATATACTGCTGATTCTCGCGTAGGATCTTGGAAGGCACTCTCCTCTCATCGAATAAAATAAGCTGACTGAGCCGAACTTGATCTCCCCTCGAATTCACAATAATAGTATTCTGAAGATCATCCACAGAGAAGTCTCTATATCCTGCGTACTTGATAGAATACGGGTATCGTTCCCCGTCAAGGTGAACAAAGCTGTAATCGAGCGCTCCTCTCGTATGGGTTCGAATTGCCCGAATAACTTCCGCAACGGTCAGATTGTGATCAGCGATGGCTATTCTGTCAAGATCTATCACAAGCTGATGCGTACGATTCCATCTCCCAAAGGAACGATCAATGTCCACCTCAGCGATACGAAGATTTCGTTCTATTCGTTCCTGAAACTCTTGTGCGATTTCCTTCACCCTTGAGTAATTGTAACCAAGAACCTTCACATAGAAGCTCGGGACCGACTCGCCGCCGCTGAAGAAACCCGGTCCGAATCCCGCCACCGAAATCGTTGCTCCGCCAGTTTGCGCTGCGAAAACAACGAGCCGATTTTTTATCTCGTACGGAATCGCCGTTACGGCTGCCGATTCCTTGAAATCGATCCGAACCACGGCAAAATCCGGAAGTACCCTCGTGGTCACTTTTTCGATTCCATCCATATCGATCATCGTTTCCCGTTCGACATCCAGTGCCACCTGATTGTATCGCTCTATCTCCGTTCCTTGGGGGAATCGGACCCAAATGACGAGGTACGTTGAAGTCCCATAGTCCCACACTTCTCCTCTTGGCACCTTCGTGAAGAAAAGGTGGGATGCACCTCCAAGGGTGTAGTCAACGTACGGCTTCATCGACCGGTACGTTTCGCTGCCTATTGTGGAGTTGTACATCTCGGCGAACACTGTTTCAGACTCGATCTTGTCGGGCAGAAGCCACACGGGAAGACCGAAAAGCCATATGGTGCACGCGATGGCAGTTTTCCTCCACGCAAGCGCTCGACTCAGGAGAGTACGATAGAGATTCAATGACTTGGTGCCAAGCCAGTCCAGAGGTGTGAATGACAGCGCCCGGAGAGTCGACCGACACGAGATTGTCGGAATGAGGGTGAAGGAAACCACAAGAGACATCAGCAGCGATACTGTCACGGCAATGCTGAAATCGACAAAATATGGTTTGAGATCTTCGGGGAGAAAATGAATGGGGAGAAGCGCGCCTACAGTTGTGAATGTTGAAGCAACTACCGGAAGAGCAACCTCTCTGACGCTTCGTGGTACAGATGCATATGGATCTCCTGATTCCGCCTCTTGGTGACGATTGATATTTTCCAGAACAACTATCGAATCATCAACTAACCGGCCGAAACCAAGCACCAGACCGGCCAACGTGAGCAAATTCAATCCGATTCCGAAGAGCCAGAAAAACAGGAATGTTCCTGCCAGCGAAAAGAATATGGATGAAAGAATTATGATGGGAGCGGTAAGATTTCGCAGGAATAGGACCAGCACGACAAAGATGCAGATGAGAGAGATAATCACCTTTCCATAGAGTTTGTCCAGCTCATCGCGCATCTGCTGACTCTTGTCGGATGTTTTGTGAAGAGTGAGATCCATAGGAAGAGCTTCTTGAATCTCATCCACCCTTGTGAAAACATGGTTGGCAAGTTTAAGGGCGTTTGTCCCCGGCTCCTTGTCAATGATAATTGTCACTGTCGGCGCGCCGTTGATTCTATAGTAGCTTCGGGTTTCGGCGAGACTGTCTCGCACGATCCCAACATCGGAAAGCCGAACAATGCTGCCTGTTGGCAAAGCAGCGATATTGAGGTTCTTGATATCGTCGAGTGATGAGATGTTGTTACGGAGGGCAACAAACCTGCGACCGGAGCCGCGATCCAACGCACCCAGGGATGTGTTGAGCTGCGAATCTCGGAGACGACGAGAGATTTCTTCGGCCGTTATGCCATAGGCGGCCATTCTTAAAGGATCGATTTCGATTTGCACCTCTCTCGATTCACCCCCATAGATCTGCACGCGGGATATTCCCTTGATTGCCATCAGGAACGGCGCGATGCGCTCTTCAGCATACCTCTGAAGCTCCGACGCGGAACGCGTGCCATAGAGTGAGTACGAAAGGAATCCCTGCAGATCTCTGAAGTCTTTTGGGATGTATCGTTCAACCGTTGGGATACTTACGCCGGGGGGAAGTCCTTCCGAAAAAGCGGCAAGTTTTTCATTCAACTCCAGACGAGCGTAATTCATGTCGACCGTTGGCTCGAATTCAACGTCGACCACGGACTTCGCTTCTTCAGATGTTGAGCTGACCGAGCGGACCCCTCGAACTGTATTAGCAATCTCCTCAATTGGAGCTGTGATGAACATTTCTACGGTTTCGGGAGAAGCACTCCCCCAGCCAGTAACGATGGAGAGCCGAGGGAATTCCTTGGAAGGCGCGAGCTCGAGCGGAAGGCGCGTGAAGGCAAAGATCCCACCTACTACGAGAGCCGCGTAGAACATGCACACTGCGACGGGGCGTTTCAGAAAACGCGAATATGCGTCTTCATTCTTCATAAAGCTTCTTGACGATTTTATTTACCATCGCCATTGACTCCCAAAAAGAGCGGGGATCTTAATCTATGTCGAGTCTTTCAGGAAGCTTCTAAATTTGGCTTCTCATTTGTCTTTGGCAACCACGATCCAGAGCTCCTTTTGGGGAGACTGCCACTAGTCTCGCAATAAAATATGAGATCATGTTGAGCTTCTTCGGGTTTCTGCTCTATGGAGGAGTGAAAAAGCCGGATCAATTTACTGATACGTGGGATGTGGTGCAACATAGCTCGCAAAAGAGGATGGAGTGATTACTGATCAGTCGCTGTATTGGATTATCTCTCAATTGGGAGTGTGACCAGCAATGGTTGCATATTAGAGGTTTCGCGCAGGCAGAATGTTTTCGTTGTTCTTGCTTTGCCGATGCAAAAGCAAAGCTAACACTGCGAGAATTGTCAGGAAGATGTTGAAAACGATATGCGACACAGCGTCCAACTTGTTGAAAATACCTCCGCAACCACAAGGGATACTATCGAAGAATACTTCAATTGAGAGCGAGTAGAAGAGATACGTGATGCTCAGGAAGAAGGCAGTATAGATACCGAACAACTTTGTTCTTTCCCAGATCAGAGTGACCGCCACGAACAACTCAATCAATACTACACCAACGGCAATCACTGGAACTTCTGGCGCCACGAGGAGGGGTGAAATCGATAGATTCCTGCGGAAAGCTTCATGCTCAAAGATCTTGACTACTGCGGCATATAAGAATATGCCCAGAAGCAGCAACCATGAGAAGTTGGCTATCTCGGCCCTTCGAAACAAGTAGGGATCCCCAATTCATTTCTGTCGAACATCTTGAAACCTATAGTGCACAATTGCCTCGCCCTGGAAGGCCAGAAATTGATTCTCACCTACTGCGATAATGCGTGGATACTCACCTTTGAAACCTGGAATCAGAAAGCTGTATTCGTATTTTCCGTTCCGGACGTCATACAAATCCACAGCCCCTTTGTCTTCTTGGGCTCGTGACCTGGCACGAGACAATATGTACAAATGCCTCTCATTGGCTGACATGGAAATATTTACGAGAGTTGCTTTTGGATCCATCCCCATTGCACCACTTTGCTCCAATATCGTCGGCGGTGGTGTTCGATCGATGGTCTCAGCAGTGTAGAGCTGCTTACCGGTTGCATCGAAGGAAAAGAAGAAGCTGGCCCAATGACTCACATAGAAATTGCGGCCCACGTTGTTTTTGACAAAAACCCCGTCAAAAGCTATATCATTGGGAACCTCAGGAAAGGGTGACTTCATTACGGTTGTTGAGTCCGTAGATATGTCAATAAGCAAGAACGCCTGGCGACGTGGTGAATCCTTCGACATTGCCTTGAGTACATAATGCTTGGCTGCAAGGCGGTGTCCCCTCACAAAGGAGCTTCTCACAGGATAGTAAGCCACGACCGAACCCTCGAAAGTCAGTTCGGTGATTGCTAGCCGCCGCACATCCAGAACATAGACACCTTGTCGATCGACATCCCATCCAATGATGTGCTGGAACTCTGCCGGTGCTCCGCCTCTCTTCCCCCATCGAGCAACCACATTTCCCATTGTATCAAGCTCCACTATTTGTTGATCAGATCTGTTCAGAACAAAAAAACGCTGATCATAGATCTTCAGATCCAATACGTCAAACGGCATCTCAAACGAACGCACCAACCTGATAGCATCGTTTTTGTAAATTCGTTCGAAGTTCGGTGCTGGAGCCGCAAGATTCTTCCCACGAACAACCAGAAAGCAGGTAAGTAAGAACGATAGGATTGAGATAGATAGAATCAGAATAGGTTTTTTCATCGCAAGTCTTTCAAAACGCATATGCAAATCAGAAACTGCCGCTTTTGCACATAACTCTTGACATTACCAAACTGAAGTGGAATTAATGAACAGAATGCGTCATTTCGCATCACGTGTTGATGATTATTCAGCCACGTACCACCGTTCGACGAGAATACCCTCGCGTGAAAAACGAATCACTCGGCGACACATAGAAATTTTCAACCGCTCCTATACAGATGAATATCCTCGCAATTCATTCCATGACGATCCGTCATAGCGTCGGGTTTCGGGCGCTCTGAGGCTTCCGTGTCTCTGCCCTCTCAAGTCCGGCTGGACTGATCCTCTTCCTTCTTGTAATTACAAGATTCAAACGTTCCGCCGTACATTCAGACTCGAGACGCAAAGTTCTCAAGTAAATGGAAGGGGGCGATTCCTATTCTTGGGTAATGCACTTGTAGTACCAACCAGACGCATCCCAACAACAGTAGACCCAACAATCGCTGTAACAACCAGGCCATGGACAGGGTAAAGACCTTCCCTCGCCCACTTCTGGTAGCACACTCGCTCCTATCGAGATCACGAAAACGGCTGTTACTTGGACCGCTTTTCTTCTAAGGAGTTCCATTTTTTCCTCCCTGAATTGATCTTGAAGCGTGAAGTGGACTCGCACCAGCAGCTTTGTTTGGTAGCGCTCTTCCGTACGCTTGCTCTTTCACGCCTTTCAAACAAGATCTTCAACTCCCATTTTCCAGTCAACGTCCGTTCTGGGTATCTTTCCATGGTATCCGATCTGGGTATCCAAATATGATGAACACCGTTAGCGATCGTGAGGTATGGATTGATTCTTTCTCTTGGCCTTTGACTTAGCCCCGCATGCACGGTGTTCGTTACGCAACTCCTCAAATGAAACTCCGAATTCTTTCTTCACCCATCGATAGAACGATCGTTCTTCCAGAAAACCGAGCTGTTCGGCGAAGTGATACCCTCGCGAGTCCACACTACTCGTAATCGCATCCAACAAATGTTGCCTCCGCCTCTCATTAATGAATTGCCTGATAGTTTTGCCCGTTGACTTCCGGAAGAGCCGAGATATGTCTGACGGATCTCTTTGAATCTGCGCGGCTAGTTCTTTAACGGTTATCCTTCTCCAGTCTTTCTCCACCAATTCCAAAAGTTGTGAGCCAAGGAAGATTTGCCTTTTCATGTCAGTTCTCCCCTATGAAAGCACACCCGTCCTCTGAATTCATGTTACGCTGTCCCTCGCCATCCCGACTCCCCTCCCTACAGCTGTCGGGATGAGGGCGGGGCGGCTCATTCCCCCAAAAGCCCTTCGGGCTTGGAGGGACATCCTGGCGTCCGCCTCGGCGGATGCCGACGAAAAAGATCTCCATACCAATCACATTATCGCCTCCCGTATTTTTCTCCCCATCGCCCAGCGATCGATGTAGGAATAGACAACCGGGATAGCAACCACTGTAAACACAGTCGAAGCAATCAATCCCCCAACAAGCGGGGCTGTCAATGCACGTACCAACTCGGAACCAGTCCCAAACTCAAAGACGAGTGGGATAATCCCCAATACTGTCGTTGCAGTGGTCATGAGAATCGGCCTTAGCCGCCTCCGCATTCCTTCCCGAATCGCCTCTCTCAATCCCAATCCCTGCCGTCGAAGATCAGTCATGACGTCGACAACAATTACCGCGTCATTGTCCACCGCACCAATCATGATGACCAATCCGATCAGCGACATGATGTTATAGTTCTGTCCCGTTATTGCCATCGTGAGTATCGCACCGATAAACGCCAGAGGACTGGTGAGCAGAATAACAAAGGGATAAAGAATCGATTCATATTCGGCCGCCAGGATCATGTAAACCAGAAAAATCGAAAGCAGAATGATGATGAAGAGACTCTTGAACGACTCTCGTATGTCTTCGTTTTCTCCTCCTACCGAAATGGTATATCCAGAAGGGAGAGGAAACAGACTGGCTTTCTCGCCGATTTCGTCGGCAACGCTCCCCACAGATCGACCGCTCACGTTGGCAACAATCACAACGGCGCGTTGTCCCTGTTCTCGCCAGATTTCCGCGTATCCTTCGGTTCGATCCCACCTCACTACTTCTCGAATGGGAATCAGGCGACCACCTGCAACTATGCTCGATTGCAAAACCTTGCTAAATTCCTCTCGTTCACTCTCCATCGGCCGAACTCGAATTGCGATCTTTCGGTCGAAGTCACTCAGATACGTTGCCTCTTTTCCCCGGATATGCTGTGCAAGATGATGGGCCACTGTCTGCACTGACAAGGCATACTTGCTGGCCCCATCGCGATCCACAACAATCTGATACTCCGGACTCCCCTTCTGCATTGTAGAGCGAATATCAACGAGTCCATCAATTCCGCGTAGCCGTTCTCCAAACTCTCGGGCGAGTTCATACGTTCTCTCCGGTTCCTTGCCCATTACTCGCACTTTGATGTCGTTCGGCTCAGGGCGAAGGATGTGCTCAAAGGTCGTCCCCCTGCGCTTCACCGAAAATTCCACTGCGTCATACGAAGACTGCATGGTTGTCAGAAAGGTACGTACCTTTTCCGCCACATCTCCCGTCTCCGACTCACTCCGAACTTTGATCTCAAGATCGGCCTTCTCGATCGCCGCATCGACCCCTATCCACAGATTCTTTTCTTCGGTCATGCCAATTGACGAATAGACACCTGCGATCTCCGGGAAGCTCAGAAGAGTTTGTTCAACCTGTGCAACAAAACGGGCTGTTCCTTCGAGTGTGGTCCCCTTCGGCATCTGCAGATGTACCGCAAACCGGCTTTGATCGATATCCGGTGCAGGCTCGCTTGGGACTTGCAGCGCCACGACAACGCTTATCACGAAAAGAACAACTATGGATGTCACCACGAGGAGTCTGTGATCAAGCGACCAGTTTAAAAAACGGTCGATCGAATCATAGCTTCGAGTGCTGATGCTCTTGATCGACTCATAGACTCCGGGCAGAATACCATGAAGCTTACGCCTGATAAAGCGCATGAAATTAACTATCAGCATGACAATGAAGGCAATAGCGACACGAAGCGGGAAGAATATCCAAAACCAGATCTTTGCTGGAAACCTGTGAGGCCTGCTCTTTAGGTTCTGGATAGATTTGCTCAATGATCGTTCGTGCAGCTTCAATGAAGTCTCACGCGAAACGAGCATCGGAACCAGTGTTGCTGCCATGAGCAGCGAGACAAGGAGGGAGACTGTCATTGTCACTCCCATATCTACGAAGAGCTGGCTCGCGACTCCCTCCACAAAGATGATCGGCAGAAAGATTGCTACGTTTGTGAGCGTCGAGGCAGTCACTGCAAGGGTGATCTCTTGCGCTCCTTCGATTGCTGCCTGGACCAATCCAACACCCCGTTCTCTGAGTCGTGTGACATTCTCCACAACGATGATTGCATTGTCGCCCAACATACCGATCCCCAGCGCAAGACCCGTCAACGAGATGATGTTCAGGTTGATCTTCAAGAAATACATCACCACAAGTGTAGCGAAGATCGATATGGGAATTGTTAAACCAATAATTATGGGATAACGCGGACTTCGGAGGAATAGGAAGAGAACAAGAAATGCCAGAACGGCGCCAATGATAATTGCCTGCTGGACATCGGTAATCGACTTCGAGATGAACTCGGCGTGATCGGCGATGACGTGAAGCTGAAGTTGACGATATTCGGTTCGAAGCTGATTGAGGACATCGTGAACTCGCCGCGAGACTTCGATCGTATTCGCTCCCGCTTCTTTTCTCACGTATAGAGCGATCATCTCCTGACCGTTGTAGCGAGTGAGGCCCAGGCGTTCTTTGAATCCATCCTTCACCTGTCCGACATTGGCGATGGTTACTGGTCGCCCACTTTCTGTCCGACCGATCACAACCTCTTCGATTTCTTTTACGTTCGTGAACTCGCCAAGTGTACGAAGCGAGTAGCGAAAAAGCCCGCGTTTGATCGTCCCGCCGGGGAGATTGAGATTAGCGTTCGCGAGGGCTTGAGACACATGATCGAGTGAATAACCCAGCGCTTGAATCTTACTACTTGTGATTTCGACTTCGATTTCGCGTTCGAGTCCCCCGAGCACGGCCGCCTGTGCGACACCGTCGACTTGCTCGATTCGCCGTTTTATTAACGCGCGGGCTGTTTCCTTAAGCTCAACGAGCGCGTGAGTCGACTCATCAATTTTGGCCGGGTTGTGGGATGGATTTCCACTCCGCGAACGGCTCGACGCAATCGCGGTAACAAGCTGCGGATCTTTCTCCTTCTTTTCTGAGACTGCGATGATCATGATCGGCTCAGCTGAAGGATCAACACGAAGGATGGTGGGTCGGCCGGCATCACGAGGGAGGAGCATCCGCTGTTGATCCAGCTTCTCCCGAACCTCCAGCACCGCGAAGTCCATGTCGGACCCCCAATAGAATTCCACGTTGATGGTCGAAAGTCCCTCACGCGAAACAGAAGAGACCTTTTTCACGCCAGTCACCGTTCCGAGGGCTGCCTCGAGGGGCTGTGAGATTGCGTTCTCGATCTCCTCCGGTGCGACATTTGGGTAGGATGTTTGCACCGTGAGGCGTGGAATTCTAATGGAGGGCAGGAAGTCAATGGCGAGGTTTTGAAACGCGATCACGCCAAGCATCACCAGACCGATGCAGAACATCATCGTCGTGACGGGACGCCGGATGGAGAGGGAGGAGAGAGACATGGTGATTGCCGATTATCGATTGCGGCCTGTGGAATAGTGAACTTAGGGGATGGCTTACAAGATCCCCCGAAGCCAGTGTTACATCACCGCCTCAACAACCAAAAAAGTTATGACGTGCTAATCTGAAAAAAATTGCGGAGAGAGGCAAGAAGGCAGGTTCTTATGGCATCCCGACCTATGGTTGTCGCCCAGCAGTTTTGGCATCCACCTCGTTTTTCAGGTATTTCATGAGGTATTCATAGAAGAGAATAGAACGTTCTCTCAGCGGCGGGGTACTCACATTTACGAGAACTATCCGACCGGTTGTGCTTTCGGAGACGATCACGGTTGGTCCGCTCGACACCCACATCATCGCGTCGCCATCTACGTTGGAAGGTACGGACACGATGTTCTCTTTTCGCAGATTCATCCACGAGGCAAACCGTTCCCATTGGCGTGGATTCTGTGACTTGTAGTAGATGCGTAGAGTTGCTATCGAATCTTCTGCCAGCGCATTCCAGTACGGACGTGCATCTTGCAAACAAACATCACAATGAGTTTCGAGCACATATGCATTAATGGTTAATCGCCTTCGCTCAAATCTCTGGTCGTTGATCTTGTTATTCGTCCAATGAAGCAAGAATTCTTTCTCAGATAATTGAAGAACCTCCCCTTTCAGCATCTGTTCGGTATCGCGTGAACGTCCTTGCCAAACCTCGTAGAGGATTACCCCATTTGCCCCCAGAAGCACGACAAAGAGAATTGGAATGATGTTCTTTCGCATGGAGATATTCAGTGAGACCAGAGAAGTCTATACTTTTGCAGATGGGCTGAATGGTGGGCAAAAGTGTAAAGGTAGCCGTTGTGGTGCGCTATTGCCCAAGGGCTATAGTTGTGATGCGTGTATATCTTCTCATCATCTATCTCTCGCTCTCTGATAATATGCTGTGTTGAATACGCCACCCTAACAAGTTTTCCATTCTGGCTGTCAACGAACACGAAGAGGATCGCTGGACTCCCAAGGTTTCTGTCTGGATTACTATATGTCAGAATGGTGTAAACATTGTCAGTCCAGAGATTCGAAATGGGGAAGAGAATCTTTTTCTTCTCGACTTCTTCGTAGCTTTTCTTGAGCCTAGGGATTTCGTCCACAAGGTTCAGCCACCACCGCGGCGATCCATCTGGCCCGAAGCACACGAGAGCTGGCTCGTGAGAAAATGTCATAACAACGGAGCCATCGCGCAGCACACCAAATGCCAACTCCATACCCTTGCTCCTGTAACGCTCTGCGAACGGCAGGTTTTGAACGGGGATGACAAAACTCTCGTTCCCATTTCTCGATTTTCTTCCAAGAAGGAAGTCATGTTTCGGATTACCGTGCCAGTAGTAAACATCTCCATTCTTGTCAACTCCACTTCGCATTTGTATGCTGAACGCGCCAAGTCCACGCTGCCACACATGATCCCCCCCTAGATGCTTTCCATCCAAGTTGAAACGCGAAGTGTAGAAAGGCTGTGCCACGTAGAGCGTGTCGTCCACAATACCGATCCATGTCGGGCTTTCTGTGAATTCTCCCGGCCCTTTCCCGCCTCTGCCGAACGACCTTTTCAGTCCCAGCATGCTCGTCTCAAGCAGACTGATTCTTGGGGGCTTCTTGTTGAACAGCGCGAGCAACTTCCCCTTTTCGTCGATACTCATTGAGGTGATCCAGTACCAGAGATGATTCGGATCGTTAGTGGGTGATTCGATTTCTTGAACAAGCTCAAGGGATTCCGTGGGGAGAATTCCTTTTTGCCAATAGCTTCTTCCCCCATGCTCGTTTGCCACGGCAGTCGCATCGAACGCGGTAATCATCCAGAATATCAAAGCAATGGGAGCTATCACTTTTTCCCCTAGATAAGAAAGGTGGAAACCATATCCCCGGGGTACCCAGATATATGTTCCCATCTATACACTTTTTCCCCGGTCAATATAGACCTGGCCACCAAGATACTCTGCGTTGGCCTCACCCGAGTTTCTTCTCGGGTTCTGTATTCTCAATGTCAACACGAAACGGGGACAGCGGCGCTCCCAGCTCGCCAAAGTGTCATCCGGCCGAGCATCCAAATTGCGATTCAGATATCGTTTGACGCAGAGCCCAAGCGCCGTATGTTGTGGCTTCGGCTTATGACTATCGCTCACGCGGCATGCGGCTCTACCAACAGAATTGGGAGGGCTCATCCAGGAGCGTTATCGGTATGGATCTACACCCTTTGGAGCATCGGCTTTTTGCCTGTCTTGATGCAGGGGATAGCCACATGAGCCAATGTCGCCCTCAAGTGCCAAATTCCCCTACAGCTTGCCGAAACCGCGACTGCGCAAGCTCTTACTTACCCACAGAACCGACTGCGCGCCTGGACACTGTGCCTAAGGTTGTCTTCTATGTCCGTCATTCGGGTACAACACAATTAGCACGGGTCACAGGGCGCCCATCCCGATCATTACAACCACACCCGATGCCATCAATTGCCCAGCAGACGTATCCACTGCAGCTCACCGATACACCATCTCCACAGTCAGCGGTGGCTGAACCAGCATAGACTGCTTCTAGGAAAATAGAGACTTGGGCAAGAACTAGCATTGTCAACAGAAGCACGACAAATTTCTTACGCATGGGTACTCCTCTCATGTTAGTCCAACATGTTACTCAGCTTCGGTCCTCGGCGGACTTGGTCATCGCCGTTGTCCCTCTTCAGTTGACACATACCGCTCGAGCAACCTCGTACCCATCCTTGTTCAAAACGCTACAACCTACTCCCTCAGTCATAGTGCACCAAGTCCCTGTGCAGGATACACTGTTTCCCCCACCGCAATCCACAGTGCACGTAGCAGCGTAGCTGGGAACAACTAATACAAACGTCTGAATCAAAAGCAACATCGCAGTTGTGGCAACAACGAGTTTTTGTCGCATGGTAGGATCTCCTACAAAATACTTGTGGACGAGGGGCCTATTAAGTTGACTCTGTCTGTCACAAACATACGGTTTCCATTCTAACTCAGTCAACACAATTCCATTGGTCTTAGAGGTTGGTCTTATAGGTTTGTCGTTCAGGTTTGTCATAGAGGTTTATCAAAACGGTGGGTCTTTGCGGACTTTTCGTCTAGTGCCGAAAGAAAAAAATGTTCCTGTATTATCTGTTGCCTGTTGCTCGGCATCGACTGAAGTCGACGTCTTCAAATTCAAAACCCCAAAGGGGTTTTGTTATAGGCCCGCCGTCCGATTCATCGAATGGCTGCAGAATCATACACGAGATTATTCACTTGAAACGGCACCAGTACACTTCAACTTTGATTCTGCCGTCTCGTAGCAGTCTCATCTGCCCCCCCCCCCCGCTTGCCCCACCGGAGTGCAGTGCCCGATACTGACTCATTGTGACACCAACACGTTGCTTGAATATTTCAGCCCCCGTATCCTCTCGGCGAAACCCTGCTTCAAAACAAATCTCCTTACAGAGAAGATTGGTCCCAAGGAGCAACTTCTTGGCAATTTCGATTTTCACATCAACGATGAAATCGCCCAATGCACGTTTCTCTTTTCTCCAAAACTCTTTCCGTATCGTCTCCGTGGAACACTTCCAACGATCAGCAATATCTTGAATGGTCTGCACTTCTTTGGGACTCTTTTGGATCCAACTTTTCAGATCATCAATATCGATCGGCATAGAGTTCTCCCCTTGTCCATGAATATCGGATTGCTCTCATTGTTTCGGTCCGGTTCGCTCGACTCGCACTCTCGCATCATGCGCCAGCGTGTAATGACCGTTTACAATTACTGTGTCACTCGCAGTCATGCCGGCCTTAATCTCAACAAACTCCTCGTTTTCCTCCCCCGTCTCCACGTAGAGCCACTTCGCCAATCCTTCCTTCGCCACAAAAACAAGCGTTCGCTGATCTCTCACGAGCAATGCCGGTTTCGGAACAAGCAATCGGTCTCTGAACACTTCGGCCTCGATACGCACGCTTGCATACATGCCAGGACGAAGAATTGAAGATTGAAGATTGGAAATTGACGATTCGAACGCTTGTCTTGTGTCCTTGAGCTTGATCGTCACTTTGACCGTTTTGAACTTTACATCGACAGTTGGATTGATAGTGATAACCCGGCCGAAGAACTTCTCATTCGGATAGGCATTCACACTCACCTCAGCTCTTGCTCCGGGTTTTACCCTCCCGATCTCGCTTTCCAATACCTCGACATCGACAAGAAGAATGGAGAGATCAACAACTTTCATCACAACCTTTCCCACCTGCATCTGCATCCCCTCGTTGATGATGCAGTCAGCAATGTAGCCGGAGAATGGAGCTTTCAATTCTGTCCACTCCAGGTTGAGCTTTGCCCGCTCATATTGCTCACGTGCCTGAGCAAGTCCACTCTTCATCGCTATCACATCCCCGCGATCTGCGCTGTAGTACGCAAGGAGTGTCTCATACTCCCGCTTCTTTCTTGCATGCTCCAATTGATCGATTGTTCCGTCTCGATAGCTCTTCTCAATCTCCGCCAGATTTCGACGAGCCTGTTCCCGTTCTCTCATCCATCGGACCGTGTCAATTCCTACAACTTCTCCTGCCTCGCTCATCGTCCGATACTCGATCTGAGCCGCCAGAAGCGCCGACGCGGCCCGCTCATACGCTGCCTGATATTCACGGTCATCAACCCGCGCCAACACAGATTTTTCTGCCACGTATTTCCCGTTTTCCCCGGTTACATTTGTCAGCTCACCGCTCACGCGCGCAATGATCTCCGCCTCCCGCCTTCCTCTCAGCGTCCCATGCGTCTGCAAACGTTTGACAAGATCACCCCGAAAAGCAGTACGCACTTCAACCGAAAAGACCACGTCACTCAATGGCTTTTCCACGGAAGGAGTCGTGTCCGCATTCAAAGACTCAGAATTATCTGACAGAGAGGCTGGAAAGCCGAACCAGACAAAGAGGAGAAGAACGACTCCAGCACCACCCATCAGCACTTTCTTCCCCGAGGAAAGCTGCCGGAGCATGGAAGGACCCTTTGTTGTGAAGAGTTAGATAAAGAAGGGTAACAACAGTCGTCAGATGCTACGAAGGATGTTGCTCACAAGCAAGTGAAATCGATAGGGAGGGTTGATTCAAGAAAAGAGGTGCCTTTTCGGGCGCGTGTCACCGGAAGTTCCCCTCCGCCACAGCGCCCGCCCATATCATCGAAAAGAGAAATCGTCCAATGGCGGGTTTTGAGGGGTAGGATTCAACCGTAAGATGCCCCTTGGGACACGATCTCTTTTCCTATCCATGCCCATCGAGAGCGGCTCTGCACCAGACTCTTAGTGTTTTCGATTTCCTCCGGCGAGAGATTCGGATACGATCTCTGGACAGTGAGGCGCGGGATCCTGATGGACTGGAGGAAATCAACCTCGATATTATTGACATCAATAACGCCAACGTGCCCGCGCTCTTTTTAGCGGGGCATCACCAGACCGACGCAGAACATCAGCGTCGTGACGGGACGCCGGATGGAGAGGGAGGAGAGAGACATGGTGATTGCCGATTTTCGATTGCGGCCTGTGAGATGGGGAACTCAGGGGATGGCGGACAAGATCCCCCGATACGAAACCCGATACGCCGGGACTCCTGTCCCGTCGGCACACGACCTAGATGGACGACTGAGGACAGTCGTCCTACCGTACGAAAATCGGTACGGCGGCCAGGCCGTCCCGTCGGCAGGACAAACCTCGATGGACGACTGAGGACGGTTGTCCTACCGATCTTCCAATTGCTTGTACTTCTCATACAACTGCTTGTGCTTGTCCTGCATGTCGATCTTCTTCCCTTGGATGAAGATCTGTTCCACCGTCGTCGAGAGTTCAAGTGGATCACCGTCGGTAATCATCAGCGTAGCATCCTTTCCAACCTCGATCGATCCGAGCATAGCCTCCAGGCCGAGAATCTGCGCAGGATAGAGTGTAATGGCCTTCAGCGCTTCGTCGTGTGCCAGACCATAGGCAGCCGCGGTTGCCGCGTGATGCGGTGTGTTGCGTGAGTTCGACGCACTGTAGTCACCGGAAATACAGAATCTCACACCCGCCTCTTTCAGCTTGGCCGGTGTCGTGTACGCCTCGTCAAACCCCTCCCATCGCCGCATTGGTGCAGTGTGAATCGGATTCACAATGACCGGAATGTCCTTGGCTTTGAGCAGATCTGCTACTCTCCACGCATCTCGTCCTCCGCCAATGATGATCCGGATCTGTTCTTCCTCTCCCCACGCGACCGCCGCTTGAATCTGGCTGATTTCATTGGCATTCACGACAACCGGAATCTTCTTGGAGAATACGGGACGCATTGCCTCCCACCGCATGTCGAGATCGTGATAGTGGATCCCCTTTTCCTTCTCTGCGTCTTTGGCTTTGAGGTACGCCCGGGATTCCGCAAACGCGTCGCGCAATTGTTTAAGCTGTTCGTCGCGTTGCTTCTGCCAATCCTCGCGGCTCATGCGCATGAAGCGTCCGGGCGAATAGACCATCGAGGGCCAGTTCACGACGAGTGCCAGCGGCGCCTTCAATGTCATCTCTTCATACGTCCAGCCATCCATCATGATGGCGGCGGCGGTACCGGAAATCAATCCGCCCGCGGGAGAAACGGCCGCCACGGTGATACCGCCCGATCGCGCCACGGGAATGAGCTCGCTTTCCGGATGGATCGCAACTTCTGCACGGACGTTGGGATTGATCCGGCCGGTTTCACTCAGGTCGAGCGTTCCACGGACCGAACCGATTTCTGTTAGTCCCAGACTTGACGATGCATCAATGAGACCGGGATAGATGTGTTTACCCCGCGTGTCAATGCGTTCAGTGTTCTGAGGAATCGTCACAGCCGTTCCGACGGCAACAATCTTCCCCTTATCAAACAAGATCGTGCCGTTTTGGATGACCGCTCCACTGACCGTATGAACCGTTGCTCCGATCAACGCGATCGGATGTTTTTGTTTTGGCGCGGGAATCGGCTCTGAGGCCTGTGATGCATTGTTCGTCAGCATCACCATACAAAGGATGAGCGTCAACATCCGGTCGACGCGCATGGCGTTCTTTTCTCCGAGGTTCTTAGTATTCATGATCGACTCCTTCCATGCACGATTGGAGTTGTTCCTCATTCGGGCGGCGCATCATCATACGGGGGCCTGCGCCCGGTGCGGCTCCTTCGGTCTGTTTGCTTGCAATGATCTTCTGGATGAGCGTCGATCGTTCATTCTGTATCTGTTCGCGCATCTTCCGGTCTTCCTGTAGGTCAAAGTACTTCCGTCCATCGACCCACGTCTGCTCACAAACGGAATAGACGGACAAGGGATCTCCGCTCCAGATCACAAAGTCGGCATCTTTTCCAACTTCCAGCGAACCGATTCTGTCCTGCACGCCAAGCTGGATCGCTGAATTCAGTGTGACGAAGTTGAGTGCCTCCTGTTCGGGAACGCCGAACTTGAGCGCCTTCGACGCTTCCCAGTTCATACGCGTCGCGAGTTGCGAATTGTCCGAGTTGTATGAGACATTGACTCCTTGTGCATGCATCAACGATCCGCTTCCCGGAATCGCATCCCATGCTTCGATCTTATATGCCCACCAATCGCTGAACGACGATGCACCCGCTCCGTGTTTCTTGATCGCTTCCGCGACTTTGTATCCCTCGAGCACGTGTTGAAGTGTCGCAATGCGGAATCCGAATTCCTCGGCAACGCGCAGCAGCATGAGAATTTCATCCTGGCGATAGCTGTGCGCGTGCACCAACCGCTTTCCTTTCACCGCCTCAAGGACCGCATCCAGCTCAAGATCCCGAGGAGGCGGGATCAGCGTTTTGTCTTTTTCCCACTCCTTCCACGCGCGTTCATAGTCCAGAGCTGCCTGGAACCGATCGCGAATAATCTGCTCAACGCCCATGCGCGTCTGCGGATAGCGTGTCGATTGTTGTCCTCCCGGCGAGAAGTTGCTCTGTTTGACGTTCTCTCCGAGCGCAAACTTGATTCCCGGTGGAGCTCCGGCAATCAGCATTTCATCCGGCAGCGCGCCCCAGCGCCATTTCACGACGGCATTTTGACCGCCGATCGGATTCGCCGATCCGTGCAGCACATTTGCGGCCGTTGTTCCACCGGCCAGCTGGCGATAGATCCAGATGTCGTCGCTGTCGAGGACATCCTCGATCCGCGTCTCCGCCGAAATCGTCTGGCCCCCTTCGTTCACACTCGCGGTGGCCGTGTGCGAATGGCAATCGATCAATCCGGGTGTCACATGCTTGCCGGTTGCATCGATCACCGTTGCGCCTTTAGGCGGCGTGAGGTTCTTTCCGACGGCCGTAATCTTTCCCTTTGTGACCAGCAAATCGGCATTCTCGATCTTACCCTGAGGTCCCTGCGTCCAGACCGCCGCATTCTTCACGAGCATGATCTCCGGCTGCTGGGGAGGCTTTGCCCGTCCAAACTCGCCCGCAGGAAAGAGGTCGCCGAACGATGCCATCTTGATTTCCCTGGGCTTGCTTGTGTCGGGCTCAACACGCGCGGGTTCTTTTCGTGCCCCGGTCCAGCTCACCGAGCGACCATCAGGCAGCTCTCCAACGCCGGTAAGTTCGTTCTTGCCCACTGTTGCCGAGAGACGCAGGTTGCCTTTCACATTGATGGAGTCCCCCGCGACCATAAACGCCAGTTTCTGGTTTGCATACGTCACCGCTGCCAATCGCAGATCTTTCCCTTTCAACTTCAACGTCCCCGACGGTTTTTCCATTTCGCCCCGAACAATCAGTTCTCCCTCTTCACTCGAGACCGGCTTTTCTGCCGACCATCGTGCACGGATCTGCACATTCCACGTTCCTCTTGCATCAACGGAGGGAGGAATCTTCACCTCATATTGTCTTCCATCAATCCACACCTCGCGGATGTTGGTCTTCTCATCGAATGCATTTCCATCCGCGACCATGATGTTGGCCACCTTCCCCTTTTCGAGTGTGCCAAATCGGCTTTCCACTCCGAGCCAATGTGCCGGATTCGTCGTGAGCGCGGCGAGTGCGGCATCGGACGACAACCCGCGTTCAACCGCTTTGCGAACGCTCGCAAGGAACGTGGCGGGATCTCTGAGTTCTGCCGTGGTGAGCGCAATGGCAACACCCGCCCTCGCTAACCGAGATGCGTTCTCGGGTGCGGTATCCCAGTGACGAAGCTCTTCAAGTGTTGCATTCAGTGCCTCTTCGGGGACATCGACGGCCGGCGGCTCAGGAAAGTTGACCGGAACAATCACCGGGAGCTTTGCTGCTTTCACCGCATCAAGTCGGCGGTACTCCTGACCACTGCCGCGGATCCATGCGTTGAGGGAAAATTCCCTGCCAATTTTGGCCGCGCGGAGAAAGGTGAGGTCATCGCCAACTTCTATCACCACCGGTTGCTTTTGCTGAATTGCCGGTTGAAGCGCCTCTAGGGCGGCGTTGGTTTCGGGACGTTTCTGACCCTGCGGCTTTCTTGCATAGGACTCGTGAGCCTTGCGGTACCAATCGGCGTCGTACCATGTTTGCCGAACCAGCGCAATCACACCCATCAAAGAGCTCGGATAGCCGCCGCCGAATCCCTGCATCTGTTCAAGAGCAATCGTCTGCGTCGCATGCCGCTTTACAACCAACTCACTCCCGCTCCCGTCACCGAGACTCACAAGAGCCGACGAACCGCGGAAAATCCCCAACTGCGGCGTCGCAAGCGCGAGCGCGAATCCTTGTGAGCGGAGTTTTTCTGCCGCACGGGAATCCGCTTTGAATTCAAGAGACGCGTCGACGTTTGGTTGCACGCGGCTGTTCCAGTGCGCGGCTCCTTTTGGCGCCTCTTGTTGGCGCTGTTGCGCCATCGTCGCACCCGATGCGCCTCCTTGTGCGACCTGTTGCGGTTTCGGCATACCGAGATCCGATGAAAGTTCAATGAATCCCGGATAGAGCGTCAGTCCCTCCATGTTCCATACACGCGCATCCGCAGGGGGCACCACGTTCTCCCCGACCGCCTCGATGACCCCGCTGCGAACAACAAGTGTTCCCTTGGCAATCGTCTTTCCCGGTGCAACAACAATACGGGCGTTGACGAATGCATGGACCGCCGGCGTGTTCTCTCGTAGCCCAACAACCGGTGCGGTCTGCGCATGGAGAGGGCCGACGATGGCACCAATCATGAGGAGCGTCGCGACGACCGTTCGAATCATTCCAACCTCCGAAGTAGAAGAATAAATAGGATTTCAGACACGTTGCTTCTGATGTAGATTGAAAAACGAAAGGAGTGAGCTAAGGTTTCGGCCTTGCCGTCCTCAATATTGCTGTGGACGTTGGACGAAAATGTAGGATTCTCTCCCACAACACGCAATGCACGGGAACCTCTTTTTCACAACGATTCTCAAGCGGCGCACGCGAACGCCTTTGTGCTCCATTGGAGCCTGCCTTCAAGGGCTTTTCTTTGCAGGTGATCATCCTTTCTCGTCTTTCTCAGGGGGTGGAACCTTGCCTCAGACATGGCGTCTAACTCAGGCACGTCGACTTACGCATATCCACCAACAACTGCCTCGCGGTGAGCTCATCAAGGTTTACCCTTCGTTTCGCCGATCTTCTGCACGACGATCGCGCGCTGTTACGCTTGGCTCTTATTGTTTCGATCGCGCTTCATGTTCTGTTGTCGTTTCCTCTCGCGCTACTGATCCGAGCGTGGCTTCCATCCAGACCTCGGGTCGTTCTTCCCCAAGCGCACCAGGTTTTTGAAATCTCGCTCTATCGTCAGCCGCACCGGCCGGAAGTGCATGTGCGAGAGCCGGTCGACCGGCAAACGGTGACGTCCCCGATTCCACCGATAGACAGGATTGACGTTGTTGCGCTTGAGACTAAGCCAAGTGAAATCTCTGCAATCGACTCGGCAGACGTCAGAAGACAAACGCCGAAGACGAAGATCGATTCTCTGTTTGGATTGTTGGACGAATATCCGGAATTGAAGCGGGCGGTCTTTCGCGAGCTCCTTGTCAACCAGCTGCCGTTACGAGATTCCAGTGAGGGGTTTCGCATGGCGGTTGCCCGTTCGCTCGCCCGCTTCTACGAAGGCTCCTACCGATATGGAAGCTTGCAGCGGAAGGATGCCATCTATGTGTCGCCGTACGATCCGTTTCGGCCGCACGGGTTACTGCAAAACGTGAATATGATCGGCCTCATCCTGGCCATCTCCCGCTTGATCAATTCTCCCTCACAATAGGCCGAGAGCCTCCGGGTGGAATTTCTCATTCCTTGCTTCGTGGTTCGGATTGCCTTATACTTGTTCTAGTCCCAACAATTGTTGGAGCGGTTGGCCGTCACCGGGCAGGCAGTCGAAATCGTCACATCCATATTTCGAGGACTCGGATCATGCGGCGTCTGATCGGTTTCTTCCCCTTCCTGTTTCTGATTCCCATCGTTGGCTGCGATTCATCGCTCCTCTCGGATTCCGCTCGTGAGGAATACAGCGAGACGTTCGGCTTCACCAGGGCGACGGAAAACCGTGACAATCTCTTCGTCGGCAACACCAACGGGAATATCAGACTCATCGGCGTCGACAATCTCCGCGAGGTGATCGTGAGCGGCATAAAGGTCGTTCAAGACGTCACCACCGAGCGCGCCAGCGAACGCATCGGCGAGATCCGAGTCGTCGTGATCGAATCTTCTACATCACTCACACTTCGCGCAGAACATCCCCAATCGTCAAGCACGACGAGCTATCGCGTTGAGTTCGACATCCATCTCCCCAATTCTTGGCGCGTGACTGCCGAATCGGTCAACGGATCAGTCGCCGCGCGCAATTTTGCTGAACGTGTGGATATCAGCATTGTCAATGGTATGATCGACGCGTACGACATCAAGGGAGACCTGCGTGCTGCAACAACGAACGGTGCAATCGGCGCGACGGTCTATCTGCCGGAGCAACGCAGTTGTATTCTCGGGACGACGAACGGGAGCATAACCTTGTCGATTCCGCGAACGACGTCAGCCACTGTATCCGCCAGCACTGTCAACGGATTGATATCCTACAACAATCTTCCGATTTCGGTCTTTGCGAGCACTCCCACCACTCTCTCGGGTCGGCTCGGAAACGGATCGGCGACAATCATACTCTCTGCGGTCAGCGGCACGATTGGCCTTGTCGGTTTTTGAAGCGGCGCGCAACGGGATTGGCCGCAAAGCATGAGCTCCGTTTTGAACCACTTCCGTACGCATTGTTTTCTTTGCATCTCGAAATATTTTCCTCCTCAGGGTGGCATTCGCAAAACTGCTGTGTGTGCAATTCGGAGAAGAATATTCGGCCGAACCATGGCTATTCCGCTGCATCCACCGATTGCCTGCGTGGGTTTACCGAATCGGATACAACTCTCGTAGCGTTCTCTCCGTATGTTGGGAGCAAGCAGAAAGGAGGAACACATGACACAGCGCAATGATCGTCCTGTATGGATGCAATTCGTGCTTGGGGTTACGTTTGTGGTGGTCGGGGTTTTGGTGTTGATGAGCAATCTGGAGTTCGTCGACATCGGGCCAATCTGGGAGTACTGGCCCCTCGTGATCGTTGTGTTTGGAATCAACAAGTTCAGGACTGCCCGTAACGCGTCCGAGCGACGCGATGGCGGGTGGTACGTCTTTGTCGGTCTTTGGTTGTTCGTTTCGTTGTACGATTCCTTTGGCCTGGGCATCTGGAAAACGTGGCCGGTTCTTGTCGTCGTCTGGGGAATAGACCTTCTCTGGCGATCAACACACAGTTTGCACTCTGAAAGGATTGAACGCAATGCAGGATAGACAGCCGTTTCGTCTGACAGCCCGGCTAGTGCTCGGATCCCTTGCACTCCTTGTCGGCCTCCTGCTGACCCTCGATAATCTTGATGTTCTCAGCACGAGCCACCTGTTCCGGTACTGGCCATCCCTTCTTATCGTCTTCGGTCTTTCGCAGACTCTGCTTCAGCGGGATCTTCCCAATCGTCTCGTTGGGCTCTTTCTCGCCGCTGCGGGATCATTTCTTCTGCTCGATCGATTTGAAATCATCACCTTCTCCTTCTGGAGTCTCGTTCCTCTTGCTTTGTTGTTCATTGGTGGACACATGGTATATCGGTCCATTCAGGCACAGCGCGCATCAAGCCAAACCGGCGTGGGCGCGTCCGGAGCGGACAGCAGTTCGACGGTGAATCTCTTCGCCTTCATGGGTGGAATCGAACGAACGAACAGTTCCCGCACCTTCATGGGCGGCGAGGTGACGGCAATCATGGGGGGATGCGAGCTTGATCTTTCCCGCGCCGTGATGAAAGAGAATCAGGCAATTCTCCACCTCTTCACGGTGTGGGGGGGAATTGAAATCACGGTGCCGCCAGACTGGGGCGTTTCCGTGGAGGTTGTCCCTCTTCTCGGAGCGATCGAAGATACCACGACACCGCCGCGAGACGGGGCTTCAAAGATCCTCGTTGTTAAGGGATACGTCGTCATGGCGGGGGCCGAAATCAAGAACAATGGAACGGAGCGTTGACCGCGGAAGATGACTGGCCGGGGTGACAACGAAGGAAGGCAACCAGACCAGGGCGAATGCATCCCATTCTGAGTCATAGAGAGCGGAGTATCGTGTACGTTGGCGGGTGGCTTCTCTTTGGCTGCCTCCTCGCCCTGCTTGTTTCCTCCGCCTCCAATCTCGGTTTCGGATTATCCCTCGTGTTCGCATTGCCGATCGCCGTCCTCTACGGTTTTGTGTGTCTCTCCGCGTGGTACTTCACGCGTGCATTTCCACTTCGACGCGGTCGCTTCACGCAACTGACAATCATTCTTCTTCTTCAAAGCGCGGTCATCGGCTCCTTTTGGGTTGGGCTTTCAACCTCGTGGAGGTGGCTTCTTGCGCAGACTGAGCTGTTCCCTGAACCGAATCAGCTCGTTGTTGACCTCAATCTCCTTTTCGCGATCGGCATTACGCTCTATCTCTTCATCGTCGCAATTCACTATCTGGTTGTCGCGCAGGAGGAGTCGCTTGACGCCGAGCGTCGTTCCCTCGAATCCATGATGCACGCGCAGGGGGCGGAACTCCGGGCCCTGCGGGCACAGATCAACCCTCACTTTCTCTTCAACAGTCTGAATTCCATCAGCGCACTCATTCCTGAGAACCCGACTGCGGCACGAGAGATGACGATTCTTCTCTCCGACTTTTTCCGCAATAGTCTCCGGCTCGGCAACAGGGAGAAGATCGCGCTCATTGACGAGTTGAACCTTGTGTCACAGTACCTCCAAATCGAACAGATCCGATTTGGATCTCGTCTTACCGTGATCTGGAATATTGACGAGCGTCTCCACGGTGTGCTTATCCCCCCTCTTCTCCTTCAGCCTCTGGTCGAGAATGCCGTGAAGCATGGTATTTCTCGTCGCATTGACGGGGGAACTGTCTGGATCGACGCTGTTCAACAAAGACGAACCTTGATTTTGTCAGTAAGGAATCTTTCGATCCCGAGGGAATCTCCGCGCCGAGCACCGGGATCGGCCTGGAGAACATCCGCAGACGTTTGAAGAACGCATACCCGTCGGGGGCTGTACTGCAGACCGGCCACACTCAGGAAGAATTTTCGGTGGAAATTCGTCTCCCCATCGAGGATCGACAAACCGAACAATCATGAGGATCGCCCCGTGAGCATGATGCGCGCAGTTATCGTCGATGATGAAACGCTCGCAAGAAACGTGATCCGCGAGTATTTGAACGCTCACAAGGACATCAGCATCGTTGGCGAGTGCGAAAACGGCCTCGACGCCGTTCGCGTCATCACGGAGATGGCCCCGGACCTCCTGTTCCTTGACGTGCAGATGCCGAAGCTGAACGGCTTCGAGGTGCTCGAGCTGGTTGATCACGATTGTGCGGTCGTCTTCATCACCGCCCACGATCACTATGCGTTGAAAGCATTCGACGTTCACGCGGTCGACTACATCCTGAAACCGTTCCGTCGAGAACGGTTTGACGAGGCACTCGAGCGGGCCCGCAGCCGAAGAACAGTGGCGAGAGCGATTCCAAAGCAAGAGCTTCTCCACACGATCCATGAACAACACGCGCCGATCCGGCGCATCGTCGTGCGCGAGGGGACCAAGGTCCTCATCATCCCAATCAACGATGTTGACTATATACAGGCTCAGGACGACTACATCGCCGTCCATGCGGCCGGAAAGTCTCATCTCAAACAACAGCGGCTATCGAATCTCGAACGACTTATCGACGCTGGACAGTTTATGAGGATCCACCGGTCGTACCTTGTGAACGTTGAGAGAATCGTGCGCATCGAGGTGTATGAGAAGGAGAGCCGGCAGGTAATCCTCAAGACGGGCGCCCGGCTTCCTGTGAGTCGGAGTGGCTATGCCCGCCTGAAGGATATCCTTGCGATTTGAGAGTTGAGACGACGCCGTAGCATCAGACTGGTGGGTATTTGAGGATAGATGAAATCTTGCAGCGCGGGAAGAAAATACGAAACCGGCGGAACCCCACACCCTTTGCGCTTCTGATCATGTGATGCGACACACTCTCCGATGCGCCGGGCCTCCCCATACGCGGAATTCTGCCGGCTTCAAGAGGAACATACTAATTGAGCGATACGGAATGCAATACGCTGAGAAGCGTATTTGCATGTCGGATTGATAACCGACAACCCTCTTTCCCGATCTATTCCTTCAGAGATACAATCCCGTTGGCCCACGCAAATCGAACGATCTCATAGGTGCTGTGCAAATTGAGCTTCTTCATCAGTCTCTCGCGGTGCGTCGTCACCGTCCGGACGCTGACAAAGAGCTTCTCCGCAATCTCCTTGTTTCTGTACCCTTCCGCTATCAACTTCAAGACCTCCAGTTCCCGCTTTGACAGCATCTCTTGTCGACTCTCCGGCTTCTCGGACCCTCCCAGCGCGCGGCGTTTGATCATAACGCTCGATATGACCGGACTGAAGTAGGCATATCCCTGATGTACCGTCTCGATGGCCATCAGCAATTCTTTCGCCGAGGTGCTCTTCAAGAGATAGCCGTCTCCACCGGCATTCATCACCTGCATCACAGAGGCCGGGTCATTCTGTAGCGTCAAGACAAGGACTTGCGTCCGACGCGATTTCTGCTTGATCTCAGCTATCGCATCAATGGCGCAGGCCCCTGTCATGCAGATCTCCATCACGATCACATCCGGTCTGAACCGCTTCGCCTTCCGAATCGCCTCTTCTCCGCAGGCAACTTCGCCGATGACGGAAATATGCGGCTGTCTTTCGAGAAACGCTCGCACCCCTTCACGCGCGATATCCTGATCGTCTGCGATCAGCACTTTGATTGGGTCCATTTCACTCCCCTTCGTTGATCGACGCCAGAGACAATTGCATCCCTCCGTTCTTTCGCCCGCCCATCCCCCCAAGGAGGTGATGCGTGAAGTCATCTGTGTTTCTTATGTCTCAAGTCTGCTTGGCCGTGACTGTAGAAAAGCCATCGATAGAAGCCCGGAGAAGATGATGTTGAGCAATGATTGGAATGGTACCCATGCAGGCAGAATCATGATGCTCAGCACCTCCTTGAGGAGGAATCCGATAGTCGTGAGAACGAAATCACCGGAAAAATAGACCAGCACTCCGGCGGCCACCCATATGGCCGGGCTTGTTGTCGCGTTGAGGCGAGTATCGCGCAGCGCTCTGAATATGACGATGCTCGAGCCGATACTGAGAAACAGTGACGCAATGATTCGCAGAAGCACACCCAACATCCGGATGTCAGAAGAAATCCATGTACCCCCCAACGCAACGAGCCAAAGGAGAACGATCGAAGCAACAATCGCCCTTCGCACGGACCGCAATGATACCCAGCGGTGCAGAACGATCATGAGAAAGCCGTACTGCAGCGGCGACCAGGCCAGCATGATCGTATCGATGCTCGCATGATAGATTTTGAGAAGGGTGATGAGGAAATTTACCGTGGCCGTCAGAAGGACGTAGAGCAATAGAATTTGAAGATCGATCCCAAGATGGCGACGACGATAGATCCCCGCCAGACCCGGCAGGAGGTATGCCGCAGTCGAGATTGCCCACAGGACTAAGGAATTGCCGGTCGTCATGCCCGTTGACCATCCATCAACAATCGGGCGCAGACAAACACTGCCCATCTACGATTGGGGGAGAACTTCTCGCCGGATAGGTCGTGTGTGTCACGCAGGGTGCTTTATCCATAATCTATTCAAGAATAACCTTGTGCAGATCAACCGGTTATCTGGAGTAACCTGCCGATATATGAGAGGAGTTCTCAAAAGAATTTCCGAAAACACGGCGTTGGATCCAGCGCGTTGCGTCGTAGATCTGCAGCAAACGGGAGGATGCGTGCGGAAGTCACGCTTGATTCACATCAGGGGAGGTTCCTCAGGAACTCGGGAGGCGGACTTGAGGAGTTATTGCATGAAGAACTGTTAAAAGAATACGATGAAATTATACTCAAGCTGCGAACGAAAAGCAAGTGGAATCTGTAGCTACCGGAGGAAGGAACCGAAAGCCCCGAAATTTGTCATTTTTCTGCAATTCTTGACAATCCTGGCTTTTGTCGGTATATTCAGCGTGCCATTTGGGTGGGGGCATCGGAACGTCTTCGATGCTCCCCCTTTTCATCTTAGGCGCTCCCCTTTACAGAAGCCGAGGTTTGACGATGGGAGAAATTCCCATACGGACCAGCGAACAGGAGATCGAGACCCTCGAGAGCATCCCGGCGGTCCTCCCTGTTCTCCCCCTGAGAGATGTCGTGCTCTTCCCGTACATGATTTTCCCTGTCCTTGTGGGGCGGGAAAGCTCTTTGCGAGCGGCAAACGAAGCCGTCGAGCGTGGCAAGAACATTTTTCTCGTCGCCCAGAAGAATCCCGCCCTAGACGAACCTACCCAGGATGATGTGTTTCGGGATGGAACCGTCGCAAAGATCATCCAGATGCTGAAGCTCCCCAACGGACTCATGAAGATTCTTGTCGATGGATTGGTTCAGGCGACGGTGAAGGATTTCGTCCCCAATCCTCACTTCATGGAAGCGGAGATTGTTATCAACCAGACCGAGGTGCTTCCCTCGCGCGAAATCGACGCGCTTGTGAGACACACGTCAACCCTTTTCGGAGAGTACGTCCGGATCAGCCGAAATGTCCCGCCTGAAGTCCTTATCGCCTTCGAAGCCATCAAGGAGCCTCAACGTCGTCTCTTCTATATGGCCTCAAATGTCGTCCAGTCGGTTGAGGTAAAACAACGTATCCTGCAGATTCAGAACGTACGCGATCAGCTCTACGAGCTCTCCAAGATTCTCACGACGGAAATCGATATCCTCAAAATCGAGCGCGAAATCGACACAAAGGTTCAGGACACGATCCAGAAGTCCCAGCGGAAGTTCTTCATTCAGGAGCAAATTCGCATCCTGCAGGATGAGCTTGGAGAAGATGAGGGGTCCCCGGAGCTCATCAAGACGAAGGAGCAAATCGTCAATGCGAAGATGCCCAAGGATGTTCATGAGAAGGCGATGGAGGAATTCACGAAGCTGAAGAAGACTCCCCCGATGTCACCTGAATTTACCGTCACGCGGAACTATCTCGACTGGATGACGACTCTCCCGTGGCACAAACGCACAAAGGACAACCTATCTGTCGAGCACGTCCGAGAAATACTGGACGAGGACCATTTCGGACTCGAGAAGCCCAAGGCCAGGATTCTGGAACACATCGCAGTGCTCAATCTCGTCAAGGAAATGCGCGGACAGATTCTCTGCTTTGTCGGTCCACCCGGCGTGGGAAAGACATCGCTCGGAAAGTCCATTGCCCGTGCGCTTGGACGAAAATTTGTCCGCATTTCCCTCGGCGGCGTGAGAGACGAGGCCGAAATCCGAGGTCATCGCCGGACGTACATTGGTTCGATGCCGGGAAAGATCATACAATCCATGAAGCGGGCCGGTGTGACGAATCCGGTGATGCTGTTGGATGAAATCGACAAGATGAGTATGGATTTTCGCGGAGATCCTTCGGCCGCCATGCTGGAAGTTCTCGATCCGGAACAGAACGTGGCTTTCAACGATCATTACCTTGACGTCGATTATGATCTGTCCAAGGTCCTGTTCATCACTACGGCCAATGTCCGCTATGCGATTCCTCTTCCGCTTCAGGACCGAATGGAAATCATCGAACTTCCCGGCTATCTTGACCACGACAAACGCGAAATCGCCAAACGTCACATCATTCCAAAACAACTTGCCGAACATGGTTTGTCCGGGAGGCAGGTAACAATTCAGGATGGCGCGATCAGTAAGATTATTAACGAGTATACGCGCGAAGCAGGCGTGAGAAACCTTGAGCGCGAGATTGCCTCGGTCTGCAGAAAGGTGGCAAAGGAGATCGTTGTCTCCAAGCAGGGGAACGGCTCTTCGAAGAAAGGAAAGCGCTCTGTTGTCGTGTCGGATCAGAAGATCGAGGAATATCTTGGTGTCTCAAAGTTCAGGCGAAAATCGGCAGAGCGTGAACGCCGTGTCGGCTCCGTTACCGGCCTGGCCTGGACAAGCGTCGGCGGTGATATTCTCAATGTCGATGTCACTATCATGCGCGGAGCCGAGAAGCTGACTCTTACCGGCCAGCTCGGCGATGTGATGAAGGAATCGGCGCAGGCCGCTCTCAGCTACATCCGATCGAGGGCTCGCGAGCTGGGCGTTCCCCGCGACTTCCACAAGGGGAACGAAATTCACATTCATCTTCCGGAGGGGGCAATTCCCAAGGACGGACCCTCTGCCGGGATTACGATGGCGATGGCCATTATCTCTGCGGCCAGTGAACGAAGGGCGCGAAACGATGTTGCGATGACGGGGGAAATCACGCTCCGGGGGAATGTTCTTCCGATCGGTGGACTGAATGAAAAGCTTCTGGCCGCCCAGCGTGTTGGAATCAAGACCGTTCTCATTCCAAAGGAGAACGAGAAAGATCTCTCAGAGATTCCTGCGAGGGTCAAGGAAGGATTGAAGATCGTCCCTATTGCGACCATCGAAGAGGCGATTCCTCATATCTTCGACGGAAAGCGCTCCCGCAAGAAGGTGTGATCCCAAAACGAACCGCCTCCGAACCGTTTGATACTCACTCTTGGATTTCTTACCTTGAACTCGGCATGAGCTACCAGGTCACCGCGCGAAAATGGCGACCGATGATATTTGAAGATGTCGTCGGTCAGTCCCATGTCACCACAACGCTTCGGAACGCGATTGCGACCAATCGCGTCGCCCACGCGTACATTTTCAGCGGTGCGCGCGGATGCGGCAAGACAACGACCGCCCGCATTCTTGCAAAAGCCCTCAATTGTTCCTCCCTCACGAACCAGAATCCGTGCAACTCCTGTGAAATGTGCGCGTCGATCACCGCGGGAAGAAGCCTCGACGTCATCGAAATCGATGGCGCGTCCAACCGCGGCATCGAGGAAATCCGGAACCTCCGCGAATCGGTTCGCTTCACTCCCAGCCAGGCCGCGTTCAAGGTTTACATCATCGACGAAGTGCACATGCTGACCAAAGAGGCATTCAACGCGCTTCTGAAAACGCTTGAAGAACCTCCCGCTCATGTCATCTTCATTTTCGCAACAACAGAGGTACACAAAGTCCCCGCGACGATTCTTTCGCGTTGCCAGCGCTTCGACTTCCGGCGTATTGCCGTGAACGAAATCAGCGATCGTCTCCGTCACATCGCCAGCGAGGAGAACGTTGCAATCGAGGAAGAGGGTCTCCTATTGATCTCAAAGAAAGGAGACGGCTCCTTACGCGACGCACAAAGCATTTTCGATCAGGTTCGCTCTGCCTGTGGCAATACGATCTCGACGGCCGACGTGCTCACAACGCTGAATGTCCTTGACCAGGAGATTTTTTTCCGAGTGACCTCGCTGATTTCTGAGCGTGACGCGAAAGGGGGAATTCTCCTCGTCGATGAGATTGTGAAGAGCGGGCACGATCTGCGAGAATTCGCATCGGGATTGATCGAGCACCTCCGGAACCTCCTCGTCGCGCGTTCCACCGGGATCACCCACTTGCTGGAAGTCTCGGATCACTATCGCCAGAGGTATGATTCGGAGGCTCAGAAGTTCCCTGAGTCCGATATCCTTCGCCTCATCAAGCTCGCAACAGACGTTGACAATGCACTCCGATGGTCTCCCCAGCCCCGGTACAAGCTGGAAACAGCTCTTGTCCAGATGATTTCGCTTGAGGGTTCTGCCAAAATCGATGAATTGCTCCTCGAGCTCGATCATTTGAAGAAGAAACTCTCGGGCTCTGCGGGCAACGATTCTCCCAAGCCTAAACCGCCCCTCCAGAGATCGGAGTCTCAACCGGCTGCAACCGCAACGCCGCGAGTTTCTGAGCACCGAAACCCCTTCGAGGTAAAGGTTGTCGGTTCGGTAAACGCCGGTCCCCTTCGTTCATTGAGCGCTGCGGTGAGCTCCCCCGGAGCGCGCCTTGAGTCGACTCCATCTCAGCCGACCGGAATGTACGAGCCGCGCCATGCCAACGCTGTCTCCATCAGCCAGCCGGGAATCGAGCAACAATCCACCCTGACGCAACTAAAACCCATTACACTGGAGTCTGCCTACTCGTCTTGGCGTGATTGGATCTCGGAAGTCAGCCATACGAAAGTCTCGGTCGGGTCGATTCTCGGAAGCACACAGATCGTCGGAGTCTCGAACGGAGCGTTGCGCATCGGTTGTCCGGACGATTTCCATATTTCTTCGCTCAAACGGAACCGTGAATTTCTCGCCAACGCATTCTTGAAAGTCACCGGATGTGCTGTTCGCATCGAACCCATCCTGTCCGACGTGAAACCCCAAATTGCGCCTCATCCTCCTGACGTGATTTCTGAAAACTCCGAAGTGGAAGAACATCCAGTCGTTGCCGCACTGAAACGCGAACTGGGAGCGGAGCCGGTTGAATAGCCCTCAATACGCAGCGTAGAACGGAGATTCTGCATGAAGACGATTCTGGTCGTAGACGATGAAGAATCATTGCGCAAGGTCATCGCCAGTACGTTGACTCAACGGGGATACCGCGTGCTGCAAGCCGAAAACGGCCTTCAGGGATTGGAGGTTGCGCGTGAGAATCTTCCTGATCTCATCATCTCCGATGTCTACATGGAGAACATGAATGGGTTCATCATGGTTGAAATGCTTCGTGATGATCCTCCGACGGCAACGATTCCCGTGATCATGATGACCGGCGCCGCTCAGGGAGCCGGCGCGTGGCAAGCGTATGAGGATATTGAATACCTTGAAAAAGGATTTGCGATGGATGTTCTCATCAAGACGATCGAAGATCTCCTCGGCCGCAAGGGCGCCCGCACGTCGTAGAGCAATCCACCAGCGCACACCTCGTCCGCTTCTGTTTGCAGCACCGGATTCCCCACGGTGGAATAGACACTCCCGTTTGCGCAGCTCGAGCGGCGATCCCTCCCGGAGACACTTTGTAGAACTCACGCCGTCGTAAAGATCGGAACCACACGTTCTTCTTCGTCTCGCCCTCCTCAAGGGTGTTCTTTCCCGTTCGTCACCTGGGTAAAACCGATCTTGATTATCTCCCCAAAAACTTATAGCTTCGAGGCAAAGGAGGACTGCATCGATTCTTGTTAGAGGTTTCATACGTGTTGTGACGGTTTGTTCGTTCGTCTCCTCTAACAATGTTCGATAGACCGAATTCATCGTGTTGGAGGAATTCGGTTTTTTTGTCTCCGGAGGTCTCCATGAAGCGCATCCTTCTCATCGTTCTTGCGGTTCTGCTCGGAAGCTCTCTCTTGTCCGGACAGACGGTGGCCACGTATGCAGGCGAGTTTATGGCTATCGGAGTCGGCGGGCGGGCCCTCGGCCTCGGCGGTTCCTACGTCTCGCTTGCATCCGATGCGACCGCAAGCTACTGGAATCCCGCCGCGTTGACACGCATTCAATACCCCGAAATCGTTCTCATGCACGATGAGCGTTTCGGAAATCTCCTCAACTACGATTTTGCCTCCGTCGCGCTCCCTTATGGAACTCATGCCAGCGTGGGGATCAGTTTTTTGCGCCTCGGTGTGGATGGAATTCCGGATACACGCAACGCCTGGATTGATGCGAACGGCAACGGTATCTTCGACGACAACAACAGGCCCGACTACGACAAGATTTCCTTTTTCAATGCGGCAGACTGGGCGGTCTATTTCTCGTACGCGCAGCGGCTCAATCCGTCATTCTCGTATGGAGCAAACGTCAAACTGATCAGGCGGGACATCGCCGACCATCATGCTTTCGGTATCGGTTTTGACGCCGGACTGCTTTACTCTCCTTATGAGAACCTTTCGCTGGGCGTGAACGTTCAGGATATCACCACGACGCTGATCGCGTGGAGCACGGGACGCAATGAGCTTGTCTCTCCAACCCTCAAGCTCGGGGCGTCGTATGCGCTCGGTCTGTTCGGAGGCCGACTTTCCCCAACCGTCGATGTTGATATGCGCTTTGAGAATCGCCGGTTTGCATCGGTTGCGCATGTCGGGCCGGTGAGTCTCGATCCGAGGGCGGGACTCGAGTTTGACTTCCGGAATCTTGTGGCGTTGCGGGTGGGGTACAGCGACATCAAGCAAGTCACTCTCGGTGCAGGTCTTCATCTTCGGAAGCTTGACATCGACTATTCGTTCGCACGGTTCGGCACGGAGAGCGATAATCTTGGCGATACACACCGGATTTCGCTCCGTTTCGTGATTGAAGAGGAAAAATTCTCCCGTCGATAATCATGATGTGGCCGCCACCTTCACCTTCTTCCTCCAATGGTCGGATCGCTTCGCGGATTATTCCCGTTCCGTTTCTGCGTCTTCAAAGAATCCCTCGGTATCCCCAATCATGCGCTAAAACCGGATGATCAGTGTCGACCACATACGGAATGCAGGGGTCGTTGGGTGTGGAGGAGCCGGTTTCCCGACTCACATCAAAGCTGCCTCCCGCGTAGATATCGCGCTCGCCAATGGGGCCGAATGCGAACCCTTGCTGCACAAAGACCAGGAGCTGATGAGGCGGGAACCTGATGCCGTGGTAAGCGGTCTACAAATGCTGCAGGCGTTGACAGGTTCTGGTCAGGCAATTGTGGGGGTAAAACTCAAACATCAGGAAAGAATCGCCGGCCTAGTCGAGTATGTGACTCGGGCTGCGCTGGGACTTCATTGGCTTGGTGACTTCTATCCGACAGGGGACGAGTATATCCTCGTTTACGAGGCGACAAAGCGACTAATCCCTCCTCAGGGGATCCCACTTGATGTCGGAGTCATCGTGAATAATGTCGAGACTCTCCGGAATATCCACAACGCGAGCAAGAATATTCCGGTCACAACGAAATACATTACTGTGGCCGGTGCGGTGAAGAATCCCTCGACGTTCGTGGTACCGGTTGGAACAAGTTTTGCCGATGTCATCAACGCCGCCGGAGGGCCAACGGTTTCCTCGTTTGCAGTCTTTGTCAGCGGAATAATGATGGGAAAATTCGTTCAGGAGACCGATCTTCCGGTGACGAAGACATGCGCGGGAATCGTTGTTCTCCCGATGGATCATCATCTCGTTCAGCGTCGCTTGCGAGATGATCATGCCATGCATCGAATCGGGCGATCCGCCTGTGACCAATGCAGTTATTGCACGGAGCTTTGCCCCCGGTACCTGTTGGGATATGATGTCCAACCGCACAAAGTGATGCGCGGTCTCGCGTTCACGGCCGCCGGTGAAGATTTGTGGAATCAATGGGCCCAGCTCTGTTGTGCATGCGGCCTTTGCACGCTCTATGCGTGTCCGGAAGATCTCTATCCGAAAGAGGCATGCGACAAGGCAAAACGCGACATGCGCGCCAAAAACGTCGCCTGGGAAGGGGTGCGTGACGTCAAACTCCATCCAATGTACGACGGACGGCACGTTCCGCTTGGACAATTGATACGCAAGCTCGGAGTCGAAGAGTACAATGTGCCGGCGCCGTTCCGCGATGCCGCTGTCACTCCGCGCCGCATTCGTCTCCCGTTGGCACAGCACATCGGTTCGCCCGCTGAAGCGGTAGTCTCAAAAGGAGATCGCGTACGAGCCGGTGATCTTGTCGGTGAGATTCCAAAGGGCAAGACAGGTGCCAGAATTCATGCCAGCATTTCTGGAAAAGTAATCAGCGTCGATAGTGAGATAACCATCGAGCAGTGAGGTGAGTGCACATGACACAGATGAATTCGATTGGGCTTGTCGAGCTTTCCAGCATCGCCGCCGGCTTTCAGGTGGCTGATGCGATGTTGAAAACATCAGCCGTGGAACTCCTGCTCTCTCGAAGCATTTGTTCGGGGAAATATATGGTGCTCGTCGGGGGGGACGTGGCGGCGGTCAGGGCAAGTGTGGACGCAGGAAGAAATGAAGCGCAGGGAATGGTCATCGACACGTTCGTCATTCCAAATGTTCATCCTGACGTTTTTCCTGCGATCACAGGTGCTGCAAACGTGCAGATGCTCCAAGCGCTCGGGATTATCGAATCGTTCAGCGTCGCGTCGCTTATTGAGGCAGCCGATGCGGCGGCAAAGACGGCGCGTGTGAAGCTAATTGAGATCCGACTTGCTATGGCTTTGGGAGGAAAAGCATTCGTCTCTCTGACGGGGGATGTTGCTGCGGTCCGTTCAGCGGTGGACGCGGGCGGAGCTGTGTGCGCCGCTCGGGGACTTCTCGTTAACAAGGTTGTCATTCCCAATCCGCGCAAAGAACTCCTCAGCGAGATCATCTAGAACAAGAAGCGTCCGACTCAAATGTGCGGGACGCTTCGTCGAGTACTACTCCCTCCTTTGCGTCTCAGAGGTTCCGATCCGTCCTTCCCTATTTTGTCGTCATCACAAAGACCCCGTTCCACTCTGACGGCGGAGGTGTGATCCGGTAGAGCTGAGACCGCTCGATATAGATTTGAGCGGCGCGGCACTCCGGATCAAACTTCATCGCCTGCTCCATGTATGCGGCCGCCTCCTCGAATTTCCGTTCCCGGTAAAGCTTGAGTCCTTCCTGATAGAGCTCAAGCGACTGCTTCTGGTTTTCATTCATCTGGAGATCGCTGAGCCCGAGAAGTTCAAAGACTTTCACTGGCTCGGTCTTTCCTTTCACCTGGATCAAATCCAGTTCACGCACGGTCACGGCGTTCTTTATTTTCTCATGGGTGAACTCGCTGATCATGATGTTCGATCCGTACTGCTTGTTCGCCCCCTCGAGTCGTGACGCTAGATTCACGCTGTCCCCGATGACCGTGTAATCGAATCGTTCCTGTCCCCCCATGTTTCCGACGATCATGACACCGGTGTTGATGCCGCATCGTACTTCGATTGCCGGCTTTCCCTCCTTCTTCCACTTGGTTCGGAGAACGGTGAGTCGTTTCTGCATATCGAGAGCCGCGCGGCATGTCCGAAGGGCATGATCCTGTTGCGGGATGGGAGCTCCCCAGAATGCCATGATTGCGTCTCCTTCGTATTTGTCGAGCGTCCCTTCATATCGGAAGATGATGCGCGTCATCTCTTCCAGGTACTCGTTGAGCAGAAGGACGAGTTCTTCCGGTGCGAGTTGCTCAGAGATCGAGGTAAAGCCCGCAATATCGGAGAAGAAGACCGTGAGCTCGCGTTTGTCTCCTCCCAGTGTCGCCTTTTCCGGATTGGCAATCAGCTCGTTGACCACCGAGGGATTGATATAGTGACTGAAGACTGACCGGATGAGCGCCTTCTGTTGTCTTTCGGCGAGATATTGATGGACAATTGTTCCGACATACGCGAGGATAATTGCCAGACTGGGATTGACAACGCTTACGAGCGTGTTCGCATTGGAGAAACTCAGGATTGCGTATTCGAACACCGCCCCCATGAAGAGGACGACGATGACCAGTGCGCCGATCTCAAGGAGAACCACATGCCGGAGACGGAGCCGTTTAAACCAATGGATAACAAAGAACGAGACGATCGCGAGCGCGAAGATGAGCCCCATCTCAAAGGTGGGGTCTGCATGACGGATGAAGTTCTGATCGATTACGTTCTGGATCGCGGTCGCGTGGATCTCCACCCCATGCATGAGCCGACCCCCGTCAATCGGATTTGGAATCGGCACCGTATGATAGTCCCTCTCCTCGGCCATCGTAGAGCCGATGAGGACGATCTTGTCTTTGAACAGCTTCATCGTGTTCTCATCAAACGTATTGAGCTGCTCCTCGATGTCAAGCTCGTCCTGCGTCCAAAACCGTTCGTCATCGATGACGTGGGAGAAGGGAACATAGCGGAATGACTCAACCGGCCCGTAGTAGTTCAGCATGAAGGAGGTCGGATCGTACCGGGGAATCGCACGATCCTGGAAGACGAATGTCTCGGGCTGAATCGAAACCGTCGATCCTGGCGGTTCGCCGTAGTACCGGTTCAATGCGGCGAAGGCGAGAGTCGGCGTGAGAAAGTCTTCCACATTGAACATCGGAAGATACCGCCTCACAGCGCCGTCCCTGTCGCTCGGGACGTGGACCACCCCCACTTGCCTGTTCACATCGTAGAAGACATTGTCGTAGCGTTGTTCACGCGAGCGGATTTCGTACCGTTCCGTCGTTCCGCCAGTCGCTGCCTTTACCCCGAGCACCACATTGTCTGTCTTCTCGAGGAGGGCCCGGAGCACACTGTCTCCTTCGGCTTCGGTCGCAAACGTTAAGTCTATCGCAATCACGCGTGCCCCGGCGCGATTGAGATTTTCGATGACGTGTGCGTAGTAGGAGCGCGGGAACGGAAAGCCCCCCGGCAAGGCCTTTGTATCCTCATCGGATATCTTCACAATGACGACATCGCCGCCCTCCCGGATATCCTTGCCGGCTCCGCGTTGCTGGAACCGGTAGTCGATGGTGAGAAAATCGATGTCCTGGATTAGTCCGAACCGGAAGACGTGCGTGAGCGACACCACGATAAGCCCGATGAACAGACTGATGCCGAGTTTCAGGAGGAGATCTTTGATGCGCTGCTTCGGGGTAACCTTAGCCATGACGCTTCTCCTCAGAAATTGAATCGATAGATCAGGCCTGCAATCATGTCGTCGGCAAAGTCGGTGTTGTTGATATAGTTCACGAGCAGTTCAAGCGAATGTCGACTCGAGATCGTGTACTCGGTACCGAACTGAACGTTCGTACGCTTCAAATCGCCGAACGACGGTGCGACTGTCAGCGCCAAGGCAAGATCGTCATTCAGCAGTCTGTACTGACCGCCAACAATCAGTGTTGTGTAGTTGAACACCGTCGTCGTGTCCCGGAAGTCTACTGCTCTGCTGCCGGTAAAGAGGCGGAGATCGCTCTCATTGGTATTGATATTGATACCAAGCGTCGTCCGAAGCGGAATCTGATAGGTGGTCGTCACCGTTGCGGCGATATAGTCGTTCTTCTGATCACGGTTATAGAAGGTGTTGTCCTCGCGGGTCGAAAAGCTCGCATTCACTGTCAGTGACTGACGGGCGCCGAGATTGAAATCGTAATTCGACGCGACGAAAATCCTCGCGGTCTTCTCGTCGGCCGATTTTCGTCGCTCGCTCACCTGTGCGTCCGGCAGCAGGGGGCGTCCGACAAGATCGTCGCTTTCACGGCCGTAGATTCCATACCCAACCGTAAAGGCAGGGAATCCGAGAGGGGTAACGGTGACCGCCGTGCTCAGATTCGAATAGGTTGTCGTTGCCCGCTTTGTCTCAGCCGTGTTGTCGTTCTTCTGTTCGTACGAGATCGACAGATAGACCCGGTTGCTGAACATCCGAATCCGGTCGGATATGAGAAACCCTTCGATGTCTGTCTGCAGATATTCATTGCCGAGTGATCGGTACGCAGCACCGCGTCGGAAATACATCGCCTGAATGTAGTTGTTCAGATAGTTTAGCGTGAGAGATCCTTCCAGCGACATGCCGGGCAACCCTTCGCCAACCGGATTGGAGGGGAAGAGGTTTTCGTTCACGGTGATGATGCTCTCCGCGATCGGGCGGATCTGCTTCAACGTCTTTCCCAGATCCTTGTTCTGCGCTTCCAGTGAGTCGTAGTCAGCATCGGTGAAGTTTCCACCGGAGATATCGGTATTGTTCAACGTAAGTGCGGCCTGACCCTGCAGTTTGAACCGCTGATTATCAAACGCGATCAGAATATCGGATCCCACCGCGACATTCTCCTGCGGCGTGATGCCGTACTTCACGGACCCGACATCGTCCTTCGCCTTCATATAGGAGAATCCAAGCTGAAAATTCTCTCCCGATCCAAAGCTCGGCCGGACGGCGAGGAAATCGCGGGCATAGGTTCCCTGAGAGAAATACTCATACGTTTGCCCGCGAACGAGCCGGGTATTCAGCGGAAGCGAAGGAATTCTTGACGAATCGACCACAACAGAACTATCGACTGCTCCTTCGATGGATCGTGTTCCCTGGCCCAGCGTCACATCAAGATTGAAGAACCCGAGCATAAGATTTCCCGAAAATCCGCGCACTCGCTTTCCGCTCATGAGAAGCGTGGGGAATTGAGGATACGCGTCCCCAACATGCAGTCGGAGGAAGTCAGTTTGTCCGAAGAACGAATACCGGTTTTGCGGCTGGCGTTTCGGATCCTCTTGGTTGTCCAAAAAGACATTGCCGCCAAACATCATCGCGCCGTATGATCCATTCATCCTCAAGTCGAGACGAGCATACGACGTCGACCCGCTGCTCAGGTCCTCGTTGCGGAACTCGGCCTGTCCGGCAATCCCGGCGCGCAGACGACTTTTCTCTGCGGCGATTGCCGCGGCGGTTGAGAGATTAAAGCTGTTCTCGATCGTATGATACACTCTCCCTTGGGTATCGCGAAGCTCCACTTTGATGAAGTGCGTACCGAGGTTCAGCGCGCGCGGAAATGTCTGGGGAGAATAGAGGAGCATCTCATCGGCGATGACGACATTTGAGGTTACGTCTACTCCATCAAGATACACGCGGGTTGCTTTGCGATCCACGGCATCCGACGCGTAAAACAGGGAGATTGCCACGACCAGCTCTTCGGCAGAGACCGTCTCGCCCGGTTCGGGACTCAGCAACCTCACTTCAAGATCTTTGGGATTTGCCTGCTGCACCGTCAACCGAAGAGGATTTGCCGCCGGTGATTGGATCGGATGAGTTCTCGTCACTCCGTTTGTCATCTCAACAGAGACATAGTACTCGATGGTTGGGGGTTTCATGATTTCCGCAGGGAGGGTAACGCTTGCACTTCTACCGGCCAGGAGCATTTCGATATCTCGAAATTCCGTTTCACCGAACTCGCGGTAGAACAGCACAACCTTCGAAACACCCTGGCTTTGGGCGAGATTCACACTCAGGGAAAACGGTTTGCCCTCGGTCGCTCCCTCGGCGCTGACAGAACTGACGATAGGAACGACCTGAGCAAAGGCAGGTGTAACGGAGAGAAGCCCGACCAACAGCGCGAGAAAAGCAATTCTACTCATGGCTGCCTCGTCATATTATTTGAAGGAGAAGATTTTCGGTCCGGTGGAACGGGCGGCTTCCGGATTCGGGAACCGCCCTCCATCCTCAAACGAGTGCTGCTGTATCATGGTGCGGGAGGATTGCTTTCGAAATGAACTACGAACCTTTTTCCCACTCGATAACGATTGTTTTGGGATTACCATCTTTGTCTTCACCCGGGATTCGCAGCACCTTCTTCACCTTCGGAGGGGGCTGAGGCTGGGTGGAGTCATCTTTCCCGGAGTCTTCGAGCTCCTTCGGTGTGGCATTTCGAACATCAAGGTTGCCCTTGTTATCCGCAATGCCAATCTGTCCAGAGCCGACATCCATCGATTGGTTGGAAATGAGATTGGTAAAGCTCGCCGAGCCACGATTGATGATCAGCATGTTCAACGAATCGCTCTCGGCCACATACGTCCCCTCGGTTCCTCGAATCGACGCAACCGAAATGGGTGAAGTGAAGCGGAACTGTTCTTTTTCCGACTTTTTCACATTAAAGGCGATGTTTCCTCGAGTCGTGTGAACTTCCCGACTCAGGATTTCCTTTCCTTGAACCTGGCCTTTGATTTCCACAATCGATTTCTCGCGGACAATCAACTTCGTCTCGTCGGCAAAACGAATGAGCGCAACCGATTTGTCGTCCGTGCGGACTTCCTGTCCTGACCTCAGACGATCCAACGGAATTGCTCGCTCCCAGCCGGTTTGCGTCGATTTGTCGACATCTCGGACCACCTTCACGATGATTGCCTGGATGTCCCGCCTCTCCTGCGCAATTGCTGACGACGAGACGGCTAGCACCAGACTTGCCAGAATAAGTACCACGACAACAATGTTGCGATTCATGACTGGTCTCCTTTCGTCGTCATTGGGATTCGACTCGAATCGTATAGTTCCTTAGCGCGTTCAGCAACGCACGCAGTTCCTCCCGGCTAATCGTCCGGCCATCGACGGTCGGATTTCCCTTCGGGACCCACCCCATCTGCGAAAGCGTCGCCATCGTTCCCGCGGCCTGACCTCCCAGTGAGTTCAGGGCCTGGTCGACCAGGAGCGCAAAGGCGTTGTCGAGAACGATTCGGAACAGTCTGATTTCACTCTGTCGCTTTTCTACGCCCCGGTTCGTGGAGACAGCGGTTTCGACGTACCAGAAGTAGCTCTTGCCTGGCTCGAGCCGGCGGGAAGCCATCGGGGGATAGGTAAGGGTAGTCTGATTCGTGAGTTGTGAGGTCAGGTGCGGTACGCCCGTAATGGCCTCTTCAGGGGACTGATTGGCCCGGAGTTTCTCGTAGACGTAGAGGGTCACCTGCGGCTTGTCGGATGTCCAAGAGAATGTCGGGAACGGGGTCGAAACGGCGGCACCGGGAAGTGGGTCAATCAGCGTCACCTGGACCTCCGATGTCGCTGCATTCTGGATATTCACCGATCGGGTCGTTCCGCCAACGCGTCCGCCGGTGGCCGAAATCACGTCAACGGAGATACTGTAGGTGCCAACCGGTGCCGTGGGAAAGCGTTTGGCGTGGTCCTCCAGGCGCTTTTTGATACTTTCGTCCTCTTTGTGCTCAACAACCTTGATGTCTGCCGTTCCACCGGAGAGATCGCGCGAGGTAATCACGCGCGTCCCGCGGAGTTCGAAGACACTCGTCCGGGCCGGCACGGTGAGGAGCACGCCGGTGGTATTATCCGCAAACCGCACGTGCGCATTCACGACAAGGTAGATCTTGATGGTTCCTGATGTGCTCAGGGTAAAGGAGACATTCGGAACGGCGCCCGAAAGCTTGCCTGTCGTCGGATCAACGAAATCCGCCAGATACACCACATCGTAGCTGGGGAATTGAATATCGACCTCAACCTGGGCGTGTGCGATCACGGCGGGTGCCATGATCAGCATGAGGATCGTTGCCGTGTAGATCAACAATCCGGGGCGATTCGGTTTGGGCATAGGTATACCTCTCCTCTCTGATAAGAAATTGCTTTCGAAGCTCTTCTTCCAAATAAAATAGGTGCACCCGTTCAGCTGATGAGTGACTGAGATCACAATCGCTATACTAGAACCGAAGAATGTCGTTGTAGAGAACAAATGCCATGAAGGCAAGGAGGAGAAAGAAACCGGCCTGTTGGAGCGCTAACTTGATCTTGTTTGGGATTTCTCGCCGAAAGATCCCCTCATACATGAGAAACATCGCGTGACCCCCATCAAGACCAGGAAAGGGGAGAAGGTTCAATATCGCAAGGCTCATGCTGAGCATCGCAATAACCGTAAGAAAGCTCGTGAGACCAACTTCTGCCGAGCGTGTTGCGATTTGCGCAATCATAACCGGACCGCCGATCGATTCGGAGAACGATACCGTTCCAACGATGATGGCATAGATGTTCTTAAGGAAGAGCCCTGTCATTCCCAGCAGATCTTTCCCCCCCTCGACCAGTGCCCCCAACAGCGAGTACGTTCGCTTTTCAAATTCACCCGTGAACATCGGATCGAGCACGATGCCGATGCGCCCCTCGTCTGTGGTCCGGACTCGCGCCCGGAGGATCTCCTCTCCGCGTTTCCACTCGACTTCGACTTCGGTGCTGATGAACTTGCTCATCGTTGCGGGCAATGTGTAGTAATCCACATCAACGCCGTTCACGCGCTGAATGATATCGCCAGGTTGAATACCGATCTGGGCGGCCGGTTTCCCTTCGTCAACATTACCGACGCGCGGCAACACCCCTTTCGGCATGATTCCAAAGCGCTGCTCGGCGAAATTCGGAAATTCGGCCTGGGAAAGGAAGAGCGTGACCACCCGACCGGCGCGCTCCACCTCTATCGAGACCCCGTTGCTCATTGATTCTGCATAGAGGGTGGCCTCGATTTCGTCCCATGTCCTCACCCGTTTTCCATTGACGCTCAAGATCTTGTCGTCTCTGATCAGCCCCGCTTTTTCGGCGGCACTACCGCTCGCGACCGAACCGATTTGCGTCACCGGATAGACCGACTTTCCCTGGAAGTAGATGATTCCCCAGAGAATTGCGAGTGCAAGGACGACATTCATGGCTACACCCGCTGTGATGACGATGAGCCGCTGCCAGATCGGCTTGGAGCGATATTCCCACGGTTGAGGTTCTCGCTGAAGGTGATCGGTATCGAAGCTCTCGTCGATCATTCCGGAGATTTTTACGTATCCACCGATCGGGATCCACGATACGCAATAATCCGTGTCGCCGATCTTTCTGCCAAATGCGCGAGGAGGAAATCCGATGCTGAATCGTTCTATCCGCATGTTGAAGAACTTTGCGGCGACAAAATGGCCAAGCTCGTGAATGAACACAAGCCCGCCGATGGTAATGAGGAAATAGAATATCGTTTTCAGAATTTCCACTGGTGTCCTTTGGTACGCAGTACGTTTATCCTACAAACATTCACACTCAGTTGCAACCTGTCAGATGAGCTTCCGAACGAAGTCACGCGCAGACCGATCGGCTTCCATGATATCGTCGAGACTGGGCATTTTTTGAACTCTCTGCTCTGTTATCGCTCGTTGGATAAGCTCAGGAATCTGTTGAAAGGCTATTTTCTTGTTCAGAAAGGCCTCCACCGCAATCTCGTTGGCGGCATTGAGTAACGCCGGAGCCGTTCCTCCAAGTTCCAGCGCGTCATATGCAAGCTGCAGGCAGCGGAACTTTTCTCGATCTGGCTTGAAAAAGGTCATTTGCTGAAGTTTGGGGAAGTCTACCCGAACGCCATTGAGCGCCTGCCGACTGGGATACGTCAGCGCGTACTGAATCGGCACCTTCATGTCCGGCAGACCGAGTTGTGCCTTCACGGAGCCGTCGACAAATTCAACCATTGAGTGGATAATCGACTGAGGGTGAATGACAACTTCAATGTTCCCTGGATCGAGGTGAAACAGCCAATATGCCTCGATCACCTCGAGTCCCTTGTTCATCAGCGTCGCCGAGTCGATCGTGATTTTTTTTCCCATTTTCCACGTCGGATGACTCAACGCTTGCTCGACGGTGATATTGGGAAAATCCTCGAGCGGGTAATTCAGGAACGGGCCGCCGGAAGCCGTGAGGATGATACGCGAGATGTTTTTCCGCTCTTCACCCAGCATGCACTGAAGAATTGCACTGTGCTCGCTGTCGATGGGGATCAGCGAGGTCTTCTGTTCTTTGACGAGGGCAGTGATGATCTCTCCTGCCACAACCAGCGTTTCTTTGTTGGCCAGGGCAACGCTCTTTCCGTGCTTGATCGCCTGAACCGTCGGTTTCAGACCGGCAAACCCCACCAGAGCATTGATCACGACATCGACATCGTCGCGTGAGACCACCTCCAGGAGTCCTTCTGGACCGGTGTGAACTTCAACGCGTTTACTGTGCGACGAGTGGAATCCCTTCGCCCGTGCGTTGTCGAGCACCACAACGCCCTTCGGGTGGAATTCGTCCACCTGACGTGCAAGGAGTTCTGTATTCCGATTCGTCGTCAGGTAGGTAGGAATGAATCGCCCTGCGGAAGATCGAATGACCTCGAGACTGCTTCGGCCGATTGAACCCGTCGCACCGAGAATAGCAATATTCTTCGGCGGTTTAGTCATAATACAACGCAAAAGTAACCAATAATGGAGGGCAAGTCAAGGAAGGGAACCGTAGGCGTGCTTGTGTGGCCACCAGCTCTTTGAATATGTTTCTCTCTTGATTCTACACACGAATACTCAGCGCCAGACTCATAATGCGAGTGTGTCCGAGGCTTCCCTCTCCGATGACGCTCACGCTCTCCCAGAGGGAGTACCGTATCCCGAGGAGCGGACTAACATTCCCCTCTCGCTCACCGGAAAGCGTGAGATTCTTGACTTCGTTGTCAATTTTGTTTCGTCCGGAATAGAACCTCACACCGCCATACAACGATGCGCGGGGTGTCACCTCATACTCTCCCAGGAGAATCGCCTGCACCTCGGTTATCACAAACGAGGCCTCGGTCGGAACGAAACAATCCGTTTGATCAAGATTCCCTACTGACCGCGCGTAGTTGAGGGAGCCGTAGAGGTTCAATGAGGGGAGCAGGTTTGGAACGACCGAGCCAACTCCGATTCCATAGAGGAAACCAAGGCTTCCGGTGAACATGGGGCAAGCCGAGGTCAATTCTGTTCTTAAGGGTACACCGGCTTGCGCGGTGAGGAAGAGGCGATCGGTGAGAGGCAAATGACCTTTCCCGATGACCGCATGCTGGCGGAGATCATACCTTGCACCTGCAATGCGCTCATGGCTCCACCCCGATGAGGCAACGAACGTCACGGCCGGCTTGTTGCTCCCGGAGAGGGAAACGGTACAACAGGCCCCTGATGCGGTCAGATCCTGGGCAACCACCATGCACAACATGGCAATGATCATAATCGAGCGCATCAATGATGAGGAAAGTGTGAATTTCTTCATGTGTGACCTTCGATTCAAAGTCTTGATCTATTCTGTGAAATGCCTAATCACCATCTCCATATGTTCTTCGCATACCCTGCAAAAGGGCTTGATCCCTTTCGTGAACATCAGACAGTCGACCATCGGCCGGTAGAGGCCCTTGGAGGCGTATCCACTCCCTTCAAACGCTCCGACTTTTCCTGCAAGTGGGCTCGTCTCGAGAAACCGGTCGGCACGCTGGCTCCGTTCTTTGTCTTTCTTCGCGTATTCTGCCTGCAACGCAGCAATTTCGCGTTCCGGTGCTTTCGATCGTTTTAGTTCGGCAATTCTGTTGTTCAACTCACGTCGTTCCTTCTGCCAGGCGACATCCATTCCATCATACTCCTCCTTGTTCCACAACGTGGGGAGCTGAATGCCCGGCGTCTGCAGATGTTTCCATTTCAGATTCATCGGATCCATCAGACGCGTCAGGTTCGGCTCGGCTGGCTCTACTCCTTCCGGATAGAATTCGTTGTACGCGACGTCAGAAGTGTAGTACTCATCGGCGAGTCCCGCAAATGAATGTCCGAATTCGTGGAGAAAGACATATCCGCTGAACTGATTGTCGGATGTGAATGTAGAATAGAGATTGTAGATCCCCCCTCCCCCGTACCTCGGGGAATTGCACATGATATAGACGGCATCGTACGGCACGTGCCCCGCGAGATCCCGCATCACTTTGTTTTCCTCGGTGAGGATGTACCGTTCAGATCCGAGGGAATAGAATCGTGTACCGAGCAGATTACGTTTGTACATGTTTGCGCCCGGCTCATCAATCCCGCTCTCTTCTGATGGATGGAACACTCCGTAGATGTTAATCTTGTTCTTGTATCGTTTGAACGGTTCATGGCTGAGGAAGACATCAGCATATCGTTTGAGATCTCTTTCGAATTTCTTCTGTTCCGCAGCAGAATATCCATCCCCGAGAATCACGAGATCGAGAGACGTTGCCGGATCTCCGCTGATGCGGGTGCGGGAGACCTTGACTCCGGAATGCTTCGGCGTTTCCTTGATGATATACAGATTGGAAGGGTCGATCGTGTCGGCAAAGACCTCGTTCATTCCTCCGGATCGATCTCGTTTCTCTATTGAAAAGCGAAACGCCCTCTTCGGCATCGGGACAAGGGCGCTTTCGTGATAGGTCCGCTTTGTCCCCTGAATGGCTTTCGTTGTTGTCTGATATTCTTTGAAATAGCTGTCGAATCCACGGGAGAAGAGTACTGTGCCGGAGGGGATGTCGTACACCTTGTAGTAATAGGCGCCGTTGTTAAAGGGATCGATGAGATTCTTCTTCGACCCGGCCCAGCCATCATACTCATACACTTCGTCGAGTGTGATGAGTTCTGATGCGGCATCGCCGATATGGTAATAATCGATGCGAAGGGTTTTGTTGAAGAAATGGTTGTCGTACTTCACCTGTGCGCGAGTCATCAACGCCAGGGTGAGAACAACTGCGGAAAGGAGCGTGATCCGTTTCATGAAGGGCTCGTAGAATGAGTGATGGTTACGATCGTTCTCAATGAGATGGAAGTCTTGGTTATGACCGTCCGTGGAGGCGCGCAAATGCTCTCAAGAGGAGCGCTTCGGTGTAGGAATACCACAATTCGCCAAAGTATCGATTGACATAATGTAACATTTCTTTCGATAAGCGGCATCGACAGACTACGGAAGAGAGGTGACAGCAAGAACTGCTCCCTCAGGATCTTCTTCTCCAGAAATTCTCCCCCTTTTTGCGAAGAGGGGTCTTCATAACGATAGTTTACGTGGGGGTTGACGGGCTTGAGCAGGTAACGTGGAAACGCTGAAGGGATTGGTTGGCAAAGGAGTCGGATGTCAGGGAGAATCGGCGGATAACAAGGAGGTCCTTATTTGCCAGATTTCAATTTCTTTTCCGCAGCAAGGGCTGCCTGGGCAACCGGAGTGTTGATGTACCTCTTTTGTATTTGTGAAAATAGGCGATGCCTGCTTCAATTTGATTGATCGCTCGATAGTCATCCACCAGTTGTTGGACAGCATGAATTGCCAAGCTGTTGGTCTGATTCCAGCGGGCCTGTTCATCCGGGGATGAAATATTAGGGAAGGGATAAAGATAGATGATTTGTTGACGAGAGATGAGTATTCTGTCCATCCTTCCCGCTCCTTTGTATGCTTGCGACGCAAGATCAAGCAGTTCCATCATTCGCCGGTTCGTGGTGAACTTCGGTTGAGGTTTTGTTTGATTCTTTTGACGACATAACTTATCGCATTAGCCAGTTCGGGCCATGCCTTCGTGTAATTCTTCGCGGCAACGAGACTGGCAATCTTCGCGTGTGCGACAGCGTATTCTGGATCGCTATCATCCAGGGCTATGTGGGCGTACGAACTCGTGTGGATCTGCGAGATGAATACAAGCGTGGCAACTACCAGGAGAGTTATGACGAGAAAGACGATTCTTCTCTCCGTTGTGCTTCCGGCAAGCGGAATCTGAATATCGTCACTTATCTCATGACGAGTGCCATCGCCTCTTGTACCGCCCTTTCCAGATCAGCCGGTTTATCAGTACCGATCCTATTCTTCTTCCCATCTTTGAATTCCAGTTCCACCGCATCCAATCCGGAAATATTGTAGAGCCAGCCGTGTGGAGTGAGGCGGATTCCCCATCCATAGTACCACTTGTTTCTCACTATCCTGCATGATGCAACCTCGGAAAGCAAAAACCTCTTCCTGATCAACCCTATGCCGTATCGAGCAACGATCTCACCCGCGGCAATTGTCACAGTCAGGGTGGCAAACAAGAGCATCGTGAGTAACAGCATTCCAAGAATAGCCGCGACGATGAGGGTAAATCCGACCGTCGCGATCAGATAAAGCTCTACTGCAACAGGAATCGCCAACCCTACGATCAGCGGATATCCGATTTGGGTATGACGATATATTTCCATCGTGATCGTTCTCCGTGCAAAATGTCTTTGCCAGCGGGGCCGCTATTTATCACTGTGCGATACCGGCTTCAGCAAAAGATCGTGGAAATCAAAACTGAAATCGGTTGCAGGCGAGACAGCTTTCATTTTTGCCTGATCGATTGTCCCCTCCGGGTGTAAGGCGAACGTGATATATGCATCTGCCCGCAATTCACGATCATGCCAGCGGACGATGAAGGTATCATGCTGATAGTGCTCCATTGTTCCAACAAGGACCGGAGTTCTCGTGAAGCGGAGGATCATCTTTCCATCTTCTTGTCCTATCGTGATGTCGCCGTACCACGCATCCCGGTACGTCCCGGAATACCCGGCAAGCGCGAGCGAGGGCTTTGAAATTGAATCTCGCGAGCCGGCCGCTCTCTGCTCTGCCGCCATAGCCATCGAATCGGCGCGTATCTCGCCACGCTTGAATGCCGACAACCAATCGTGTTTCGGCGCGTTCAGGAATCTGTCGAGCACATAGTACGTGATCGCATTGAACGCGCCGCCAGATTCCTGGTTCGTCAAGACGGTGACGCCCAGCTTCAGCTCCGGGATCAGGGTAAGTCGGGAGACATAACCCGGCAACCCTCCGGTGTGGCTGACCGTTTTGTACCCGCGATAGTCCCTCACACCAAATCCCAATCCGTAGCCGTTGAAGTTTGCGCGTAGCGGCGCGAGATCCCCCGAGGGAGGCCTGATCGGTATCGGCGTGACAAGACTCCACAGCTCGATTGCCGTCCCCCGCGAAAAGAGGCGCTTGTCTGGCGCGATTCGCCCGGAGTCGAGCTGAACGATCATCCACTTTGCCATATCTTCCGCGTTCGAGTTGATGCCCCCGGCTGGATTGGTGTTGTCGCTGGCAAAGGGCTTCACAACTTGAAGCCGTCCATCAACCTTCGCGTGAGTGATCGCTGTGTTACCCGTCGGATCAAACTCTCGTTGTCTCATCTTGCTTGTCGTCATCCCTACCGGCACAAGAATCCTCTCCTGCACAAACTCTTCCCACGTCTTTCCGGAGACGGCATGAATAACTTCCCCAGCAACAGTGTAGAGAACATTATCATACGCGTACGCGCTGCGGAAGCTTGTCACGAGCGGCAAGTATCGCAATCGTTCGGTGATTTCTTTCCGATTGTATGTGGTCGGCGGCCACCAGAGGAGATCCCCGGCTCCAAGTCCAAGACCACTCCGATGAACCATCAGGTCGCGGATCGTCAGCTCGCGGGTCACATAAGGATCCGACATCCGGAACCACGGAAGATGATTGATGACCGGATCGTCCCACTTGATCTTTCCCTCTTCCACAAGCAACGCAAGGGCGGTTGCGGTAACCGCTTTCGTGTTTGAAGCAATCCCGAAGAGTGTCCGACTGTCAACCGGGCTTGATTCGCCAAGTTTTCGAATGCCGTATCCCTTGGCAAGGAGGGTTTTTCCATCCTTCACGATTGCGATGCTCACGCCAGGAACATCAAACGCTTTCATCACGCTCTGGACATACACATCAAACGATGCTTCCGAGAACGAGCTCTTTTGTGCGAACAGAAGGAAAGGAAAAAGGATAACGAACGGGACTCTTATTGTAGTTTTCATAGTTCGTAGCAGTCAATTTGTGTGAGGAAAGATGTTGAAATTGATCACCGCTCATTCTACTAAGACGTCCCGAGTGAATCAAGCATATTCATTCTCCCTGGAGCGATCAATAGCCACACAACCCGTCTGAGATCAACTCAAACGCTCAACCGCGGAGAGCGCAACGAACGCCAAGGAAGACTTGTTGTGTCTCCGAGGAGAGATCTCAGCGACCTCTGCGCCCTCGGCGGTTATCTCTTTTCACAGGGGTCTTTTTGGTCGAATCCTGAGAACAGAATCCGTATCCGGACCATCCAACAGAAACGGTGAACTTAATTCCCACCCGTTTGTGTTCCCCTCCAAAAATGTGTATCCTCTTTTCATATTTGGAGATTACTCGTGCATCGTCCGGACTATCCCCAACTCCTCATCGCGAGCGATCATTCTCTGCTCGTACGATTCGGGACGGAAATCGATCTTTCACTCCACCAATCCGTACGTCGACTCACACACTCCCTTCTTTCAGAGAAGCCGCGATGGTTCACCAATATTCATCCGGCGTATGCCTCCGTTCTGGTGACGTTCGACCCTCGCATCACGGAGCTACCTGAAATCCGGAGACGAATCTCTCGCCATCTCGAACAGTTGCACTCCGTTGAATTGCCTCAGCCGCGCTGCGTGGAAGTCCCCGTCGTTTACGGGGGCGAGTTTGGACCCGACCTTCGTGACGTTGCTTCCCATTGCAGGTTATCGGTCGAAGAAGTAATTCAGATGCATGTATCGGATCATTACCTTGTTTATTTCCTTGGTTTTTCACCGGGTTTTGCATACATGGGTGGTTTGTCCCCTTTGCTCGCTACACCGAGACTGGCGGCTCCGCGCACACGAGTGCCGGCGGGGAGCGTCGCAATTGGTGGAAAGCAGACCGGTATTTATCCGGTTGTCTCTCCCGGAGGGTGGCGAATTATCGGACGAACCCCTTTGGGACTGTTCGACCCTAAGAGGGATCCACCTACGCACCTCCAGATCGGAGACGAGGTAATGTTTCGCCAGATATCGGAGGAAGAATTCAGATCGTTTTTCTCTTCCCCTGACCGGAGTGATCGATCGGAATTGACATGAACGCAATCACGGTTTCCAGTCCCGGCTTTCTTACGACGATTCAGGATCTCGGTCGTTTCGGACACGCGCACCTCGGGGTCTCGCAGGCCGGCGCTGCCGATACGATCGCTCTCCGAATGGGAAACCTCCTCCTCGGAAATCCGGAGAACACTCCCGCTCTTGAGATGACCCTCGTCGGAGGAGCCTTCACCTTTTCATCCGATTGCCCGATTGCGATCACCGGGGCCAATTTCTCCCCCATCATCGACGGACATTCTGTCCCTCTCTGGACGACCGTTGAAATCAAAGCCGGACAGACCGTGGCTTTCGGCGCCGCAAAAGCCGGGGTTCGAGCGTATCTTTGCATTCGGGGAGAGCTAAATGTTCCTCGTCATTTGGGGAGCGCATCAACGCATGTGCTCAGTGGGATTGGTGGTCTTTCCGGCCGAGCCCTTCAGAAGGGGGATGAGTTGAGCTACGCGCCTCTCGATCCAATTCCATATCACCTCTATCGTGTTGTTTCTGCAAGTGTGTTGAGAGAGTTAGGCCCGCGGACAAATCTTCGTGTAACTCCAGCTTCGGAGTGGGAATCGTTCACCGATGAAGCGCTCGGTCTCTTCTATTCCTCTTCATACGAGATAAGCGAAGAATCCAACCGTGTCGGTCTCCGACTTCGTGGTCCCACGCTCAAGCGGACCGTTCAGACAGACATTCTCACAGAGGGTGTTTCAACCGGCACCATCCAGGTCCCGCCGAACGGACAGCCGATCATTCTTTCTATCGAGCATCCGACAACGGGCGGATACCCAAGAATCGCGAGCGTGATTTCAGCCGATCTCTCTTCAATAGGACAGCTCAGACCGCGTGACGAAATCACGTTTGAATTGGTGGACCTCACGGCGGCACAGGACGCGCGCCGGGCGCAGGAAGCCCTCATCGGTCATCGGTCCCTCATCGCATTATGAACGACACCCGTACACTCCCGTGGTATCGGACGATCACGTCGATCCAATGGAAGTCCCTCCTTGCCGCAAAGCTCGGTTGGATGCTCGACGCAATGGATGTCATGCTCTATGCGTTTGCGCTCACAACGATCCGTGACGAGTTTGGGCTTTCATCCGCGCAGGCTGGGGCGCTTGCATCGGTGACACTGATTGCCTCTGCGGCAGGAGGAATTCTTTTCGGATATCTGGCCGATCGGATCGGAAGAGCCCGCTCGCTCATGTATTCGATCCTCACATATTCAGTTTTCACCGCTCTCACGGCGACATCTGGTAGCGTGATTGAGTTGGTACTGTGGAGAACACTTGTGGGATTTGGCATGGGGGGCGAGTGGTCGGCTGGATCGGTGCTCGTCTCGGAGACGTGGCCGGCACAACATCGCGGGAAAGCAATCGGTCTCATGCAATCAGGGTGGGCAATCGGGTACATTCTCGCCGCACTATTGGCCGCGGCAATTATGCCTGCGTTTGGGTGGAGAGCAATGTTTGTTGTCGGCCTCCTGCCGGCCCTTCTCGCCGCGTGGATACGCCGGAATGTGCCTGAACCTGAACTCTGGCGCGAAGGAAGGAAGTCACAGAAACTGCTTCCGACCGCTTCCATAGCGGAGATCTTCCGTCCACCGTTGATGAAGAAAACCGTCGTCGCCACCTGCATCACCACGAGTGTCCTCTTCGCCTACTGGGGACTCTTCACCTGGATCCCGACGTTCCTCTCTACGCCAGTCGAAAGCGGAGGAGCCGGCATGACGATTGTGCGGAGTTCTGCGTGGATCATCCCGATGCAGATCGGGGCTTTCTTCGGCTACAACCTTTTCGGGTTTCTTGCAGATCGTTTTGGGAGGCGACCGGTGTTCGTCGTGTTTCTGGTTTTCGCTGCCGCACTTGTTCCTCTCTACGGACAGCTTGGTCAAGACGAGCTGCTTCTGATGATCCTCGGTCCTTTGATCGGCTTCTTTGGACATGGTTACTTCAGCGTCTTCGGCGCAATGCTCGCCGAGTTGTTCCCAACGTCCATCCGAGGAACGGCGCAGGGTTTGACGTACAACGCGGGTCGTGCTGTCAGCGCCCTTGCTCCATTCACGATTGGGGCATTGGCTGATGTATATGGAATTGGGAGTGCCTTGGGATTGACATCGGCATTCTTCTTGGCCGGCGCGTTTCTAATCTTTCTGTTGCCGGAGACGAGAGGAAAGGAATTGGTATAGCTAGACCTTCCGAAGGTCTGTCAGGAATATCTATGAAGAACCGTATCGATATCAACGCCGACGTAGGCGAACGACCAGAGACTCTTGCCGACGGTTCGGAAGAGAAGCTCATCTCGCTCATCACCTCGGCGAACATTGCGTGTGGGGGACACGCAGGAACTATCGAAACAATGGAAGAGGTCGTCCGGCTGTGCATGAAGCACCGAGTATCAATTGGTGCCCATCCGGGATATCCAGACAAGAAGAATTTCGGACGCGTAGAGATTTCAATCGACGACATGGCGCTCAAGAGATCGCTCGTCGAGCAAATCGGGTCCCTCTGCCTGGTGGCAGACAGAATGAGGGCTCGTGTAAGCCATGTTAAGCCGCATGGTGCTCTCTATAACCTCGCCGCACGAAATCCTGAAATGGCCGCTCTCATTGGATCTGTTGTCGCAGACACCGATAAGTTGTTGATTCTTATAGGGTTGGCGGAATCCGTTGCACTGCAGGTATGGAAGAAGATGGGGCTGCGGGTATTAGGAGAGGCCTTTGCTGATCGGCGCTATGAGTCTGATGGAACATTACGCTCGAGAAAGCACCCCGACGCGTTGATCACGAACACCGAGGAATCCCTTGAGCAGGTCCGGCGAATTGCGCGCGAGGGGATTATTGTGGCCATCGATGGATCAACGATCCCCATTGATGCACAGACAATCTGCATTCACAGCGACACCCCAAACTCGCTCGCCATCGCGATGGCAGTGAGACAGCGGCTTGAGTTTGCGGGGCTCCTCAGATAGTTGACCGTCAACTTCTCAGCTTAGGGCGCGAACCAAAAACTCAACCAGCGGGGCGGCCGCCTTGAACGTCTCTGCTGCCTCTTTTGCAAATGTCTGGCGGTGACTTTTATTTTCAGGCCACGAAACACCAACCCAAAACTGCTTATGCTTCAGCCATTCTGCCAACGGATGCTCGGGATCGAATCCCTGTGGGACCCGCGTGAGTTTCTCTCCCTCAATGGTAGCGTATGCTCGCTTGAGTTTTCGGTCGCCCACCACCTTGAGAAACTCTTCTGACCGACTCACTATTGCTGCGCGGATCTTCTTGAGCTGGTCACTGGAAGGTATGTAAATCCCTCCGCCGAGAAAGACCTCCCCGGGCTCTATGTGCAGATAGTAGCCCAACCCTTCCAGGCCCTTCGGTTTTCCTCTTCGTACAAAATGGGCGGCAACATGTGTTTTGTACGGACGTTTGTCTTTGGAGAAGCGAACATCACGATAAATCCGAAAGAGCGATCGCTTCGGATCGGCATCAATGTCCGGTGCAAACTCATGGAAGTGCGATCCCATCTCGACGATCAGAGACTGCATCGGGAGCTTCACAAGCTCTTCGTATTCCGCCTTGTGCTTCTGAAACCATTCCCGGTTGTTGTTCATTTTCAACCGTTGCAGGAAACGGATTCCCTCGCGCGGGAATCCTTCAAACGGCGGATAGAATTCCATCTCGTCGAACGGAGCTTTCGTCATCCTGTTCCCTCCTCCAATGCCGCGACGATGCTGACATCAACCTCACGCATTGCGTCGCCCCTCTCCCTCAATCGCGACGCGGACAAATCCGTGTGATTTGTCCAACCTCTTTTCCGCTTCGGCTTTTGTGACACCGGCTTTGATCATCACCAGCGCTGTTTTGACGTGTCCGCCCGCGTCATGTAACGCCCTCGCGGCCGCTTCGTAGTCCAGATCGGTGATTGTCATGATCACGCGTTTTGACCGCTCTTCGAGCTTTCGGTTCGTCATCTGGAGATCGATCATCATGTTCTCGTACACTTTGCCAAGGCGCACCATCGTCGCTGTCGTGATCATGTTCAGCACAAGCTTTTGAGCCGTTCCTGATTTCATCCGAGTGGAGCCCATTATCACTTCCGGCCCAACGACCGGGCAAATTGCCACATCAATGGCACGGTGTAGCTCCAAAAATTCTTGCGAATACAGTTTAGATCTTGGATTGGTAGTTACGTAAATGGTTTTCGCTCGTCTTGTCTTCGCTTGCTTGACCGCTCCTACCACATACGGCGTTCGGAGACTTGCGGCGATTCCGCAAACGACATCAGTTGGATTCGTTTCTTTCGCATCGATGTCGTTCGCTCCGTTGCGCTCATGATCCTCTGCCCCCTCTTGCGCGCGGAACATGGCCCTCTCCCCTCCGGCAATCATTCCCTGGATCTGTTCTGGATCTGTTCCGAACGTTGGAGGACACTCGACCGCATCCAGCACTCCAAGTCGTCCGCTTGTCCCCGCTCCAACATAAATCAGTCTCCCGCCGGCTTTCAGTGCCTCGATCACCAGCTGAACCGCCCGTTCGATATATGGGAGTTCTTCCTCGACGGCGTGCGCGACTCGTTTGTCTTCATTGTTGATGATCGCGAGAATCTCGCCAATCGACGCAGCATCGATTCGCATGCTTGCCGGATTCCGTTGTTCCGTCGCGATGTCCTTGAGCTGATCAAATAGCGTTCTTCCGTCCATCATTTTCTCTTCAATTGTACGAGGATAATCTTCTTGTCGAATATGCCTACCTCGGACGAACCCTTAAACATCAGCGGAACTTCCTCGATCTTTTCGACCTCGCTGTTCCGTGCGGCCGCAGAAATTTCTCGTCCCACATCCCCCCCCTTGTATGCAATCAGACATCTCCTGTCGATTGAGCGCTGCGGTGCGAAAGTGACGTCCGCATTGACTAGTATCCCTGGCTTCTCTGCCCCGCGACGAAGAAATTCTTTTCCGTGCTGAACGAGCTCCTTAAGCGAACCCATTGCGCGGGAGATCACAATGTCGAACGATCCTGTCAACCGAGGTTGCCTGGAAAGTTCATCGCCCCTACCCCATTCGGCTGATGCGTTTGGGAGGCCCAGCCCCCGAATCATTTCATCGACCGCCTTGATCTTTTTCTGCGTAGCATCGACAAGGAGAAAATCGGATTTGGGAAGAAGGATTGCAAGAGGAATTCCGGGCAGGCCTCCGCCGGTTCCAAGATCCACGATTCGAGTCTCGTCCGCAAATGAAAATTGAAACAGAATAGAGATGGAGTGTAGGATGTGGCTCGTCCACACATTTGCCACGTCCTGTCGAGAGACAAGGTTGATCCGCCTGTTCCAGTCAAGAAGCATGTTGACATATGCGCTTAATCGGTTCAGCTGTTCGTCTGTGACGCGGAGATCATTCTTGTGACAAATTGTTCGCAGGGCGAGCATGTCTTGTTGGGTCATAGGTGTGGTTGTGGAATCAACCCGTGGGGGCAGTGTTCCACGTGGAACCCTTACCGCCGAAGGTAGACCATGAGGACGGCAATATCGGCCGGCGTGACACCAGAGATCCTCGAGGCTTGACCGATGGAGCGAGGATGAATCCGGATGAGTTTTTCTCTCCCTTCGGTAGAGAGTGCCTTGACCCTCCGAAAATCGAACTCCTCCGGTATCACCTGCGCCTCAAGCCGGTCAAATCGGTCGATCTGTTCCTGCTGCCTGGCAATATACCCTTCGTACTTCAATTCGATTTCCACTTGCTCAAGAACCTCAGCGACGAGGCGGCGGTCAGGCTCGCCCTGGAGATCAGCAAAGAATCCCTCGGTGGCAAGACCATCAACTGCGAGAAGTCCGGTAAGGGTCACCTTGGGCCGCTTGAGGAGCTTTGAGATCCTTTCCTTCTCCGCAATTGGATCGCCTTCGGATTTTTTGAGATAATCATTGACGGATGTCGGGGCAACCTGTGTTCTCTCCGCGTAGTTCTTCCCTCTCGAGATGAGCTCTCGCTTCTTTGTAAGCCGCTTGTGGAGCTTCTCGTCGATCAGCCCGAATTGGTGTCCATATGCCATGAGTCGGAGATCGGCGTTGTCCTGCCGAAGGACCAACCTGTGTTCTGCTCGCGACGTGAACATTCTGTACGGTTCTTCTGTCGACTTATTGACAAGATCATCGATCATTACGCCTATATAAGCCTGAGATCGCTTGAGAATAAAAGGGTCTTCCCCTAGAATCTTGAGAGCCGCATTGATACCCGCCATGAGCCCCTGGGCTGCCGCTTCTTCATATCCTGACGTTCCGTTGATCTGGCCGGCAAAATATAGCCCCTCGATAAGCTTTGTCTCGAGGGTAAGCTCAACCTGGTACGGTGGAAAGAAATCGTATTCCACCGCATAGCCGGGGCGTATCATCCGAACGTTTTCCAGGCCGGCGATCGTCCGCAGCCCCTCGAGCTGGATTTCGGCAGGAAGGCTCGTGGAAAATCCATTCACATAGACAACGTTTGTATCGTACCCCTCTGGCTCGAGGAAGAGATGATGTCTCTCCTTCCCCTCAAACCGCACGATTTTGTCCTCGATTGATGGGCAATACCGCGGACCCACGCCTTGGATTCGGCCTGTGAATAGTGGAGACCTGTCAAATCCTTTCCGAAGGGCTTCGTGTGTGGCCGTGGTCGTATACGTCAGATACATATTGATCAGTTCGTTGCCGATCTGTTCTGTTGAATGTGAGAACGGTCGTGCCGGGTAATCGCTTGGCTGCGCTTCGACACTCTCCAGGTCAATACTCTCAAGGTCTATCCTTGGCGGCGTGCCTGTTTTCAATCTCCCACTGACAAACCCACGGTTAACAAGGTTTTTCGTCAAACCCGCGACTGGAGGCTCTCCAAAGCGACCCCCGCCAAATCGCAGCAACCCTGTGTGCATAACTCCGCCAAGAAACGTCCCCGCGCAGAGAATCAAACATCTGCATGAATATTGACTTCCGGAAGTAGTCAACACTCCTCTGATCCTAGGCCGGCCCCCTGGAGTAGGGTTATCCACGTCGATATCAACAATCGAATCCAAAGCTATGTCGACTCGATCCGCTGATTCCAATCGATTCCTCGCGGTCTTGCTGTAGAGCTCGCGATCCGACTGGCACCGGGGCGACCAGACGGCCGGTCCTTTGGAGGTGTTGAGCATCCGGAAGTGTATCCCAGTTGCGTCGGCGACCTTCCCCATTTCTCCGCCGATGGCATCGATTTCACGCACCAGGTGCCCTTTTGCGGTCCCACCGATCGCCGGATTGCACGACATGCGTCCGATCGCAGTAGCATCCATCGTGACAAGCAGGACTGAACATCCCATCCGGGATGCAGCCAGAGTAGCCTCGATCCCGGCATGCCCCCCGCCAGCCACAACAACGTCATATTTTGGTCCAATTCCAGCCATACTGGTTGTCTCAGTCCAACCCATAACGTTCCACGTGGAACATATCAGCTGCCTATTTTCCTATACAGAACTTCGAGAAGATATCTTCCAAGATATCGTCCGTGGTGACCGCGCCTACGATTTCGCCCAAGCTGTCTAGGGCCGCCCTGATGTCCACGGAGAGGAAATCGTTGCTCGCACCGGCGACAAGCGAGTCCATCGCCCTCGAAAGCTCGCCCTGAGCCCTCCGGAGTGCATCATGATGTCGACGATGAGTCACAAGTGCCCCCCCTTCGCCGCTCCAGCCTTTTCGCATGCCGACTGCATCAACCAGGGCGAGCCGCAGATTCTCCAAACCATGGCCGTTCACAGCGGAAACGGTTATTCTCTTCAGGCCTGCGAAGGCCTCAATATCGACAAGTTCTCGAGATGTCAGCCGCGACGTCAAGTCAGATTTGTTCAACACAAGGATGCAGGGGGCCTCGGGGCGTTTGAGACTGGTCAAAAGTCGGTTGCTATGTGCAAGATCGATTTCTTCCAGGTGCCGAGAGCTATCGAGAACAAGAAGCAGGACGTCGCAGTTCTCAATCTGCCGCTCTGATCTCCGGACGCCTTCGGCCTCGACTATACTCTCCGCGGTCCTCACACCGGCCGTATCGATAAGACGGACGGCCAATCCGTCCACTATGATTCCCTCCTCGATTACGTCTCGGGTTGTTCCCGGGATATCGGTGACGATGGCCCGCTCTTCCGCCAGGAGTGAATTCAAGATACTTGATTTTCCAACGTTGGGAGCGCCGGCCAAAACTACTCGAATGCCATCCCGTATGATCTTTCCGGTAGTGAATGTCGATGCAAGCCGGCCGGTCTTGCTAATGGCCTCCTGAAGGAGATTCGTCAGCTTTTGGCGATCAACAAATTCCAACCCCTCTTCAACGAAATCGAGCTCGACTTCAAGTAGACCGATGATCTGAATCAGTGCATCTCGAAGCAGTCTAATCTCCGATGACAGCTTTCCCTGTAGTTGCTCAAACGATGCCCGGTGCGCAAGATCCGATTGTGACCGAATGAGATCTGCGACAGCTTCCGCCTGGGCGAGGTCCAGTTTCCCATGCAAGAATGCCCGCTTCGTGAATTCGCCTGGATCCGCATGTCGGGCACCCGCTTCGACCAAGGCACCAAGGATCCGCCTGGTCACAAAGGGACCACCATGGCAACTCAACTCAACGACCGTCTCGCCGGTATATGAGTGCGGCTCCCGAAACAGCGTAACCACAACCTCGTCAATCTCTTTCCCATCACGATCGGTGAAGGAACCATAGTGGGCAGTATGAGTAGCTGCCCCTTCAAGCGAATGCTTCCCGCGAAATCCCCGCGCGACGACCTCTGCCGCCTTTGGGCCGCTAATCCGAATTACGGAAATGCCTCCTTCACCCAATGCGGTTGCGATCGCGGCAATCGTGTCGGCTTGATGTGGAAGGGGGGCTTGATAGCGGTCGGACATGGATGCAAATGTACGACATCCCCGGAGGAGAAACAACTGAGGGAAATGAAAAACCCCGACGGGTGTCGGGGTTCTCGCTCGTGAGCTTCCGAAAGAGCTCAGCGTTTGAAGCGCGGGAGGTCTTTTGTGTATTTGCCGAAGATCCCGCCGCGCGATCTCTTCTTTGGCTCAACCTTGCGCAACGGTTCATCGCCGTGCTGCTTATTGATGTAGAACTGCTGACCGATGGAAAGGAGGTTGAAGACAAAGTAGTACAGGTTCAGTCCGGCGGGGAATCCGTTGAACAAGAGAGTAAGCATCACCGGCATGAGCCAGACCATCATTTTCTGGCGCGGATCTTTCACGCTCATTTTCTGCTGGATGAACATGGTGATGCCCATGAGAAGTGCCAGGCCGCTCACATCCCTGATTCCGAAGAGCGGAAGTTCAAATGGAAGCGAAAATATCCGATCGGGAACAGAGAGATCTGCAATCCACCAGACGAACTCGGCCTGGCGAAGTTCGATGGCGGACATGAAGACGCTGTAGAGCGCAAAGAGAATGGGGAATTGGAGCAAGAGGGGGAGACATCCTCCGGCGGGGTTCACTCCGTAGTCACGGTACAGACCCATGATCTGTTGATTCATTTTCTGAGGATCATCTTTGTATTTCGTCCGGATCTCTTCCATCATCGGCTGAAGCGCTTGCATCTTCTTCATTGACTTCATGCTGGTTTTTGTCAGCGGATGAAGCGCAATTTTCACGATAATCGAGAAAATTATCAGAACTATTCCCCAATTAGGGATGAAGAGATTCAGGAACTTGAAGAGCGGAAGGATGATGTACACCGATATCGGTCTGATAATCCACGCCCAGCCAAGACTCATCATTTCTTCGAGATCGCGGCCATACGACGAGAGGGTGTTATACTCAAGTGGTCCTAGGAAGATGTCGAGGCCAAACGTTTCCTCCATATTCCCTTTGAACGGGACCTTGAGAGCCACGCTATAGCCCTCGCGTGCGCCTCGATCGGGAAGAGGTCTCCGGATGCCCTCCAGGTATGCTCCCTCACTTTCTCCCTTCTTTGGTACTATCGCGACAGCGAAGTACTTCGTCCGGGTGCCCACCCAATCGATCGCCCCCGTGAGGTCTTTCGATACTTCCTCCCCGACCGTTGAGGCGTCGAGTTCTGTCAGCTCTCCGCCTGCAAACGCATACGCCGCGGCAAAGTTCGATTCCCCCATACTATCAAATTCTGTGTACCGCAGTCCCGTTTCCCATACAACCTGATACTCGAAGTTTGCAACCACGCTCCCCATGTTTACAAACTTCAGCTCTACCTTGAATCCATACTCACCGTTCTTGAATGAATACTTCTTAATAATCTTGCCGCCGTTGGCGCTTGGCAGGATGAATTCCACGCCATACTCCTCGGTCCCTTCCAATGTCACTGTCTGCCACGTGCGGTATGGGACATCGAAGTAGAGGTTCCGCGTATTCACAATCCTCCCATCGGTCGTCGCAAACAACAGACTCAGATCTCCCCCCCGATCGAAGTCGATCAGCTGCACGGGATACCCGTTCCACGTTTGGTACTCCTTCAGCACATAGCGTCTCACGAGTCCCCCTTTCGAGGAGAGCTCAATGCGGGACTTTCCGGTCTCAACGATAATCGTCTTCTCGATTCCCGTTTCACGGCCAGAAAAGAATCTTCCATAATCGGATGCCGCAGACGTTGCCGCCAGCTGCAGATCCGATGCTTTTGGTCTTGCGGACAGCACGGAATCGCGAGGCTGGACGACCGATGTTGAATCGTGATCTACTTGTTTCTGCGGAGGGGCGCTCATCCAAACCCAGATCATGAGCACAAGAAAGATCAAGATGAATCCAAGCACACTCTGACGGTCCATTTCCGAATTCCTTTACGGACAGTTTGTTTTCTTTTCCGGGACAGGGTCGTATCCGCTCGCACGATGAAACGGGTGACAGCGGAGCAGTCTCCTGGCCGACAACATGATTCCCCGAAGCACACCGTGTCTTTCCAGCGCCTCGATGGAATACTGCGAGCAAGAAGGATAGAAGCGACAGCTGTTGAACGGAAGAAGAGGAGAGATGAGAAGCCGATACAGGCGAATAAGATATGTGAACGCGGAGACCATTAGCGACTCCGGCACTGTTCTCCAACTATGCTGAGACATTTGACGATGGCATCTGTGAGGTTCTGTCGTTCGGTTCGCGTCAGACGCTTGTGACAACTGTGCGCGTAGACCAGAACGATTTCCAGCAGCCCCGGGGCGCTCGCCCGGCCTTCAAACAGCACGTGTCGGTGCGCTCTAAATTCTTCGCGCATTCTTCGCTTGAGGTAGTTCCGGACGGCTGCGTTTCTGACACTCCGGGAGATTGCGACACCGATTCTCAGCATTCGGTCGCGCGTGGGATCAAAAAGGTACGAACATCGCACGGGGCCCGAGGCGATGAATCTGCCTTTACTGAAAACGCGAGAGAAGGACCCGCGCCCCCGAAGGATTTGGGATTTTGGAAGTGCAAAATTCAACCGAATAGAGTTGCTTCTAGGGAATAACTATCCAGAGCTGACTGAGAGTCGTTTTCGACCTTTGGCACGTCGGCGGCTCAAGACTTTTCTCCCGTTCTTGCTTGCCATTCGCGCCCGAAAACCGTGTTTGTTTCGCCTCTTCCGATTATGCGGTTGAAATGTCCTCTTCATATTCCCTACCGTTCAAGCTTTGTGACACATTGTCCGAACATTTAGTGTACGCAAAAGAATCAGAAATAACAAGGATCATTCGCTCCGCCCGACATCCACATCGTGAGACAACTCCACGCCGTCGCTACCGGCGAAAAACCTAGAGAGTTGAAGGCGGCTGTCCGCTCTCCGGCCGATCGTTTACACAATTTTGTAATAATTTCGCTTGCGGAGGTTGCTCCTCGTTGCTATCATGGGTTATCTTGTAGGCCAGTTGCAATCTGTGGATTATTTGTGGATAAGTTTCTTACTTCTTCACATCGCCTGATTTGCCTAAAATTTGGACGGTTTTTCATATCAACAGCGTGTTGATAAGGCAGTGGATAACAAAAGAACGGATCTTGTTTTTCAATCGCATAGCTGAGCCCCTTCATGCAAATATTTTTCCAAGTAACGCATCTTTAAGTCCTTTGGAAACGGCACACTGTTGACATCTTTGTGCATAACCTAAGGCATACTTCTCGAACGGCGGTCTCTCACTGCTGTGCTCACTTACCACTGGAGTCTCAAGCAAAAATGTCTTCTCACAACCCTGATCGAACAGAATCGGCCTCCGCGCTTTTGGCAGGGGAGGCGTGGAACAAGTGTCTTCAGCAGATCCAGGCACAGATTAGCACGCTAAGTTTCAAGACGTGGTTTCAGCCCATCGTCCCTCTCCGTCTCGAGGGCAACACCCTTACAGTCCAGGTCCCGAGTCAGTTTTTTTATGATTGGCTTGAAGAGCATTACCATGGTCTGATCCATGCTACTATCTCAGAGACGATTGGCGTTGGTGCGGAGCTGTACTATGCGATTGCAGCCGACAACGGTCACACGTCCGAGGAAGATCTTGCCACTTTGCAGAGATCGTTCGGTTCCAATGGTCTGGCAACGGGTGCTTCGACTTCTCTGTCTGCTCATCAGCCGTTTTCCCCACACACAACGATCCGGGCTCAGGAGCGGCAGATGCTTGTCCAATCCAATCTCAATCCTCGCCATACGTTCGAGAATTTCATCAAGGGAGACAGCAATCAGCTGGCCCGTGCCGCCGCAATGGCTGTTGCAAACAACCCGGGTGGAACCTCTTTTAATCCGCTTGTCATTTATGGCGGAACCGGGCTTGGGAAGACCCATCTCATGCACGCCTTGGGGAACCATGCACTCGCGTTGGGTAAAGCACAGCGTGTCCTCTACGTCTCAAGCGAAAAGTTTACCATCGAGTTTGTCGAGGCAATCCAGTCCGACAAGGTCAACGAATTTTCCCTCTTTTATCGATCCGTCGATCTTCTCATCGTTGATGACATTCAGTTCTTCTCGGGGAAAGAAAAAACACAGGACAACTTCTTCCATACCTTCAACACCCTCTATCAGTTTGGAAAACAGATTGTTCTCTCCTCAGATGTACCTCCAAAGGAGTTGAAGGGATTGGATGAGCGGCTAATCTCCCGGTTCCAATCGGGCCTCACGGCTGATATCCAGCCGCCCGATCTCGAGACACGCATTGCCATTCTTCGGAAAAAGAGCGACGAAAACAACCTTGAATTGGCGCAGGATGTGATTGAATATATTGCGACAAATGTGACCAGGAACATCCGGGAGCTTGAAGGATGCTTGATCAGCCTTTTGGCACGAGCTTCGCTGGAATCCCGAGAAGTCAATCTTGGTCTCGCCCGCGACGTCCTTCGAATGGTCGTTCAGGAGCCCAAAAACCCCATTACCATCGAGGCCATTCAGCGCGTCGTCTGTGATTATTATGATATTCCTCTTGATCTCATGCGAGCAAAGACCCGCAAACAAGAAATTGTCAGCGTTCGTCAGATTGCAATGTATCTGGCAAAGGAGTTGACAAATTCTTCACTGAAAACGATCGGACTTCATTTTGGCGGAAGGGATCATAGCACCGTTATCCATGCCTATCAATCCGTTGATGACCGAATTACCACCGATGGAAATTTCAAGTCCGAGATAGACCAACTCACACGTCGGATCCAACTCAACGGAGTTCTGTAGTTTCTCTTCACGCTGTCAAACCATCAGTATTTCTTCATGTGAATGGTTTACCCCACTGTACACACTTCGCTGTTCATATGCTGTTTGATTATCTGTGGATTGATGTGAACTGCTCGTGAACAAGTATTCCATAATTGTTTCGCTTTCCACTGACACCACTCAGATGTTAACAACCATAGAATGTTTCAACACGCAATTCACACGATTCCGCATTTCATTCTGTAATTTCAACCACTTATTTTGTGGAGAAAAGAGAAACTTCTTCTTTCAACTCCAAAATATTCACATCATCCACAGTAATATTTCTATTACTATTTTGTCTTTTAGAATACTATGATTATTAGAGAGAGGGAATATTCACGCGAAGCAGTTACCTGTTGAGACATGATGAGAACGAATCCATGATAGTGTTGTTCAGGAGGGTGTTTCAGATATCGATCGCAAATGGATGATGCCGGATGACTTTGAGAACACGCGGGCAAAATGAATTGGAACGTGGGGGTAGAAAGGAGTGGCAATGTATTGAAAACGGGGTCCGGAATTGAATATTTTCTTTCTTTTTGGTAAATTAATATACTTGAACCCAGAATTCCTCGATCAGGAGAAGAGCGATGAAATTCACAGTATCAAGCAGCGATTTTCAAAAGGCACTCTCCAAGCTGAGTGGGGTCATTCCCACACGATCAAGCCTCCCCATCCTCGAAAACATCCTCTTTGATCTCAAGAAAGATGCATTGCGAATAGTGGCGACCGATTTGGAAGTTTCAATTTCGGTATCGATTAATGTGAAGGGGAGTGGGGATGGATCAATTACTGTCCCGGCAAAGAGACTACTTGAGACAGTCCGATCCCTCGCGGATGTTCAAATTCTCTTTACTGCCGATCTTGTATCAAACAAGATTAAACTCATAACCGAAACGGGCGAGTATACGCTGATCGGAGAAGCAAGCGCAGATTTTCCTGAGACCACAGAATTCAAGGGTGATGATGGAATTACGTTTGAAGGGGGAGTATTGAAGAAAATTCTTGGTCGGACGATCTTCGCCGTCAGCAGCGATGAACTTCGGCCTGCAATGACCGGTGTTCTCTTTGATGTTGCCGAGAAGGAACTCAGAGCTGTCGCAACGGACGGGCATCGGCTGGTGCGCTTTGTGTTGCGAGGAATAGGCGGAAAGAAACAGCAGAACAGCATGATTATTCCATCGAAAGCGCTCCACCTCATTATCCGGACCGCGGAGGATACACAAACGACGATGAGCATGAGTTCCTCCCACGTGCAATTCACGTTCGGAAACACCATGCTGACGTCGAAACTCATTCAGGAGAAATATCCGAACTACGAAAGCGTGATTCCCATCGATAACGAGAAGACATTAACTGTTCAGCGGGAAACGCTCCTGAATGGTGTACGAAGGGTTTCTCTGTACTCGAGTTCAACGACGCACCAGGTCCGATTCACCCTGAAGAAGAACGATTTGAAGATCGCGGCGGAAGATATCGATTTTGGAGGTGAAGCCCGGGAAAAGATCAACTGCACCTATGAAGCCGACGAAATGGAAATCGGTTTCAACTCAAACTATATCATCGATGTTCTCACGCATATCGACGGTGATGATGTTACGTTCAAGCTTAATCGCCCCGAGCGAGCAGCTATTGTGGTTCCCACCACGCAGAAGGAAAACGAGGAATTGCTCATGATCGTGATGCCGGTTCGATTGAATGCATGATCACGATTGCGAGAAGGACGTTCATGTTCGGATAGCCCCGTTGTCGCGGGGCTATCGCATTGTAAAGAACAGAATTGCCGAATGAAAATTGCAAAATTTCAGCTTGAGAATTTCCGCAACCACTCACATACGGTGATTGCGTGCACAGATTGCGCGAATGTTTTTCTGGGAAACAACGGCGCCGGGAAGACGAACATCGTCGAGGGTCTTGCCTATCTCTGTGTCACGAAGAGCTTCTACGCCGTGAACGACCTTACCGCGCTCAAGGTGGGAGAATCGTCATTTCGGATCAGCGGCGAACTGATCTCGGACAGCGGAAACGAATTCAGCGTGCAGATCTCGTATGACGGGGAAGCAGGTGAAAAGAGATATCTTCTCAACGGCAAAACGACACAGAAACTCTCATCCATCATCGGCAAATTCCCCATTGTGATCCTGTCGCCGGAATACAGCGGAATCACGTTTGGCTCTCCCACCGATCGACGAAAGTTTCTTGACTTCATCATTTCACAGGCGAGCGCGCGATATCTCGAAGACGTTCTTGAGTATCGAAGAATCCTAAGACAACGGAATAGAATTCTATTGGACGGGAAATCGTCCAACGGGAGCGTGACCCACCTTCTGGAACCATGGAGCGAGGGATTGATCGAATATGGAAGCAGAGTCGTCCAGCGTCGTGCTGAATTTGTCCGGGACTTTGAGCCGTATCTTTCGCGTGCCTACGAAGCAATCGCCGGGGAATTTGAAAAACCGAACAGCAAATATCTTTCCGCCGTTGCATCAGAACGTCTCTCCGATGCCGACGGACTGCGAATGGAGTACAGACGCCTGCTTGAAGAATCGAAGCACGAGGAGCGCCGGGTCGGAGCAACACTCGTTGGACCACACCGGGATGATCTGCTGTTCACCCTCGACAGGATGGAACTGAGGCGATTTGGATCCCAGGGTCAACACCGGACGTTTCTGATTGCGATGAAGATTGCCGAGTTCGAGTTTCTCCGGGCGCTGTGCGGAGAGACCCCAATATTGATTTTGGACGATGTCTTCAGCGAGCTTGATGGGCAGCGATCCGGGAAACTCATTGAAACGGTCTCCTCCATGGGGCAGTATTTCATTACGACGACCGACGACCGGGTATTCCCTCAGGAGTTCTTTACAGAGGCCGGAAACAAGCATGTTGTCGTGAAAAGCGGGAGTATCATTCGTGAACAGGCGGCAGCGTAGCCACACAAAGGACATCGGCACAGCCCTTTCGGAGCTTGTGGATCAACTCGGCATTAAATCGCGCATTCAGGAGTACGATGCTGTGGTTCAATGGGAATCGATCGTCGGGGTTCAGATCGCGAAAGTTGCGACAGCGACGCGCATCCAGAAAGGAGTTCTGGTTGTCCGAGTCACCAATGGACCCTGGAGGCAGGAGTTGAGCATCCGGAAGAGCGAGATTGTGCAGAAACTCAACGCCGCCCTGGGCCGAGAGGTTGTGAAAGATATCCGATTTGTCTGAGGGGGAGAGGTCATACATCAACCGAAAGAGAATGAGAAGAATGAGTTCAAGAATTGTTTCCGAGAAGAAATCGAAGGCAAAGGCGTCTCCGGAGATCAAGAGCGGCGGCAACGGTCAGCGTTCGTACACCGCCGATGATATTACGGTACTGAAGGGACTGGAGGCGGTTCGACGTCGCCCGGCAATGTATATCGGCGATGTCAGCTCGCGCGGGCTTCATCATCTCGTGTACGAAGTCGTCGACAATTCAATCGACGAGGCATTGGCAGGGTACTGCAAGAATATCAAGGTTACAATCAATAGCGACGGCTCGATCGGCGTTGAGGATGATGGGAGAGGGATTCCAACCGATATCCATCCACAGGAAAAACGATCGGCACTTGAAGTCGTGATGACGGTCCTGCACGCCGGGGGAAAGTTTGACAAGAATACCTACAAGGTATCGGGCGGTCTTCATGGCGTGGGAGTTTCCGTTGTCAATGCGCTGAGCGAGATACTGGAAGTAGAGGTGTGGCGCGACGGAAAGACCCACTATCAGAAATACAAGAAAGGAGATCCCGTTGGCCAGGTCAGGGTAACCGGCAAGGCGGAAAAGGGGAAGCGCGGAACAAGAGTGACCTTCGTGCCCGACGGAAGCATCTTCAAGAACCGTTCATTCAAGTTTGACACGCTGGCCGAGCGGCTTCGTGAACTCGCGTTTCTCAACTCGGAGGTGACCCTTACGATTACCGATGAACGCGAGAAGCCGGCAGAAACGGAGACATTTCATTTCAAAGGGGGCTTGGTCGAGTTCGTCAAATACGTCGATGCGACACGTCCGGCAATCACGCGAAAGGTCTTCTACGTCAAAGGAGAAGACAAGGATGAAAACGATCGTGTTGTGGTGGAAGCCGCGCTGCAGTACAATGAACACTATACCGAAAACGTTTTTACCTATGTCAACAACATTAATACGCACGAAGGGGGTACCCATCTCGTCGGCTTCAAGACCGTCCTGACGCGAACCCTGAACAACTACGCGTCGAAAAACGGACTCATCAAAGAAGGAAGAATCCAGCTGATTGGGGACGATTTCCGGGAAGGATTGACGGCGATTCTGAGCGTCAAAGTCCCGGAGCCGCAGTTTGAAGGTCAAACGAAGACGAAACTGGGCAACAGTGAAGTCAAGAGCATTGTGGAATCCATCATTGGCCCCCAGCTGGCAGACTGGCTGGACCAGAATTCGGCCGACGCGAAGAGGATCATCGACAAGTGTTTGAAAGCGGCGGAAGCGCGCGAAGCAGCACGACGCGCGCGTGATCTCACCCGCAGAAAAAACGCGCTCGACTCGGGAGGGTTGCCGGGGAAGCTGGCCGACTGCTCGATTGACGATCCCGAGCACTGTGAGCTTTATATCGTCGAGGGTGATTCTGCGGGAGGAAGTGCAAAACAGGGGAGAGATCGACGGTTCCAGGCCATTCTGCCGATCAAGGGAAAGATCCTGAACGTCGAGAAAGCGCGTCTTCACAAAATTCTGGAGAACGAAGAGATCCGCGCGATCTTTACCGCTATCGGCGCCGGCGTAGGAGAAGATTTTGATGCAGCAAGAATTCGTTACGGCAAAATTATTCTCATGTGTGATGCCGATGTTGACGGCTCGCACATTCGCACGCTCCTGCTTACCCTCTTCTTCCGGTACATGCATCAGCTGATCGACCTTGGTCATGTCTATATTGCGCAGCCGCCTCTCTACAAGCTGAAAAAGGGAAAGACCGAGGCATATGCGTACGACGAAGAAGAGCGTGATGAAATCATCAAGCGGTTGAAGAGTGAGAAGAAGAAAGGGAAGGGGCAGAAGGAAACAACTGCCGCCGAAGAGCCCGAAGAGGGAGCAACGGTGACGAGCGACGGAATAGTCATTTCGCGGTTCAAAGGTCTCGGTGAAATGAATCCGGAACAGCTCTGGTCGACCACCATGGATCCCGAGAAGCGGACGATTCTCCAGGTGACGATCGAAAGCGCCGCGGACGCGGATCGCACGTTCTCCATCCTCATGGGAGACGAGGTTGAGCCGCGCAGGGAATTCATCGAGAAGAATGCGAAATACGTGCGATATCTCGATGTGTAGGAACAGCAGAGCCCAGGAACGGGCAGAACGGAACGGATGACATAGGAACAACATGGCAACGTTGAACGAAAAAATAATTCCGGTTGACATTGAAGAGGAAATGAAGGGATCGTACATCGACTATTCGATGTCGGTCATCGTCGCGCGGGCGCTCCCGGATGTGAGAGATGGGATGAAGCCGGTTCACCGGCGCGTGTTGTTTGGTATGCGAGAACTCGGACTAATGCCGAACAAGCCGTACAAGAAGAGCGCGCGCATCGTCGGTGAGGTTCTGGGAAAGTATCACCCTCACGGGGACTCGGCAGTATACGATACCATGGTTCGCATGGCTCAATCGTTTTCCATGCGGTATCCTCTAGTTGATGGTCAGGGAAACTTCGGCTCGATCGACGGCGATTCTCCGGCGGCGATGCGGTATACCGAAGCGCGGCTGGCGCGCGTGGCGGAGGAAATGCTTCGGGACCTCGAAAAGAATACCGTCAATTTTACTCCAAACTTCGACGACACCCTTACCGAACCTTCCGTTCTCCCCGCGCAGATTCCGAATCTCCTCTGCAACGGCACAAGCGGAATTGCCGTCGGCATGGCAACGAATATCCCCCCTCATAATCTTTCTGAAGTCATCGACGGCTGCGTTGCCTATATTAAAGACGACACGATCACAAACGAGAAGCTGATGAAGCACATCATTGCGCCGGATTTCCCCACCGGCGGAATCATCTATGGATACGATGGTGTGAAGGATGCATACACGACGGGAAGAGGGCGGCTCGTCGTTCGGGCGAAAGCAAACATCGAAACGGCCAAAGGAGATCGGCAGCGGATTATCGTTTCCGAACTCCCATATCTGGTGAACAAGTCAAGCTTGATCGAGAAGATCGCCGATCTTGTGAACGAGAAGAAGATCGAGGATATCTCAGATATCCGCGATGAATCGGATCGCGACGGACTTCGCGTCGTTATTGATCTCAAGCGCGACGCAACCGCAGGCGTGGTGTTGAACAACCTTTACAAACACACGCAGATGCAGACGACCTTTGGGGTTATTATGCTCGCGCTGGTCGAGGGGCGCCCCCAGGTTCTCACGCTCCGAGATACGATCCGGCATTTCATCGAACACCGCAACGAGGTTGTCGTCCGCCGATCGCAGTTTGAACTCGATGAGGCCGAGAAGCGCGCCCATATCCTTGAGGGATACATCATCGCGCTCGACAATATCGACGCGGTCATCCGGCTGATCAAGCAATCGAAGGATGTGGAGACCGCGAAGCTCGGGCTCATGAAGAAGTTCAAGCTGTCCGAGATCCAGGCAAAAGCCATTCTTGATATGCGGCTCCAGAAGCTCACCGGCCTGGAACGAAAGAAAGTCGAGGACGAATACCGGGAGACGATCAAACTCATTGAGAAGCTGAAAGCGATCCTCAAAAGCAAGCAGCTCCAGATGAAGATCATCGAAGAAGAACTTCTCGAGATCAAGAAGCGGTACGGCGACGCGCGCCGAACAGAGATCGTCTACAAAGCGGAAGAATTCAGCATCGAGGATATGATTGCCGAGGAAGAAGTTGTGATTACGATCAGCCACAACGACTTCATCAAACGCTTCCCGGTTTCCGGATATCGCCGGCAGGCACGGGGAGGCAAGGGGGTTACCGGCGCCGGAACGCGTGAGGATGACTTTGTCGAACACATGTTCATCGCAAGCACGCACGACCATATCCTCTTTTTTTCAAACAAGGGACGATGTTACTGGGTGAAGGTTCATGAGATTCCAGAGGGAGGACGAACCGCCAAAGGTAAATCGATCAACAACCTCATCATGAAGTCACCCGATGAAGTGATCGCCGCGTTTATCGCCGTCAAGCAATTTGACGATAAGCATTATGTCCTGATGGTGACAGAGCAGGGATTGATCAAAAAGGTGATCCTTTCGGAATTCAGCAATCCTCGACGCAGCGGAATAACAGCGACCAATCTGAAAAAGGGGGACACGCTCAAAGACGCTAAGCTCACCGACGGACATCATGATGTTGTCATCGGGACGCAAAACGGCATGGCAATACGGTTTGCAGAGAGCGAGGCCCGGCCGATGGGGCGAACCGCTGCAGGGGTACGAGGAATACGTCTCGGCAAAGGAGACAAAGTTGTTGGCGTCGTCTCACTGAGACGAAGCGGCACCACCATTCTCGTGGCGACGGAGCGCGGATACGGAAAGCGAAGCGAGGAGAGCGAATATCGGGTGAGTCATCGCGGCGGCAAGGGAATCTATACGGTGAAAACAACCGACAAAGCAGGAAAGATGGTCGCGATCAAAGGGGTCGTCGATTCAGACGATGTGGTGGTCGTGACGGCGAACGGAATGATCATCCGACAACACGCAAACGACATCCGGCTTGCGGGTCGCAACACGCAAGGGGTGCGGTTGATCAAGCTCGACGCCGACGATGTCGTGACTGCCGTCGCTCCGGTGATTGCGGAGGAAGAGGAGGACAATCACATTCTCGAACAGGCGAAGGACAACCCTCAAAACGGGAATCGGAAAGAGGGTCCGGCGGCGGAATCAAACTCGACTAACAAGGATCCCAAGAAACCACAGTCTCCCGATTTGAAAAGAAAGCGGGCACCCAAGGAAGAACAATCACCAAGAAAGAAGAAATAACATGATACGGACGACTATGCTCATTGCAGCCGTTGTCCTTCTTTCGACAACAGTGATTGCCCAGGAAACGCTCATTTCTGGTGAGATGGAGAGCGGAGGATTCGGCGGACCCGTGGTGAAGCTCGGTACGGTGAATGGAGAGAGCGGCATCTTTGTGGGGGGAAGAGGAGGATGGATTGTCAATCACACCTTCGTTCTCGGGGGCGGAGGATATGGATTGGTCAATCGCATCAACGCGCGCAGACCCAGCAGGAACGGATTTCAGTACTTTCAGATGGGGTACGGCGGCCTTGAAGTGGAATACATATCGGAATGGGAAAAGCTGATCCACCTTTCCCTTCAAGTGCTCGTCGGAGGAGGCGGAGTGTACTACAGCGGAGCGGAAAACGGAATGGCCCACAACCAGGAGCAAGATGCATTCTTCGTGCTTGAGCCCGCCGTGCACGCGAATCTGAACGTGACAAGCCGGTTTGTGGTCAGCCTGGGGATGAGCTATCGTTACATTTCGGGAGTGACCCACCCTGCCACGTCCAACGCCGATCTTGGGGGACTGAACACTGTGCTGACATTTCGGTTTGGGAAATTCTAAGGACTTCGGGACCGTCCTCTGAACGAAGAATCCCCAAAGGTCAAACCTCTGGGGATTCTTCTTTTTCTGCTACAAGAGGACGCTCACTCTTGAGTGACAGTGGTCCCCCCGTCATCCCAGATTGTGATAGACCGACTGCACATCGTCATCGGTTCTGAGATTCTCTCGGAACCTTTGGCTAGATTTGCCTGGCGAAAAAGTAGGCATTGATGCGAAATGTTTGCTTGCTGGCTTGCTCATTGCGTTGTGTCTCACAAAACGGATCGCTACATTCCGGTGCCAATCGCCACTCTGAAAATGCCCACTGAAAGCGATGCCCGCATAGTGATAGACCGCCTTCTCCGAGAGGCCGGCTGGGACATTGAGAACAAAGCCCAGGTGTCAACGGAAGAACCTTCTTCGAAAGGCCGAGCGGACTATTTGCTCAGGAGCAGCCGTTCCCACCCACTTGCAGTGGTGGAGGCAAAAAACTTCTCGGTTGATCCTTACAGCGGTAAAGAGCAAGCAAAGGCTTACGCTGTATCATTCAACGCTCCGTTTGTGCTGCTCAGTAACGGGCATGAACACTATTTCTGGGATTACGCCGATGGAGACGCTCGTGCAATAGTGGGCTTTCCCACCCAGGTTGATCTCGAGCGCCGTGCAAATTCGAAACTTCATCGCCAAGGTTCCATTGAGGAAACTCTAAAGGGAATACCCTATCCGACGCGATTCCGTTTCAAGGGGGAGGCAGTTCAATCCAGACCATATCAACTGTGGTGTCTTGAAGAAGCGGATCGAGCGCTTATCGCCGGACGGCGGCGAATGCTCTTTGAGATGGCAACAGGAACCGGCAAGACATTGACCATAGCAATGTTGATGAAAAGGTGGTTCGAGGCAGCGATCATCTCAAGGGTGTTGTTTCTTGCCGATCGAATCGAGCTAGCAAGACAAGCGAAAGAAACGTTTGACGACTACCTGCATAATTGGCCCTCCGAGCTTCTTTACGGAGGGAAGAAAAGTCTGGAAGGTCAAATTGTTGTTGGGACGCTCGACACAATTGCCGGACAACTTGGAGTGGGCGGTTTCGGCCATGCATACTTCGACCTTGTAATCACAGATGAATGCCATCGCTCGATCTACAATACCCACCGAGCAACGCTTGCTCATTTTGATGCAATTCATGTTGGACTGACGGCTACGCCAAATCCCGGCGAACTTCGCTGGGTCAGCGAACATGAGCGCCAGCTCGTCAAGAGCACCTACCTCTTCTTTGACTGCTGGGATAGCGCAGCGCAGGAAGGGAAGCCGACATTTCGGTATTCCATTCAAGAAGGGATCAACGACAATTACCTCGCGAACTACAAAATATATCTCGCCAAGAGCCGATTGACATTTGAAGGAGCGACCTGGGAGGATGAGGAGATCCGGTATGGCGATTGGGGAAGAACCGCTGAATCAGAGGACAGACTTAAGCTTATCATTGATGAGTATTTCAAGATAGAGGAAGAGCGGCGACTTGATCACCCACGGAAGACAATTGTCTTTTCCGTTTCCGAACGACAAGCAGCCATTCTCGAACGGACGTTCAATCAATTGCTGCCCGACGATGTCTGTCTCAGGATTGCAGGACAAGTTCAACGGTCGCCAAGTCAGGTACGGCAGGACTTTGCCAAGAAGATCACCTGCTATTCAAACAACGGTAATCCTCGACCTATCGTCGATCAGTTCAAATACGATCCTCTCCCAATCATTGCCGTTTCGGTCGATATGCTTGACACCGGGTATGATCACAAGGAAATTGAGAACCTCGTGATGCTGCGCCCGACGCAATCAGCGATCAAGTACGCTCAGATGCGAGGTCGCGGGAGCAGGCTCTGCCCGCGTATTGGGAAGAAAGAATTCTTGATCTTTGACTTTGTCGGGAACTCTGAACTCTTCAATGACAGGGGAAAGGAGTACCACCGCCCTCGGGAAAAGGCTACCATTCATCCCAAACCAAGAGTGTCCGAGCCGGAACCGCCGGACCCCCGACGTCATTTTGTGGAAATTCCCAGAGGTTCGTTGGAAGATGAATTCCGCCTGCGACAGACAATCATCATCGGGCCAGAAGGACTGGCAGTTGACCGCAAGACCTATCAGGAGAAATGGGCTGAGAAGATCAAGGAGATGTTTGCTGCTGATCCCGCCGTGAAGAAGATCTTCGCAGGGGAGGAGTTGACAGAAGCTGAGTGGGAAGCGTTGGAGCGGCGGCTGAATTCTCCGGAGTTCTATTTTGAAGAACGAACCCTCCGAAAAGCGTTTGAGCAACCCACCGGCTCGCTGACGGATTTCATCCGCTTCGCCCTCGGCAAGCACAAGTTCCCAACGCGAGAAGAACGAATCGAAAGGGTCTTTGACACCTGGATCGCGGAACACTCGAACAGCATCAAGCCGGAGCAAGCTCAAATGCTTCGTCTTCTAAAAGCGCGCATCCTCGTCGGCGACAAGCTTGAGATGAAGATCTTCAGCGAGCCGCCGTTCTCACTCTGGGGCGGTCGGGCAAGGATGGAGCAGCTGTTTGGTCGTGAAGCCCTCATGAAAATCGTTGAAGAATTTAACTCATTGTTAGCCGCATAGAATGGATTCCGCACAACTTCAAAACACGCTGAAGCGTCTCTGCAAGGTGATGTGGGAAGCGAACGTTAGCAACCCGATCACTTATGTGACACAAATTTCCTACCTCCTCTTCTTGAAGATGCTCGAAGAGATGGACACCGAACAGAAAGAGGCTGGCAATGGCAATTATCGCTCTTTGTTCGGAGCGTTCAAGGTCGGAGGATCGAAGATTGACTATAAGCCATTGCGATGGAGTCTCCTGACATCCAATCCCGACAACGAGCAAATGCTCCGGACGCTCCGCGATAATCTGCCAAAACTTGCCGATCACCCCCTCCTTTCTCAAGGCGCGAGGACGATATTCGAAAATGCCACCATCGTGATCCCCAACGGAGCAACGTTGCGCAGAGCAGTTGATATTCTCAGTCCCATCTGGTTCATGGCTGAGGATGCCGACGTAAAAGGCGATCTGTTTGAAACGCTCGCAAGCGATTTGGGACAGCAGAAACGTTCAGCCCAGTTCCGTACCCCGCGCCATCTCATTCGTGTCATCACCGAGATGGTTGATCCGAAAATCGGACAGACAGTCTGCGATCCTGCATGCGGAACCGGAGGATTTCTCATTGCCTCTTACGACCACATTCTTCTCGCCAACACAAGCTCCGATTTCATCAGAGAACGGTCCTCCGTCTATGGGGGGACGACAAAGAAGGGGGTCGGCGATAAGCTGACTCGCAAGCAATGGGGATCTTTGCAGCGAACGACGTTCTATGGATTCGACGCCGAAAGCGATTTCCTTCGGATGGCTGCCATGAACGCTGTGCTTCATCAGTTCGATCATTCTCCACTTGTGCATCGCGATGCAATCTGCGGCGGCGAGGACAGATGGGATGAGACTCAATTCGATGTTATCTTGATGAACCCCCCATTCTCCGGTGCGCGCTCTGATACAAAGCGATCGTTGCGCATCGAGAAGGGAGACAAGTACGTTCTGTTCCTCGCGCTCGCGCTCCGCAGTTTAAAGCAGGGTGGTCGTGCAGGCATCATCTTTCCCAACGGGATGCTCTTTGGAGATACGAACAGCCACTTAGAGGTGAAGAAGAGACTCTTGAGCGAGTTCGACCTGCAGGCGATTGTCACCCTCCCCAAAGGGATGTTCGAGCCGTACACTCCAAACCCGACATGCTTCATGATCTTTGAAAGAACCGGAAGGCCGACGGAGAATGTCTGGTTTTATAAAGTGGATGGTGACGGATCCTCGCTCAGGAAGGCAAGGAGGTTCGGGCCTCAGTACCGCAACGATTTTCCGGATTTGCTCGCGAAGTGGCAGACGCGGGCAACGGAAGAAGGGCGAGCGTGGCTTGTCCCCGCACGAGTCATTGAAGAGAATGGCTATAACCTCACCCTCTCTGCGCTCGGACTTGTTGAGCCGGAGAAAGTTGATCACGATGAGCCGGAAGAGATTCTAGAATCTGTCGCCGCAAAGGAAGAGAAGATATTTGAACTGATCACTGAGATGCGGAAGATTCTCTTGCAAGGAAATGCGAATGGAACGGAATGAATTGCCAATCGGGTGGGAGTGGAGGAACCTTGGTGGCGTCGAGGGATTGAGACCTGCCTCTGTGTTCCTTGATCATATGAGGAAACCAGTCAACAGCCAAGAGAGATCAAAGAGAACCGGCCCGTATCCTTACTTTGGAGCGAACGGGCAACAAGGTTGGATAGATGATTTCCTGTTTGATGAAGAGCTTGTCTTGCTTGCCGAGGATGGGGGGTTCTTCTTTGATCAAATTAGGCCCTCGTCTTATAGAGTCTCCGGAAAGTGTTGGGTCAACAATCACGCGCATGTACTCAGGCCCGTTGATGATGTAAATGTGGATTGGCTGAACTATTGTCTCGCTCACGCAGACTACACACCTTTTATTCCGGAGCCGGTTAGGCCAAAGTTGAACAAAACCAATGCTAAGCGGATCCCGATTCCACTGCCACCTCCTGACGAGCAGGCCCGCATCGTAGCACGGATTGAAGAGCTGACACGACGCGTGGAGGAGGCACGGGGGTTGAGGAGGGAGGCCGTGAAGAGTGCTGAGAAATGTCTTCCTTCGGCCGTAGAATCTGTTTTTGAAGAAGGAGAAAGGAATGGTTGGATCAGAAGAAGGGTCAAAGAGGTTTGTGAGTATCCTCAGTACGGCTATACTGAATCAGCAACCTCATCTTCGGTTGGACCAAAGTTTCTGAGGATCTCTGACATTCAAGACGGAAATGTTGATTGGAACACTGTACCGTTCTGCAGGTGCACTGAAATCCAGAAATACCAGTTGAGAACAGGTGACCTCGTGTTTGCCAGAAGTGGCGCGACAACGGGAAAGAGTTTCTTGGTAGAGAATCCACCAACCGCAGTTTTTGCCTCCTACCTCATTCGCCTTCGCGTTGGTCCTGCAATAATGCCGCACTTCCTTTCCTGGTTCTTTCAATCATCTATGTACTGGCAGAGCGTTGCTTCTGGAACTGAAGAGGGTAACCGCCCAAACATGAACGGCACAAAACTCGCAAACTTGGAGATTGTCTATCCTGAAGACAAGGCTGAGCAACAGGTAGTCGTAAACTACCTTGATGGGCTTCGTATGAGATCTGATACGCTAAGGCGACTGCAAGCAGAAACCGAAGCAGGGCTTAGCAAATTTACCCCCTCCCTTCTTGCGAAAGCATTTCGCGGCCAATTATAAGCATGCTTGTCAACATCCCCACGCTGAACGACGAACCATCTGACTTTGACTACTTGTTTCAAATGTGGGATCAACTCAAGGGTGATAATCTTGAAGTCACCTTTGATTTCACTGGCTGTCGTTTTCTAAGACAGAACGCTGTTGCGTTCATTGGCGGGCTTGCCAATCTTGTTCATCATCGCAACGGACGAGTGAACTGGAATTGGGAGAGCATCGATCCATCCGTTGCCGAAAACCTTGCCCAAAAAGGCTTTCAGTTCTCATTTGGTGAGTGGAGAATTGTGTCACCCAAGAACTCGATTCCGTATCGTCAAGACACGATCCTCGATGACCAAGAAATCATGACGTACTTGAAACGCAAGTGGATAGGAAGAGGTTGGATCAACATAAGCCCCAGGCTTCGAGACGCTATCGCTGGGCACGTATGGGAGACCTACATTAACGTTTTTGACCATGCTGAATCCACCATCGGCATCTTCAGTTGTGGACAGTACTATCCGAACATGAACCTCCTGAAACTGACAGTTGTAGATTTTGGCGTAGGGATTCCGGCAAGTGTCCGTTGGTATTTCAGGCAAGATCCACGCGGGGAAAAGCTCACAGCGGCGCAATGTCTAAACTGGGCATTCCGGGCGGGAACGTCAACAAAGCCCGGCGGTCGAGGAATCGGCCTTGACTTGTTAAAAGCTTTTGTGCAACTTAATCATGGTAAACTTGAGGTCTACAGTCACGAAGGGTATGCTCTCGTTTCCCACAACGAGGAGCGCTATGCCAACCGGAGCGCCTACTTTGAGGGAACCCTCGTGAATATCACGTTCATCTGCGACGCCCGTCGGTACTGTCTCACATCGGAAGCAAAACACGAACCACTATTCTAAAGAGGAGAAACCATGAAGATCAATCTCTTCGATCTCATTGGTGAGTACTGTATCACCCTGCAGGGTGGAGAAGATGTATATGAGTTGATCCATCCTGAATTGATGGCGGGACGTCAAGTGGAATTAGACTTCTTGAATGTTGGGGTTTTTGCTTCTCCGTTTTTCAATGCGGCCATTGGCAGATTGCTTGAAGATCTGAAGTCTGATGACCTAAATCAACTATTGAAAATATCTAACCTCAACGATGTTGGAAATATGGTGCTCAGACGTGTGATCGAGAACTCGAAAGAGTATTATTCGAATCCGACTCTTCGAAACGCCCTTGACGAAATAGTGGCACAGCACGCAGAAGCCTGAGATGGCTGTTCATTACACTATCAACGCCCATGTTGTAGACATTGCTTCCGACTCACCTACCGACAAAGACTCCTTTCTTATCGATACTAACGTCTGGTACTGGACGACGTATTCAAGACCAAGCCTCTCTAACACACCCCCAACGAAGAATCAGCTTAGTAACTATCCACAGTATATTGCGAAGGCTCACGGGGCGAAAGCGAAGCTCTTGCGATGTGGTCTATCTCTTCCGGAATTGGCCCACGTGATTGAGAAAACTGAGCGGGAGATTTACAACAAGGCAAATAAGCTGCAACTTGGTACGAAGGAGTATCGACACAATGTCCCTGCGGAAAGGCGGAGACTGGCGGCGGAGATCCAATCCGCGTGGGCTCAGATCAAGCTGATCGCACGGCCCGCCGATGTGATTATTGATGATGTATCAACAGAAGCGGCTCTCCACAATTTCAGCACCAATTCTCTCGATGGATACGATCTGTTCATGATTGAAGCGATTAGAAAGATAGGCGTCACCCAAGTGATAACGGACGACGGCGACTATGCAGGCGTTCCAGGTATGACGATCTTTACCTGCAATGCGAACGTCATAGCATTGGCCGAACAAGAAGGAAAACTGGTGAGTCGGTAGCGAATATGGCGGGGAACTTGCTTGTCAACGTTTGCACATTGTGAACGACCCTTGCGAACCTAGCTGAAAACATAATGCAACCGCGACACCGCTGACTTGCTTATCCAAGATTATGATAAACCGACTGCACATCGTCATCACCCTCAAGATTCTCGACAAGCTCAAGCACTTCTTTCGCGTGCTCCTCTGAGAGCTCCTTTCGCGAAGCGGGGATATAGTGCAATTCGGCGCTTGTGACCTCGATGCCTCGTTCTTCCAAGGCCTTCTGCATGTTCCCGAAGTCGGAAAACGAAGTATAGATCACGTAGGTGTCTTCATCCAGGTGCATATCCTCAAGTCCGTGATCGATCAACTCGAGCTCAATCTCTTCGGGGGTCTGGATCTTTTCCGCCGCCACCTTAAAGATCCCTTTCCGCTCGAACATGAATGCTACCGATCCTGATGCACCAAGCGACCCTCCCCCCTTGGTAAGATGGTGGCGTACATTGGCAACCGTTCGGGTCGGATTGTCTGTGGCGCACTCAATCATCAGCGCGATGCCATGAGGAGCGTACCCTTCATACAAGAGCTGCTCGAATCCTTTCTCGTCCTTTGACGATGCGCGCTTGATCGCGGCCTCGATTCGATCTTTGGGCATGTTGGCGCCGCGCGCATTCTGGATGACAAGCCGGAGCCGCGGATTGTACTTTGGATCCGGCCCCCCCTCGCGCACGGCGATAACGATCTCCCGACCGATGCGAGTGAACGCCTTCGCCATTCGGTCGATGCGCGCGAAAATCTTGTACTTTCGTTTTTCGAATATGCGTCCCATAGAGGATCAGTCCTTCACTGCTTTCGGATCAGTCCTTTCATTGCATCCTCCAACTTCTTCTTTGCTGCGTCTATTCCCTTCGCTTTTTCCTCTTCGATGTGTTTTTCCAGCTCTCTCTTTTTGGTTTCGACAAGCGCAAGGCGTTCGCCGAGGAGATTCTCATACTCACGAATCCTTGCCAACGCTTCCTGTTTCTTCTCCTCGAACACCCGCTCGACCTCCTGGCGCTTTTCAGCGATCTTCTGGTTTACCTTCGATCGGATTTCGTTTTGGATGCGGTTCAACTCTTCGCCAAGAACGCGCTTGGTCTGTTCATATAATTCATTGTCGAGATCGGTGGAGAAGTGGATCTTCATCCTGCCCTCGGTATTCCATGCCCGGAGATGAGTATCGAAGTTTCTGACGCGATCCAACACGTCGCGCGCCAATCGCTCGACAGTATTACGCGGCGATTGCTCAAATACCAGGCGGACTTCACGGAAGGAGACGGTTGTTTGTGCATCAAAGGTACGGCCCGGGACGGTGACGGCGGCGTTGATCGCGAGATCGGATTGGGTGATTCGCGATGGGAGGAACGATGCGCGGCCGATTTTCATCTCTCCCATAGGAATCCCCGAGATCGTCGCGCGGTATTGATCAAGCGGGTGATTACCGCGGCGGTCAAGAGACGCCCCGATCTCGAGGCGCATGCGGTTGCCCTTCGTCCCCCTGATAAGGGCGCTTATGGGTTTCCCGGTAAGAGACTGATTGTTGGTGATGTCCGATATGTCTCCGCTGACAGAGATATAGTTGGGGTCTCGCGCGGCATCGGTCCCTCCCGAAAGGTGGGCGGTCTTGATCCACAATCTTGGATACGCACGATCGACGGGGAAATGAATGTCCTGTCCCTCAAATCGCTTTGGTCTTTCGAAATCCGGCTTCGGTGTGTACTTCCTCACCGTCCGCTTCACCAGATCGACATAGCCCAAGTAGGTCTGGGCTTCGGCATAGAGCTGTTGCGCGAAGAGGAGATCGGTGACCCCGCCGAGCCTCAGCTCCGGAAGCCGCGCAAGCGACTTTACCCGCTCAATATCAGCTCTCACCACGTCGTCGATATGGCCGATCGATCCGGTGAGACGAGTGATATCATTTGTGATTGCGTTCTTTCTCGTTGTGAGTGTCTCGTTGATTTCCCTCAGGGTGTTGTACGACGTGTTGACGTTGTTGACGGCCGCGGTAATCGCATCAAGCGTTTTCAGTTCATTCACATGTATTGTGCGCAGATTCGATTCGATGTTCATCACACGCTGCCGTGTCGACTCGTAGTCGGCCAATGTTGATTTCCATTGTCCGCTCAATGCGAGCGCCTGATGTTTCATGGAATCAAGGTGCTGAATCGTCAGGAGGTTCTGGATCCGGAGGAGGCTGTCGAGGTTTAGGTCTTTGCGGAGTTTTTCGAGATCGAATATGGGGACGCTTCTGACCTCGGACTCGACCTGCTTCGCCAGCTGCATGGCAAACGATGGAGGAGCGTCTTTCTGATCGGGCCTCTGTGGGAGAGAGCCGTCCGTCGTCCGTTTGGTGCCGAGAATAACGTTCCGAACCTCCACGGTGTCGATGATGATCTTGTTTCTGAGGAGCTGGTTCGCGTCGACGGCGAACGTTACGCGTCCGGTTTCAAAGAGATTCTTCCACCGATCGTTTGGATTTGCCACCTGCAACCGCTCGAACTGAACCCGGAGTGGAAACAAACCAAGGCGTAGATCATCAATTTCCACTTTGGCACCCACCAGGGACTCCCCTGCGGTCTCCAGGCCGGACTCTACCCAGGAATCGAGGTAGAAATAGGTTACAGCCCCAAGAACGACCAGCGGCACGAGAACAATGAAGATGAATTTCTTTCTCATGGTTATTCCCCCAAATCTCGCATTCGCTGGTACATCCGTATGATCTTGCTCTTGCTGACAATCTGGTAAACTCTCAGTTGCTCCACACGCGCGCCGAGTGTGGCCCGGTAGACCACGACAAACCTCTTCATTCCGAAGTAGACAATCGGCGAGAAAAGAAACGCACACACAAAACTCCCAAGAACCACCGTATTATAGAATCGTGTCATCGGAGCAAGCGGGGCGTTGTACAGCGAGGTCCAGAACGATTGTATGCCGGGTACGTCGACCAGCAGATAATAGCCGAACAGATGAAAGAGGGGATCGACGAGAAACGCCACGATGCCGAAGAGCGTAAACGAGAGAAACGCGGCCGAAAGATTTACGTTGAGAATGAGAATGACAATCCACACCGCAATGATCTGGAGAGAGAGGTGAGGCGAAAAACCAGCGATCGAACCAAGAGCGAATCCCCCCGCGATCTGTACCGGTGTCTGACCCGCACGGAGGATCTTGAGAAAGTTGGATACAATGTTGAGCCAAAACATGATGGGCGATCCCGACGATGGTAAGACGGACAGAAGAAAGATAGAGGAAGAAGTTTCGGATTTCAAGAACGATCGAAATCGCCGCTGCAATTTGCGCGGGAATCATCACGATCATCCCATCACGCGTGCCGGGAATCAATTCGGAAAATCGGTTGCAAAAAGAGACCGACGAGAGCCGGAACGCGCCTTGCATTTGCTCCACAAATGCTGTACACTGAGGCAATCCAATAACCCGAACTCGTACATGAGTCTTCTTGACCGCTTCAGCTTACTGCTGACAGATCCAGACTATGCGATGTCGGATCAGTACGAGTCCCCCGCTTTGCTGGATGCATTCTGGATCGTCTCCCTCTACGCATTGCTTTCCGCGCTCAGATCGTTGATTGACGGGGCTATCGTCTCGGGAAGCTTCGGCGTGGGGTTCCTTTCGTTCATCCTTTCGTTTCTGCTGGTGTATGTGACGTGGGTATTTCTCACCCTCTTTATGCACGTAATTGCTGATTTCTGGGGAGGGTTGGGCGAACTTCCGAACGCGGCGTCTGCCGTGGGTCTGGCGGCCGCACCAATGGTTGTGACCTCCCTCCTGTCCCTGTTGGTGACCGGTGTGGGGCACGCCATCATGGAAGGAGACGAAACATCGGTCATCTCGATGGTGAATTTGATTCTCAACTGGCTCGGCATGGTATGGGGGTGGCCGGGCGTTCTCTGCTATTTTGGATTGAAACATGGGGAACGGATCACCCGCATCAAGGCGGCGGTCATCGTCTCCGTTGCGTTCTGCGGTATGGCAGTGTACGAAATCGTGTCGATGAATATCTAGCATCCAGAGATGTTGAGGGAGGTCGAATGATGAGAGCATTCTTGGCAGCGATCGTTCTTTCTGTTGTTTTGGTGTCTTGTGCGCCTCGGGATGAAGAACCGTTTGATGTCTTGATCATCAATGGTCAGATCGTCGACGGATCAGGCAACCCCTGGTTCTATGGCGACGTCGGGATACGGGGAGAGAAGATTGTGCGCATTGGCAAATTGCAGGAGATAGCGAGCGAGCATACCATCGATGCCGCAGGCAAGATCATTGCGCCGGGCTTCGTCGACATGCTGGGACAATCGTCCCTGACACTCCTTGTCGATAATCGGGCGATGAGCAAGATTTCTCAGGGAATCACGACCGAGATCAACGGCGAGGGGGTCTCTGCCGCTCCCGTCAACGAACGAACGCTCGCTGGACTCGAATCGATGCTCTCGAAATACGCTCTGGAAATTGACTGGCACGACTTCGCCGGTTATTTCAAGCGGCTGGAGACTTCAAAGATCGCTATTAACGTGGGATCCCTTGTCGGTGCAACGCAGGTACGAACATATGCGATGGGATCGGAGGATCGAGACCCGACCGAGAACGAATTGTCGTCAATGAAACAACAGGTTCGGCTGGCGATGAAACAAGGGACGCTGGGCCTGAGCACTTCGCTCATCTATGCCCCGGCAACGTTTGCCAAGACCAATGAGCTCATCGAGCTGGCAAAAGTCTCCTCCGAAGAGGGAGGAATCTACATCACACACCTCCGCGACGAAGGAAATCGGATTCAGGAAGCGATTCACGAAGCGCTCGATATCGCGCGCGGGGCATCAACTCCCGTTGAGATCTGGCATCTCAAGGTGGCGGGCAAACCGAATTGGGGGAAGATGGCATCGGTTGTCGGCATGATCAACGAACATCGTGCGCAGGGCATTGATTTGACGGCCGACGTCTATCCGTATGCCGCTAGCTCGACGGGATTAAGTTCGAGAATCCCATCCTGGGCGCACGATGGAGGATCGGCGAGATTGGTCGGTCGGCTCAAAGATATGGACACACGTCAGAGAATCCGGCGTGAGATGATGGGGGCCGCTCCAGGAACAGATAACACGATGGCATCAACCGGACCGGAAGATATCTTGATTGCCGGCGTCTACAATCCTCAGCTGAAGGAATACGAGGGCAAGCGACTCAGCGAAATTGCGCGGATGTGGGGGAAACATCCCGTCGACATGCTAATGGATCTCGTGGTTGCGGACTCGGCCCGAATAACAGCAGTATTCTTTTCGATGAGCGAGCAAGACGTGAGGATGGCGATGGCTCAACCGTGGGCGAGTTTTTGCACCGACGGAGGGCAGCGAGCAATTGATGGACCGCTGAGCGATGGGAAGCCGCATCCGCGCGCGTACGGAAGCTTTCCGCGAATACTTGGGAAGTACGTACGCGACGAGAAATTGCTTTCGATGGAAGAGGCGATCCGTAAGATGACATCACTTCCGGCAAACCGCCTCGGATTGAGGCAGCGAGGCCTCCTGAAGGAAGGATTCTTCGCGGATGTTGTGATCTTCGACCCGCACACCGTCAATGATAAGGCCACATTCGAAGACCCGCATCAGTACTCCGTCGGAATCGAGGTTGTGCTCGTCAATGGCAAGACCGTGTGGGAAGGGGGGAAGTTCACCGGCAATCTTCCGGGGAAGGTACTCAGAGGACCGGGGTACGTGAACTAGACACGCTCAGACAAAAAAGGGTGGTAGCAAAGCCCCCGCGGTTGGAACTGCGAGGGCTTTCCTTTGTGAGGGCTCAGGGAGCCATACTCATCACAAGACCCAATTACACCCGTCGGTCCCGTTTCTGCGATGAGATTCTTCTTGACATTAACCTGAAGATGTTTTAATGTTATTCGCCACTGATTTCGGGGGAATCAGATTCATTTCTTCAGTGACCTTTCAACACAACAGGGGAACATATGAGAACACCAACACCACCGGTGCGGGCGGTCAGGCCCGCGCTCTTGTTTCTCCCCATGATTTCTTTGTTCGTTCATATCACTCAACTCTCGGCGCAGGTTGTGATCAAGGAGAAGGTGGAGGTGCAGGCGAAAGAAAGATCAGAAACAACCTTCTCTGTCTCTTCTGGTCCTGCAACCTTAAGGATGGAACTGATTCACAACGGTTCGGTGAGAACTGAACCGAATTTCAACCGCTACATGTCGCTCTTGCACTATGGTTCGTTACAAACCGTTCAGCTGGGAAGCGGCGTGTCCTCGGTGAGTCTTGCGGTGTATTCCGGGACCACAACGTATTCAATGGACTACACAATCTATCCGAACCCTGCATACACGCGGACATTGAACTGGTATGTTGATGATGAACTCCTTCAGACCCTCACGAGCCCGACGAGCAACTGTTCAGCGGGATGTCGATTTGCCGGAAGTGGACCGATTGTGCTGTATAATGATTTCAAATTCAGTCACCCGTATCCCGCAGGCATAATACCCCGCGGATCGAGTACCGCAGCCCTGTCAATATCTGAGGCGTGGGCAAATCCACCAACGACTGCAACGTGGCATCCCAATCTGAGGACAACAGTTACAATCACGAAGGGAGCTGACTTAGGAGTGCTTGTTCATGTAGATGGCACCCCCATAGGGAATTCATTTACGGGCAAGGCAAGTGAGATCGCGAAACTGAAATTTATGGCGAATGGGAGACAACCTCGTTTTCCTTCGGAGACAGTTAGGCTCACGGCGTCGAGTCGGGGGATTGAAAAGTGGGTGGAGTTTCAGGTGCAGCCTGTTGTGGAACGGCTCGCCTTGGAGCTTGAATCCGATACCGTTCGGTTCAACAAGCACACAAAGATCTGGGTGACATTGTACGGCGATGATGGAAGCGAACTCCAAGGATTTGAAAACGTACAGGTCAATCTCACCAAATCGACAGATCGGGTTAGTTTTGTGCACGAGGACCTTGGAATTCTTCAAGGTTCCAGTGTGTATGTCAAATATGGAGATCTACGAAGCGGGAAGATTGCGCTTGTAGGGAGGAGCATAGGACAGGACGGTTCGCAATTCAGAGGCGATCTGCGTGCACAATACCACTGGTACTATGAGGAAAAATCGTTTGTCGTCATAGCAGGCTCAATGCTTGATCATTTCGCCGTTACCCTGGAAAAGGATACGATAGCGTTCACTGAGATGACAAGGATCTTTGTGCAGGCGAAGGACAAAGATTCCAATAATGTTGAACTTGATGGATCGAAACGGCTGAGCTTCGAGATTGAGACGAATGATGAATTTGGGACGTTCATTGATTACCAAGGGGACACTCTCAAGGCAAACCCTGTGATCCTCAGGGACGTGTTGTATCAAGATGCAAAGGACGGATGGATTCGTTTTGCAGCAGTGAAGAAGAATCCGGATTCGGTCGTTGCGTGTCGAATCCGCGTGGTGCTGCAGGAAGATGACACCAAGACGGGATGGAGAGAGATCCCTGTTGTTGAGCAGACGTTGAAGATTGTGATGATTGAGCCGAGAGAAGTACGGCCTTCCATCCCGACGGAGGACCGGGATGCAGCGATGATGAGGTTGAGAAGAAAACCGTTTGAAGTACAAATGACACGGAGTGGGAAGCCTGTTGCCGACCATCCTTTTCGGCTCCGAAGCGATTATGTCCGGGGCTCTGGTGGACATGATCATGGAGATACGCCAACAGTTGTCAGAGAGAACAACAATGACAACTATGGGTATTTTACGGCAGGACAGGCAACCACCCGACTGCGGCCCTTGGAGAATCAGACAGGAGCTGATGGAAGATTTTCGGCCACCTACCACGCCTCCATCTGGGGCGATACAATGAAGGTGTATCTCGAATCAAGAGACCCTAAGAAAGAGAGATTCTTGAAAGATTCGGTTACAGTTGTTGAGAAGGTATCAGGATTGATCAACTTCAGGAATCTTGCTTCAAATGGCCGATGGACTCTGTCACAGACCCCCACTGGCGAAACGAGGCATGTGGACAATAATTGGTGTACGCAAGTCTTTGCTGACAGCATTCGTTTGGCAATTCAGCAGTTCTACAATTGGTCATTATCTGAAGAGGGGGGCGGACGCGCGATTGTTGTAAGTCTGAACGATATGAGCCTTCTTTTTGGAGGACGATTTGATATTAGCGGAACATGGGATGGGCGGGACAGTCAACAACACCTTTACCACAGAATTGGCACAAGCGTCGACGTGAATCAAACCTTGACCGATACTCAAGTCGACAAACTAACAACATTTATGGAGCGGCGTGGCCTTCTACGGAATCAAGAACGCCCACAAATTCACTATGGATCAGATAGAGGAAACTAACATGAAGAAGCGCCTTGCAGCATCTATTTATCTTATCCTTCCCATAATGCTGATTGCTCAACAGCAGCCTTATCCCCACCTGCGAAATGTTCAAGTACAAGCACGTGTTGAGCACGAAAAAGGGGGACAGATGTTTTTCTATTCCTACACAGTGACTAACGGCAAAACCAGCACAGGCAACATCGCAAGAATCGAAATCGACATTTCAAGAGGCCTGAACACCCTTGAAACCGATACGATTGGATTGCAATTTGAAAATGATGGATACACCGAAAAAAACTTCAGACTCGACTTCCCCGGCTTAGCAGAGAGGATTGTTCCGGTTGGTTACCTTAGGACTCCTCCAGGTATGTGGAGTGGTGGTAATACAAATGCTTTGACAGCAAGTTATGACGGAGTTCGGGAACACGCCATTGTGCCTGGTCAAACTCTAAGTGGCTTCGAATTAATGAGCAAAGGTTTGCCTGGTATTCGGCGATGTATCGTGTCACCCTATTTTGATGTAATAGCTTTGTTTCCTGATCCTGCTGACACAACCACTACCTACTATGTTCCACCCGTGGACTCGGTTCGCCAGGCTGTCAAGTTCCGAGGGTGGACCGTTGGTCCTGCAGCTCCACCGGCGAGCTTCAATCCTATTGCTTGGGGTGACACCATTGCATCATTCAAACACCAATCCGCCGATCTCGGCTGGATCATCAACAAGGGAATCGTCAATAGCTTGGATCAAAAACTCGAGAACGCGAGGAAGCAACTCGTCCAAGGCAACAACAATGCAGCCAAGAATACGCTAGAGGCGTTTGTCAACGAGGTGGAGGCGCTCAACAAGAAGGGGAAACAACTTACGAGCGAGGCATACGCGTTGCTCAAGTTCAACGCAGAATACCTGATCTCAAAGCTAT
>Ga0194120_10000027_pt1 | contig 213487 bp, 163 predicted proteins | sample TA2MahCa65mmetaG_FD_148642 | JGI IMG/M metagenome (GOLD analysis project Ga0194120, IMG submission 148642) | Freshwater microbial communities from Lake Tanganyika, Tanzania - TA2015019 Mahale Deep Cast 65m | ecosystem: Environmental > Aquatic > Freshwater > Lake | place: Tanzania: Lake... | reverse complement strand
GCCCCCCGAGAAATCGGGCACTGAGAAATCGGGCACTGAGAAATCGGGCACGGAGAAGTCGGGCACTGAGAAATCGGGCACGGAGAAATCGGGCACGGAGAAATCGGGCACTGAGAAATCGGGCACTGAGAAATCGGGCACTGAGAAATCGGGCACTGAGAAATCGGGCACGGAGAAATCGGGCACTGAGAAATCGGGCACGGAGAAATCAGGCACGGATCCAAAAGACCGGTCACCGGCGCGTGGCGATCCAGACATGTCGCCGGAGAGCGCGGGATCGGACGCGGCCCAAGAGAAAGCGCCCATGTCGTCGGATTCGGCGGCCCAGCGCGCCCGGGATCAGACCCAACCATCCGGAAAACCACCGGAAGGCGCCGAACCCGACGTTCCCGATCCGAACGCGCAAGGCAAGGAACCCGATGGCGATTCCAGCGACGAGAATCGGCCGGAGTCGTCGAGTAACAGGAATGAACGAGCGAATACCAAGATTCCCCGTGACGCGGTGCCGCCGTCCGGGCAACCCGGACCCATGGATCGAGGGAACGGGCAACCGATGGGAGGCGGGGTTCCGCGCCAAGGTGCGATGGACGAGAATGGCGAGCCCGCCATGCCGGGAAATGCGCCGATACCCGAGGTTGAACCGGATTTGGAATACACGCGCAAGGCGACCGACTTGGTCCTGGAATACCTGAAGGATCAGCAACGGAAGGCGGACCCGGATCTGCTCGACAATCTCGGATGGACGAAGGACCAATTGGACGCGTTTCTCAAACGGTGGGAGAGCCTGAAGCGGGAGGCGGAGGAAGACGCGTCGGCGCGCGACCAGTTCGATGCGACACTGAGGAGCCTCGGCTTGCGGCCGCCGAGGGACTCGGTCCAATCGGGCCGGGGCAAGGACGACGCCAAGCGCGGAAACGCCGACTCGGCCTTGCGGTCGTCTCCTCCGTCGAAGTACGCGGAGCAGTTCAACGCATTCCGGAAAGGCGCCGCGCGGTCGGAGGAATCTCCATCCAGCGATCCTCGATCGAAAGAGCGGGCTAACGATCGGAAATGACCGGCGCCGCGTGAGCGGTCCGTGCGAGCGGTTCGAATGGCTGGGAACGCCTTCATAAAGGGAACGGCGATTGGTGGATGATACGGGGATGGGGAAGTCGACGCCGCGGTACTTGGCGGCGTTCGATCCCAAGCGCCTGCCGCACTATTTCACGGACGTGCTCGTCATTGGCGGCGGGCTTGCCGGGCTCCGCGCCGCCAACGCCGTGGATCCCGATTGGAATGTGCTCGTCGCGACGAAGGATCTGATCGATCAGTCCAACAGCAGCTACGCCCAGGGGGGAATCGCCGGCGTCATCGACAAGGAGGACCGATTCGAAAGCCACGTCGCCGACACGCTCGCGGCCGGAGGCCCGCTCTGCGATCGGCGCGTCGTCGAGATGGTCGTGCGCGAGGCGCCCGATCGGATCCGTGAACTCATCGACTGGGGAACCCGTTTCGATCAGACGGACGGCGGGCTTCGGTTGGGTCGCGAGGGAGGGCACGGTTACCATCGCATCGTGCACGCGCTGGGTGACGCGACCGGCAAGGAAGTGATGCGCGCCGTGATCGAACGGACGCGAGCTCGCCCCAACATCTCGATTTGGGAGAACGCGTTCACGCTCGACCTGTTGACCGGCGGAGGCCAGTGCCGCGGCGCGGTGGTCGTGGACTCGCACGGCCGGCGATGCCTCGTTTGGGCGAAGCAGACGATCTTGAGCACGGGCGGAGCGGGGCGCCTGTTCCGCGAGAGCACGAATCCGCCGGTCGCGACGGGCGACGGCGTCGCCATGGCGTACCGCGCCGGAGCCCAGCTTCGCGATCTCGAATTCATGCAGTTCCATCCGACCGTCCTGTATATCGCGGGCAGTAGCCGGAGCCTCATCACCGAGGCGATACGCGGCGAGGGTGGACGTCTCGTCGACTGCACGGGCCACCGATTCATGACCGAATACGATGCGCGCGGCGAGCTGGCTCCGCGCGATGTCGTCTCGCAGGCGATCGTGACCCAAATGGAAAAAACGCTCCATCCGTGCGTCTATTTGGACTTGAGCTCGCTCGACGCCCGGCTGGTCCGCGAGCGGTTCCCGGGGATCGACACCGTTTGCCGAAAATTCGGACTCGACCTCGTGAAGGATCCGATTCCCGTCCGGCCGGGCGCCCATTACATGATCGGCGGAGTGACCGTCGATGCGGAGGGACGGACCACGCTGCCGGGGCTCTGGGCGGCCGGCGAGGTGACGTCGAGCGGGCTGCACGGCGCGAACCGGCTCGCCTCCAATAGCCTGCTTGAAGGGTTGGTTTTCGGAGTCCATGCGGGTGAGGGTGCTTCGGCCGCCGCGCGGAGTACGCCCGACGAACTCCGCGCGCATGGCGTGTCGAACGGCGAACAGCCCGCCATCGAGGAACCGCTCGACCTGGACGATATCCGCAATTCGCTGCAAAGCCTGATGTGGAGGGCGGTTGGCGTGCGTCGGACGCGGGCCGCCCTGGCGCAGGCGTGGAACACGGTCGAGCAGTGGCACGGGTACGTCCTGGTCCGCCAGTTCGATGATCCGTCCGGTTGGGAACTCCAAAACATGCTCACCGTCGCGCGAGGCATGGTCCGCGCGGCCCTCCTGCGCGAGGAGTCGCGGGGAGTCCATTTGCGGACCGATTTCCCTGAATCGAACGACGCATGGCTTTCGCACATTTCCCATGAACGCGACGAGGCGACGGGGACCGAGCGTCATGGCCGGGTTGAGCTTGCCGGGTTGAGCTTGCCGGGGAGTTGAATATATTCATTCTCAAGAGACGAGAAGGTTCTTCCCATTTGCGGAACGGGGAGTGACGGAGGAATGCGCGTATGACGACGAATGACGCCACGGCGGCCGGAGCGGGCGAGGCGGGCTCCAGGCCGGGGCGTACGCCGATGATTCAGGCGGATCGCCTTTCCAAGTTCTATGGCATTTTCGCGGCCGTTCGCGACGTGTCCTTCGACGTGTACGAAGGGGATGTCGTGGCGTTCCTCGGGCCCAACGGAGCCGGCAAGAGCACCACGATGAAGATGCTCACCGGATACCTGAATCCGTCCGAGGGTGTCGCGCGGATCGCGGGCTGCGACATGGCGACCGATCGGATCGCGGGCTCCAAGCGGCTCGGCTATCTGCCCGAGAACGGACCTCTTTATCCGGACATGACGCCGTCGAGCCTGCTCGAGTTCTTCGCCGACGCGCGGGGCATGGACAAAGTCCGGAAGCGGGAGCGGATCGACGCGGTGATCGAGCTTTGCGACCTTCAGGGCGTCGTGTTCAAGCCGATCAGCAAGCTGTCGAAGGGCTATCGCCAGCGTGTGGGGATGGCCCAGGCCCTGCTCCACGAACCGGACGTGTTGATCTTGGACGAGCCGACCGCGGGACTCGATCCCAACCAGATCCGCGAGGTGCGCCGCACGATGCGGCGGTTGGGCGAGCGGAAGACGATCTTGCTCTCGACCCATATCCTGCAGGAGGTCGAGGCGATGGCGAGCCGCGTAATCCTGATCGACGAAGGCCGCCTCATTTACGATGGTTCGGTGGATGGGCTGCCGAAACAGGGCGAAGACCTCGATCAGGCGTTCGCCCGGATGACGCTCCAGGCCGCGGCGGGCTGAGTCGACGGGCCCGATACCGACGGGCCCGAATCCGACGGGATTCCGCCGGGGCGGCCGGATGCGGTGCTCGGCGGGCCCACCGTCGATCCGGACTCCTCGCTCCACTACGATTCGTCCACGGGATTTCAATACGGGATTTGCAGTCATGACCGGCATGTTGCGGGAACTCTTTATCCTCGTCGCGATCGACGCCCTATTCCTTGGCCTTTTCGTGCTGCTGCTCGTGCCGCTCGCCCGATTCCGGCGGCCCGCGTACGCGATCCTGCGGAGGAATTTCTTTGGCTACTTCATGAACCCGACGGGCTACGTGTTCCTTTGCCTCTTCGTCCTGCTCAGCTCGTTCTGCGCGTTTTGGCCCAATGAGTTCTTCGCGGCGAATTTGGCGAGCCTCCACCAATTGAACGCCTATTTGCCGTACGTGATGTTGGTCTTCATCCCGGCGATCACGATGAGCATCTGGTCGGAGGAGCGTCGTCAAGGGACCGATGAACTGCTGCTGACGATGCCGGCCGACGACTTCGACGTGGTCATCGGCAAGTACCTCGCCGCGGTCGCGATCTACTCCTGCTCGCTCCTTTTCGCCCAGATCTCGCAATACGCGGTCCTCGTCCTGCTCACCCTCGGCGAACTCGACACAGGCCTGCTCTGCGCCACCTATTTCGGATATTGGCTTACCGGTCTGGCCATGATTTCGATCGGCATGGTCGCGTCGTTCCTGACGCGGAATCTGACCGTCGGGTTCATCCTCGGCGCCCTGTTCAACGCGCCGCTCGTCTTCTTCCGATTCGCCGACGTCATCGTGCCCGGCCGCAAGGCGGCGCAGATGATCGGGAGCTGGAGCATCGCCACCAAGTTCGACGACTTCGGGAAGGGGATGATCAGCCTTTCGTCGGTGAGTTACTTCGGCATGATCGTCGTCGTGGGGCTTTATGTGAGCATGGTGTTGATCGGCAGCCGTCACTGGTGGGGCGGCCGCGACGGAACGTCGCTGATCGGACACTATTGCACGCGGATTCTGTCGCTGATCGTCATCGCCATCGGACTCACGGCGACCTTTACGTATCACGACTGGCGGCATGACCTGACGCGAGGCCAGGTCAGCTCCTTGTCGCCCGACACGGTCCGGATCCTCAAGAACCTCGAACCGGCCAATCCGATCTACATCGATGCGTACATCGGCGCGCAGATTCCGAAGGAGTATGTTCAGACGGAATACAACCTGCGATCGCTGCTGAAGGAATTCGCGTCGCACAGTTCCGACGTCCGCGTGCGGCTGCACGACGACCTGGAACCGTACAGCGACCAGGCCGTTCTGGCCGAACAGCGGTTCGGAATCCTGCCTCAGACCGTGCAGACCCGCGCCCGCGGCGCGATCAAGAGCGAGCAGGTCATCCTGGGAGCCGCGTTCACATCGGGTCTCGAAAAAGTCGTCGTGCCGTTCTTCGACTACGGAATCTCGGTCGAATACGAACTCATCCGTTCGATCAACACGGTCGCCAGGTCGCGCCGACCCAAGCTGGGCGTCGTGCGAACCGATGCCCAGTTGTTCGCCTCGCCCAGTTTCCAGGGCGGCCAGTTCCGCACGCTGCCCCAGCAACTCGCCATCGATGAATGGCAGAAACAATACGACGTCGAACAGGTCGATCCGGAAACGCCGATCGAGATCGGCAAATACGACGCGCTCGTCGTCGCCCAGCCGTCCGCGATGAGCCCGGAAGGTCTGGAAAACCTGCTTGCCGCCATCCGGGCCGGCCAGCCGACCGCGATCTTCGAGGATCCGATGCCCGAGTTCATCGGGGCGCCCGGAACGGGTGAACCGAGGCAAGGCCAGAACCCCATGATGGGCATGATGGGCGGGCAGGGCCCGCAGCCCAAAGGCGATATCACGCGGCTCTGGGACCTGCTCGGAATCATCGTCCCGTCGGATCCCGGCGGCGGCATGGGCGGCCCGCAACCCAAACTCGCCTGGCAGACCTACAACCCCTATCCGAAACTCCAGCTCGAGGGGATCACCGACCAGTGGGTCTTCGCATCGCCCGACGCCGAAGGCGGACTCGAATCGATCAATCGCGAACATGAGATCACGTCCGGGCTGCGCGAAATCCTCTTCCCCACGCCGGCGCCGATCCAACAGCGGCCGAGCAGCGACCTCGAATTCACGAGCTTGATCAAGACGGCGCCGCAAGCCGGCACGATCTCGCTCAATGCCTACCGCGAGAACATGCGAAGCCCCGGCATGATCAAGCTCGTGCAGGGGGAACCCAAAGGCGAACAGGTGCTCGCCGCCGCCATCCGGGGCGAACTCCCCAAATCGAAGGAACTGCTCAGCGAAACGTCCGCCGAAGGTCCGGCGAAAGACCGAACCAAGGACGGATCGGATACCGCGAAGGACGCCGCCGCGAAGGAGCACGGCGGGAAGGAAAACGGCGCGTCGAAAGGAATCAACGTCGTCTACGTCGCCGATCTCGATGTCATGGCGTCGGTCTTCCTGCAGCTCCGCGCGCGGCCGGGAGACGACCCCGACCGGATCCAGTGGAAATTCGAGAACGTGACGTTCCTGTTGAACGTGATCGACCATCTCGCCGGAGAGAAGGATTACATCGGCATCCGCAAGCACCGCCCCATGTATTACTCGTTGCGGCATGTCGAGGCGCAGGCCGAGGGCGCTCGGCTCGACGAAACCCAGAAACAGTTCGCGTTCCAGGCGGAATTCGATTCGGCACTCGCGAAGGCCGAATCGGACCTGAACTCGGCCGTGAGAGGTTTTCAGGACCGGTATGACGAGCTTGTCAAGAAGCAGCGGGCCGGCGAGGACATCGATCCGGACGAGATCCGCGTCGGCCTCCAGACGTTGCAGGCCCAGCAGGAGCTGGCCAATCGACGCATCGCGCAGAAACGCCGCGAGCTCGAAAGGCAGCGGGATCGGGAAATCAAGGAAATCCGGCGGTCGACCGATCGGGCCGTCGCCGACATCCAGGACAAATACAAACTGGGCGCCGTGATCTTGCCCCCGCTGCCTCCGTTGCTCATCGGCATCGTGGTCTTCACGCGGCGCCGACTGCGGGAACGCGAGGGCATCTCGCGAAGCCGACTTGTGATCTAGCCGGACGGGAGGAAACAACGTGAGCGAAGGTATCAAGACCGTCATCTATTCGGCTGTGGCCGTCGTGGTCGCGTGTGTCGCGTTCCTGACGCGTCCCGCGGGTGTGGAATTCACGGAGGAGACGATCGAGCGGCAAGTCGACAAGCCGCTCTTTCCGGACTTCCTGGATCCGAAGGCGGCCGCGCGGCTCGAGATCGTTCAAGTCAAGTCCGACGTCGGGTCCGTCAGCAAGTTCGAAGTCGCGCGCGACAAGACGACCGATCTTTGGACCATCCCGTCGCACTCGGGATACCCCGCCGACGCGGAGAACCAGATGCGCGACGTCAGCCTGATGTTCGTCGATCTGCGGATCCGAGGCATCGCGTCGACCGTGGCCGACGACCACCAGATGTACGGAGTGGTCGAACCCGTGGAAGGCTCGTCGGGCGCCGCCGAGGGTGTGGGCATGCTGGTGAAGGTCGAAAACCGCGACGGCGAATCGCTCGCCAATCTCATCGTCGGGAAGAGCGTCAAGGCCTCGACCGAGGAGCGTTTCGTCCGCAAGCCGGGACAGGATGTCGTCTATGTCGTCGCCATCGACCCGGCGAAGCTGAGCACCAAGTTCGAGGACTGGATCGAAAAGGACCTGTTGAAGCTGAATGCGTGGGACATCGAGAACGTCGGTCTGTACGATTATTCCATCGTCGAAACGAATCAGCCGGGTGTGCTCGGCCTCGATCAACGCCTCCAGGTCGACCTCAAGTGGGACAGCGCCAAGAGCGCGTGGAATCTCGATAAGTTCCTGACCTATCGGGGACGCGAGACGATTCCGACCGAGCCCGCGCCCGACGAGTCGCTGAACTCGACCAAACTCAACGAATTCAAGACGGCCCTCGACGACCTCGAAATCGTCGACGTGCTCCGCAAACCCAAGGGCATGACCGCCGATTTGCGGGCCGACCAGGAATTCCTGAACAACGCCGAAGCGAAGAACTCGCTCGTTGAAAAAGGATTCTTCGTCGTTCCCACCGGACCCGACTCGCTCGAGATCAAGTCGGCCAACGGCGAGATCCACGTCGCGATGAAGGACGGCGTGAAATACGTGCTGCGATTCGGCGATACGGTGCCGAGCGCGACGGCGGGCAAGGTCGACCGGTTCCTGTTCGTCACGGCCGCGTTCGACGAATCGCGGTTCCCCGTTCCCGAAATGCCCGCCGGCCTTTCGGAACCCGCCGCGCCGCCCGCCAATGCCAATCCGGCGCCGGCCAATCCGGCGCCGGCCAATCCGGCGCCGGCCAATCCGGCGAATGCCAATCCGGCGAATGCCAATCCGGCGAATGCCAATCCGGCGCCGGCGAATCCGGCGCCGGCGAATCCGGCGCCGGGCGAGCCGGGCAAGGCGGGCGATGGGCAAGCGGCGCCGAAGACCGAGGGCGATTCGGAGAACAAGCAGGCCGGGATCGGCGCGGGATCCTCCGATGGCCTGTGTGAACAGGAGGCGACTTCGGCGAGCGGCGCGGCCGAGGCGCCGAAGGCTCAGGATCCTCCGGCGAGTGCGCCGGCCGCTCCGAACGCGGCCGCTCCCGTCGAGCCTGCCGCCGGTCAACGGGCGGCGCCGGCGCAACCGGCGGCCGGTGGTCCACCCGCGAACGCGGACGAGACGAAGGCGGCCGAGCGCGAACGGTTGCTCAAGGAGTACCAACGCACGCTCGACGAACGCAACGAGAAAGTCGAAAGCGGAAAGCAAAAAGTCCGCGAACTGAACGGGCGTTTCGCCGACTGGTATTACGTCATCTCGGAGGATCTTTACCGAAAGATCCACTTGGGGCGCGGCGATATTTTCGAGCGGAAGCCGGGAACGGCCGAGGAGGGATTCGGCATCGATTCCTTCCGGCAACTCGAAAAGCAAGGCTTGAAGAAAGAACCGCCCAAGACCGACGCGTTGCCGTGATCGGACGTCCGATGCGAGCGAAACGGCCGAACCGCGCCTCGGATCGAAAGCCGCGGCGGGAACGGCCAAGTCCCGGGTGATGAGCGCCGAGTGGGCCGACGGCGTCGACGACGGCGCGGGTCCGGTCGTCGGGGAGCGTGGACACCGTTCATGCGGAACGACGCGACGCGAGGATCGTTGCTGGTCATCTTCCTCACCGTGTTCATCGATCTCTTGGGGTTCGGCATCGTTCTTCCGCTGTTGCCGATTTACGCCGATCAGTTCACGGTCGATGAATCGGGTTGGCAGTTGGGACTGTTGATGGCCTGCTATTCGGCCATGCAATTCCTTTTCGCTCCCGTTTGGGGGCGCCTCTCCGACCGGATCGGACGGCGTCCGGTCTTGATGGTGGGGTTGGCGGCGTCGGTCTGCTTCTACACGGCGTTCGGGATCGCGACGATTTGGCGGAGTTTCGGCTTGTTGTTCGTCGCGCGGTTGGGCGCGGGGATCGCCGGGGCGACGATTCCGACGGCCCAGGCGTACATCGCCGACACGACGTCGCTCGAAAACCGCCAGAAGGGCATGGCCCTGATCGGCATGGCGTTCGGGCTTGGATTCACGTTCGGACCGCTGGTCGGGTTCCTTGCCGTGCCGGGCCCCGACGCGGCGCCGGGTCCGTGGCCCGGCTATGCGGCGGCCCTCTTGTCGGCGTTCGCTTTGGCGCTGGCCGTCTTCCGGCTTCCCGAATCGCGGCGTCGGACCGGCGGCGCGGCGCGACGGTCGTTCGGCATGGCGGGACTTCGCAGGGCGCTCGCGACGCCGTCGATCGGCTGGCTGCTGATCGCCGTTTTCGTCTGCATCTTCTCGTTCGCGAACTTCGAGTCGACGTTGTCGCTGCTGATTTGGGGCGCTCGGACGGCGGACGGCGCGCGGGGGAGTCCGTTTCGATTCACGTGGGGGCAAGTGTGCCTGACCTACGCGTTCATTGGGTTGATGCTGAGCGTCGTGCAGGGGGGTGTCGTGCGCGGTCTCGCGTCGCGGATCTCCGAGGGCTCGATGGCGGCGATCGGAGCCCTGTTGATGATCGGCGGATTCGTCGGCGTCAACGTCGCCATCGGTTCGGCATCGCCCGTCGGTCTCTTCGCCGTGCTGGCGGTCAATGTCGCGGGATTCTCGTTCATGCAACCGTCCCTGCACGCGCTCCTCTCGCGCCGCAGCGACCCGGAATTCCAAGGAGGCATCCTGGGGATCGGCCAGAGCGTGAACGCGTTGGCCCGCATCCTTGGCCCGGCGATCGGCATTCCGCTTCTCAAACATTCGGCCACGCTTCCCTATTCGGTGGCCGCGATGCTCATGACGATCGGGCTCATCCTCGTTTGGCTCGCCGCGCGCTCGGGCGGGGATTTTCGCCGTTCGGAAGCAGTCGACGCCGGGGTTTCCGCGTGACGGAGCGGGGCGAGGCGAACATGGCCGCGGACGATTATTCAAGGCGCCGGGAATGGGAACGGCTGGAACGGACCGAGCGGGAGGCGCGGCAGATCGACTTGCTCAACGGCCTGTTGGCGGCGATCGTTCCGTCCAATCCGCTCTATTCCGCCAAGTTCCGAGCCCATGCGCCGCGCCTGCGAACGATCGAGGAACTCGGCGCGCTGCCGTTCACCACCAAGGACGAATTGCTCGCCGCCGACGGTTTCGCCTCGAACCGCACGTTTCCGCTCGAACGCTATGTGCGATTCCACCGAACGTCGGGCACCCGCGGCAAACCGCTCGCCGTCGTCGACACGGCCGACGACTGGTCCTGGTGGATTCAGGGCTGGCAGTTCGTGCTCGACGCGGCCGGCGCGGAACCGGGCGACCGCGCGGTACTCGCCTTTTCGTTCGGACCGTTCATCGGGTTCTGGAGCGCCTACGACGCGTGCGCGGCGCGGGGCATGATGGTCGTGCCGACGGGCGGGATGGACACCGAATCGCGACTCGCATTGATCCGCGACCTTCGGCCCGCGTGCGTGTTGTGCACGCCGAGTTACGCGCTGCGGATGGCCGAGGTCGCCGCCGCGCGCTCCGTTCCGCTCGCCGAATCGGCCGTGCGCCGCATCATCGTCGCCGGCGAACCGGGGGGATCGCTGCCCGGAGTGCGGCGGCGCATCGAGTCGGTTTGGGGCGCCGAGGTGATCGATCATGCCGGCGCGACCGAAGTCGGCCCATGGGGATACGCCGACGCAGCGCGGCGCGGACTTCACGTCAATGAGAGCCGGTTCATCGCCGAGTTCATCGAACCGGGCGGCGAGCGGGCGGCGGGCGGCGGCGAGCCGGCCGAGCTGGTGTTGACCACGCTCGGACGAACCGGCTGTCCCGTGATCCGGTACCGCACGGGTGATCTGGTCCGGCCGGAGTATCCGACCGGCGGTCCCAACCGGTTCGTTCTGCTCCAGGGAGGTGTGCTCGGCCGTGTCGACGATATGATGATCGTTCGGGGCGTGAACCTGTTCCCGAGTTCCGTCGAGTCGATCCTGCGCGAGGTGCCGGAGATCGAGGAATATCGGATCACGGCGTTTCGCGTTCGGGAGATGGATGAACTGCGCATCGAGGTGGAGGATCGGTCCGACGAGCCGGATCGGATCGCGAGGCTGCTGCGGTTGCGGCTTGGTCTGCGCATCGAGGTGGTCGCCGTTCCGCTCGGCGCGCTGCCGCGGTTCGAGGGCAAGGGTCGACGGTTCGTCGACGCGCGTCCGCGCGATCCCGCGCCGAAACGAAGCGGCGGGCCCTGATCGCGAAACGGGGGGGGGGAGACAGCGAGCCATGCGATTGTTGCCGTCCGTGGTGGAAGCGTGCCGCCGGCAGTTCCCCGCGCTCGCGCGCGAGATCGGAGGGCGGCCGGCGGTCTTTTTCGATGGCCCGGCCGGAACGCAGGTGCCCAGCCGCGTGATCGACGCGATCGCCGGCTATCTCCGGCATACGAACGCGAATCACGGGGGCACGTTCGCGACGAGCCGCGAGAGCGACGCATTGTTGTGGGAGACGCACGCCGCCGCCGCGGACCTGCTCGGAACCAAGGATCCGGCGACGGTCAGCTTCGGACCCAACATGACGACGCTGACGTTCGCGCTGTCGCGCGCCCTCGCGCGGACCTGGAAGGCGGGCGACGAGATCATCGTCACGCAGCTCGATCACGACGCCAACTACACCCCCTGGGTGCTCGCCGCGCGCGACGCGGGCGTCCGCGCGCGGGTCGTCCCGGTCCGCGCCGACGACTGCACGCTCGATCTGGATTTCCTCGATCGCCACCTCGGCCCGCGCACGCGGCTTGTCGCCGTCGGATGCGCTTCGAATTCCGTCGGCACGATCAATCCGGTGCGGGAAATCTGCGAGCGGGCGCGGGCGGTGGGCGCGCTCACCTTTCTGGACGCCGTTCACTTCGCGCCCCATGCGGCGATCGACGTGCAGGCGCTCCATTGCGACTTCCTGGTCTGCTCGGCCTACAAGTTCTTCGGACCCCATGTCGGCATCCAATGGGGTCGGAAGGAAATCCTCGAAGAACTCGAAGCGTACAAGCTGCGGCCCGCCCCCGACGACCTGCCCGGAAAATGGATGACGGGAACCCAATCGCACGAGTGCATTCTCGGGGTCCGCGCGGCCGTCGAGTATCTCGCCGATCTGGGCCGCACCGTTCGCCAGGATGGAACGCTGAGTCGGCGCCGCGCGCTCGTGGCGGCCTATCAGGCGATCCGCGACTACGAGACCGACCTGGCGAGGCAGTTGCTCTCGGGGCTGCGCGACATGCCCCATGTTCGGATTCGCGGGATCGCGGATCTCGACCGCATGCACGAACGCGTCGCGACCGTCGCCGTCACGCTCGACGCGCGGACGTCGCGCGACGTCGCCGATCATCTCGGCCGGCACGGGATCTTCGTTTGGCACGGGAACTACTATGCGCTGAACCTGGGCGAGGCGTTGGGCGTCGAGCCGGACGGCATGGTCCGTATCGGACTCGTCCATTACAACACGTCCGAGGAAGTGGATCGCCTGCTTCGAACACTGGGGGAACTGGTGTGATTTCGGCGAGCCTCTATGCGAGCTCCCGGTCCGCCGCGCGTCGATGACTCCACTCACGCCGCACCATATTCTCGGTCCGAGCGGCCGCATCGCGGCGAGACTCCCGGCGTACGAATCACGCCCCCAACAGCTTGAAATGGCCGACGCGATCGCCGGCGCGCTCGACCGGGGCGAGCATCTGATCGCGGAGGCCGGCACGGGCGTGGGCAAGAGCTTCGCCTATCTGATCCCGGCGATCCTGTCGGTGACCGAAGACGATCCGTCCGAGGAAACCCGCAAACGGATCGTCGTTTCGACGCACACGATCAGCCTCCAGGAGCAACTGATCCGCAAGGACGTCCCGTTCCTCAACAGCGTCATCCCGCGCGAGTTCTCGACCGTGCTCGTGAAGGGCCGCTCGAACTACATCAGCCTTCGGCGGCTCGCGGTCGCCGCCGAACGGGCTCGAATGGTGTTCGGCGACGACGAGGAACGCTCGCAGCTAGCCGACCTTGTCGCCTGGTCCAAGTCGACGCACGACGGCTCGCGCAGCGATCTCCCGTTCCGGCCGCGACCGACGGTATGGGACGAGGTTTCCAGCGACACGGACAACTGCCTTGGCAAGGAATGCGCCTTCCACGCCGCCTGTTTCTACTTCCGGGCCCGGCGGCGCATGCACAACGCGCAGCTCCTCGTCGTCAACCACGCGCTCTTCTTCGCCGACCTCGCCGTGCGCCGCGCGAACGGACGCGTTCTTCCCGAGTATTGCGCGGTGGTGTTCGACGAGGCGCACTCAATCGAGAACGTCGCCGCGGAGCACATGGGGATCAAGGTTTCCTCGGGGCAAGTCGACTACGCGCTCATCCGGCTGTTCAATGCCCGTACGCAGCGCGGCCTGCTCGCGACGCCCGGCCGCGCTCGGGCGATCGAGGTTGTCGAGGCGTGCGAGGAGCGGTCGCGCGAGTTCTTCGGCGATCTGTTCGATCTGTCGGGGCAGGGCGGGCCGCCGACGCGCGTCCGCGAACAGGTCCCGATCCCCAACCATCTCAGCCCCGCCCTCGACGAACTCGCCAAGGTCCTCGATGCGTTCGCCGACGACGCGTCGGACGACATCGAGCGACTCGATTGTTCCGCGGCGCGGAATCGCATCCAACGACTCGCCAACGGCGTTCGCCACTGGCACAAGCGCCCGCCACCCAACGCCGTCCATTGGATCGAATCGGGCCGTAATCGCCGAGGGTATCCCCGCGTCGAGCTCGCCGCGTCCCCGATCGAACTCGGCGGCGCGCTTCGAGTCGAGTTGTTCGAGGCGGTCCGGACCGTCGTGATGACCAGCGCGACCCTTTCGACCGGCCGCGATCCGTCGTTCGCCTTTTTCCGCAACCGAGTCGGGCTCGATTCGGGAGGAGAGCTCCGCGTCGGAAGCCCGTTCGACTACGCGAGGCAGGCCGAGCTGATCCTGCTGCGGGACATGCCCGATCCGAGCTCGGAACGCGAGGCGTTCCAGCGGGCGAGTATCGACATGATCCGGCGCTATGTGGAGCGGACGAGCGGACGGGCGTTCGTTCTGTTCACCAGCTACGCGGCGCTGCGCGGCGCCGCGGAGGCGCTCGCCGAGTGGATCGCGAAGAACGGATTCGAACTGTTCAACCAAGCCGATGACCCGTCGCGATCGAACATGATCGAACGGTTCAAGGCGAGTTCACGCGGCGTCCTCTTCGGCACCGACAGTTTCTGGCAGGGTGTCGACGTCCCCGGCGACGCCCTGCAAAACGTCATCATCACGCGTCTGCCGTTCAGCGTCCCCGACCACCCGCTCCTGCAGGCGAGGCTCGAGGCGATCCGGGCCTCGGGCGGCAACCCGTTCCACGAATACCAGGTTCCCGAGGCGGTCATCAAGCTCAGGCAGGGGTTCGGACGATTGATCCGAACGCGGGCCGACCGCGGAATCGTCGTCGTCCTCGACCCCCGCGTCCACACGAAAGCGTACGGCGCGCTGTTCCTCGAATCGCTGCCGCCGTGTCGAGTGACCTTCGAGTCGTGCGCCGAGGAACCCGTGTGAGGGAGGGCGCGGCGCCGATCGCCGAACGGGGAACGCGATGGGCAAGGCGGCCGAGTCAGCCTGATTCGAGTCAGCTCGATTTCGGGCCGACGCACATCACGTGCGAATAGGTGCGCAGGAACATCCGGCTGCCGGAGACGGCGGGCGTCGAGCGGCTCGCTTCGCCGAGCGTTGTCTTGCCGAGCACCTTCAGTTCCGTGTCGGATGCCGCGATGCAGACGAGCACGCCGTCGTCCGAGACGCAGTAGATCTTGTCGCCGGCGAGGATCGGGGAGCCCGAGAAATCGCCGTCGTGGGCTCGACCCGCGAATCGCGTCGCGCCGCTGCGCGCGTCGATGCACGTCACCACGCCGCCGTCGCTCCAAAGGAAGACCGAATCACCGCTCGGGAGGGGAGTCGGTACGTAGGGCGCCTGTTTGCGGACCTCGAACGCGATATCGGCGCCCGTTCCCGGCTTGACGGCGACCACGTAGTTGCCCCCGCCTCCCGATCCCGTTGTTCCAAAGACATGATCGGCGGCGAGTACGGGCGAGCTGACGGTGCGCATCGTGAACGCTTTGGGAACCGACCAGTTCTCGCGTCCGGTCAGGAGATCGAGCGCGTAAACGCCCTCGTTCGTCGAAAGACAGACAACCTCGGCCTTGCCCGGAGACGATTCGCGGATGCAGGGGACCGCGTACGACACCACGTTGCTCGCGCGCCGCGCGCGCCAGAGCTCCCGGCCCGTCTTGCGATCGAACGCGAGCACGAAACTGTCGCCGGGCACTTCGTCGGGCTTGAGTTTCTTCTCGCCGTCGTTGCCGTCCTGCGAATTGTTGACGATCAACAGATCGCCATGCAGGATGGGCGATGTGCCGTATCCGTGCTGGCTCACCCAACGCCCCAGATTCACCTTCCACGCCTCGCGCCCGTCGTGGAAGAAGGCGATGAGCATCGTTTCTTCGGGCGCGGACCACGCGAAATAGACACGCTCGTCGTCGACCGTCGGCGTCGAGGACGCGTAGCTGCTCCGGATGTGCAACGTGTGCCGCACCGACGGGAACTCGTTCGACCACAACGTCGATCCGTCCCTTGCGCTCAGGCAGAGCGCGTACCGCGTGGCCGTGGCCCGATCCGAACTGAGCAGGAACACGCGGTCGCCCCAGACGACCGGCGAGGAATGGCCTTCGCCCGGAATCGGGGCCTTCCATTCAAAATCGGTCTCGGACCACTGCGCGGGAAGCACGGTCTCGCTGCGGCCGGATCCGTTCGGGCCGCGGAACCGGGTCCATTCCTGGGCGCGTCCGTCCCGAGCGGTGACCGCGGCCGCGACGACAAGGAGTCCGATCGACAACGCATTGCGAAAGGGCATGACTTGGGGTTCCTTGCCGCGGCACGAAGATGCGGAACACCTCACCTGATCCAACGCGCGGGACAGGACGGAATGCGCTAGTCTAACCAGTCATCGACATCCTCGACAGTGGTCTCGCCGAGGCCCCGCCATGCCTGGCTCGGAATGGAGCATCGCGGATGCGAAGACTGGAACCGGTCGATCTTCGCCGCGACCCATCGCCTTGCCGCGAGGTCGATCTGCGAGGGTTCTGGTCGATGCGTGCGTGGTCTCGGGAGTATAGCGCCGTCGCGGAAGCGAAAGGGCGCGAAGGCGTCTTGAGTCGATCGCCGACGATGACCTCTTTCTGAGCGCGCTCACGATCGGTGAACTGAAGAAGGGGATCGACAAGCTCCGTGCCGCAACCGCGATCCGGCATGGCATGCACCTGATGACACGCAACGTGGTCGACTTCGAGCCTGTCGGCGTGCTGCTCATCAATCCTTGGGAAAACGCGTAAGCCCGAGCGTCCGGCTTGCGTTCCTCCCGATCGAGGGCCACCGGGAGCCACCGGGAGCCACCGGGAGCCACCGGGAGCCACCGGGAGCCACCGGGAGCCACCTGGGAAGGGCCGATTTTCAATATTGCCGTCCTTTTCCCCAACGACTACCATTCCCTGGAGCTGTGCGGATTGGGGAATCTGCGCGGTCTCGGGAAGGCGTCCTCCTTTCACGGCAAAGGTCATCGCATGACGAACGGCGAGCGGGCGAGGGTTTCGCGCACAAGCGTATGGGTCGCCTGGGTGTTGGGCGGAGCCGTTGCGATCGGCGTGATGTCGCGACTTGCTGCGGACGTGACGCCGCCGGGAGCGCGGGAACGGCAGGTGACGACGAAGGTCGTCGAGTACCTGGCGAAGCAGCATCTGAGCCGCGCGGCTATCGATGATCAGGCGGCGACCCGCGCGCTCGGGCTGTTCCTCAAGAGTTTTGATCCGATGAAGGTCTACTTCCTGCGGAGGGATGTCGACGAGTTCGCGGCGAACGAAACGGAACTTGACGACGCGCTCCGGCAGGGGAAGATCGAGTTCGCGTACAAGGTCTACGAGCGGTTCCTCCAGCGGGTCGACGAACGGGTCGCCTTCGCGACGCAACTGATCGCGGCCGAACACGACATGACGGTCGACGAGAAACTGACGACCGACCCCGATCAAGTCGCCTACGCGGCGAATCCCGAGGAGATGAACGAGCGGTGGCGCATGCGGATCAAGTACGATCTGCTGGTCTTGAAGGCGGACAAGGTCGAGGGACAGGCGGCGCGGGAGAAGCTCGACCGGCGCTACCAGAACTTCGCGCGCCGCATGCGGCAGTTCGATACCGACGAATTGCTCGAAACCTATTTGAACGCGTTCACGACGAGCTTCGATCCGCATACGACGTACATGTCCCCAAGTCAGCTCGATAATTTCCGCATCCTGATGCGGCTCAATCTCGAGGGAATCGGCGCCCAGCTCCAGACCAACGACTATGGCTACACGGTCGTGGCGAAAGTCGTGCCCGGCGGCGCGGCCGCCAAGCAAGGGAAGTTGAAGGCGGAGGACCGCATCGTGTCGGTCGGCCAGGGCAAGGACGGGGAGTTGGTCGACGTGGTCGACATGAAACTGACCGATGTCGTGAAGCTGATCCGCGGCAAGGCCGGGACGGTCGTCCGCATCGGCGTTCAGTCGCCCAACGAAAACGAAACGAAGGTCCTCGAGATCGAGCGGGCGCAGGTCGAACTGAAGGACAGCGAGGCGCGGGGCGAGGTTTTTGAATGCGGCAAGAAGGCAGGCGGCGAACCGTATCGCGTCGGCGTCATCGATCTGCCGAGCTTCTACATGGATATGGAAGGCTCGCGGCTCAATCTGCGGGAGTATAAGAGCACGACGCGCGACGTCCAGAAGATCCTCGAGTCATTTGTCGAGAAGAAAGTCGACGCCGTCGTGCTCGACCTCCGGCGCAACGGCGGCGGAAGCCTTGTCGAGGCGATCAATCTCACAGGTCTGTTCATCGACGAGGGGCCGGTCGTCCAGGTCAAGGACTCGAACGGAACCGTCGACCACTACGACGACACGGTGCCGGGCATGGCGTGGGGCGGCCCGCTGGTCGTACTGACCAGCAAGTTCAGCGCGAGTGCGAGCGAGATCCTGGCCGGGGCCGTTCAGGACTATCGGCGGGGTCTGATCGTCGGCGACAAGGCGACGCACGGAAAGGGCACCGTTCAGACGCTCAAGGAACTCGGCGAGCGGCTCTTCCCGATCCCCAATCCGCCGAATCAGGGCGCGATCAAGATCACCGTCCAGCAGTTCTTCCGGCCCAACGGCGAGAGCACCCAGCAGCGCGGCGTGCTCGCCGATCTCGAACTGCCCTCGATCACGACGCACATGCCGGTCGGCGAATCCGACTTGGAATACTCGCTGCCGTTCAGCCAGGTCGACGCCGTGCGGTATACGCCGTACGACATGGTGAGCGGCGACGTGCTGAAGTCGCTGCGCGAGCGGTCGGTCGCTCGGCTTGCCGCGTCGGACGGCTTCCGCAAGACGCTCGACGATATCACGAAGTACGTCGAACAGCGCGCCGAGAAGGCGACGCCGCTCCGCGAAACCGACTTCTTCGCGCGGCGCGCGCGGCTCAACGCGATCGCCGAGGAGGAAAAGCAGGCCGACTCGCAGGCCGATACTCCGTCGATCAAGCGGGATTATTATCTCGACGAGGTCTTCGCGATCACCGCCGACTACCTCGAAATGCTCCAGCACAGTCCGATCGCCGCTCGGAATTGACCCCGGTCCGCTCGGCGAACGCCGGCTCGTTCACCCGGCGCGGGGCCGACACGGTTCGAACGTAGCCCCCGGCCGGTAGGCTCGTCACGCGAACGGGATGACGAGTCCGTCGTAGGCCAGTTCCATGCCCGCCGGCAGGATCGCATTGGTCGTTTCGTAGTCGAGCCGGCAGGAGATGTGCGTGAAATAGGTTTTGCGCGCGCCGATCCGGCCCGCGACGGCGATCGCTTCGTCGAGCGAGAAATGCGTCGCGTGCGGCGTGGCTCGGAGGGCGTCGAGCACGAGCACATCGAGCCCGCGCATGCGGTCGAACGTCTCGTCCGGGATGCCGTTCGTATCGGTGCAGTAGGCGACATCGCCGATTCGGAATCCCAGCACTTCGAATCGCGGGCCGTGACGCAGGCGGAGCGGAACGACGGTCGCGCCGAGCGTGTCGAAGGGGTCGAGGCCGATCGGATGGAACGTGATCGCGGGCGCCGCGCCCTGATGGGTCGGTTCATGGTCGCTGAACGCGTAATCGAAACAGCGGCGGATCCGCGTCTCGACGGTCGGTTCGCAATGGACGGGCACGGCGTGGCCGAGCTGGAACTGAAAGATCCGCAGGTCGTCCATGCCGAACAGATGGTCGGCGTGTTCGTGCGTATAGGCCACCGCGTGGATGATGCCGATCCGTTCGCGCAGGAGCTGGGATCGCAGGTCGGGCGGCGTATCGATGAGCAGGTTTCCGCCGGGCAGGCCGAAGAGCGCGCTGCATCGCGTCCGCTGATTCCGCGGGTGGCCGCTCCGGCAGACCGGGCAGGCGCAGCCGATCACCGGCACGCCGACACTCGTGCCCGTGCCGAGCAGGATACATTCTCCGCGGATATCACGGGCTGTGGACGATCGAGGCACGCGATCGGCATCCTCCGCGCGCGGTTGTCAATTCGGGGTCCTCGGGACGATAGGCGGCCCAGACCGTAAACTGTCAAAAGACGGTGTTCCCTGCAAGGCCGGTCGGCGGCCAAGTAAGGGTCCGCGAGACAATAACTTGAACCATTTGGCATCCTCGAAAGCCGACGCGTAAGCGAGGGTTGTCCTGTATTTCCTCGCTCACGCTTCGGGTCACGAACGACCGATCGTGGAGGAATTGACCAACCCGTCCTTTCGCGGACCCTAAGGTGGCGTGGGCTTCAGCCCGCGCGTTTCCCGGACCTCGCCTGGTACGAATTAGTCAATCGAGGTTGACGCGGCGTTTGTTATGATTGGCCGAAGTCCCAAAACACCGTAGCCTCGTGCGACGCTAGGGGAGTTCGTTGGGAGCGTACGCGACTGGATGGTCGGCCGCGCGGAAGACGCTCGGTCGCGGGGAGCTCAAGATCATCGAGGGCGGAAACCACATCACGACGCTTTCGAACCCCGAGTTCGGGGAATCGATCAAGACGTTTCTGCGCAGCGGCAAGTTGGAGCGGGCGGCCGGCGCCGGATGCAAGTCAACCACGAATGACACGAATGACACGAATCCGACGAAGAAAGACCAGGAATCGGCTGAACCTTCGGGATTCGCACGCCGCGGAGGCTCGCCCGAGCCGGCGTTGACCCATCGGGCCGTTCGCAATAAACTACGTTGACGGATGGCGTTAGGGCCGGGCGTGCCCCCGGTCCGGCAGTCGATCCCGCGAACCGTGCCAAGGCGGCCGGCTCCGAAGTCGCGGCCCTATCTCATGTTCTCGACGAATCGAGTGGGCGCGGGCGCCAGGGAGGGAGGCCGGCGGGCGAGTCCAATCGACGGACGGGCCGCTCGACCAACGCCGACGGGCACAGGGTCCGATGGGCACAGGGTGACGAGCCATGGATCTCCTGGAACGTATTTGGGACGGGATCAGCGCGTTTTTCCTGGGGCTGACCCGGGGAATCGAGCGTTCGGTCACGGCCGTGTTTGGTTCGGCCAATGCCCGCCAGATCCGCAAACTGCAATCCAAGGTCGCGGCGATCGGCCAACTCGAACCCCGTTTCCAGGCGATGTCGGATGTTGAATTGTGCGATCAGACCCGCAGGTTCCGCGAACGGCTCGCCAACGGCGAAACGCTCGACGATCTGCTGGTCGAGGCATTCGCGGCGTGCCGCGAGGCGGGCCGCCGGTTCCTCGGCATGCGCCACTACGACGTGCAGCTCATCGGCGGCATGGTGCTCCACGGCGGCAACATCGCCGAAATGGTGACGGGCGAAGGCAAGACGCTCGTCGCCACGCTCCCCGCCTACCTCAACGCGCTCGCGGGCAAGGGCGTGCACGTCGTCACGGTCAACGATTACCTCGCCCGCCGCGACATGGAGTGGATGGCGCCGCTCTATATGGGGCTCGGCCTCACGGTCGGCGCGATCCAGAGCGACATGCCCGTGTTCGACCGCCAGCGGTCCTACAATTGCGACATCACCTACGGCACGAACAACGAGTTCGGTTTCGACTACCTGCGCGACAACATGCGGCCCGCCGCGCGGGGCGACGACCGGTTTGCCAAGCACTACCAGCAGGTCCAGCCGAACCTCCACTTCGCGATCATCGATGAAGTCGACAACATCCTGATCGACGAGGCGCGCACGCCGCTCATCATCTCCGGGCCCGCCCATGAGAACGTCGCGAAATACGCCGAGGCCGATCGGATCGCGCGGCTGTTGCGGAAGGAAGCTCATTTCGTCGTGAACGAGAAGGACCATACGGCGAATCTGACCGATGACGGCGTGCGCGAGGCCGAACGGCTCGCGGGCGTCGAGAGTTTTTATACGGCGGGCAACATGGAGTGGCCCCACCTGATCGACAACGCGCTCAAGGCGCACCACCTCTATAAGCTCGACGTCAACTACGTCGTCAAGGAAGGACGCGTGGTGATCGTCGACGAGTTCACCGGACGGCTCATGGAAGGCCGCCAATGGAGCGACGGTTTGCACCAGTCGGTCGAGGCCAAGGAGCGGGTCAAGATCAAGGAGGAGACCCAGACGCTCGCCACCATCACGCTCCAGAACTACTTCAAGCTCTACAAGAAAATCTGCGGCATGACGGGAACCGCGATGACCGAGGCGGGCGAGTTCCTCAAGATCTACAAGATGGACGTGATCGCCATTCCGACCAACCGCGACATGCGGCGGGTCGAGTTCTCCGACGTCATCTATCGGTCCGAACGGGGGAAATTCACGGCGGTCGCCGAGGAGATCGAACGGTTGAACCGGTGGGACGTCCTCTGGCTGAAGAGCAAGGACGAAATCGTCGGTGAGATCACGAAGGAAACCGAGTCGACCGTCGAGTTCCTTGGGCGCGGCGAACGGGAGAAGCGGGTGATCGCCCGCGATCAGATCGTCGACATCGAGCGTCGCGGCCGCCCCGTGCTCGTCGGAACCGTTTCGATCGAGAAGAGCGAACGGCTTTCGAAACTGTTGAGCCAGCGGGGCATCCGGCACGAGGTGCTCAACGCGAAGCACCATCGCCGCGAGGCCGAGATCATCGCTCAGGCCGGAAGGCTCGGCGCGGTCACCATCGCCACGAACATGGCGGGCCGCGGCACCGACATCATACTCGGCGGAAACGCCGATACGATGGCCTGGGCCCGACTCCAGGACAAATATCCGACCCGGCTCGACGTCCCCCGCGGCGAGTGGGAATCGCTGCTCGCCGAAATCGAGTCGATCGAGAAGACGAAGGAGGAGGGCAAGAAGGTCAAGGAACTCGGCGGATTGCACGTGATCGGCACCGAGCGTCACGACGCGCGGCGGATCGACCTGCAGTTGCGGGGCCGCTGCGGACGGCAAGGCGACCCGGGCAGCAGCCGGTTCTTCCTGTCGCTCGAAGACGACCTGATGCGCATCTTCGCCGGCCCGTTCGTCCGCGGGATACTCGATCGGCTCGGCATGCAGGAAGAGGACCGCATCGAGAGCCGGATCGTCACGCGGCGCATCGAGGCCGCCCAGAAGAAGGTCGAGGAGCTCAACTTCGAGCGGCGCAAGAATCTGCTGGAATACGACGAGGTGATGGACGAGCAGCGGAAACGGGTCTACGGATACCGCCAACGCATCCTCGACGGCGTCAGTTGCCGCGATCTGATCCTCACCATGATCCGCGAACAGGTCGAATCCTATCTCGATCGGTTCCTCGCGAACGACTACCGCATCGAGTGTTTCGCGGCGTACGTCGGTTCCCGGCTGACGACGACGTTCGAGCCGCGCGATTTCCGGGGCATGGATTTCGAGGCCGCCGAGTCGTTCGCCAAGGACCGCGCGGAGCGGATGGCCGAGTCGAGCATCCACGGCGCGATCGACGAGAACATTCCCGACGACGCGGACGAGGAGGAGTGGAATTGGGAGGCGCTCGCCAAGTACGTCAACGCCGCGTGGGGAACGAGCTACCGCGACCGCGACCTCCGGAACATCGGTCGAAGCGGTCTGGGCGAAGTGCTCATCGCGAAAGCCCACGAGGCCATCCAAAAGATCGACCTTCAACCCGGCGCCCCGCTGCTTGGCGCCGACTACCCCTACGAGGTCATCGCGAATTTCACGGCGAGCCGATTCGGCATTTCGATGGAACCCGCCGAGATCCAAGGCCGCGAACCCAATGAAATCAAGCGGCTCGTCCGCGAGCGGGCCGAGCGCGCGTACGAGGCGAAAGAGGCCGAATACCCGATCATGGCCTGTTTCTATCAATTCGCGGTACCCGCCGGCGACGGAACGCGGCGACTCGATCGCGACGCGTTGATCGGCTGGTTCCGCCAGCGCTTCCACGTCGAATTGAACGGCGAGCAGCTCAAGAATAAGCAACGCGACGAGATCCGGACGATCTTGCTCGAACACAGCGTGCGGGCCCAACAACGGGCCAACGAGGAACTCGGCCTGCTGCGCGACAAGATCGGCGGGCTGATCCCGATGTCCGCGGGGAGCGTCGGGAGCCAGGACCGCCACGAAGGGAACGGCGAGCCGGCCGCGCTGTCGATCTGGCTCCGCGACACGCTCCAATTCGACGTCCCTCCCGAATCGATCGATCCGCGCGAGCCCGACCGACTGCTCCAAGGACTCACGAATCGCGTCGAGGACCGCTACCGGCCGGAAATGCGGCGCATGGAGCGGGCCCTCGTGCTCGAAATCGTCGATACGGCCTGGAAAGACCACCTGCTCGCGATGGACCACCTGCGTTCGAGCATCGGGCTCGCCGGCTACGCGCAGCTCGACCCCAAGGTCGAGTACAAGCGCGAGGGGATGCGGATGTACGAGCGGATGTGGCAATCGATCGGAGACCGCGTCATCGAACTCATTTTCCGCGTCGAGTCGCTTGACGAGTCGTTTATAGGTTCGACGTGGGTCGAGTCGTCGGCGCGGCACGACTCGGTGCAGAGTACGAGCGAAATCGCCAAGCAGCAACAGGCGGCGATCGATGCGTCCGCGGGCGAATTGAAGATCGATCCGATCCGCCACCGGGGCGAGCGGGTGGGGCGCAACGATCCGTGTCCGTGCGGCAGCGGAAAAAAATACAAGGCGTGTTGCATGCGGAAGGCCGGGTGACTCGGCCACGCCCCGCGGAAAGGAATCCGCCATGCGATGGATCCTCAACGGTCTCTATCTGCTGATCCTGCTCGTCCTCGCCCCCTATCTCGCCCTCGTCTCGATCCGTACGGGCAAGTACCGTCGGGGATGGGGACAGAAGTTGCTGGGCCTCGTTCCCGTACGCCGGTCGGAATCGGCCTGTCTGTGGCTGCATGCGGTGAGTGTCGGCGAGGTGAACCTGCTTGGGGCGTTCCTGAGCCGTTTCGAAGCGGCGCACCCGGACTGGGAATGCGTCATCTCGACAACGACGCGCACCGGATTCGACGTCGCGACGCGCCGCTACGCGCCGCGGAGCGTGTTCTACTGCCCGCTCGATTTCTCGTGGGCGATCGGATCGGTCTTCCGCCGCATCCGGCCTTCCGCCATCGTGCTCGCCGAATTGGAGCTCTGGCCCAACCTCATCGCTTCCGCTCGACGCCGAAATGTCCCGGTCGCGATCATCAACGGGAGGCTGAGCGAACGGAGTTTCCGAGGGTATCGGCGTATCGCATGGATCGCGCGCCGCATGCTCGCGCGCATCACGGCGATCGCGGCCCAGGATGCGACGGTCGCCGACCGGTTCATGGAACTCGGCGCTCGCTCGGAAACCGTTCGCGTCTGTGGTTCGATGAAGTTCGACGGAGCGCGGACCGAACGCGACAATCCACTCACCCGCTCCCTCGCCGATCTTTGGCCGATCGATCCCGGCGACTGCCTGTTCCTCGCCGGAAGCACGCAGGAGCCCGAGGAACGGATCGTCGTGGAGCGGTTTCGAGCGTTGGCCGACCGGTATCCCGGCCTGCGCTGCGCACTCGTGCCGCGGCATCCCGAGCGGTTCGCCGACGTGGCCCGAATGCTCGACCAATGCGGGATGCCTTGGGACCGCCGATCCCGGCTTCCCGGAAACACGACCGGCGCTCGAATCCTATTGGTCGATTCGGTCGGCGAATTGGGCGGTTGGTGGGGCCTCGCGCGGATCGCCTTCGTCGGCGGTAGTCTCGGCAGCCGGGGCGGGCAGAACATGATCGAGCCGGCCGGGTACGGCGCGGCGATCGCGTTCGGCCCGAATACCGCGAATTTCCGCGACATCGTGCGGCTCATGCTCGAAAGGGACGCGGCCCGCGTCGTCCGCGACGGCGACGAGTTGGAACGGTTCCTCACGCGGTGTCTCGACGACCCCGCATTCGCGAGCGGGCTGGGGGAACGGGCCCGGCGCCTGGTCCTCGACCATCAGGGCGCCGCCGACCGAACGCTCGCCTTTCTCTCCCAACGGCTCGGCTGGAGCCGGGTCCCGCTGCGCGACGTCGCCTGACCCGCCGGGTCCGCCTCGCTGAACGCCGCCCTCCCGATCCGCCAGGGTTCCGCCTATAATGGGCCGGTGTCCGGCGAACAACCCGAGGAGTCGCCGGTAGGGCACGGAGGTCGTTCGGGTTCCTCATTCTTTGCCGGGAGCAAGCACGTGGCATCAGGCAGGTATTTGTTCACAAGCGAGTCGGTCAGCATGGGGCACCCCGATAAGCTGGCCGACGGGATTTCCGACGGTATTCTCGACGCGTGCCTCGCCCAGGACCCGACCAGCCGCGTGGCATGCGAGACGATCGTCACCACGGGGCTCGCCATGGTCGCCGGGGAAATCACGACCCGCGCGACGGTCAACTACGCGGACGTGGTCCGCCGAGTCATCAATGACGTGGGTTACACCGACGATCGCATGGGAATCTGCGGCGACACGTGCGGTGTGCTCGTCGCCCTCGGCCGGCAAAGTCCCGACATCGCCCTGGGCGTCGACGAGGACGAGGCGAAGGGCAAGGAGATCGGAGCCGGCGATCAGGGTCTCATGTTCGGATTCGCGTGCGATGACACCGAGGAACTGATGCCGCTGCCGATCGCCCTTGCGCATCGCATCCTGAATCGGCTGACCGAGGCGCGCCGACGCAACGAGGTATCGTGGTTGCGTCCCGATGCGAAGAGCCAGGTGACGATCGAGTACGACCACCATCGGCCGGTGCGCGTGCATACGGTTGTCGTGTCCACGCAGCACGACGAATCGGTTTCGCACGGCGAGATCGACGAATTTGTCCGGAACCAGATCGTGCGGCCGATCTTGCCGGAGGACTTGGTGTCGGGCGAGCCGATCTACCACGTCAATCCGACGGGTCGGTTCGTCGTCGGCGGCCCGCATGGCGACTGCGGATTGACCGGGCGCAAGATCATCGTCGACACGTACGGCGGATGGGGCCGGCACGGCGGCGGCGCGTTCAGCGGCAAGGACCCGACCAAGGTCGACCGCAGCGCGGCCTACATGGCGCGGCATGTCGCCAAGAACGTCGTCGCGTCGGGCATCGCCGACCGGTGCGAAGTCCAGTTGGCGTACGCGATCGGCGTTTCGCAGCCCGTCAGCGTCCATGTCGATTCGCAAGGAACCGGACGCGTCGACGACGCGACAATCCGCAACCTGATCGTCAAGACCTTTCCGTTGACTCCGGGCGGAATCATCGACTACCTCGACCTGCGCCGACCGATCTACCGCAAGACGGCGTCCGGCGGGCATTTTGGCAGGAACGAGCCCGAATTCACTTGGGAGAAAACGCACCGCGCGGAGGAGCTCGCCGAGGCCGCGGGCGTCGGGATGGCCGCGCGCTGAACGCGGGATCGGCGAGGCGCCGAGCTCGTTGCATTCCGGATCGATGGACGATCCACGAGGATCGAGGGCCCGTGCGGGTGACGGGAGATGAGTTGTTGGAGCGCGCAAGACGATGCGCGGTGGTCGTTCGGTCCGCGGTCGCCGGGTCCGTCGTGATGCCGGCCGGCCTCTGCACGATGCTCGTGTTCGCGCGCCGGTTCGCCGGACGGCTCGAACCGATCTCCGCCCCCGAGCTCGTCGCCGTCGGTTTGGCGATCACCGGCGCGGTGATCGCGATTCGCGCGTTGACGCTCGGCCATCCGGCATCGGTCCCGATCCTGCGCTCGGCATGGGCCGTCGGAGCCGCCCTCGCGCTCGCGGTCAGCCTTCCCGGCTCACCGGCCCTCGGCCTTGTCCTCCTTTGGGCGATTCCGATCGGCGCGGTGGCCGCCCTTGCCTGGGAGTCCCGCCGTCATCGTTTGGATCCAACCCGCGGATTCTCGGCGGAACCCGTTTCCGAAATCCTCGTGGAGCCGATCAGGGAACCGATCACCGAGCGCCGGGCGGAGTCGATTGGGGAACCGACGGGCGCCAAAGGCCGCGATGCCGACCCGATGGATGAATCGGACGAGTCGGATGGGTTTTGCGGAGGAACGTCGGATGAACGGGGAATCGTCCAGCGGATCGTGCGGTCGATGGAGGACGGATGGGAGACGTTTTGCGGCGAGTTTCGATGCAGGTTCGCGGAACGCGAGCGGACGCAGGTGATCCATGTCGCCTTTTGTCCGCCGTTCGCGGCGACTCCCGAGTTGCACATCGAGCCGATTCACGGACCGACCGTCGAGATTCAAACCACGCAGCTTGAGCCTTTCGGCGCGCGGTTGGACCTGCGGACCGGATCGGACACGACGCGCGAACGGGATGTCGCCGTACGCGTCATCGCGCGGGCTCCCGTTGCGGCGACCTGATCGAGGACGAACACACGATCGTATGGGTTGGGGAAACCACGCATGGCGCGATGGCCTTACAGCCGCTGGACCACGGTTTTCACGTATGCGACGATCTTCGTCGTGTTTCCGCTGCTTTGCTGGTTGGCCTACGCGTACGTCCGGGGCGGGTTCTTTCGCTAGGCATAGCATCCTTCGCGGGCGTCGACCGCCAAGCGAGGGCGGGAGTGTTGGATTTCGATGTTGCATGCCGTCATCATGGCCGGCGGGGCGGGAACCCGTTTCTGGCCCGCCAGCCGCGTCAACCGGCCGAAGCAGCTCCTGCCGCTCGCCGGGGAACGCACCATGATCCAGGCCACATGCGATCGGCTCGCCGGTTTGGTCGAACCCGACCGCATCCTGGTCGTCACGAACGCGAACCTCACGCGGGCGATCGGCGAACAGCTCCCCGACGTGCCGCCTTCCGCGATCGTCGGCGAGCCGTGCAAGCGGGACACCGCGCCGTGCGTGGGGCTTTCCGCGATGTGGATCGCCCGGCGCGACCCCGACGCCGTGCTCGTCGTCATGCCCGCCGATCACGTCATCGAGCCCCGCGAGGCGTTCCAACAAGCGATCGGCGACGCGGTTCGGCTGGTCGATGCGTGCTCCGATCCGCTCGTGACGTTCGGAATCCGGCCGACCTATCCGGCGACCCATTACGGATACATCGAACGGGGTGAGCCGTGGGAAGGAGCGGGCGGAACGATCGCCGCGCATCGCGTCGCGCGGTTCCGGGAGAAACCGGCGAAGGACGTCGCCGAACAGTTTCTCGCGACCGGCCGCTTCTATTGGAACGCGGGCATCTTTGTCTGGCGCGCCCGCACGATCCTCGACGCGATCAAGTCATTCGAGCCTGAAATGTACGGTCGGCTCGCGAAGATCTTCGAGGGCGGCTCGGACGCCCGTTTTCAGGAACGGTTCGAGGAACAATTCGAGGCCATTCAAGGGAAGTCGATCGACTACGCGGTGCTCGAACGGCATCCGCGCGTCGTGGTGATCGAACCCGAGTTCTCCTGGGACGACGTCGGCAATTGGGGTTCGCTCGCGAGAACCCGGGGCGCCGATGACCAGGGAAACACGATCATCGGACGGCACGTCGGCATCGATACGCGCGATGCGATCGTCTGTTCGGACGACCGCCACGTCGTCGTCACGGTGGGGCTGCGCGATTGCGTCATCGTCCATACGCCCGATGCGACGCTGGTCGCCGACCGGCGCGACGAGGAGGCGATGCGGCAGGTCGTCGACCGGCTCCGCAAGCTCGGATGGACCGAATACCTTTAGCGGACGCTCCCTGATTGGCGGCCGAAAGACCATGTTTCCGCCAGGACGACTCGCCGGGATCGACTACGGGGAACGGCGGATCGGAGTCGCCGTTTGCGATCCGACTCGCCGATTCGCGAGCCCGTACCGGAACTACGAACGGCGCGGGCCGGCCGAGGACGGGGCGTTTTTCCGCGCGCTGGCGCGCGACGAATCGCTCGTCGGATTCGTGGTCGGATTGCCGATCCACGCGGACGGCCGCGAGAGCGCGAAGTCGCGCGAGGTTCGGTCGTTCGTCGATTGGCTTCGCGGAATCACCGGACTCCCGATCGGGTTGATCGACGAACGTTATTCGAGCCGCCACGCCGACGCGTTGCTTCGCGAAACGTCGATGACCGCCGCGCAGCGCAAGAAACGGCGCGACATGCTCGCCGCCCAGATCATCCTCTCGACATTCCTCGAATCCCCTCGGCTCGCCGACGCCATGGGGGAACCGATTGACGATCCTCCGTCGACCCCATGAACGGCCCCGCCATTACGGAACCCTACGCATGCTCATCGTGATGCACCAACAGGCTTCTTCCGAACAGGTCGACGCCGTCTTGCGGCAAATCCGCGATTTCGGTCTCGAACCGCACCCGATCCCCGGCAAGACGCGCACGGCGATCGGCATCACGGGGAACGTGTCGGCCATCGACCCGACACATTTTGAGGGTCTTGAAGGGGTCAAGGAGTGCATCCGCGTCACGAAACCGTATAAGCTCGCCAGCCGCGAAATGAAGGTCGACGATACGTATGTCGATGTCGCGGACGCCACGATCGGCAAGAACGCGTTCACGGTGATCGCGGGCCCGTGTTCGGTCGAAAACGAAACGATGATCCTGCGCACGGCCGAGTTCCTTCGGGGCTTGGGCGTCCGGTTGCTCCGCGGCGGCGCGTACAAGCCGCGTACAAGCCCGTACGCGTTCCAGGGGCTCGGGGCCGACGGCCTCGAATTGCTCGCGAAGGCGCGCGAGCGCACGGGCATCGGCATCGTCACCGAGATCATGGACGCGTCGCAGCTCGCCGAGATCGCGCCGATCGCCGACATGCTCCAGATCGGCGCCCGCAACATGCAGAACTTCACGTTGCTCAAGGCCGTCTCCCGTTCCGATCGCCCGGTTCTGCTCAAGCGGGGCATCAGCGCGACGCTCGAGGAATGGCTGATGGCCGCCGAGTACATCTTGTCGGGCGGGAATGCGCGTGTGGCCATGTGCGAGCGGGGCGTCCGCACGTTCGCCGATCATTCCCGCAATACGCTCGACTTGTCGGTGATCCCGCCGCTCCAAGCTCTTTCCCATTTGCCGATCGTGGTCGACCCGAGCCACGGCACGGGGCACCGCGCGTATGTCGGCGCGATGGCGAAAGCGGCCCTCGCGGCGGGCGCCCACGGGCTGATGATCGAGGTCCATCCCGATCCGGCCCGCGCGCTGTCGGACGGCGCGCAGTCGCTCGACTTTGGCGAATTCCAAAAACTCTGGGGTGAACTGCGCACGCTCGCCGACGCGCTCGGACGACCGATCGCGTAATGGGGAATGGGAAGCGATCGATGGAAAACGAGCACGTATCGATGCGAACCAATCCGGACCCGACGCCGTTCGAGGTCGAGGCGAAATTCCGCGTCGCGCGATGGGAGCCCGTCATGGAGGCGGTACGCGGCTTGGGAGGCGCATGGGGACCCGTCCGTGCGCAGTGCGACCTCTACTTGGCCCATCCCGCGCGCGACTTCGCGCGGACCGACGAAGCCCTGCGGATCCGACAGGATGGCGACGCGTTCCGGTTGACCTACAAAGGCCCGAAGCTCGATCGAGCCACCAAGACGCGGAAGGAACTCGAATTGCCGCTCGCCGATCCCGCCGCCGCCGAGAGCCTCCGGCGGATCTTCGAATCGCTCGGCTTCCGACCCGTCGCCCTGGTTCGGAAACGGCGGCGTGAAGCCGTGCTCCTTCGAGCGAACACCCGGTTCACGATCGCCCTCGATACGCTCGACCGGGCCGCGTCGCGCGCCGGACCGCCGCCGGTCGACGGCCGAAGCATCTGGGGGTCGGATGCGGATGGCCGTCTCGAATCCGTGGAGCGGGCCGGCGCGCCCTCCCATTTCGTCGAAGTCGAAACGATGGCCGCGGGGGTGGGCGACCTCGACGCGGCGCGGTTCCAAGTCCGCGAGTTCGCCCGCGAATTGGGGCTCGTCGCCGACGCGCTCGAACGGCGCAGCTATCTCGAAATCGTGGTGGGCTCACGAGATCCGTAATCCGGGACCGTCCGTTCCGCCGTTTGCGGCGTTTTCTTTCGTCGTGAACGGAACCTCGACCTCGTTTCCGGGTTTTACACCGTGATCGCAAGGCGCGAATCGCCGACGTCATTCGACGCGCCATTCCAAGACGCCTCCGCTGTACGACTCGCGGAGTTGCACCTCGATCCGCAGGGCGCTCGCTTCGACGGGCGTCCAGCGGACTCGATTGAATCGATCCTTGGCGATCGTGTATTCGTCGAGCGCTTCGACCGGCTTCCACGCGTCGCCGTCGCGGTAGGTGATCCGCCACGACGCCGGAACGCGGCATCCGCCGTGCCCCGTGTCGTCGAACCAATAGACCTCGGCCTGATGGACGTCGATCCTTGAAGGAAGGTCGAGCTGGACCCATTCGCTCGTTCCGCGGTGATCCCACCAGGTGAGTCGCGGCAGCGCATGGTCGTTCGACGCGCGGGGGGCGTTCTGATCATTCACGGCCTCCGCCGTGTCCAGGTGCCAGACATGCGACGCGGTCGCGCGGCTCCGCGACGCGATCGTGGGTACCGCCTTCACACGCGCAAGCGAGGGATCGCGCGCGACCCAGACCGCCATCTCGCCCAAGTCCCGGTGTGCCCATGCGTAATAGGGAACGGCGGTGATCGTCGCGGGCGCGAACGTGACGGAACCGTCCGGTCCGCGCTCGGCGCGCTGCGCGGTTCCGGTGAGCACGGTAACGTCGCCGAGCAGTCCTTCGCGATGCTCGGCGCGCCACTTGGGATCGGTCGCGGCGACCAGGTCGTGCACCGAGCCGCCGTTGTCGACCGCCTCCAGACAGTAGACGAGTGGTCCTCGTTCGAACGCGACGCGACCTCGGTCCGCGACCACGTCGTCGTGCGCGATCACCGCGCGGACGGGCGTCGGCAAGTCGAGTTCCACGATATCGCCGGCGCGCCATCGTCGCGTTACGCTCGCGAAACCGTCGCGCGGCGCGACCGAATCGCGCGGCATCGTTTGGCCGTTGACGGCAATCGTCCACCCCGTGGAAACGTCCGCGGGCTCGTAACGGTACAGGTCGCTCGGAATCGGACGACCTTCCGCCCAACCGGGGATCCGGACGCGCAGAGTGAACTCGGCTTCCCGATCGGCCGCGATCTCAATGCGGACTCTTCCGTCCCAAGGGTAGTTCGTGTGTTGGCGGAGCGTGATGACCGTCTCACCGACACGCAGTTTGCCCGAGCCTTCGATGAACAGATTGACGTGGACATCGCGATCGCGCGAGGCGTAGGCGTAGCCCGCGACGGACGGAACGAATCGCACGACGTTGACCGGACAGCAGGAACAGCCGAACCAGGGGCTTCGGCCGAGCACGCCTTGATTGAATCGTTGGCGCCCGTCGCATGCGAGCGGATTGGGATAGAAGAAACGGTCCCCTTCGAGGGCGACACCCGAAAGGAATCCGTTGTAGAGGATCCGTTCGAGCACATCGATGTACTTGCCGTCGCCGTGGAGCAGGAACATGCGGTGATTGAAGTAGGCCTGCGCGATGGCCGCGCACGTCTCGTTGTACGCCGTTTCGTTCGGCATGTCGTAGTTCCCGCCGAACGCCTCGCCGTGCCCCGACGAACCGACGCCTCCGGTCAGGTACATCTTGCGCGAGACGATGTTCTCCCAGATCCGGTCGAGCGTTTCCCGGTAGGCGGCGTCGTCGGTGAGCGCGGCGACGTCGGTCATTCCGGCGTAGAGATAGCCCGCGCGCACCGCGTGGCCGACCGCCTCGGATTGCCGAACGACGGGCACATGGTCCTGGCAGTACTCGCCGTAGGTCTTCCGCAGATCGGATCGGCCCCGCATGTCGATGAAGAACTTGGCTTGGCGCAGATATTTCGCATCGCCCGTGGCACGGTGGAGTTTCACGAGCCCCATCTCGATTTCCTGATGGCCGGGCACGTCGACGCGCTGTCCGGCCGGACCGAACTCGCGGCAGATCAGGTCGGCGTTCTTGAGCGCCACGTCGAGCAGATTCCGTTTGCCGGTCGCCTGCCAATGGGCGACGGCCGCCTCATAGAGATGGCCGACGTTGTACAGCTCGTGGCTCGACGCGAGTTCCGACCAGCGCGCGGCGCGGCCCGGGAAATCGTAGTTCGGATCGTTGATCGTTCTCGCCGTATACAGATAGCCGTCGCCCTCCTGAGCGGCGGCGATCTTCGCGATGAGCACATCGAGGTATTGGTCGAGTTGGGGGTCGGGCTTGCCGGCCAGGCAATACGACGCGCCCTCGATGACCTTGAACACGTCCGAGTCGTTAAAAAAAATGCCCTGGAACTTGCCGGGCTTCAATCCGCCGGCGACCTCGAAGTTGTCGATGCGGCCCGTCTCCTCGCACTTGCGGAAATCATAGCCGACCGTCACGTCACGGTTCGTTTGCATGCGCGACGCCCAAAGACCGCCTTCGACGGTGACGTCCGTGAAGGGCACCGGCCGGACCGGATAGTCGTGTTCCGCGGCGACCGTCAACGAACCGCACATTCCGAGAGCGAACATCCGGGCGGCGAAGGCGGCCGTCATGAGTCGGTTCCGAGCGTGGAGCCAGGTTGCGTGCATGTCCGAATTCCCGTTTCGAATTCCAGTTGGAGCGCCGAGTTCCCGGGTACGAATGCCGGTTACGAATCCGCCGACGAACGAAACGATCCCCGTGTCCCCTATCGGGTGCCGGCGATTTCCGGTTCGAGGCGACCGCGACGCGTCGAGCTTACCATCCGGCCGCGTTGATGAGAATCGCGCGGAAAAGGCCAGGAGGTTGATTCACGCGCGCTCCGAAACAACGTATTCGGGCCATCGACAAAGCCGATCGGCTCAACGTGCGGCATGTCGAACTACGCGGTGAACGGGCCGTTCCGAACGAGTGACCGGTCACCGAAGACACGAAGGACGTGTCATTCGTGGTTGATTCGCGCCCGGCGACGCGCATGGGAACCAACCACGAATCACACGAATGACACGAATGACACGAATGACACGAACCAGAATTCACCCATAGACTCTGGTGAGGAGGCAGGTCTTGTTGTATTCGCTGTTTGCGCTCAGCGGTCTCGCATCGCCGCGTCTCGGCGACTCGGCGCGGGGCCTCGGCGCAATGGACGGGTGGTTCCGCGCGCCATGGGGCGTCCGGTTTTCCGGGTGTCCGCACCCGGCTCGACGACTTGACGGCCGATTGATCTGGTGGCGCGCCTGGGAAGGTGCGATACTCTGGGGAATCATGGCGGGGGAATCATGGCGGAACGGGCGTGGGCGGGGAGCGGATGTCCGGGTATCGGAACGGAGTCGATCATGAAGGTCTTCTTTTCGGTCGGGGAGCCGAGCGGCGATTTGCACGGCGCGAATCTGGTCCGCGCGCTCGGACGAACAGGCGGCGTCGAGTGCGTCGGATACGGCGGCCCGAGGATGGCGGCGGCCGGCTGCGCGCTCCACGCCGATCTGACCGAAACGGCCGTGATGTGGTTCCGCGGCGCGTTCGCGAATCTGTCGCGATTCCGGTCGTTGTATCGGCGGGCCGACGCCATCTTCCGATGCGACCGACCCGATGCCGTCGTGCTGATCGACTATCCGGGATTCAATTGGTGGATCGCCCGCGCGGCCAAGCGGCATGGGATTCCCGTCTTCTACTACGGCGCTCCCCAGCTCTGGGCCTGGGGCGCGTGGCGCGTCGCCAAGATGCGAAGGCTCGTCGATCACGTGCTCTGCAAATTGCCGTTCGAAGCCGATTGGTACGCGAAGCGGGGATGCCGAGCCGCGTTCGTCGGGCACCCCTATTTCGATGAACTCGCCGAACGGACCTTGGACGCCCCGTTCCTCGCCGCCATGCGGCGGGACTCGAAGCCGATCGTGACGATCCTGCCCGGATCCCGGACGCTCGAAGTGCAAAACAACCTCGCCTGGTTCGTGCGGGCGGCCGAACGACTCCGTCAGGACGTTCCCGAAGTCCGCTTCGTCGTCGCGAGCTTCAACGCGCGGCAAGCCGAATTGGCGACGCGCATCGCGGCCGAATCGTCGGTGCCGTTCGAGATCCACGCGGGGCGAACGCCCGAGCTGATCGAGTTGGCGGACGCCTGCTGGGCCTGCTCGGGCAGCGTCTCGCTCGAACTGCTTTACCACGAGAAGCCGTCCGCCATACTCTACTGGGTGCCCCGCCTCCAGTATTGGCTCGTGCGCACGTTCCTGATCCGCGTTCCGTACGTCACGCTGGTGAACCTGCTCGCCTGCGAGGATCCGTTCGCCGAAGGGCTCCGTCCGTACGACCCGCGCGACCCGTCGTCGGCTTCGGTTCCGTTTCCGGAGTATCCGACGTGCGAGGACAAGTCGGCGGAGCTCGCGGAGCATGCGCGCGCATGGCTGCTCGATCCCGCGGCCCGCGACCGGACCGTCGCCATGCTCCGCGCACTCAAAACCCGTTTCGCGCGCCCGGGCGCATCGTCGGTCGCCGCGGAGATGATCCATCGGTTGGCGGGCGAGTCGGCTCGCCGGCGCGCGGCCGCCTGATCCACTGGGAGACCGATCCTTGTTCCTGCTCGATCCGCCGCCGACCTCGTACGACCTGCACTTCCAAGTCGCGGGGATTCCCGTCCGCGTCCATCCGTTCTTTTGGCTCACCGCCGTCCTGCTCGGACACCTCGACCGCCATCCGGCGACGCTCGTGATGTGGGTCGGCGTCGTGTTCATCTCGATCCTGGTCCACGAACTGGGTCATGCGTTGACGATGCGGCGTTTCGGGGAGATGCCCCGGATCGTGCTCTACGCGATGGGCGGTTTCGCGACGGCCGACCGGCAATCGGCGTACGGATTCCAGTCGTTCCGACCGTATGAACCGGCGCACAAGCGCCGCGAGGGTCCTTGGCGGCGGGTCCTGATCCTCGCGGCGGGCCCCGGCGCCGGGTTCCTGCTCGCCGCCCTCACGCTGCTCGGCATCCGCCTGACGGGCGGCGACGTGCGGTTCCACGCGTCGTTCCCGACCTTCTGGAGTTTCTCGTTGGCGGTCGGAACGATCCAAACGCACCGGGCGCTCTACGAACTGCTGCACATGGTGCTCACGGCGAACGTGCTGTGGGGTTTGATGAACCTCGTGCCCGTCCAACCGCTCGATGGAGGCCAGATCGCGCGGGAGATTTTCGTCTGGCGGAATCCATGGCGCGGACTCGTCTTCTCGCTGTGGCTCTCGGTCGCGGCGGGGATCGCGATGGTCGCGCTGGCGCTCAAGTACCACGACCTGTTCCTCGGAATCCTCTTCGGCATGCTCGCCTACGGCAGCTTCACGGCGCTGCAGCGGATCGAGGGGCGCGGTCGGGGATGGTGACACGATCGTGTCACATTCGCGCGTCGCGGGCGCGCGGCGCGGGGTCGAGGGGCGGCCGTCGAGCGCGGCGCGCGCGAAAAAAATTCCGCGCAAAATCCGATTTGCTCTTGACGCGCGAATGACAATTGCGAAGATTTCAAACAATTCGTGACACGCCGATCGGAGAAGCGGGACCATGCGACGCGAATCGAGCGGACGATCACGGACGGATGCGACACGCGACGCGGAATCGAAACGAACGATCGAGGCCAACGATCCGGACCGACGATTCGACTCGCGGAGATTTGGGAGTGGTCACCACGCTCGTTCCGATTCGCCTCTTCGGGCGAACGGGGCGGGAAACCCGAAGGCGGCGTGCCGACGGGTGCGTGGTATTGGATGTCGGTGAGAGCGACTCGTCGGCGACAGGCAACTGGATGCCCGCGGGAAGGAACTCGCCAAACTTTTTTTGGAGGACGTACTGTGGCCAAGAAGAAAGCCGCCAAGAAGGCAACGAAGAAGGCCGCCAAGAAGGCGAAGGGCGCGAAGAAGGGCGCCAAGAAGGCGACCAAGAAGAAGGCGTGCTAGCCTTTTCGGGGTCGCGGCTTTCCGCCCGGGTCTTCCGATCGATCGGGTCCTCCCGCGATCGGAAGCGCTCGACGCTAGGCGGCTGAGGCGCAGGCTCGCATGATCCGACAACAACGAGACAGGGCCGCCATCGGGCGGCCCTATTCCTTTTCTTGACGCCGCAAGGGCGCCCCGTCGATCCGACGTCGATCGGATCAACGCGTCACCGACGCGGCCGTCCTGTCGATTGCCGAGTCCACTGAATGGCGTTCGTTCGACCTCGAAACCCACCGTGCGCACCGATCCGTCGCGCATCGCGAAATCCGGACCGATCCGGTGAGGCGATCCAAACGCCTGAATGTCCTCTCCATCGGTATCCCACAGGGGAGGGCACGACGTCCACCGCCGGATATCGGCGTCATCTCCGACGAACGCCGTCCGGTCGTCGCCGAATGGGCGCGATTAGCCGAGCACGGGCAGCGCGGGTCGAGCGGGACGTGCCGCCGCGGCGGTCGCGAGGTTTTTCACGAGCGTGTGCGCGATCGAACGCAGATAGGGGCCCACCACCGGATCGTGGATGTTGTCGATCGTCGCGCCGTCATCACCCCGTTCCCGAAGCGCGATGTGGATCGGCGCCTCGCCTAAGAAGGCAATCCCGAGTTCCTCGGCCTTCGCCCGAGCTCCGCCCCGTCCAAAAATGTCGTACCGCTTCCCCGTGTCGGGGCAGATGAACCCGCTCATGTTCTCGACCATTCCCAGCACGGGGATGTTCACTTTGCGGAACATGGCGATCGCCTTGACCGCGTCGAGCAAGGCGACTTCCTGCGGCGTGCACACGACCACGGCGCCGGTGAGCGGAATGGCTTGGGAAATCGTGATCGCCACGTCCCCCGTGCCGGGCGGCATGTCGACGATCAGGTAATCCAGTTCGCCCCACTCCGTATCGCGCAGGAACTGCATCACGGCGCCGTGCAGCATCGGACCGCGCCAGATGACCGCTTGGTCCGGAGGAACCAAATAACCGACCGACATGATCGGCATGCCGTTGCGAACCACGGGTTCCATTCGGTTCCCGCCCGTCCCCGAGACGCCCCGCACGTCGGACGTGCCCGTCAATTGGGGAACGCTCGGACCGTACACGTCCGCGTCCATCAAGCCGACTCGGGAACCGGCGTCGAGCAGCGCGTAGGCGAGCGATACGGAGATCGTGCTCTTCCCGACGCCGCCCTTTCCGGATCCGACGGCGATGACCGACTTCGCGGCCAGACCGATTTCGCCGAGCTTCATCGGAGGACGCGCGTGATCGGCGCGGTCGATCGTCAGGCGTCCCAAATCGGCGAAGTGTCCGCGCAGACGCGCCTCGATCGCGTGTTCGACATCGGGCCACAGGATGCGGGAATGCGACGTCAGGGCGACGGTCATGCGCAGATCCGACCCCGTGACGCGCACGTCGCGGATCTGATCCATGGCCAATGCGCCGCGACCCGTCTCGGGATCGGGAAAGTCGGCAAGCGCCTCGCGGACCGATTCGACATCGAGCAACGGCTCGGGCATGGGAGGCCTCCGGACGGAAATCGGGTCGTATTCTATTTCTAGCACGCACCCCCCGATTCGGAAAGGGAGCTCGAATTCGGCCCCCGCATCCAAACCGTGCGCGAGTCGCGGTCCGTTCTCGCCGGTTTCGTCGCGCAACGGACGGCTACTCTGAATCCATTGGCGAGCTGCTTCTGGATTGTCCCGCGCGATGAAGTCCGCGATGCCGGTGGTTCGCGGAGCGAACCACGACTAGGTCGCCGGGACATCCCACGGCAATCGCCATGACGGGTCGATGAGAACGTGCGAGGGGCGCGGGTCGACCTTCGGCGCGCTTCGGGCGACATGATCGACGAACCACGCGGCCGCGCGGCGAAGATCGCGGGTCGAACCGAGCACGTCGACGGCGCCCGCCTCGCGGGCCCATTCGATCCAGCCTCGCCACATCCCGCGCCGCGCGAGGGCGACCGGACGAGATCGGGGATACTCGATCCGCTGCGCGAAAATGCGTTCCGCGACGCGCTCGGGCGACGTGAACGCGAGCGACCAGCACACGATGCTCGTCGGCCTCGCGCGCAATTCCCCCCACGCGTCCCTCGGCGACCGCGTCTCGATGACGCGGATACCCGCCGCGTCGAGATGCGCCCGAAGGCTCGAAACCCACTCGGACGCCGGTTCGCACAGGATCAGCGCGTCGCGCATCACGTCGGCTCCGGAGGATCGGACTTCGAGCCGTCCAAGGCCAGTTGGCCGATTCGGCGGAGCAGGCGCGGTCGGGAGACGCCGAGCAGTCTCGCCGCGCGGGCCCGATTGCCTTTCGCCAGTTCGAGCGCGCGCTCGAGGATCTCGCGTTCGAACCGTTCGAGAACGGCATCGAGCCGGATCGGTTCGATCGGTCGAGGCGGGTGTTTTCGGGCCCGGTCGGCCGCCGCGAAGGAGGACGGAAGGTCGGTCCGGCGGATGTACGGCCCGGCCGCCCGCTCGTATGCCTCGCGCGTCACCTCGCGCAGTTCGTCGAGGTTGCCCGGCCAGACGTATTGGACGAGCTGATCAAGGGCGTCCTCGTCGAAGCCGCTCAACGACTTCAGCCCCTCGGCGTTGCGCATCTCGACGAATCGCTGCGCGAGGAGGGGGATGTCGCGGGGACGATCGCGAAGCGGCGGCATCTCGATTTCGATCGTCGAGAGATAATGCGCGAGATCCTCGCGGAAACCGCCGTCCGACGCCGAGCGCAATACCGATTGCCCGGCCGTCGCCAGCGTGTGGATCCGAAGCTCGCGGTCGTGCGTGATGTCCACCAGCGCGCGCTGCCCGTCGGGGCTCAGTCGATCGACGTCGAGCAGCAGGAGCGTGAGGGGGCGTGACGTGTCGAATTCGGGATCGGCGTACGCGTGGGCCGTGATCGTCGTGTGAAGGAGTTCAGCGTCGACCAACGAGCACGCGAGGGGAACCAGGACACCCGGCTCGGAACCGTTTCGATGGTAGTGGATAGTCCGCGCGACCTGTTCGCGGCCGCTGCCGGCCGGGCCGTGGATGAGCGTGCGCGCGGCCGTCGCGGCCGAGGCGACCACTTGAGCTCGCACGCGTTCGATCGCCGGATCGCGGCCGACGAGCGACGGCAGGTCGTAGAATTTTCCAAGCCTTCGGCGGAATTCGGCCAACGCGCGATGCAGCCGCGCCGACTCGGGCTCCTCCACGTCCTCCCCGCGATCGCGGACCGGCGGCGCGTCGACTGGATCGGCGATCATCAGAGCGCCGCGGATCACGCCGTCGGTGGTGAGCGGCAGGAACGTGGCGAGGCGAGGGCCACCCGCGCCCGGCCCGATCGGCTGGATGCGCCGCTCGACGCGATGACCCTCAAAAACGTCGGGCGGCGGCGCGACGTCCGACGCGATCGGCGCGCCCCCGCGAACCGTTTCGAAGTGATACGCGGCCGTCTGGCCCAGCAGGGCCGAAGCGGCCACCCCCATCCACCGTCCGCACGCCTCATTGCAGTAATCGATGACGCGGTCCGCGTCGAAAACCAGCACCGGATGGGACGAGTCGCCCACGTGCTTGCGAAGCATGCCGATCGGCGACCGTTGCTTCTTGACCATGCGCGGATCCGCCGTCCCAAGAAGGGCGAGATCGACCCGATCAATCTCCACGATCAGACTAATGGCCGACGGCCTTCACGTACAGCCGGCCTTCCGAGCGTCGATCCGGCGCCGCGGCGACTCGGACCCTCCATCCCCCGCGCGACATCCTGCGCGACGGGAAAAGATGCCGCCGCGTGATGGGCTCCGCGTCCGAACGGTGATCCTCTCAGTAGCATCCGTCGTCGGACGACGGGTCGAGACGGACCGCTGGTCCGCGATGACGGAAGGAAGTTTGGATTCCCAATCGCGGCGCACTCGCGGTGATTGCCCGCCTGGCTACCGGTTTGCAATGCCTCGTCGGCGATCGGCTTCCCGACGCTTCGCGGACTCAGCGGCCGTTCTCAATCATTCCGGTGGTTCGCGGAGCGAACCACGACATTGTCGTTGATCGCTCCGCGATCAACTTGTCGCCTTCATCCGAACCGGACACTATTCCGGTGGTTCGCGGAGCGAACCACGACGATCGGCGATGTCGGCGTGTTGGGGGCCCGTGGCGCGAACGGCCGCGGCTGGCGGCGGTTCGAGCGCGCGCAGGCCGCGTTCGCCTCGATCGGCCCATTCGGCGAGCGGTCCTTGGTGGAGGCCGATCGCCAGGACGAGGAACGCGGCGAGGAACGCGGCGAGGAACGCGGCGAGTCCGCCGGCCGGCCCCGATTGCGACGGAAGATCCGCCGACGTCGCGGGAGGAGTTCGGAAATAGAGGTATCCGACGACGCGCAGGTAATAGGCCGCGGCGATCGTTGCGTTCGCCACGGCGATCAGCGCCAGGCCCAGGAACCAAGGCGTCATCGAGCTTTCGCCGCGCAGCGCCTGGCCGATGGCCGTCGTGAACAGGGTGAGCTTGCCCCAGAATCCGGCGAGTGGAGGAATGCCGGCCAACGAGAACAGGAATACGGCGAGCGCCGCCGCTTTCCAAGGATCGGTAACACCCAGGCCGGCGACGTGGTCGAGCGAATCGACGCGGCGCGATCCGTCGCCGAGGCTCTGCAGCGCCGCGAAAAGGCCGATCGTCGCCACGCTGTACACGCACAAGTAATAGACGGACGCCGCCACGCCGCCATAGGGCAAAGGATCGCCGACCGCCGCGGCGCCCACGGCGATCCCGATCAACAGGTAACCCGCGTGGGCGATCGAGGAATACGCCATCATCCGGCGCAGGTCGGTCTGCCAAAGCGCGCAGACATTGCCGACCGTCATCGTGAGCACCGAGAGAACGAGGGCCAACTGCCATACCTCGTTCCGCACACCCGGCAATCCCATGACGACCAGCCGGATCAGCACGGCCAGTCCGGCGACCTTGGGCATCACCGCGAGGATCGCCGCGTTCCGGTGATTCGTGCCCTGATAGACGTCTGGCGCGTAGAAATGGAACGGAACGGCGGCCAGTTTGAATCCGAGGCCGGCGACCACCAGCGCCAAACCGAGCATGGCGAACGGTTGCGGGTCGCGCGAGACGGCATCGCGGATCGATGCGATGCCCTCGGGCGCCGTGATCCATGTCGTTCCGGCGATACCGTAGAGGAAGCTCGCGCCGTAGAGGAAAAACGCCGAGGACAAAATGCTCAGGAAGAAGTACTTGGCCGACGCCTCGCTCCCATCCCGGTCGTTTCTTCCCAAGTAGAGCAGCGCGTAGGTCGGGATCGAGACGAGTTCGAGGCCCAGGAAGACGAGGACCAGTTCGTTCGCCCGCGCGGCGATCATCGCGCCGACCGTCAGGAACAGGATCAGGCCCAACGTCTCCGTGCCGTCTCGTTCGTCGGCGCCGCGCGACAGCATGAGCGTGAGCAGAAGGCCGGCGAACAGCGCGAGATGGCGAACGAGGAATCCGAGCGGATCGCAGACAAGCGGTCCCGTCCACTCGCCCGTTTCCGTGGTCATCCAGTGGTTCGCCTCGCCAACGCGGAGCGCCGCGCCGGCGGCGAGGATCGAAACGGCGGCGATGATCCGCATCGTCGCGAACGCGCTCCCGCGCAGGAACGCGCCGGCGACCACGATTCCCGTGGCGGCTGCGATCAAGACGATCTCGGGTCCAAGCCAGGCGATCGTGCGCGGATCAGTCAACACGAGTAAGGGTCTCCCAAGAGGATTCCTCCGTAGGGCGCCGATCGAGGCCCGGGCGCTCGGCCCGGTATTCGATCGGCGCGTATCGCGACCGCGCCACGTCCTCGGCTTCCGCCGAAACGCGTTCCAGATCGGGCGCCATGCGGTTCAGGAAATACGCCGGATACAGGCCGATCCACAAGGCGAGCGCCGCGAGCGGCATCAGGGCCCACCGTTCGCGCCACGAAAGGTCGGCGATCGCGCCCTGTTCCGCGTCCTTGCCGGACTCGGGTTCGCGGAGCGGCCCGAAGAAGACGCGCTGCACCATCCACAACATGTACCAGGCGCCCAGCACGACCCCGGAGACCGCCAACACGGAGACGATCTTGAGCGATGCCGTCGAATCGCTCGCCGATTCGCCGAACGCGCGCTGGAACATGCCGATCAGGATCAGGAACTCACCCGCGAATCCGTTGAGTCCGGGCAGCCCGATGCTCGAGAGCGTGAACAGCACCATGAAGAACGCCAGCCAGGGCACGCGACGGCACAGTCCGCTCAGATCCTCGATCCGCCGCGTGTGGTATCGTTCGTAGAGCATACCGACGAGGGCGAACAGGGCGCCGGTCGATATCCCGTGGTTGAGCATCTGGAGGACGCCGCCTTGGATGCCGAGCGGATTCAGCGCGAAGATGCCCATCACGCAAAAACCCATGTGGCTGACGCTCGAATAGGCGATCAGCCGCTTGATGTCGCGCTGCGCGAGGGCGACGAGCGCGCCGTACACGACGCCGAGCAGGGCGAGCCACAGCATGGCGGGCATCAAGGCCGCCGCCGCGGCCGGAAGCATCGGCAAACAGAATCGAAGGAAACCGTATGTTCCGATCTTCAGCAGAATGCCGGCCAGGAAAACGCTTCCCGCCGTCGGCGCCTGCACATGCGCGAGGGGCAACCACGTATGGAGCGGGAAGAGGGGCACCTTCACCGCGAACCCCGCGAAGAGCGCCAGGAAGATCCACGTCTGCCAATGCTCGGGCAGCGGGTGGGATCGAAGGCCCGTATTCAACGCGTCCAACGAAAACTGCATCGTCGGCCCGCCCGATTCGCGGAAGTCCCAGACGACGATCGCGAGCAGGCCAAGGAACGTCAGGAGACTGCCGGCGAGCGTGAACAGGAAGAACTTGATCGCCGCGTAGCGACGCTCCTCGCTCCCCCAGATGCCGATCAGAAAAAAGAGCGGAATGAGCGTGAATTCGAAGAAGACATAGAACAGCATGATGTCGCGGGCCGTGAATACGCCGAGGCATCCTCCCGTGAGCAGGAGCAGCATGCCGTGGAACATGGCCGTTCGATCGGCGATCGCCCGCCAGCTCGCCAGAATCGACGTCACGAGCAACACCGGCGCGAGCGCGAACATCCACAGGCCGAGGCCGTCGAGCGCGACGTGGAACCGGACGTCGATCGGCGCCCCTTCGCCGCTCAATCGAACCACGGTCGCGAACGCGCCGGCCTCAGCCCCGTTCGCCGGATAGTTCGCCACGAGCGTCGTCGACGCGGCGAGTGTCGCGAGGGCGACGGCGAGCGCTCCGCGACGAACGGCCTCATCGCCCAGCGGCGCCAGCAAGCCCATCGCGAGCGCGCCGAGCATCGGAAGCAGGATGCTCGCCAACAAAAGTCCGTCCAACATGCCTTGTTCCTAGGATCCCCAAAGTGTTCGCGCCAGAACGAGCACGAGGACGCCGAGCGCCATCGAAACCGCGTAAAACGGAAGCAGGCCGATATGCAACGACCGCATCAGGTTGCCCGTGACAACCGGGATCCGGCCGACCATGTTCACCGTTCCGTCGATCACCCATCGGTCGAGCGCAGCGCAAAGGTCGGCGATCCATCTCAGCGGGCGCACCATCGTCCAGTCGTAGATCTCGTCGAAATAGAATTTGTCCTGCGACAGCCGGTAGGGTGACGCGAACTGTGTGAGGATGAGCGGCACGGTGACGACCCAGACAACGACCAGAACCCCGCGTCCAACGATCCGCGCAAGCCAACCGAGGCGCAGGCGATCCGCCCAGCGATTCACCGCGTCCACCGATTTCCATCGGCGGATCCGGGCGATCGAGTCGGCGTCCAGCATCCGACGATACCAATGGAAACGCAGGAAGGCCGATGCCATGTCGGCCTCGCGCCGATCCTCGAGGTACAAAAAGGCCGCGAACGCGATGCCGCCTAGCGCGATCAGCGCGCTGATCGCCGCGACATCGAAATGGAAGCGGCCCGGCGTCCGCGTCGCCGCGATCGCCCCGCCCGCGAGTTGCGGGGCATAGCCGAGGAAGTCGCCGAGCACGTTGCCGGAACTCGCGCGGCCGCCCGGCAGGTACGACGGATCGCTCTGGTAGGAATGATCGAGGAACCAGCCGACCGAAACGGCGCAGACGGCGAGGACGACGAGCGGCGCGGTCATGACGGCGGGCGATTCATGCGCGTGCCCTCCCGCTTCGGGAGGGATTTGTCGCGCGCCGTAGAATGTCATGAAGAACGCGCGGAACGTGTACAGGGCGGTCAAGCCGGCGGTGAGCAGCGCCGCGCAATACAGCCATTGATAGACGCCCGCCGCCTGCTCGGGTGTCCACAACGTCCACACCCCTTCGCCCGGCTCCACGACCCGCGTTCCGCCGTCGTCCGCCCGTTCTCGCCCGTGCGCCGCGAGGTTCGTCGCGTCATGCGCGGCGTGCGCGCCCGACAGCGCATGCGCTCGGTCGTGGACCGCGCCCAGGATCGCGTCCTTGCTCCAGAACCCGGCGAATGGCGGAAGTCCGGCGAGCGCGAGGCATCCGATCAGGAACGTCCAGTGCGTGATCGGCATGACCTTTCGCAATCCGCCGAACCGCCGCATGTCGATCACGTTGCCCATCGCGTGCATGACACTGCCCGAACCCAGGAACAACAGGGCCTTGAAGAAGGCGTGCGTGAACAAGTGGAACATGCCGGACGTCACGCCCGCGAATGTGCCCGCCCCGAGCGCGAGGAACATGTAGCCGAGCTGGCTGACGGTCGAATAGGCGAGGACCCTCTTGAGATCGAATTGGGTGAGCGCGATGAGCGCGGCGAGCAGCGCGGTGAATCCGCCCACGCACGCGACCACGACCTGCGCCTCGGGCGAGGCGGTGAAGAGCGGCGTGCACCGCGCGATCATGTAGATTCCGGCGGTCACCATCGTCGCCGCGTGAATGAGCGCGCTGACGGGCGTCGGGCCTTCCATCGCGTCGGGGAGCCAAACGTGCAGTGGGAACTGGGCGCTCTTGCCGCACGCGCCGACGAGCAGCAGCAGGCAGATGGCCAACCCGATCGCGCCGTGTCGGTACGACTCGGCGTCGCGGCTCAGTACGCCCCACGCCACGCCCGTCGCGCCCGCCGGAACTGTCGTGAGGGAATCCAGGATCCGCCGTTCCGATCCGCCGTCGTCCGACCGGACGCGGGCGGACGAATGGAAGTCGAGCGTGCCGTAGGTGGTCCAGATCAGGAACAGGCCGAGCGCGAAACCGAAATCGCCGACGCGGTTGACCAGGAACGCCTTCTTGCCCGCCGACGCCGCCGACGGTTTCCCGTACCAGAACCCGATCAGCAGGTAACTGCAAAGACCGACGGCTTCCCAAAAAACGAAGAGCAACAGGAAATTGCTCGCCGAAACGAGCATGGTCATCGAGAAGACGAAGAGCGAGACGTAGGCGAAGAACCGCCAAAACCCCCGGTCGCCTTGCATGTAACCCATGCCGAAGACGGCGACGAGCGTGGAGATGAAGGTGACCATGACGAGCATCGTCGCGGTGAGCGCGTCGGCCCGAAGCGCGATATCGATCGTGAAGTCGCGCGAGCCGCCCTCGATCGGCGACTCGGCGCGTGGATCGTCGGAAGGAAGCGCGGGCCGTTGCCAGTAGGCGTCGCGCGCGTCGGCCCATGTCCAGAGCCGGACGACGCGCTCGAACGACGGCGAGCCGGGGCCGACATGGTCGTGATGGTAGGTGACCTCGCGCAGCAGGAGAAGGCTCGCGATCAGCGACACGCCGAACGCGGCGATCGTCAGGAACGCCGGAAACTCCCGGATCCCGCGCAGCAGGCGCGGCGCGAGCAGGGCGATCGCGACCGCGCTGATGAGCGGCGCGGCGGGAATCACCACGAGCAATGGGCCGATTCGATCCATACCGGTTGTGCCTACGCGTTTGCCTTCCTGTCCATCCAAAAAACCGCAATGATCCGACCGGTCGACTCCGTTCCGCTCCGGACGCCCGGCTCGCCGTCAAACACGCGCGCGGTGCGTTTCCTTGTTCTTGTCCTGATCCTCGCGCGGCATGACTCCGGCCGGTGTCAATCGCGGCCATATCCGTTCCTCGCGGCGCTCCTCGGGGACCCCGCGGTCGACGCGTCGAGATTGTCCCGGTTCCCGCAAGTCCTGCCAATACGCGACGTCGAGCGTCCGCGAGCGTTGGAAAAGGGCGAGGATCAGCGCGAGCCCGACCGCCGCTTCGCACGCCGCGATCGCGATGATGAACAGCACCATCGACTGGCCGTCCCAATTGTGGCGGAACCGGCTCCAGGCGACGAGCGACACGGCGACCCCTTGCAACATCATCTCCGCGCAGAGGAACATCACGATGAGATTCCTGCGGACGAGGAAACCGACGAGTCCGATCGCGAAGAGCAGGCCTCCGAGCAGGAGATAGCCGTCGAGCAGTTCCCGTTCGTTCACGCGGCTTCTCCTTCATAAGGCCGCTCCGCGCGCCTCGCCCGCATCGCGACGGCGATCGCGCCGACCAGCGCGGCGAGCAGGACGGTTCCCGCGATTTCGACCGAGATCAGGTGTCGGCCGTACAGGTTGCGTCCGAGCAGGGCCACGTGGTTCGGATGCAACACGTTGTCCTCGATCGAAAGGAACTCGATGTCGAGCTGTTTGCGGGCGGCGGCGGCGAGCGGCGCGTCGCCCGATTCCAGTTCGTGCGGAAGGGCCGCCCTCAATCGATCGAGGAGGACGGGAGGCAGGTCGTTCCGCAGGACCACACGCAGACCGCCGTCGTCCGCGCGCGCGTCGACCAGATACCATTCGGCCCCCGCGATTCCATCCGAGCGGCTCGGCGCGGTCCGCGCGTCCCACGCAGCGATGGCGCTCGCCACTCGATCCCGATCGTCCGGCGGTCGGTCGGTCGTGAGCAGTCCGGTGACGATCGCGACGAGCAGGGCGCCCGCTCCCACCCCCAGGATCTTCGCCTCGCCGCCCCAGGTGATCCGGTCATAGACCATCTGGCCGGTCGGTTGGGCGAGCATGATCACGAACAGGAACGTGACGACGATCGCGCCGGCGTACACGACGACCGTGACAACGCCGAGGAACTGGGCGCCCTGATACAGGAAGAGCCCGGCGACTCCGAGCAAACAGATGGCGAACCAAACCGCGGCGTACACGGCGTTCCGCATCGAAACGCTCGCCGCCGCGCTCCCCACGGCGATCAGCGCCAGGATCCGGAAAACGGCGCGGTCGAGCCACGGGCCGGAAACGGGAAACGCCGCCGAAAAGCAGGCGAGGCTCGCCAGGCCAACGACCGCGCCAATGGCCCTTCGCCGCATCGACCCGTTCGGCACCATCAGGCCGAGCCCGATCGCGAACAGAACGACCGCCCACGTCGCGGGTTGATCCCATGCGATCATGGATCGCCTCCCGGATCCGCCGGCCTCAAGGTCCGGCACGGTTCGCCGTCCTTCGTCGCATCGTGGACGCTCAAGAGCTTCTCCTTGTCGAAGTGCATTTCCTCGCGGTTCCGACCGGTCAGATTGTACAGGCTGGTCAGTTCGATCGCGTCGACCGGGCACGCTTCCTCGCACATTCCGCAGTAGATGCACCGGAGTTCGTCGATCGTGAACGACTGCGGATATTTCTCGCGGTCGGGCCACGGGCTCGGCGCCGCGACGATGTCGATGCAATGCGCCGGGCAGGCCGTCGCGCACAGAAAACAGGCGACGCACTTCACACGCCCCTCGGCGTCGCGGTTCAAGCGGTGCACACCCCGATAGATCCGGGGATTGGCGATCTCCGGCTCCTCGTCGGGATAGCTCACGGTGACCGGATGTCCCGATATCGCGCGACGAAGATGGCGCAAGGTCGTGGTCAAGCCCTGCGCGAACATCGGCAGGCACATCCGGCCGCTCAGGCCCAAATCGGGCTCTTCCACCCAATGGATCGATGAATCGTCGGAGGGCATCGGCGAAGGTCTCATCGTTCGAGGATCTCGTTCACGGCGTATCGAGCATGCCGATTCGATCGGCGCGGTCATGGGAACGCGGGTCCGAGGTTCACGCGGTGGACACGCCGCGCGCGGCGCTTCCCGGTCGTCGTGGACGCGTCGAGTCGCGCGGGCCGGTCAGGCCGACAACGATCCACGCCGCGATGCAGACGCCGACGCCCGGAATCACCAACAACCACGCGGAGAGCGTCTCGCCGAGCCTCGGCGCCAAGACGTACGTTCGAATCTGATCGAGCACGGCGATCACGAGGAAATGCGCGAGTCCCAGAGGAAGCAGGAGCTTCCACGCGAACGCCATGAGCTGATCGAATCGGAATCGCGGCCAACTCCATCGCACCCACATGAAGAACAGGATCACCAGCAGCGTCTTGCCGAGCAGTACGGCCGTTCGCAGGAGGGCGGTGAGCCAGTTCGTTTCGGCCGTCGCGCCGGTCAGACCCCAAAGATGCCATCCGCCCAGGAACAGGATCACGATCAGGAACGCCGCCGTGATCATGTGAAGGAACTCGGCGACCAGAAACAGCAGCAGCTTGATGCCCGAATACTCGGTATGGTAGCCTCCGATCAGTTCCTGTTCGCACTCGGGAAGATCGAACGGAAGCCGGGCCGCCTCCGCGAACGCCGCGACCACGAAGATCACGAATCCAAGCGGCTGTGAAAACGCGAGCCAGGTTCCCGTCGAGGCTTGGGAGAGGATGATCGCGTCGAGGTTGAGCGATCCGGAGGCGAGCACGACGCCGAGGATGGCGAGTCCGAGCGGCAATTCATAGGCGATCAACTGGGCGCTCGACCTCAGTCCTCCAAGAAGACTGTATTTATTGTTCGACGCCCAGCCGCCCAGGATCACGCCGTAGACGGCGATGCTGTTGAGCGCGAAGACGTAGACCAAGCCGATGTCGGCGCCGGGCGCGACGACGAGCGGAACGGGATGTTCCCACCCAAGGCCTCCGACATCGAGCGACGGAAGCGCGCCGCCGAACGGAATCACGGCGAACACGGCGAGCGCGGCGGTCAGAATGCTGATCGGCGCCAGCACGTACATCGTCCGGTCGACATGCGCGGGCGTGTACTCTTCCTTCAAGATGAACTTGCCGCCGTCCGCGAGCGGTTGCCCCAATCCCCAAAGCCGGATTCTTGTCAGGGGAATGCCGACTCGGTTCGGACCGATGCGGTCCTGGAACCACGCGGCCATGCGCCGTTCGAGCAGCACAAGATAGGCGGCCGCGGTCATCAGCCCGCCGATCGCGAACGCGACTTTGACCAGTGCTTCCGTCATGCCCGCATATCCTCCTACGTCGTTGACACCGGCGCCGCGGGTCGGCGGGTCGATTGCGGCCGGACGGCTCCGCCCAGATCCAGGCCCGTCTCCGGTATCGAACCGCGCGCGGCGGCGAACGACTCCCAGCGTTCGGCGATTTCCTTCAAGACAACCGGCCCGCGATACAGGCCGGACCGGTCGAGCAGTTTCCAGTAGAGCGGTCCGTCGGGTTCGACGCCGATCGGTGGCCGAAGGGCCCATGCGAAGGATTGCAGGCGATCGGTCGCGTTGACGTACGATCCTTCGCGTTCGGCGAACGCCGTCGCGGGCAAGACGAAATCGGCCTGGTCGCAGAGCGGGTTGTGGAAGAGCGATTGGACGATCAGCAGGGGCGTCCGGCGCAACCGGAGCGCGGTTTCCGGATCGACCGCGCCGTCGGGGCCGCCGCCCGCGATCCACACGGCGCCGGGCCGCGCGCCGCGATCGAGTTCCGCGAGGAACGCGGACCACCCGAAATCGTCCGACGATTCCGATCCGCCCGCGGCCTCGTTCCAGCCCTCCGCGATCCGTTCCACGCCGCGCCGGTTCGGACATTTTTCGGCGCGGATCGTGAACCCGGTCGGAAACGACTCGTCCGCGCCTCGCATGGGCGTTTCGCCGACCACGATCCGCGCGCTCGGGTCGTGGCGGCGCGCGAGCGCGGCGAGCAGATAGGCTTCTTCGACGGTCTGATGCGGCGAGAGGACGACGGTGATCGAGGGGGCGTCGGCGAGCCGCCCGCGCAGCGCGTCGAGGATGCTCGGCCAGTCCCGCGCCTCCCACCGGTTCCCGACGCGCGCCCGAGGCTCGACGATGCGCGACGCGTCGTGGACATGCTTGAATGCGTATCGTCCCTCGTCGCACATCCACCACTGGTTGACGGCGGCGTTCGCTCGAGGTTTCAGCCGGTGGATCCGGTCCTGGTTCGTGTCGATGCGGATCGAACAGCCGGTCGAGCATCCCGCGCAGACGTGCTTGTGCGACCGCATGAACCAGACGCGTTGTTGGTAAAGGAAGTCGCGATCGGCCAGCGCGCCGACGGGGCAAAGGTCGACGACGTTACCGGAGAGTCGATTGGCGAGCGGGAAGCCGGGAAAGACGTCGATCTCCTCGTGAGCGCCCCGATGGGCGACCATCAGCTCGCTCGTTCCCGCGACCTCGCGGCAGAACCGCACGCATCGCGAGCACATCACGCACCGGTCGACGAAGAGCGAAACCGTATCGCCGAGCGTACGGCGGCGGCTCGTGAACGGCCGCAGGTCGGCGCGGCGCTCGGCCCGACCGTATCGAAAATGATAGTCCTGGAGTGAGCACTCGCCCGCCTTGTCGCAGATCGGACAGTCGATCGGATGGCGGATCAGCAGGTCCTCTTCGACCATAGCCCGCGCCTGCCGCACCGTATCGCTTTGCGTGACGAACACCGTACCGTCGGTAGCGGGAGTCTGGCACGCGGGGACGAGTTTCGGCAGCAAGGTGACTTGTCCGGTCGCCGGATCGCGCTTGCCCGACTCGACGAGGCACATGCGGCAGCTCGCGACGACCGAGAGGCCCGGATGCCAGCAGTAATGGGGGATTTCGATCCCCGCGCGCCGCGCGGCCTGAACGCCGTTCAGCCGCTCGCCGTCGCCGATTTCCACTTCCACGCCGTCAACGACCACAATCGCCATGAGCTCGCGCTTCCTGGACTAATGCGCTGAATGCCGTTCCGGCACGGGGCGCGTCGCGCCGTAGTGCCCTGGGTTCGTCGTCTTGATATGGGTCTCGATCTCATCGCGGAATTTCGCGATCGCGTTCTTGATCGGCCATGCCGCGCCGTCGGCCAGTCCGCAGATCGTCGTCCCGGGCATGATGCCGATCGTGTCGCCGATTCCGCGCAGCAATTCGATATCGAGCAGTCGTCCGTGCCCGGCGCGGATCCGCTGGAGGATCTTGTAGGCCCACGCCGTTCCCTCGCGGCACGGCGTGCACTGGCCGCAGCTCTCGTGGGCGAAGAATCGGCAACTGTTGTGCAGGACGTCCACGATCGACACCGTCTCGTCCATCACGACGACGGCGGCCGTTCCGAGGCCGAGGCAACCGTAGCGGCCGGGCCCGTTGAAGTCGAGCGGGCAATCGAACTCGTCCTCGCGCAAAAGGCCCATGCTGATCCCGCCGGGAATCGCCGCCTTGCCTCGACGGCCCTTCCATACGCCGCCTCCGAACCGGTCGATGAGTTCGCGGACGGTCAATCCGAGCGGCCCTTCATAGCAACCGGGCCGTTCGACGTGACCGCTCAGGCAATACAACTTGGGTCCGAAACTGCCCGCGTCCCGCGGATTCTTCGGGTCGGGCGGCACGCCCAACGACCGGAACCAATCGACGCCCCGGTCGATGATCTGCCTTACGCACGAAACGGTTTCGACGTTGTTGACCACCGTCGGCTTGCGGAAAGCGCCCTCGATCGCCGGAAAAGGAGGCTTGATCCTCGGCCAGGCCCGCTTCCCTTCGAGGCTCTCGATCAGGCCCGTTTCCTCGCCGCAGATGTAGGCGGCGGCGCCCCGATGGAGGACGACGTCGAGCGCGTAGCCGGTGCCGAGCAGATTGGAGCCGAGCAATCCGGCCGCGTAACATTCGTCGATCGCCGCGCGCGTCCGCTCCCACGCGAGCGGATATTCGTAACGCATGTAGTAGTACGCCGTCCGGGCGCCTGTGGCGTAGCAACTGAGGATCAGGCCTTCGAGTACCTGGTGCGGATCCTCCTCCATCAGGATCCGATTGTTGAACGTGCCCGGCTCGCTCTCATCGGCGTTCAAGCAGAAATAGACGGGCGTCGCTTTCTTGTCGAGGAACGTCCATTTGAGTCCCGTGGGGAACCCGGCGCCGCCCCGCCCCCGCAGGCCGCTCGCCTTCACCCGTTCGGTCACGTCCGCCGGCGACATGTCGCAAAGCGCGCGGCGCAGACCTTCATACCCGCCCCGCGATTCATACACGGCCCGCGTATGGCTCCCGGCAACCCCGACGTTCGCCAGTAGGACCGGCTCGTATTCTCCCACCGCGAGCTCCCTCAACAAACCGGTCCCGCCACTGTGTTCCGACCACTGTTCGTTCCCGCCATCCGATCCGTGCGCCTTAGCATCGTTCCGTTCCCCTTGCCGCGTGCGCCCCGTTTCTTCTTGTGTCGTATTGTCTGGTTCGCATCGGGTTCCCGCGCCGTCGTCGGGCGCGGCCGTTTGGATTATCGGAGCGAGCGGAGGAACCGGTCGGCGTCATCGGCCGTTACCGTCTTGAGCAGTTGGTCGCCTGCGAGCACGCAGGGGGCGTGCTCGCACGCGCCGAGGCATTCGGCGTGTTCGAGCGTCAATCGGCCGTCGGAGGTCGTTCCGCCCGGCTGGACCTTCGCTTGCCGGCACAGGTGATCCATGAGTTCCTCGGCGCCGCGCAGGTGGCAACTGATCGAGCGGCACACCCAGGCCCTCGTCTTGCCGTGCGGCCTTTCCTGGGGAAAGAACGCGTAGAACGTCAGCGTGTCCTCGACCTGCGCGGGAGCCAGTTCGAGCAGTTCGGCGATTTCGACGACCGCCCGTCGAGGCACATGGCGCAAGTACCGGTTGACGACGTGCAGCGCGGGCAGCGTGACGGCCTGCCGCGTCGGATAACGCGGGAAATAATCGCGGATCTCGGCGATCATGGCGTCGGTCAGGATGCGATCGCTTGGCTGGGACATCGATTCGGATTCCGTTCGGTTTCGCGAAGCCTATCGGTCGAGTTCGGCGGCGATGATGTTGAGGCTACCCAAGACGGCCACAAGGTCGCTCAGCGTGTGCCCCACGATCAGGTGGGGAAAGAGGGCGAAGTGGATGAATGACGGAGGCCGGCACCGCGCCCGGTAGGCGACATGGCTTCCGTCGCCGACAAGGTAGAACCCGAGTTCGCCGTTGGGCGATTCGACCGCGCCGTACGCCTCGTCGCAGGGCCCTGTGAATCCGCGGTTCCCCATGAGCAGTTCGAAGTGCGTGATCAAGCCTTCGATCGACTGATGGACCTGTTCCTTGTCAGGCAGCGCGATCCTCGCTCCGGGACCCGCGTTGATCGGTCCCGCCGGGATGTTCTCGACGGCCTGCGCCACGATCCGGAGGCTCTCGCGCATCTCGGCCATGCGGACCAGGTACCGCGCGAAGCAGTCGCCGGCCGTCGCGCAGCAGACGCGGAAATCCAAATCGGCGTAAGCGAGATACGGTTCGTCCTTGCGCAGGTCCCGCGTCACGCCGCTCGCCCGCGCGACCGGTCCGCTCGCTCCGCGGTTCACGGCCTCCGCTTTCGACAACACGCCGATCCCCCGCGTCCGCTCCACGAAGATGCGGTTCCGGTTGAGCAGCCGTTCCATGTCGGCGAGCGTCTCGGGGAATCCGGCGAGGAACGCGCGGATCTTCTCGATGGTGACCGGCGTGATGTCGTGCATCAGGCCGCCGACCCGCGTGTAGCTCGTCGTGAACCGGGCCCCGCAAAGCGATTCGAAGATGTCGTAGATCCGTTCGCGCGCGTGGAAGGCGTAGAGGAAGAACGTGAACGCTCCGACGTCGAGCGCCGTGGCGCCGGTCGCCAGCAGGTGGTCGCTGATCCGAGCCAGCTCGGAGACGATCACGCGGATGTACTTGCACCGCGGCGTCAAATCGATCCCCAGCAGGGTTTCGACCGCGTGGTGCCACGCGACGTTGTTGGCCATCGGCGAAATGTAATTCATCCGGTCGGTCACGGCGACGTATTGGTTGTAGTCGAGATGCTCGCCGATCTTCTCGAATCCCGAATGGAGGTATCCGATGTCCGGGTCGGCGCCGACGACCCGTTCGCCGTCGAGCTTCAGCAGGATCCGCAGCGTCGTGTGCGTCGCGGGATGCTGCGGCCCGAAGTTCAGCGTCCAAACAAAGTCCCGCTCGGTTTCCCCGGCGGCGGGATCGGATTCGTACGCGGTCGATGCCATGCGGGACGTCCTTCGGTGGCGGATGCCTATGCCTCTCCCCGCTGGATGACCGGGAAGTGGTGACGCTCGCCCCGACCCTGGAGCGGATAGTCCTTGCGCTGCGGATGCGCCGTGAACGCCTCGGGCAACAAAATCCTCCGCAAGTCGGGATGCCCTCGGAACACAATGCCCATCATGTCCCATACTTCGCGTTCAAGCCAATTGGCCGCCTCCCACAACGGCACGACCGTGGGCAGCGCGAGGTCGGGTTCGTTGAGCGGGACCTTGACGGTGATCCGCCGGTTGCCGCGCGTGTCGGTCAACATGTAGACGACCATGAACCGGTCGGAGGCCCCGGCGTACCGCAGGTAGTCGACGCACGTGATGTCGGTGAGGAAATCGAAGCCGTGCGAGTGTTTGAGCCGTGCGAGAACGCCGTAGAGCGCGTCGCGCGGGACCGTGATGCGGACCTGGTCCCGGAATGCGCTCACCGATAGGCCGGACCATTCGCTCCGCAGAGCCTCGACCACTTCGTCGCATGCCGTCATGACGCGCGCTCCCCCCGAGTCTTTCCTTGTTCCGCGAGCGGGCCCCGGAACTCGGCCGCTTGCCCGAGAATCGGCAGCTCGCGCAGCGCGCGCGGCGGGCCGCCTCGGCCGTCGGCGCCCGGGTCTTCGGCACCCGGGCGCGTGCCAAACACGGCGCTCTCGCGCTGGATCTTGTCCTGCAAATCGATGATCGCCTGCATGAGCTGCTCGGGACGCGGCGGGCACCCGGGCACATACATGTCGACCGGGATGAACCGATCGACTCCCTGGACGACGCAATAGGTATCGAAAACGCCGCCCGTCGACGCGCAGGCTCCCATCGAAATGCACCACTTGGGCTCGTGCATCTGCTGCCAGATCCGCTGCAGGACGGGGAGCATCTTCATCACGACGCGCCCCGCCACGATCATCAGGTCACATTGCCTCGGACTAAAGCGGAATACCTCGGCGCCGAACCGAGCCAGGTCGTGGCGGCTCGCTCCCGTCGCCATCAGCTCGATCCCGCAGCACGCCGTCGCGAACGGCATGGGCCAAAGGCTATTCTTGCGGCACCAGCCGGCGAGCGCGTCGAGCTTGCCGAGCAAGACGTTTTCGGGCACCTCTAGGGCCATCGAAAGAGTCCTTTCCGCCAGGCATAGACGAAACCCAGCCCCAACATGCCGACAAAGACGAGCAGCTCGGCGAAGATAATCAGCGGAAAGAAGGGAAGGTCCGGCGCGGCGGCCCCGATGCCGTCGACCGCCTTGTTCGAGACGGCCCACGGGTATAGGAACACCAGCTCGACATCGAACAACAGGAAGGCGATCGCCACGAGATGGAACCGGACGTCGAACCGGCGCCGCGCGTCGTGGACGGGGTCCATGCCGCTTTCATAGGGCATTTCCTTGACGGGCGTATTGCGCCGAGGCCCGACCAGGCTGCCGACGGCCAACATGCCGACCGCCAAGGCGGCGGCGAGCAGGGCGAACAGGAGGATGGGTCCGAGAATGGGCGACATGATCGAAGTCGAGTCCGGCGCTTACGGCACGCATCAGCCTTGCGGAAAAAGCCGCAAGGCGACGCCAAAGAAAACACGCCCGCTCGGGCATGTCGAGTGCCGTGCATCCTATCGAGGGCTCGACGACCGGTCAACCGGACGCGACGTCCGCCATCGCCGCGCGGTATCGCGCGCACGTTCCGCCGCGTGGGCTTCCGCCCACGCCAATCTCCCGCCGCGTGGCCTCCGCCCACGCCAATCTCCCGCCGCGTGGGCTTCCGCCCACGCGGCGCACTTCAAAACACGTCCAGGACGAAGTGATGTCCCGTATGGTAAGCGCGGCCGGCGGGGTACGGATTGTGCCATTTCTTGTTGTACACAGGGATCCGCATCTCGGGCGGATACCGGAAGTACAGTGACTCGGCGCTTCGATAGTATTCGTTTCCCCAGAAGTTCTGCGGGTAGAAGACGTACGGATAATGGTAGAACCGCTCCCAATCGTGCGACGAATAGGAGCCTCCCCATACGCGCCCGTAGGCGTGCGGTTCCTGCGCGGATAGGTTGGTTCCGCCGAGCGCGACGAGCAGCATCGCGACGGACAGAACCCAGGTCGCTCGACGAAGCATGGGCGTATCCTTCCGAGGGTTCGGGGAAAGGACCGAGGAATGGAACGGTCTTGCGGGCGTTCCCTAGATGGCATCGGCGTTCCGGTTCTAGGGAATTGAGCGATTATTCGGGGAAACGCCGGTCGATCGTCGTGTCTCCCGGTTCGTGAAACCCGAAGCCGACGGCCTCCACGTCGCGAGCCGCGGATGCCCGGAGGCGGGGTCTTCCTTCGCGCGCGAACGTTCGGCGCGGGACGTCTTGGGACGGCGCCCCCTCGCCTCCGCGTCGGGAGCCTTGCGGCTCGTGACGCTCGGCTTCGGGTTTCACGAAAGGCGGTCTCTTGGACGCCTAATATGCAAGGAGTTCCCGGCGGATGTCGGCGAGCGTCTCGAGGATCGGTTTGGGACAGTCCTCGGCATCCCAAAGTCCGCCGTGCGGAAAGTCGTGCGGGATGGCGTCGGTCGTTTGGTTCCAGACAACCGCGTGAACGGCCGGTTTCGCGATCAGCAGCGTGACGAGCCTCGCCACCAGATCGCGCTGCGATTCGGGCGTCGTGCGGCCCGGGTCGGCGATCACCCCGCAGTGACGGCGCCACGATCGGGGGTCGGCCCCGTCCGAACTCGGCGACACCAACGACACCAACAGGGGAAGTCCGAGCGTTCCCCAGCGATCGAGGTGCCTTCCGACATCGAGCGGGTCACGCGGGTAGGTGCCGTCGGGCCAATAGGGCAGATTGATTTCGATGCCGATCCCCGAGAGGCCGAGGTCGGAACGGGAGAGCGCGTCGGCGAAATGGAACGGCGACAGGTCGTGCGGCTCGCTCGCGAGATACTCGCCCCACGGCTGATCCAATCCGATGACGGCGGGAGTGCGCGGGTCCTCCTTGCGCACCGACTGCAGGCTCGCGACGGCCAGCCCGAGCCGGTGTTCCTCGATCAGCGCCAATTCGCCGCCGACATTGATGCGGCCGATCGCCTGCCAGACATGGACTCGGCCGGCGTACCGGGACACCACCGCGCGGATGAAGTCACCGACGCAGCCGACGAGCTGGTCGAAATCATCCTCCCACAGGTACAGCCAGTCGGGGACCGTGGCTCGGTCGAATTGGACGAGCGGTCCCATGCAGACGCGCAGTCCCGCGCGTTCACACCATGCGACGCGTTGATCGAGTTCGGCCCAGTCGATCCGCCCCGCGTCCGCTTCGAGATCGCGCCAAACGACGGGGACCGACGCCGCGTTGAAGGCGGCGAGGAACGCGCCTTCGTGCGGGGCGGGCGGACGCCTCGCGAGCGAGCCGGCGAGCAGCGTGGGCAATCGGGGCGACTGTTTCCGGCGGAACGCGATGAGCGCGCCGATTCGTTCGTCGCACAGCCGATCGACGCACGCGAGCGATGATTCGATGCTCGACGCGGCGCATTCGGTGACTTCCTCGGGCGTTCCCCGCGACGACGCGGCCCGGATGAACGCGCCGCGCGCCTCGGCGATCGCCCCCTCCAGCTCGCCGCTCGCCCGGAACCCGGCCTGTTCGAATTCGCCAAGATCGTCGAGCACGCGGTTCAACGTGCCGCGCGCGAGCTCGACGGCGAGATGGTAGGGGCGTTCCCGCTCCATGAGGCTGCCGGTCGAAAGCGCGCCGATCCCGCTCGACGACCGCCAGGGAATGACGAGGCATCCCGACTCGTGCGTGTTCCGATCGAGTGACAGGATTCCGTCATCCAATCGGTTGCGGCCGCGCCAGGGGATCCCGTCCATCCCCGCGATGTACGCGCGGTCCGCCGCGTATCCGGGAAGGTGGGAGCCGACCGAAGCCCAGAACCGCATTTGGCCCATGCTCGTCGGCCTCGTCTCGATGGAACCCACAGGCTGTTCGTGAGTCGCGGGACGCCCCTATTTCTCCTTCTCCGGCGGCGGCCGCCGGCCGCCCCATTCTAATCCACGCGCGAGTCCGCCGACAGTCGGCCGCTGGAGGATCGAGCGGGACGCGGCTATACTCCGCGAGCGGTCGGATTCTCCAAGGGGTGGCCGCCTCTGGAGAGGACCGATCGGTCTTTCCTCACAGGAGCCGTTTCATGCCCGGAACCATTCCAAGGCCGCTCGCATCAGGGCCGCTCGCATCAGGGCCGCTCGCATCAGGGCCGCTCGTATCGAGTTCGCTGCCGGGCGATCCCTACCCGGTGCGGCGCGGCAAGGTCCGCGACATCTACGACCTCGGCGATCGGCTCTTGATGGTGAGCACCGACCGCATCAGCGCGTTCGATTGGGTCCTGCCGACGGGCATCCCCGACAAGGGCCGCGTCTTGACGATGGTGAGCGCGTTCTGGTTCGAGAAGCTCGGCGTCCCCAACCACCTGCTCACCCTCGAACTCGATCCCGCGTTGTTCCCGGAGGGGACCGACATCGAGTCGCTTCGAGGCCGAAGCATGATCGTGCGGAAGGCCGAGGTCGTGCCGATCGAGTGCGTGGTGCGGGGATACTTGGACGGATCGGGCTGGCGGGAATACCAAAAGGACGGCACGGTCTGCGGGCTCGCGATCCCCGCCGGCCTTTCGCAATGCGCGGAGCTCGCCGAGCCGATCTTCACTCCGGCGACGAAGGAAGAGTCGGGCCATGACATCAACATTTCGTTCGACGTGATGTCCGACCGCGTCGGAACGGAACTCGCCCGCGAACTCCGCTCGCGAAGCCTCGACCTCTACCGGCGCGGCGCCGCGCTCGCTCGCCAGCGCGGTCTGATCATCGCCGACACGAAGTTCGAATGGGGGCAGGTTGACGGCGAACTGATCCTGATCGACGAGGTCCTGACGCCGGACAGTTCGCGCTATTGGCCGGCTGACCGCTACGCGCCGGGCGCGGGGCAACCGTCGTTCGACAAACAATTCACGCGCGACTGGTTGTCGGCCACGCCGTGGGACAAGAACAGTCCGCCCCCCGCGCTCCCCGACGACATCGTGCTCAAGACGCGCGAAAAGTACATCGAAGCCTACGAACGGCTTACCGGAACCGGCTTTCCGTGGAAATAGGATCGGTGGAAGCCCGCCCGGCAGACGATGCGCCGGCCGAATCGCCGGCCGAATCGCCGGCCGGAGGCGCGTCGGTGAGTTTGTGCAGCCGGATCCAGCGGGAACGGAGCAGGTTCCCGTGGCGCTGGGGGCTCTCGTCGAGCAGGTATTGGGCTCGCGCTTCGGCGAATTTTCCGAGCATCTCGAAGCACCGGCCGACATGGTACCGCGCGCCGGGCGCCCAAGGGCTGTTCGGGGACTCATCGAGCGTGCGTTTCGCGAACCAGTTGACCGCCGTTTCGTATTCGCCTTGTTCGTAGTGCGCGATGCCGAGCCAGTAGCTGGCGTGCTGTTTGCCGGTGCGCAGGAGGAGCTGGCCGCGCGAGACGCGTTCGCGCCAGGCTTCCTCGGGTTCGGCCGCGGCGCGACGGAGCCCGTGGGCCATTTGCTGATCGGGGTCGGTCGCGAGCCGTTCGATGTCGGCTTCGGACGCCCGCAAGTCCATGTACTTCACGATGGCGCCGGCCTTCTCGTCTTCCCGATCGAATTGGCGGCGGAAGTGGAGTTGTCTGGCTTGGGGGAGCGGGGACAGACCTTGGAACAAGGCCATTTGCCATTGATAGGCCGCATCGAGACGGCTGTCGCGGCGACGCGCTTCCGTCAACGCCAACTCGAACAACTCCGTTTCGAGGGGCACGCGCCACACGGCGACCGCCGAGATCCCGCGCAGTCCCGAAAGCGCGCTTCGCGTATCGCTCGGACGCGTCGCGAGCGTCATGCGGTGGTCGCCGGCGAGCCCCGACTCGATGAGCCGCATCCGCCGCGCGACCGACTCGCTCGACACATCGAGCAGCGCGACGATACGGGAGAGTTCGGATTCCTGAACGCGGTACGCGACGCCCTCGCCGGCGTCGAGTTGGCGAAGGAGGGCGGGGGATTCGACGAGCTCCGACAAGGTCGCGATGCCCGTGTCCGACGGACCGGGAATCGGCCAGCCCAGTTCGGGCTCGAAAAGAAACAGGTCCGAACCGATCAACACGCCGACCGCCCACGGAACCGGGGTGGCGGAATCCTGAGGCGCGCTCGCCAGCACGGCGCCTTCGATGCCGTGCTGGCGCAAGAGCAGGAGGAAGATCCTCGCCCGCTGCAACGCGTCGCCGTGCCCGAGCAGGAGGGCTTGCCAGGGAGGCATCGTGTAGCCCGGTCCGGGGATCGCCTCGGCCGCCGGACGCTCGGACCGGACCTTTTTTCCCGCCGCGCCGGCCGCATCGGGAAGGGTCGGGAAGGCGTCGAGCTGGATATTGCGGATGGTCCAGTCGAAACACCGGGCGGCGATCCCGAGCCTGCGAGCCGAATCGGCGCCATGCCGTTCGGGCGCGGCGGCCAGCCAATCGGCCAGTTCGATCGGCGGCGGGCTCGCGGCGACCCAGGTCGCGATGTCGCGCAGCCATCGGCTCTCCCGAAGGTAGGCCGTGTCCCTGGTGGAAAATTCGAGCGTATCAAGGTGAACGAGCGAGTGGAGGCCGCGCAGGTAATCGAGGGACGCGTCGTCCATCATCGGGTCGCGGACCCAATCGTCCGGCTCGGTCTGGTCCGCAAGCCATCGGTTCAGATGGTAGGTGATTTGGGCCATCGTCTGTTCCGGCTCGAACTCCTCGAGTTGCCGGAGCAGATACCAGGCCTTTTCAAAATGCTCGGCCGATGTGGGTTCCGTATGGACCCGGTGGAATTCGCCGTTCATCGCGCGATCGTCGCGGCACGCCGCGGCGGCCATCACGAGCAATGCGAACCCACTCCGGCGGGCCGCGGCGCGGATCGACGCGATTCGATGAGGACCAGACATGGCAGTGGATACTCGCCGCGATCGGAGGATCGGCATTAGGGGAAACGGGAGACCGCCTCGCGGATCCGGAGGATCCGTTCGATCACACCGCGGAACTCGGACAACGGAATCATGTTCGGTCCGTCGCTCGGCGACGATTCGGGGTTCGGGTGGGTCTCGAAGAACAGACCGTCGACTCCGACGGCGACCGCCGCCCGCGCCAGCGGTTCGACGAACTCGCGACGGCCGCCCGTGGCTCCGTCGAGCCCGCCCGGTTCCTGAACGCTGTGCGTCGCGTCGAACACGACCGGAGCAAAGGCCCGCATGGTCGGCAGTGATCGAAAGTCGTTGACGAGCCGTCCGTAGCCGAAAAACGTGCCGCGTTCACCGACGAGCACATTCCGGCACGATGCTCCGCGCAATTTCGCGACCACGTGCCGCATGTCGGACGGCCCGACGAATTGGCCCTTCTTGACGTGGACGGCTCGCCCCGTCGCGGCGGCGGCCAAGAGCAAATCGGTCTGGCGGCAAAGGAACGCGGGGACCTGCAGCAGCGCGCAAACGCGGCCGACCGGTTCCGCCTGCCAGGACTCATGGATGTCGGTCGTGACGGGGACACCGATGCCTTCGCGGACAGCGTCGAGGATTCGGAGTCCCTCGTCCATACCCAGGCCTCGGAACGCCGCGCCGCTCGTGCGATTGGCCTTGTCGAACGAGCCCTTGAAAATCCACTGGACCGGGTAGTCGCGGGTGATCCCGAAGAGCCGCTCGGCGATTTCCCACGCGAGATCGCGCGATTCGAGCACGCACGGGCCCGCGATCAGCACGAGACGCTCACCGGCTCCACACGTATACGGTCCGATCCGCGCGATCGGCGGCGTCTCGATCGGCGGCGTCTCGATCGGTCGCTGGTTCATGGGGCGGGTATCCTGTGCGGAGCGCATCGGAGCGGACCTAAGCGTCGTTCGACCGCTGCCAAACGGGGTCACTCGAAACGGGGTTCAATGGGGCGGATCGGGATCGACCAGCAGCAACCAGTGGCGCGGCGCGACGCGGACGTCGACGGGCGTCTCGCCGCCCGGGTCGCCATCGAGCTGGAACGGAACGGGGCGGTCCGCCTCGATTCGAACCGACGTGGCCGACTCGCAAACCACATCCCGGAGGCGTTCGTGACGGCGGATCGCGACGGCGGCGAGATAGGCCAATCCGCGAAACAGGGAACCTCGGCGGAATGTGCGGACATCGAGCCTCCCATCATCGCACCGCGCCGCGGGCGCGAAATTGACGCCGAGCGCGTAGCGTGGCGCGTTGACCACGAACGCCCATCGGCAGGCCCACTGCGCCGGCGTCGTTTTCCCGCCCTCGCAGTATACTCGGAGCTCCGGATAATCATAACTACGGATCGCGCGGACGATCGGTTCCAAATAGGTCGATCGGCCGATATGCCCCGACCGTCGCTCATGCACGCGGCGGACGACCTCGGCGTCGAAACCGCATCCGAGCATGATGAGAAACGGGCGTCCGTTGGCGAGTCCCGCGTCGAGCCAGGCGCAGCGGCCGCCCTCGATGCGCCTGGAAAGGGCCTCGGGATCGGCGGGATGGCCGACGTAGCGGCTCATCAGGTTCTCGGTCCCAAGCGGAAAAACGCCGATCGGCGTGCCGGGCGGGACCCGATCGACGACGGTCGCCAGCGTTCCGTCTCCGCCGGCGGAGACGACCGCCCGCAGGACGGCGTCGCGCATCATTTGGCGGGCCGCCTCGGTGAACGCGTCCAGCGACGTATGTTCGGCGGTCGGGAATCCCCGCGATTCCAGCAAGTCGCGGACGTCCGCCGTTCGCGCGCCCGCGTCCCGCGCGCCGGCTTTCGGGTTCCGCAAGATGAGCACATGGCGCCGGCGGGGATCGACCGTCTCGATATCGGAGGGTTGGAATCGAACCATAACCCGAATCCATCCTCTAACCCGGGTGCCGCGGCGTCTTGGCAGGTGGAAAAGTCTCCTTGCCAAGGGAAGGAAGGTCGCTTAGATTACGTCGTTTATCCTCCGTCGATCGCGAGGTGGCAAGTCCCGCGCGCCGAAGCGGGCTTTTGCCATCGGACGTTCGGTTGCGCCAAGCCGTCGCGGGGCCCGCCTTTCCTGGATGTCCGATTCGCGAGGGCGGCCGCGCGAAGGGTTCGCGCGCCGGCGGGTGGTTCCGGGTTCGGCCAGCGTAGCTTCAATCGGCAGAGCACCGCATTCGTAATGCGGGGGTTGCGGGTTCGATTCCCGCCGCTGGCTCTCGTTGGAAAAGACCAGGGTGGATTGTCGGCATGGGACGGCGGGGTCGATGGGTCGGCGCGTGCGGATGCCCGCCCCTCGGCGCGGTCGCCTCGGAATGTCCGTTCATGGGAGAGGCGGTGGCATGACACAGGGCACGGTTCAAGGCGCGGTTCAGGGCGCGATGGTCGATTTGAAGGAAATCGTGTTGTCGAATTCGAGCTTCGGTCCGAGCGAGATCCGACAGATTGTCCGGGCCGTTTCGGAGGACTTCGCGCGCTTCGCGGCGCTGCGCGACGCGGTGTCCGAGCTTGAAGTGCGCGAGGACCGGTCGCCCGCCACGTCGGTGCGGCTTGGCGTCTGCTATTACCTCATGGGACGCAACGATCGGGCGATCGACGTCCTTCAGAAGGCCGATGGAGGCGCGCTGGCCCAGTTCTATATCGCGAAGGCGTATTTCGCCATGCAACGATACGCCGAGGCGACCGGCGCGTATCAGGCCGCGCGCAAGGCGGGTTACGATGCCGACTATTGCGCGCTCGGCGTCGCCGAGACGCTCCGTTGCAGCGGCCGCGCCGCCGAGGCATTGGCGATCGTCGATGACATGCACGGACCGATCGGCCAGTCGGCCGAATACCTCTACCAGCGCGCCGCGACCCTCGCCCAGCTCGGCAAGAATCCCCCCGAAGTCATCGCCCTCTACGAGCGGGCCGTGCAAACGCATGAAGAGCATCCCGGAGCCCTTTTCGGGCTGGCGCTCGAAAACGACCGGCACGGTAACGATTTCGACGCGATCGAGCTGTACAAGCGGGCCGTCGCATGCTTTCCCACCCATGTCGGCGCGCTGCTCAATCTCGGCGTGCTGTACGAGGACCGGCAGCAATACGAGCGGGCCAAGCAATGCTACCAGCGCATCCTCGATATCTTCCCCGATCACGATCGGGCGCGCCTGTTCTTCAAGGATGCCGCCGCGTCGAGCGACATGTTTGTTGACGAGGAAGCGCAGAAACGCAGCGATCGGCTCAGCCAGGTCCTCAATATCGCGGTCACCGACTTCGAGTTGTCCCAGCGCAGCCGGAATTGCCTGCAACGCATGGGCATCCGCACGCTTGGCGATCTGACGCGCACGTCGGAACAGGAACTCCTCGCCAGCAAGAACTTCGGCGAAACGTCGCTCGGCGAAATCCGCGATATGCTCGCCCAGCGCGGACTCCAGCTCGGCCAATTCGCCCACGAGAAACGCGAATTCGAGCCGGTGTACGATGCCGGGTCGATGTCGCCCGACGAACAGGCCCTCCTCGACCGGCCTATCGCCGACCTGAATCTGTCGGTGCGGGCCCGCAAGTGCATGGGCCGCCTTCAACTCGTCACGCTCGGTGATCTCATCCGAAAAACGGGCGACGATCTGCTCGAATGCAAGAACTTCGGCGTGACGAGCTTGAACGAGGTGCGCGAAAAGCTGACTCAGTTGGGCATCAAGCTCCGTGGTGATTGACCGTCTGTGGCGATGGTGACTCCCCCGCGTTGCTCGTTTGAATCGGCCGTCGAGCCGGTCGCCGTGGCGGGTCCTCGACTGGGTCGATTGACCACGGCGCACGGCGTCGTGGAAACGCCGACCTTCATGCCGGTCGGTACGCAGGCCTGCGTCAAGGGGCTCGCCCCCGATCAGGTGCGCGCGACCGGTTCCCGGATGATCCTCGGGAACACGTATCACCTTGCGCTGCGCCCGGGCGCCGAGCGGGTGCGCGCTTTGGGTGGTCTCCACGCTTTCATGGGTTGGAACCATCCCATCCTCACCGACAGCGGCGGATTCCAGATCTTCAGTCTTGCCGACCGCGCGCGGGTGACCGAATGCGAAGTCGAGTTCCGCTCGCATCTCGACGGCCGGTCGATCCGTTTTTCCCCCGAGCGGGCGATCGCCATCCAGGAGGATCTGGGAAGCGATATCGCGATGGTGCTCGACCATGTCGTCGGCCTTCCCGCGCCGATCGAACAGGTGCGCGACGCATGCGAACGTTCGATCCGCTGGGCCGAGCGGTGCCTCGCCGCGCGGTCCCGTTCGGACCAAGGACTTTTTGCCATCGTGCAGGGCGGTTTGGACGCCGATCTGCGTGTCGATTGTGCCCGGCGGCTCGCCGCAATGCCGTTCGACGGCTTCGCCATCGGCGGGCTCAGCGTCGGGGAATCGGCGGAGGACATGCGCCGAGTGCTCGACGTGACGTGCCCCGTGCTCCCCGCCCACCGGCCGAGATACCTGATGGGGGTCGGGACTCCCGAGGACCTGCTCGACGGCATCGCGCGGGGCATCGACCTGTTCGACTGCGTCCTTCCGACCCGCAATGGACGCAATGGGATGGCGTTTACCGACCGAGGTCCGCTCAAAGTCCGCAACGCGAAACACCAGGATGACCCGGGGCCCCTCGATCCGGACACGCCGTCCGCGGCGAGCGGCTTGAGTCGAGCGTACTTACGGCACCTGTTTCTGGCGGGCGAAATGCTAGGCCCGATCCTCCTGACGTGCCACAACCTCGCGTACTACCAGCGACTCATGGCCGATGCGCGGCGAGCGATCGCGGGTGGTTCGTTCGCCGAGTTTCATCGCGCGAAGCGCGAAGGCTGGACGCGACGCGGTTCGTAGCCTCCGTCACCCGTATCCCGTAGCCCTCGTCGCCAGACGGGGGCCGATGCGCGTTCGGGCGCCTCCATCGTTCTGGCGAGCGTGGCGACGGGCGGGGGCTCGGCCCCGCCTTGTCCGTCGATGGAACACGTCCTATGATAGGCCCCCAACGGCCGACGCAAGTCGTCCCGTTCGTGTGCGCGCGGACCTCGCCGGGTTGGCTTCGCGGCGGGCCCTCGAGACGCGTTCGGCGAGGTCCGATCGGGCGCGGGATCGAGGCGGTCCGTCGGTGGCGCGACGTGCTTTGACGAGGCCGGATAGATGTTGGGGCCCTTTGGGGACCGAACGAACGAAGCGGGCATGGGCGACGTGTGATGACGCATTGGCTCGAATCATGGATCAGCGCGTGGGCCCCCGGCGCGGTCCTGCTGGCGCAAGAGGGTGCGGAAAAGGCGGCCAATGGACCGGCTAAGCCGCCGATTCCATTCTATGTGCCGCTCGCGGGTGTCGCCGTCCTGTTCTACTTCATGCTCATCCGACCCGAGCGGCGAAAGCGCGCCGAGCAGGACAAGTTGCTCGAAAACCTCGCGCTGAACGACCATATCGTGACGATCGGCGGAGTGTACGGCCGGGTCGTGAGTCTGGACAAGGAATCGATCGTGATCCGCCTCGAGGACGACGCGCGGGCCCGCATCCTGCGGAGCGCGGTGGCGCGGGTGATCTCGGAGAACCGCGACGAGGCGAAGTGATTCACCCGCGCGGTCCTTGCGCGGAACGGGGCCGAGGGCGGCTGGAACCTATTTTCATTCCCGTAAATTGGCCATGCCGATGACGACGATGGTGTTGACCGATATGAGCATATTCCCGATCGTGGCGGCCGTGACGGGCTACCAAAAAAGCCTCTACGTCATCCTCTCGCTTGTCGCCCTGTTCGGGGTCCCGTTCCTGCTGAGCCGGTTCTTGGCGAACGCGTTCCGATCGCGCGATTATCAACTGCGCATCGGCGTGATCTTCTTCTCGATCATCGCCGCCCTGCTCATCATCGTCGGCGATCCCCAGCATTATCCCAATCTGGGCGTCGATCTGAAGGGAGGCGTGATCCTCGTCTATCAGGTCGACCTCGAATCGACACGGGCGAGCAAGGGGGTGGACGCGTCAAACGGGGCGACGAGCGGGGGGCCCGACGTCAACATGGGGCTGCTCGTCGAAGTGCTCAAGCGGCGTCTCAATCCGGACGGCCTCAAGGAAATGGTGATTCGTCCGTTCGGACCCCAGCAGGTCGAGATCATCGTGCCGCAGGCGGAAGGCGCGGCGATCGAGAAGATCAAGCGGGACGTGGCGACCGCCGGCGTGCTCATGTTCCGCATCGTGGCGAACCGCAAGGACCATGGTTCCCAGATCGCCGCCGCCGACGCGCAGACGGCCGATCCGCTCCGCAAGACGGCGCGCGAGGTCCGCGACGGGAACACCATCGTCGCGCGCTGGATGGGCGTCGGTCGCGATGACGAAGTGAACGGAATCCGTCCGTTCAAGTACAACCCGTCGGGCGACATCATTCGCGACAAGCGGACGGGCGAGCGGATCATCGATATTCCGCGCGAGGCCATGTATTCGGAGACCGATCCGACGGCTTTCGAACGATGGATCCGGGAGAAGGGGATCGAGTCGGTCGAAATCCTCATGGTCGAACCGGCGTCGAACGCGGTCGACGTGATGGGGAGCGATCTGCATTTCGTGCGGTCCGACTTCGACGAGCAGCTCCGGCCATGCGTCAATTTCACGATGACCAGCGTCGGTTCGAGCCGCATGTCGGCGTTGACGGGCCTGAATCTGCCCGACAAGGACACCGAGTTCTACCGGCACCTGGGGATTGTGCTCGACAACGAACTCCTGTCCGCGCCCCGCATCATGTCGACGATCGCGGACCGCGGCGAGATCAGCGGCCGGTTCACCCAGGAGGAAGTCGATTTCCTCGTGCGCATCCTCCGAGCCGGAAAACTCCCCGCCGTGCTCCACAAGACGCCGATCAGCGAAAATCAGATCGGCCCGATGCTCGGCGCGCAGACAATCCGCCAGGGCAGCATGTCGATGGTCCTCTCGCTCGTCGCCGTACTCGCATTCACCTGGTTCTACTACCGGTTCGCGGGCCTTGTCGCCTGCGCGTCGCTCCTGCTGAACCTGCTGCTCACCGTGTCGCTCATGATCCTGCTGAGCGCCTCGCTCACGCTGCCGGGCCTCGCCGGCCTCGTGCTGACCGTCGGCATGTCGGTCGACGCGAACGTGCTGATTTTCGAGCGGATCCGCGAGGAGAAGGAAAAGGGCGCCGCGCTGCGCATGGCGATCCGAAACGGCTTTGCGCGGGCCATGACCACCATCATCGACTCGAACCTGACGACCCTGCTCACCGGGATCGTGCTCTATGCCATCGGGACCGATCAGGTCAAGGGATTCGCCGTCACGCTGATCCTCGGCATCCTTATGTGCATGTTCACGGCGATCTACTGCTCGCGGCCCGTCTTCGAGATCGGCGAGCGGACCCGGTGGCTGCGCGACTTGCGCATGCGGAATTTCGTGGGCCATCCAACGTTGGATTTCATGGGGAAGGAGCGGCTCTGCGCCGCCGGATCCCTGATCCTGATCATCGTGGGGTTGATCGCCGCCGTATCGCGCGGCAGCCGGCTCTTCGATGTCGACATCAACGGCGGCGTGTCGGTCGTCATGCAATTGGAAAAAGCGGATACCGACGCGAATGTGCGAAAGAAGCTCGAGGAAGCGTTCCGCGATTTGAAGGTCGACGCGTCCCAAGCGGAGTTCACGCTCAACCAAATGGTCGTCGAGGGCGAGCCGGCGGGCACCATCTGGAAGGTCGATTCGTCGTTCCAAGACGTCGACCCGTTGAAGGAGGAGCTGGCGAGACAATTCGATCTCGTCACCTACACCATGGACCTGGGCTCGCCGACCGCATTCGTCGAGACCGAGTCGTCGCCAGCGGATAATCCGTCCGGTTCCTCGCCCACCGGCGAATCGCCGCCCGCGACGAATCCCACCGAGCCGTCGAAAGGGCCGACGTCGAGCGATTCCGGCCGATTCGACGACCGAATCGGCTCGATCGGCGCCGATACGCTCTGCCAGGAAACCGAAGACGCGGCGGATGCAACCGCGACGGGGAATCAGCCGCCCGCCGAAGCGCCCAAACCGGCGGAAGGCCCGCCGCCCGCCGACGCGCCGAAGCCTGCGGAAGGTCAACCGCCCGCCGACGCGCCGAAGTCTGCGGAGGGTCAGCCGCCCACCGAAGCGCCCAAACCGGCGGAAGGTCAGCCGCCCGCGGAAGCGCCGAAGCCGACCGAAACCCCCGCGCCGCGGCCGAACGCGGCCGAGCCTTCACAAGGAGCGGCGAACGCGCAAGGTGAGCCCACGCCCGTCGCCGCGCGTCCGGCCGCGAAGACCACCGTGCAATTCGGCCGTGTGATCGAAGAGGATACGCTCAGGCGGTTGCTCGACGATGTCATCGCGTCCAGGCAAATGGGAGCGGTCACGATCCAATTGACGCCCAAGACGGTTGACGAATCGGGACGGCACGCGAGCGAGGCGTGGGACATCGTCATGGATGTGCCTGTCGATTCGATGCGGGCCGTGCTGGAGCAAGTGCGGCAGCAGATCGAAGCGATGCCCGTTTGGGTGTCGGCGAGCGTGATTGGGGGGCAGGTCGCCGGCGATACGCGGGAGAAGGCGATCGCGGCCATGATCTTCAGCATGATCGGCATCGTCGCTTATGTCTGGATCCGATTCCAACGCGTCGTGTTCGGGCTCGCCGCCGTCCTCGCCTTGATCCACGATGTGCTCATTACGCTCAGCGCGATCGGCATCAGCCACTACCTGTTCGGAATCGGCTCGATCCTGTTGATCGACGAGTTCAAGATCAGCTTGCCGGTCGTCGCGGCGTTCCTGACGCTCGTCGGGTATTCGATCAACGACACGATCGTCGTATTTGATCGGATCCGCGAGGTCCGCGGCAAGAACCCGAACCTGACCCGGGACATGCTCAATCTCAGCATCAATCAGACGCTGAGCCGCACATTACTCACGTCGGGCACGACGCTGCTCGTGATCGTGATCTTGTACTTCCTGGGCGGCGACGGCGTCCACGCGTTCGCATTCACGCTGCTCGTCGGCATCACGGTCGGGACGTACAGCTCGATCTACATCGCCTCGCCCGCTCTGCTTTGGATGGCGAAGTGGGAAGCCCGCTCGAATCGACTCGCCGCCGGCAAGAGCTGAGCGGCCATGGTGCGCGGTCATTTGCCGCCGATCGGTTCGAGACGCGTTCGCGACGATCGCGGCGCGACCGGGTCGCCGTTTGTCTTGTTCGACGCGGCCTTCGCTTCGGGCGCGAGCGGTTCGGTCGGCGCATCGGAGCTTGGGATAGGCGGCGTCGATGCGGCGGGCACATCGAGGGGAACGAGCGGCTGGTCGCCGACCCGTTCATCGAAATCGGGCAGCACGAGCCGTTTGCCGACGGGCAAGATCTCGGGATCGGTCAGCAGGTCGCGATTCGCGGCGAAGATCCGGCTCGCCCACGCGGCGTCCCCGTAATAGCGCAGGGCGATCGCGGCGAGTGTATCGCCGTCGCGCAGCGGATGGTGCCGCTTCACGGGCCGCGTCTCGACGGTCGACGCGCGATCACCGCCGCGGATCGCGGGCGGTTCGGCCGCGCGCGGCGCGGGTTCGGCGACGCGAGGATCCAATCGGCGCGCCGTCGTCGCGGCGCGCGGCGCATCCGAAACGCTCGCCGGGATCGCGAGCCGAGTCGCGTCGCCGGACGTCGCGGGGATCGGACCTCGTCCGGACGCCGAGCCTTGTCGGCGCGCGTAGTCCTGAAGAAGGCCGCCGTATTCGCCTTGGATCTCGGGAGCCGCGGACCGCTCGGGCGTCTTGCTGAGCTGCGTGCGGGGGCGCGGATCGGTCGAGGGCGCGGCGGGACCGGGCGACTCGGCCGGAACCTGGAGCGAGGGCCGTTCGCCGCCCATCCACTGAACGGCCGTGTCGGCCGGCCCGGACGCGTGGCCATTCGTTTGGAATACGCCCGGCTCGGGTTCGTGAAAGAACATGGCCGATGCGAAACCGACGGCGATCACGCCGACCGCCGCACGCCAATGTCCGCCTCCCCGTTCCATGTCCCGGCTCCCGTTCCGAGCGTTCCGGCCACCGCCGCGCGAAGCACGATGGCGAGGCGGGGCCTTTGCAATCGTACCGGCGCGCCGCGGCGCGCGGCCACGGTTTCGGGCTTTTTTCGCGCTCTTGGAAGCCATCGTCGGCTGCTCGTGGCGGTGGGCGAACGGAATCGGATTGCGGGGACTCGGCGATTCGGGGTGATCTTGCCGAGCCCGGGTGCGGGCGCCGCATGGGATGGTGAGCTCGCGGTGCCGCGCCGCGCCTCTTCTATCGGTACACGGTGACCGCCGCGCACAGGGACTCCGGTGAACGATGGGAAACCCCGGTTGTCGCGGATGGCGCGATCGCGGTCGGCCGGAAGGCGCCGGTCGCCTCTGGATGGAACCGATTGAAGCGAGGGACCGGTCAGTTCGACAGAGGGTTGGTCCGATCGGTCCATGGGAATCGGTTCGACCGTTCGTTGAGCTGGCCATAGAGGAACTTGAGAACCTCGTTTCCCGTCGGCAGGCCGCGCGCCTGAAGCAATTGCGTGCCTTGCAGGGTCGTCGGGAGGTCGAGCCGCACGAGCGTTTCCTCGGGTTTGGGATGCTTGCGTTCGAGGAACCGGAAGAGCCGGTCGGCGTCGCGCGAGGCCGCTGAGTCGTTGGAACCCGCCGCGATCAGCGTGGGCATTCGTCCCGCGACCACCACATGGTTGATGGCCGCCTTGTTCGTGTATCCTCGGAACGATTGGGGCGGCGAAAGGTAGACGGCGACCTTCACATCGCGACCTTGTTTGTACGCGGGAAGTTGCGGCTTCGACCAATCATGGGTCGCCCAATTCATGGCGATGAGCGCGCCCAGTTCGCTGCCCACAATCCCCAGCAGTTCGATGTTCAACGACTGTTCGTTGTTCTTTTGGAGCAGGAACCGCTTGACCGTCTCGACATCCTCGATCATTCCGGCCAGCAGCGCCTGGACCTCGCGCGCGTTCATCTTGGACGGGTCCAGCTCCTCGGTACTCGCCGCGCCCCGCATCGTCGTGCTTTGTCCATGACCGCGCAGGTCGGGCACGATCACCGCGTATCCGTACATTTGCAGGGCCGATGCGAATCCGTCGAACTCCGCTCCCCGCCCGCCCCATCCGTGCAACAGGATGATCGGAACGACCGACTTGCCGTCCAGTTTCTCGACCACGTCGCCCCGTTTGACGAATCCACCCGGGTAATAGCTGCAGGAAAGGGCGACGCCGTCCTTGGTCGAAAAGGACAGGCGTTCGCGGTCGGGGATCTTGAGCGGTTCCTTGGGATCCGCCGACTTGGCGGCCGCCTTCGAAGGCGTCGCCGACTTGGGTGCCTGGGCCGATCCAGGTCCGGCGGCAATCAAGACAAGGCACACCGCTCGCAAAACGCCGGCGCTGACAAACGAGCCCCGCCACGCTCGGTCCCGACCTCGGATCTTCACGTCCATTCTCCTGACTACCGCGATGTCCCTCGCTGACTCCGATGTCCCTCGCTGACGCTTCGGGTCTCGATTCGGTGTCCTATCCGCGACCACGTGCGGTACATCGTAGGCCGTTCCGATGCGGCGGTCAACAAAAGCGAAATCTTGCGTCGGACGCGGGATTGGGGCACAATGAAACGGGGGAGGCGATGGCACTGGGAGGCCGGCACGGAAGGCGCGGACGGTCGGGGTCCGAGGGCGCGAAGAGGAGTGTCGACGTGAACAGCTTGTCAGGCGTGTGGCGCATGGCCGGCTCCCAACCGGCCGAGTCGTCGTACGTGCCGCACGACGCGATCGCCTTCTTGGTGAGTCTGATCGCGCATCTGGCCGCGATCGTCGTCTTCGGGCTCATCCCGATCCACGCGCCGAGCCGCGCGCAGCTTATCCTCCAAGCGGTCCGCCACGAAACGGAACCCGAGTTCGAACTGCCTCACCAATGGGTCTCGTCGGAGTTTCCGGACGAGGCGATCGGTTCGAACGGGGTCGACGGTGCCGACGCGCTCCGCGCGATGGCACCCGACGTTTCGGACCTTTCGGATCTGGAAAGCCCGCTCGAACTACTCGAGTCGAAGGTCGGGTCGATTCAACTGAGCCGCGCGATCGAATGGACGACAGGTCCGAAATTCAACGCGAATCTGGCGATCAAGGGGGCGGCGGGCGAAGGCCTTCAGGGCGCGGAAGGAGCCATCGATCGATTGACCGAGGAGATCCTCGCGTCGCTCGAGGAACGCAAGACGCTTGTCATCTGGCTTCTCGATCAATCGCCGAGCCTCTCGAGACAGCACCGCCTGATCCACGATCGACTCGATCGGATCTACGAAGAGCTTGGAGTGCTCGAGGCGAGCGGCAACAGCGCGTTCGCCGCGCGGGCGGACAAGCCGCTGCTCACGCGCGTCTATTGGTTCGGCGAACACGTGCGGGCCGCGCTCAAGGACCCCACCGACAACATCGAGACGATCAAGAAGGCGGTCTCGAACATCCCCGTGGATCCGTCGGGCATTGAGCGGGTTTTTTCGGCCGTCTATCTCGCCGCGCGCGACGCCTCCCGCTTTCGCGACATCGATCCGGAGACGGGCGAACCCGAACGGAACGTGATGATCATCGTGTTCACCGATGAGGCGGGCGAGGATCAGGATGGCCTCGAGTCGACCGTGAAGGTGTGCCGCAAGGACGGCGTTTCGGTGAGTGTCGTCGGCGCTCCGGCGCCGTTCGGCCGCAAGGAGACGTTCTTCAAATACACCGATCCCGACGGGGCATTCGATCAATCGGTGCGGTGGTTTGTCGTGGATCAAGGTCCCGAATCGCTATATCCCGAACGGCTCCGGATCGCGTTCCCCGATCCGCCCGAGGAGGAAGTGCCGATCGATTCCGGTTTCGGCCCGTACGCGCTCACCCGGCTCTGCGTCGAAACGGGCGGCACGTTTTACAGCGTGCATCCCAACCGCCGATCGGGACGATCCGTCTCGCGGGGGGAAACCGACGCGTACGCGGCCCACATCGAGCACTTCTTCGACTCCGACGCGATGCGGAGGTATCGGCCCGATTATGTGCCCCAGGAGGAATACGAGCGGCGGGTGAAGGCGAACGCGATGCGGTCCGCGCTGGTCGCCGCATCCCAACTCTCGTGGATCCGCGCCGCCGAACGTCCCGTCCTGCGGTTCGTGCCGAACGACGCGGCGCAGTTCGCCGCCCTGTTGTCCGAAGCGCAGAAGACCGCCGCGCTGCTCGAACCGTCGTTGCAACAACTTCATGAGATCCTGAGGAAGGGCGAATCGGCCCGCGATCAGGAAGCGTCGCCGCGCTGGCAAGCGGGATACGACCTCGCCATGGGCCGCTTGCTTGCGGTCAAGGTTCGTACCGAGGCGTACAACGCGATGCTCGCCCGAGCTCGCCGAGGCATGTCGTTTTCCAATCCGCGCGACAACACATGGGTGATGGAGCCTGCCGAAAGCCTCGCCGACGCGGGCGGAGGGCCACTCGACGCGCAGGCCGAACGCGCGCGGTTCTACTTGCGGCGGGTCATCGATCAACATCCCGATACGCCATGGGCCCACCTCGCGAACCAGGAACTCGAATCGCCGTTCGGTTGGAAATGGGTCGAATCGTTCACCGATCGGTCGCCGCGCCCCGCGCCGCCGGCGGGGCCGCCGTCTCCTTCGAATCCGCCGCCCAACAGCGCGTCGCCACCCGGCCCGAACCGACCCGTTGAACCCGCCAAACCCGCGCGCGCGGTGGAATTCAAGAAGCTTTAGACGGTGACCGCGCGTCACGCGGAACGGGTGCGAGGACGGAACCGGGAGGCATCGATGCGGAGCGTCGCCGGATGAACGGTTCGAGCCGCGATTCCGACTCGGGGCCCTCGTCGAGTTCGACGCTCGGCGCACGGAGCGAGATCATGGCGATTCCGTCGGGCGGGGTCGTCGGCCGGCTGGCTCCTTCTCCAACCGGTGCCCAACATGTCGGCAACGCGCGCACGTTCCTCGCCGCGTGGCTCTCCGTTCGGTCGCGGGGCGGACGCCTGATCCTGCGCATCGAGGACATCGACTCGCCGCGCGTCAAACGGGGCGCGGATCAGCAGGCGATCGACGACTTGGCTTGGCTCGGACTCGATTGGGATGAAGGTCCCGATCGGCCGGGATCGGTCGGGCCCTATTACCAGACACAGCGGCTCGCCGCGTATTCCGAGATACTCGACGCACTGCGGGACGCCGAACGGATCTACCCGTGCACTTGCTCGCGGTCCGATGTGGCCGACGCGGCGAGCGCTCCGCACGCGGGCCACGAGCCGCCGGTCTATCCGGGTACATGCGCGTCGCGCGACGCGCGCGACGCGCATTCGCTTGAAGGCCGCGCGTATTGCTGGCGGTTTCGCGTCGCACGAGGACCGTCGACGTTCGTCGATGATCTCGCCGGCCCGGTCGCGTGCGACGCCGCGCGCGAACTGGGCGACTTCGTGATCGCGAGATCCGATGAGCGTCCCGCGTATCAACTGGCGGTCGTGGTCGATGACCGCGCGATGGGCGTCAACGAGGTCGTTCGCGGCGACGATCTCGTTCCAAGCACGTTCCGGCAGCGCGGCATTCTCGATTGCCTCGGATGGCCCGCGCCCCGTTACGCCCACGTTCCGCTCGTCGTCGGCCCCGACGGCCGACGGCTGGCCAAACGGCACGGCGATACGCGGCTCGCGACCTTCCGGAATCTGGGCGTATCGAGCGACCGATTGGTCGGCCTCCTTGCCTGGTCGTGCGGCTGGCTGGATCGGCCTGAACCGATCGCGCCGCGCGACCTGATACCCCGATTCCGCTGGTCATCCGTTCCGCGAACGGCGTGGTGCTTTGATGAATCGGCCCGGCGGTGGTTGGGCGGCGGAACGGTCCGCACGCCTTGAACGGCGGCGCGGCCAATGGTACGGTCGGATGCCGCGCGGAGCGGCGGACGAAGCCGTCGGTACGCATCTCGGGAGCAACGCCATGTTGAGTCGATCATCGATCAGGAAACGAACGATGGGCATCGTCGGTGGTCTGCTCGCACTCGCGTCGGCGCCGTTCGCGGCGGGGCAACCGGCTCCCTACGATCAGTTTCCGCCCGCCGAACCGCCCGTTTACCGCGTTCGCTACGAACCGTCCGACCAACCGGGCGCGTTGATCTTCGGCGTGAACTACACGATCTGGATTCCGCCCGAAGTCCGCACGGTCCGCGGCGTGATCGTCCATCAGCATGGGTGCGGCGAGGGTTCCTGCAAGTCGGGACTCACCGGCGCGTACGATCTGCACTGGCGGGCCCTCGCGCGGCGGCATGCCTGCGCGCTGTTGGCGCCCGCCTACGAGCAACCGGAAGGCGCCGATTGCCAGAAGTGGTGCGACCCGCGCAACGGATCGGACGCCGCATTCCAAAAAAGTCTCGACGACCTGGGCCGCGCATCGGGGCACCCCGAGTTGGCGAACGCGCCGTGGGCCCTTTGGGGACATAGCGGCGGAGGGCACTGGGCGGGAGGCATGGTCCTGCTGCATCCCGAGCGCGTCGCCGCCGCTTGGCTGCGATCGGGCGTACCCCTCCTCGAATCCGATCCGGCTCGGCCGACGATCCGGGCCCACGAGCTCACCGACGCGGCGCTGCGCGTTCCCATCCTCTGCAACCTCGGAACGCAGGAGGGCGTGACCGTCACCGACGGCCGATTCGCCGGGGTTTGGGATGCGAACAAACGGTTTTTCAAGGCCATGCGCTCGCGCGGCGCGACGATCGGCGTGGCCGTGGACCCATTGACGAGCCACGAGTGCGGTAACCAGCGCTATCTTGCGATCGCCTGGCTCGATGCGTGCCTTGCGCTCCGGTTGCCGACAAACGCCGGCGAGCCCCTTCGCGCGATTCCGGCGGACGATGCCTGGCTGGCTCCGATCACGGGAGGTGATGCCGCGCCCGCCGCGCGTTTCGCCGGCAATCCATCCGACGCCGGTTGGTTGCCGAACGAGGTGATGGCCAAGGCCTGGATGACCTACGTGCGCGATACGTCGGTATCGGATCCGACTCCGCCGCCGGCGCCCCGCAATGTCCGCAAACAGGGTGACGAGCTGACTTGGGACGCCGATGCCGATCCGGAGAGCGGATTGGGCGGATTCGTGATCGAACGGGACGGGCAAATCGTCGCACGGCTTCCCGATAAGGCGAACCATCCGTTCGGTCGACCCGTTTTTCAGAACCTCCAATACAGCGATACGCCCACACAGCCGCTCGCCGCGATGCGATGGACCGATCCGAAGCCGGAACCCGGAGGCAAGCACGTCTACAGGATCTTCGCGATGAACACGGTGGGAGCGCGTTCCGAGCCGGCCGTCGCAGGCCGTCCGTGACGTACCGCGGACGCGTTCTCCACGGGTCGGGCCCGCGCGTCGGGGTCACCGATCGGATCCGTCGACCACGTGGACCACGCGTCCCACGAAGAGGAATCCAGGGGCACCGGGGAAGAAGGCCTGGCACAACCTTTGCGTCGCGATTCAATACAGGTCGGCGGCGGTCGCCAGACCTTGGTCGCGCTCCGGGCCGGCGCCTTGTCGCGGGATCGCGGGGATCTCGATCGCGATCGAGGCTCCCGATTCAGGCCGATCCACGCGCATCCGGCCGCCGTGCAGCGTGACGATCCGCCAGCACTTGGTCAGACCGAGTCCCAGCCCGCGTCCCGCTTCGCGTCCGGAGAAATACGGATCGAAGACGCGTGGTCGGATCCAATCGGGAATACCCGGTCCGTTATCCCGAACCACGATCGTGTCGCATGCGGGCGAACGGCGCGCGTTGCTCGGCCCTTCCAAACCTCCGCGAACCGGCCCGCTCCCCGCGTCGCCGTCCGCGTCGCTCCCCGCGTCGTCCGCCTCCGAGCCCGCGCTCCAGGCCGACCGAGCGTCGACCTCGACCCAACCACCGGTTCCGACCGCTTCGAGCGCGTTCACGCAGAGCGACTTGAGGGCGACGGCGAGCTGGCGGGGGTCGGCGGCGATCTCGAAATCGGCATCGGTCCCGACGCGAACGAGGCGGGTCTCCTGAATCGCTGCGACGGCGACGAGCTCCTTCAGTACGCCGTCGACGAGCGAGTGGGCGGAGACGTGGCGCGGCTCGATCAACGGAGGGCGCGCGAACAGCATCACGTCGGCGATCATCTCGTGCGCCCGAAACGCCTGGCTATTGATCGTCGCGAGCTTCCTGCGCCGTTCGGGATCGTGTTCATCGCGGAGCAGCGCCTGGGCGCGCGTGGCGATGTTCGCGAGCGGGTTGTTGATCTCGTGCCCGGCGCCGTACGCGAACTCCTTGATGGCCTCGAGCTTCTCCCGTTCTACCGACTCGGTGAACCGCTCTTCCCATTGCTCGAGCCGCCGCGCCATGCGGGCGATCCGATCGAGGCCTCGGAGCCAATCGCGGGTGGAGCCTCGCCACGCGGCCTGAATCCGCTTCGCGCCTGGGGATTCGAGCACGGTCCGACGATCGGCTTCGCAATCCCGCGCCGCTCCTTCGACCAACCCAACGAGGTCGTGTCCGTTCGACCGGATGTCGTTCGGTCCGGTTTCCAACGCCCATGCGGCCCATCCGCCCAGCCGCTCCGCCCCATGGCCTCGTTCGCTCCCGGAGGGTGGGCGCCACGCATCGGACCCGAAAAAAAGACCGACGAGACGCGCTCGGTCGCGCATCGCTTCGGCCGCGCGGGCCGATGCGAGGTCCGCGACGGCGACCGAAAGGGCCGCCTGCTCGGACCAGGCCCCGATCGTGCGATCGTCGGCCGGTATCCAGCCGGCCAGCTCGGGGTCGGGCGACGATTCCCAGACGCGGCTTCGCATCGCGTCCAACCAATGCGCCAAGTCCGACAGGCCCGCGACGGGCCGGCCCGATGCGAGTCGAAACCGACACGCGGCCCAGACAACGAGCGTCGGTTCACGGCAAAGCAACGACTGCAGGCGCCCGCGGACGCCGTCGTCGGGCTCGGTCAACCAAAGATCGGCCAGTTCGGCGGCCGCCCCGTCATGCAAGGGCAGTCCATGCGTCTCGCCGCATTCCATGCGTAGCGGGAGGACGTGCATGCGAATGCCTTCCGCAACAGTTCGCGGAAGCGCCGCGGCCTCCGCGACCCGTATTCCTCAATCCACGGCGATCAATCCACGGCGATCAATCCACGGCGATCAATCCACGGCGATCAATCCACGGCGATCAATCCACGGCGATCAATCCACGGCGATCAATCCACGGCGATCAATCCACACGGACGCGCTACACGCGCAAAGGACGTTCCATGTCGAGCAACTCGCAAACCCGATCCAACAACCGATCGATCACGAACGGTTTCTGCAGGAAGTCGTTCGCGCCCGCCGCACGCAACTCGGCGATCTTGTCGTGCTCGACCATCCCCGAGATGCAGATGATCTTGACCGCTTCGAGGCTGTCGTCGCTCCGCACCCGCTGGCAAACCTCTTTGCCGTTGATGTCGGGGAGCATGACGTCGAGCACCACGACGTCGGGCCGGAATTCCTTGACGAGCATGCCCGCGTCGAATCCGTTGTTGGCGGTACGGATCTCGTATCGTCCGTCCCGCTCGAACACGTCCACCATCAATTCGACGAGTTCCTGATCGTCGTCGACGATCAAGAGCTTGCGTTTTCCGCTTTCGAGCGCATCGGTCGGGATGCCGTTGTCCTTCATGAAGGAAAACAACTGATCGCGCGGAATCCGGCGGAACCGGCTGCCCGGCACGCGGAAGCCCTTCAGCGTCCCGTTGTCGAAACAACGGATGATCGTCTGTTGGCTCACCTTGCAGATCTTGGCCGCTTCACCGGTCGTGAAAACAGTCTTCGTCGTGGACATTATTGAACCACCCTTCCTGGACGATGGTCGGGCCAGCCTGCGAAAACCGACGCTCGGCGCGTGGCCGATTCCCGATTCCCCCAAACCTCCGTGAACACCACGTTGTCGCTGGCCCTCGAGCTCCCTCGTACATACCTGGGTGCCCCATGAGGCACACCTGACTTCCGCTCGACGCGCGTTCCGCGCCTTCGCGACTCCCTTTCTCACCCAAACATCCCCGGCCGCCACAGGTTCCCGGCATCGCTCGATGCCGCCGCCCGGTTCGCACGCTTCCAGGCTTCCCGTGTCCAGGCTTCCCGTGTCCAGGCTTCCCGTGCGACGCAGTCGATCGCAGGTTTCCCGACTTCCAGCCTTTCTCCGGCAACGCCATGACTTGCAACCGACGCAATCGGCAAGCTCCACCGGATCTCCCAGTTTTACCGAGTTTGCCAATCGCGCAGATTATATACGGGTACCAAATCGAGTCAATATCGATCTGGAAGCCGCAAGTCCCGAATGGAAAACGTTTTACGCCAAGGCGACCATTTTGGGCCGAGTTCCGCGTGGTTGTGTCGGCGTTCGAGCGGAAGGAATGTCAAGGGGGCGTTTGAGGACGCGAGGCAGGCCGTCGAACGCCACCCCGCTCGGGCGGAAAAGCTGGCGTGCGGCCCGATCAAGGTTCGTCGTTGGCGGGAGAGGGCCGAGGACGGCGGCCTTCGAGTCGGAGGAGGAGTACGGCGAGATCGGCGGGCGTGATGCCGCTGATCCGGCTCGCTTGCGCCAGCGATAGAGGGCGGATACGGCCGAGTTTTTCGCGGGCTTCCGATCGAAGGTGAGGGATCGCGTCGTAGTCGAGGTCGGGCGGGATCGATCGTTCGGCGAGTCGGGCCATGCGATCGACCTGCTGTCGCTGGCGGAAAACATAGCCCGCGTATTTCACGTCGTGGACGACCTGTTCCAGGACCGGGTCGGGGACTTCGGCGAGCGGAGGGAACATGGCGACGAGCGTTTCCCAAGTGGATTCGGGCCTGCGCAGGATCTCTTCGAGGGTCGATTGGCCGATCCGTGTCGAGCGGATACGGCTCAGCGTTTCCTCGATGCGTCCGACTTTCTCCTCGAGGATCCGGCCGCGCGGCTCGTCGACCAGTCCGAGGCGGCGTCCGAGCGGGGTGAGCCTTCGGTCGGCGTTGTCGTGCCTGAGGACCATGCGATGTTCGGCTCGGCTCGTGAACATCCGGTACGGCTCATCCACGCCGCGCGTCACCAAATCGTCGATCATGACGCCGATGTACGCTTGATCGCGGCCGAGCACCAGGGGCGGCGCGTCTCGAAGGCGCAAGGCCGCGTTGATGCCCGCGACAAGGCCCTGCGCTCCGGCTTCCTCGTAGCCCGTCGTTCCGTTCAGTTGGCCCGCGAAGAAGAGGCCGCGGATCCGTTTGGTTTCGAGCCACGGCCAAAGCTGGTCGGGCGGGCAATAATCGTATTCGACGGCGTAGCCGTATCGCACGATTTGGGCCCGTTCGAGCGCGGGGATCCGCTGGATCACCGCATCCTGCACGTCGCGCGGAAGGCTCGTCGAAAGCCCGTTCACATACACTTCGTGCGTCCGGCGCCCCTCGGGTTCCAGGAACAACTGATGGCGGGCCTTCTCCGCGAAACGAACGACCTTGTCTTCGATCGACGGGCAATACCGCGGTCCACTCGAACGGATCTGCCCAGAGTACATGGGCGCGCGATGCAGGTTTTCCCGGATCAAGGCGTGGACCGACTCGTTCGTGTGGACGGTCCAGCACGGGATTTGCTCCACCTCCAGACGATCCCGCAAGAAGGAAAACGGACGCGGTGTATCGTCGCCCGGTTGGCGCTCGGCCCTATCGTAATCGATGGTTCGGCCGTTCAGTCGCGGCGGAGTGCCCGTCTTGAACCGGGAGACGACGAACCCGAGCCGGCGCAGTGCCTCGCTGATTCCCGCCGTCGTCCCCTCACCGGCTCGGCCGCCCGGCGTCGTCTGTTCGCCCGTGTGCATCACGGCCTGAAGGAAAGTGCCGGTCGTCAGGACGACGCACGGCGCGAGGTATTCGGCGTCTCCCCGGACACGGACGCCCCGCGCGCGACGCTCTCCTCGGCGCGATTCGGTCAAGAGGTCCTCGACCGTTTCCTGGCGCAGGGCGAGCCCCGGCTGGGACTCGACGACGCGCTTCACTTCCTGTTGATAGGCCCTCTTGTCGGCTTGGGCGCGCGGGCCGTGCATCGCGGGCCCCTTGCGCACATTGAGCATGCGGAATTGGATGCCCGCGGCGTCGATCGCGCGGCCCATGGCGCCGCCGAGCGCGTCGATTTCGCGGACGAGTTGCCCTTTCGCGACCCCGCCGATCGCCGGGTTGCAGCTCATCTGCGCCACGGTGTCGAGATTCGAGGTGAGCAGCGCGACCGATGCGCCGGCGCGGGCGGCCGCGAGCGCCGCTTCGGTGCCGGCGTGCCCGGCGCCGACCACCAGGACATCGAATGTGTATGTCGATCGGCCCACCGCGCAGGAACTCCAACCGTGGGGCAAGCTCCCAGCTTGCCCGCCTCAGGCAAGCCGGAAGCTTGCCACGCTCGAATCCGCCTTCAGGGTATCCGAGACGCCTTCGGACCGGTAGATTCACTCTTGCAAGGCGACGGGTCATCGCGCAATCCGGGGAGTGTTCGGCATGTTTCGATTCGGCGCGGCGCCGTTCGGCGCATCGGTTCCATCGCGTGTGTTCGATTGGATCGGAAGACTCGTCGCGATCGCTTCGATCGGGATTCCGGCGTCGGGATCGGTATGGGCCAAAATCCCTCCGTTCCGAATCGTCTCGATCGAGGCGGCGGCCGAGTATCCCGCGTGCGCGGTCTTCGACGTCAATCGGGACGGAACGCTCGACGTTTTCTCGGGAGGCGCGTGGTACGAGTTCACGCGGACGTCCGCGTCCGGCGCGTCCCCGTCACGCGCCGCATTCGAACAGCGCGCGAGGCATTTCGTGCGGGACGTCGAGGTCATTCGAGGGCGATTCGACGACTATTCCAACTTGCCGTACGACGTGGACGGGGACGGGTGGACCGACGTGATCAGCGCGAACTATCGCAGCCAATCGATCTATTGGGTCCGCAATCCCGGTTCGGCGGACCATCCGTGGTCCAAGCATGTCGTGGACACACCGGGTCCCATGGAGACCGCGCGGCTCGTCGACCTGAATGCCGACGGGCGGGTCGACCTGCTGCCGAACGGTTCCGATTTCGCCGCATGGTGGGAATTGCCGTCCGGCGCGGCGACGACCGGGGCCGCATCCGCGCTTTGGACTCGCCACGTTCTTCCCGCCGGGCTCGCCGGTCACGGCATCGGAGCCGGCGATCTGAACGGGGATGGACGGATCGATCTGGTGGGGCCGTCCGGTTGGTTCGAGGCGGGCGGGGACGGTTCGTGGATTCCGCGACCCGAGTTTCGGCTCCACCGCGACGCGAGCATCCCGGTCCTCGTCCACGACGTCGATGCCGATGGAGACGCCGATCTGATTTGGGGACGGGGCCATCATGTCGGCCTCTATTGGATGGAGCGGATTCAGGCGGGCGGGGCGGCGGAATGGAGGCAGCACACGATCGATTCGAGTTGGTCTCAAGCGCACAGCCTGCTCGTGGCCGATCTCGACGGCGACGATCGGCCCGAGTTGATCACGGGACCGAGGTACTTGGGCCACGAGGGCCGCGATCTTGGTGAGTACGATCCGCTCGCGCTGTATGCCTACGCGTACGAAACGGCGTCGCATACGTGGTCCCGCGGGACGATCCATCGCGGAGGACGTGTCGCATTCGGACTCGATCCCAAAACGGCCGACCTCGACGGCGACGGCGACCTGGATCTGGTCGTCGCCGATCGAAGCGGCCTGTATCTCGCGGTGAACCTCTCCGGTGAGGAGCGACCGAACGCCGAATCCGCGGACTTGCCCCTGTTCAACCATCGCGATCTCCTTCGATCGGGCGCATCCGGAGTGATTGACGATCCGTTCGCGTGGGGTGTCCGCCGCGCGGCGATCCTCGATGGGATGCGCGAGGCGATGGGCGTCGAGCCCGATGCGTCGCGCCGCGTGCCGCTCGACGCGCGCATCCTCGATACGGCCGACGCGGGGACCTATCTCCGCAAACAGATCCGGTTCACTCCGGAACCCGGCGATTCCGTTCCCGCGTTCTTGCTCGTTCCGAAGAACCAACGTTCTCCCGGCCCCGCCATGCTCTGCCTGCACCAGACCACAGGCATCGGAAAGGGCGAACCGGCCGGACTCGGCGGACTCGCGAATCTCCACTACGCCGACGAGCTCGCGAAACGGGGATATGTCTGTCTGGTTCCCGACTATCCGTCGTTCGGTGATTATCCGTACGACTTCGCGGCCGCGCGCGACCGGTACGCGAGCGGATCGATGAAGGCGATCTGGAACAACATGCGGGCGGTCGACCTGCTCGAGGCGATGCCGGAGGTCGATCCCGATCGGATCGGAGTCATCGGCCATTCGCTCGGCGGGCACAACGCGCTGTTCACCGCGGCGTTCGACCAGCGTTTGCGGGCGGTCGTGACGAGCTGCGGTTTCACGGCGTTCCACCACTATTACGAGGGCAACCTCGCGGGCTGGACAAGTGACCGATACATGCCGCGCATCCGGGATCGGTTCGGCAACGATCCGAACCGGGTACCGTTCGACTTCTTCGAGGTGCTCGGCGCGATCGCGCCTCGATCGGTGTTCGTCAACGCGCCGACCGGCGACTCGAACTTCGCGGTCGAGGGCGTGCGCGAGGTGGAGGCCGAGTCGGCGAGGGTCTATGCGCTGCTGCGCGCCGAGGGCCGTGTCCGGTACGTCTATCCCGAATGCGGCCACGATTTCCCGCCCGAGACGCGCGAGGCGTGCTACGAATGGCTCGACGCCGCGCTCGGCGCCCCGTAGCGGAAGTCGCGGAACTTCCGCCGACGCGGTGAGCCGTAACTCGACGGCAAAGCGCTCGGCGGACGGGACGCGTTCGAATCGCGCCTACGCCGTCCGTTTCAACGGACCGTTCGGCGTCTTCAGCCGGAACAGGCCGAAGATCTCGTCCTGCGTCAACCCGGATCCGCTCGGCGGTCCCGATTCGGCGAAGATCGTCGCGAAGAGCTCTCGCTTGTCTTCGAGCACCTGGTTGATGCGTTGTTCGATGGTTTCCGTGGCCAGCATGCGGGTCACCACGACCGGACCCGCCGAACCGATCCGGTGCGCGCGGTTGATCGCCTGGTCCTCGACCGCCGGATTCCACCATCGATCGAATAGGAAGACGTACTGGCAGAATTGCAGGTTGATCCCGACGCTGCCCGCCCCGTAGCTCATCAGGAGGACATGGTGCGCATCGCCTTGCTTGAACTGTTCGAGGATGGCGTCGCGCTGACGGCTCGGAATGCGACCGTGGTACTCGAGCGGTCCGAACGCGGATATCCGATCGCGTATCGTACGCAGCGATTCCACCCATTGGCTGAAAACGATCGCCTTCTGGCCGCAGGCCGCGATTTCCTCGAGGTCGGCGACGAGCCGTTCGAGTTTGCAGCTTGCGCCGGTGGCTGGATCGAAGTTGCAGATCTGCTTGAGACGCAGGACCAGTTCAAAGACGTGTTGGATGGTGAGCTCGTCGCCCATCGCGCTCAACCGCACCACGCCTTCGTCCTCGGCGATCCTGTACGTTTCCCATTGCTCGGGCGTCAGTGCCAAGTGCGCGTCGCGGTAAATCTTGGGCGGCAGGTCGGTGAGCACCATGTCCTTGGTGCGGCGGAGGACGTAGTCGCGAGCGAGGCGGCCCATGCGCCGCGCCTCCATGCCCGATTGCAGGCAGCCGGGCGCCAGGAATTCAAAAATCCCCACGAGGTCGTCCGGACTGTTCTCGACCGGCGTTCCCGTGAGCGCCCAGCCCCGCGATCTCGGAATCGCCCGCACGATCTCGCTCGTCGCGCTCGAACGGTTCTTGATGCGCTGCGCTTCGTCGAGCAGGACGAGGTCGAAACGCAGTCCGCCCTCGTTGAGCAGATCGCGGTCGCGCATGAGCAGTTCGTAGTTGGCGATCTTGACCGGCATCGCGGGCTGCCGCCATTGCCAGTGCCGCTTCTCCCGCTCGCCTTCGATGATGGCGAGCGGAATCTCGGGGGCCCACAGTGCGAACTCGCGTCGCCAGTTGCTGACGAGCGGTTTCGGGCAGACGAGCAGCACCGATCGGATTTCTCCCGATCTCAGCAGGAGCCGCACGGCCGTGATCGACTGCATCGTCTTACCAAGGCCCATTTCGTCCGCGAGGACCGCCGCGACGCGCGGGTAGAGGAAGGCGATGCCTTCGAGTTGGTACGGAAACGGTTCGAACGGGAAATGGACCTCGCCCGTCTGAACGAGCGACTCCAGGGGAGGCTGGAGCATGTAATAGAGACGGTCCTTCAATTTGATGATGTCGTTGGGCGGTCGAATCCGCGTATGACGGACGGGCGGCGCGATCGGCCGGGAGCGATCGGGGGCCGGCCCCCGCGCCGGACGCTTCCCCATCGGAACGAACCGCGCGGATTCGGGAAACAAGAAACTCTCGCAGGGCGGCGCCGGCCCGACGACGCGCACCGTGATAATGCGAACGGACGCTTCCCGGCCCATCTCGACGGGCAACGCCTGAATCCGCCATCCGCGCGCGAGGGCCGTGTTCCAACCCGTGGAGAAATCCGCGACGGGGATTCTCAGATCGATCGAGCCCACGGAAATCGGCGCGCGACGATCGTCCTCGATCCTCGCCCTTTCGATTCGCTCAGGCCCGCCGCCATCGGTCATGCCGTCCTCGTCGTGCGAATGGGCTCCGATCGCCGCTCGATCCCCGCGGTCAGGCGGCCTTTCTCGCCTCGCCGATCGCTTCCCGAATCCGCTCGAACGGCTCGGCCAAGTCCAACTCGTTCGCGTGCGCCCGCCATAACTCGACGATCCGCGGACCGTCCGACTCGAATCGGTTCGCCACTTCCAACCGGCGCGCGCCAAGCTCGAACGGCGTCGGAACGGCGCAGGCCCTCCTTGGGGACCGGCCGTCGCTCTCTTGCGACTCGCCGCCGAACGATGTCCGGGATGCCGTTAGGCCGGGTCCGGCACGCGATCGATCTTCGCCGACCGAGTTGGAACCGGGATCGGAGACGACAATGCGCGCGACGGGCGTATCCAGGGTTCCCCGGACGGCCAGAACGGGATCGAGATCGGTGCAGACGAAGAGCGGTTTCGCGCTCGATTTGCGGACGAGCGCCTGGGCGATCTGTTCGCCGAACAAGAACGGTTGAAGGGTCGGACCGTAGAGAATCTCCTGGGCGCGGCTGGCTCGCACCGGAGCCGTACAGTGGAATTCGATCGGTCGGCCGAGCGTGTTGAGCACGAGATAGCCGCCGATCCACGTCGCGTCGCCGCCCGCGACAACCGTCACGAACCCGACTGTCGGCGGTCCTCCGGTTCCCGCTCCGCTCGAAGGGCTTGGTCCGCTCATCAGGCCGCTGCAACCTCCCCGCACGGTTTGCGAATCGCGAATCGAGCGGGCGGGTCGCCCGCGTGTGGACCGTGCAATGATCGGGTCGGGCCGATGCTGGACTTTAGCACCTTTACCGACCTTGCTCGAAGGTCTGCGAAAGTGGCGCGACTGGGAGAGCTCGGCGAAGCCGCGAGGTTCGCGTGCCGTGGGGCTAGCGTCCAGCTTGCCGCCTTATCTCGGACCTTTGGAGAGGCAAGCAAGATGCTCGCCTTCTTTCCGGCTTGCCGCGAGAATCGGTACGGGCGGCCCGTTCGAACGGCCGTTGGTCGGTGAGGTCTCGCCGCGACCGGTGGAATTGCTCGACAAGGCACTGCGTTTGTCTATACTGAGGGCTCCGGCACGCCGTACTGGAGTCCACGATGCACGATCCGCAACAGGTTCCTCCCATCTTCCGAATCGACGTCTCGGCCGACACCACGGCGGCTCAGCCCACGGGGGACCACGATCGCATGGTCGTCTTCCTGCTGCGCCAATTGCTCGCGTCGCAGGAGCGCCAGAACCAGTTGATCGAGGAATTGAATCGCCAGTTCTCGGCGGCCCAGCGCCAGCGCGCGACCGAACTCCAGCAGTGGAAAGACGCGCATCCCGAGGTGGCGCAGCAATGCCGCGCGGCCGCCGAGACACTGAGCCGCGTGCAGACCGAGTTCCTGCAATCGATGGCGCGGGAAGTGGTCCATTGCGAGGACGCGCTGATGGATGGTGAATTCATGTTGAACGAGTTCGTCGACCGTTACGGACCGCGGCTCGCCCATTTGAACGGTCTTCTCCAGGTCTTTTCGCAGTTGAGCGGCACGGCGTGAATGTCGAGCTTGTGCGCGTGCTCACGCGGGACGGCGTGCGCCTCGACGGCGCGTACGAGCGGGTCCGCGAGCCGCGTGCGCGGATCGGCGACGTGCTTTGCCTGCATGGCGCGGCGGGGAATTTCTATTCGGGCGCGATGTTCGAGCGGCTCGTCGAGCCGCTCCGCGATCGGGGATGGGGCGTGCTCCGCGTGAACACGCGAGGCCACGACGGCTATTTTCCCACCCGGACGGCGGCCGGCCCCGCGCGTCTCGGCGCCGCGTACGAACGGGTCGGCGACTGCGAACAGGACGTCACGGCATGGCTCGATTGGCTCGCGGGTCGCGGGGCGCCCCGCGCCGTCGTGCTCGGCCACAGCCTCGGCGCGATCAAAGCGCTGCACAGCCAGGTCCACGCGCGCCACGCGCTCGCGCGGGGCATCATCGCGATTTCTCCCCCGAGACTATCCGCCGGCCTTTTCCGATCGAACGCGCCCGAGCGGTTCCTGCCGACATTGGAGGAGGCCGAGCGCCGGATCGCGGAGGGCCAACCGCGGGCGATCCTCGAGTCGCCCTTTCCCTTTCCCATGCTGATCACGGCCGAGTCGTTTCGCGACAAGTACGGTGCCGAGGCCTACCACATCGTGGATCAGGTTCGAAGCCTCGCGATCCCCGCCGGATTCATCTATGGGGCGCGGGAACTTGTCGACGCGAATGCCGCGTTCGCGGAACTGCCGGAGATCCTCGCCGACCATGTTTCCGATCGCCGGTTGCTCCGGTTCGAGATCATTCCGGACGCGGACCATTTCTATGTGGGCTACCAGGAATCGCTCAATGCCGCCGTGCTCGCCATGATCGATTGGATCGGCGGTCCTGGGTCCGCGTCGTAGGTGAACCGCGCCGCGCTCGAGCCCGAGTAGCCGTTTGCCGGAATGCGCCGCGCACTTCCTCCCGCATGGCCGTTCACCTACAATCGACGGCGTTCGATGCGAGGGAGGTGGGCCGACGCATGCCGCGGATCCGTTTCGTCATGATCGGTGGATTTCTGGGCGCGGGGAAAACGACCACCGTCGCTCGGCTTGGGCGGGCGTACGCGCGGGATGGCCGTCGTGTCGCCGTCGTGACCAACGATCAGGCCCATGATCTGGTCGACACGCGGACCCTCCGGCACGAAGGATTCGAGGTCGGGGAAGTCCCGGGCGCCTGCTTCTGCTGCAAGTTCGACGATCTTGTCGATGTCGCCGGCCGGTTCTCGGGCACGGCCGCGCCCGACCTGATTCTGGCCGAACCGGTGGGAAGCTGCACCGATCTCGCGGCGACGGTCATCGAACCGCTGCGGCACCTGCATGCCGACGACTACGACGTCGCGCCGTTCACCGTCCTGCTCAAACCCGAACACGGCCGCAAGATCCTCGGCGGCGACCGGAACGCCGGTTTTTCGCCGAAGGCCGCCTACATCTTCCTGAAGCAGATCGAGGAAGCCGACCTCGTGGGACTCAACAAGGTCGACCGATTGACTCCGACCGAGATCGACGATCTGACCGATCTCGTGCGAAACCGTTTTCCGGGTAAACCGGTCGTCCCGCTCAGCGCGCGAACGGGCGCGGGATTCGATCGGCTCCTCGATGCCTTGGCGTCCCCGCGGATCGCGCCGAGCCGACCGATCGACGTCGACTACGATGTCTACGCCGAGGGCGAGGCGGAATTGGGGTGGCTGAATTGCCGTTGCGCCGTCGCGTCCTCCGCCGAGTTCCCGCTCGATGCATGCATGCTCGATCTGATCACGGCGCAGCGCGACGCGCTCGCCCGGTCGGGGATGGAACCGGCGCATTGGAAGATCCACGGCGAGCACGGCGAGGATGCGGCGCTGGTGAACCTGGTGAGCCGTGACGCGGCGCCCGAACTGTCCGTCGCTTCGGAATCGCGCGTGCCCGGCGCGCGGCTGGTCGTGAACGCGCGGGTCGCCGGGGATCCCGAATCGCTCGAAGAACTCGTTCGAGCGACGCTCGACGACTGGGCGCTCCGGCACAACCTGGTCGTGACGATCGATGGCATGCAGCGGTTCCGACCGGGACGCCCCGTGCCGACGCACCGGTTCGGCTGATCGATGGGCGACGGGCGTCCCGCGTCGCGGCGATCCCTTGCGAAGGACGCAGATGTGACGATCGATCCGACGAACGGCGATCCCGATCCGTTTCCCGGGCGGTGGCCGCCGAACGATCCGGCGATCCGCGACGCGCTGCTCGCCGCTTGGGAGTCGGGCGATTGGGGTCGGTACGAGGGTCGCGCCGGTGCGGAATTCGCCCGGAAGCTCGCCGCATTCCATCACGCGCCGCACGTCCACCCCTGTGCGTCGGGCACGATCGGCGTCGAACTGGCTTTGCGCGGGTTGGCCGTCCGCGCGGGCGACGAAGTCGTCCTTGCCGGTTACGATTTCCCGGGCAATTTCCGCGCGATCGAGGCGATCGGCGCGAGACCCGTGCTCGTCGATCTCGAACCGGACCGGTGGACGATCGACGCCGAATCGTTCGAGAAGGCCGTATCGAGCGGCCCGGTGCGCGCGTGCGTCGTGTCGCATCTCCACGGCACGCTCGCCGACATGACAACTATCTGTCACATTGCGTCGCGGCACGGCGTCGGCGTGGTCGAGGACGCCTGCCAGGCGGTCGGCGCGACCGTGCAGGGCAAGCCGGCCGGGACGTGGGGCGATGTCGGCGTCCTGAGTTTCGGCGGAAGCAAGCTGCTCACGGCGGGTCGAGGCGGAGCCCTCCTGATCCGCGACGCGTCGGTCCTGCAGCGGACCGTGATCTTCGGCGAACGGGGCAATCAGGCGTTTCCGCTCAGCGAGCTGCAGGCGGCCGTCCTCCTCCCCCAACTCGCGCGCCTCGCCGAACGGCACGCCGACCGACTCGATCGCGCGCGGGTCTGGCGCGAACGGCTTACCATGGAGGACGGACCGTTCGACGTGCCGCCGTTCGAGCGGGGGTCGCCCGCCTTCTATAAGCTCGGGCTCCGTTCGCGCGCTCCGGCGGTCGAGGTCTTGGAAAAACTCGCCGCGCGGCGCGCGATCGATCGGCCGATCGACATCGGCGCGGGGTTCCGCGGGTTCCATCGCCGCGGCGCGGCGCGATGCCGCCGAGTCGGCGGACTTCCCGGTTGCGAACGGGCCGCGTCGCATACCCTCCTGATCCACCACACGGCGCTCGCCGGGCCGATCACCGGCTGCGCCGACGAAGCCGATCGGCTGACGCACGCGCTGCGCGGATGAAGGATTGAACTTTCCCAACCCGGTGGCGTAAGCTCCCAACTTGCGATCCCGAGAATCGCTCCGGCGACGGAGGATCCGACTCGCGTTCCCAGTCGCGAAGCGACGGTCCGATCAAAGCCCGGGGCAAGCCGACGCGAGTTTTGCGGCGCGGCGGCGCCGCCCCGGGTGGATGCCCGCGAAACGTTCGGAAGCCGTACGGCGGCGGCCCTATCGGATGGCGTTCCGCATGTGCTGCTTTGATGCCGGTCGATCATCGGGTCGCCCGGAGGCAAGGTCTTCCTTCGCGCAGCGACGCTCGGCGCGGGACGTCAAACCTTGCGATAACCGAGCGACGTGATGATCGAGTGCATTTCCTCGTAGGTGATGAATCGGCGCCGGTGTTCGAGCTTGTATTGGTCGATGGCCGATGCGAGTTCCCTCGCATCGGGAGACAACGCGTCGTGCGAATTGGCGAATTGCCTCCGTTCCCGCGCGATCGGCGCCCGCGAACTGTTTCCTCGCCGTTCGATGAACGGGGCTTCGTTTTCCAATTGCGTCGCCATGGCCGTCAAGCCTCCGCGCTGTCGCGCCGGCCGAGCGGTCCCCCACGATGGGATCGGTTCGCGCGGCCGTCCACCCAAACATACACCCGAAACACGGCGCGGGGTCGTGGTCCGTGGGCGGCACGCCGCACCGACCGCGCGCGATCGGAACGATTCCACCGTTCTTAACGGATGGTCATCACCGGGAGGAGGCAAGCAAGATGCTTGCCCCGCCGGGGGTGGCCGTTACCGCCGCAGGCTTGATTCGATCGATAGCTCGTCGTCGGTCCGTTCGGCGATTTCCAGTCCCATCGCGCGGGCCGTTTCGAGACTGAGGCGTTCGCCCTCCCGGTCGCCCGCGAGCTGTTGGGCTCGGGCCAATTCGTGCCAAAGCGCGGCATTCGGAGGACCGAACTCCATCGCGCGGCGGAAATGGACGATCGCTTCGTCCGCGCGCCCCAATTCGCGGTGCGCGAGCCCTTCAAGCCGATGGAGGGCGGCGAGCTGGGGATTGGAAAGCGCATCGGTGTCGATCGACTGCAACGTCGAGAGGGCTCGGCGAGGTTCCCCCCAGATTCGATAGATGTCCGCCACGGCAAGCTGCACGTCGGCATTGCGGGGTTGGATGGCGAGCGAGAGATGGTAGGACTCGAGCGCCCGATCGAGCCGGCCTCGGTGGGCGTCCACGTCGCCCAGCAGCGCGTGGCCCGGCGCGCTCTTGGGATCGGCCGCGACCACCTGCTCCGCCGCGCGCCGCGCTTCGTCGAGCCGCTGTTCGGCCAGGTGCATGCGGCCCAGCTCGATCAACAGCTCGGCGTTGCCGCCCGAGAGCCGCACTGCCTCGACCATCTCCCGCATCGCGTCCGGGCGGCGTCCCCGTTGCCAGAGAACGCGGGCGTAATGGAAATGGGCCCGCTCATCCTCGGGCGAGGCGCTGACCGCCGCCGCGAGATGCGACTCGGCGGCGTCGACCTCGTTGCGCCGCATCGACTCGATCCCGCGCAACATCCGCTGCCGACCCGCAACGATACTCTCAGCCGGCTTCGATTTGGTGGCCAGCGCGCACCCCGTTCCGCTCAATAGGCAAGCGGCCACGACAAGTCGGCGGGAAACTGGATTGGCCACGATGCGGTCTGTCGCACGTCGATTCACGGTTCTCCCGCGTCACGGTCCTTCCGCGGGTTTGCGGAATGAATCGCGACGGGCCGTCCGGAGGTGCGGGATCCTCCGAGCGACCCGTCCGCGTCATTTCGGAACCGGGGACGGTGCGAACGGCGTGCCATTGGGACGCCAATCGGGGCCATGCCAGGAAAAGGCCGGAAAACAGGCCTGTTTCGGCTCGAAGCCGCGGGCCTCCATCCGCTCCGCCTGCACGATCGGCCGATGCCCGGGAAGGAATTACAATTCGAGATTCCGCAGAAGGCTGACGGTCATGGCCTGAAAAACGGTTTCGAGCCGTTCAAAGTCGCGATCCTCGGCTTGAGCGAGCACGAGATACGAACGATCCTGGACGGTGAAGGCCCGGACACGGCACGTGATGACGAACTCCCGCAGGAAGAACGCCATGTCGCGACCCTCCGCGACGACCGACCCGAACGATTCGCGGACCGGCTCCGCCTCAAGCTGTTCGCAGTCGGAATCCATGATCCGCACCACTTCGTCGACCAGATGTTCCGGATCGCGCGGGTGGGCGTAGATCTGCAACGTCCAAAAAGCGCCGGTTGGGCTCTCGACCGTGACTTCGCGCGGCCACGCGTCGGACCGTTCGGCGAGCGACCAATTCTCGGGATATTGGAAGCGAACGCCGTCATCCTCGTACAGGGCGGTCATGGAGCTCCGCCTATTTGAGCGTGAGGATCCGTCCGCGGCTGGTTTCCTCGATGTCGATCTTCCCCTCGCGGGCCAACCAGCCGACGCCTTGCAGGATCTGATCGCGCGGCGCGTCGACGGTCTTGATGAGTTTCGCGAGGGAAAGAGGTCCCTGGTCCTTGAGGGCGTGCCAGACCGCGCCGGCCGTTTCCCCAATCGCCATGACGGGCGAACGCAACGTCGTCTCCATGGTGGCAACTCCTCGTCCGGGATAGGCAATCACGGCCGGGCCGCATGGAAGGATCGGCCATTCGGCCGACAGTATAGCGTTGGAACGCGTCGCTGGCGAGCCATGGTCATGGTTCGCTCCGCGAACCACGGGAATCTGCGCGCGACGTGGATACCAAGAAAGGCTGATCGCGGAGCGATCAGCGACATGGTCAACCACAAAGGTCACGGGCTCGCGCGGCCTTCTTCCTTGTAGAGCGGAAGGTGGCGGTAATGGACTTCGAGGGAGAGCAGGTTGAGCGTGGTGACGTAGAGTCGTCCGGCTTGGCCGGCCCATCGATCGGCCACGGGCAGGAAGGGATCCCAACTCCCCGCATGGCGTCCATCCGCGATCTGCGTGCGCGCGAGCATCGGGTGGAGCCTCGCGTTCCATTCCTTCCAGGCGTCGCCTCCGACGTGGAACATGACCTGGGTCGCGTAGTACCAATAGTAGGTGTCCCGGCGCCGGGACAGGATCGTATCGGTGGGTTCGCCCTGCGCGGGCAGATTCGCGCGGAAGTAATCGGCACCGCGTCGGACCGCCTCGTGATCGCGATTCCAGCCGAGATACAGCCGGAGCAGGAGTCCGACGGCGGTCATGCTGGGCGACGCCCGGCGGCCGTGCGATTGTTCCGCCGTGTCGGGCGCGTCGGGGTTGTAGCGATAGAGGTGTGACTCGGCGGGCGATGCCTGAGCGCGGTCGAGCCAGCGGGCGACGCCTTCATACGCCTCGACCGGCACGCGCAGCCCGGCCAGTTCGCCGCTCTTGAGGGCCATCATCATCCAGCCGGTGACCGATGTGTCGCTGCTGACTTGCGGCGCGTATCTCCATCCGCCGAGTTGGCCATTCTGGGACGCGACGATCTGGTCGATGGCTCGCTGCGCGGGGCCTGCGAGCGCCGGGTCGCGCGTCATCCCGTAGGCCTCGCACAGCGCGAGCGCGGCGATGCCTTGCGTATAGAGCCTCGCGAATCGATTCGATTCCTCGTCGGCGTTCACAAAAACCGATCCGTCGCGTTCCTGGTTCGCGATCAGGAAGTCGAGCCCCGAGCGGACATTCGACGCGTACCGGTGTTCGCGATGCGTGTACCCCGCGCCTTGAAACGCGAGCAGGGCGAGCGCGGTGGCGGCCGCGTCGGACCGCATGCCGGGTTGCTCGTCATCGAAGCCCTCGAAGGTCCATCTTCCATCCTCGCGCTGCGACCGCGCGAGGAACGCGAGCCCGGCCTCGATCGCTTGTTCGGTTTCGGGTCCGAGCCGATCGCCGCCGGATGGTCCTCGGTTCCGGTCCGATCGCCGCCGGAACGCCTCGGCCGCGATCACCGGCGCGGTGTTCACGTCCGGCCGACCACCCAAGTCGCGGCGCGGAATGCGGACCATGCGGAACTGCACGTTTTCGGTCTCTCGGCTTGCCCGGCGATCCTCGATGCCCGCGTCCGGTGTCGGTGTCGCCGCAAGTCCGCCCGGTCCAGGCTCGGCGTCGATATCGACCGGACGGCTCGACGGCGACTCGCGTCGCGTCGGGCCGATCGCGACGGGCGTCTCGCTCGCCGATGCGCCATCCGCGTCCGACGGTGTGCGGGATTCGGGCGGCGCGCGCCGCGCCATGCGCGCCGACGGACCGCCGTCATCGATCGATGGATTGGCGAGCATGGGTCCCGATCGGGTTCGACCTCGGGCAATGGCGGACGTCGCCGATGCGGTCGACGGACCTTCGTCTTCCGTCGATCGGCCGGCGCGGGGCCGAATGGCGGCGCGCGTGACGTCGAGCGATGGCTGGTCGGCCGTGGTCTCGGCGGCCGAATCGAGACCCGCACTGATGCCGCCTTCCCGTTTGCGCATTTCCACGCCGCTCGCGACGGGAGCGGCCGAGGCGCCTTCCGCGCGCATCGCATTCAATACGGGCGACTCGGCGGTCGGATTGCCGAACGCGTCGTCGCCCAATCGCGGGGCTCGAGCGATGCGAGTCGTTTCCCGCGGGCCTCCGCCGACGAGCGGTGGTCCAGCGGGTCCGTCGGCCGGTTCCGCGCGGCGCTCGTTCGAAGCGGTCGAGGTCGGCGGGCTGGAAGGACCGACTTCATCAATCGCGTTCGCGTGCGCGGCGCGACCTTCCGACGGAAGTTCGGCGGGATCGCGGCGCGCCACGTCGGTCGCCGACGCGGACGGCGGGGGCGAGCCGCGCTCCGCGCCTTGCGGGTCGGCCACCGCCGACTCCGAATCGCGTCGACCTGTGCCGATCGGCGTGGGCCGACCGGCCGTCGCGGTCGGCGGCGCGGATGCCGCACGACGCGGTGCGGGCTCGGAGGCCCCCGTTCCGGACGGCGCAGCCGCCGTATCGGTATTCGGTTGCAGGGCTCCGAGCGCGTCATTCGAGTCGGCCGGGGCGCGGCGCAAGGCCAGCGCGCCGTGCGCATCGGCCGCGTTGGATTCGGACGCACGTCCTTCGACAAGCGAGCTCGCGGGCCCGCCGCTCGATGCCGTTTCGCCTCCCCGATCGGTCCGCTTCGCCGCGACCGCCGTCGGCTGGGCGTCGATCGCGAGCGGCCGCGCGCCGCCATCGCCGTCCGGAGCGCGGACCTGCATGGCCGTCGTATCGACGTCGAGAGCCTGTTGCGTCGCGCCGCCTCGAGAGGTTCGTGCCGGGTTCGGCGCCGCGGACAACGTCGGTTCGGGTTGCCCGCCTCCGGACGCCGGACCCGATTGGAATTGGGCCACGATCCGTTGAGGCCCGATATCGACCGGCGCGTCACCCCGGTCGGCCGTGACCGCGCCGCTCTCCGACCGAGCGCGCATCTCGATGGTCGCCGCGCTCGCCGAATGCGGTCTCCCCGACGTTTCGGGCGGCGCGCCCGGCGCGGAGGTCGTTTGAGGAACGGGTGCGGCGGCGAGCGGCGAGTCGTGATCGGCCCGCGATCGCGGGACCGTCGCCGACTCGGCCGGACTGAGCGCCGGGCCTTCGGCTGTTCGTTGCGTCGCTCGGTCGCGACTCGAACCCGATGCGACCAGCGAAGGACTTTCGCCCGAGGGAGCTCGGCGATCGACGTTGGTCGAGTATCCGGATCCGGCCGTTCCCGTCGTGCCTTTGGAAACCGCGATGGACGACGGCTGCGCGCTGCCCGGTGACGGCTCGACGACGACGCGGGCCGCGGGATGGTCCATCTTCACCGTCGTCTGGAGCGTTTCGTTCGTCACCGATCGCGCGGGGCGCGGCGTCGGTCGCTCCAACGGCATGGTGGTGGCTTCCTCCGAAACGATCGTCCGGCGCGAGACGGTATTCGCCACCTGATCGCGAGAGGTCGACCGCGGCTCGTCGAGCGGCTGTCGCGGTGTCGGGGCGGCGCTCGTCGCGGCCTGCCTTGCGATCGGTGCGTCGGTCGGCCGCGCGCCCCCGGCGTCCTCGACCGGCGAAGCACTCGGTTCGGTCCGCTCCGCCGCCGCCGCGACGTCGATCGGGGGCGCCGTTTCGGAACGTGGGAGCGAACTTCGAACCAGAGGGCTCGGCGGTGACGGCGCCGCGTTCGAAGGAGCATCCGGTGCCGACGCCGTTGACGGGCGCTCCATGGCGATCGCCCGCGCCGGGGCCGTCGCGGATTCGGATTCCATTCGCTCGGCGGTCGGCGCGGAGGACGCCGAGCGGTCCATCCGCGCATCGGCCGCGGCGATCTCGGGTCGCGCGTCGGAATCCCGCCGAGAGCCCGACGTGGTTTGGGGCGCCGCGATCTCAAGACGGTCCACGCGCTCCGTGCGCCTCGCCAGTTGATTGGGTGTGGGTTCGGGCGATTGGGCGACGAGCGGTTGGTCATCCGACGCGTTGCGCCGGACTTCCGGATCGACGGCCGATTGGGACGCGCCCATCTCCTCGGAATCGCGTCGACCATGCGAAGAGGGCTCGGGCGTCCGTTGCGCGACGTCGGCGTCGCGCGGCGCGAGGACGGGCGTTTCCGAACGCTGGGCGGCCGGTCGAGGTTCGTTCTCCGCGGCAAGCGATGGTTCAAACGGAGCCGTCGCCGACTCGCGGCGCAGTATGATCGGCGATTCGGCCGGAATCGGTTGGTCCGATCGAACGGGTCGCGGCAACGGTTCGGTCGGGACCGATTCGCGCATCGCGAGCGCCGGCGGCGCGGCCTGTTCCCGCTCTTGACTCGCCGCCGATCGGGATTCCGATGGCCGTCGCTTGGCGACGTCGATCGACGGCGAGATCGGCGGCGCCGCGGTCTCGCTAGGACGCGGCGCCGAACGCGATTCGGGAACCGTGGTTTCCGGTCTCATGACGCGCTCGGTCCGGCTGCGGCTCAATTGCGAAGCCATCTCGCTGCGCCGCGGTGCCGACTCCGATTCCCGCTCGCGCTTCACGATGTCGGGCCGCGCGGTCGACTCGCGCTCGATCACCGGTTGCGGCTGCGGTTCGACGGGCGACTGAGCCGTTTCCGTCCGCTCCCGTTCGATCGGCTCGCTCGGTTCGGGCACCGGCGTCTCGACGGGCCGCTCCAGATCGGACGGTTCGGAATGGTGCCGGGCCATCGGAATGGGAACGCGGTCGGGCACCGCGCGCCGCTCCCGTTCCCGCACGAGATCGCGAGCCTTCTTGTCGAGACTCGCCGTGTTCACGGGAACGACAAGCCCGACGGCGGCGAGCAGCAGGGCGAAATGAACGAACAGGCTCACCAGCATGCCGAACTGCATCGACCGGCGCAGCCACGCGCGGCTGACCGCCCGCGTCGCGAGCATGCCGCCGCCGATCAAGAGGGGAACGCCGATCAGCGTGCTCCACGCGTTTCCGTGCCATACCGGATGGTCGAATCGCTGGAAGTCGAGCGCGGCGCCGATGACGAACGCGCCGAGCACGACGAGGGCGACGTCGACCGGCCAGTGCAGGTCGTCGGTCGCCGTGAACGGCGGATCGATCTTGCGGACGACGCGTCGCATGGCGGGAGCCGATGATTAGCGGGTGTCGATCGAGTAGTTCTCGATCGCGTGGCGTTTGCAGAGGTTGAGCACGAGCACGACCGCCTCGAAACCGACCCGTTTGTCGGCCCGGATATTGACCGTCTGATGGGCCGGGTTGTTCGCCGTCGCCTGACGCAGGGCGAGGTCGACTTCATCGAGCGTCATCTTCGAATCACCGACGAAATAGTTCCCCCCGTCGTCGATGTTCACGATGATCTCGCGGGGCCGGTCGGTGAGCGGCTTCGCCTCGCTCGCGTTGGGCAGCCTCACTTCCAACTGCCGATCCTCCTCGGCGAACCGGGACGCGACGAGAAAGAAGATCAGCAATAGAAAGACGACGTCGATGAGCGACGTGAAGTTGATCGCGCTGAGCGCGTTTCCCTTCTTGATTTCGATGGCCATGGTTCACCCGCTTCGCGCTCGACCCGCACCCGTCGCCGCATCGGTCGAACCCCGATTCGTTCCGTTGTCGCCCGCCGCTTGACTGAACCGCACGCGACCCTCGAACTTCTCGATTTGAGGAAGGAGGTTGAATAGGAGCTCGTCGATCCGATGGAAGATCGTGATCAACCGGCCCTCGAAGTAATGGGACAGGACGGTCGCGGGAATGGCCACCGCCAATCCGCCGAGCGTCGTGACGAGGGCGAGGTAAATTCCTTTCGCCAAATACTCGGCCTTGTTTTGACCGGGCAGTAGTTGGGTCGTGTCATGGAACGAAACGATCATGCCCCAAACCGTGCCCATGAGTCCGAGCAGCGGAGCGACGCCGGCGGCCAGATTGAGCCAACGGACATTGCCGTACAGCCGCTGCGCCTCCCGCTCGCTCGCCTCCTTCACCGAATGCTCGACCTCGCTGTGCGGCCGGCCGATCTTGAGCAACATCGCGCGGATCACACTCGAAGCCGGCGACGGATAACGCTGGCAGATCCGGTACGCCTCGCGCGGATCGAATCCTTCCTTCGCATCGCCGAGTCGTCCAAGCTCGCTCAGAAGCCCCTTTGGCATGACTCGGGATGTGGACAACGCGATTTGCCGGTCGACCGAGACGGCGATCGCGATGAACGAGAGGATGACGATCGGGAGCATCCACCATTTGGAATCCCAGAACAGCAGGAACAGATTGAGGCCCTCGGAATCGGGGTTGGGGCCGGCGGGTTCCTCTCGAGGCGCGTCACCGTCGCCGAACGCGCCGTCCGGCGCTTCGGGTTCCCGCGTCTGAGCGGCGTAGGCGACGAGGCTGAGTTTCGGCAAGGAATCGTGATTGTCGTTGATTGCTCCGCGATCAACGTTGGATTCGTGTCCAAACGATGGGCGGGGCGGGTGGTTCGCGGAGCGAACCACGACATTCGGCCAGCCGACGACGGCGAGCAAGACGGCGATCCATACCATGCCCGCCCAACGGGAATCCCGAGGGAGAAGCAGCCCAAGCGTTCTCATGTCCGAGCAATCTCCCCCGACGGGCGGTGGGACCGATCATGCGGCGCGCGGCGCGACCGCCGTTTGGATTATAGCTTGGCGAGCTCCGCGAGGCGCTTTTGGGCTTCCGCCGCAAGTTCGCTCTGGGCGTGTTTTTCAACGACGAACGTATAGAACTTCTTGGCGTCCGCGATCGCCGAGGCCTTGGCCTGCGGCGTCGCGCTCGACCCGATCCGCACTTCGGCGCACCGTCCCGCCTCGAATCCGGCCCGCGCCTGCCACGCCTTGATCTCGGCGGGCGCGTTCTCGCCGCCGTAAAGGAACATCGTCCGCTGGAACTCGCGGATCGCTTCGGGAAACTCCTTCCGCGCGAAACGGACCTCGCCCATCATGAACCGGGCCCGGGCTCCGACGACCGTCGTGGCCGACGCGGCCGCGTCGAATTCCCTCAGCGCGTCGTCCAACTTCTCCTGGTTCCTCAGCACCGATCCGCGCTCGAAACGGGCTTCGGCGAGATGGGGCGTCTTGGGAAATCCGGTGATCAGGGCGTCTAGGAACGCGAGGCTTACGTCCCATTGCTTGACCTGCGCGGCGGCCTGTCCGGCATGCAGCAGCATGAGCATCTCCATCGATTCGGACGACGGCTTTTTTTGCCGGGTCTCCTGGAACGCGGCGAGCGCCTCGGCGTACTTGCCGACCTTGAACAGCGAGTCCCCTTTCATGAACCCCGCATCCCCGGCGAGGGTGCCGTTGGGAAACGCCTTGGCCTGTTCGGCGAACGCGTCGTGGGCCGCCTGGGGGTCGTCGAGCTGGAATCGGGACCAGCCGAGTTTGTAGAGCGATTTCTCTTTGAGTTCGTCCGAGTTGGCGCCGGCAATCGCCGATGTGTACGACGCGGCCGCCTCTTTGTACGCTTTCGCCTTGTAATGATGTTCGCCGACATGGAAGTGCGCCTCGGCGGCGAGCGGACTTTTGGGGTGTTCGGCGGCGAGCTTGGCGAATTCGGCGACCGCCTTGTCGTCCTGTTCGGACGTTCGATACGCCCAAGCGAGTTCATATCGGGCGGCATCGGCCTTCGCGAACGTGGGATCGTCGGCGAGGATCGCGGCGAACGTCGCGGCCGCCTCGCCCGCCTTCTTGAGCGCGGATTCGGCGAGTCCCCGTTCGTAGAGCGCCTCGGACTTGCGGGCGGGCGGCGGATTCGTCGCCACGAACGCGTTGAGGTCCTCGATCGCCTTGTCGTGCTGCGAGGCCTGGCGGCGGGCCATGCCGAGCGCGAGCCGCGCGTCGTCGGCCAGTTCATGCGACGCGTGGCTCGTGACGATCGCCGAGAAATCGGTGATCGCCGCCGGATGCTCGCCCGCCGAAAGCTCGGCCCAGCCCCGGCCGAACAGGGCGTACGGAACAAAGACCGAGTCGGCGTACGACTCGATCGTCTTCGCGTACGCCTGTTTCGCCTCGGCGAACTGCTTTCCGGCGTAGAGGAAATCGCCGAGTCGATACCAGGCTTGGTCGAGGGCCGTGCTTTGAGGGTATTTCGCGATCATTTCGCGCGTGAGGGCGATCGCGTCGTCGGTCCGCGACTGTTTGTGCAGGCACCGCGCGAGCAACAGCAGGCATTCATCCGCCTGCCTCCACGTCGCCGACGCGGCGCGCGACGCCTCGAGCGCGGCGATCGCCGGATCCGGCGCGTCCTGTTGGAACCGGCTCGCGCCGATCCAGTATTGCGATTCGGCGAGCAGTTCGGGGTACGGTCCCAGTTCGGCGGCCAACGGCGTCAAGTGGTCGATCGCCTGCGGATAGGCGCGCTGCAGGTAATGGACCATTCCCGCGCGAACGCGCCACGCCGGACGCTCGGCGTGCTCGGGAAAATCAGCGATGAGTTTCGTCAATTCGTCGATCGCCCGCGCATAATCGCGTTTTTGGATCAGGCTCTCGACGAGAATGCGCCGCGCGTCGGCGGCGAGCCCATCCGTCGGATAGGCCTTGCGGTGTTGTTCGCCGAGGCGCAACGCGAGGTCGTAGTCCTTCGCGTCGAGCGCGGCGATGGCCGCGTTGTAGAGCGCTTGCGGCGCGATCCGGTGCTCGGGATGGTCCTCGGCGATCTTCAAATAGAGCACGAGCGCCTGCGATCGTTTGGCCGGTTGTTCGTAGAGCGCGTCGGCATGATCGAAACGGAGATGGACGAGCCACGCGCCGCCGCCGGCCGTGCCCGACAACGAATCGGCGGCGAGTTTCTCGGCGTCGGCCGCCTTGCCCGCTTGAAGGAGGAGCCGGCACATCCAATGCGCGGCTTCGAGGGCCGCCTCGCCGCCCCGCCGCTTCGCCGTCTCGAACCATTTCATCGCCTCGTCGACGTTCTTGGCGCGGTAATACGACCGCGCGGCCGCGATTTCCGCGTCGGGCCGCATCGCCGATTCGGGAAGGTCCTTGACGAGCGCGGCATAGATCGCGGCGGCCTCGGCGAACCGTTCGAGTCGGTCGAGGCAATAGCCGCGCCGCATCCGCGCATGATCGGCGGCCGCGAAATCCGGCGCGGCGGCGGATGCCGCGAAAAGCCGTTCCGCCTCCTCGATCGACCCCGTCCGCACCAAACACTCGGCCTTCCGCATCGATACCTCGGTCGCGAACGCGTGCTGAGGCAGCGCGGTCAGAAACGCGGTGTACGTCTCCAGGGCCTCGGCGAATTGTTCGAGTTCCTCACGGGCGACGCCGAGCGCATAGAGTCCGTCGGCGAAATAACGCGACTTCGGGTGCTCGCTCGTCAAGGCCGCGTAGGCCTCGACCGCTTCCTTGCGGTTTCCTTGTTGGTAAAGCGATTCGCCAAGGAAATACCACGCCTCGTCGCGGTGTTTGCCTTTGGGGAACTGGGCGAGCAGATCGCGCAACGTCTTGGCCGCCGCCGGCAGCAGTTCCTTCTTGCCGTCCTCGGCCGCCGAATACTGGCACCAGCCCAGATTGACGAAGGCGTCTTCGAGCAATTCGAACTTCGGATGCTCGGCGATGACTTTTTGGAACCCGGCGATGGCCGGATCCCATTGGCGCAGCTGGAGGTGGCAGACGGCCCGGTAATAGGCGGCTTTCGGGGCGAGCGGATCCTTGGGGAATTGCGTGAGGAACTTGCCCCATTCCTCGACGGCCAGCTCGAACGCGCTTCCCGTTTGCGCGTTGACCGCGCCTTCATAGAGACGCAGCGCCTCGGGTGGGCTTTCCGCATCCTGGCCGCGCGCGACGCCCGGGAACCACGTCACGGCGAACACCAGACAACCGAACGCGATCCCCACCGGGACCGTTCCGCCACGGCGTGCATTCATGGCCGCGTCTTCCTCCTTCATTCGCGTTTCGCAAAGGGACCGACGCTCGCTCGCCGGTCCCTGGCCATACGGCGCGGAGTTCCCGCCCCGCCGACCGTTCCATTGTGGCGAATCGCGCCCACTGGACAAGAACCACTGGGACCAATCCGAGTTCCTTGTCGTCAAAGTCGCTCGCCTCTCCGAGGCGAGTATTCCAGCCCCACAAGGTCTCTTTGGCGCGCAACACGCCTCGGAGAGGCGTGCGACGTTGCTCGCCTCTCCGAGGCGAGTTCCCGAATCCAAGACCCCTTTTCCAGCGCAACACGCCTCGGAGCAAGTCGCTCGCCTCTCCGAGGCGAGTTCCCGAATCCAAGACCCCTTTTCCAGTGCAACACGCCTCGGAGCAAGTCGCTCGCCTCTCCGAGGCGAGTATTCCAGCCCCACAAGGTCTCTTAGGCGCGCAACACGCCTCGGAGCAAGTCGCTCGCCTCTCCGAGGCGAGTTCCCGAATCCAAGACCCCTTTTCCAGTGCAACACGCCTCGGAGCAAGTCGCTCGCCTCTCCGAGGCGAGTTTTCCAGCCCCACAAGGTCTCTTTGGCGCGCAACACGCCTCGGAGAGGCGTGCGACTATTTCCGCGCTGGCCTCTTGTCCGCCCGTTGTCGTCAGACGGCTTCCCGTCCACAATGAGCGGCGTCCCGAGGCGCGAGCCGGTTTCATCTTTCTATTGGCGATTGGCGAACGATGCAGCGCATTCTCGTGACGGGCGGCTCGGGTTTCATCGGATCCCACTTGACCGAGCGTCTCCTCGCGCGGGGCGATCATGTCACGGTCGTCGACGATGAATCGACCGGACGCGCGGAGAACCTCGACGGAGTCCGCAAATGCGACCGATTCACCTATCATCGGGGCACGATCGCGAACGCCGACCTGTTGGGGGAACTGCTTCCCGAGGTCGACGAGGTCTACCACCTTGCGGCCGCCGTCGGAGTCTCGCTCATCGCCAAGCATCCCATCCAGACGATTGAGCGGAACATCTATCCGACCGAACGGCTGCTCGCCGAAGCCTGCCGCCAACAGATGCGCGGCCGAACGATCCGGCTGTTCCTCGCGAGCACGAGCGAGGTGTACGGCAAGAACCCCAAGGAACGATGGAACGAGGAGGACGATCTGGTCTTCGGACCGACGATTCGGGCGCGATGGTCCTACGGCGCGTCGAAAGCGATCGACGAGTTCCTCGCGCTGGCGTATTGGCGCGAGTACCAACTTCCCGTCGTCGTTGGCCGCTTTTTCAACGTGGTCGGTCCGCGACAGACGGGAGCGTACGGGATGGTTTTGCCGCGATTCGTCGAGGCGGCCGTCGCGGGTCGGCCTCTGATGGTGCATGACGACGGTCGGCAAATCCGGTGTTTCGCGCATGTCGACGACGTGATCCGCGCCGTGCTCGGCCTGATGGCCGCTCCACGCGCCGCCGGAACGGTGGTGAACATCGGGAGCGACGTGCCCGTTTCGATCCACGACTTGGCGCTCCGCGTGATCGCGGCGTCGGGGTCCCGGTCGACCGTCGCGTTCCAGACCTACACGAGCGCGTACGACCGCGACTTCGAGGACGTGCGGCGCCGCGTGCCCGATCTCGCGAGGCTCCGCGAACTGATCGGCTTTGAGCCGGTCCGCTCGCTCGATTCGATCATCGGCGAACTGGTCGCGATCGCGCGGGGCGCACGGATTATTCCTTGACAAAGGCCTTCATCGGCGTTGCAATAGGGATGGACGGCCGCAAGTTCCGTCATTCCAGCGGGATCGGGATCGGAACGACCGCGAGGCCCGTTCGCCGCGGCCGTCGACGCGGCGGCCATCGCCCCTGGACGCAACGACATCCGCGAGGAATGACCATGGCGAATCCCCCGATCGGCGCGCGGCGTCGTTCGCGCTCCGTCACCGGCGTAACGATCCTGGAATTGCTCATCGCGATGACCGTCTCGCTGGTCGTCGTCTACGCGATGATCGGCCAGTTCAATGTCGTGGTGACGCAGGTCGCCGAGGGTCGAAGTTCGGTCGAACTGTCGGGCCAGCTTCGAGGCTCGACCACCATCCTGCAATCCGATCTCCGCGGCGTGACCGCGCCCGCGCGGACCTCGATGGCATCCGACGCGGGACTCGGCTATTTCGAATACGGCGAAGGACTCGGCCATGACACCGGACCGCTCGCCGTATTCACGGCCGGCGCGTGGACCGATCCCCCGGTGGCCGACACGTCGTTCGGCGATTTCGACGACTACCTCGCGTTCACCAGCCACAGCGTCAAATATCCGTTCGTCGGCCAATACGCCGGGGCGACGATCGACTCGCATCATGCCGAGGTCGTCTGGTGGACGTACTGGAACGATGCCGACGCGGATGGCCAGCCGCGACCAGGCGAACTGATGCTCCACCGCCGCCCGCTGCTCGTTCGACCCGACCTGGGCGTCGTTTTCGACCTTACGTCCTCGAATCTGCTCACGATGTGGGACTCGCTCAAGACGTTCTACGACACGAACGACGTCTCGACGCACCCCGTGGTGACGTGGAGCGGCGGCAACATGCGCGTCCAGCTCTGGGCCAATTCCATGGCCGACCTGACGCGGCGCGAGAACCGGTTCTGCCATCATCCGATCCTCGCCCTCAACCGAACGAACAATACGGTCGTCGCCTTGAATCCGCACTACCCGTTCGACATCCAAAGGAACGATGTGGCGCTGAACACCGGCGCGCTCCCCGCGCTCAATACGGCCATCCAGGTGGGAACGCAGACGGGCGAGGATGTGATCCAGGCCAATCTGTTGGCGTTCGACGTCAAGGCGTACGATCCGCACGTGCCCCTGCTCGCCAGCCAATCGGGACAGGACGTGTTGCATCCAAGCGATCCGGGGTACGGTCGCCCGGGGCCGAGCGGCTTGAATGAAACGCCGATCAGTATGGGAGGATTTGTCGATCTGTACTACATGCGTTATGTTCTGCCTCGCATGAGCGGCTTCCCGACCTGGGCCGTCCAGCCGCTCACTTCGGTGTACGGTACCGGACTGACGAGCGAATATGCGTCGCGGTTCTCCGGGCCGCCCGCATTCCATGACCTCAACGGAAATGCGTTGTGGGGAATCGCCAACGAACCGTTCCAGGGCTCGGCGTTTCCCGTCTACGACACATGGTCATTCCATTATGAACAGGACGGGATCGACCAGGATCGCGCCGTGAATCGAGCCGACGGCGTCGATCTGCCAAGCCTCGCCGCAACGTACGCCTGGCGGGGGACCGTCGACCAGGGAATGGATGGGCTCGACAACGACGGCATCCAAGGAGTCGACAATCCGTCGGAGCGTGAAACCCAACCGCCGTACGCCGCGCCGCTCCGCGGGATCCGCGTCGAAATCCGCGTGATCGAGGCCGACGCGCGGAACGTCAAGCAACTGGGCATCTCGCACGACTTCACGCCCGAATGACGGCATTCGGGCATTCGGCGGTCCGCTCGCCGCAATCAGCTCGCGATGTACGACTTGAGGACGTGATTCTCGAACTGGAGCGCGTCGGACCGGTATTTCACGACATCGCCGATCGAGATCAGGCCGACGATGGCGCCGTCCTCGAAAATGGGCAAATGGCGGATTCGGCGCGCGGTCAGCAGCGACATGACGTCGGCGACATCGTCGTCGAGTCGGCCGGCGACGACCTCCCGTGTCATGGCTTCTTCGACCCGCATGTTGTCGAGCGGCTGGCCGGTCGCGGCGACCCGCAACAGGTCGCGTTCGGTGAAGATCCCTTGGAGTTCGCGCCCATGCAGGACCACGAGGGCTCCGCACCGATGGCGCATCATCTCCTGAGCCGCCTCGGTGAGCGTCGACTTCGGCGACACGGCGAAGATCGCCGAGCCTTTTTCGCGCAAGATCGCACGGATCGTCATGGAGAACCTCGAATGACGGAGATGAGAAGCGAGGTCGGACGAATGCGGACGGATACCGCGCCGAACGGTGGGAACCCGCACCCGCACCCGCTACACTAACACGCGGCATTCGGGACTGTCAATCAACGCCCCCCTCGCGCGAAACGGAAACCGATGTTGGCCGCTCATGCCGATCCGCGGATCGACGTTCCCGAAACGACCGGTCGACGCGCGTCGTCGCCCCGACGCCGCCCGACCGCGGCCGCCTGGCTCGCCTGCATGGGCCTCGCCGGACTCGTAGCGCCCGGTTGCGAAGCGATGACGGATCACGGCAATCCGAGCGCCGTCGCGACGACGTCCGCCGATCGGACTTCCGCCGGCGGGACCTCCGCCGGCGAAGAAGGCCCGCGCGACCCATCGGCGAACAACGCCGACGTGCCGACGCGGAGTCCGCTCCCCGACGGGGTCTTGCCGACCGAGCTCTGGCATGAAGGCTGGATTTCGCTCTTTGACGGCCGATCCCTTCTTGGATGGACACCGGGCAGCCGGGCCGATTGGCGCGTCGAGGACGGCGCGATCGTCGTATCGTCTGGCGAGAAAGGCCTGCTTTGCACGCAGGTTCCCTTCGCCGATTTCCGGTTTCACGTCGATTTCCTCGCCGAACCGCGAACGAACAGCGGCATCTTCCTGCGCACGCCGGTCCGACCCACCGATCCCAAATCCGATTGTTATGAACTGAACATCGCGCCGAGCGACAATCCGTTTCCGACAGGCAGTCTGGTTGGACGCGGCCGATCGACGGCCGACGCGTCGGCGGGGAAATGGCGGACGTTCGACGTCACGGTCGAAGGGCCGCGCGTGCGCGTGCGGCTCGACGGAGCCGATGTGCTTGACTATCAGGATCCATCGCCCCTGCGCGCCGGCCGGATCGGTCTGCAGCTCAACGAGGGCCGTGTGGCGTTCCGGAACATCCGAGTCCAGCCGCTCGGATTGGCTCGGCTCTTTGACGGCCGATCGCTCGACGGATGGAAGACGTATGCCGACATGCCAAGCCGTTTCACGGTCACGGACGAGGGTTGGTTGCACGTGCGGAACGGCCGAGGCCAGCTCGAATCGGCCGAATCGTACGCCGATTTCATCCTGCGGCTCGAATGCCGCACGCACGCGCGGGGCTTGAATTCGGGGGTGTTCTTCCGCTGCATTCCGGGCGAGACGATGAACGGCTATGAGTGTCAGATCCACAACGCGTTTCACGACGGGGATCGAACGAAGCCCGTCGATCAGGGGACGGGCGCGATCTTCCGTCGAGCACCCGCGCGGGTGGTCGCCTCCGACGATCTCGAATGGACGGGAATCACGGTCATTGCCGATGGGCCTCGGATCAGCGTCTGGGTGAACGGCCTGTTGGTGACCGATTGGCTTGACGAGCGGGCTCCCCACGCGAATCCCCGCAACGGTTTGCGTCTCGAGCCCGGAACGCTCATGTTGCAGGGCCACGACGAGACCACCGACGTATCGTTCCGCGAACTCCGGATCGCGCGATTGCCGGGTCGCGGGGAATCGAACGCGCCATGAGCGATGGCGACGCGGAAAACGCCAACGGTTACGTCATCCGGCTCCGGGGGCCATGGCTCTACCGGATGCGCGGAGTGGACACCGGCGACGGGCATACCGCGTTCCGGCTGCCCGACGACTGGCCCCTTCTGTTGGCCGAGTTGGCTCGGCGCTCGGTCCGCGGAATGACGTTGATGCGTTCTTTTGGGCGGCCGACCGGGATCGGCCCGTCCGATCGCGTGTACTTGTCCGTCGCATGGGACGGAGGATCGGTCGACTGGCGGCTCAACGGCACGACGATGGACGGGGCGCTCGAGTCACCCGCGCGCATCGACGTGACGGGTCGATTGGCGTATCGCAACGAACTGGCGATCGATTTCCTGGATCCAAGCGGTTCCGCGCCGGAGGTCCACATTGAAGTGATGGCGGCCGGTTGACCGCGCCGTCAGGGAGCCGGTTCGAATCGGTCATCGGATTGCCGTTCGGAACGGTTCGAACGCCGATCCGCGCCGGTCTTCGCCGTACTCCGCAATTCGCGCGGCAGTTGGAATCGTACCTGTTCCTGCCGGACGGTCCGCGCCTCGACCGTCGCTCCGAACCGATTCCGCAAGTACTCGACGCATTCCTCGACCACCGACTCCGGCGCGCTGGCGCCGGCCGAGATCAACACGGTGTCGGTATCGCGAAACCAGGCGGGGTCGATGTCGTTCACGCCATCGATGAGATGGGACGGCCTGGAGTGCTCGACGCCGATCTCCATGAGCCGCCGGCTATTCGAGCTGTTTTGGCTGCCGAGGATCAGGACCACGTCCGCATCGGGCGCGAGGAGATGGATCGCTTCTTGGCGGTTCTGGGTCGCATAACAGATATCGTCGCCCGGCGGACCGGCCGCGCTGGGGAACTTCTCGCGGAGCCGGTTGATCATGCGGTTCGCGTCGTCGACCGAGAGCGTGGTTTGCGTCAGGTAGGCCACCTTCGACGCGTCGGGCACCTCGAGCCGATCGATATCCGCGGGGCGTTCGACGAGCACCATGGCGTCAGGCGCTTCGCCCATCGTCCCGAGCACCTCATCGTGCCCGGCATGGCCGATCAACACGATCGTGTATCCTTCGCGCGCGAATCGGATCGCTTCGAGATGGACTTTCGTGACGAGCGGGCATGTCGCGTCGATGGCCGTCAATTGCCGGGCCCGGGCCGCTTCCCGGATCCCCGGCGCGACGCCGTGCGCGGAGAAAAGAACGACGGCGCCGGCCGGAACGTCCTCGATTCGATCGACGAACCGGACGCCGCGTCCTCGAAACGTCTCGACGACATACCGGTTGTGAACGATCTCGTGGTAGACGTACAGCGGGGGTCCGAACGTCTCGAGCGCCAAATCGAGACTGTCGATCGCCATATTCACGCCGGCGCAAAAGCCCCGCGGCGCGGCGAGGATGATCTTCATCGTGCGTTCCGTTGACCCATCATGGAATGGAGGCGCGGGTCGCGCGTATCGCGGACACCGGCCGTACGGGCCTCCCGTCGATCGCTGTGAAGAGCCCGGGCCCCATTCAATGGCCTCCCGCGCCCGAATTATCCCATTCCCCAAGCGCGACTCAATAGGCGGTTCGATTCGATCGGCGCGGTTCTTCTCGCGCCCCTGCCACCCCGCGCGCCGCGCTCATCGGCTCGGCTCGGGCCCGAGTTGCCGCACGATGCCGGTGAGGAATCCGGCGAGTCGGCGCGAGGCGGCGCGCGCGGTGTCGGCGAGCCGCCAAAGGGACGCGACGCGTTCCGGGTCTTTGAACACGGTGCCCGCCGCGACGCCCAGCTTGCCCGCCACCGATTTACGGCTGAGCCATCCGGCGACTTCGGGAGGCAGGATGTCGTCGATCGCGTCGGTGACGATGCGCACCGAAAGGAACCGGATGCGCTCCCGCGCGCAGATCTCGGCGACGCCCATCGTATCCTGATCGGCCGCGATCGCGCCGAATCGCGCGGCGGCCTCGCGCCGCGCGTCGGGCGTCGTGAGGACGTTGGATAGACTCACCAACGAGCCGACATGGAGGCGCGGCGTCTCACGAATCGATGATTCGGGAAGATGGAACGGAATCCGCAATTCCGCCCCGCTCTCGCCTCGTACACGTTCGGCCAGGATCAGGTCACCTCGACCGAGCTCGGCCGATAGGGCGGTCGCGAAACCGGCGGAAACCACCCAGTCGGGCTTCGAGCGGCCGATCGCGTCGAGGATGCCGCGCGCGGCGCGGTCGGCTCCCGCCCCTGTTTCCACGACGCGGATCGGCATCCCGTTCAGTGGGCCCCAATGTTCGGTGCCCGCGTCGCCGCGGTACGTCGCCGGTCCGTCCAGGATCGCTCGGAAACCGTCGGATTCGATCGCCAATCCAAACGCGACGGCCGTGCGGTAATGGTCGGGTATCCGTACGGACCGATCACCGGGACGCGCGATGCGCGCCGCGGCCGCGAACGTCCGAGCCGCCGCCGACTCGGCCGATTGCCTCAGGTAGTTCCCGACAAGCCACCTCAGCAGCATCACCGGACCTCCGCCTCGTCGGCCCGATCGTCGGCCCGATCGTCGGCCCGATCGTCGGCCCGATCGTCGTACACCACTTCAAAAACCTCGCCCGACCCGGGATCTAGCTCGGTTCCGCTGATCCGGACGGGAATGGGGCGGAGCAGGCCTTGTTGGCGGACCAGTTCGTCATGGACGCGTTCGCGCGTGACGTAGTCCGTGAATCCGTAATTTCCGGGCTCGCGATACCGGGCGATTTCCGACCAGTGGATGAAGACGTGCGAAACGCGGCGCTCCCGCAGCGTCCTCAACCGGTCGGCTCGCGACTTGCCCTTCATCCAGGACTCGAACAGACACGCGTTCCAACACGTGTTGTAGTGGACGGGAACTTCGAGATCGAAGACCTGGGCTTCTCCGACGAGCAGCGCGCTCCGGCCCGCCGGCACATGATCATTCAGGAAGAGATGCGCCGGGTGCGTGCGCAATTGGCGTTGTTCGTCGCGGCGCAGGCGTTCGAGGCCCACGAGGATCCGGTTGTCGCCGGTGAACGCGCCGGACGCGACGAGGACGCCGTTGAGTGCCGTGGCGGCGGCGAGCGCGGTGATTCCGAGTCGCCGACCCAAGCGCGTCGCGCCGATCCACGCGGCTCCGAACCCGGCGAGGACCGCGACGCTTGGGAACGCCGGCACGACGAACCGATCGTAACGATGGGTCAGTGCCCACCAGGCCGCAAGGCAAACGGCGAGCCAGAAACCGATGACGCGTCGAAGGCGGACCGTCGCGCCGCCGCGCGGGCCTCCGAGCACGCCGAGCACGGCGAGGGGCCAGAGCAGGGGATGCAGCTTGTCGCTCCACCAGCCGATGTCGCGCGCCGACGCCTCGATCTGGCGTGGGCCGAACCGATGGCCGTCCGCGGCGCGCGGCGGGCCGTGGGCCTCGCGCCATCGCGCGTTCGTCGCCTCGTCCCAGGCGCGCCCGCCGAAAACCGAGTAGAGCAGGGGGTAGACCGGATTGCCCGCCAGCGCCGCGTTCTTGACCAGCCAGGGTCCGAACGAGGCGGCGAACAGGGCGAGGAAGATGCCAAGCGATCGAAGGGGAACACGGGGCCGCGGCCACGCGAGCGTCAGCACACAGGGTAGGACGATGAAAACAAGGGCCGTGTATTTGCACGACGCCGCAGCGCCCGCGAAGAAACCGGCGAGGCCGAACGCGTCCGCCGTGCGGCCGTACCCGCCTTCCCCATCGGAATCCAAGCGATCGATCGGCGCGCCGCCCGCCGATCCGCTCGGCGGCGCTCCGCCCCCGATCCCGAGCGCGCGGGCCGTCGCGAGGAGCGCGAGCGCGCCGTACGCGGCGACCGCGCCTTCAACATGCCCGATCGCCGAAGCATGGATGACCCAAGGCGTCGAAAGATACACGATCGCCGCCGACCACGCGGCGAACAAGCCGGCGTGCCGGCTCACCATCGCGTGGATGATCACGGCCGCGATCCACGTGTAGGCCTGGATCACGACCTTGCCCGCGAGTGCTCCGTACCACCAGGATCGTTCACCCGGTGTCCAGGTCATGGCGAGCAGAGCCTGCATTTCCGCGCCGAGCGGCATGTTGCCGTAGACGTTGTGCTCGAGGAACGTGATCCGGCCCTCCTCGAACCACTCCTTCGGAACCTGCAGGTGGTATTCCCGCACGTCGAACTCCCAGGGCGGAAGCGCGGCGAGCATCAGCGTGAGCAGCAGGGGCGGCGCGGCGAGCCACCACCATGCCGCCGGAAAACGGAATTGCGCCGCGCGCCATGCGGACCGAATGGGCGAGGTGTCCGTCTTGCGGAATCGAATCGCCCATCCGAGGGCGACGAGCCCGACCGGGCTCCAAACCCACATCGTGCGGAGCCCACCGGCCAGCCCGATTCCGAGAATGGCCAGCGATTGAACCTGCAGGCCGATCCCCGCCGCGATCGCCAGCAACTCGGCGGTGCCCAGACCCGACCGACACCGTTTGGGGATGAACAGCCCCCCGGCCGCGATCGCCACCCCGAGGATGGCCAGCGCGATTCCGATCACGGGGATCCGATCGGTGACGTGAACGTGCGACCACGATCCGTCGGACCACATGTCGAACAGGTCGGAGGCGAGCGCGTCGGGGATCCAGAAATAGCCGAGCAGTCGGCGGTAGAACGCGGTGCGCTCGTTGTCGCACGTGAAGAATCGAACCCAGTAAACGGCGCAGATCGCTCCGCCGACGATCGCGGCGGCGGGGACGCGGGGAAAACCGAGTGTCGGGCCGGGCCGCCCGGATTCCGCGGCCGAGCGCGCTCGGGGACGCGTGGTGCGTCGCGAATTCGGATCGTTCGTCTGTCCACCCATGCGATCCACGGCGGCGCTGAGCTATCATTGTTCGTGCGTCGGGACGGAGCCCCGGTTCGGCCGCGCGGAGCGTGACCTTTGTGCCGATTGTATCGCGCGTCGCGCCGCCGATCGCCACCCCGCACCCGGCCCGAACCCGCGATTGGGCGTCCCGACCCTGTTTCCGCCTCTTGCCTCGAAATGCCGATGACCACCCGAGAGAAACTCCGAGGGATCTACACGCCCAACATTGTGCCGCTCGACCCGAACGGCGACATTCACGAATGCGAACTGCGCCGCTACGTCGACTGGTTGATCGAACGGGGCGTGCACGGGTTGTATCCGAACGGATCGACGGGCGAGTTCCTGCGGTTCACGGCCGAAGAGCGGCGTCGCGTCATCGAGATCATGGCCGATCAAACGGCGGGCCGCGTTCCGATCCTCGCGGGAGCCGCCGAGGCGAATACGCGGGAGACGATCAAGGCTTGTGAATACTACCATTCGCTCGGCGTCCGGGCCGTGGCGATCGTCGCGCCGTTCTACTACCGACTCAGCCCTTCCGGCGTGTACGCCTATTTCCGCGAGATCGCGCGGAATTCGCCGATCGACATCACGCTCTACAACATCCCGATGTTCGCGTCGCCGATCGACGTGCCGACCGTCGCGCGTCTCGCCGAGGAATGTGACCGCGTCGTCGCGATCAAGGATTCGTCGGGCGACCTTCCCCACATGATGCGCATGATCGCGGCCGTCGGTCCGCTCCGTCCCGACTTCAGTTTCATGACCGGATGGGATGCGGCCCTCATGCCCATGCTCCTGATCGGTTGCGACGGGGGCACGAACGCGACGAGCGGCGTTGTGCCGGAAATCACGCGGAAGCTCTACGACCTCACCCTCTCGGAACGGCTCGACGAAGCGCGCGCCCTCCAATACCGGTTGCTCAAGTTGTTCGACACGATGATCTATTCCTCGGAATTCCCCGAAGGCTTCCGCGCCGCGCTGAGGCTGCGGGGATTCGCGACGGGTGTCGGTCGGCAACCGCAGGCGGAGAACCAGCAACTCGCGATCGAGCGGCTGAGCAACGAACTGCAATGCCTGTTGGCGGCGGAGGGATTCACGGAGGAGCCGATCGGCGGTTGCCCGGCGGGCCACGGCGTCGACGCCGATCAGGTCGCGCGCATCGTCAAGCAGGTCGTCGATGAACTGAAGAAACGCGGCATGACGGCCCGCTGATCGCCGGTCCCCGCGCGTGTTCGTTCCACGACCCGCGCCGAGCTCTCGATCACTTCCCGTTGCTTGTGGACTTCCTGTCCTTCCTGGGTGGAGGGGCACATGGCTTCCTATCGGTTCCGATGAACCGCACACGTGCCCGGTGAGGCACGTTTTGTTGTCGATCGCGAGCCGTCGCGACATCCACATGGGCGTAGCCCACACCTGTTACGGCGCGAACGTGGATCCGTTCCCCTATCCGACGCGGTTGCAGCGTCATCATATCGAGGTGAGCGCGTCCCCATCGGCCTGGTTGCCGCGGACCCGTGACTCCCGATTTCCGGTTTTTTTTGCTCAACCGACCTGGACAGAACGGAGCCGTTCTGCGACAACCCGCCGCCCGTCATGGGGCGCGCGGGGTGAACGTCGGTTCGCCGGGTCGCGCGTCCCTCGCGAGGCGAACGTGGGGATCGGGCGAGCGACCGGGACGGTCGCGCGCCGAGGCAATGTCCGCGAAGGAGAAAGAGCCGTGCGTACGCTCCGTTCAACGTGGTTGGCCGTTCCGATGATCGTGCTGGCGCTCGCGGTCGCGGCGCCGGCCGACGAGGACGGCTGGAAGCTGCCCAACCTGAACCCGTTCAAGTCGAGTAAACCGGCCAAGAAACGCGTGTCGGCGTCGGTGTCCGACGGGAAGAAGGGATCGGGTTCGTGGCTGAAGATGCCCGAGATGCCCAAGATGTCGACGCCGTTCGCCCAAAAACCGGCCGCGAACCGCCGCGCCGCGCCGAAGGGACCGTCGACCGTCGATCGGGTGTCGACCGGGACCAAGAACTTCTTCTCGAAGACCTACGACGTTCTGACTCCGTGGGACAACGACAAACCGAAGAAACCATCGACTCAGACCAAGACCGCGCGGAAGCCCGGCGCGTCGGCCCAAAGTTCATGGTGGCCCTGGTCCAAGCCGGACGAACCGAAGGACGTGCAAACGGTCAACGAGTTTATCGCCCTTCCGCGCGTCCGCCCGTAGGCCGGACGCCGATTCACGCTCGTTCGGCGGCCGCTCGCCCGCTTCGTCGCGGCGAGTTACAATCGGCCGTATGCCTACCGATCTGATCCTGGGTACCGCCGGCCACATCGATCACGGCAAGACCTCGCTTGTCAAGGCGCTGACCGGAGTCGATACCGATCGTTTGCCGGAGGAGAAGCGGCGGGGTATCACGATCGACCTGGGGTTCGCCGAGCTGATGGTCGGCGAGTACCGGTTGGGAATCGTGGATGTGCCGGGGCACGAGCGGTTCGTCCGCAACATGCTCGCGGGCGCGACCGGCATGGATCTCGCCATGCTCGTCGTCGCGGCCGATGATTCGATCAAGCCTCAAACGGTCGAACATCTCGAAATCCTCCGGCTGCTCGAACTGCCCGCCGGAGTCGTCGCGCTCACCAAGTGCGACATGGTCGACGCCGAGTGGCTCGCGCTCGTCGAAGAAGAGATCCGCGAGCTGGTCCAAGGCACGTTCCTCGCCGACGCGCCGATCGTACCGACGAGTGTCGTGACGGGCGAGGGACTGGATCGGCTTCGCGAGGCGCTGCGTCTGGCGGCCGTCGAGTCGATGCGGAGCCGCGCGGCGCGGCTCGACGCGCCGTTCCGCATGGCCGTCGATCGCGTTTTCACCGTGCCGGGACACGGAGCCGTCGTGACCGGAAGCGTCAGCGCGGGCCGGGCGGCGGTCGGCGACGAGCTGTTCCTCGAGCCGGGCCGGATCGCCGTGCGGGTCCGCGGACTGCGCAACCACGACCGGCCCGTCGAGGAAGTGTGCCGGGGGCAGCGGGCCGCGATCAATCTCGCGGGTGTCCGCCACGACGAAATCCGCCGCGGACACGAGCTCGGCGCGCCCGGACACCTGCGCGCGTCGAGGCGGATTCTCGCGGAGATCCGATTGGCGTCCGACGCGGTCCGACCGCTCAAACACCGGTCGCGCGTCCGCCTCCACCTGGGCGCGGCCGAGTTCCTCGCGCGGGTTCGGTTGCTCGAAGGCGATGCGATCCCGCCCGGCGGGTCGGGATGCGCGCAGTGTTTCCTCGATAAGCCGGCGGTCGCCGTTTGGAGGCAGCCGTTCGTGATCCGCGAGGAATCGCCGGTCGTCACGATCGGAGGCGGCATCGTGCTCGATTCCGATTCCGATCCGCTCCGGCGGCCGACCTCCGAGGATCTCGCGCGGGCCCGCAACCTGCTCGCGACCGACCCGGTCGCCCGTGCCTCCGCGTCGCTCTATTTCGCCGGGTTCGGCGGATGGGATCCGACCGACCTGGCTCGAACGGCCGGCATCGACGATCCTCGGCCGATCGCCGATCGGCTGCGCGCGGCGGGTGATTTGCGGACCATAACGCTGTCGCACGCGAGGTCGATCCATGTCCATCGGCAATCGCTGAGGCGGCTTGGCGAACGGATCGAGGCCATGCTGGGGCGGCTGCACGACGAGCATCCGTTGCGGGGCCGGTTCGACCGGCGGAACGTCGCGCACGGGTTCCGGTATGTCGGGGAGGAGGCGATCGTCGACGCGGCGCTGGTCGAATTGCGGGACGCGGGTCGAGTTCGGCTCACGAACGACACCGTCGGACTCGCGGGCCGCGGACCGCAATTGTCGCAGAACGAGGAGAAACTGCTGCGGCAGATCGTCGAGTGGCACCGCGAGGCGGGACTCGAAGGACCCACGCTCGCCGATCTCCAGGCCCGAACCACGCGCAATCACGCGTCGGTCCCCCAGTTGGTCAAGATCGCGGCCGACCAAGGCGATCTCGTCCAGATCCAGGGCGATTATCATATCCATGCCGAAACGGACCGCGCGATTCGGGAACGGCTCGCCGCCCACATGGCGAGCGGGCAAGGGATGACGATGAGCGAGATGCGCGACCTGCTCGGCACGACGCGCAAGTTCGCCGTTCCGTACGGCGAGTACCTTGACCGTATCGGCGTCACGCGCCGGCAGGGCGATCTCCGCGTCCTCGCCGCGGCTCCGCCGACCTCGGCCGTTCTTGATGGAAACCCAAGCGATGTCCAACGTGCTCCGCAACATTCCATCGGTGAATGAACTGCTCGAAAGCGCTCCCCTGCGTCGGGTCGTCGACCGGGTGAGCCATCACGTCGTCGTGACGGGCGTCCGCTCGTTCCTCGATAACCTGCGCCGCGAACTGCACGCGGCGTCGGCGGAGCGGCGCATTTTGAAGCCGGCCGAGCTCGCCGAGCGGATCGCCGAGTGGATTCTCGCCTCGGAGCGGCCTCGCCTCCGTCCCGCGATCAACGCGACGGGCATCCTGCTCCACACGGGCCTTGGCCGAGCGCCGCTCGCCGAATCGGCGATCCAGGCCGTCGCCGACGCGGCCCGGGGTTATGCGAGTCTCGAAATCGATCTCGAGACGGGGGATCGGTCGCAGCGGGCGCTCGCCGTGGAGCGGCCGCTGAGGAACCTGACGGGCTCGGAGAGCGCGTTCGTCGTGAACAACAACGCGGCCGCGACGTTGGTTACCCTCGCGGCGCTCGGCGCCGGCCGCGAGGTCGTCGTGTCGCGCGGCGAGTTGATCGAGATCGGCGGGAGTTATCGGCTCCCCGAGGTCATGGAGCAGAGCGGGTGCCGGCTCCGTGAAGTCGGCACGACCAACAAGACGCGCGCGGCCGACTACGAACGGGCGATCGGACCGGATACGGCGGCCTTGATGAAGGTCCACACGAGCAATTATCGGGTCGTCGGGTTCACCGAAGAGGCCTCGATCGAGGAGCTCGTCACGCTGGGCGGAAAACACGCGTTGCCCGTGATCGACGACATCGGTTCGGGCGCGCTCCTCGACCTCGGGCCGTACGGCATCGACGGCGAACCGGTGGCCGGGGACCGGATCCGCTCGGGCGCCGACGTCGTGCTGTTCAGCGGAGACAAGCTGCTCGGCGGCCCGCAATGCGGGATCATCGTCGGGCGCAAGAAATGGATCACGGCGATCATGAACCACCCGCTCAGCCGCGCGCTGCGCGTCGACAAGATGACGCTCGCCGCGCTCGCCGCCACCCTCGCGCTCTATCGGTCGCGGGATTGCGCCGAGCAACATGTTCCGTTGCTCGCGCTGCTCACCACGCCGATCGAGAATCTCCGGAACCGCGCGGAACGGCTTGCGCCTCAGCTTGCCGCGGTGCCCGAGTTGGCGACGGCGGAGCCGATCGACGACGTGACGTATCTGGGCGGGGGTTCGGTGCCCGCGCAGCGCGTTCCGACCATCTGTATCGCGGTGACGCCGCGCCGCGGAACGATCGATCAACTGGCGCACCGGCTACGGGTCGGCGAACCCGCCGTGGTCGGCCGCATTCAGCAGGACCGCCTTTGCCTCGACTTGCGATCGGTTCCGCCGAGCGACGATCGCCGCTTGGTCGACGCATTCGAGCATCTGGGCGCCGGGCCGTAACGTGGTCCGTAACGTGGTCCGTGGCGTGGCTTTGGCCCACGTTTCTTCTCTTCGATTGCGTCGGCTGAAGCCGGCGCCACGTGCCGGCGCCACGTGCCGACTCACCGCCGACGGAAGAAGGGGCGGCGCACGATGGGGCGATCGGCCGGTTCGGACCCCATCCCATAGGCTGTGAGTTCGAGCGTGGAGCGTTCGATCAGCCGGCCCGCCGCGTCGGTCTTTGCCGACCAGTGCGCGACGACGCGACCAGGTACTTCCTCGCAATGCACTTCGAGCGTGACGGTGCGCGCATCAGGCCGTTCGCGCACCGTTCGGACATGGGCCGTCGGTTTCCATTCCGATAACACGCGGTGGGGTAGATCGGTCGCAATCACCTCGACGAGCACGCGGTCGATTTCCCTTGGTTTTGGATTGGCGTCTTTCTCCAAGGCCGCGACTGCCGAACGGCCTCCGTTCGCCGGCGCGGCGCCGCCGCTGGGATCGATGAGGATCGACTGTTTGCGGAAGAGGTGGGGAAAAACGACTCCGCACTGAGCCTCGGTGTCGCGGCGCAGATCGCCTTCGGCCGTCGTGATCCGGAACACGTCCACCGGGATCGCTTGTCCGTTGAGCCGAAACGTCGCTTGCCCCGCATGGTGAGGTTGTGCGACCTGCCCCTCGCTCTCGCCATGAAACCCGTGCCAGGCCACTTGCGGTTGCGCCGCGAACCGCCGGCCGGCGACCTCGACGGTCACGTCCGCGCGCAGCGTGAATCCGCGTTCATCGATCGTCTGCAACGTCGTCTTGGCATCGGCGATCGAGGTCCCGATGAGCTTGCCGCCTTCGCCGAACGTCTCGCGATAGATGCGGGCCTGTTTCCATGACCCCGCGCCGAACGACTCCCACTCGACGAACGTGTGGACCTCGGGCTCCGCTTCGGACGCCTGCTGAGCGGTCGCGATCCGCGGCGCGAGGAATAGGAGGACGAGCAGTGCGAACGGCCGCGCGGCGCGGAGCGATCGCCCGTCGTTGCGGAACCGCGCGGGTAGATTGCCGAATACGGCTCGCCGATCGAGTCGCACGGGGAAACTCCCTATCCGAGACGCGCGCCCAGCCGGGTCCGCCGACGCGACAACTTTCCTCAATTCTCGTCGTGGGGCGGCTCGACGGAATACCACGATAGGGTGGTTTTGCCGGGTCCGTCAAGGCTCGACGCCGTGTCCCTTCGCGACGCGCGCATCGCGGGCACAAGCCGCCCCGCGTCGCGTCCGGCCCGGTGCGATCCCCGCCGTACGGCTCGTTGCCAGTCTCGCGATCGCGTGGCATACTGCGGGCTTTTACCGAGCCCATCCCGCTCGCGCGAGGCCCGCCATGGACGAGAAAATCCGCTACTCCGGCATCACGTTCGACGACGTCCTGCTGGAACCGAGTTACAGCGACGTCGTGCCGGCCCAGTGTGATGTCCGGACGCTGCTGACACGCCGCATTCAGCTCCAAATCCCCATCCTGAGCTCGCCCATGGACACGGTGACCGAAAGCGCCATGGCGATCGCCCTCGCAAAGGAAGGGGGATTGGGGGTTATCCACAAGAACATGTCGATCGAGGCGCAGAAGGCCGAGGTGTACAAGGTCAAGCGGAGCGCCAACGGAATCATCGTCGATCCGATCACCTTGCGTCCCGACGCGCGCGTCGCCGATGCCCGCGAACTGATGGAACGCGACAAGGTGTCGGGTGTGCCGATCACCGACGTCCAAGGAAAGCTGGTCGGCATCCTGACGCGACGCGACCTGCGTTTCCTCGAAAACCCCGCAGCCCTCGTCGGTGACGTCATGACGCGCGAAAACCTCGTCACGGCGACGGGGAAAGTATCGCTTGAGCAAGCTGAGAAAATTTTAACGGCTAAAAAGGTGGAGAAACTTCTGCTGGTTGACGAATCTTTTAGGCTGACGGGTCTGATCACGATCAAAGACATCGACATGATGAAGCGGTTTCCAGCCGCGTGCAAGGACGAAATGGGCCGTCTCCGCGTGGGTGGCGCGGTCGGTGTCTCCGATTACGAGCGGGCCGAAGTCCTGATTCATACCGGCGCGGATGTCCTGGTCGTCGATTCGGCCCACGGCCATTCGGCGAACGTCATCGCGACCGTTCGGGAAATCAAGCGACAATGGGATATCGACGTCATCGCGGGGAATGTGGCGACTGAGGAGGGATGCGGAGCGCTGGTCGAAGCGGGCGCGGATGCGGTCAAGGTCGGGATCGGGCCCGGATCCATCTGTACCACGCGGGTGATCTCGGGAGTCGGCGTGCCCCAGGTCACCGCCATCTACCGGGCCTCGAAGTCGGCTCGAGGGACGGGAGTCCCGATCATCGCGGATGGAGGAATTCGGTTCTCGGGAGACATCACCAAGGCGATCGCCGCGGGTGCCCACAGCGTGATGATCGGCGGGCTCTTCGCCGGCGTCGCCGAAAGCCCCGGCAAAACCATTCTCTACCAAGGACGGACATTCAAATCGTACCGGGGCATGGGATCGCTCGGAGCCATGGTGAAGGGTTCGAGCGAGCGGTATCGGCAAGGCGGAGATCGCGCGGATAATGGAAAACTGGTGCCGGAGGGAGTCGAGGGTCGGGTCCCGTTCAAGGGACCTGTCGCCGAGTTCATTTATCAATTGGTTGGGGGGCTGCGCGCGGGCATGGGGTATTGCGGTGCCCGCACGATCGAGCAACTGCGCAAGGAAGCAAGGTTCATCAAGGTATCGTCCGCGAGCGTTCGAGAAAGCCATCCTCATGACATTGCCATCACGCAGGAAGCGCCCAACTACAGCCCCGAGTATCCGTCCACGGAGGACGCCGACTGATCCCCGGCGCCGATGGCGAAACGTCCTCGCGGCGGTGATCGGAGGGGCGATCGCCGTCCATGGCGTCGACGACACATTGTGGTTCGTGAATGTGGAATCGCGGTGGTGCCCGTCCGCGTCGACGGCACGTGCCGACCAACCCCGTTCCACGTTCGCCGCGGCGCGAGGCGCCGAGTCGCGAAGGAACGATCCGCGGGGCGGGGATACGAGCAGGAAGACCGTGCAGCGTGTTTCGCTTCGGGCCTTGGACGATGCGGAAGACGGCTTGGCTTTCGCACGGGCGTCATCGGAGGCCGCGGACGGCCCGCCATCGAGCGGTGGCGTTTCGGACGAGCGCGTTTCGGACGAGCGCGTTTCGGACGAGCGGCGGCCAGGCCCCTTCGAGGACCGGGACGGGGCGCGACGCGGCGCGCGGATGAGTTTCCTGGACGACGTGACGGCGCCCGACGATGATCAATCGGTCGTCCTGAGGTGGCGATCGGCGGCGCGCGAGGGCCTCGGCGAGGGGCTTGGCACGACGGCCGCGTCGCACGAGACGCCGATCGGCGACCCTTCGCCGACCGCGCGACTCACGTCCGGTGCGGACGAGGGGCGGCCCGAGGCAGGTCGACGCGCGGCGTTCGATTCGGGGCCCGAGCTGCTTGCTCCGGCCGCCGTGCGCCACGCCGACGCGTTCGAGGATCCGTTCGGCGATCGGCGCGCGTCGCAATCCGATCGGTATCCCGTATCCCGACGTGAGCCGATCGAACCGGCGCGTATCGAAGGCATGCCGGCGTTTCCCGACGCCGAACCGCTCGTGACGTCGCAAGCGCCCCTGACGCCGGGTCGCGCCGAAATCGAGGCGAATTGCGACCGCGAGGGCAAGTCATGCGAGACGTTCCGGGACCACCTGCGTTCGCGATCGATCGACCAAATCTCGCTCGACATCAGCCCGGCTTTCAATCCGCGGGCGAGCGAGTGGGCCGAGATCCGTTCGATGGGATCGCCGCCCGAGGGCGATCACCGGACATGGCGCAACGGACAGAACCAAGTGATCGCGAACGGAGTGCTCGCCGGCTTTGAAAACGGCCGATTGCTGATCCGCGACAAAGGGGGGCACGTCGAGCGGCCGGCCTATCGCGACCTGAGCGACGCCGATCGATGCTATTTCGCGAACTTGTGGCGGATCCCCATCGATTGCACGCTTGGCCACGAGGAGTTCGCGGGGCGGGACGCGGTCCCCGCGACGTTGTCGTGGAAGGCGTCGGCCCTCTGCCATAAACCGCTCTACTTCGAGGAGCCCCAGTTGGAGCGGTACGGCCATACGGCGGGTCCCTGGCTGCAGCCCGCCTTATCGGGAGCTCATTTCTTCGGAAACGTGATCGTCCTTCCGTACCGGATGGGGATCAATCCGCCGAGCGAGTGCCGCTATCCGCTCGGATACTACCGGCCCGGCAATTGTGCTCCGTGGCTGGTGCCACCGGTGCCGCTCAGCCTTCGCGGAGGGCTCATGCAGGCGGGCGCCGTGCTGGGAGGAATCCACGTCGTTCCGTAACACGCGTCACGAACGCCCCGTCCGACCATGCCGCCCGGTCGCGCGCGGCGGGACGGACCGGGGTACGGACGACGATCGAGCCATCGAGCGGGTATGGAGTGCGGGAGCGATTGGACGGGCGAGGCGGCGCGCACGCGCCGCCTCGCCTTTCGCTTTCGTTCAAAGACCGCACGGCCCGTCGCGCAGATCGCATCGTCCGCATCCGGATCCCGAAGGATGGCAGACGGGCAACGCGGCCTTCTGGGCCACATGCGCCGCGGGAACGCTCAGCAGCTTGTCCAATTCCCCGCCCCCGCATCGAGGGCATGCCGGTCGTTCGCTTCCGCGCACCAAGAGTTCGAACTCGTCGCGGCAGCGCCGGCAAAGATACTCGTAGATCGGCACGTCCGGCTCCTCCTCGTTTCTTCCGCCTTTCCAAGATAGGCCATCACGGGTCCGCCGGGTAGGCGCCGGTTTCCGGCGGGTCCAACGCGCCGTCGATCCAACGAGCGGACACGCCGATATCGACGACGGTGACGGAACCCAGGAAGGGTCCGGCGGCGGGCTGTGCGAATCCCCGTTTCATGGCGACCATCGCGGCGGTGTGCGCCGCGCGAACGGTATGCCGAGCCGGCTCGCCCGTGTCGCAATCCAGGCCACTCGGAATATCGACGGCGAATCGTCTCCAGGGCCCCGCGTTCATCCACGCGATAGCCCGATCGACAGGCGGTCTCGGTTCGCCTCGGCTCCCCGTTCCCAGCAGGGCATCGACGCACCACGCGCCGCGCTCGGCGCCGATCGATGGGGCCGGATCGCCGGATACACGTTCGACGGCGAGCCCCTTTCGAACGGCGATCTCGTAGTTCACGCGGCAATCGGTCGAGAATTCGCGGGGATCCTCCCAATGGAGCAGGCGGACGTCGTAACCGCGCAGATCCAGATGACGGCCGATCACGAATCCATCGCCGCCGTTGTTCCCCTTTCCGCAGCAGATCACGATCGGGCCATCGATACCGAGTCGTTCGAGCAGGTCGGCGCAGCCGCGGCCCGCGTTTTCCATGAGGACGAGCGAGGGTATGCCCAGCCGTTCGACGGCGAGCCGATCGATGGTCCGGAGCTGGTCCCGAGAGAGTCGGTCATGGCGAGTCACGCTGCAAACCCCGGCGCGCGTTCGCGGTTCGTCGTCAATCGTCGACATCCTCGAATCCGCGCCACTTCATCGGTCGGCGAAACGGTTCGATTCTCAATACGACCTCGCCGTTCTGGAAGATGCGGACCGTCCCGCTCGATTCGCTCACCACGACGGCGATCGCCTTGGTGTTCTTGCTGATCGCGGCGCCGGCCCAGTGGCGTGCGCCGAGCCCCGCGGACATCGTGAGGTTGGCGTGCGTCGCGTCGACCAATTGGCAAGAACGCTCGACGATGCCTTCGGCCGAAACGACGAATGCGCCGTCGAGCTGGGCGATTTCCTTGATCGCCTCGCGGACCTTGGGATCGGCGAGATTCCGTTCCTTGCGATGGTAGCCCTTCACCGGATCGAAACCGGCGGAATGGCTGTGCTGCAACACGTGGCGCGTGTCGCCGATGACGAACAGCGTCCCAACCGGCTTTCCCTCGCGGCCTTCCCGTCCGATTTCCACCGCCAGATCCACGACCCACTTGAGCGTGTCGAGCGGGACGCTCGTTTCGAGCCGGCGCAGGTCGCGGGCGGTCAGTCGGCCGAGCCGTTCGTCGAGGCTGATCAGGCTGAGCGAGTCGATGCGATCGGGTTCGACACCGCTGTAGATCGCCACGACCTCGGCGCCGGCAGGCAGAACGTCATGCGCGACGCTGTCGAGCACGGCTTTGGTCAGTTTTTCAAGAACGGTCGATTCCTGCTTTCCCAGAACGACGGCGGAAAACCCCGCGACCGCCGCGCCCGCGACATCCTCGTCCGTTTCGCCCGCGACGATGAGCTTCATGTCGGCCACGTGGGCGCGGCATTGCTCCCAGTCGGTCGGACCGTCGACCAATACCAATACCGCGTCCGCCTCGACATCCCGGCACATCCGCGATGCCATGCCGAGGAAGGTCGCGAACTGCTTCGTGAACCGTGGCGGCTTCATGCGTCTGTGGGGACTATGCAAGGTCCATGGGACGATCGGCGATGCGCGACGCCGGCGCATCGTATGCCGGTCCCCGATCACCGGCAACTCCCCCAATGCATGCCGGGCCCGGCCGGTCGCGGCGCGGTCCCCGCGCGGTTCAAGGAGTCGGGATCACCGGGGTTTCTTCTGCTTGCGATGCTCGGCCAACTCGATTCCCCGCTTGCCGGGCTGCCCGCCATAGACCCTCTCGTCGTAGATGGCCAGCGCGTGCAACGCGTGCCCTTTCGGGCCGATCTCCCATTCATGATCGAGGTTGTCATGGAGCATCGAAGCGAGGAAGTCCACGGCCTTGACCATGCGCGGATCCTGAAGCTGGTCATCCGACAATGAGAACGCAAGCCATTCGCAGGTGTGGCCCGTCGTTTCGAGATGGCGATCGTTCGTGCCGTATTCTCCGGGGCCCCGGAACCAATTCGTGCTGAAACTGCCGTCCGCGTTCTGGAGCTTGAATGTGTAGTCGTGGTACGCGTCGACATATTTCCGGGCTCGAAGCCATTGACCGGCAATGGGAAGCTCCGACTTCTCGCGTCGCTTGACCGAATAGCTGAAGCCCATCATGCGGTGCGTACCGCCGCACGCCGCTCCGATCACGGGCTGCGCGAGTTCCTCCTTGATCAGCTTGGGAATATCCCAGGCCTGTCCATCCGTGTTCTTCCACTGGGCGTCCGATTCGAGGTAGTGCGAGAGGCCGATCAGCTTGAAGGTGAGCTCGGTTCCTTCCTGGCACGTCGACATTTCGTGCTTGACAAGGTCCATCACCGTCAGTGATTCGCCTTCGACTCGGATCGGAAAGTCCGCTTTGACTTTGGACTGAGCGAGCATGGCAAGGAACTGACCGCCGTGGCCTTGGACGCCCGGGCCTAGTCGGGTCATCAATTGGTCGTTTTCCAGATAGAGCAGTTGTTGGCCTCGGCAAGGCCCGTTGTAGCAGAGCCAGCCGATCGCATTGACCTTGCGGTCCCCCGCGAATACCTGCGTATCGACGCCGTACGCGATCAACGCGTGCATGATGCCCCACGGACTCCGCCGCTCGACCTGTTCGTGACGCTGAATATGGTATGCCAGAACGTCGCGGATCTTCTCCCGCCGAACTTCCTGCTCCGCCGTCAACGGCCGTTCGGGCGATCGGTTCGTTTCCCGTTCGAGACTCGACGGATCATCGGCTTCGGTCGAACTTGACGGAGACCCGGACAACGGACCGTTCGCGGGCCGCGCTCGGTTCGCATCGGCGCCGTCGCTTGGCGTCTCGGTGATATTCGCCGGAGGTTCATCCACGAGACGCACGATCGCGGCGCCTTCGCTTGCCGAATCGCCGTCCTTCGCCCCATCGTCCTTCGAGCCGGCATTCGGACCGTCGGCGTTCGGCCCCCCCGCGTTCGACGATTCTCCATCGCGCGGCACGATGGTCCCATCGTCGGACTTGGAATGGGTTGGATGGGGGTCTTGAGGCGCCGGCCCGTCCACGGGCGGATCGGCGGGCGCGGATGTGAGCGTCAGCGCCGGGGCAAGCGCGAGAGGAAGTCCAGGCCGTTCGCGTTGCGCCCGAGCCGTCGTGCCGAGCTCGGGATCGAGAAGCGTCTCGGTCGGCTCGGATGAACGCGGGAAGGCCCGGGCCGTGCCGTGGGCGAGCCGAGCGGAATGCGTCGAGGCACCGTTCTTGCCGACAGTGCCGAGTTGCGGCGTCGCGATACGGGCGGCAACGAGCGGCATCATCATCCGCGCTGACTCGGCCGATCCGCTTCGGTCATTCCTGTTCGTTTCCAAACGACTTCGATCGGAAGATAACGATCGCGAGTCGACCAGTCGGGGCGCGCCGACCGCGGTCCCCGTCCCCCCACTTTTCTCTTGGGCTTGGGATTCGGTCAGCGCTTTGGAAGCGATCAGCAGACTTCCAAACAGAACAAGGAACGAAAATGCCGTTCGAATCATAGTTGCCGTCTTGCGTCGAGTGGAAAGACCTTCACCCATTAGTCCGCGCCGATCGTCGGCGGGCAGGACGTAGGAATCATATCGGTTCGCGGAATCGAACCGCCGAAGGCGCGTCGGGTCGGTTTTTCCATTCCGCCGCGCGGGATCGTTCAACCGAAACCGCTAGGGACACCGTACAGGTCGGGAAAGCTGGGAAGCCCAAGAAGACTCGGCGGATTGCGGGTCTACGCGGGGCGACCGTCCCCGGTCGCCCGCTGCGCCAACCATGTCGGATCCCGATAGGGACCGACGGGGCCGGTCGTTCGGCTCAGCGCAACCACGACCGGACGGTATCGGCGAGCTCCGTCCGGGGTTCCTCGGGATTCTCGCCGCGCATCCACGCCTTCCAGAGCGCCACGTTGTTGCCGTATGCACGCCCCGAACTTTCACCCAACGACTGCATGGCGCGATATTGAAGAGCCGGATCGGTGTCGTCGAGCGCCAGGCCGAGCGCTTGGAACGCGCGGGGGTCCTGCGCGCCGGACAGCGCGCGGGTCGCGGCGATGCGGACGTCCAGCTCCGAGTCGTTCTCCACGAGAGCGACGAGGAGGCCGATCGATTCGGCGTCGCCGAGTTTCCTCAACGACGTACATGCCTCGGCGCGCAGGCGCGCATCGGGGTCGGCGGCCGCGAGCAGAATGCCCCGCTTGGCGAGTTCGAGCGGAAAAGCGCCGAGGCTTCGCACGGCCGCGGTCCGCAGCACGACGTGTTTGTCTTCCTGAATCAATCGAGTCAGTTCGTCGGCCGTCCGCCGCTGTTCGGCGGGCGGCATCCGGGCGGCCTCGCTTTCGAGTTTCCGGATTCCCGCGAGATGCACATGGAACGACGGGAGGATCCGATCGTCCTCGGCCCACTGCTGCCGATAGTACGGGTTCAACCCCGCAAACTCGGCACAGCCCGCTTCGACTGATACCCCCGCGATCAGCAGGAGCCATGGCGCGAACTGACCCACGCGCCGTTCCCGGCTAGCCATACTATCCACCTCTCCCGGCTTCACGCCATCGCGGACCCGTTTGCGGGTCGCCGGGGGCTTATAGCAAAACGGTCTGCGACCGACCAGATGAAATCGACCGCGATTCGGCCGATCGGTCGATCGGGTTGGTCCTGCGGGTCGCGCAAGGGCGAACGGGAGGGCCGTTCGCGCGGGACGTGGACGCACGATGCAAGAAGGGGCGGTCCGGCCGTCGATGAAGTGGGTGAAGAGCTCCCTTCCAAGGAATGAGGAGGGCGTGGGCCCACGGACGGCGCGAGCGGGGAGCGTCGTTTGTGAGGTCCTTCCGATGTTCGGTCTCCTGTTCGGACGACACACCGTTTTCCTGCTCCTCCTGGGCGCCGCGACCATCGGCCCGTATCTCTGGAATCTGCCCGGTTGGCGCGAGAGGCTTGCCAAGGCGTGGCACGAACTCGCCGGCCGCGCCGAAGCCGTGGCCGACGTATCCCAACTCGAACCGTGGACCGCCGCGACGCCGTCGGCCCAGGCCTCGGCGAGTGCCGATCCGAACGCGACCGCCCCGTCACTCGTTTCACTCGCCGATCCCGGCGCGCCGCGCGACGGGAACACGGCATCCGACCGACCAACGCCTTCCGATCGGCTCGTCGGTCCCCAGGTCGTCGACTTCGCCGAGGTGTTCCGGTTCGACATCACCCAGCGCTGGGTGCTCGACCGATGGTCCCGAGTGACGACAATCCTGTCGGAGTTTGATCTGGAGGGACTTCGCGTACCGTTTGTCAGCGGTACGCGGGTCGACGATGTCGCCGGGTCGCTCACCTACTATTTCGATCAACGGCATCAACTCCAGCGCATCACATTCGAGGGCCGATGCGGCGACGACCGCCGATTCGCGCGTTTTGTCCAAGGCGCGTTCGGGTTGGAGCTCGAACCGTCGCACTATGCGGGGTTGCTCGTCACCAAATGGAACGGCGTGCCGAAGAGCGTGCTCTGGGTGCGCCACGCGGCAGTCGTTCAGAGCCGCGATCCGCACGCGCGGCTCGAGATCACGCTCGAACTCAACCGGCCCGACGGCGCGTATCGGCTCAGCCAACCGCTCGACGACGCCCTCGATTTGGGCCGCAAGGCAAGGCGATGGGGCGGCTGACTCGGCTGGTGAGCGGTCGCCTTCGCATTGTCGCGGCGACCGCCCGCGCATGGCCAATCGCCACACGTCCGCGCGCTCGCCCGGCGACGGAGGCTCCGGAGGTCATCGTCGGTCGGAGCCCTGTTTGCGCTCGATCGCCTCGACGCGGGCGCGCAGCATGTCGATTTCCCGCCTGAGCAGGCGGACTTCCTCGACAAGCGTCGCCATCGCTTCGGCGACCGGATCCGCCGGTCCGCCTTCGGGCGGCACGGCCGCGTCCGGCGGCACGGCCGCGTTCGGCGGACCACCGATCGCGTCCCGCACGACGCCGTCGAGTACTCGGCCAAGCCGTCCGAGCAGAGGCCTTCTTCCGTCGCGGCCCAATGCGTTTTCGAGTCCCGAGCCGGAAGGCCGATCGCCGGGCCGCGCCGTCGATGCGGGAGGCCGCGGTTCGGCTCCCGGATCGTGCGGCGGCGGAACGGGAACGGGAATGGCCGCCGGCGCGGGACCGAGTTTCGCCGACACGCGATGCCGCTGCTCTCGAATGAAATAGGCGATCTCGATCGTGTCGCCGACGTTCGCGCCTTGGAGCACGCGTTCGGCGTCGCGAGGCGATCGGATCGGCGCTCCGCCCATATCGACGATGACACCACCGAGCGGCAAGTGGTATCGGTCGGCCGGCGAACCCGACGCGATGTCGACGACCACCGCGCCCTCATCGAGCCGAAATCCGTACCGCTCGCGAAGCGAATCGGAGACCGGCGCGAGGACGGCGCCGAGCCATACGGCGGGAGGTTTCGATTCGGACGCGCCGGACGTTTCCCGCCGAGCCGAGCTTGCCGATTCCTCGCTCGGCGTCGGCTCGGTTCGATCGCTTTCCGCGGGCGGTTCCTCGCGCCGTTCCCGAGCGAGGCTCGTTTCGGGCGCCGACCGACGCGTCAATCCGTGCGCCGATCCGGCCATCGCGACGCCGATCGCGATCACCGCCCACCGCGCCGGCCGACCCATTCGCACGCCACGCTCTGAAACCGAACGATCCAGATTCCCGGCATTGCTTCGCATGACCCTCGGTCCCTCCATATCCTGGTGCTCGTGCTCGCACGCCCGCCGCAACCCGCATCGAATCCGCCGCGAAACGGCGCGCATCCAGTATAGCCCGATCGCGGGTATCATGTCGTCAATGGGGATGCATGCCGGCCGAGCGTGACAGGAGGGGGCCGCGATCATGGCCGATTGCAGTGGGACGGACCGAGTGACGCGACGGGTTGCCCCATTCGCCGAATGGGACGCCGCCGTCCGGTTGCTCGGCGCGTGCGAATCCGACGGCGATGGGTCGGGGCGCGAGGTGCGAAGCGTGGTCGGTGGATCCCTGTTTGCTCCGGGAGGATTGCGGGTCGCCGTGCGTGACGAGCGGATGGTCGGCGCGATCCTCATTCAGCCCACATCGGGCGCCGTCGCTTTCCTTTGGCCGCCGCGGCTTGTTCCGGGCGAGCCCGAGTCGACCGCGCGGGCATTGATCGAGGATTGCCTGCACTGGGCATTCGATCAGTCGGTACGGATCGTGCAAGCGTGCGTGGAACCATCGGACGAACGGGCCGCGTCGCGTCTGGAAACCGCGTCGTTCCTCTTGGTGGCGGAGATCGAATACCTGACCGCGCCGACATGGAACCGCGCCGACATGGCGCTTCATGCGGCCGATCGGCTTGAATTCGTTTCCGTTTCCGACGCATCCGCGCTCGACCTCCTCGGCCGCGTCATCGAACGCACGTATGGCGATTCGCGAGATTGCCCGCGTCTCGACGGACTTCGCTCGATCGACGAGGTTCTCGACGGATACCGGTCAACGGGTGTCTATCGGCCGGATTGGTGGCGGATCGTCCTGCGGCGCCGGGAACCCGTCGGATGCCTCTTGTTGGCGGACCATCCGGCGGCGGACCAGGTCGAACTCATGTACATGGGCATCGTGCCCGAGCATCGCGGGAAGGGGCTCGCGCGCGACCTCGTGATTCAGGCGCACCGCGTGGCATGCGAGGCGGGTCGATCGCGGATCGTGCTCGCCGTCGATCGAGCGAACGACGCGGCGCGGGCCGCCTATCGCGGGGCGGGTTTCGAGTCGTGGGGGCGGCGCGTCGTTTGGGTTCGCACGTTCAGCGCATGGCGCCGGCGCGAAGTCGACGGCGTAACTGACGGGCCGAGGATGACTTAGGTTCCGCGGCGATTTCCGCCCTCTTTGGCGCGCGAATGGTCGACGGGTTTTGCACGCCTTTTCAAGCGAGTCGGATCGATCTTTTTGGGATGACCTCGCGGGATTTTCATGCGGCATCCTCATCAGTCGATGAAAAGGACCGGACACCGCGCCGAGAACCGTTTGACAGGAGTGCTAGCAGTCGTACAATCGGCGGTCCACGGCTCATGCGTCGTGGAACGTGGTTCGACGCGGACGAGGGAATCGGCCGACGTCGAGTGCTTCGATTCAGGATTCTCGCTGCGTTCGACAGCGTGCTTCGGGGATTCGTGGCCCAGGGAACCCCGCGCACTTCGTTGCACAACGGCGATCGCGGTATGCGCAGAGGACGCGGCAGGAAGTGAGCAACCACGATTTGGAAATCGCGTCCGCCGTGTGGATCGCCTTGGCGGACCGGTTCGGTCCCGAGCCGTTCGCGTTGTACTTCGGTGGCCACGCCGCGATCGACCACGAGGCCGATCGGATCATCGTGACGGTCGCCGATCCGTTCCGCGCGGAACGACTCCAACGGACGCATCGGGCGGCGATCGAGGCTGTCGTGCGCGAGACGGTCGGCGCCGAGACGCGCGTCGAGTTCCGAGTCGACGCGGATCGCGTTCGACCGAACGGTGCGGACGCGACTCCCGCACGCGCGCCGGATTCGCGGTCGTCGCAACCGTGCGGCCGCGCGATTCGAAGGAGCGTGGCGAGCGGCCTCGATACGAACGGAGCCGACGGTCGTGTCGGCGGGCCGGCGTCGAACGGGCAACGTGCCGCGGCGCCCTCGCCCGATTCGCAGGCGTTCCTCGCGTTCATGCTCGGTGAAGAGCACGGCGTCGCGTCCGCGTCGCTCGATATGGTCCTCCGGCAGCCCGGCAAGGTGACCCCGTTTTTCGTCCACGGACCGACCGGCTGCGGCAAGACGCATTTCCTCGACCACGTGCGCCGCGAGGCGCGGCGCCGCGCCGGAATACGGCGCGTCGTCGGCGTCTCCGCCGAACAGTTCACGGCCCAGTTCCTCGAGGCGCTCCAGGGGAAGGGGATGCCGAGTTTTCGGCGGAAGTTCCGCGAGGTCGACCTGTTGCTCATCGACGACCTGCAGTTCTTCAACGGAAAGAAACAGACGCTCGGCGAATTGCAGGCGACGATCGACTATCTCATCCGCGAACGGCGGCAACTCGTCCTGGCGGCCGACCGATCTCCATACGAGCTGGCGGCGTTTCACGCGGGGCTTGCGGGCCGCCTTCGTGGCGGCGTTGTCTGCGAGCTGCCCTATCCGGGGTTCGAAGCGCGGCGCGGCATCGTCGAGCAGGTCGCGAGGGAACATGGCGGATTGCCGAGGGACGTCGTCGATTGGATCGCCGAGCGATTCGCGGGTGACGCGCGACGGATCGCCGGCGCCGTCTACCGGCTCGTCGCGACGCGGCACGCGACCGGCAAACCGCTCGATACGGCATCGGCCGAATCGGCCCTCCTGGATCTCGTCCGCGCGCCGGCGCGCGCCGTGCGTCTCGCGGACATCGACGAGGCGGTCTGCGATCTGTTCGGCTTGGATCGCGCGTCGCTCCACGCCGACAACCGTTGCAAGCGGATCAGTCAGCCGAGGATGCTCGCGATGTGGCTCGCGCGGAAGCACACCCGCGCGGGGGTCTCCGAGATCTGCCGCCACTTCGGGAAACGCAGCCACAGCACGGTCGTTTCGGCCGAACGCCAGGTCAAACGATGGCTCGACCGCAACGACGCCGTGCGGCTCGTGCACGGCGAACTTCCGATCGAGGATGCGATTCGCCGAATCGAATCGCAGTTGCGCACGGGATAGGCGGACCCAAGGGCCGCGTATCCAAGGGCCGCGTATCCAAGGGCCGCGTATCCAAGAGCGGATCAAAAAGCCTTGGTCGTACCGGGCATGGCGACGGTCGGAGCCGGCACGTCGCCCCACGCATAGGCGGTCGGCGACAGGCTGGTCGTCGACGCCATCGCCTGTTCCCAGGTGATCGACTGGCCCGAATAGCAGGCTTCCCGACCCATGATGGCGAGCATCGTGCTGAACGACATGTAAATGCCGTTGTTCAGGATCTGGCCCGATCGGAGGCCCGCGAACAGGGCCTGGTGCTCCAGATCGTACATGCTCGGCCGTTCACCGGTGAATTTCCACGCGGCGCCGCCGCGCGGCGCGACTTCGTGCGCGAGGACCCGCGCCGTGCCGTTCGTGCCGACCACGTAGTCCTCGACGTCGTTGAAACAATCGGCCATCTGCCGCGTATGGGAGAACACCTTCTGGCCGCCCGGCCATTCATAGCAGACGGCGAAGTGGTCGTAGATATGCCCCCACATCTCGCCCGACCGGACCTGGCGTCCACCCAGCCCAAAACAGCGCGCGGGCGGTTGGTCATTCATGAGCCAAAGGGCCTTGTCGAGGCTGTGCACGTGCTGTTCGACGATGTGGTCCCCCGAGAGCCACGTGAAGTACATCCAGTTGCGGATCTGGTATTCCATTTCGCTCCATGACGGCTCGCGACCCCGATGCCAGAGCGTGTTGGTGAGGTAGTTTTCCTGGATCGTGAGCAGCTCGCCGATCGCTCCGTCCTGGATGCGTTTCATCGTGGCGAGCACGCCCAGATCGTATCGCCAGCAGAGTCCGGAAACGATCGTCAGGTTTTTCTGTCGGGCGAGCTCGACCGTCCTCAGAACGCTGTTGACCCCGGGCGCGTCGACGGCAACCGGTTTTTCGCAGAAGACGTGCTTGCCCGCCGCGATGGCCGCTTCGAGATGCGCGGGCCGGAAATGGGGGGGTGTGCAGAGCAGGACGACGTCGATGTCCGACTCCATGACCTTCTTGTATCCGTCGAAGTCCGAGAAGCACCGATCGTCGGGGACGTCGATCCGATCGGCGACCGGTTGGCGCAACAGCGTCTTGCGGCTCTGCTGGATCCGATCCGCGAAGATGTCGGCCATCACGGTCAGCTTCGTGTTGGAATCGGCCTGCAGCGCGTTGACGGCGGCGCTCGTTCCGCGTCCGCCGCATCCGATCAATCCGATCCGCAGCGTATCGGAGCCGGCGGCGTGCGCCGAGCGCGGTTGTCCGAGGGCGCCGAGCGCGGCACCGAGCGCGGCGGCCGCCGTCCCGCGCACGAAGGACCGCCGCGTCGGTTCCTCGGCGGAGATGCCCTGGTTCGCGGCGCGCCCGTCACCGGACGGTCCGTTCGATTCGTTCCGCTCGATCATGATCGTGTTTCCTCTCGTGGGGCCCCACCTGCCAACGCCGACGCGGCCGACGCCATGATAGTCCGCGGTTGCCCGCCGCCGCAAGCGAACCAACCCCGCGCCGCAAGCCGCGCGGCGTTCAACGCAGTTTCCGCATGTACCTCAGGAACTCCTCGTCGACCGTCCTCAGGTCGCCAAAACACTCCTTGAAGAGGGCGAGCCGATCCTGGGGCGTTTCCTCGACCAGCGGTTTTTTTTCGGCGAGCCGCTTGAGATAGGCGACATATTGGTCGCGTCGCCGGTTGGCCAGGAAATGGTTCAGACCCCATGCTTCCGAATAGGCGTCGGGGATCTGCTTCGGATCGTGAAACCGTTTGTCCTCGATCAACAGCGTCAACAGCGAGTTCTCCGGACGCGTGGCCATGTATTGAAGGAAATTGGCGAGGTGCACCTGATTGACGGCTCCGACGGTGCGCCACCCGCGATCGCTCTTGTGGTCCGGTGACTCGAAGAAAACGGCGAGCCCCTCGCTGACCCACATCGGATTCGCCGCGTACCGCACCTGGACTCCGCAGTTGTAGGCGAGCTGGTGCGTGGCTTCGTGCACGATCGTCGCGACGGTGCGCTCGGCGCCCGGTTGCGAGAGGATCTGCTGGATGTGCGCCGCATCACTCGCACGGGGCCCGTTCCTTCGGAACTCGTCGACCCCGGTCAAGTCGTACATCGTGACCCGGTTCGACCGCATGTTGTAATAGCCGATCACGCCCGATGCCGCATCACCCAGTTCGGTTCGGGCATGGTTCGTGAATGTCTCGCGGTTCTCGAAGATCAGCGCGACGAGCGGCAGTTCGGGTTCCTTCAAATCCCAACCCCGCGTCTTCCAATAGTTGAGGAATCCCCGGTAGAGCCGTTCATAGAGCGATCCACACCACTGCGCGTAGGTCTGCGACGTGCGGTAGCCGATCACGTAATGGGGCGTCCGGAGCGTGCGAAAGTCGGGGAACTCGAGCAGCAGCCGCTCTTCGAGCGACTTCGCCGTGAGCGGCGTGAACGGTCGGTCATCGGTCGTTCGGCTCTTGATTTCGTCGGGCTGGAGGGGCCACATCGTGCCGTCGACGTCCAGGACAAGCAGGCCGCCGTCCACCGCTTCGACGAGCACCTTGCCTTCGATGCGGACCGGTTTCCCGTCCTGTTCGACCTCGAGGACATCGATCGCGGACGCGACGCGCGGGAAGCCGTACGAACCGGTCACCGCCAAGGCCAGCGCGGCGGCGCGAGCCACCCGCGCCAAGAAACCGGTGCGCCGCCTCATCCCCCGCCTCCCTCTCGATGTCCCGTTCGTTGGTGTCCCGTTCGTTGGTGTCGCAAGGCCCGCGCGGACGACACCCATTATAGCCGTTCCATCGGACCGTCGGGAACGCGGCGGGGAGCGGAGCGGGGCCGTTTCACCGCATTCGAGCGGACGACCCGAAGGCGAAGCCGGGACGCGCGGCGTCACGGCGCCGGCCTGCCGGCGACTTTCGGTTGCCGGGGAACGTACTCCTCGGTGAATCGGGCCAGGTACTTGAATCGGCTTTCCGACCCGTTGAATCCGACCACCGATTCGTCCCAATCGACCTGCTTGGAGAGTACGCGGCCCGCATCGATGTCGAACTTGATCTGTCCGTTCGTGATCTGCTGTACAATCTGCACTTCGATCTTCGGATCATTCACGGGTGTGAGGATCTGGGTCCTGACCGAAATGGTCGCGACTCCCGTCTTCACCGATTCGAGCGTGTACAACTGGCGCGTCTTGATGCGCCGTACGCGCCCGTCGGGCATCTGCACGGCGATCTCGGTTGGGAATTCCCATTGATGGCCCACGGCGACCTTGCCCTTGGGAAGGGGCGTCGTGATCTGGCCAAGCCCCATGTTCGGGGACGCCTTGAGATCTTCACGCTCCTTGACTTCGCCGTACGGATCGACGGTGACCCGCGTGATGGGCACTCCGATCGAATCGGCCGCCAATTCGTACTCGGGGGGCGCCTTCTTGTCGGTCCCGCTGTTGAACGTGACCTCGGGCCGATCGCTGAGTTTCTGCCACATGTCGACGTTCTCGACCTCGTGCTCGATGTGGTACGCGCCCTGGTCGTCGATCGACAGGACCTTCCAGATCTTGGTCGAGTGGGAACGGGATTTGGATTCCTGCGTGACGCCGCGGATCGTCGTCTCGGTCGTCGCCATGTGCGTGACCTTGGTCCGGAGTATTTCTCCTTCCGAGAACGCGTAACGCAGCTCATAGGTCGCGTCGTCCTCGGCCCGGGCGGTGTCGCGCGGTGAGGATCCACAGGGAACGGCGGTGAACGCGATCGCTCCGATCACGAGCGGGGCGCGGCGCAGCACCGAAACGACGGCGCGGGTCGGCTGGAATCGACGGGTCATCGAATGCCTCCTTGCAAGCCAGGAATCGCGGCGTCCGGAGCGATCCGGATCTCCGGAATCGCGTCGAGCCGACCGTTGTTCTACCCCGTTTGCCCATATGGTGGAACACCAATTCGCACCGGGACGGAGCCAGGATTCGCGATGCCCGCCATGGAAGGCCTTGTGCTCGACACGTCGATCGGCGTGAAGCTCGATCAGCCGCCCAAGAAACGGAAATCGCCGTGAGGGAACGCGAGTCGTCTCCTGCGCGGCAACCACGAGACGCGTCTTGGAGCGTCAGGCCGGTCCAAGCATCGACGTCACGGTCTTTCTTGTGTTTCCCGCCTTGCGCGGGCCGTCCTCCCCGGAGCCAGGGTTCGCTCCGGCACACCACCGAATCCAGGCGTTCAGGCGCCGGGGGCGCCGAGCGGTTCGATGCGGGCGAATCGGAGGCAGGCGCGGGCGATTCCCGAGGCGTCGAGCGCCAATTCGGCGAGAAGCTCCGATCGCTCGCCGTGGTCGACATAGTGGTCGGGAATGCCCAGCCGATGGACATGGCGCGTATCGAGCCCGAGATCGTTGGCGACTTCGAGCACGGCGCTCCCGAATCCGCCCATCAAACAGCCTTCCTCGACCGTGACCACGAACGGCGCGGCGCGCAGGACGCGGGCGAGCAGGACCTTATCGAGCGGTTTGGCGAACCGGGCGTTGATCACTTCCAGATCCAACTCGTTCCGCTTCGAAAGGTCGGCTGCCGCCGCCATGCAATCGTCGAGCAGCGCGCCGAAGCAGAGGATCGCGCCGTCGCGGCCCGCCCGAACAACCTCGGCACGCCCCAATTCGATCGGCGCCCGGGTACGCTCCACGTCCGACGACGCCGCTTTCGGATAACGGATGGCGACCGGCCCGGCCTGCCGGACCGCGAATCGCAACATGTCGGACAATTCGGGACCATCGCCCGGCGCCATCACGGCCATGTTGGGGAACATGCGCAGGTAGGCGATGTCGAACGCGCCGTGATGGGTCGGTCCGTCGGGACCCGCGATGCCCGCTCGATCCATCGTGAAGACGACCGGGAGATTTTGCAGGGCGACTTCCTGGAAGATCTGGTCGAACGCCCGCTGCAGGAACGTGCTGTAAATGTCGACGATCGGCCGAAGGCCGGCTTTCGCTTGCCCGGCGGCGAACGCGACCGTATGCGACTCGCAAATCCCCGTATCGAAGAACCGATCGGGGAACGCGTCGCGCACCGGTTCGAGTTTGTTGCCCTGGCACATCGCGGCCGTCAGGACGGTGACCCGCGCGTCGTCCCGCATCCGTTCGGCGATCGCGTCCCGCGCGCGGTGGGTGTAGGTCGGGCGGTCCGAACTCCTGGGTACCGGTCGGCCGTCCTCCTGGATGAACGGAGGCGGCGCGTGGAAGAAGACCGGATCGGCCGCGGCGGGCTGGTATCCGTGGCCCTTTTCCGTCACGACATGCAACAGCACGGGGCCTTTCAATCCGCGCACCATCTTCAGGTATTTGCGGAGCAGGCCGATATTGTGTCCGTCGATCGGCCCGAGGTACCGGAATCCGAGTTCTTCAAAAAGCATGCCGCCGTGAAGGCCCGCCTTGAACGCCTCCTTCAATTGGGCGAGGAACCGTTCGGCGGGATCGCCGAGCACGGGAACGCGGTTGAGGACCTTGACGACCTCACCCTTGAAGCCCGTGTAGATCGGGTTCGATCGCAAACGATCGAGGTACTGGGCCATGCCGCCGACGCGGGGACAGATCGACATCTTGTTGTCGTTCAGGACGACCAGCAGCTTCGACTTCGCGGCGCTCGCGTTGTTCATCGCCTCGAAAACGATCCCCGACGGAAACGCGCCGTCGCCGATCACGGCGACCGCGTGCCGATCGACTTCCCCCAAGAGCTCGTCGCCGCTCCGCAGGCCCATGACCGTCGAGAGGCTGCAGCCCGCGTGGCCGGTCATGAACAGGTCGTAGTCGCTCTCCTGGGGATTCGGATATCCCATCAAACCGCCTTTCGCGCGGATCGAACCGAACGCGCGGTAGCGGCCCGTGACCAGCTTGTGCGGATAGATCTGGTGGCCCGTGTCCCAAATGAGCCGATCGAATCGGAAGTCGAAGACGCTGTGCAGCGCGAGACACAGCTCGACGACTCCCAGGTTCGAAGCGAAGTGGGCCGAGCGGGCGGACAGGAGATTGCAGAGCACCTCGCGGATCTCTTGGGCGATCTGCTTGAGCTGTTGCGGCTGCATGCCGCGGAGCGCGGCGGCCGAATCGAGTTGCGGGAGCAGAGTGGGCATGGGTCAATGGGTCCTGTCGAGCACATAGCGGGCGAGCGCGCGCAGCGATACGGCTTGCGGCCCAAGCGACTCGATCGATCCGACCGCCTCGTCGATCAGCGCGGCCGCCCGCCGTCGACTCGATTCGACGCCGAGCAGCGCGGGGAACGTCAGCTTGCCGCGGTCCCCGTCCTTCCGCGCGCGTTTTCCCAAGGCGGCCGCGTTGCCTTCGTGGTCGAGCAGATCATCGGCGATCTGGAACGCGAGTCCGAGCGCTCGACCGTAGGCGGCGAGCGCCGCGTCGAACGGTTCGGGCGCGTCGGCGACCAGCGCGCCGAGCCGCAACGAGGCGACGAACAGCGCGCCGGTCTTGCGACGATGGATCGCTTCGAGTCGGGCAAGCGATTCCTCGGGCGATTCCGATCCGCCGCGCGATTCGGCCGCGAGGTCGTCGCTTTGTCCGCCGACCAATCGGCTCGCACCCGCCGCGCGGCCCAGTTCGGCGCAGCACCTCGCCGCCACTTCGAGCGGTCGGACCTCGGTCGCCAGCAATTCGAACGCCTGCGTCAGCAAGGCGTCGCCGGCGAGGATCGCCGTCGCTTCGCCGTATTTCACGTGGCAGGTCGGAATGCCGCGCCGCAATTCATCATCATCCATGGCCGGCAGATCGTCGTGGATCAGCGAATAGGTGTGGACCATCTCGACCGCGCACGCGGCGGCCATCGCCGACGGGCCCCCTCCGCACGACTCGGCGGCCATCAACACGAGCATCGGGCGCAGCCGCTTCGCGGGCGCGAGCAGGCTGTGGCGGATCGCGTCGCGAAGCACGATCGGGCAATCCGCGTCGTACCTCGAATAGACTTCGAGGGCCGCTTCAATCCGCGTCCGCATCGGCGCGGCGCGTTCCAAGAAATCCAGTGCATCCAAGAAACCCGCGGATGCCGCGGCCGACGACGACGCCATTTTTCCGGTCCGATCCCCTGATGGGTGCGGTTCCGACCTAAACCCGCCCCTCACCACCGCTTAACCAACCATGACCCCATCTTAGAACAGGCAGTCGGACTCGTCCACGTCATCCGGGCCGCCCGCGGCGCCCATTCCGCCGGCATCCTCGGGTTCCATTTCGGACCGCCGTCCGACTCGGGAACGCGGACCCGGCGGTGATTGTCCGTCGGACGCCACGGTCCGGGAAGGGCCTTCGTGCGAGCGGCGCCGAGCCCGGGCCGCGTGCTTCTGATCGAGGGTCATTTCCTCGTCGTCGAACGGTTCGGTTACCGGGTTTCCGTCGGCGTCGATTCCGGTCAACCGCTCGACACGCCGTTCGGCCTCATCGAGCTGTCGATAGCAGGTCTTCAAGTGGCCGATCCCCCGTTCGAACGCATCGAGGGCCTCGGACAAGCCGAGTTCGCCCGATTCGAGCGCGTTGACGGACTGTTCGAGTTTCGCGAGCGCCGTTTCGAACGACTCGGACGTCTTGGCGGACTCGGCCGAGTCGCCGGCGCCCTGCTCGGTGGACGATCTTTGCTCGGAGGGCGTATTTCGTTTGGCCATCGGAAGCGGGTACCTGAGGGGCGATTTGAGACAATGCCTGCGCTTGCATGGTTCGCACTGGCTATTTCGGCGCGGCACGCAACGGCGGCGACGGATCACCAAACAGCATGAACTTCATCCCTTGGAAGTAGACGCTGGCCGGATACCAACTGTCGGTGGGAACCAGCGTGTCGAGCTGTTCGTGCGCGTAGTAGTAAGCCACGGCGCTTGCCCAGGCATCACCGAGACGGACCGTGGGGTCCGCCGCCAATGCCTTGGCGAAACCATCGACCAGAGTCAGTCCGCAGGGCTGACTTCCCGTATTGCATCCGATATAGGCGACGGCCTCTTGCGATCCGCGCCGCAGCAGCTGTTCGCCAAGACCCGTCGGATTGAATCGGCCGGTCTGATACGCGGCGGGGGGAGGAGGAGGAGGAGCCTGAAAAACCTCGCCGTGATCGGTCCCCTCGTGCTCGATGCCGTAGATGTCCAAATACGCTTGATAGGGTCCGAGCGATCCGCAGATGGCCGTGGAACACCCCGCGGAGATCATCACCGGCAATCGATCGGCGTTCGCGAGCCTTGACAGGCTATCGATCGAGAAGCACTGCTCCCAAGCCCCGTCATTCCCATGTCCGGCATGTATGACCAATCCGGTTCCCTCATTCAGGATCCGCAGCAATCGTCTTTCCCGCCACTCGCCCCACTTCCTCTTCGTTACACACCGGCCAGCGTCCCACGGCGATGTCGGGGCGGTAGTCGACCGCATCGAAATTGATCGGGTCGTTATTGTTCTTTTCGCCGCGCACTTCCCCAAAATAGCCGGCATAAGAAGACTCCTTGCAGCCGTTCCAATCATCGAATTGGCCGTCCGCCCGCGCGAGATCACTGTAGCAAAGATCGCACGGATAGAACGCGTAATCGAAGGCATGCGGAGTGATTCGGTCCAGGACCATGTAGCGAACCGGGAACACGTCCACATCGTCCACGAGCAGGACATATCCGATTTCCCCATTCCGCCGGCGGTCAAGAAGAAACCGTTTCACGCGCTCGGGGTCATCGACGCCCTGGGATGAACCGAGGATCTGTTCCAGTGTCACAAGCTCCGTGGGCAAGAGGCCGCTCTTGAACGGACAAATTCGTCCAAGGCGGCCCGGAAACGCCCGGGCGCAATCACCAACAGGCGCTGCGCACCCGGCTTGGCCGAAGCCGCCCGCACGCCCGGCTTCCGGCCCTCGACCGGCCCGGAAAGACAACTGCACAGGCCAAACAGAATCCAACTCAGCTTGTTCATCATTCGCGAGTATAACACAACGGCCGTCCATCCGGTCCCCCGCCTTGCCCCCGTCAGCTCACGTGTTCCCGTCGCGCGTCGGCGTCTCTCCGCGAGACTCCCCGCGCTCGACTCGGCTCCAGATCGATCCGTCGGGAACGAGCGTTTCGAGGGCCGAACCGGGCCCGGCGTCACCGACCGATCGGATCGGCCGGCCTTCCGCGTCGCGCGTGATCGAATAACCTCGGCGCAGCACGGCGAGCGGGCTCAGTGATTCGAGATGGGCCGCGTGTTGGGCGAGTGACGCGCGGTGCTGGGCGACCCGTCGCCGGACGCTCCGTCCGGCGCGAGCCAGCAGATCGTCGACGAACCGCGATCGGGCGAGGACGGGATCGAACGGCCTGGCGAGGACAGGCCGCCGCGCGAGGCCATCGAGGCGTCCTCGAAGTTCGCGCAGCCGACGCAGGATGGCCGACCGGGCGCGGCGTTGGAATTGGTCGACGTCGCGCATCAGGTCCTCGCGCGAAGGGACGACGCGTTCGGCCGCCTCGCTCGGCGTCAGCGCGCGCAGGTCGGCCGCCAAATCGGACAGCGTGACGTCGATCTCGTGGCCGATCGCCGAGACCACCGGAATCTCCGCGGCGTGGATCGCCCTCACCACGGGTTCTTCGTTGAATGTCCACAGATCCTCGAGACCGCCGCCTCCGCGCGTGACGACCAGCACGTCGGGACGCTCGCGGAGCCGATGGGCGTCGCGGATCGCGCGGACCACCTCGGCCGACGCGCCTTCCCCCTGCACCCGCACGGGGAAAAGCAGGACCCGCGCGCCCGACCACCGCCGTCGGAGGATCTCGAGGAAGTCGCGTACGGCCGCGCCCGTGGGGCTCGTGATCAGGCCGATCACGCGCGGGAACCGGGGAAGGCGTTTCTTGTGGGCCGCCTCAAAAAGGCCCTCGGCGGACAGCTTGGCCCGCAGTTGATCGAGGGCGAGCTGCAGGGCGCCGACTCCGAGCGGCTCCATGCGGCGCACGACGATCTGATACGTTCCGCGGGGCGGATAGACGTCGACCGAAGCGAGGCAAACGACTTCCTGGCCGTCGGACGGACGGAACCGGAGCGCCGCGGCCGTGGATCGCCACATCACGCCGCGGACCTGGGCATGGGCATCCTTCAACGTGAAATAGAGGTGCCCTGATTGGGGCCGCGCCACGTCCGACAATTCGCCTCCAACCCAGACCAGCGGAAACGCCGACTCGAGCGTCGACTTGATGAGCGCGGTGAGTCGGCTCACGCTCAAGATGTCCGGTTTTCCGGTCGGATCGCGGCCCGTTGGTGATTCGGCCGCGGAATCGCGTCGCGTGGTCATCGGCGAATCCCGTCGCGGAGTTATTGAATGGTCGGGCCGTTCAGCCGTCCGCATCGATCGCGGACCGGGGTCGCCGAGCGCGATCGAAGGGGAAACCGCGTCACGCCGCGTCGGGTAGTCCCTCGTCGGCCCATCGGGGCCCGGAATGAACGGCCGTGATGCCGCGCCGCGCGGAACCTTGTCGGCGGATGACGCATTCGCCGTGATGCCGCCGCCCCGAAGCGGCCCATCGTTCCGCATGATCGGTGACTTGGTTCAAGACCCGTTCGACATAACCGCGGTATACTTCCAGTCCGGCGCGGTCCAGGCCCTCGGGCACTCGGATGCGAGGCGCCACGATGCCCCGAGTTCGGCTCCAGGGCCTCGGCACGGCGAATCGGTCCCACGTCGACAGGCGATAGGGACGATCGTATCCGAGGCCGATGGGAACGAGTGGGATCTGGATGCGCGACGCGAGGTACACGGCTCCCATGGCCAAATGCCGGCGCGGTCCAAGCGGTCCATCGGGAGTGAGGGCCAGGTTCATCACGCGACCCCGCTCCATCAATTGCATGAGGGCGGTCGCTCCGCCCCGAGTCGTCGATCCGCGAACCGTCTCGAATCCCATATGGCGCGCGGCCATCGCCAGCCATTCGGCGTCGTGGTGGCGGCTCAACAGCATCGTGATATCGCAGTATCCCCTCAGGTAAAACAGGATCGGAATGTACTCGTGCCAGAAGAGGAAGATGGCGGGGCCTTGAAAGGCCGCGTCCGCCGGGTCCACCGTCCGATCGAAGAACGCGCCCCGGTAATCCAGCGAACTCATCCAACGCTCCGTGAGCGCCGCGATCAGGATTCCACCCGCCTTGTCGCCTCCCGCGATCCGCATGGCTTGATTGCCTCCTTGCCGCTCAACGGTCAGGTTTCGCACACGTACGCGCGTCGGACCCCACGGCGGTCCGTTCGCGCCCTCAATCGGGCCATTCCCCCGAAAAGACCTCGACGGCCGGGCCCGTCATGAAGACCCGGTTGGTTGTGGGATTCCATTCGAGTTCGAGGTCGCCGCCGCGCAGGTGATTCACGATGCGCCGTTCGGTGCGCCCGGAGAGCACGCCCGCGACGCATACGGCGCTCGCCCCCGTTCCGCACGCCCAGGTTTCTCCCGAACCGCGTTCCCACGTCCGCTGCCGCACCTCGGTCGGACTGATCACCTCGATGAACTCGACATTCGTTCTCGCGGGAAATCGCGGATCGCGTTCGATCTTCGGGCCGACACCGAGCACCAATCGATCGACCGCTTCGGGCACGAAGATCACGCAGTGCGGATTCCCCATCGAAACGCACGTGACCGTGAACGTCTCGCCGTCGATGTCGAGCGGGCGATCGACGACCGGCGAGCCGGCGAGCCGAGTCGGGATTCGGGCCGCGTCCAGGATCGGTTCGCCCATGTCGACCCTCGCGCGTCGGACCCGTCCCTCGTCGATTTCGAGGTCCAGATTCAGAACTCCCGCGCCGGTTTCGATTGCCAGGCTGGGTTTCCGCGCGTACCCGTGGTCGTAAACATATTTCGCCACGCACCGGATGCCGTTGCCGCACATCTCCGCTTCCGATCCGTCGGCATTGAACATCCGCATGCGGGCATCGGCCCGGTCGGACGCGAGGATCAGGATCAATCCGTCCGCTCCAATACCCATGCGCCGATCGGACATGCGGACGGCGAGTTCCGCCGCTTGGCGGGGCGGATCGTGTTCGAGGCAATCGACGTACACATAGTCGTTGCCCGCACCGTGCATTTTCGTGAATCGCATGGCGGCTCCTCGAACCCGGAACGGCGTACGCGCCCTTTGTACCCGCGCGGCCCGATCCGGCAAAGGCCGGATGAAGGCGATCGGCCTTTGTGCCTTTGTGTCATCCCGGCGGTCCCATCGCGGCCGGCGGCGGGATGGTTGGCTTGGTCATCCGCTGAGGTCGAGTTGTTGACCGCGTTGGCCCGTCGGATCGCGACTCGCCGCCGGCCGGTCCGCCGTTTCGGCCGCCGCGCTCTCGTCCGAGCCGGACCGTTTCGCGGCCGCCTTCTCCCAAAGGCGGCGTCCGTCCGCGTCCCGATCGTGCGTCTCGGATTCCTCCCGGGTTTGGCCAATCCCCTCGGCTCGCTCCGCGCTGCGGTTCGACTCGAGCCGCCGCGCGGCGTCCGCGGCTTCGGTCGCACCGCGATCCTCGGATGCCCGAGGCTGCGCGAGCTGCGTCGCCGCGACGCCGCTCGCCAGGTTCGTGGGACCCACGCTCATGGTGATCCTCCTCCTCCTCCGAGAATTCCGTCCTTGGATGTTTCCGGGAAGAGTTGCTGCAACGTTTCGTTCAGTTCGGGGAACGGATGGGGCGTCACGTTCGGCTGGTTGAGCGGGCCCGTGACCTTGATGAGCAGGACGCTGCGCGCCGCCTGTTTGAAAAGCGGTCGGAAGAGCGGGAGCTGCGCGTCCTCGCGTCCGACCACGCTGTAGAAGTCGAGATCGAGCTGCCTCTGCAGGTGGTTCATCCGTCCGTTGCCGATCAGGCTGATCGCGTCGCCTTGCAAACCGATGCGATCGAAATGGACCCGATCGCCCTCGACGCGAAATTGGGTGTCTCCCTGCGTGAAGGCCGTCGTGTCGGGAGGGCGGACGTTGAGCAGTTTGAGCATGGCGACCATGAGCGGCAATTGGTAGATGTCGGCGTCGAGCAGTCTTGCGGTGCCCGCGCCGCGCCATGATTCGGGGATTCCGGCTTGTCCGGCGAGCCGCAGGTCGGCGAACAGTTTGCCGGAGACAGGGGCCGTCGCGACGGCCGTCGAAGCCGCGGCCTCGCCCAAATCGGCGTCGGCCAGACGCGTCAGCAAATCGAATCGGCCATCGCCCGAGAGGCTGAATCGCGCGTCGACGGTCAGATCGCCGTCCAAGGCCCGCGCCGTGACGCTGCGGGGAAGGCCGACTCGATTGGTTTCCGCGCGAGCCCAGGCGCCGAGCGTGATTCCGTCGGGTTCGATGCGAAGGGGACCGCGGATCCGCGTCACGTGCAGGCCGCGGAAGACCAGCGAATCGATCCGCATTTCACCGCCGCAAACGGGCCATCCTTCCTCGAGACGCCCGTCGAGCCGCGCGCCGCCCCGGATATGCTCGACGACCGCGCCGCAGTCGAGCTGCCCGTCCTCCGTATCGACGTCGATGTTCCATCCGGCCGCATCGAGGCCCCCGGTCGACGTTCCGGAGAATTCCATCGCGCCGCGCGCGTTCACGGTCCCTCGGAAATGCAGCCGACCGAGCGCTTGGCCGAGCCTACGGGGAAACGCGCCGAGGAAGTCGGAGTCGAGAATCAGATGTTCGACATCGAATTCGTCGAACCGGACGTTCCATCCGCCTTCGGGCCGCGACGCGCAGCGGCCCGCGAGCTTTCTGAGACGCACGGTCGAATGCTCGGCCCGCACGTCCCGCATGGAAACGACTCCGTCATGATAGTGGAACGAGCCGGTCACGTTGTCGAGCTTGTAGGGGAACGCGATGGGCCGCATGGTGATCGATCGACCTTCGATGTTCTGGGTCGGGGGCCATTTCTGTCCGGTCACTTCGACATCGAGGTCGCGCCGCGCGCGGTCGTATCCAAGACGCACTTCGACATGATCGACCGTGCCTTGTGGTTGGAGTCGCGTCCAGAACTGGCGCGCGTCGTCGCGCAGCGCGCCGCGCAGCGACTCTTCGAGCGGGATGTCGGCGCACCGCAATTCAAGCTTGAGGTGGCGGCTGTCGGTCGAGCCGGGATCCCAGTCGCCTCGCGCGACGATATGGCCGCTTCCATTGCGGCCCGTCAATTCATCGAACCAACACCGGTCGTCGGCGACATGGATCAGGCCTTCGATCTTGTCGAGCGGATATGGGAACCCGTCGTAGCGCATCGAGCCGCCGTGCACGCGGAGCTCCAGCCGGTGATGGAATTTCGTGTCTCCCTCCGCCCGTTCGAATCGGCCAAACAAGTCGAGCATGCCTTGTGGATGCAACGTGCGAAGGAAATCCTCGGTGCGGTCGGGCAGGGCCGCGATCAGTTCGTCGTCCATCGGAACGGATCCGTCCGTTTCGATCTCGATCCACCCGGTCGGCTTTTCACCAACGACCGCGAGCATGCCGCGCAGCGACGTGGTCCTTCCCCCGGTCGGGATGCGCAAATCGATCGCAAGCTCGCCGTGCCTCAAAGTGAACGTGCCCGCCGCCCCGTGTACGCGGTACGGAAATTTTTCGTAGGTGAACGCGAGGTCGCGGCATGTGATGCGGGCATCGCTCCGGAATCGCGCGCCGTCGAAGGTCAGGGCGAGCGTCACGTCGGCCGTTCCCGACGGAGCGAATCGCTCCCAGAGCGTTCGGAGCGAGGGTGTCAACAAGAGGGGCAATCGACCGTCGAGCGGGAATTGGCGAGTGCGTGCCCGCAGGACGAGCGGGCTCGATGCGGCGAACCCTTCGCGGATCAGGTCGAGTTCGAATTCGGCGGCGCCGGAACGGCCCGTCGCGTTCTCGATCCGAAGGCCCGAGGCGTCGAACGTGAAGTCGGCATTCAAATCGGTCAGCGCATAGGGGAGCGCGGCGTCGCTGAGCCATCCGTCGCGCAGCGAGCCTCGAATCGAATAGCTCGATTCGCCGCCCCGGACACCCGCGCGGAACGAGACGTCCGATCGGCCGCGGAGCGCCGCGATGGGCTCGAGCCGGCCGACCCATGACTCGGGGAGCCTCGCCGCGAGTTCGGGCGCGACTTGGAGTCCGTCGAGCCGGCCGTCGAGGGCCCAGTCGCCCGTTTCCGGATTCCATTGGCCGCGGAACGACGCGCGGGGAAACCCCTCGCCGATGCAGGTACCCTCCCACACCACTTCGGCCGACGCGGACTGTTCACGGCGAACGGCGTTTTCCCGACCGCCGATCGACACGTTCACCTCGCGCAGCTCGATCGGCGCGGACGACGACGAGGCCCGTTCGACGAACTCGACCGCGCCGCCTTCGATGGTGATCGGGGGCACGCCGCCACCACCCCATGGCCGGTCGGACGCGGCGATGAGCCGGGCGATGTTCCATTCCCCATTCGCCCGACGGGCGATCCGTACGCGGGGACGTTGAATGAGGATCGACTCGGGAACCGTGGGCCGCGTTCCGATCGACTCAAGGCCCGCGTCGCACCGCACCAGTGCTCGGTCGATGTCGATGAGCTCCGAGTAGCCCTCGGAGCCCGGCTCCCGAATCGTGATCCCCGATAGCTCGATACCCGTTCCCGGTTCGCGCCGCGCCGCGCGGATTTCGACTCGGAGTCCCGGATAACGCTGCGCCAGCAGCTCGCGGGCTCGGATGCGGATCTGTTCGTTGACGTATTCATTCGCCATCCGCCATCCGCCGAACCCGAGCGCGACGGCGCCGAGCGTCAACCAGGCGAGCCGTCGGACGCTTCGCAGGGTCCTCTTCGTCCAGCTCGGCTTGTTGACCAAAGTCGTCATGGGTGGCGTGTGTCGTATCGCGTCGCGTTGTGTTCGTTCATAAGACGCGGTCCGTTCGGCCGCGACGTACCCTTTACGACGTCAGCGTTGGGCAAGGCGGCTCCCGCGATTCGGCCGGTCCGGTCCGCCCGGCCGCTCCGGCCGTCGCGAGGATCGCAAGTCCGAACATCGCCGGTTCGCGGTAACGCAGCGAGCTGACGAAGACGATATGGAGGAGCGTCAGGTACACGGCGGGAAGAAGGCAGAGCGTGACAGGCCAGCCTCGCGAGGCGAATCGCCATAGGCCGATGCACGCGCCTGCGACGAGCGGAACGTAGGTGAGTGCGACGAGCGATCGCAGACCGAACGATCCGAACCGCTCGTCATTGGGCCAAGGGCTCCACATCCGACCCGCCTTGATCCAGGCCAGCTCGACGACGCGCCGCGGATGGCGGCGTGCCCAATCGATCGCGGCGCCCGCCATCCGGCGGTCCAGCTCAACCTCGAATGGTGTTCGCGACGCGTCCGGTCGCACGCCGCGTTCGTTCGCCAAGTCGCGCGTGAACGACGGCACAAAATCCATACGACTCGCGCCGTCCGCTCGTGGATTCCAACCGTCGTACAAGCTCGCCCCCACTTGAAGCGTCGTCGGTACGAAACGACCGATCTCGCGGTAGTTCCGCCACCACCAAGGCGCCATCACAGCGGCGCACGCCACCAACGCGAGGCCCCATTCAATACCCCGGCGCCGCGAGCCGCCGATGAGGCTCACCACGCCCGCGAACGGAAGGAAGAGAAGCCAGCTTGGCCGACAAAGGGCGGCGAGCCCCGCGCAGATCCCCGTTCCAACCGACCAAAGGCCGGATTCCGCGCGCGAACGCGACGCGGCGGCGCGCGTCCAACAGGCCAGTTGTCCCAGCATGGCCGGGCAAAAAGCCGCCTCGCTCAATACGAGGACACTCATCACGACCGCGCCCGGATACGCCACTATGAGCCACCCCGACCACCACGCGATCGAGGGCCCAAAGAGCGACCGCGCCCACCACACGGTGAGCCCGACGCATACGGTTCCCAGAACGGCACCGACGCAGCGCGCCGGAAGGACGGCCGAGTGATCGGCTCCCGCGAGTCGCATCACGGCGGCCAAGATCAGCGGATATCCGGGTGTCCGAAAGACCTTGAGGTCCGGCCCACCGAATGCGAAAGGCCGCCCTTCGGCGATCGCCTGACCCAAAAACCAATAGCTCTCACTATCGCCAAAAACAAACGGCCGATCGGCAGGCAGGCGGGATTGCCACCAGACTGCGGCGGCCAATCGCACGGTGAATGCCGCCGCAAGCAATACGATCCAAGGCCACCACCGATTCGCCACCCGCGCACTCCTTTGCAACCCGGGACCTAGCCTGCGTCGTCACGGGCCGAGCAACCCCGTCCTCATCCCCAAACGGGGTCCCGGCCAGGCGACACCATCCCAGGGCATCGTAGGCCGACACCAAAAACGGCGTCAAGGTGAAAACGATGCGCTCCCGAATGACGCGGATTGACCGGACGCGAGTGACCGGTTGCCCCCGGGGCCACAGTCGGTGCCCCCGGGCCACAGTCAAGTCCTCCCATACTTCTTTGTTTGCGCCGTCCAGCCAGTTCCCGCATTCTTGCCCAAAGCGCGCTTTCAGGTGACTTGGCCAAGATCGAGGCCTTGGCCGAATCGAGGGGGCCGTTCGAGGCGGACTTGGCCGTTCGCGTGCGAAACGGTGATGCCGCCCGGGAAGACGGTTCTGGGTGTGGAGGGAGTGGCGACGGCCGACCAGAGCCGAGTCCACTGGTTCCGATTCATGTTCCGTTCGGGCCAACCGCGCGTCCGCCACAGATGACGCAGCAGCTCGCGTCCCGACGGCTCGGAGATCGTCGCAAGCGGGCCGCATTGCAGTTCATATCCCCGATCGGTTGGTGAACAATGGCATTCGGTCTGCAAGCGGTCGACCAGATCGTCGGTCATCACCCGAACGTCCCGGGCCGAATCGGCCAGATGCAGGAGGCTCGCGTCGATCGACTCGTGAAGTTCCTCGCGCAGGACGGGCAGGATGCGATGCCGCAGTCGTGCTCGGAGGAATCGGGGGTCGCTATTCGTGGCATCGATGCGAAACGGTTGGCCCAGGGCGGTGAGATAATCGAGGACGGTCTTGCGGGGGACGCCGAGCATGGGACGGATGATGGCGAGATGGGGCGAGACCGGCCGTACGCGGGGAATACCGGCCAAGCCGCGCGCGCCGGTCCCGCGAACGACTTGGGCCAGGATCGTTTCGACTTGATCGTCCCGGTTGTGGGCCACGGCGATGTAGCGGGCGTTGACGGTTCGCGCGACCTCGCGAAGGAACGCGTACCGCGCGCGTCGGGCCAACGATTCCGGACCTTCGCCGCGACTGGAGCCGGTTGGGATTCCTCGACCGACGTGGACGGGGACCCGCATGCCTTCGCCGAGTTTCCGAACAAACGACGCGTCGTCGTCCGATTGAGCGCCGCGCCAGCCGTGGTTGAAGTGCCCGACCACCAGTCGTCGGGGCGCCCCGTCGTCGGCCAATGCGACAAGCCCTCGGAGGAGGGCGACACTGTCGGGCCCGCCGGATACGCCGATCAGGACGCGATGCCGCATCCATCGGGCCGCGGGCCAATCCCGCGAGAGGCACTCGAGAAAGTCGTCCGCCATGGCAATCGACCCTGTTCGGCAAGCGCGCCCGGGCGTCGCCGTTCGCTTCCGTGGAGTGTTTTCGGCTAGTTGCGGTTCACGTTGGATCTGTTACCATACCACTTGGCGGCATTGGATTTGAGCGCCTATTTTCAATTGGGTCGAACGGGTTCTTTTTTTTCAGACCATTTTCGAAACACGCGCCTGCGGTCCACCAGGGATTTGGTTGGTGCGCAAGCGACGGATCCGGATCATGACGACGTGTTTCCTTCCGACGCATGGGTCGTTGGCGGGGAAGGCGTGAGCCGGGTCAATGGCAACAGATTCCTCATGTACGCGGTGGTACTCCTTCTTCGTATTTGGAACGTCGCGACGACGCCTCCGTGGTGGTGCGCGTTGGTTGCCCGTTCCGATGGGCGTACGCTCGGGCAGCCGATGCACGGCGCCTGCGGGCGATGGCCGTTCGTCGCGGGCGTTTTTTCCGCGCGACCGGCATGGGGATCGGTCGGCGGGGCGAGCGGCGGATCGAGTCGCGCGGGGGGCGGGCCAACCCGCCCTCGCCCGGCTCAGCGATCGCTCGTCGATGCCGTCGAATCCGTCGGTTCCGCCAATCTGTTGAACGATTGACCAACGCGTCGCATGGCGCCGAATGGGACTCGGCGCACCGCATCGGTCGTTCGCACGGATCCCACACCGGCGGCGCTTGAAGGGACTGACGCGTGAACCACCCTGTCGTAGCGGCCCTCGTGGGGGCGATCGCCGGCGTGATCGGCGGATTCCTTGGCGTGCGTTGGCTGGATCGGCGTACCAAGCGGGATGGCGAGACGGCGGCGCGCGAGATCCGCGAACGGGCCGAACGCGATGCGGCCAGCCGACTCAAGGAGGCCGAACTCGAAATCAAGGAAAAGACCCTACAGCACAAGGCGTCCACGGAAAAGGAACTCGCCCGCGTCCGCGATGAATTGCGGGACCGCGAACGGCATTTGGACAAACGCCAGGAAGTCGTCGAACAGCAGACCGACGATCTGCGCAAACAGGAGAGGATCGTCGAGGGCACGCAGCGGCGGTTGACGGAGCGGCTCGAGGAAACGAACCGGCGTTCCGAGGAGCTCGCGAAGGTGCTCGATATCCAACGGCAGACCTTGCACGAGCTGAGCGGGCTCAGCCGTGACGAGGCGACTCGACGGTTGCTCAAGGGGATCGAGGACGACCTGCAAAAGGAGATCGGATCGATGATCCTGCGCCACGAGAAGCGGGTGCAGGAGATGTGCGAGCAGAAATCGCGCGAGATGCTGCTCACCGCCATGCAGCGTTTCGCCGCGGCGCACACGGCCGAATCGACGACGAGCACGGTGGACATTCCGAGCGACGAAATGAAGGGGCGCATCATCGGGCGCGAGGGCCGCAACATCCGCGCGTTCGAGAAGGCGACGGGCGTCGACGTGATCATCGACGACACGCCGGGTGTCGTCATCGTGAGCGGGTTCGATCCGGTGCGGCGCGAAATCGCTCGGCAGGCGCTCGATAAGCTCATCGCCGACGGCCGCATCCATCCTTCGCGGATCGAGGAAGTGGTCGCGGACACGCAAAAGGAAATCGAGAAGTTCATCCAGCGGAAGGGAGAGGAGGCGGCCCAGGAGGCGAACGTGCAGGGCCTGCACGCGCGCGTCCTCCACATGCTGGGCCGACTCCATTTCCGCACCAGCTACAGCCAGAACGTGCTCCGGCACAGCGTCGAGGTCGCTTTCCTCGCCGGCATGCTCGCCGAAATGATCGGGCTCAACGGCGATCTTGGCCGGCGGGCCGGACTGTTGCACGACATCGGAAAGGCCGCCGACCATGAACTCGAAGGAGGACACCCCAAGATCGGGGCCGACATCCTGAAGCGGCACGGAGAGAACCGAGAGGTCGTTCATGCCGCGCTCGGCCACCACGACGAGATCGTGACGGAGTACCCCTATACGATGTTGGTGGCGACGGCCGACGCGTGCAGCGCGTCGCGCCCCGGAGCTCGGCGCGAATCGCTCGAACGGTACATCAAACGGATGGAGGAACTCGAATCGATCGCCGGCGGATTCCCGGGCGTCGATCAGGCGTTCGCGATCCAGGCGGGCCGCGAGCTGCGGGTCATCGCCAACGCGCGGGAAACCGATGACACCAAGGCGGCCAAGATCTGCCACGACATCGCCCGCGCGTTCGAGGAGCAGTTGACCTATCCGGGTGAAATCAAGGTCACCGTGGTTCGCGAGTCGCGGTTCTCGGATGTCGCTCGGTGAGGTCCGTTGATCCGCGTCGCCGCTCGGCGCCCCGTTCGAACGGCCTTGAACGACCGTCCGCGACGCCCCTTATTCCCTCGTCCATGATCCTCCATGCGTATCCTGCTGATCGGCGACATCGTGGGGAGCCCGGGAGTGGGCATTGTCGCGGCGCGACTGCCGGCGCTGCGCGCCGGGGAGTCGATCGATTTCGTCATCGCCAACGGCGAGAACGCGGCCGGCGGCTCGGGCATCACTCCGGCCCTCTACAAAACGCTGCGTTCCGCGGGCGTGGACTGTGTCACGCTGGGCGACCACATCTATCGTCGCCGCGAGATCTGCGGGGTACTCGAATCGGACGATCGGATCCTCAAGCCGGCGAACTATCCCGCTTCGGCTCCGGGACGCGGATGGACCGTCCTATCGTCCGTATCGGGAGTCCGCGTGGGTGTCGTCAGCCTGCTGGGGCGGGTTTTCATGCGTCCCGTCGATTGTCCCTGGGAAGCCGCCGACGTCGCGCTCGACGCCATGGCGCCCGATTGCCTCGTGCGGGTGGTTGATTTCCACGGTGAGGCGACCAGCGACAAGCAACTGATGGGGCGGTATCTCGACGGCCGCGTCACGGCCGTGCTCGGAACGCACACCCACGTCGCCACGGCCGACGAGTGCATTCTGCCCGGGGGAACGGCATTCCAATGCGATGTCGGGATGACCGGCCCGCACGAGAGCATCCTCGGGCGCCGCATCGACCGCGTGCTCGAAACCACCCGCTCGTTCCGGCCCACCAAGTTCGATGTCGCCTCGGGCGACGTGCGTCTCTGCGGCACGCTCGTCGATGTCGATCCGGCATCCGGCAAGGCGACGGGCATTCGCCGACTCGCCCTTCACGCGTCCCAGGACATCGATGCGACTTCGGATGGGGACGGACCGGCCGATCGATCAGACGCTCCGTCGGATTCGAACGGTTGATCGCGACCGTTCACCGGTGATGGACTTCGGAGACCGCGGGAGTCAGTGCGCCAGCGCGTCGCTACCGAAATCCTCGGTGAAGTCGTGATTGTAGAAGTACTGGGCGATGTGCGAAGCGAGACGACTCACGTAGATCACCTGGAATTTGCGCAGCGAGACCGATGCGGGGCCTTGCGTCGGGAAGACGTGCTCGGGCGTCTCACGGAAAAAGACGCGCTGGCCCGTCTTGAGGTCGTACACGGAGACTGTGAAATCGGCGCGGCCTCGAACGGTCGTCGAGTTGTCCTGGAAGGAGAGCTGCTGGAACTCGATCGCCACGATCTGATCGGCGCGCACGCCGCGCCCCACTTCGCGATAGTCCATCTCGGACCAGTCGTTCCGGTCAATCCAGTCGGCGACCTCGTCCATGTTCACGACGTCGATCCCGCGCACCTCGCGTTGCAGGATATCGGACACCGACCGCGCGATCGACCCGGTGATCCCGCCCGGTTCGAACGGTGTGCTCTTCGTCGCGCAGACGATGGCGACGCGCTGGTTGACCAGGCCGTCGTATTCCGCGGGCACTTTTTGCCCAAAAATGCCCCACAGGATCCAGTTCGAGAATCCCATGCAGCCCGCCGAACCGGCCAGGGTGAAGGCCAACAGGATCAACCAGACTCCCCGGATCCAACCCAATCGACCGTTCATGGCGCATCCCTGTGCAGGCGACCGCGATCGGTCGGGGGCGGCCGCGCTGCCCCCGATCCGATGGGTCGCGGAGCATAGCGGGCTCGGCGCAACGGAGCAAGACGAATTTCCCGGGATCCCTAGTCAATATCGCGTTGGGGACGTTATAAGGGACGCGTTGACGATCTCGAGGCGAGCGAGCCGGCATTGCACGTTGGAATCGGAAAATGGAGCGGATTTCGATCGGGTTCATCGGATCGGGGCGGATGGCGACGGCCCTCGCGCGGGGACTGGTGACGGCGGGCCTCGTGACGGCCGATCGAATCCTCGCGTCGGATCCGAACGCCGCAGCGCGGCGCGCTTTCGAAGACCAGGTGTCCGGATGCCGCATCGTGCCCGACAATGGAAGCCTCGCGCGGGACGCCGACGTACTGGTGCTCGCCGTCAAGCCGGCGCATCTCGATGAAGCGACCCGAGCCTGCGATCCACCGGTCGTCGGAAAGCTCGTGATGTCGATCGTGGCCGGCGCGCGGCTCGATGATCTGGCCGATCGGCTGGGAACGCGGCGGATCGTGCGGGTCATGCCGAACGCGCCTTGTCTGGTGGGATTCGGAGCGGCGGGCTACGCGTGCGGCGCGGACGTCGACGACGTCGATGCGCGGCGCATCGAGTCCATGCTCGAAGCGGTCGGAATGTGCGAGCGCGTCCCCGAAAGCCAGCTCGACGCCGTCACCGGCCTCTCGGGTTCGGGCCCCGCCTTCGTCGCCGCATTCCTCGAAGCGATGATCGACGGCGGCGTGCTCATGGGGCTGCCCCGCGACGTCGCCACTCGGCTCGCCGTCCAAACCGTTCGGGGCACGAGCGAGTGGATGGCCCGCGCGGGGTGCCATCCGGCCGAGATCAAGGATCGGGTGGCGAGTCCGGGAGGGACCACGATCGCCGGGCTCAAGGCGCTCGAGGTTCGCGCGTTCCGAGGCGCCGTGCTGGCCGCCGTCGAGGAAGCGACGCGTCGGGCCACCGAATTGGGGATGCCGCCGCGCCCGTGACGGACCCTCCGTTCATCGGCTAGAATCACAGGGGCCTGGTCCGGTGCGGGACGCCCTCGCGCGGGTCTTTCGAGAATGACTTCCTGGTTTTGGGATCTTGTTTGAGAGGCAGTAGGATCATGGGTCCGTACCTATGCCTGATCGATGACAAGCACGTGCCCCTCTTTCGCATCCTCTGGGTCTCCGAAGTGCCTCACTACTGCGGCGAGGAGGACTGCCTGTGCGAGGGGCAATACGAGGTCCGTCTCGAAGCGGGCGAGTCGGTGTGGGGCACCCGAGAGGACCGGGACCGCGTTCTGACCGCGCTCGAAGCATGGCAACGCGGAATCGACGACGACTGGCAATGAAGGACCCAGGCATGTCGCTCTTCGAACGGTCGGGATACCGATGGCGCGATACCTATTTCGTGCTGTTCGAGGAACGGGAGTCCGTCAAGGCGGATGACCTTGGCCGCGCGCTGCGGGCGCTCGGCGATCGCTACCAATTCGAGGAGATCGGTTCGAATGAGGACGGCGTGTTCGAGTCGCTCACGCTCCTTTCCCCCACCGACTACGCGGGCATGGACATCATCCTCAACTCGGGAGAGGACGTGGCCGCTCAGATCGAGGAACTGACGGAGGAGCTTGGTCGAGGCGTGTTGACGGCCGACGATCGCCGCAAGTTGGCGATCGTCAAACGGGCCACGGCTCGTTTCGAGGTGTTCCATTTCGAGCAGGTCGCCGAGGAGGCGGACGAGGCCGACGACGATTATCTGGATCCCGGCGGGCTCTTGCTCGTCCTCGAACGACTCGCCGCATCGTGCGACGGCATCGTCGTCGATCCGCAGTCGGGCGCGTTCTTGTAGTGTCGAGTGAATCGGTTGACGTTTTTTCGCATGGGGGGAGTTCGCGGAATGCTGGCGAAGGAGATCAAGCCGGGCGTCGTCGTGGTGTACGGCGGGAACCCGATCATGGTCGCGAGCGTTTTCGTGCAGACGCCGTCGGCCCGAGGCGCCGCGACGCTCTACAAGTTCCGCGGCCGCAATCTGGTCACTCGACAAAAGGCCGATTTCACGCTGAAGGGCGCCGACGCGCTGCCCGTCGCCGACTTCGAAAAGCGGCCCGTCAAACTGATGTACGCCGACCCGACGCACATGCATCTGCTCGATCAGACCGATTTCAACGCCTACGCGATCGCGCTCGAGGACGTCGAGGAGGAACGGCCCTACGTGACCGAATCGCTCGACGGCATGTTCGCCCTGGTCTACAACGGCGAATGCGTCGGAATCCAGTTGCCGGCCGCCGTCGAACTGACGGTCACCGAATGCGATCCCGGCGTGAAAGGCAACTCGGCGACCGGCCGGACCAAGCCGGCGACGGTCGAGACGGGGCTCATCGTCCAGGTCCCCGAGTACCTGTCGTCCGGGGAGCGGATCAAGGTCGACACGCGATCGGGCGAGTACCTCTCGCGGGCGTGAGCGGTCGGGCCGAGCGTATTCGCGTTTCGGGGCCGAGCGTATTCGCGCGGGTTGGAGCGCGCGGTTATTTCTTCTTCGCCGCTTTTTTCCGGGCGCCGGGCGTCTTGCATTTCTTGGACGCGCACTTGCCGGTGCGTTTCGCGGGCGCGGTTTTCGGCGCGCCGGAGCCTGCCGCGCCCTTTCGGCCTTTTCCTCCGAACGCGCGATCCCAACCATCGGCGTAGCTCGAATTCGCACCCACACGCGTGATTGCCACGGTCGTATCTCCTCGACGTCCCCGGATGCCAGTCGGTCCGCGCGGTCGCGCGGCGTCCCGCGGAAAAGCGTCCATCACACGGTGTGTTTCGACCCGCCGGACGGTCCGCGCACTCAGTGATAGCGGCGCGCAGCCGAGTGGTCAAGGACGGCCGCGACGGAGTGACGGCCGTCGTTCGCCGCGGGCCAAAGGGACGAGGGACTCAGGTGGCGAGCCGTTTGTAGCGGAAGCGACGCGGCGTTTCGGCCGCGATGCCGAGCCGCTGTCGGCGCTGCTCCTCGTACTCGGCGTAGTTCCCCTCGCACCAGTGCACGCGGCCTTCCCCCTCGAACGCCAGGATGTGCGTCGCGATGCGGTCGAGGAACCATCGGTCGTGGCTGATCACGACGACGCAGCCCGCGAAATCCAGGATCGCCTCCTCGAGCGCGCGCAGCGTGTCGACGTCGAGGTCGTTCGTGGGTTCGTCGAGCAGCAGGACGTTGGAGCCGCGGCGGAGCAATTTCGCCAGGTGCACGCGGTTCCGCTCCCCGCCCGAGAGCGTTCCGACCTTCTTTTCCTGATCGGGGCCTCGGAAATTGAACCGCGACACGTATGCCCGCGCGTTGACGCGGCGGCCGCCCATTTCCAGATGGTCATGGCCTCCCGAGATTTCCTCGTAGACCGTCTTCGCGTCGTCCAGCGCGTCGCGATTCTGATCGACATATCCCCATTCGACCGTTTCGCCGATCCGAATCGCGCCCGAGTCGGCCGTTTCCTGGCCGGTGATCATGCGGAACAAGGTCGTCTTGCCGGCTCCGTTGGGACCGATGACACCCACGATTCCGCCGGGAGGCAACCGGAAGGAGAGGTTATCGATGAGCTGTTGGTCGGCGTACGCCTTCGAGATCCCCTTCGCCTCGACGACGAGATCGCCGAGATGCCTTCCGGGCGGGATCTGGATTTCGAGTTCGTCCGGGCGGTCCTCGAACGGTTCGCGCGAGAGCGACTCGTACGCCTTGAGCCTCGCCTTGTTCTTCGCTTGGCGGGCTCGGGGCGCCATCCGCACCCACTCGAATTCGCGCGCCAGCGTCTTGGTCCGCGCGGCCGACGCGCGTTCCTCGCGGGCGAGCCGCTGTTGTTTCTGTTCGAGCCACGACGAGTAGTTGCCTTCCCAGGGGATGCCCTGGCCTCGATCGAGTTCAAGGATCCACTGCGCGACGTTGTCGAGGAAATACCGGTCGTGCGTCACGGCGACGACCGTGCCCGCGTATTCGGCCAGATGGCGTTCGAGCCACGCGACGGCGTCGGCGTCGAGATGGTTGGTGGGTTCATCGAGCAGGAGCAGGTCGGGCCGTTCGAGAAGGAGTTTGCACAAGGCGACTCGACGGCGTTCGCCGCCGGAGAGCCGCGTCACGTCGGCGTCGGGCGGAGGCAGGTTCATGACGTCCATGGCGACTTCGATTTCGCGGTCGAGTTCCCAACCGCGCGTCGCTTCGATCTGATCCTGGAGCCGGGCCATTTCGTCGCAGAGCCTCTCCATGTGACGATCGTCCATCGGCTCGCCGAGCTTCGCGCTGATGGCGTGGTAGCGTTCGACGAGCGCGCGCCGCGGGGCGATCGCTTGCTGGAGGTTGCCCCAGACGTCGAGCGACGGATCGAGCCGGGGCTCTTGGGGGAGATAGCCGCGGGTGAATCCGGCCGTCAATCGCGCCTCGCCCTCGTGCTGCGTGTCGAGTCCGGCCATGATCCTGAGGATCGTGCTCTTGCCCGCTCCGTTGCGGCCGAGCACGCCGATCTTGGCGCCGGGGTAGAAGGCGAGCCAGACGTTGCTGAGCACCTCGCGCGGCCCGTGCTTGCGCGTGAGCCGTTCCATCGTGAAAATGTACTGGCGGTTCATGCGCGGCCTTCGTCGAGCGTCCAGGTCCAGTCCTTCATTTGGCTCAACGTCGGCCATTGCGTCATGTCGAACTGCAGCGGCGTGACGGTGGCCCAGCCCTCGTCGAGCGCCGACAGATCGGTCTCGACGTCCGTCCGGTGCGGCGGCGGATCGTTTGTCGCCCAGTAATAGGTGCGGCCCCTCGGGTCTTGCCTCCGCAGGAATTGCTCGCCGTAGCGGCCGACCCCCATCGGCACGACCTTCACGCCCCTCGGCGCCGCGTCCCGGATCGCTTGTTGCGGGATGTTGACGTTGAACAGTTTCGCGCCCGACGGTTGCCGTTCGAGGATCTGATCGATGATCCGTCGAGCGAACCGGGCGGCGCGCCGGAAATCGGCCTGTTCGTCGTATTCGAGCGAAACGGCGATGCTGGGTATTCCGAAAAACGCGCCCTCGATCGCCGCCGCGACCGTCCCCGAATAGAGCACGTTGATTCCCGCGTTCAGGCCCCCATTGATGCCGCTGACGACCAGATCGGGCATCGGGCGGACGAATTCGAAGACGGCGAGCTTCACGCAGTCGGCCGGACTGCCTTCGACGGCCCAGCCTCTCCGCCGGTTCCCGTCGTAGATTTCCTTGCAGATGAGCGGGCTGAGGAACGTAATGGAGTGCGCGACGCCGCTCTGTTCCGCGGCGGGCGCGACGATATCGACATCGCCCAGCGACTCCAGTTCGTGTTCGAGGGCGGCAAGCCCCGGCGCGTAGATGCCGTCGTCGTTCGTCAGCAGGATCCGCACGCGGTGGTCCTCGGTGGTCCCTTGGTTTCCATCTCCCCGATTCCTACAATGTGCGGTTTCCTCCCCGCCCTGAGAAGGCGGGGACTTCTTTTTTTCGCCGCATGCCGTCACCGGCGGGACGCGGGCGGCAGGAAGGACCGATCCGCATGAACGCGACCGAGCCGACTCCGCGGCGCACCGCGGAGGAACTCGTGCTGGTGCTCGACTTCGGATCGCAATACGCGCAGCTCATCGCCCGGCGCGTGCGCGAACAGCAGGTGTACTGCGAAATCGTGCGGCACGATCTGCCCGCCGCGCAGATCGCGGCGAGGCGTCCCATGGGCCTGATTCTCTCGGGCGGGCCGTCCAGCGTTTACGATCCCGGCGCGCCGCGCTGCGATCCGAAACTCTTTGAACTCGGCGTCCCCGTGCTCGGCATCTGCTACGGGATGCAGCTCGCCTGCCAGGCGCTCGGCGGCCGCGTCGAAAACGCGCCGGCCCGCGAATACGGCCGGGCCCTCTGCGGCCGGACGGCCGACCACCCGCTCTTCGACGGCCTGCCCGATCGTTTCGAGGTCTGGATGAGCCACGGCGATCAGGTCACGCGGGTCTCCGACGCGTTTGTTCCGATCGCCGGCACGGACACCTGTCCGATCGCGGCCGTGCGGCACCAGCGGCTCCCCGTCCTCGGGTTGCAGTTCCATCCCGAGGTCACGCACACGCCGCTTGGCGGAGCCATGCTGGGGAACTTCCTGAAACAGATCTGCGGATGCCATGGCCGCTGGAAGCTGGGTGATTTCGCCCGCGAAACGGTCGAAGCGATCCGCGAGCGGGTCGGCGGCGACCGCGTCATCTGCGGCCTTTCGGGCGGAGTCGATTCGTCGGTCACCGCCGCGTTGCTCTACCAGGCGATCGGCTCGAACCTCACCTGCATCCTCGTCAATAACGGTCTCCTGCGCCGGGACGAACAAGCGTCGGTCATTCGCGAATTCACCGATCATTTTCGAACCGATCTGCATGTGATCGATGCCGAGGACCGTTTCCTGGGCGCGCTCGCCGGCATCCGCGAACCGCAAGAGAAACGGAGGCGCATAGGCCACGCCTTTATCGCGTGTTTCAAGGAGGCGTCGGCCAAGGTTGCCGGCGCGCGGTATCTTGCCCAAGGGACCTTGTATCCCGACGTCATCGAGAGCGGCGCCGCGCCGGACGGCCCGGCGGCCACGATCAAGCTCCATCACAACGTCGGCGGACTTCCCGAGGAACTCGGGTTCGCGCTGATCGAGCCGTTGCGCGATCTCTTCAAGGACGAGGTCCGCAAACTCGGCCTCGAACTCGGCCTCCCCGAGGAACTCGTCTGGCGGCACCCGTTTCCCGGACCCGGGCTCGCCGTCCGCTGCCTCGGCGAAGTGACCCGCGAACGGCTCGCCGTCCTGAGGTCGGCCGACGCGATCGTCGTCGAGGAAATTCGGCGCGGGGGACTCTACCGCATGACGGCCCAGGCGTTCGCCGTTCTGCTCCCCGTGCGAAGCGTCGGGGTCATGGGCGATTCGCGAACCTACGACCATGCGATCGCCGTGCGATGCGTCGATACCGACGACTTCATGACCGCCGACTGGACTCGGCTCCCCTATGAACTCCTCGCGCGCATCTCGACCCGCATCATCAACGAGGTGAAAGGCGTCAATCGCGTTTGCTACGATATCAGCTCGAAGCCGCCGGCCACCATCGAGTGGGAGTGAGCCGGTCGGTCGAACGCCGATACGTTTCGAACGACGGCTACGCCACAAGACGCGAGGCGCGCCGGTGCGTGGCCGTGATCACGGCGGAAGGCGGCCTTCCGCGATCTCCCGTTCCCATTCGTCGATCAACGGCCAATCCACGGCGCACGTGCCGAAATCGGCCATGTGTTGGTATTGCTCGATCCGCCCGATCGTCGCGCCGAGCAGCTCGGGGTCCTTGCGGAAGATCGGCCCGTGGCTCGGAAGGAGCCATTCGACGTCGCTGTCGCGGATCCGCCGCAGCGTCGCGGCGCAGTCGACCAGATTGCTGCCGTGATGCGCGTCGATCGCGCCGACGCACCCGTCGCGGAAAATCGCGTCGGCGCAGAAAAGGACGTTGTCGAGCCGGAATGCGAGCTGATGGTCGGTGTGGCCGGGCGCGTGCCAGACGTCGAGCCGCATCCGGCCCACGTCGATCGTGTCCCCTTCGGATAACTCGATGTCGACCTCGACCGGCGGCATCGCAAGTCGAATCCCCTGCGGCTCGATCTCCGCGAAGGTCTGGAGCGCGTCGCCTCGGCGCAACAGGTCCGCCGCTTTGGGATGGGCGCCGATGCGCGTCCGCAGCCTGCGTTTCGCGGCGGCCAGACCCTGGGCATGGTCGACGTCGGCGTGGGTCGTCAGGATCATCTTGCACTTGGCCAGCGGGAAGTCGAGTTGCCGGACGAGTTCGAGGATCTCGTCCACCGTCTCCTCGTACCCGATGTCGATCAAGATCCACTCCGAATCGTCGAACACGAGGTAGACATTGCAGCCGAGCAGGTGGCCCGCCTGGAAGTTGATCTCGATCACGTTCGGAACGATGGGCCTGCGGGTCAACATGACGGCGCGATTCCTCCCGAATGCAGCTCCTCCGCGACGATCGCTTGAAGGCCCTCGCGGTAGGACGGGTATCGAAGGCGAACGCCGAGTTCCGCGCGGAGCTTGCTGTTGTCGATCCGTTTGCTTCCGAACGCGCGTTCGGTGCCAGGCGGGGGCCGGCCGGGTTCGAGGAATCTTGGCGCGGGCAGACGCAGCAGACGGGCGATTTCCGCGTAGAACGCGGCGCGGCGCGCCGGCGCGCCGTCGGACACGACGTAAAGACCGGGAAGCGGCGCTCGACGCTCGGCGGCCACGACCACGTCGGTCGCGTCGTCGACATGGATCAGATTCAGATAGCCGCTCGGATCCGCCGCGATCGGTTCCGATGCGGCCAGTTCGCGCCGGCGCGGAAGCCGGCCCGGGCCGTAGATTCCGGCGAGCCGAAGGACAATCGATCGATCGGCGAGGGCGCTGGTTGCGAGCAGGCGTTCGGCGGCGAGACAGGCGACGCCGCCGGCGCGGCGCGGCGAGCAGGGCGTGTTTTCGTCGACCCACGCGTCGATCTGCTCTCCAAAAACGCCCGTTGAACTGATCTGGATGAAACGCGATCCGTCGTTGCCGCCCGCGCCGATGCGATCGAGAACATTTTGGAGACCGCCCACGTAGAGATCGTGTGCCGAATGGCCGCTCGCACGATCGAAACCGAACGACGACAACACCACGTCGAACCCGGTCAGCGCGGGGAGCGTCTCCCTGCGCGTCACATCTCCGACGATCGGCCGGATCCCCAGTTCGACGAGCCGCGAGCCTCTCGCGTCGGATCGCGTGAGGCCCCAGACCTCGTCGCCCGCCGCGAGCCACCGATTGGCGACTCGCGACCCCAAATACCCGCAGCCCAGGATCAACGCGCGCACGTCGTGTTCCCCCTACAACCGGTCCATGTCGATGCCCGCGCCGTCCATTGTGGCACGATTGTGCGGGAAATCCTCATGTTTCGGAAAAATACCGCCTCGGACGCGATGCCTTGGCTCGCGGTGACCGTTCATGCACTTGGCTCGAAAGACAATATCTCCGAAGGGCCCGCCGAATGATTGCCATGGGCCCGGTTGCCACCCTATTATAAAGGTGCCCCGCGAACCCCGCGCGCGGCGCGCCGCCGACGGCGTCGGGACCAGGCTCGATCGGGGAACTCGGAATCACGGAAAGCGCGTTTTCGGATGACGACGACGGTGGCGCGGAATCAGACATCGATTCGATCGCGGCATTCGCGAGGCGCGATGCCGCGCGAGTCGCCGCGTCGGACCGCCCACGACCGGCGCACGGCCCCGTTCGTAAGGGCCCCGTTCGTAAGGGCCCCGTTCGTAAGGGCCCCGCTCGTAAGGGCCCCGCTCGTAAGGGCCCCGCTCGCGTGGGCCCCGCTCGTCGTCGTCGCCTGGGCGGCGTGTTTCGCGCCCGGCGCCGCGCGAGCCGACGATCCGGCTCCGGCCGCGGCCGCCTCCGAGTCGGCGACGTCGGTCACGGCGCGGATCGATCCGATTCCGCCCGGAATCGAGGCCGTGTACCGCGGCGCGGCGCCTGTGTCCGTCGAGCAGCTTCGCGAGATGGAAGCCCACCAAAGACAACTGGTCGCCAAGGCCATGCCGTGCATCGTCGGTCTTCAGATCGGCCAGGCGCAGGGAAGCGGCGTGATCGTGGACGCCAACGGCTTGATCCTCACCGCCGCGCACGTCGTCCAGCGCCCGAACCAGTCGGTGAACGTCATCTTTCCCGACGGCACGATCGTCCGCGGACGGACCCTGGGCCTCGATCGGGCCAGCGACGCCGGCATGGTGAGGATCAACGGGCCGCCGCCGAGCGACGGTGGCGGCGGTGGAGCCAACGGCGCCGAACCGAAGCCGGGCGGCTGGCCGTTCCTGGAAGTCGGCGGTTCCGAAAAACTGGCGGTCGGACAGTGGATCGTGACCCTGGGGCATCCCGGCGGTTACCAGCGCGGGCGCAATCCGGTCGTGCGCGTCGGACGGATCCTTTCCCTCGAAGGCGATCTCGTCGTCACGGACGGTCCGCTCGTCGGCGGAGACAGCGGAGGACCGCTGATCGACATGAGCGGCAAGGTCGTCGGTATTCACAGCCGCATCGGCGGATCGCTTACGGCGAATATGCACGTTCCCTCGCAGGCGTTTCGGGATGCGTGGGATCGATTGGCCGCCGGTGAAATGTGGGGCGATGTGCCGCGAGGCTCGCCGTATATCGGCGTCCAGGGCGATCCGGACAACGATCGAGCGAAGATCGTGTATGTTGAGCCGAGCCAACCCGCCGATCGCGCGGGACTCAAGGCGGGTGACGTCGTGACGCGTTGCGACGACACGCCCATCACGGATTTTTCGAGTTTGGCCGCGATCGTGTCCGACAGCGAGCCCGGCCGGAAGGTCGTTCTCGAAGTGGAACGCGGGGACGAAACGTTGAAGCTGGATCTTGTCATTGGCCGGCGCCGCTAGGGTGATGCCGGGACGATGGAATCGGGAGCCGCAACATGGGCATTCGGACCGCACGCCGGATGGGAATCGGGTTGCTAGGAACGTTCGTCGTGATCGCCGTCGCGTGGAACGGCCCTTTGAGCCGCGCGGGGGAGCGGCCACGATCGAACGGGCAAGCGATGATCGCGTGGCAGGAAGGTCCGCCGAGCGTTCCGGGGAATGCGGAAAGCGACGACGCCGGCACGCGGGGCATGTTTCGCCGGTTCTGGCCCCGGTGGCGGGCGGTCGGCGAAAACGAACGCAATCACGCGAGCGTGCGCGAGGCCTTTCGGTCGGTTGTGAGCGGAGCGCGCTTGAGCACGGTTCAGGTCATGAGCGGCAAGCGGAGGGTCGCCTACGGGACCGTCGTGGACGCCAATGGCTTCGTGCTCACCAAGGCCAGTGAACTCGAAGAACCCATGGAATGCCGGCTCGCCGACGGCAGGAACCTCGCGGCGACACTCGTCACAACCGATGAAAAACTCGACGTCGCCGTGCTCCATGTCGAAGCGACCGATCTGACTCCCGTATCGTGGCGCGAAGGCGACGCGCCGTCGGCCGGAAGTTGGTTGGCGTCGGTCGGATCCGGTGAAATCCCAACGTCGGTCGGCGTTGTCAGTGTGGAGCCGCGGGAAATCCCGACTCCCCGACCCGTCCTCGGCGTCATGCTCGAAACGGCCGAAGGGGGCGCCCGCGTGACGAGTGTCGTGCCCGACAGCCCCGCGCAGGACGCGGGTATCGAAGTCAACGATGTCGTGGTTCGGGTCAACGGAAACGACGTCGGAGATCAGGAGTCGCTCGTCCAGCGGATCCGCACGATGCGGCCTGGAGATCGCGTCGCGCTCGTGGTCAAACGGGGCCAGTCGACGATCGACGTCGAAGCTCGGCTTGCCGACGTCCATAGCCTCGCGCAGGGTCGTCGAGTCGACTTTCAGAATTCGCTCGGCGGTCCCCTCAGCGAACGGCGCTGGGGGTTTCCGAGCGTCCTGCAGCACGACACGGTCCTGAGACCCAACGACTGCGGAGGCCCGATCGTGGATCTTGAGGGGCGTGTTGTCGGGATCAACATCGCGCGAGCGGGACGCGTCGAGAGTTACGCGATTCCGGTCGGAGCGCTCAAACCGGTCCTCGACGGAATCCGAGAAGGCCGCTACGGAATTCCCGGCAGGACTCCGGTGAACGCCGCGCGCGCCGGGAACGGTGGCGAGATCAACGTCGTGGCCGTGCCGGACGGCTCGGCGCCCGTTCCGGACACCTCCGCCGCGACATCGGGTGGGACACCGAGGACCGACAAGAATTAGGGTGTTCCCCGCGGCCCATTCCAGGCGGCTAGCGCGGCGCCCGGTCGGTGTTCGCAACGAGGGCCGCTCGGATGCGCCGGAGCGCGGCGGCCGGATCGGGTGCGTTCCAAACCGCGTCGCGAACGGCCACTCGCGTGAAACCGGCCGAACGCACGCGACCGATCGCTTCCTCGCGGATCCCGCCGATCGCGAACGCGGGTAGTGTCGCGATCGGTGCGGCCGCGATAAGGTACTCGGTTCCCCCGAACGAATCGAAGGTCTTGGTTTCCGAAGGGAACACCGGACCGCAGCCCACGTAGTCGGCCCCGTCGTCGATCGCCCGCCGAAGCTGGGCCACGTCATGCGTTGAGACGCCAACCAGCGCGCCGGGCCCGATCACGCGCCGCGCGTCGCGGACCGGCAATTCGGTTTGCCCCACATGGACGCCGTCCGCGTCCGATGCGACCGCGATATCGGCTCGGTCGTTCACCATCACAAGTACCGGATGGCCCCGCGTCAGCGAACGCAAGCGCCGCGCGCGGTCAAGGAGTTGGCGGTCGTCGAGTTGTTTATCGCGGAGTTGGATCACGTCGACGGTCGCTTCGCATGCGAGCAGACCCAGTACACGACGCTCGAAATCGGCGGCGCTCCCGCCACCGTCGGCGAGCAGATAGAGCGAGGCGCGGGCCAGCCGCGCGAGGCGGGATTCGGAACGCGTTGTGCGGGCCTCGAGCGTGTAGGAATCGTACCGCAGTCGCTCGATCCGGACCGCCGACTCGGCGTCGATCAACTTCAGGAATTCCTCGATCGAACGCATCGCCTGCTGCACGCGCTTCCAATTGGCCGTGACCACCGAATCGAGACCGGCGCGGTCGAATTCCGCCGATCCCACCGCATCCGTGCCGACATCGCCGTTCGTGTCGCGCGCGCCGATCCGTTCGGCGACGGAGACGACACCGAGCGCGCCCACCAATGCGTGGCGAAGGGCCTTGATCGCCGCGACACCGACCCCATCATCGAGAACAAATCGCGCGTGGTCTTCGAGCACCCGAAGGCCCTCGCCGACTCGGTTCGCGTTGGCGTCGAGTAGTCGGACGATGCGCCGGCGTTCCATCGGGTCGAGCGGCGACCCATGCGTGACGGGACTCGGGTCATGGGCGTGGGATGCGCTCGACGGATCGGATGTCCGTTCCGATGGGTCCACATGCGGCTCCTTTGCTCATGGTGGGTTTGGATCGGAAAGGGCGTCGGATCCACGTACGTTGACGTCGCGACGGTCCGACCATCGCATCTTAGATGCTGAGGGGCGGCCGTGGGGAGTGGTCGCCGACGGGTTGGATAGGCTCGGCGGGTCGCGAAGTACGCGGTCGGATCTAAACCCTGTCCGCATATTTACTTGCCTTGAAGCCAAGTCGAAGACGAGCTAGAATGCCGAGGCGATTTTCGCCGTTGCGGCCCGGCCACGTCTGGGGAGTCGTTGGGTCGGTCGTGCCGCGCCTGGGTACGGATACCGGAGTCGAGGCGAAATGCGACGTGGGTCCCGTGTGCTGCTGGTTTGGCCCGGTTTGCCGTCGGTTTGGCGGCGCGGATCGTGGCGCGCGCTGGGAATCGCATTCGGTTTCGCACTGGTCCTGAATGTCGCCGTCTTCGCGACCGTCATTCAACCCGGTCGTTTTTCCACCTCCGCGCGGTCCGGTGCCGTCATCGCGGTATTCGCGTTTTGGGCTGGTGCGGCATGGCGCGCGAGATCGGCCGAACCGGACGCGGCGGGCCGCCCCCCCATCGACCCTCGAATGGCCGATCCCGTGGCCGATCCCGTGGCCGATCCCGTGGCCGATCCCGTGGCCGATCCCGTGGCCGATCGGGACGAGGGGTTGTTTCTTCAAGCGCAAGCGGAATACTTAAGGGGTCGTTGGAATAAGGCCGAGACCCTGATCCGATCCGCGCTCGACGCGCGTTCCGAGGACCTCGAGAGCCGATTGCTGCTCGTTTCCGTGCTGAGACGGGCGGGGCGGGCGCGGGACGCTGAGGTCGAGCTGGACCGGTTAAGAAACCAGCCGGGTGCCAAACACTGGGCTTGGGAGATCGAGCGGGAACGAGAGCGGATCCGCTCCGTTCGGCCGACCGACGCCCCGTCGAATCCCGACGTCGCCGACCGACCTCGGAACGGCTCGGCTCGGTCGGACGACGGCTCGGTCGGAGGAGAAACGGGCCGGCGCACGGTTGGAACCGAGGGCGAGTGCGGGGGCCGACCGTGGGCCGCGTAGACCTGTTCTTCTCCGAATAATCGCGAAAGTCCGACGCGTCGCCGGCCCGGAGGCGCGCGGGGGAGCGGGGAAGCCGAGACGGACCGGGGTGTCGCGCGATTGCCAGCGTATATTCGACGAGTGGTCGGTCAGAAGCCGGCAGCCGAAGAGGTAAGATCCATGTACGAACGATTCACGGACCGCGCTCGGAAAGTCATGCAACTGGCGAATCAGGAAGCCCAGCGATTCAACCACGAGTACATCGGCACGGAGCATATCCTCCTCGGGTTGGTCAAGGAAGGCAGTGGTGTCGCCGCCAATGTGCTCAAGAACCTCGATGTCGATCTGCGAAAGATCCGGCTCGAGGTGGAAAAGCTCGTGCAGAGCGGGCCTGAAATGGTGACGATGGGAAAGCTCCCTCAAACACCGCGCGCGAAGAAGGTAATCGAATACTCGATGGAGGAGGCCCGCAACCTCAACCATAATTATGTCGGCACCGAGCACATCCTGTTGGGGTTGCTCCGGGAACAGGAGGGCGTCGCCGCTCAGGTGCTCATGAACCTCGGACTCAAGCTCGACGACGTCCGCGAGGAAGTGCTCAATCTCCTCGGGCACGGACTGGAAGGCGATGAAACGAGTGGGCGGGGCGGGCGCGACCTGGGCGCGGCTGGGGAAGGGCAGGGATCGGCGAAGGCGAGCAAGTCCAAGACTCCCGCACTCGACAGTTTCGGTCGTGACCTCACCGAACTCGCCCGACAGGGCAAGCTCGATCCGGTCATCGGCCGCGAGCGCGAGATCGAGCGGGCCATCCAGGTCCTTTGCCGCAGGACGAAGAACAACCCCGTGTTGCTCGGCGAGGCCGGTGTCGGCAAGACGGCGATCGTCGAGGGCTTCGCGCAGCGCGTGGTGAACGGCAACGTGCCCGAGCTGCTCGCGGATAAGCGGATCGTGGTCCTGGACCTGGCGATGATGGTCGCCGGAACGAAATACCGCGGTCAGTTCGAGGAACGGATCAAGGCCGTGATGAACGAGGTCCGCCGAGCTCGAAACACGATCCTCTTCATCGATGAACTCCATACGCTCGTCGGCGCGGGTGGCGCGGAAGGCGCCATCGATGCGGCCAATGTGCTCAAGCCGGCCCTCGCTCGGGGTGAGATCCAGTGCATCGGCGCGACGACGCTCGACGAGTATCGCAAATACATCGAGAAGGACAGCGCGCTGGCCCGTCGGTTCCAAGAGATCATCGTCGAACCCACGTCGAAGGAGGAGACGGTCGAGATTCTCAAGGGGTTGAGGGAACGGTACGAGGAGCATCACCGCGTCCAGATCACCGACGACGCGATCCGGGCCGCCGTCGAATTCTCCGAACGGTACATCACGGCCCGGTGCCTGCCGGATAAGGCCATCGACGTGATCGACGAATCGGGAGCCCGCGTGCGGCTTCGGGCGATGACCCGGCCGCCCGACCTCAAGGATATCGACGACGAAGTCGAACGACTCAATCGCGAGAAGGAGGAAGCGGTTGCCAACCAGGATTTCGAGAAGGCCGCCGCGCTCCGGGATCAGGCCGACAAGTTGAAACGGAAGAAGGAGACGATCACCCGGGAATGGCGGGAAAAGTCGCGCGTGAGCGATGGTGTCGTCGACGAGGAGGTGATCGCCGAGGTCGTTTCCAAGATGACCGGCATTCCGCTCACCCGCATGTCGACCGAGGACAGCTTGCGGTTGATGAAGATGGAGGACGATCTCCATAAGCGGGTCGTCAGTCAGGATCAAGCGGTGAAAGCGATCGCCAAGGCCGTTCGCCGGAGCCGGAGCGGGTTGAAGGACCCCAGGCGGCCCACGGGGTGTTTTATCTTCGCCGGACCCACCGGTGTCGGAAAGACGCTCCTGGCCAAAGCGCTCGCCGAGTTCATGTTCGGGGATTCCGACGCGCTCGTGCATATCGACATGAGCGAGTACATGGAGAAGCACAACGTCAGCCGCCTGATCGGAGCTCCGCCGGGCTATGTCGGCTATGAGGAAGGCGGACAGCTCACCGAAAAGATCCGTCGACGCCCCTACGCTGTGGTCCTGCTCGATGAAATCGAAAAGGCGCACCCCGACGTCTTCAACATGCTTCTGCAGGTCATGGAAGAGGGTCGGCTGACCGACAGCTTCGGACGAAAGGTCGACTTCCGCAATACGATCATCATCATGACGACGAACGCCGGGGCCGAAGCGATCAAGAATGAGGCCCATTTCGGTTTTCAGGTGCAGGACGCGGATTCGTCCTACGAATCGATGAAGCAACGCGTCACCGACGTCATCGAAAAGGTCTTCCGACCCGAGTTCCTGAACCGGCTCGACGACGTGATCGTCTTCCGGCACCTGAACAAGGACGACCTCAAGGCCGTGATCGACCTCGAACTGGCGAAGGTCCGCGAGCGGTTGTCCGAACGCGGTTTCACGTTGGTGCTGTCGGACGAGGCCAAGGAATTCCTGATCCGCAAGGGATCGAATACGGACTACGGCGCGCGACCCCTTCGGAGGGCCATCGAGAATTTCGTCGAGGACCCGTTGTCCGAGGAATTGCTCCGCGGCGAGTTCCAGGGTTTTGACACGATCGTGATCGAGGGCATCAAGGACGACACCGACAAGGTCGTGCGTCTCAATTTCCGGGGTTCGTCCGGCGCGCCGGCTCCCGGCCACGCCGTGACCGTACCCCCGGAATCGCCTCCCGCGCTGCCGCCCGTCTGATGCGAGCCGCCCCCGATTCGGTGGGCGGGCCGAAGATTCGTCGCAACCAGCAAACCTCGCTCAAGTTCACCGCCTTCCCGCGCCGAAAAGTGGGAACGCGGCGCTCCCGGGCCGCGCAGGGTCCGGGCTGCGCTTCGGAACCCGTCGAGGAAACCGCGACGTGCCGGCGACTATTGAAGCCATTCGATCATCCGGTTCGTGGGACCGATTCCGCGCGTGGATCGCGCAGTGGTTCCGCGAGTGGGGCGAGTTCGTCATCGATGGGCTCGTCGCCGTCGGCGATTTCACGTTCTTCGTGGCGCGCACCTGGATGTGGCTGCTTGTCCGGTTTCCTCGCCGATCCGTTCTCTTGCCGAACTTCTACCAGGTTGGGGTCCGCAGCCTTCCCGTCATCGCACTGACCGGCACGTTCATCGGAATGGTCCTGTCTGTCCAGAGCTACTTCCAATTCAAACAACTGGGCCTCGAAACCCGATTGGGGGCCGTGATCAACATGTCCCTGGTGCGCGAGCTCGGGCCGGTTCTCGCGGCGACCATGCTGGCCGGTCGCGTCGGGAGCGCAATGGCCGCCGAATTGGGCACGATGCGCGTGACCGAGCAGATCGACGCGCTTGCGTCGATGGGCGCGAATCCCGTTTTCCATCTCGTTGTTCCTCGCTTCCTGGCGAGCGTCTTCCTGATTCCGGCACTCACCGTCATGGCGGATTTCATGGGCGTTGTCGGCGGGTATTTCTACAGCGTCATCATCCTGGGAATCGACTTCCACCATTACCGATACAACAGCGAGCAGTTCGTCGGGGTCTTCGACCTGCTCATGGGGCTCTTCAAGAGCCTCTTCTTTGGAGGCACCATTTCGCTCGTGAGTTGCTATCGGGGCTTCCACTGCGCGCCGGGCGCCGAAGGCGTGGGCCGCGCGGCGACCGCCGCATTCGTCTATTCCTTCGTAATCATCCTGATCCTCGACCTCGTGCTCAACATCCTGTCCGACGCCGTTTACTACGCCCTGTGGCCCGAGGGCGCCAAACTGTTCTGACGCGTTCGGCTTCCCGCGGAAAAGACGCGTGGGACACGCTCCGCGGAAAAGGGGAGGGGACCATGATGGAGGAGTTCGACCCATGACCGCCGACGACATGGCAACGCCCGCCCCACCGCTCGTGGACGTCGACGGGTTGAGCGTTCGATTCGGAAAACAACTTGTGCTCCGCGATCTGTCGTTCCGGATCGAACGCGGGGAAACGGTGGCGATCATCGGCGAAAGCGGCTGCGGCAAGACCGTGATGCTCAAATGCCTGATCGGTCTTGTGCAACCCGCCGCCGGCTCGGTCCGGTTCGACGGCGCCGACTTGACCGCGCTGAACGATCGCGAACTGACTCGCCAACGCATCCGATTCGGATTCGTCTTCCAGAACGCCGCCCTCTTCGACAGTTTGACCGTTGGTCAGAACATCGCGTTTCCGCTCGCCGAACATACCAACCACAGTCTCAAACGGATCCGCGAACTCGTGCTGTCGAGCCTCGCCGATGTCGGCCTCCCCGACGCGGTCGCGGGAAAGAAACCAGCCGAACTGTCCGGCGGAATGCGAAAACGAGTCGGGCTCGCCCGCGCCCTGGTGATGGATCCCGAGTTGCTCCTTTACGACGAGCCGACGACCGGCCTCGATCCGATCATGAGCGACGTGATCAATGAGCTCATGATGCGGACCCGGATGCGGCACGGAGTGACCAGCGTGATCGTGACCCACGACATGCTCACCGCCCGCAAGGTCGCTGACCGCGTCATCATGCTCTATCCGGTACAGCGGCTGCGGGAGAACGAACGGCAGATCATCTTCGACGGGCCGCCAAGTCAATTGGACCGTGCCGACGATCGGCGCGTCCGCCAGTTTGTGCGCGGGGAAGCCGGTGAACGGCTGATGGAGCTGCGCGAGATGGGCAGCGGAGCGGTGTCATGGACGAGAGAGTCCTGAGTTTTCGGGTTGGAGTCGTCGTGGTCGCCGCCGCGACGATCACCGTGATCCTGGTGATCCTGTTCGGCGCGGCGCCCCAACTGCTCGTTCCGACCTACTCGGTCCGCATCCGATTCCCCCGCGCGCCGGGAGTGGCGGTCAACACACCGGTCCGCAAGAGCGGCGTGCCGATCGGCCGCGTGTCGCGTGTCGAACTCCTTCCGGAAGGCGGAGTCCTCTTGACCTTGCGCCTCGACGAGGACAAACCGATTCGGATGAGCGAATACCCTCGGATCAGTACGGGCTCACTCGTGACGGGGGACGCGGTCATCGAATTCGTCCGGAACGAGAACGACCCGAAAATGGACCTGCTCAAGGAGGGCGACTTCCTGCCCAACGGCGTCGTCGTCCATGATCCGTTCGAGGTGATGGTCGGCCTCGAAGACAAGATGGCAAGCGCCTTCCTGTCGATCGAGGACGCCGCGACCAAGGCGTCGAATATCCTCGAGAATCTGCGGTGGCTCGGGTCGGACCGTTCCCGTTTCGACGCCCTCCTGACGAAGACGGAATCGGCCATCACGAGTTTCGACAAGGCGATGCACTCGATCGATCAGGTGCTCGGCGACGAGCAACTTCGGACGCAACTCCGCGAAACGCTCGGCGAACTGCCTCGTGTTTTCGAACAGGCGAAAGCGACGCTCGAGGATACGCGAAAGACGCTGAACGGATTCGACGAGGTCACTCGCCGCGCCGATGCTAATCTCGCCCACCTCGAAAAATTCACCCAACCGCTCGGAGAACGGGGCGAGCGGATCATCGCGAGCATCGAAGGCAGCGCCCAGAGTCTCGACGAACTGCTCAAACAACTCGTCCATCTGAGCGAGGGGATCAACGAGCGTCAGGGATCCTTGGGCAAACTCGTTTACGAGGACGACCTGTACCGCAAGCTCAACTCGGCGGTCGGTAACATCGACGCCATGACGCGCAAGCTCGAACCCATTCTCAATGATGTTCGCGTCTTCACCGACAAGATCGCGCGGGATCCGAGCCGTCTTGGGGTCCGCGGCGCGATCGACCGCCAACCAACCGGTCTGAAAGCCACCCTGCCCTACTAGGGGTCCCCGCTAGGGGCCTGTCGGCGGTCCAGGGGGGCGAATCGGTCCGCGCGTTTCGGCCGAACCGCGTGGCGTGACCGAGGGCAAGGGCGACGGCGGGAATGGGCGGGAAAGGGGGACCGACGCGTTGGCCGGTCCTGGAGCGTCGCCGGGTACGGCGACCGAGGGCAGGGGTGTGACGAGCCCGCTCCGCGAGCCCGCTCGAAGGTCCTGGGCTCGGCCAATCAACGGCTCGGGAGCGACGTTCGCCTTAGGGGTGAGCTGGAATTCGATGAGCCGCTCGTCGCGAATCTCAAACGGCCATAGATTCTCGGCGATGAAATCGAGCGGGGGGTATTCGTACCAAGGCGGCCGGAATGTGCGGCTCGCCATCACCGTTTCGTGGTCGTCCTTCGTCACGACGAAATTCCGCGTGCCGTAGTAGGTGAACGGAACCGAAAGGGGAGTGGTCCCCAGTTCGCGCTGATCGACGGCGATCATCGCGCCGGGGGGATCGCTACGGATCGTCATGCGGCGACGTACGCATCCTGTCGCCGCCCCGAGCAGCACGATGGCGACGAAAAACCACCGACCCCCCCGCGGTACGGGCGATCGTGGTTGGAAAGGACGACCAGGGAAAGGGGCATTTCGCATGATTCGAGACGTGCATCGGGTAGCGGACACGCGGGGTGCGGAGTATAGGGACGATCAGGAATCACCGCCAGACCATTGTCTTTTCGGCTCCCGCTGGGACAGCTACTGCCGCAACGCCCACTCCATCGGCACGCCCGCCCGATCCTCGGGATCTCAACGGCGGAGGTCAACGACGGCAAGGCGGGTCTCGTGCCGCCCACGCGCCGTCCCATGGGTCCGGGATCGTGACCGCCGCCGATGCGCGCCGCAGCAGCAATTGCAGGACTTCCCACGCCAAGAGGCAGCATGGACGACGGCCGGCCGTGAGCGGCGCGCCGAATAGGACGATCCTCGATCCGTCGCAGGGCCGCCAAGAGCCGCCGATTCAATGAACCAATCACCGACAGAAGGTGCTCGGCGTCAAGCCGACCTTGCCGAATCTCCTCCCGCAGATTGTCCAGTGCCTTCTCATCCATGCCCCACTTGATAACCGACCCGTCGATTTCCACCAACGCCCGTTCTTGTAGATTGGACAGCTACCGGGAACTCGGATCCCGACGACACTTCCGTCCCGGCCTCCTCTCTCTTCGTCGGATTCGTGTAATTCGTGTAATTCGTGTAATTCGTGGTTGACTTGCGTCCGGCGGGGCGCATAGGAACCAACCACGAATGACACGAATCACTCGAATGAAGAAGGGGAGTGGGAATGGCGATGTTGTCATGCCAGGGACTCTCCTCCGACATCCTTCGTGAATTCAGGGGCGGATCGGATGGACCTGGAAGTCGGATCATGAATTGCTCGGGCAGCAGTTCGTCGTCCAGCAGGGGTGTAACCGGAGTTCGGCACGCCTAGATGGCCAGGGCGAGTGGCTGATAGTCGGCCAGCGGCCCCCGGTGGGGATGGTACCGTTTCGATTTGTCCTCGCGTCGATGCTCTTGGGAGGTTTTCCAGCAGTCCGATTCGTGGATGGCGCGAACGTTGAGCATCGCTTTGGCGCCGGCCAGGTTCCAACGCATGCCGCTACGCTCCATCCGGTCCTTGACCCAATGGCGGCAAGCGCCTTCGATGACGCCCGTGGCGATCGGGAATCCCGCGGCGAGGTATTCGTCGTAACGCATCCGTGCCGCGTGAGCCTCAAGGTATTTGGCGATCGTGGAAATCCTCTTGCGACGCTCGCCGCGTCGTTTCCGGACGGTGGATACGCGTCGCAGGCCCCGGATGACCGAGTTGGCTCCACCCCGGAGAATCGCGAGCAATCGCGCCCGGGTGAACGCTTCCCGTTCAGTCTGGGTGTCGCACAAGAGGTTGGAAGCCTCCCAGACGTAGCCCGAGACGTGCACGATGTCCAGGATCTCCGTCGTGGTCGATTCGCCCTAATCACCGATGGCCCTGCAAGAGGGCGACCCCCAGCCTCCCGCCGCCGGGCCTGCGGAACGCCGGTTACACGCCCGTCACCCGAACGATCTTCGGGACCGCAAGCTGGAGCTCACGCCACAGGGCTCGATTCCAACAAGGCCGAGATCAATGCGCGACTCGCGACATGCGCCCCCCGGGCTATCGGTCCGGGAATCCCGTGGGCTAGAATGAGAATCGCGTCGAGATTCCGCGGGAGGTCGCCGGTAGTCGAAGCCCATGGCAGTCAAGAAGGGCGTCTGGGAAAACCGCATCGAGTACGCCTCGGTCACGGACGTCGGGATGCGGCGCGAGTCCAATCAGGATTCGATCGCCGTGAATCTCGCTTCCGACCGGGACGCATGGAGGCAAGGCGGCCATGTGCTGATGGTGGCGGACGGGATGGGCGCGCACGCGGCCGGTGAGTTGGCGAGCCGGCTCGCCGTGGAAAACATCCCGCACTTGTTCTACAAGTACGCCGCGCTGCCGGCGGCCGACGCGATCACCCGTTCCATGCGCGAAACGAACGCCGAAGTCCATCGGCGCGGCCAGGCCAATCTCGAATTCAACAACATGGGCACGACGGCGAGCGTGCTAGTGTTCGCGCCGATCGGAGCGGTCATCGGCCATATCGGGGACAGCCGGATCTATCGCCTGCGGGGCGGAACGTGCGAACAGTGGACGTGCGACCACAGCCTGCTTTGGGATTTGCGGCGCCTCGGCGGGCTCACGAAGGAACAGGAACGCACGAACGCGATTCCCAAGAACGTGATCACGCGTTCCATCGGACCCTACCCCGAAGTCGATCCGGATATCGAAGGCCCCTTGCCGATCGAGGCGGGCGATCTGTACATGCTTTGCACGGACGGTTTGGTGGCGCGGGTCACCGATGAGGAAATCGCGGCGGTCCTCGCCCACTATCCGCCCGCTTCGGCCGTCCAGTTGTTGCTCGACCTCGCGAACATGCGAGGCGGTCCGGACAACACGTCGATCGTCGTGGCGCGGGTTCAGGCGGACTGGCCTAAGGCGAACGAAACCGGTCGAGACGCCGGAGGCTCGCCGACCGCCAGGGGAAAGCCGGAGGGGCGGCCCCTGGGGACCCAACCCGGTCGCTTGCCAGTCGCATGGCTGATGGCGAGCGTGTTGGCACTTGCCTCGGCCGTCCTCCTCATCGTCGACCAGAACCTCGCCGCGCTCGCGGTCGCCATCGCGGCCCTCGGAACGGCGGTTGCCGGCTTCTTCCGCCGATACCGAACCTCGGAACGCGTGCGGGGGGACGGCATCCGCGCGGGGAAGGGGCCTTACGTCACGGTCCACGTGAAGACGGCCGCCGAGACGGCCCGCATGCTGACGATCGCCCTGGCGCAGGTCCGTGAAGCGGCCCGAGTCAACGGGTGGGAAGGCGACATCGAGTCGCTCGACGAAATGCTCGTCGCCGCCGAATCGGCATCGCGAAAAAGGGCTCTGCGCGAATCGCTCGATCTCCACTATCAACTGGCGCGGGAGCTTTCCGAGCGTCTTCGGATCCAGCATGCGCGGCGCGCATGAGATGCGGCAACCGGCGGCGGGCCGCGATCCGGGCATGGGGGCAAGCCCCGTCCGTGCCTCGTCCGCATCGCGCGGCGGCTCCGTGCGCGCGTTCCGACTCCGAGCGGAACCGTCGGCTTCCGTTCCGCGCCTCAGTGGCGAAGGACGCGCCTCAGAAGGAACGTCCCGACGACCAAGAGGACGATGTTGCCCGCCCAGACGGCGAACGGAGGAACGGCGCCCGCCTTCGCGCGGTCCATCCCCGCCATGAAGAGCGGGTAGTACAGGATGAGGATCGGCAGGAAGCAGGCTCCGAAACTGGTCCAGAAATCGGCGTTTCGCAGCAGGATGGCGAGAGGAACGCCCACCATGGCGAAGAACAGGCAACTGAAGCCCGCCGCCCATCGACGCCACGGCTCCATGTGGAGCCGATTCAGACGGCCGTGCTGGTTCTCGATCGCCTGGTACTCCGGTCGCCAGTGCGGCGCGCGGAGCCGATCGAAATTCCCGGACGCCATCTGGTAGGCGGCGTCGACGGCGAGCCGCGTGGTGCGGTCGTCGATGTCGCGCCGAGTTTCCTCGACCGTGCGGCGCAGGTCGCTCATCGGAATGTCCGACGGACTGGCCATATCCCGACCCTTCCGGGCGGCGATCGATAGGGGGATCTCGTATTCGAACCGGCCCGGCATGTCGCCCCGCAGCTTGTCCCCGTCGATCCGCATGTTGTCGAAGACGACGACGAGCGCCGAGTTGTCGGCGTTGAGCTTCATTTGCGCTTCGTCGGCCGTGATGCTGACCGGCCGCGATCCGTCGTTGGGTTGATACGAGAGCGTCGGACGGATCAGACGGTCCCCGTCGACGTCCTTCACTTGAATCGCCAAGCCGCGCTGGTTGCTGTAGGACCGCTGCGTTCGCAGCCGCCCATAGACGATCTGTTCGATCGATTGGAGGATCACGCGATGGACGCCCGCCGTTCCCCACGAGACGGCCACGTCATTGACCCACACGGCAAGGCAGCTCACGATGATGGCGAGTATGAGGGCGGGGCGGATGACGGCCATCGGGGAAACGCCGAGCGATTTGATGGCGACGATCTCGTTCGACGCGGACATCCGACCAAAAACGCTGCAACACGCGAACAGGATGGTCCCCGGCACGGTGAACCGAAGGGCCATCGGCAGTGAATAGGGCAGGAGTCGCGCGACGGCCTCGACGCCCAACCCCTCCCGGACCGCCTCGGCGCCCACCACCGCCAGGATCACGAACGCCGTCATGGCGAACAGCGTCGCCACAAAAACCTTCATGAGCTCGCTCACGACGTATCGCGTGATCCGGATCATTGCGGGTACCGTGTGCATGCGGGACGCGGGCGGAAACGGTCGACGCTCGCAACGTCACCGGGATCTCGCGTCACCGGGCGCCTCCCATCCTTCCCGTTCGAGGGCGGGAATCTAACACGTTTTCCCAAAACAGGGAACACGGATCGCTCTTGTCCCGACCGGGCCAACCGGGCTACACTGCCGCCCGTCGCCCTGGAGGGAGCCGGAATCGGGAGGATTCCGGACGTCGCGACAGGAGGTCGCTCATGTTGGACCATTGGCCGATCCGTTACAAACTGTGTATCGGCACGCTGTTGCTCCTGGCGATCGTGGCCCTTCTGTCGATCAGCGGTTTCTGGGGAGGGTATCAATACCGGCAGTTGGCGCGGAGCATCAGCCATCGCGCGGCGGAACTCCCCAAGATCGGCGAATTGGCCCACCATATCGAGGGCATGCGGTTCGTCGTATCCCAAGGCCTGATCCTGCCGTACCTGCCCGGCGTCGTCGGTTCGGAGTCGCTTCCACTCGAATTCCGATTCCATCTCAACGAAGCGATCGGTTCGCTGCGCGCCTACCAGGAGCTTGCGAGGGCGGTCGACGACTTCGGAGGTCCGATCGGGGACCGGGCGCACGAGGCGGACATGTTGACGGGGATCGCCGAATCGCTCGACCGGATCTCGATCGCCGACTCGAGTGCCGAATGGCATCTTCGCCGCCAGGCGCACCTCGAAGGCCTCGCGCCCGAGGTCGAGCGGATCCACGAGTCAACAACGAAACTGCTCGCCGAGATGTATTCGCGGATGCGGGACCTGCAGAGCGTCGTGCGGATCGAGTACCGGACGTTCATCGTGCTGGCATGGGGGAGCTCGATCGCCGGCGTCGTCCTCCTCGCGCTGCTCGTCCATGCATTCCACGCGTGGGTTTTTCGGCCGCTGAAGGTCCTGATCAACGGATCGCGCCGGGTCGCCTCCGGCGATTTCGCCTATCGGATACCCGCGAGCACGCGCGACGAGATGGCCGAATTGGCGCACGCTTTGAACGCGATGACCGATCGGTTCGTTCAGATTCGCGACGACCTGAATCGGCAGGTTCGCGAGCGGACCAAGGAGGTTGTGCGCGGCGAACAACTCGCCAGCGTCGGATTCCTCGCGGCCGGCGTCGCGCACGAGATCAACAATCCGCTGGCGTCGATCGCCTGGTCGGCCGAAGGTCTTGAATCGCGACTCGACGAACTGCTCGACGACGAGACGGCCGGTTCCGAATCGGGACGCGTGGCCCTTCAGTACGTGCGGCGGATTCAGGACGAGGCGTTCCGATGCAAGGAAATCACCGAGGGTCTGCTCGACTTCTCGCGCCTCGGCCACTCCGAACGGCGGCCGGTCGATCTCCGGGACATCGTCGAGGCGGTCGTCGACATCGTCCAGCACGTGGGCGGCAACAAGAACAAGACGATCGAGCGGGATTGCGAGGCGTCGGTCGTCGCATCGGTCAATGCCCAGGAAATGAAACAGGTCGTGCTCAATCTGCTCACCAACGCGCTCGATAGCGTCGACGCGGGCGGGCGTGTCGAGGTGCGGGTCCAACGTCGAGGGGACCAAGCGGTCCTCATGGTGCGGGACCACGGGTGCGGCATGACCGACGAGGTCAAACAGCACCTGTTCGAGCCGTTCTTCACGCGTCGGCGCGATGGGCAGGGCACCGGACTCGGACTGTCGATCACCTACCGTATCATCCAGGACCACGGCGGCGCCATCTCGGCGCGAAGCGACGGCCCCGGTCATGGATCGGAATTCCAGGTCAGTCTTCCCTTGGTGCAGTATGAAGCGAAATCCGAAAGACGACTGCAAGCCGCGTAGCCGGCTGAAAATCCTGTTCGCCGACGATGAAGGCTCGTTGCAGGAACTGATGAGCCACGAGTTGCCTCGCATGGGGCACGAGGTGACCGTCTGCCCCGATGGCCTGACCGCGTCGGCCGCGCTCGAAATCAACGCGTACGATTGCCTGATCGCCGATCTCGACATGCCCGGCATGTCGGGCATCGAACTGATCGCGCGGGCGCGGGAGGTCAGTCCCGACACCGACGCGGTCGTGCTCACCGGCAAGTCATCGCTCGATACGGCCGTCGCCGCCCTGAGGCACGGCGCGTTCGACTATCTCACGAAACCTTGCCGGCTGATCGAAATCAAATCGCTCCTCGAACGCGTCGCGGAAAAACGGGCGTTCGCCAAGAAATACCACGCCGTCAAACGCCAGCTCGAACGCGTCGAAGGCAAGACGCAACTCGTCGGGTCCAGCCCGGCCATGGAACACGTCCGGGAACGGATCGCCAAGGTCGCTCCCACCGGTTCCACCGTGCTCATCCGCGGCGAAACGGGCACCGGAAAGGAACTAGTCGCCCGCTCGCTCCACGAACAGAGCCCGCGTTGCGACGGACCATTCGTCGCGGTGAACGCCGGAGCCCTCCCCGAGACGCTCATCGAAAGCGAGTTGTTCGGGCACCGCAAGGGCGCGTTCACGGGAGCCGACGAACATCGAGTCGGCCTGTTCGAGGTCGCGGACGGCGGCACCCTTTTTCTCGACGAGATCGGCGAGCTTCCGCGGGGCCTGCAGGCGAAACTGCTCCGCGTCCTGGAAAGCGGCGAAATCCGCCGCGTCGGCGATAACGCGTCGTTTCAGGTCGACGTGCGCGTCGTTTGCGCCACGCACCGCAATCTGCAGGAGATGGTCGAGGAAGGCGACTTCCGCGAGGACCTCATATTCCGCGTCAATACGTTCGAAATCTGGTTGCCGCCCCTCCGATCCCGGATCGACGACATCCCCGAACTCGCCAAACACCTGGTCCGGCGCTTTCGGCCCGCCGCGCGCGGCGATGATCGGCTCTTCACCGACGAGGCGATCGAACTCCTGCAGTCCCACGTATGGCCCGGCAACGTGAGGGAATTGGCGAACGTGATCGAGCATGCGACCATCCTGTGCGATGGGCCGCCGATCACGCCCGAGCATCTGCCGGGGAATTTCGGCAGCAACCGGCTCCGCCTCCGGCTCAGGTCGATCGGGCCGACCACGCTCCGCGACCTGGAGCTTCAGGCGATTCACGAGGCGATCGAACGGCATAACGGCAACAAGCCCGCCGCCGCCGAAGAGCTCGGCATCAGCCTCAAGACGCTCTATAACCGGCTCAACCAGATCGGAACACTCGATAAGTCGGCATAGGGCGAAGTCGGCATGGGGAGGCCGGCGCGGATGGGTCTTGTTCGAGACGGGAATGTGACGGCAGCCGATGCGATCTCGGCATAGGGCGGCCCGTCGCGTCGGCTTCATTTCAGATCGCGAACCAAGCCGACGACGACGCCCAGGACGGCGGCGTTCCGCACATAGATCGGCGCCATCGACGCGTTGGCCGGTTGCAACCGAATCCGATTGGTTTCGGGAAACCAATATTTCAGCGTCGCTTCGCCCTCGCCCGTTTGCGCGACGACGATCTGGCCTGGCCTCGCCGTGTCCTGTTTCCGGACGACGACGTAGTCGCCGTCCGCGATCTGCGCCTCGATCATCGACTCGCCGCTCACCCGAAGCACGAACAGATCGGGCCGCGCGAAGAGTTCGTCGAAGTCGATCCGCTCCGCTTGTTCGAAGGCGAGTGTCGTGGAGCCCGCCGCGACCACGCCGACCATCGGGAGGCCCCGCTCGGCGTCAATCGCCTCGCGGGTGAGCTCGATCGCGCGGGACTTGTTGGGGCTCCGATGGATGAGTCCTTTCTTTTCGAGTGCGCGGAGGTGGCACATGACGCCGTTGGGGGATTGGATCCCGAACGCTTCGCCGATCTCACGTACCGTGGGGCCATATCCGCGATTCTGGATCTTGTCCCGAATGAATGCGAAGACCGCGTGTTGTCGCTCGGTCAATTGATCCAGGCCCATAGTCGACCCCCTTCGAATGCCCGTTCCGCACGACCGGTGCCTCACGCCGCCGGCCTCATGGCGCGGCGGGCCCGTCCGTCGGGGTCCGCGCCGCGTGTCAAGCGGATGTCACCGGGCGTTCACTATAATATACGGGCGTACAGAGTCAAGGTCGTTTGGCGAGGTCGGTGATTTCGACCGATCGATCGGCTCCGACGCGGAAGAGGGCTTTGGCCCGGGGATCGATCACGGCCCACGCGTCACCCCATCGCTTGATATCGACCGGATTGACGAACCGATCGTGCGTGAACCACACCTCGGGCGGCTTGCCCGCCGCGATGCGCCAGACGGCCTTCTTGTACCCGTCGACGACGTAGATCGCGCCGTCGTCGTCGATCGCGAGGTTGTGAGGGAACTCGAATGGACGGCCTTCCACGACCGTCTCGACCTGTCCGTCCCCGCGAATCCGTCGCACGGGGCCTTCGACGCGCGACACGGCCAAGAGCGTGTCATCCTTTCCGCACGCCAAACCGATCGGAGCCTGGAACTCGGCGAATTTTCGAGGCGGTCCACCCTCGGGCGGGATCATCCAAACGCAATGGAATTCGAGATCCGAAACGAAAATCTCGCGCTTGCTGTTGATCGCGATCCCCATCGGAATGCCAAGCGGTCCCAAACCCGACGGTCCGTCGACGGGCAGCGCGAGGGGAACGGGAGGGCCGTCGGCCTTGAGTCGGTACACTTGACGCGTGGCACTGTCGCCGGCAAGCACCGATCCGTCGAGTTCAACGGCCAGGCAGCGGACGGCGTTGAGCGGCGTTCGGAACTTCTTGTCGCCGCGAAAGAAGATCTCCGGCACCCCGTCCCTCAGTCTCCAGATGCCGGGTAGGTTGCGATCGGCGAGAAAGACGTCGCCCTGGGGCGAAACGGCGACCGCGAGCGGATACTGAACGCTGTCGGCGCCCGACGCGGACGGCGATCCGGGCCGGAAACCTGTCGAGACCAAGGAACACGCAACGAGGGCCAACGGGATGAGTCGCATTTCTGTGCCGCTCGAATCACGGGGTCCGCCGGGCATTCCGGCAACGGCGACCAACGCCAGGTTCCCGACCGATCGATGCCGGATTCTATCCATCCGGCATGGGTGGGACAATCGGCCGCCGAGCTCGGTTTTCGCCGTTGGCCCCGCATCCGCCGACTCGCTAGAATACGCGACGGGAACGCGGGACGGGAGAGCGGCGCCCTATCGGGACGCCTTCTCAATCCGCGAACGGCGTGTTACCCTTGGGATGCGTTCGCCGAGTGACTTTTGGGAGCGGGAAGGGGACCGGGACCGATGGCAAAGCCGCATCGCAATTTGAAGAAGGCCAATCACGGAAAACGGCCGGCCAATTCGAAGGCCCGTCGCATCAAGCGATGGAAGGTGAAGACCTGAACCTTGCGGGACGCGGCCCGTTCGCGTGCAAGGAATGGCGTCTCGGAGGTTGAGTCGGTGCGGGTTCACGACGCGATTATCGACATCACGCAGGTCGACCTGAATCATGTCATCGCGGATATCGACGCGATCCGCCGTTGCAATCCGCAACGGTTCGAAATGGAACAGCTCACCGCGATCGTGCATGTCGACCTCGACCGGCATGTTTGCGTCGGCTACAAGGACGTGACGCGGGACGAATTCTGGACGCGGGGTCACATGCCGGGCATGCCCTTGATGCCCGGCGTGATCATGCTCGAATGCGCCGCCCAGCTTTGCAGCTACTTTACTCAGAAATACGATCTGCTCGGCGCCGACATGGTGGGGTTCGGCGGTTTGGACTCCGTTCGGTTCCGGGATCCGGTCATTCCGGGCGATCGGCTGGTTCTCGCGTGCCGGCTCCTCAAGGTTCGGAGGGGCCGGATCATTTTCAGCCGGTTCGCGGGTTGGGTAGGGCAAGCGCTGGTCGTCGAGGGCGAATTGAAGGGGATCCCGATCCCCGTCGACGCGTTGCGTCCGAGCGAGGACGCGCCGACGTCGTCCGCCCCGCGGTGACCGTTATTGGAAATCGCGAATCACCATGGGACGCCGATCGGTCCGTTCGCCCGACCCAACGCTCGATCTCAGCCACCACCTTCGCGTCTTGGACGAATGGGCTCCAGTCGACGGGGACCGGCCGTGTTCGGTAACGGACTGGATTTCGGGTCCCGCGCCGCTGGAAATCGAAGTCGGCAGCGGGAAGGGTCTGTTCCTCGTGTCGGCGGCGCGGAGGGCGCCGCACGGGCAGTTCCTGGGCATCGAGCTTGCCGCCCGTTACGCTCGGCATGCGGCGGGCCGCCTGGCGGCCGCCGGTCTCGACAACGGCCGGATCGTGCAGGGCGACGCAAAACGGTTCCTGCGCGATTGCGTGCCGAGCGATACGATCGCCGCCGTGCATGTCTACTTTCCCGATCCATGGTGGAAGAAACGCCACAAGAAACGTCGCGTGCTCGATGTCGCCTTCCTTCGCGATGTCGAACGCGTGCTCGCCCCGCGCGGACGATTCCATTTCTGGACCGATGTCCGTGAATACTTCGATTCCACACTCGATCTGGTGAGGCTCGAAACGGGCCTCGAAGGTCCGCATCCGGTCGACGAGCGTCCGGCGGAGCACGACCTGGATTACCGAACGCACTTCGAGCGGCGAACGCGACTCGGCGGACAACGTGTCCATCGATGTTGGTACGGCAAGGCGGGCGACGGTCCGGACGCGTCGGCCGATCAGCGCGCGGACGATTGTTCGTAGGTGCGCGCGGTCGCCGTGCGGCCGTGGTTCTCGACGGCGATCCGATACAGTTCCTGCCCGCGGGCCGTCGGATACTCGCCCGTAATGCAAGCCTCGCATAGCTCCTCGCGCGGAAAACCGATGGCGCGGGCCACGGCCGAGACGGAAAGATACCGGAGCGAGTTGGCTCCGAGCGCGCGGGCCATCTCGTCCTGCACTTCGGTCGAAAGGGAGCGGCCCTTCAGGAACTGGGGCGCGAACAGTTCATCGACCGTCGACATGTCGATGCCGTAAAAACAGGGGGCGATGATCGGCGGACAGGCGACGCGCACATGGATTTCGCGGGCCCCGCCCAGACCGCGGATGCGGTCGAGGAGAACGGCCATCGTAGTCGAACGCACGATCGAGTCCTCGACGAGGAACACGCGCTTGCCCTCAAGGACTTCGCGGAGCGGCGTGTATTTGGCCGCCGCTTTCTGGCGCCGGCCGGCTCCGCTCTCGATGAACGTGCGGCCCGTGTACCGATTCCGGATCAGGCCTTCCCTCGACGGAATCCCCAATTCGTAGGCCATCGCGTCGGCGGCCGCCTTGCTCGTGTCTGGCACGGGAACGACGATCGTGTCGCCGTCGATCGGGACGAGACCCTCCGCCGCCTCGCGGCGGGCCAATTCACAGCCGAGCGCCGTGCGCGAAAGGTAGACGCTGCGCCCGTCGAGCGTGCTCGCGACGTTTGCGAAATAGACCCACTCGAAGAAACAATGCGCGCGGCGGTCCGCCGCCGCGAACCGTTCGAGGGCGATCCGATCGGGTGAAACCGTGATCGCCGTCCCCGGTTCGAGCGATCGGATGTTCTCGGGCTGGAATCCGAGATTGAGCAAGGCGACGCTCTCGCTCGCCGCCGCGAACAACGGCCCCTCCACAGCGAAACAAAGCGGCTTGATGCCGAGCGGATCGCGGGCGACCAGCATCTGGCCTTGCGCGTTGAGCAGAACGAGGCTGTAGGCGCCGTCGAATCGCGCGGAAAGCGAACGCATCACCTCCACCAGGCTCGGTCGGCGGTCGCCCGACATCTCCCGACTCAACTCGTGCATGATGATCTCGGTGTCGTTCTCCCGAGCCAGATGGTGGTCGTCGTCGCTCAGGATCCGGTGGCGAAGGTCCTGGTAGTTCGCCAGTTGCCCGTTGAACGCGAAGCTGAACCACTTGCGTTTCTCGATGTGATGACGCTCGAACGGCTGCGCGTAGCTGCGGTCGTCAAGTCCGCAGGTCGCGTACCGGACGTGCCCGATCCCGGCGCATCCCGAGTATTCCCGCATCAGACTCTCGCACTTGCCGCGATGCGACAATCGGAATACCTCGGTCACCGTGCCGATGTCCTTGTGCGTGTCGATCAACTGCTCGCGGTGCGGGTGGTACGATGTGAGCCCGGCGGCCAGTTGGCCGCGATTCTGGATGTCGAGCAGCATGCGGGGAAGCAGACGACTCGCCTGATCCGGATCGCCGTTGGGACAGAGCGGACTGACGTCCGGACCGGCCAGATGATACACTGCCGCGATGCCGCATTCATGGTGAAGTTCACTCATCGCCGATCATTCCCCCCGGGGATGGCTCGTCCATTCGCACCGAGACCATGGTACGTCGTCGCCGACGCGAGGTCGAGGCGCGGCGCTGGGGGGGGGGGACGGGGATCGGACCCGGCGCTTGAGGATTCCTTCACGAGAGGGGGTTGGGACGCCCAGCGATGACGAACGGGGAAGAGGAATCGGTCCGGAAGGAGATCGCGGCATCGGCCCACACCGTCGTGGTCAAAGTGGGCACTCGCGTCCTGACCCACGCCGACGGCGGGCTCAATCACGATCGGATCGAGCGGCTCTCGCGGGAATTGCACGCCGTGCGCGAGTCGGGACGACGCGTCCTGCTCGTGAGCTCCGGCGCCGTCGGCGCGGGCATGAGTCAGTTGGGTCTGACCAAGCGGCCCGCCGATATTGCCCGCCTCCAGGCGGTCGCCGCCATCGGACAGGCTCGTCTGATCGAGGCGTACGACAGGACCCTCCGGCGACTCGGCCAATGCGCCGCGCAGGTCCTCTTGACCGCCGACGATCTCGATCATCGAACGCGGTATCTCAATGTCCGCAACACGCTGCGCTGTCTGCTCGAATACGGCGCGATTCCGATCATCAACGAGAACGACACGGTCGCCGTCGACGAGCTCATGCTCACCTTCGGCGACAACGACGCGCTCGCCGCGCGTGTGACCCATCTGATCCGGGCGCCGCTGCTCGTCATCCTCTCCGATATCGAGGGGCTCTACGACGGGGACCCATCATCCCCCGAGTCCCGGCTCGTGTCGCGCGTCGCTCGAATCGACTCGCGGATCGAAGCCTACGTGCGCGACCGGAAGTCGGGGCTCAGCAAGGGAGGCATGGTCGGCAAACTGAGGGCGGCGAAGGCGGTGACCGCGGCGGGCGAGAACCTGATCATCGCGAGCGGTCGGCGGTCCGACGCGCTGGCCGCCATCCTGAGGGGTGAAACGGTCGGAACGCTCTTCGCGGCGAGCGGCCGAGTCATCAGCCCGTGGAAACGGTGGATCGGGTTCTCCGCCCGGCCGCGCGGGCGCATCGTCGCGGACCGCGGCGCGTGCGACGCGATCGTCGAGCGCGGACGCAGTCTGCTCGCGATCGGCGTCGTCGCGTCCGAAGGCGAGTTCCGCAAAGGGGACGTCGTGTCCGTCCGTGATCCCGAAGGCGTCGAGATCGCGCGGGGATTGACCAACTACGCGGCCGAGGATGTCCGACGCATTCAAGGCGTTCAATCGCGGCGCATCGGCGACGTTCTGGGGCACCGTCCCTACGAAGAACTCATCCACCGTGATAATCTGGTGTTGCTGACGGGCCAGGAGCCGAATTGACGGGCGGATACGCCCGATGGACGCTGGGATGATGGGAATGAACGGGAAAACGCCGGCTGGGCCTCACTCGGTCCGCGGTACGACGTTGCCGACTTGGGTTTTCGAAAACGGCAAGGACCTGGCGCGGCACGTCGCGCAAATCGTCGCGCAGGTCGTCCGCGACCGGAACGCGCTCGGCCAGCACGCCGTGCTCGGCCTTCCCACCGGCTCGACGCCCGTCGGCGTCTACCGCGAGCTGATCCGCATGCACGGCGAGGAGGGACTCGATTTCTCGCGCGTGATCACGTTCAACCTCGACGAATACTACGGCCTCTCCCCGGAATCGCTGCAGAGCTATGCGGGGTGGATGCGCGAGCACTTCTTTCGACACGTCAACATTCCGACCGGGAACATCCATATTCCCGACGGAACGGTGCCCATCGATCGGCTCGAAGCCTATTGCCGCGAATACGAGGTGCAATTGCAGCAGGCGGGCGGAATCGACGTCATGTTGCTCGGGATCGGCGGCAACGGGCATATCGGATTCAACGAGCCGTTCAGCAACCGGCGCGCTCGCACGCGGCTCTGCACGCTCGATCCCGTCACGCGCCGCGCGGCGGCGAGTTCGTTTTTTTCCGAGGAGAACGTGCCCGCCCAAGCGATCACGATGGGGCTCGCGACCATCCTCGAATCGCGCAAGATCGTCTTGATGGCGCTCGGCGAACACAAGGCGTCGATCGTCCGTCAAACGTGTGAAGGGCCGATCACGCCGCGGGTCCCCGCCTCCTACCTCCAGGAACACGGCGACGCGGCCGTTCTGCTCGACGCCGCCTCCGCGCGCGAACTGACCGGATGGGCCACGCCGTGGATCCTCGAAAACGTCGAGTGGACCGAACCGCTCGTCAAACGGGCCGTCCTCTGGCTCTGCGAACAGACCGGCAAAGCCCTGCTCAAACTCGACGACGACGACTTCCGCAATCACAATCTGCACCAACTGCTCCGCCATCGCGGACCCGCGCAGAAACTGGCCCACCGCGTCTTCCGCTTGATGATGAACACCATCGAGTACCATCCGGCGGGAAGGAACCGGAAACGCGTCGTTTGCTGCAGCCCGCACCCCGATGACGACGTGATCAGCATGGGCGGGACATTGATCCGACTCGTCGAGGACGGCCACGAGGTCCACGTCGCCTACATGACCAGCGGCAACATCGCCGTCTTCGATCACGATGCGCGGCGCGTCGCCGATCTGGTCACCGAATACAATCGGCTCTTCGGCATCGATCAGGACAAGTCGCGGAAAGTGTGCGAGGAGGTCGACGCCTGGATGTCGCGCAAGTCTCCCGGCCAGCCGGATGTCGATGCCGTTCTGCGAATCAAAGGCCTGATCCGTTGGAGCGAGGCGAAAGCCGCGGCGATCACGGTCGGCTGCCGCGAGGACCACCTGCATTTCCTCAATCTGCCGTTCTACCGGACGGGCACCGTCGCCAAGCGGCCGGTCAGCCAGGCCGATATCGAGATCATCGCCGATTTGATTCGCCGCGTGTCACCCCACCAGGTGTATGTCGCCGGCGATCTCTCCGATCCGCACGGAACGCACCGCATGTGCGCCGAGGCCGTCTTCGGCGCGCTCGAACAACTCCGCGCGCAATCCGGTCCGACGCCCGAGGTCCTCCTCTATCGGGGCGCATGGCAGGAATACGAACTTCACGAACTTGAAATCGCCGTTCCGCTCAGCCCGAGCGATATCCTGCTGAAACGCGAGGCGATCTTCATGCACGAAAGCCAGAAAGACGAAGCCCTCTTTCCCGGTAACGATCCCCGCGAGTTCTGGCAGCGAGCCGAGGACCGCAACAAGGCGACGGCCGATCGGTTCAATCAGATCGGCCTGCCCGAGTATTTCGCGATGGAGGCGTTCGTGCGCTGGGACGGCGTCCCTATCTGACGGTCCGTCGAGGCGGGAACGGGCCGGCGACCTACGATCCCGCCGTCACGTACGTCTCGATCTGGTCCGACGTCTGGTCGAAGCTGTCGCCGACCACGATCCCAAACGCCTGCACCGTCGCGAAGCACGCGAGCAGGATCATCGCCAGCATCACGGCGTATTCGACCGATGTCGCGCCCTGGTCGTTCAAACGGGCCTCTCGCCACGTCGTCATCGTCGCGCGCATGGTGGGGACTCCTGGAACGAGCGGGGCACCTCGGATTCTCGTGTGTTCCAACATGGGTGTCCCGCGCGACGCGATCCGTCGGCCAACTGAAACGTAGCTCGTGCCGCGCCGCGCGGCAAACGGGCGGACATCGGCCCCCGTCGGACTCGGCATGGCCGATCCACCCGTTTCGATCGGAAAACTCGACGGAATCCCTATTTCTTCTCAAGGTCTCCCCGCCCGGCGTCGATGGTGTGGACAGGGCCCGTTCCTCCGACGGCCTTTTCCGGGTATCCGCGGCCCGCCGCCGCGCCGGCCGCTCGCCGCCGCGCGCTTTGCCAATCGCGGAGAAAGGCCATCCGCGTGCGCCGCCGACGGATCCGAGCCGTTTGCTGGATCGTCTGGACCCTCCTCGCGGGGTGCGCCTCGTTCCATGGCCCCGAATCGACGACGGTCGATCCCGCGTGGCGGAAGCCCGCCGCCCATCTCAAGCGGCCCTGGTCCGACGTCGAACAGCGCGGCGAGCTGGTCGTTGAGGGCGACGAGGTTTCCGTTTCTCGAGTCGATTGTCTCATCCACGCACTGGCCGATCTGCAGTTTCCCGAGGGCAATGCGCGATTGACGTTCGGTATGTCGCCGGAACTGGCCGCGCGCTGCGCGGGGCCCGAGTATCGTCCGTGGATCGGATGTCTCGTCGTTCTCCCCGCCGGACTGCCGACGGAAAAACACTGGCGCTACCAGGATCAAATCGCCGATCGAGCCCGTGAAGTCGAGACCGCCTACTGGTCCCTCGACAAGGCGCGTGCGGCCGTGGCGTGGTCCGAAGCGATGCGGGATTCCGCCAAGAGACAACTCGATAACACGCGCGCGCGGCGAGCTGTCGGCGCGGCGACCGATCCGGATGTCGCGGCGAAAGAGGCTGAATGGGAGTCGTGGAACCAGCGCGTGGCGCTCGCTCGAGTCGGGTCGGCCAATACGCCCGGCCTCCTGCAGGCGAACCTCGTCCTACGCGCCGCGTGCGCTTGGCCACCCGACAGCACGCACACGCTCCGCCCCGCCGATCCCTCGCACGAACTCCAATTGGGCCCGGAATCGTGGGAGTCGGACCTCGCGACCGCGTGCCGCTCCAAACCCGACCTGCTGGCCGATCGGACACCCGGCCTTGTATTCGAACGGCCGATGATCGAGCGAACCGGAGCTTGGCGAACGCTATTGGAAAACGCCGCGCGGCGGACGGCGGCTCCCGAACCGAACGTCATCGAGACCGTCGATGCCGTGCGCCGCGGTGAGGAACGCGCGCGGATCGAGTTGTATGAGGTTCGCCGCCGAGTGAACACGACCCTCGACGTCGTGCGGATCACCGAGCGGTCGCTCGATACGGCGAGCCGCGCGCTTCAGGCTGTGATCGATGCGAAGTCCGAACGATGGGCCGACGACGATCAGGTGATCGAGGCGAACAAGAAGGTCCACCAGGCAACGTATGAACACCGCATCGCGCGGGACGAACATCAGATCGCGATCGCGGAATACGAATGGCGAAAGGGAACCGGTTTGATCAGCGCCGGCATCGTCCTCTATAACGAAATCAACGCGCCCGCCATCGTGCTCGACACCACGCCGATCGAAATGCGGTTTGGTCCCAAGAGCGTTGAAATGGAGCCAATTGCCGCGGAACCGATCGCACCGCCCGGCGCCGAGCCGGGCGAAACGATACCGTCCGGGCCGACCGAACCGACGGTAACGCCGCTGAGCCCACCCGCGAGCGAGGATACGCCGACGAATTGAGCTTCCGCCGACTCCGGAGGTCCGGTCCCCTCAGGTCGCGATGAAATCGGCGTCCGGCTTCGTGCGAAACCCGAATACGCGTACAAAGCGGGAATTCGGATTCTGAAGGTGGGGCGAGCGGTATGCCCCGTTCGGGCAGCCTAGAATGGACGCCCATGCCCGACACGTCGTCCAGCTTGGCGATTACCGCATCCTGCGCGTGTTGGGACACGGCGGCATGGGCATGGCGTTCGAGGCCGAAGACACAAAACTCCGCCGCAAAGTGGCGCTCAAGGTCATGCTGCCGAGCGTCGCCGCCAATACACAGGCCAAGAATCGCTTCTTGCGCGAGGCCCGGGTCGCCGCCGCGATCGAACATGACCACGTCGTTCCCATTTACCAGGTGGAACAATCTTCCATTGGAATCGCTCACCTATCCCCACGAGCGGTAACGTCAAGTCAATCTCCCTATCCTGCGCGCGATTCCGACGCTCAAGACGATCAACGGCCGGCCAAAGCCGAGGTAACGGACGCGTTCACGGCGGAAATGGCGAGGACGGTTCTGAATCTGCGCGTCGACGATGAGACGTAACTCCGCATCGACGAACGCCGCCTCAAGGCGAATGACGGAACACTCAACGGGACAGGTCTTCGCGTGTGATCGAATCACGCGACCCGTGCCAGACGCGCAGGATCACGACCGACTGAATTCGATGCTCATTCAATGCTATGCCAATCGGCCGGATCGGGCAAGCCCAGACGTGGAGCGCGATCGGGCGCGCAATTGGCCGAAGGCCAATCATCACCGTAGCCTGGGGCCTCGCCCCAGGCTGGTAACGCGATAAGCGATGGTTTGGCCGAAGGCCATATTCAACCGCTGCCGTCCAGCGCGACTAATCCCAGACGTACTGTTCGTCGAACTCAATGCCGTAGCGCGTCAGCATCGACCGATATTCGTCCTGAAAGGTCGTTCGTCGATGGTGCTCCTCCTGATTGCGAACATAATGTTCTGCTTGGTCGCGATCCATGGGGCCAACCGAAAACATCCCGTAACCACGTTGCCAGTAGAACTTCGTGTACGGGGTGCCAAGCGTCTTGACGAACTTGGACGACTCGCGTTTCACTTGCTCAACGAACTTGACGGGTGCCACCATTTTGCCCATGTCAAACAAGATAGGAACGTGATCGACCACGCCACCGACGACGACCCAGGGTGAATCCAAGTCGCGGATCACGGTCGCGAGATAGCCATGGACACGAGACCGAATTCTCTCATCCAGAAATGGTTCGCGGTACTTCGTGCTGAAAACCAAATGGGCATAGAGTTTCGTCAGGGACTGTGGCATGGGTCAATCGGCTCCCGAGGTAGTCCGTGGGCATGAGCGCCGCCTGGGGCGTTGCCCCAGGCTACGGTGAATTTGGCCTTCGGCCAAAGGGTGCCGTGGGGCCAAACGATTCCTGGGGCGTTGCCCCTGGCTACGGTGAATTTGGCCTTCGGCCAAAGGGTGCTGGGTGCTCCTTCGATTCGACGACTCGGCCATGGTCCACGACGAGCATTCGGTCGGCGTCGCGGACGGCGTCCATACGATGGGCGACGACGACTCGCGTCACGTTGCGGCGCGCGAGCCGGTCCATGATGCGTTGCTGCGCATCGGGGCTGAGCGCGCTGGTCGCCTCGTCAAACACGACGACGGCGGGAGCTCCGACCAAGGCCCTGGCGATGAGCAGGCGCTGGCGCTGCCCGCCCGATAGGTTGGCTCCGCGATCGGCCACCAGCGTGTACATCCCCATGGGGAACGCCGCGATATCGTCGGCGAGTTCCGCTTCAACGCAGGCCGCCCATGCCTCATCCATCGTGATCGCGCGGCCTCCCGCGATGTTGTCGAAAAGCGTGCCGGCGAACACGGCCGACTGTTGCAGCACGCTTCCGATCTGGCGGCGCACGGCCCGCGCGTCAAGCCGCGACAAGTCATGGCCGTCGTACGAGACGATCCCCTCGACGGGCCGCGCGAGGCCGAGCAGGAGGCGGATCAGTGACGACTTGCCGCCGCCGGACGGGCCGGTGATGGCCACAAACTCGCCCGGCGCGATCTCGAATGACACGTTCTCAAGTACCCGCGGCCCCTCGTCGTGATATCGGAACGCAACGTCGTGGAGTCGGACTCGGCCCCGCAATCGACCCGGCGCCGCGCTGCCGGCCGTGACTTCCGGTTCGCCATGCCAGATGGGTCGGACGAGCCGTTCGAGCGAAAGGGCCTGGGTCGCGGTCGTCGCCAATTTGCCGATTGACGCCAGGCCGTGCGCGAAGAGTCCATACGTGGTCAAGAACGCCATCAGACCTCCGAGCGACATGGCCGGATCGGGTCCGGCGTTCGACCGTCGGTGGACCGCGCTGTAGATCGCGACGCTCGCCACCGCGGGAACCGTCGACGCCGCGATGCGAAGCTGGTCGAGCCACCACTGGCGATTGTCGAGCAGGGCCAAGTGCCGTTCGAAGGTCGGCCACCACTGCGACGCGGCGCGGGACTCCGCGCCCGCGACCCGCAGTTTGGCGATGCCTTGCACAATCGGAACGAGCGTGCCAAGCAGCTCGGCCCGCAATCGCTCCAGCCGCATCGTCGCGCCATGCACGCGCCATGAAACGAGCGCGGTGATTCCCGCCTCGAGCGCGCCGAATGCGAACGCCACGAGAGCGAGCATGGGCTGGATCCAGACGAGCATGGCGGCCGCGCCGAATCCGATCGCGGCGGCGACCGCCGAGTGGATGACGACGGAGCCGAGCTGCTGGCCCATCGCGGTGACCGCGAGACCCCGATGGACGAGATCCCCGCCGCTTTGATCGCGGAAAAAACCGCCGGGCAACTGGATCAATCGGTGCCACGTGGCCAGTTGCAACCGGACGATCGCGCCCGTGATGACTCGAACGTGGTGGCGCCGCGCGACGAGATGGCACGCGGCCTGCGCGAGATTCACGGCGACCAGCAATCCGGCGATTTGAACGACAAGCGCCCAGTCGGCGTCGGGTATCGCCTGATCGATGATCCGCCGATTGGCGATCGGAACCGACAATCCGAGCGCGCCGAAGATGGCGAGGAACAGGGCGAGCCGCGCGGTGTCGGCCCGCCAAGGCCGAATCGCGAACCGTGCGGCCCGAACGAGGGTGACCGGCGATTCGGGAAGCGGCGCCGCGAGGCTCAGCGCGCTCGCCCGTACGCTCCGCGCCTCGCGCCCGCGGATCGCGCGCGACGGGCGACCGTCGGGACCGACGATCCGGTACCGCCCGCCCCTCCGAATCAAGGCAACGGGCCGCGGCGGATCGGAGTCGCCCGCGAGCACGACGAGTGGTCCGCGGTCCGCTCGCCACCAGCGATCGGGTAGCTCGACGCGCCGCGCGATCAGGCCGATCGATTCGGCGAGCGAGACCGGATCGACGTCGACCGGGCCGGGCGCCGCGCGGGGGCGCCGGACCGGAACGCCGAGTGGCCTGGAAAGCCCCGCGAGGGCGCCCGCGAGATCGTCGTTCGTGACCCGGTTCCAATCGCGCGCCGCGGGCGCATCGCCTTCCGTCGGCGCGGCTCGCGCCCGCAAACTCGCGGGCATCTCGGGCGTCGGTTCGGAATGGGATGACATAAAACGGTCAGTCCGTGCGAGGGGAGGGAGACGCGGTTCCGAGAAGCCGCCCGTACTCGGCGCACGCCGCCCGCAACCGGTCGTGCGTGCCCAGGCCTCGGATGCGGCCTTGCTCCAGTACGAGGATCGCGTCGCATGTTTGCGCGGCTTCGATGCGGTGCGTGATCAGGATCGTCGTGCAGCCGCGGCGCCGGATCGACTCGATCACGCGCGCCTCGGTGGGCCCGTCGAGCGCGCTCATGGCTTCATCCAGCACCAGCAGCGACGGTCGGCACGCGAACGCGCGGGCGAGCTCGATCCGCTGCCGTTCGCCTCCGCTGAGATTGGCGCCGTTCTCGCGGAGCGGCGCATCGAGTTGGCCGGGAACGCCGCGCACGACGTCGCCGATGCACGCGTCGTCGCACGCCTCCCAGAGAGCCTCGTCCGAAAACCCGCCGTTCCAAAGCGAGAGATTGTCGCGGATCGAACCGGCGAACAGCATCACGTCCTGATCGACGTACGCGATGCGCCGGACGCGCTCGGACCTCGCCATGTCGGACAGCGCCCGTCCGTCGTGGAGGATCTTGCCTTTCCATGGCGCGTGCAGCCCGCACACGAGCCGCGCGAGGGTCGATTTGCCCGAACCGCTGCCCCCCACGACCGCAAGGCACTCGCCCGGTCGAAGGGCAAGTTGGATGCCGTCGAGAAGGGGTGGATCGAGGGGCCCGTAGCCGAACGTCACGTCGGACAGCGCGACCGCGTGCCCGGGCGAGCCGAACGAGTCGGCGGATGCGGCCGTTGATGCCGCCGCGTCGGACCGCGATTCCCGTCGATCGTCCTCGGAAAGCGGGTCCGTCGCGCTGTTCCGGACATCGTCGAGGCGCAGGAAGTCGGCGTGCGCTGTCTGCCACTCCGCGGCGAGCGCGACGAGCGACTGGAGGGGAGCCGAGAACCGCGCGAGGAGGATCTGGAAGGCGACGAGCGATCCGACCGTCATCGAACCCCGCATGACGAAATAGCCGCCAAGGCACAGCAGCGTCGTGAGGGCGAGCCGTTCGGTCAATCCGGGCAGCGTTTCCAATCCGATGACGGACCGTTCGAGCTCCTGCCTCGCGCCGGCGGATTCCCGCTGGTAGCCGCTCCACTTGGCGACATAGCCCGACTCCATGCCGCCCGCCTTCATCGGTTCGATCATCTGAACACCGATCAGCGACGCGCCGACCCAGCGGCCCTCCGCGCGCGCGATGCGCTGACTGACCTCGGTGCGTTTCCGGAACGCGACGAGCAGCGCGAGGGCGTTGAACGCGGCCAGAACGCCGGTGGCGGCCGCGAGCGGCGGCGCGATCCATGACATGGCCGCGAAGTAGGCCACCATCGAACCGAACTCGATCCCCGAGTCGGCGACCCGGTGCGTCAACAACTCGCCGACATGTTCCGCGTACTGGATCCGGTTGGCGATCTCGCCGGATTGCCGCTGCGTGAAAAAGGCGAGCGGCAACCGGAGCAGACGATCGACGAGTTCGGCCGTTTCGGTTCGGATCGCCGAGCGATAGGCGAGCCGAAGGCCGCGGCGCTGCAGGCCGAGAACGACCCATTGGACGGCCGCCGCCGCGAGCAGAATCCAGACCAGGGGCCGCATCCAGCTTCGTTGGCCTTCGATCAAGACGCCGTCGATGAACGCGCCCGCGCACCCCGAAAGGACGAGCGAGGGGATGACGAGCAGCCATCCGGCGAGTGTGCCGAAGGCGAGCGATCGTCGATGCGTCCAGATGCGCGGGGCGAGCGATCGGAGCAGGCGGACCGGCTTCCCGCGGCGTTCGAATGCGGCGTTCGGCGCGAATTCGAGCGCCACGCCGGTAAACGACCGATCGAACTCGTCCCGCGACACCCGCACATGGCCGAATCGCGGGTCATTCAATCGAACATGGCGCCCCCCGATCGATTCGACGACGACGAAATGATTGAATTGCCAGTGCGCGATGAGCGGTTTGTGGACGCCCCGCAGTTCGTCCACATCGCGTTTCATGCCGCGCGCGTCGAGCCCGTGCAAGCGAGCGGCGCGCACGACATTGCTCGCGCGGCTTCCGTCCCGCGATACGCCGCAGTCGCGGCGCAGTTCGGCGAGTGGTACATGGCGCCCGTAATGCGCGAGGACGATCCCGAGGCACGCGGCGCCGCATTCGGCGGCGTCGAGCTGCAGGAGGGTCGGCGTTCGGACGTTCCGACGGGTCCGCATCGCGTTCGTCCGCCTTCAGTAAGAGGTTCCGCTCGAACGGGCGTTTTCGTCGCGCGCCGCGTCGGGATCGGGACCGAGCAACCACGCGCGGACATGCGGCACCAGGAACGACAACGGAGTCCGGCGTTCGACCACCACGCGGGCCGACGCCATCGTACCGGCGGTTGGCGGCGCGGGAGGCCCGCTCGTCGTCCAGTCGTAGCCGCTTTGGGTGGAGGCCGTCCGCAATGCGATTTCCACTTCGAGCATGCCGCCGGGCGCGGCGAGCCCCTGGACGACGTCGTCGCTGCCCAGCGCGGCGGACGCGGCGGCCCGCGTCGTCGGGAACTCGGCGACCTTCCATACCGTTCCTCGAATGCCGCCGTACCGTTCGCGCTTCTCCGTGCTCGGCGTCACGAGCACGTCCATTCCCGGCGCGATCCGCTTTCCATCGCTCAATGGGAAATAGGCAAGCGCGCGAAGGCGTTCCGACTCGGCCGCCGGGCCGCGGTCGCGGGCCAGCGAGCCAAGCGCCATGCCCGGCCCGACTGTTCGGCCGACTTCCACATGCCATTCGAGCACGCGTCCCGAGTGCGCGGCGCGGATCTCGGACGATTCGGCGAGCCTCCGGTCGAGCGACGCGACGCGTTCCCGCCGCAGTTCGATTTGCCGCGAGCGTTCATTCCGCGCGAGAACGATCTCCTGTTGGAGTTTCTTCCAACGCAGTTCCACCTGGCTTGATTCCAGACGCAATTCGGCGGCCCGGTTCCTTCGGTCGAATACGAATTGCCGGGATTCCTGTTCCTGGATCGCCGTATCCGAGGCTTGCGATTCGTACGCGGAACGGGAACGGTCCGCGTCGATCGCGGCGGACTCGGCCGCGACGATCTGCTCGCGCGTCGCCAACCCGCGATCGGCGAGCCGCCGCAGTTCGTCAAGACGCGCATCGAGCGAGGCGACGAGCCGGTTCGTCATTTCCTCGATGCGGCCGAATCGTTCACGTTGCCGCGCCGCCCAGTCGGCGCTCCGCGCCGCGGAGTCGTCCGCGAGCCGTTCCATCTCCGTCGAGCTCGAAAGCAGCAGGGCCGTTTGACTATCGCGCCAACGCGTTTCGCCGTCGAGCTGTTCGTCTTCGAGTTTCGCGTGGTTCGCGTCGGCGGATCGCAATTCGTCGAGCACAATCCGGGCCTGGTTTCGTTCCTCGCGGAGAGCCGGTTGATCGACGCGCGCGAGCAGGTCGCCTGACGCGACCGTGTCACCCGGCCGCGCATGGACCGACGTGACCGGGCCGGCCGTCGCCGATTCGATCGCGACGATCGAACCGGGATGCGACAATAGGGCGGAGCCCCGGACCGTGACGGGAACGGCTCCAATCAGCGACCAGACAACGGCGGTGCCGCACAGAAGGAGAAGGGCTCCGAGCGCGATCCAGGCGCGGCCGGCCATCAACGCGAGCGGCGCGTCCTCGCGCGCCGCGCCCGCGACGTCCATCAGGGCCGTCCTGCGAAACATAGCGCGGTCGCTACGATTGGTACTCATGGAACGCTCGGCTCGAGCCGCATTCTCCAAGAGGATCCGCACCCACGGTCGAAGCCGGGCCGTTCGCGCGCGTGCATGGCCGCGCGCCGCCGCGGCGGTCCTCGTCGCGCGGCGGGCGGTCAAGTCTAGCTTTGGGGTCCTTGCCGATCAACGAACGGGCCGTCCGGCCCCACGCCGGTTCGCGCCTGTCGCCGTCGCAATTTGCGTCGCCGACAGAATCGGCCTATACTGGCGTACGACTACCGCGCGCCCGGATCGGGTTCGAGGTGGTGGAGGCGCCCGAGTTCGGCGGAGACGTTGCGTCGTTGCGGCATCGGGACCTGCGAAGTGGATCGTAACCGGTTTTCGACGCCCGATCTCGGCGACCGCCGCGCGTCGCGAGGGAGGGCGTGCCTAGTCGAGGAGTTGCATCGCATGGCAACGGTTCAAGATTGTCTGTGTTCGGTTCGCGCTCGGATGGATGTGGAACCCGGTTTCCGCTGTGAGATCGAATCCGCGCTGTCGAGCGGCGGTATCGACGCGGCGGTCGAAGTCGCTCGCCGAAACGGAATCGAAGTCCCCAACGATTGGAGATCGCATTCGAACGAATTGTCCGACACCGAGCTCGAACTGGTGACGGCCGGCAAGGCGTTCTACGGGCTCGCAGGCGCGATCGGCACGGGAATCGGCGGACTCTTGGGAGGTTAGCCGTCCATCCGTTACGGGGCGCCGGGCGCTTCTCCCGAGGGAATGGCAAACAGCGACGCGCCGCCGGGCCGCCTTGGTTCGGCGGCGTGTTCGTTTCTTGACGAGGCACCGTGCACTGGGTGATGCGGGGGCGTCGCGCCGTCACGCCGTCATGACGCATGTCCGGGCTCGATCCACTTCCCGCTCGTGAACGACGTCCGCAGCGCCACGACCTCGACGTGCGGAATCAGACGCCGTTCGGCGAACGCCAGAAGAGGATTCTGGATCTCGATGCCGAACGTCGCCGCCACATCGCGGCCCGGATCGGACAGTTGCCGGCGTATGCTCTCGGCGAGCAGTACGAGTCCCGCGCCGCGCAGTCCGGACACTTGACGTACGAAGAGGCTCGTGTAGCGCACGGTGCCCTCGGCAATCCGGTGCGCGATCAACCAACCGGCGACGCGCCCCTGATAGCGCAATCCCACGCTGAGACGCGCGTCGATCGGATCGGCCATCGCGAACGGGGAGAGCACGGGCGGAAACCAGGAATCGGGTCCGACCTCGGCCCGAAGTTCACCTTCCTCCGCCGATGTCAGATCCGTCCACGGAAATAGCGCGCAATCGACCGGCGGCTCTTGGCGGCTCATCCACCGAGCCCGGGCGACCGTTTCGAGCGAGCCTCGTCCAAGCGTAAACAACCGCATGCGGGGCGTCGGTTCACTCCAGCCCGCGCGACGCAACAGCCGGCGCCACGCCTCCGATGTGGCGTTGGGATCGGTGAAGTTGAGCTCCATGCGCGCGACGCCCTCGCCGCGCAGGATCGACTCCAACTCGACCATCAGTTTCCCGCCAATGCCCGTTCCTCGGGCATGCGTCGCGACGGCCAACGACAGCAGTTGAGCCGTATCCGACTTCACGATCGCGAGGGCGAGCCCCACCGGTTCGCCGCGTCGCGACGCGCCGAGCATGACCGGGCCCGACTCGTGTCCCAACGCGAACAGCGTGCGGTGGAATGTGGGGAAGGTGAGCGGCGCGAAGGGGAGCGCGTCGGCGGCCGACGCGAGGCGTCGCACGTGGAGGTCGCCGTCGTTCATGACCGATGCCGTTCGGGGCCGATGCCGTTCGGAAGGATCAACGCGGTCGCTTCGGAGCCAACCAGGGCCGCTTCTCGGGCAGCTCGGGGCCCGCCGTCCATTCATGCGGCGATTGCCACTGATCGCTCAGGTCCAGCGTTTTATCCTCGAACAAATCGGTCGGCACAAGAGCGCTCGTTCGCGTACCCGGTGCCAGAATGCCCGCCTCGCGCAGCGTGGCCGCCACGATTTCGGAACAGAACCACTTCGATTGATCGGTCCTTGTCGGAGGCAAGGGACGGCCGGGCAGGGCGAACAGCGCGAATCGCAGGTTGGAAACGAACGGTTTCCCGATCTGAGACTCAGCGAATTGCGTCAGCCGGAATGATTCGTCGGCGTCCAGCCTGCGCCGGATGGGGCGGACCCAAATCACCGATCCCTTGAACTCCCGGTTGTATTGCAAGAGCCGCCAGTCGACGGGGCGGATGATGACTCGCATGTCGTCGCCGCCGCCGGATTCCAGGATGCCCAGTTCGCCGTCCGATTGCCGCAGGACCACGCCGCAGTGGAGCGGATGGCCGCTCCCGATCAGCACATAGCCGGCCGTCTGCAGCGGCGCGCGCGCGCTGAAGAACAGAAGGTCGCCTTCCTGGGGAACATACGGGGTCGGCGCTTGCCGAACCGATTCGCGGTGCCAGATCCACCCTACAGGCCCCGGGTCGGTCACGGGCGGCTGGCCGAGGACCGTCGGAGGGCCGACGATCAGGCACGCGGCGAACCACACGGCCGCGACGCATCCCAAACGACTCGAGCCGCTCCCGCGAGCCAAACCTCGACGGTCGCGACGTCGATTTGGCGGGAACGCGCGGGATGGGTGGATTCGGAGCATGGCGCGGGGTGGTTGAACCAGTCAAGATCGAGACATCCATCGTCGCTCCGATGACCGGCCGGGCTTGGCGCGGAGCGACTGCTGCTTGCGTAGTTCGACTGGGTCCGCGTGAGGACTTCAGTCGTAGTCCGCGGAAAACGCGCGAAACATGACACGCGTACGAGCCTCGGTTCCGTGAATCCCAAGAAAAGGTGTCCGGTCCGAAGTGCGCCTTCGTTGAATAGTCTGTCGGCATCGACGATCGAAAAAGGGCGGTTGGCGACGGGCCTTGCCGTCACGCCGCGGATCGCGATCGGTCGAGCCTCGATCGCAGGTGGATTCCCGCCGCGTGGCGGGATGGGTTCCCTTTTCTCTGTCGGCAGGAGTTACACGATGTCGTCGGTTCAGAATGCCCTTCGGATCTTGAGTGATCGCGTGACGGTGGACGCAGCGCTGCGTTTTGAGCTGGAGCAGGCGCTGGCGACGGGTGGTCTTGACGCGGCCGTCCAAGCGGCGCGTCGGAACGGGGTTGAAATCCCCGAGAACTGGCAGTCCAGTGACCAGGGCCTCTCCGATCTGGAACTCGAACTGGTGACCGCCGGAAAGAACGTCGGCGCGGCCGCCGGCATGGCGTTCGGAGGTGGGATCGGGGGCGCGATGGGTATGGGAATGGGCGGACTCTTGGGGGGTTAGATCCCCTTATTGCCTGCTGAGGTCCGCGAGTCGTTCGAGCAATTGGAGCGCGCGGCGTGAGGCGATCGCTTCCGCCGCCCGCTCGGCCGCCGCGGTGGTCGTCGATTCGGCGCCCGCCACCCAGATCGCGGCGGCGGCGTTCAGAACGACGATGTCGCGTGCGGGGCCCGGCTCGTTTGCCAGGACGCGGCGGATGATCGCCGCGCTTTCCGAGGGTGTTTCCGCGGTGAGCGAACCGATGGGGGCCGAGGTCAGCCCGAAGTCGCGGGGATGCCACCAAAACTCGCGGACCGGATCTGCGACCAGCGTCACTTCCGTGTTCGTCGCCAACGTGACTTCATCGAGTCCGTCCTGACCGGACACGACGGCCGAGCGGAGGGTGCCGAGCCGTCGCAGGGCGCGAGCCAACCGATCGTGGACGGCGCGCCGGCCCGTGCCCAAGAGCTGGTACGGCGCTCCCGCCGGGTTGCTGAGCGGCCCGAGCAGGTTGAAGATCGTCGGGACGCCCAGCTTGCTTCGAACCGGCGCGACGCGTTTCATCGCGGGATGCAGTCGCGGCGCGAAACAGAAGCCGATCCCCAATGCGTCGAGACAACGTTCGACAACCGTCACGTCGGCGTCGATGTTGACGCCGAGCGCGGCGAGCACATCGGCGGAACCCGTCGCGCTCGTGATCTTGCGGTTGCCGTGCTTGGCGACGGGCACTCCGGCCGCGGCCGCGACGAGCGCCGCGGCCGTGCTGATATTGAAGGTCCGGGATCCGTCGCCCCCGGTGCCGCACGTATCGACCAGCCCGGGGCGCGACGTGCGGATCGGCGTCATGTGCGCCCGAAGCGCGGAGGCGGCTCCGGCAATCTCGTCGACCGTCTCTCCCTTCGCGCGCAAGGCGAGTAGGAATTCGCCCATTTCGAGTTCGGAGCAGGTACCGTCGAGCATCGCATCGATGGCCGCACGCGATTCGTCGAACGACAGATTGCGGCCGACTCGGATGCGTGCGATGAGATCGTTGAGCTGCATGGACGTGGATTTCGGCGGGCCGGGTGGCGGGCCGGACGGCCGCGGATCGCTCGGCGGCGATCGACTTCCGTCGGTCCGATCGCCTATCTCGCTCCAAAATAAAACAGGAGCAGGTGGAGTGCCGCCGGCTCGAACCACTTCGGGAGCTGCGCCCCGAAGTCGAACCAGTAGCCCGCCGAAACAATGCCGACCGCGACGAGGATAACGAGCGCCCGCGCGTCGGCGAACCGTTCGAGCAACGCGGCCGGGAACTCCCAGTGTCTTAGGAGGACTCCGATCGGCCGCAGCAGCGCGCCGAGCAAATAGGAGGCGACCAATCCGAGATTGAGCAGCGTCTTGTCCGTGAAAAGACGCTCTTCCCGATGGAGATACACGGCGAGCCCGATGAACGAGGCGAGGATCAGGATGCGGATCGAGTACCGCGGCAAGAAGAGAGGATGGCGGTCCGAGGGAATCGATGCGTCTTTCTCCAGTTGCTCCATGGTCGACTTTGGAAGACGAACGAAGCGGCGATTCGAAAAATAGAGCGCCAGCACCATCATCAGGCACTCCATCATCGACAGTGCCAATTCACGTTGCCCGCGCGCCGTTTCGAGGACCACAACGCTGACGATCATGAGCGACAAGAGGGCGCGAACACTGCCTTCGGGCAAGCCGAGCGGAGGGCGCGTTCGAATCGGTGTGTTCATCGGAGACTCCCATGGGCGGTTGGAAGGCGCCTCCGCACTGTATGCCGCCCCTCCGTTCAACGCAACAGGACGGTATCCGACTCCGCGCCCGCGTCCTCTACTTTGTCCGCGCGCGACGGGCTAGAATCGAACGCATGACACGGAAGCTCGTTATCGACTGCGCTCCGGGCATCGACGACGCCCTGGCGCTGATGATCGCCTTGTTGGAGCCCGAACTGGATGTCGTGGCGGTCACGGCGACCGAGGGTTCCGTTCCGGCCGAAACGGCCAACCGGAACGTGCGGGCGATCATTGAAACGGTCGATCCGTTGCGGCTCCCCCGAATCGGCACGGCGTCGACCCTCGAAGACCGTCCTCATTTGGATCTCCGGAGGATCTACGGGGACGATGGGCTGGGCAACGCGGGAATTCCCGTCGCCCGGCTCCATCAGGAGCATCCGTCCGAGAAGATCCTGTGCGACGAGATCCGGGCGGCGCCGGGGGAAGTGACCGTCGTCTGCCTGGGCCCGCTCACCAATCTCGCGGGGGCCCTGAAAAGGGAGCCCGATCTGGCGCGGCTCGTCCACCGGATCGTGATTGCCGGAGGCACACTGGACGGAATCGGCGACGTCGCGCCGGTCTCCGAGCTCAATATGTACTACGATCCGGACGCGGCCCGCACCGTGTTTCGGTCTCCGACGACGAAGACCCTGTTACCCTTGTGCGCGGCGAGGAAGGTCCCGTTGCCCCCCGACGTCCTGAACCATTTGCCCAACGATTCGACGCCCGCCGGGCGTCTCGTCCGGCATCTCATTCCCGCCTTTTTCCGCGCGTTCCGGCAACACCACGGCTTGGAACATCTGCTCCTGCATCGCGCCCTCACGATCGTCGCCGTGTTGCATCCCGACTGGTTTGGGACGCGCGAAATGGCGGGAGATGTCGAGCCATGCGGCGAGTTGACGACGGGCGCGACAATCTTCGATCGGAGGCAGGCCGCGGCATGGCGCGCGAACATGGAAGTCGTCGTCGACGTGCGCGCCCCGTCCGTCCGCGATTTTCTCTATGCGACATTCCATCGCATGGGCTGAGCCCACGCGAATGGACCCGCGCATTCCGTTCGCCGCCGCGCGGACCATCGCTTCCCGCGGACCGCGTCTTCAAGCCTACTCGTCGTTCTCGAACTGTTGTCGAGCCGAGACCTTCATGCGGGTTTCGATCGTCTCGCCGCCCCGTTTGACGAGCAACCGCACTTCCTTGCCGATCGGAGTGAGACTGACGCGGTTGATCAGGTGATTGTCGTCCTCGATCGGCGTTCCGTCGAATTCGAGGATGACGTCGTCGATTCGCAATTGGGCGTCCTCGGCAGGGCTTCGGGGCGTAATTCCCGAGACATGGGCGCCCATGCGCCGCGGAAGGCCGAATTCGACGGCTTTTTCCGCCGTGAACTGCGAATCGAGATGGACTCCCATGTACGCCCGGGTCACCTTGCCCGTCTCGATCAATTGCCGAGCCACTTCGATCGCCATCTTGATCGGGATCGCGAAACCGATGCCTTCGCTGCCGCCCGAGGAGCTCGCGATCGCCGTGTTGATACCGATCACCTCGCCCCGCAGGTTCAGAAGGGGGCCGCCGCTGTTTCCGGGATTGATCGCGGCATCGGTCTGCAGGAAATCCTGGAACCGGACTCCGTCGTCACCCAATTCCAGATCGCGCCGTCCCTTGGCGCTGATGATGCCGAATGTCACCGAGTGGCTCAGTCCGAACGGGCTTCCTACGGCCAGCACGAAATCGCCGATTTCCACGCGGTCGCTGTCTCCGAGCCGAGCGCCGGCGAGCGACCCGTCGCGCACCTCGATCACGGCGATATCCGTGCCTCGGTCCGACCAAAGCTGGATTGGTTCGAGCCGCGATCCGTCGGCCATGCGCAACGTGATCTTGTCGAGCGATGATTCCTTGATGACGTGCCAGTTCGTGACGACGCACCAACGGCTCTTGAGCCGAACGACGACGCCCGATCCGGCTTCCTCGACCGTGCGATGATCGTAACGGGCCGTGCGGGATTCGCGTTCGGCCTCGATGTGCACGACGGTCGGCTGCACGAGCCGCACGACATGCTTGAGGATGTTCGCTTTCCGCTCGAGGAATTCAATATCGGCCGACGGGTCGGCGAGCGACCGATTGCGGAAATCGGCGTCATCCGGCGAGTCGGATACGCTGGCCGTCGGAATCGTATCCTGCGCGTCGAGCGTTCGCGCATGGGGCCAGGACAGGGCGAGCACGGCGAGCAGGCCCGCGACGGCCGGCCATCCGACGGGCGCGTGGCACGCACTCCGTGACCCCACACGCCGCGCGGCCGTCGGCCCATTCCATTCCAAGACCAAGGACGTTGATGGCACCATCGGGTCCTCGCTGCGAAGGAACCTTGACCGGGGTACACCCTTCGTCCATCGCGATCCGAAGGCGACGCGAGGGCCGACGTTGGGGGACGAGTCACCGGCGCGCGGCGCGCTTATCCGACGTCCAGATCGATATCGTTGAGCACCGCGTCGCTGTCGCTGTCGCTGTCGTCCGCGTCCGTTTCCACCTCGATGCGGCTCCAATCGGTCGAGTTGCGGCCGAACTTGCCCTGTTTCTCGGCTTCCCGCTGGGCTTCGATGCACATCGTCGCATAGGGCAACGCCTGAAGGCGGGCCAGGGGAATGGGGCGCCCCGTCATCTCGCACATGCCGTACGTACCCAGTCGCATGCGCTCGAGCGCGCCTTCGATTTGAGCCAGTTCGCGGCTTTCGACCTCGGCCAACTGCGAGCTGATCTCGTCCTGCGCCGAATCGAGGGCGAAGTCGATCAGGTCACCGCCCGTTTGTTCCCTCAGCTCCTTCAGGGAACTGAGATCGCCGGCGAGCGCCTTCCGCAGCGCGTCGCGCCGGCGAATGAGGATCTGGCGGAGCTTCAAAACGGCCTCTTTGCGCTTGCTGTTGGTCATTGTCTCTTCACCTTCTTCGTCCCGACGCCGCTCGACCATCCGTCACGACCCGCGATGCGAGGTCGCTCCCTCGTTCCCGACCGATCGCCCAGTCCAATCCAACACGTATGGCGATCGGGGAGGCCGAACTCCGCGGGCCATGGGGGCCCGCTCCTTCCGCGGAGCACAACAACTATAGTGCGCCGACGCCGATGGAAGAGTCCTCCGCCGCCAACCCGCCGCGAACGACGTGGTCGATTTCCGGCTTCGGGTTGGAAGTTGTGGATTCCCAACGGTTTCCAGCGACATGTCTCCGGAAAGGTTCGGCGGATTTCTTGCCGGTGCGTGGGCGGGACATTTGGGTCCCTCCGCGCGCATTCCGGCAGGCCGCTCCCACCGTGCCTGTCTCGATCGCCTTTCGATAATCGACAGATCTTGCCGGTGGATGCAGCCGATTTTCCCCGATTTTCGGCAAATCCTGCCAGATCGCTCGTTCCCCGCCGATCGGGAGGCATTCCCAGCGACCGTTTTGACGGAGAGGAAACGGCAAGCTACATCTCTTTGGCCGACTGCGCCTTAGTACCGTTCCATCGACCGTTGCCGCCATCCGGGGCCGATGCTCTCCGATGATCACCGACGAACCATCCACGATGAGCCTGCTGGGCTGCCCGACGGGAACGCTCGTTCTGCGCGTCGCCAATACCGAACTCCGCGGACGCGAGTACCGCGTCCCGGCGTCCAAACTCGCGATCGGATCCTCCGATCAGTGTGGGATCCGGCTGCCCGAACTGGATCCGCTCCACTGCCTGATCCTGCGCGGGAGCGAACGGGTCGTCGCCCGGCGCTGGTCGCGTGACGGCCGGTTGAACGGATTCGTATTCCGCGACGCTCCACTCGTCGACGGCGATCGCCTTTCCCTCGGGCCGTACGAAATCGACATCGCATGCCTTGAAGGTCCCGAATCGGCGGACCATCGGATCGAACGCCTGCTCGAACGGCTCGACGAACTCCAGGCGTCACTCAGCATGCTCGAAGATCGGCTCGGCCAAGACCAGGAGGCTCGACGCGAACTCGAAACGGCGAACGCCGAATGGGCCGATCGCAGCCTTGCGTGGGACGCGGAGCGCGCCGAGCTCGAACGCCGCGCGGCGAACGCCGAGCGGTCGGCCACGCGCGAACCGGAGGCCGATCTCGATCCGCTTGAGCCCAGCGAACACGGGCGGAATGAACCGAACCGGGTTCCTTGCGAGCCCCCCGGCTCCGAATCGCCTTCCCATCCGGAACCCACCGCTGAATCCGCGGCGGCGACGGAGCGTGACGTCTTGTCGCGCCTTCGCAATGCGGGCGTTTGGCGGAATGAAGTGACCAGTTGGAGGGATTTTGAGCTCGGGCCGGAATCGGACGATGCCGAACCGACGGCGGCCGATTCAAGCGTTGAGCGGGCTTCGCCATCGCCGGTGGGCGGTGGACCGACGACCGAACGCGTGGGACACGACTCGTATCGCCCGCTGGGTGATTCGACACGGAACGCGCCGTCCGGCCGCGGCGCGGCGCGGGCGAAGGACCCGATGTCGATCGGCCTCGGATCCCCTCGTGGGTCGGATGACGCGGACGACGCGATCGAAGTCTACATGAGTCGATTGATGAGCCGCGTGCGGGGTAAGAGCGAGGTCGTGGAATCGCGGCCAAGCGCGCGCGAGGATAAACCCGAATCGCCGCCGGTGTCGGATCGCTTCGCGCACGGAGCCGCGTCGGATGGGGAGCCGATGAGCGTCCGCCCCTCGTTGCCCGAATATGGCCCGGACCAAAAGTTCTGCAACACTGATATTGCGTAGTTGTTGAGTTTCTGGGAAAAGTCGCTCACGATGAGCGACGCCGCGTATTCAACATATGATATCCGCGTT